>Ga0172371_10000023_pt1 | contig 188275 bp, 153 predicted proteins | sample Lak12m_FD_114543 | JGI IMG/M metagenome (GOLD analysis project Ga0172371, IMG submission 114543) | Freshwater microbial communities from Kabuno Bay, South-Kivu, Congo - kab_022012_12m | ecosystem: Environmental > Aquatic > Freshwater > Lake | place: Democratic Republic of the Congo...
CCGATCTCATCGAGGAGATGCCCTCGGACGAGGCGGCGGACGTCGTCGGCGAGCTGGCGGACGAACAGGCCCGCGAGATCCTCGCGGCGATGGAGCCGGCCGAGCGCCAGGACGTCGCCGAGCTGCTCCGCTACGAGACGGACACCGCCGGCGGCCTGATGGCCAAGGAATTCATCGCGGTGCCGCAGGACGCCACGATCATGCAGGCGGTCGATGCCGTGCGCGCCGTCGAGGCGGACGACCGCGAGGGGCTGCACTTCGTGTTCGTGGTCGATGCCGACGGCTGCCCCGCCGGCCGCATCCCGCTGGTGACGATGCTGCTGCAGCCCTGGTCGACGCCGGTCGACGCGATCATGGAACGCGACCCCCTGCGCGTCTCGGTGGACCTCGACCAGGAGGACGTGGCCCTCTACGTGCAGACGCACGACCTGGTCACCCTGCCGGTGGTCGACGCCGCGGGCCGCCTGGTGGGAGTCATTCAGGCCGACGACGTCATCGACGTCCTGGAAGAAGAAGCCACCGAGGACTACGCCCGGCTCGCCGGCACCAGCGAAGAGCTGGGCGAGACCTCGCCCGTGCGCGTCGCCCGCGCCCGCCTGCCCTGGCTGCTGGGCGCCCTGGCCGGCGAGATGGCGACCATGCAGATCATGAGGCACTTCCAGGCGACCATCACCACCACCGTGGCGCTGACCTTCTTCCTGCCGGCGATCATGGCCATGGGCGGCAACACCGGCATCCAGACCTCCTCGGTGGTGGTGCGCGGACTGGCCACCGGCGAGGTCAGCATCTACCGCATCGGCCGCTACCTCATGCGCGAACTGGGCACCGCCCTGCTGACGGGGACCCTGATCTCGGCCTGCGTGATGATCGCCGCGCGCCTGCTGCTCGGCGACATGGAGGTGGCGGTCGTGCTGACCATCGCCATGATGACCGTGATCCTCAGCGCGGCGATGATCGGCACGACCATGCCGCTGCTGCTCTACCGGGCCGGCGCCGACCCGGCCATCGCCACCGGGCCGTTCATCACCATGTCGAACGACTTCATCGCCGTGATGATCTACCTGGGGATGGCCTCCCTCCTCATCCGCTGACGGGGGGCGACTTGCCGGTCCTGCCGCAACCCGTCGTCCACTCCCGGGCCGTGGTGCTGCGGGCCTGGCCCAGCGGCGAGACCAGCGTGGTCGCCTCGCTGCTGACCGAGGCGCGGGGCTACGTGCGGGTCATCGCCAAGGGGGCGCGCCAGGGGCTCTCCCGGCTGCAGCCCCTGGTCGGGCCGGGCCGGCTCGTCGAGGTGGAGTTCGGCTGGAGCCCCGACCGCGAGCTGCAGTACCTCAAGGGGGGCAGCCTGCTGCTGGACCCGTTGCTGGACGACAACAGCCTCGAACGCACCGCCTACGCGCTCTCGGCGCTGGAGCTGGCCGACCGTTGCCGCCCCAGCGGCGAGCGCGAGGCGGGTCTATTCGGGCTTTGCCGCCGCTACCTGGAGATGCTATCATCCGGCGCGGCGGGGGACGAGGCCCCGCTTTTTTACGCCTTCGAGACGGCGCTGCTGGAGCTGCAGGGGATCGCGCCGGTGCTCGCGGCCTGCGCCGCCTGCGGCGGCGGGCTGGAGCCGCCCGGCTGCCGCTTCAGCCCCGCTGCCGGCGGCGCGGTCTGCGGCGCGTGCGCCGGGGTTGACGATCGGCCGCTCGCGCCCGAGACGCTGGCGGCCCTGCGGTCGCTGGGCGGCGCGGCGCCGGAGCGGTCCTCGCGGCGGACCTCCCGCGAAACGGGGATCCTGCTGCACCGCTTCCTGACCTATCACCTGCCGGAGTACCGCCTGCCCGCGGGCCTGGAGCTGCTGCGCGCGGCGCGGAGCGCCGACGCCGCGGCCGCGGCCGCAAAGGACGACGAACCATGCTGAGCTACCAGGAGATGATCGCCGGGCTCCAGAGGTTCTGGATGGACCAGGGCTGCGTCATCATCCAGCCCTACAATTCCGAGGTGGGCGCCGGGACCTTCAACCCGGCCACCTTCCTGCGCTGCCTCGGACCTGAGCCCTGGAAGGTCGCCTACGTCGAGCCGAGCCGCCGGCCCAAGGACGGCCGTTACCTGGAGAATCCGAACCGCGTCCAGCAGTTCCTGCAGTACCAGGTCATCCTGAAGCCGAACCCCGCGGACTCCCAGGGCCTGTACCTGGAGTCGCTGCGCGCCATCGGCATCGAACCGCGCGAGCACGACATCCGCTTCGTGGAGGACGACTGGGAGTCGCCGACCCTCGGCGCCAGCGGCCTGGGCTGGGAGGTCTGGATCGACGGCATGGAGATCTCGCAGTTCACCTACTTCCAGCAGGTGGGCGGGTTGCGCCTTAACCCGGTGTCGGTCGAGCTGACCTACGGGCTGCTGCGCCTGGCGATGTACGTCCAGGGCGTCGGGCACGTGAAGGACCTGCAGTGGGGCGGCGGCCTCACCTGGGGCGACGTCCAGGGCCAGTTCGAGCAGGAGTTCTCCGCCTTCAACTTCGAGCACGCCGACGTCGAGATGTACCGGCGCCACTTCGACGACCGCGAGGCCGAGGCGGCGCGCCTGGTCGAAGCGGCCCTGGTCTACCCCGCGTACGACGCGGTGATCAAGTGCAGCCACCTGTTCAACCTGCTCGAGGCGCGCGGCGCCATCTCGGTCACCGAGCGGACCGGCTACATCAAGCGCGTGCGCGCGCTGTCGCGTCGCGTCGCGCAGGCCTACCTGGAGAAGCGGGAGGCCATGGGCTTCCCCCTGCTGGGCCGCGAGGAGGGATCCCGATGACCGGTGCGAGGATGCTGCCGTTCCTGTTCGAGATCGGCACCGACGAGCTGCCGGCCCGCTTCCTGCCCGTCGAGCGGCAGCACGTGGCGGCCGGCTTCGCGGCCCTGCTCGCCGAGCTGTCTCTGGAGCACCGCGGCCTGCGGGTGCTCGCCACGCCCCGCCGCCTCGCCGTGCTCGTCGAGGCCCTCGCCGAGCAGCAGGCCGACCGCACGATCGAGGTCAAGGGACCGCCGCTGTCGGCGGCCCGCGCCCCGGACGGCTCGCCCACCCCGGCCGCCCTGGGCTTCGCCCGCAAGAACGGCGTGGCGATCGACGACTGCCTGGAGATGGCCGACGGCAAGGGCGGCTCGTTCCTGGGCGTGCGCCGGACGCTGGCCGGCCGCCCGGCCGCGGAGCTGCTGGCCGAGCGGCTGCCGGGGCTGTTGACGTCGATCCCCTTCCCCAAGACGATGCACTGGGGGACCTCCGACTTCGAGTACGCGCGTCCGATCCAGTGGCTCGTGGCCCTTCTCGGCGAGCAGGTGCTGCCGCTGGAGATGGCCGGCCTGCGCGCGGGGCGCGTCTCGCGCGGCCACCGCACCCTGGCCGCGGGCGCGCCGGTCGAGATCGCCTCGCCCGGCGCGTACCTCGCGGCGCTGCGGGACCACGGCGTCGAGCCCGACCAGGACGAGCGCCGCCGCATCGTGCGCGAGGGCGGGGAGCGGCTGGCGCGCGAGGCGGGCGGCCGGGTCGTCGAGGACGAGGAGCTGCTGCAGGAGGTCACCGACCTGCTGGAACACCCCACGCCCTTCCTCGGCGCCGTCCCGGAGTCCTACTTCGCCCTGCCGGACGAGGTCATCGTCACGGCGCTGAAGGCCCACCAGCGCTACTTCGCGGTGCGCCGCGCTGGCGACAGCAGTCTGCTGCCGGTCTTCTTCGCCGTGCGCGACGGCGACGAGACCGCCCTGGACAACGTGATCCGGGGGAACGAGAAGGTGCTCAACGCGCGCCTCAACGACGCCCTGTTCTACTGGCGCTGCGACCTGAAGCTCACGCCCGACCAGCACACCGCGCGGCTGGCGGACGTGACCTGGCTCGAGGGCTACGGCACGGTGCTGGACAAGGTCGGGCGCGTGGGCCGCCTGGTGGAACTGCTCTGGTCCACGGGCCTGGGCGACGGCGGCGCGCCGCCGCCGGAGCTGCTGCGCGCCGCGCGGATCTGCAAGTTCGACCTCGTCACCGAGATGATCCGCGACGGCAAGGAGTTCACGAAGCTCGAGGGCACCATCGGCGCGCGCTACGCCGCGGCGGCGGGGGAGACCCCCGCCGTGTGCTCGCTGCTCGAGGAATACTACCGCCCCCGCTCCGCCGCGGACGGGCTGCCCGCCGGGGCGGCCGCCGCCGCGCTGGCCGCGGCCGACCGCCTGGACACCCTGGCGGGCTGTTGGCTGGCCGGGTTCGTCCCGACCGGCGCCAAGGACCCCTACGCGCTGCGTCGCCACACCCTGGCCGTGCTGCGCATCCTGATCGACCGCGCCGCGCGCCTGGACCTCGCCGCCGCCGTCGCTCAGGCCCTCGACGGCTACGGGACGCTGGCCGACGAGACCCGCCGCGGCCTGGCCCTCGGCGAGATCCTCGCCTTCGCCCGCACGCGCCTGGAGGGACAGCTGGTCGCCGGGGGCGTCTCCCAGGAGGCGGTGCGGGCGATCCTGCCCGCGCACGGGAACGACCCGACCGATGCGGTCGCCTGGGCCCGCGCCCTCGAAGGCTTCCGGGAGCAGCCGGATTTCCTGCTGCTGGCCAAGGGCGTCAAGCGCTGCCGCAACATCCTGGAAGGCCGCACCCTCGAGGCGGGGGAGCTGGCCGGCAGCGCGGAGCGGTGGCTCGCCGGGGGCGCGACCCCCGGGGGACAGGGATTCGCGGGCCTGCCCGAACCGGCCGAAACCGCCCTGGCCGCGGCCGTGGCCGCGGCCGTACCCGGCCTGCTCGCGCACCGGGAGGCGGGGGATTACATCGGGGTCTTCCGCGCCCTTTCCGGGCTGGGGCCGGCCATCGACGCGTTCTTCGAGTCGGTCCGGGTCAACGCCGATCAGGCCGAGCTGCGGGAACTGAGGCACGCCTTCCTGCGTGAGATCTACGGCCTGTTCGCCCAGTTCGCCGACTTCAGCGAGGTGGCCCCCCTGGAATCGATATCCTGACCCCGAACCGGCTGATTTCCGACCGGGAGCCCCGCGGGGGGCTCCCGTGATTTTTGACATATGCTATTGACTTGCCGGGGGGGGTTGGGTATGCTCACGCGTGCGACTCAAGGGCAAAAGCCTTTTCCGACGTGACGTTGCGCCCGACTCCACTCCAAGTAAGTCCCTAATTAACTTGACACGCTTGCTTGATTCGCGAGTCAAACCGTCACGGTCACAGAGGAAAAGACCCCTTCACAGCAAGCCCCCTGAGGCCAGTGACTGGAAGAGCTTTTGCCTGCACTGCTGGAGCCTTCGATCTTCCTTCGGGAACTCGGGGGCAATGCCTTTCACCTGTACCATTTGTTGACTTGTTCAACGATGGGGGGAAAGTATGAGGAAACTCACTCTCGTGTGCTTGGCCCTGCTTCTGACGGCTGGCTCCGCCTTCGCCGTCGGCAGTCCCCAGCGCTTCGCCGACTACAACCTGGTCGACGTTACCAATACCACGGCGCTGACGTCCGGCGGCTCGACGGCCAAGCAGGACACCGTGTACCTGCTCGGCGGTCCCGGCCGCAACGACGGCAAGTTCCAGAACAACGTCAACCCCAACCTTCCCGACGCGGAGGGCTGGGTGGGCGTGGACCTGACCGCGCCCGCGTTCTCCCGCTGGAACGTCAACCTCTACAACAGCCCGACCGGCACCAATGCGGTGTGGGCCGGTGAGTCCTTCCCCAACGACTGCGGCACCGGCGACTTCCAGGGCTACTCGAACAGCTTCCTCGAGTACCTGGACTGGGTCGGCACCGTGGCCAATCCGCTCGCCGACACGCTGGTCCGCGTGACCGCGGTCATCAGCTACGACAACGAGCCCGGCTACGACTTCCTCTCGCTGCGCTACGAGACCCCCGCGGGTATGGTGGAGCATGCGGTGTGGAACGGCTACGCCGTGGCCGAGGCCGTGGACCAGTCGTTCACGCTCACTTCCGCCGACTACGTCAACACCGATCAGGTCCACCTGCGCTGGCAGGCCGACGCCGACGGCGCCTGGTCCGACAGCGACTGCCTGTACCCGACCCAGGGTCACAGCCAGCTGGACAACATCAGCGTCTACTTCGACGGCGTCCTGCAGACGTTCGACGACTTCGAAGCCGGCATGGGTTCGAACTGGTTCACCGTCGTGCCCCTGGGCTACGGCGACTTCGCCCAGGTCTGGCCGCTGCTCGAGGATCTCGATCCTTGCGTGACGAACGAGACCCCCCAGTTCGGCTTCATCGATGACGGCATCGTCGTCCCCGGCGTCGGCCCGTCCTCGAACCTGCTGTACACCTACGGCCCCAGCGGCTACACCCGCAACTGCACCGGCGGCGCCCTGGGCGCGGATACGGACGACAACCTGCTCGGCAACGAGATCTGGTCGCCGCCCCTGGCCTGGCCCGCCGGTGACTACGTCGGCGCCGCGCTGACCTTCGGCCAGTACATCCACTCGCCGTACGGCACCGCGACCTTCGACGGCATCTTCCAGGTGTGGCACGTGCGCTGCTCGACCGACGGCGGCAACACGTGGTACGGCTGGGCCGACCGCAACACGATCTACTACAGCTCCCAGGGCCTCTACGGCCGCAACACCTACGTGGTCACGGACCTGCTCGAGCCCGGCACGACGCACGTCCAGGTCGCGCTGGGTCTGACGGAGGATTCGCGCTACAACATCGGCGCCGACGGCACGCCCGCGTCGTACTTCGACAACGTGGCGTTCTACGTCTACGCCTACGGCGGACCCGCGATCTCCATCAGCGGCGCCTGGGACCTGCCCAACGACCAGTTCGCGAAGAACCTGGACCTGGGCAACCTGGCCAGCAACAACCTGCGCTTCGACATGTGCCAGGACCTCCTGGACACGACGAGCCCGAACATCATCCACGGCGACTCGATCGTGATCAACGTGCAGCCCGTGCGCCCCGGCGCCGAGCTGACCGAGCTGCCGAAGATGCACTACAAGATCAAGTGCAACCCGCTGTTCGACGGCGTGCGCAACGTGACGCCGGTGGGCGGCTACATCGAGGGCGACGCCATCGCCGACAGCGTCTTCACCTCGGCCGGCATCCTGATCCAGTGGCGTTGGGCGTTCGACCTGGACGACGACGGCCTGCTGTTCCCGGGTGACCAGCTGCACTGGTACATCACGGCGACCGACCGCGTGAACGGCGACCCCGGCACCGACGGCACCACGACCTATCCGGCCAACATCGCCGGGTTCGGCGTGTTCCCGGGCGACGCCGGCTACGTCGAGTTCCAGTGGCCGTTCGAGTGGATCTGGCGCGGACTGCCGTCGGTGACCGACGTCGCCGGCACGCAGCCCAGCATCCTGTTCTGGCACGACTTCGGCGGCTTCGGCGGCGGCATCAACGAGTGGAAGCAGTCCTTCGCTCAGCTGGGCCTCGTCGAGAACGTCGACTACGACATCTACTTCACGCAGGCCCCGTCCTCGAACGTCGGCAACGGCCTGGGCGCCAACGCGTCCGCGGTCGCCCTGGCCGGCTACGAGACGATCCTGTACGGCTCGGCCACCCTGGCCGGCTCGCCGCTGACCGGTCCCGCCATCGCTCCCGCCAACACCGGCGACAAGGGCGACGACGTGGGTCGTCTGTCGGCGTGGCTGGGCACCGGCAAGAACCTGCTCGTGACCGGCGACCGCGTCGTCGTCGCGACCGGTTCGACCACCGTCGCCGGCGGCGCGGCGTTCGTCCAGAACTGGCTGGGCTGCACCCGGCTGGCCACGGACGTCCGTCCGCTCATCGGCGGCCAGGCGGCCCCGCTGGTCGTGGCGACCCCGGGCAACGTGGTGGGCTTCAGCACGCCGTTCGTTGCCTACGGTTCCTGCCCGACCTTCCGCGTGTTCAACGGCATCGGCGTCTACGCCTCGCCGGACGGCTACGCGACCAAGGCCGGCGAGTTCACGGCCGTGGGTGCCTACCCGACCTACGCGGCCATGGTCTCGAACTACAACACGGCCGTCGGCTCGAAGGTCGTGACCGTGCCGGTCGACTTCGGCGCCTGGTACTCCCCGTACTCGGTGGCCAAGGACGATCCGGCCCCGTACGCCGCCCGCACGCAGGCTCTCGGCGAGATCCTGGTGTGGTTCGGCTACACGCCGACCTTCGGCACCACGCCGACTCCGAGCAGCGGCGTGTTCTTCGCGAAGAACTACCCGAACCCCTTCAACCCCATGACGACGATCGAGTGGTCGATCCCGCGCGCCGGCGATCTGTCCATCAAGATCTTCAACGTCAAGGGCGAGCTGGTCCGCACGCTGCGTGACGGCTTCTCCACGGAGCTGCAGGGCTCCGAGCTGTGGGAAGGCACCAGCGACAACGGCCGCGACGTCGCGTCGGGCGTGTACTTCTACGAAGTGCGCTCCGGCGACAACGTGTCGGTCACCAAGATGGCGCTCGTGAAGTAACTCCGGTCACTTCACGGGTCGGCGTCCGAGGGAGGGCGGTCCGCAAGGGCCGCCCTCCTGCTTGTCGGATGCAGGGAGCGGGTAGGGTGCGGCGTGCGGAACCGCAATGCCGGTAGGGAGTTCGGCGCGGCGGCGGGGAAACTAGAAGTTGACACTCCCGCCCGACGATCCCTATATTTCCCAGGCAGCTCGCAAACGCTCCTCGGCGTGGAAACGACGTGTTTCCGCGTTGTTCTAGCCGGTTTGTCGCCCGCGGACGGATCGGTCGTGCCCGCCCGGACGCCTGGCGCCGGGCTGGAAAGGCGAGACCCATCATGCGAGTCCTCCGTCATCTGCGGATCTGGACGCCGGCGCTGTCGTCGGCGGCGCTGGTCGTGCTGTTCGGCTGCCGCGCCTTCGAGCCGGAGACCGTCATCGTCAACCACGCTCCCGAGACCTACGTGACCGGCGGGCCGCAGGGAGGGGCGGGGGGACAGTTCCACCACCACCTCTACTGGTACGGCGCCGACACCGACGGCCGCGTCGAACGCTACATCTGGGCGCTGACCGAGGGTACGGTCCAGGACCCCGCGACCGATGACGACGAGGAGGACGTCCGCTTCAACCCGGCCGAGAACATCACCACGCTGCAGATCGGCCACTACACGACCAAGACCGATTCGATCTTCGACTTCCAGATCAACGAGGGGTCGACCACCTCGGCGGACCTGACGTTCCACATCGTGGCCGTCGACGACCGCGGGGACTACGACCGCACGCCGGCCCGGCTCTATTTCCTCAGCAACGCCCTGGGCCAGCCCGACATCCAGTTCTTCCTCGGCGACGAGCAGACCCCCGCGACGCGCTTCGCCGACCTCGACACGATCGGCTACGCGCTGCCCTTCCGGCTGACCTGGCTGGGCACCACGCCGAACACCCATTCGTTCTCGCCCGAGATGCTCGCCGCCCGCGACACCGTGCCGCCGCTGGACGGCCTGTACGGTTTCAAGTACCGCATGCCGCTGGACGTGGCCTGCGACGCGACGAGCGAGGATTGCTGGAACCCGCAGCGGTTCGACCCGGCCACGAACCGGCAGGTCTCCTACTTCAGCGTCGTCAACAGCCTCGCCTTCAGCAACGACGATTCCGGCGAGGACGTCTCGCAGCGCCGGTTGTCGCCGTCCGTCCACACGCTGCTGGTCAACGCCATCGACGTGGCGGGCGTCGAGATCCAGTCCGACCGCCAGGACCTGAACTTCGTCCACAACTACGACCCCGAGACGATGATCCTAGGGCACGCCAAGCCGCACGACCTGGACGGCGACGGCGTCGTCGAGGCCGGCGAGGCGCTGTCGTTCGACAGCGACCCCTTCTACCCCGCGGACGCCAACCAGTACCCCTTCTTCGAGGTGTACCGGCCGGACGGTACCGTCACGACGTCGACCTTCGCCGAGGGCGCCCGCGTGCCCCAGCGGTCCGTCGTCCATTTCAAGGCCATCGGCTGGGACGACCACCGCGACACGCGCCTGCGCGACATCCCGGGCCAGACGCCGCCCGGTTACGGCCTGCGCTTCCAGACCAAGTTCGACGCGGTGGGCCGCTTCCTCGGCGGCGCGAAGTCGCTGTTCAGCTTCGAGACCCTGTACAGCGAGCCGCAGAACAGCGTCTGGGACGATTTCGACAACACGGCCATCGGCAGTTCCGACACGCTCAGCTTCGTGGTCGGGTCGTTCGACTACCGGGTCAGCATGCGCGCCCTGGACGAGCACGAGCGGCGCGACGGCACGCCGGACGTCTTCGCGTTCTTCGCGAACTATCCCCCGGAAGTCGAATGCGTCGAAGTTGTTACGGGCCCGGCCGTCAGCGGGTACCCCGAGGACGATTGCAGCGAAGAGCTGAAGACCTACTACTGCACGCTGGGCATGATCCCGCCCGATCCGACCTGGACGCGGCTGCAGCAGGTCTACACCGTGCCGCGCACCGTCTATTTCAACCCGACGACCAACGCGGTCTGGTACGAGGCGCCGTCGGACATCACCGGGCTGTCCTCGGTCCAGGGGTACTTCTACGAGTACAAGCTGCTGCTCTACGCGCAGGACCACGAGGACGAGCGCCTGTTCCTGCCCCGCCGGAGCCCGACCGACCTCACCTACGGCGACGCGATCGACCGTGCGATGTCGTGGCGCTACAAGATCGTCTCGCACCGCGACTCCCTGGCCAACGTCATCCGCGAGGGCGGAGGGTCGGACGACCTGACCCAGGTGTCCTACACCTTCAACGAGGACTTCGACGACAACTACGACAGCAACGGCGTCTGGCGCCTGCAGGTCGAGGTGTTCGTGCCGTTGTACCTGCTGAGCAGCGGCGAGGCCGCCTACCGCGGCATCCTGGCCGCCGAACATCCGGACTGGACGGTCAACACCCTCGACCGCGCCATCGACCTGACGACCAGGCAGCTCGGCCTGAACACGGCCCGGATCGTGGTCCGCGACGCGAGCAGCAGCGTCTACCGCAACGACCGCTGCGCCTACGCCTACTACACCGGCGTGCGCGTGCCGCTGGTCCACACCGAGGCCTGCGGCATCGTCCCGGGCGACGGCGTGGCAGCGCGCCTGCGGTTCAACGACTTCTGCCTCGAGAGCGAGACGTTCACGAAATCGTACCTGATCAAGGCCTACACGCCGTCGGGCGTCTACCCGGCCGGGTACTAGTCGAGGCGGCCGCGACGCGCGGCGGCGGACCGGGAGGTCTCACGTGTTGAAGCTCAACAAGACGACGGCGCTGGCGCTGGCGATGGCTCCCGTCCTGCTGCTGGCGGTCGTGAACGGCTGCGGCCCCGAGACGGACCTCGGGGGCGTGGAACTCGTCAACGCCCTGCCGGACACGCGCATCACCGGTACCCCGCCCTACCTGCGCGACACGGAATACACCGTGCATTTCTACTGGACCGGCAGCGACCCCGACGGGCGCGTCCGCGGCTACCAGTGGAAGATGACCGCCAACGGCGACGACGGCATCAGCATCCGCGACACCCTGACCGTCGACCCGGCCACCGGCGACACCATCAACCCCTGGCGGTTCACGACGGCCAGCGATTCGACCTTCGTGGTGACGGCCGACCGCCAGGGCTTCGAGGACGACGCCATCCTGCCGGAGCAGATGCAACGCTTCTACCAGCCGCACACGCTGATCGTGCGGGCCATCGACGACCACGGCGGCGTCGACCCCTCGCCGGCGCTGGTCACCTTCACCTCGACGACCCTGGCGCCCTCCATCCGCGTCTACAGCCCCACCGCACTGGTGGGCACCCAGTCCGAAGCCAAGACCGTGCCGCCGTCGTTCATCATCGGCTGGGCGGGCGCGGACCAGGACTACGAACTCGGGAACCCGGTCGCGGTCCGCTACCTGTACAAGACCTCGCTGGTGGCGAACGCCTCGGGCGGGGGCAACCACTACGTCTACACGGGGTACGAGTACAACCAGGTGGTCGACTCCCTCGTCACCTTCGACGATCCCCAGTGGAGCGACTGGATCCCCTACGCCGCCACGCCCGCCGAGCGGCGGCAGACCTTCCAGGGCGTCAAGCGGGACGCCGAGAACCGGACCGTCTACTACCTCTTCGCCCTGCAGGCCAAGGACATCGCCGGCGCGGTCAGCCTCGACCGCGGCTACTTCGCCCCGGTCGTCAACTTCAGCATCGACGACTCGCAGACGCCCGTGCTCGTGCTGCGCGAGCGCTACCTGGGGACGCAGATCGGCACCGGGATCGACCGGCTGGAGAAGGACATCGCCCAGGACCAGCCGCTGCAGTTCGAGTGGTTCGGCAGCGCCGCCGACTACGGCGGCGAGGTCACGGCCTACCGGTACGGCTGGGACATCCAGGACCTCCAGGACGACAACGACCCGGGCTGGGAGGTGCAGTACGGCCTCTCGGAGGCCAACTTCTCCTCCACGGTGCGCTCCTTCGCCCAGGGCCTGCACGTGTTCACCGTCGAGTGCAAGGACAACAGCGGCCTGCTGACCCGCATCCAGTACTTCCTGTCGGTGGTGCCCGTGCCCGAGGAGGCCGACCGGCTGCCGCTGGTGCTGATCGACGACGTGCCGGACCGCACGAGCAATGCCTGGCCGAGCTTCAACAACACGGTCCAGTACGACAACGACCTGCACCGGGACGCCTTCTGGGACGACGTCCTGACCTCGAGCGGCGGCGTGTCGCGCTTCAGCAGCGACCGCGACGTGATCGACAACGAGCGGCTCCTCGGCGTCTGGGGCTACCGCGACATCGTGCGGTACAAGACCCTGATCTGGTCCGCGCGCCGCGTCATGACCACCTACCTCGCCTCGTCGTTCCAGCCCAGCATCTACATACCCCAGGGGGGCGACGCGATCCCGACCGAGGCCTACGTCTGGCTCGAGGCCTACCAGCGCAACGTGGGCAACGTCCTGCTGGCGGGTTCGGGCGTCGTGCAGAACTTCCACCTCTCCAACATGACCAACAACGGCGTCAGCATCCCGTGGCTCTACCCGATCATCTACAACAACGACGAGGAATCCTTCCAGTGCAGCGGCGAGGCCAGGGGCATGAGCTTCGGCCTCCGTGAGGAGGACGACGGCACCCAGACCGTGTTCGGCACGCTGCAGTACCCCTACCGCGGTCTGGGCATCGCCGTGTCGTCGATGTTCACGCCGGCGAGCTTCTACTACTCGCCGACGCTGTGCGGCACCGGCACCTCCCACCGCAAGCAGAACTGCGTGGGGACCAAGGCGGTCGTCATCGACCCCGACTTCAAGGCCGCGCACGTGCAGGCCGGCTCCTTCGCGGACACCGTCTACGTCTGGGACAACATCGCCTGGTCCGACGCGGCGACGGTGGCGGGCGGGGGCATCCCTTCGCCCAGCTCGCCCTACAATTTCAGCCAGTCCGACGAATACTACGACTACAACGAGACCGCCCGCCGCGCGACCTGGGCGCCCCAGATCCTGGCCAACGGGCAGCCCGCCATCGAGCCCATGTGGCGCGCCCTGCCCCGCTACGACTGGATCCTCGACCTGCACCTGGCCAACGGGGACGACGACTTCATCTACCCGGCGACCAACCCCTGCGGGCTCTACGCACGCAACCCGTCGACGGGCCGCACCGTCCTGAACGGGGTGCCCATCGGGCTGTTCAGCTACCAGACCGTCGACACCAAGCCGGGCGGCCGGGCGGACGTCGTCTGGGGCTTCGACCCGCACCTCTACGACCACACGCAGATGAAACGGGTCATCCGTTGGGTCCTCGACGACCACTTCGGCCTGGCCATGACGCCCTGAACCGAGCCAGCGCGGCGACGGGGAGGCCGGGACAGCGGCACGTCGCCACGCGCAGCCTGGAGACGAAGATGACCAAGAGGGCACTTCTGGCGATCGCGGTCCTGCCGCTGCTGTGCGGCGCGCTGCCCGCGACGTCCGCGACCCCCCCCGACGTCTGCGCCCTGGATTCGCTCCGGCTGATCTCGCCGGAATCCTTGTCGATCACGCTGTCGACGACGGGGCGGTTCGGGGCCGAGATCACCTGGCCCGCCATCGACGACGCCGCCTCGACGTGCGCGGTCCCGATCGACACGGTCGGTCTGGGCTTCCAGGTGACCCTGGACGGGGCCTACCGGGACGAGTTCGACCGCGAACTGCTCTGCACCAGCCTCTTCGGCGGCGAGGTCGGTTCCGCCAGCGAGAACAGCGTCCTGATCTCCTGGTCCAACCTCAACCAGTCGGTCACGGGCCGGATCCTCGGCGAGGTCAACCTGAGCAACAACGGCGGCGTCCTGGCCATGGACCAGGACGGCGTCTGGTCGCAGCGCAACGCCGGCCTGCCGCCCTACCTCTCCAAGGCCGACGTCAGCGTCCTGGCGGAGGCGCCGACCTCGCCCGGGACGCTGCTGGCCGCCCTCGGCGACCGCCTGACCCGCGGGCTCTGGTACAAGCCGGACGCCGGCAGCGACTGGCGGCGCCTGGCCGCCGACCTCTTCCCGGACGGTTCGCTCAACGAGTCCGTGATCACCGCCCTGGTGTTCGCCCCCGACGACGCCGGCACCTTCCTGGTGGGCACGAGCAAGCAGGGCGTGTTCCTCACCCGGGACGGCGGCTTGACCTTCACCCAGCAGCAGGCGGCCTTCGCTTCCACGGGCACCTGGGACCTGCGGCGGGTGACGGACCTGGTCTGGCGCCGGCCGGAGGCCCTCTACGTCGCCGTCGCCAACCTCGACCTGTTCGTCTCCAGCGACCGCGCCGTGTCCTACGCGCGGTTGTCGACGCTGCGCGTGCCGTTGACCTTCCCGACCGGCGGCGGCGAGGGGCCGCCCGTCATCAACCGCATCGTCGACCAGGGCGGGCGGCTCTACGTCGGCGTGAACAGCTTCGGGCTCTACACCAGCGTGGACGGCGGCGACAGCTGGGACTGGATCTGGAACGAACTGCTGGACGCCGGCTCCCAGCCCCTCTCCGTCGTGGATTTCGCCGTCGACCCGGCCAACCCCGCGCGGATCATGGCCGGCACGCGGGACGCAGGGCTCTGGTGGTCGGGCAATGGGGGCCTCGTCTGGCACCAGGTCGGTGCGTCCGTCGCCTGGCCGGATCCCACGATCCTCCCGGTCATCACCTCGCTCGTCCTGGATGCCGAGCGCGACACCTATCTGGCGACCGCCGACGGCTTCGCCCTGCTGATCTGCGCCAGGAACGACACGGTCTGGTCGGCGGACGACTTGTCCCAGCCCGCCAACCTCTCCATGACGCGTCTGCACCTCGCCGCCGACCCGGGCCAGCGCTACTGGCTGCCCACGTACGGGGGCGGGATCTACATACCCGGCACGCCGCTGCGCCTGTCCGACACCATCAAGAAGTCCCTGACGGATCCGCAGTACCAGGACCTCGACTTCGGACTGACGATCTCGTTCGGCGCCGGCGCCGTGGCGGATTCGACGAGCTTCTCCCTCCTCACGCAGGACTTCCAGGGGTACGCGGTGTGGCGCAGCGAGGGCAACGACCCCGACGCGATGCAGCTGATCGGCTACTACGACAAGTCCAACCCGGAATCCTGCATCGAGGGCTACTGCGGCGACACCAGCTACAACGCGACGCCCAACTGCTACGCCGACAAGCGCGCCGCCTGCTTCGACTTCTCCGACCCGTCGTCCGTGACGTTCTTCGACGACACGGTCTACGAGGGCTTCGACTACAACTACGCCGTCACCACCTTCGACTACGGCAATATCGCGACCGCATCGCCGTCCTCGCTGACCGCCGAGCGCCTCTATTCGACCCGGTTCCCGGGCGACACGCTCTCGCTGTTCGGCGGCGACGGCAACCGGCAGCGGTTCTTCGTGTCCCTGCCCGCCACGGGCGCCGTCGAAGGCCCGGAGATCTTCGTCTACCCGAACCCCCTGCGCCAGGCGTCGGGCTTCAGCGGTGCGGAAGGGGAGAAGGTCACGTTCAAGAACCTGCCGCCGGGCAGCCGGGTCCAGGTCTTCACGCTCGACGGGGATCAGGTGGCCGACCTCGGTCCCGAGCAGCAGATCGACAACCTGATGCCCTGGGTCACCCGCAACCGCCACGGCGAACTGCTGGCCTCGGACGTTTACATCTACAAGGTGGAGATGCCCGCGCGCGAGGACTTCTACGGCAAGGTCGTCATCATCCGCTGACGCGGTCCCGCGCGGGTGCCGCACGCTCCGTACTTCTGGCCCGGCGCCGCCGCCGGGCCATTTCACCGCAGACCAACGGGATCCCTCGCCGGACGCCCGGACCGCAGTCACAGGGGAGGCAAGCACGATGGAAGGCAAACGCGTCTATTTCTTCGGCAACCACGAGGCGGAGGGCGACGGCGCCCAGAAGGAACTGCTCGGCGGCAAGGGCGCCAACCTCGCCGAGATGGACCGCATCGGCATCCCGGTGCCGCCCGGGTTCACCATCACCACCGCCTGCTGCATCGACTACCTCGCCGCGCCGGTGATCCCGGCCGCGCTGCGCACCGAGGTCGACGCGGCGATCGTGCGCATCGAGAAGGTGATGGGCAAGAAGTACGCGGACCCGTCCGACCCCCTGCTGTTCTCGTGCCGCTCGGGCGCCAAGGTCTCGATGCCGGGCATGATGGATACGGTCCTGAACATCGGCCTCAACGACGAGACGGTCCGCGGCCTGATCGCCCGCAGCGGCAACGAGCGCTTCGCCTACGACAGCTACCGTCGCCTGCTGCAGATGTACGGCGACGTGGTCATGGGCGTGGACGGCGAGCACTTCGAGCACGCCATCGACGCCCTCAAGGCGAAGCGCGGCGTGAAGCTGGACACCGAGCTGGGCGTGGCGGACCTGCAGGCCCTGATCGCCGAGTTCAAGGCCATCGTCCGCAAGACCGCGGGCCGCGACTTCCCGGCCGATCCCCGCGAGCAGCTTTGGGGCAGCGTCGAGGCCGTCTTCCGCAGCTGGAACACGCCGCGCGCGGTCAGCTACCGCAACCTCAACCGCCTGCCGCACGACATGGGCACGGCCGTGAACGTGCAGACCATGGTCTTCGGCAACATGGGCGCCAACTCCGCCACGGGCGTCGCCTTCACCCGCGACCCGTCCAACGGCGAGAACTTCTTCTACGGCGAGTTCCTGGTCGACGCCCAGGGCGAGGACGTCGTGGCGGGCACCCGCACGCCGCAGGCGCTGAACCTCCAGGGCCGCGACCGGCTGCCCGAAGGCAACCCGGTGCGCGACCTGCCCACGCTCGAGGAGGTCATGCCGGCGGCCTACGGGACGCTGTGCGGCATCCGCGAGAAGCTGGAGCAGCACTACCGCAACATGCAGGACATCGAGTTCACGATCCAGGACGGGAAGCTCTGGATGCTCCAGACCCGCAACGGCAAGCGCACCGGGCGCGCCGCCGTGCGCATCGCGGCCGAGATGCAGACCGAGGGCCTGATGACGCCCGACCAGGCGCTGCTGGCGGTCGAGCCCGCGCATCTCGACCAGCTGCTGCACGACCAGATCGACCCCGCGGCCGGCGTCGTGGTGCTGGGCAAGGGCCTGCCCGCGTCTCCCGGCGCCGCGCAGGGCGAGATCGTGTTCTCGGCCGAGGACGCCGTGGCCGCCGTCAAGGCCGGACGCCGGGTGGTGCTCGTGCGCCGCGAGACCAGCCCCGAGGACATCGAAGGCATGAACAGCGCCCAGGGCATCCTCACCGCCCGCGGCGGCATGACCAGCCACGCGGCCGTCGTGGCCCGCGGCATGGGCAAGCCCTGCGTCGCCGGCTGCGGCGACCTGGCCGTGGACTACCAGGCCGCGTCGATGACCATCGGCGGCCGGTCCTTCAAGGCCGGCGACCTGCTGACCATCGACGGCACCACCGGCCAGGTGATCGCCGGCCTGGTGCCGCTGGTCGCACCCAGCCTCGACGACCCCCACCTGAACCGGATCATGGCCTGGGCCGACGAGCGCCGGACCCTGGGCGTGCGCACCAACGCCGACACGCCGCACGACGCGCGGCAGGGGCGCACCTTCGGCGCCGCGGGCATCGGCCTGTGCCGCACCGAGCACATGTTCTTCGGCGAGGACCGCATCAAGAAGATGCGCGAGATGATCCTGGCCGACAGCGAGGCGGGGCGCCGCAAGGCCCTGGTGAAGATCCTGCCGCTGCAGCAGGCCGACTTCGAGGGGATCTTCGAGGCCATGGACGGCTACCCCGTCACGGTGCGCCTGCTGGATCCGCCGCTGCACGAGTTCCTGCCCACGCCCGACCAGCAGGCCGAGATCGCGGAGCTCGCCGGGGAGCTGGGCGCCACCGTCGCCGCGGTCCGGCACCGCATCGAGTCGCTGCACGAGATGAACCCCATGCTCGGCCACCGCGGCTGCCGCCTGGGCCTGACCTACCCCGAGATCTACGAGGTGCAGGTCGAGGCCATCATCCGCGCCGCCCTGGCGGTCAAGGCCCGCGGCGTGGACGTCAAGCCGGAGATCATGATCCCCCTGGTGGGCACGGTGCGCGAACTGAAGGACATGCGCGAGATGTCCGTAGCGATCGCCGACCGGGTGATGAAGGAGGTCGACGCGAAGGTCGACTACCTCGTCGGCACCATGATCGAGATCCCGCGTGCCGCCCTGCTGGCGGACAAGATCGCGCTGCACGCCGACTTCTTCAGCTTCGGCACCAACGACCTGACCCAGATGACCTTCGGGTACAGCCGCGACGACGCCGGCGTCTTCCTGCCGGACTACGTGCGGATGGGCGTGCTGCCCTCGGACCCGTTCCAGCAACTCGACCAGGAGGGCGTCGGCCAGCTCGTCGCCATGGCGGTCGAGCGCGGCCGCTCGTCCGGCCGGCACCTGCACCTGGGCATCTGCGGCGAGCACGGCGGCGACCCCAGTTCGGTGGACTTCTGCCACCGGGTGGGGCTGGACTACGTGAGCTGCTCGCCGTTCCGCGTGCCCATCGCGCGTCTGGCGGCGGCCCACGCCGCCATCAGGAACGGTTGAGGTGAACCTGGCCTGGGCCATCCCGGCGGCCTGGCTGCCGTTGCTGGTCCTGATCGCGGTGGCGGCGGCCCTCTGGGTCCGCCGCCACTACCTTTCCACCGAACCTCTCGCGCCGCGCGGCGTGCGCCGCCTGCTGGCGGGGCTGCGCACGTCCGCCGTCCTGCTGCTGCTGGTCGCGATCGCCGGGCCGCGGCTGCAGCGGTCCGGAGACGTCGCGTTGCCGCCCGAGGCCGTGATCGTCGTCGAGGACTCCGCCAGCATGGGCCTGCGCGACGCCCCCGGCGATCCGGCGCGCTGGACCGGGGCGCTGGCGTGGGCCGCTCAGGTCGAGTCCCTGCTGATGCGCCGCGATCCGCCCGTGCGCACGACGGTGCTGCGCGGCAACGGGCTGGCGGCGACCAGAGGCCTGAGCGACGCCCCCGGCGAGCCGCCGACGGCCGTGGGCACGGACCTCGGCCGGCTCGCCGCCGAGACGGCGCGCGCCTGGTCGTCGCGCAACCTGCGGGCCCTGGTCCTGGTGACCGACGGCCAGCAGACGCAGGCCGCCGCCGAGGGGCCGCTCGCGCCGACGGACGGCGCCCTGCCGCTGCTGATCGGTGTCGGCGACCCCTCAGGCCCCGTCGACCTGGAACTCGCGGACGTGCGCTACCCGGAGACGGCCTTCGTCGGGGACCAGGTCGTGGTCGAGGCCGTGGTGGGCCTGCGCGGTCCGCCGCGCCGGGACGACCTGCGCCTGCGGCTCGCGCTGGTCCAGGGCGCCGACACGCTGGCGGCGGTCACGGCCGTCGTCGGGCCCGGGGACCCGACCCTGCGCGCCGACCTCGCCTTCACGCCCCGTGCGGCGGGGCTCCAGGTGGCGCGCCTGCTGGTCGCGCCCCTGGTCAACGAGCGGTACCTCGCCAACAACGAGGTGTCCCTGGCGGTGGCCGTCCGGCAGGACCGCGAGAAGCTGCTGCTGATCACGGGCCGGCCCGACTGGAACGCCCGCGTGTTCGCCCAGGCCGCCGCCCTGGAGCGGCGCCTGACGCTCGACGTCGTCCATCCCGGGGAGCGCGGGCCGCGCCTGGACGGCGCGCCCTGGACGCCGCCACGCGGCGCGGCGGGCTGGCTGGCCTGGGACGGCGTGATCCTGCTCGGCGATGCGGCCGGTCTGGGGGCTGTCGACGTCGATGGTCTCGCCGCGGCGGTGGGCGACGGCCTCGGCCTGCTGGTGGTCGATTCCCCGCGGTCGGTCCTGCCCACGGCGCTGGCCGGCCTGCTCCCGGTCGTGCACGGCGGCGCCGTCGGCGGGGGCGGTCCCCTGCAGGTCCGTCGCGAAGAAGCCGGCCACTCCCTGCTGTCCGGCCTGTCGGCCGACGCCGCGGCGTGGGCGTGGCTGCCGCCGCTGGGGCCGATCGCACCGGCGCGGGCGCGGCCCGAGGCGAAAGTGCTGCTGACGGTGCCGGGACGCGACGGCGCCGGCCCGTCGCCCCTGCTCGCGATCGGCGCCGCCGGCAAGGGCGCGGTGGCCTGGCTGGGGACGGACGAGCTGTGGACCCTGGCCTTCTGGCAGCCGCCGGCGAGCGCCGCCGGCGCGGCCGAGCATCCCGTGCGCCGCCTGGCCCGCAACCTGCTCGTCTGGACGGCGGCCGGCGACGAGCTCGGCGGCGTCACGATCGCCGGGCACCGCACCCTCTACCGCGAGGGCGAGGCCATCCGCTTGGAGACGCAGGTGCGCGGCCTGCGCGGGGAAGGGACGCCGGGCGCGGTTGCGCTCGAACTGCGGGACACGACGCAAGCCGGTGCGCCGCGGTCGTTCACGCCCACCCCGGTGCCCGGAGAGCTCGGGCGCGGTCGCGTGACGCTGCCGCCCCAGGCGCCGGGCCGTTACCGCGTACGACCCGTCGCCGTCGGCACGGATTCCGCCTTGGGGCCGGAGCGCGAATTCGTCGTGGTCCCCGCGTTGCCCGAAGAGGCGCAGGTGCGTCAGGACCGGCGGCGCCTGCGCGCCCTGGCTGCGGCCTGGGGCGGGCACTACGTGGACGGGCACGCTCCGGGCGCCGCCCGCTCCCTGGCCGGCGTCCTGGAGGCCGCCGACTGGTCCGCGGCCACCGGAGAGCGCCGGTCCGAGGTCCGCCTCGTCCACGGTTGGTGGCTGATCGCCTGCGCGACGCTGCTGCTGGGCGCGGAATGGGCCATACGCCGCTCGCGCGGCATGCTCTAGGCTCCGCTCGCACCTCCCGGCTCTCCTCCCGGAAGCGGGATCGTCTCCATTGCGCCTGCCTACCCGAATGCCCGCGCCGGCCCTGGTCGTCGCGGTGTGCGTCTCGCTGTTCGCCGTCCGGACCGGCGTCGCCGTACCTCTGCTGAACGAGGTCCTCTACGATCCGCCCGGTGCGGACGGCGGGGCGGAGTTCGTGGAACTCCTGAACGTCGGCGCCGAAACGCTGGATCTCGCCGGCGTTCGCCTGGAGTTCGCCAACGGCGCCATGGCACCCGCCTGGGAGCGGCGTTGGGAAGGTGCACCGGGCGACAGCCTCGCGCCCGGGGCCCGCTGGCTGATTGCCGATTCGGGCTGGACTGGAGACGTTGCTCCCAACGTCCTGGTTTCATTGAGATTGCAGAACGGACCCGATGCGGTCCGACTGCGGCGCGGCGAGGCCGTGCTGGACCTGCTGGGCTACGGGGATCTCGTGGATCCGGTCTTTTTCGAGACGGCGCCGCATCCGGGCGCCGCCGCCGCTTCCCTCGGGCGTCGCCCGGACGGGGAGGACTCCGGCCGCAACGACCGGGATTGGGTCGTCTGCGCCGAGCCGACGCCCGGTCGGCCCAACTTCCCAACCTACGGCTGGCAAGTGCTCACCGTCACGCCGGAACCGCCCAGCCTGCCGGCGCCCGGTGTCGCCGTCATCGTCGCCGTCACCCTGCGCAACACGGGACTCGCCGCGATCCCGGCCGGCACCGCGCGGCTGGTCGGTGCGGGGGCGGCGACGCTCGCCGAATCGCCCTGGCCGTTCCTCGCGCCGCAGTCCGAGGCCTCGCTCGAATTCTCGCTGACGCCGGCGTTCGACGGGGATCTGAGCCTCGGTTTGGAACTCGTTGCGACCGGCGTCGATCTGCAGCCGCTGCAGATCGGGACCTACCACGTCGGCGCGACGGAGCTCTCGATCTGGGAGGTGATGGCGAACCCGGACGGCGACGGCGGCGAATGGCTGGAATTGGCTGCCGGGCTCGACGGGCCCGTCGAACTCGCCGGCTACACGCTGTCCGACGCCGGCGGCGCGCGCGTACGGCTGCCCTCGCGGGTGCTGATGCCGGGTGAGCGGCTCGTGCTGGCCGAGGACGCCGCGGCCTTCGGCGAATGGTGGTCGGCGCGGTTGGCGGCCGGCGCGCCGCCGCCCTGCCCGGGCCTGGCGGCGGTGCCGCCGCTCGCCGAACTGACCGGCGCCTGGCCGTCGCTCAACAACTCGCCGGGGGACGGCCTGCCCTATGCCGAACGCGTGCACCTGCGCGACGCCGACGGCGTGGTGCGGGACCATGCGACGCTCGGCGCCCGCGGCACGGTCGTGACCCGCGGGCGCAGCCTCGAACGCCGGGCGGCGGCGGCCGCCGGCGATCCGGCCGATCTCTGGGGAACCAGCCTGGCCGCGGCCGGCGCCACTCCGGGCTGCCGCAACAGCCTCGAGTCGCCTTGGCAGGCGCCGGCCGGCGATCTGGCGGCCTCGCCGGGCACCTTCGCGATCGGCGGCGGCGGCGTCAGCTTCACCTTGGACCTCGCCCCGCCGGCGCAGTCCTGGCGGCTCTCGGTGTGGGACCTCTGGGGCCGTTGCGTGCGGGATCTGGGCGGCGACGATCTCGGCGCCGGCCGACGCCATGTGGCGTGGGACGGCAGGGACGACGCGGGCGGGTACGTGCCGCCGGGTCCCTACGTCGCGCTGCTCTCGCGATTGAACCCTGACGGCGGCCGGATCGACCGGCAGCGCCTGCTGGTCGTGGCGGCGCCGTCGGCGGAGCGATGAGGGGGCGCCGCGGGACGCTGGCGGTCTGCCTGGCCGCTGCTCTGGGCGTCGGTGGGGCGGGCGCGCCGGCGGCGGCGGGCATCCGCGACTTCGACGACGGCTGGTGCGGCGAACCGCCGGCGGCGGCTGATCTGTTGGACGGGGCCGCAGGCGACGGCGTCTGGTCGGCTTGCGGCGTCGCGCGCCTCCACGGGATGACCGAACTGCCGTTGCGCCGGTTGGCGGCGGGGCGGCGGTCCCCTCCCTGGTCGGCGGCGCTGTCGTGGCAACGGTTGGGCGGCAGCGCGTGGCGCGAGGACCTGGTGGACCTGCGCGCCTCGTTCGGCGCCTTTCCGGGCGCGTCCCGCCGCGGCCGGGAGTCCGTCGCGGGGGCGTTGCTTCCTCGGTGCGGGCTGGCGTGGCGCTGGCGGCGGCCGGCCTACGCGTCCGTGCCCGGTCGCGAGGCCGTGGAACTGACGCCGTTCGCCGGGATCGCCCGCGGCGGGTGCGAAGTCTCCCTGCACGTCGTGCCCCTGGTCGTGCGCCGGGGCGACGAGGCCGACGGTCCGCGTCCGTGGCTGTCCGCCCGCTGGCGGGACGAGGGCTGGAGCGCCGCCTGCGAACTGCGGCGCGACGGCCGCGGTGTCGCGACCTGGCGGGCCGGGGGCGACCTGAGGTTGGGGGCGCTGTTCAGCTGCGGCCTCGTCGCCGACGGCGCCAGCGGCGCGGCCGGCGTGACCACCGCCTGGCGGCGCGGCCGGCTGCTGGTGCGGACCTCGCACCTGGTCCACCCGGCGCTCGGTTCGACGCACCGCTGGGACCTCGTCGCCTGCCCCCGGGGGCGTCGGTGAACCGCCCGCGGCGCACGAGCCTGGGCGCGCTCGCGGCCGCCGCGTGCGTCCTGGCGTCCGCGACGGGCAGGGCCGGGCCCGGCGACGATTCCGGCGCGCGGGACCAGCCGGCCGACAGCCTCATCGCGAGCATCGAGCACCTGGAACCGGCCGACCAGGCGGTGGCCCTGGCCTGGCTGGACGACGAGCCGGCGAGCGCCGGCGCCGTCGGCGAGGCGTCCGGCCGCTGGCGCGGCGGCCTGCGCACGACCGCGACGGGCGCCCGCTGGGATCTCGGGCGCCGGGACGGGCGCGGCGAACTGCGACTGCGCGGCGGCGACCGGACGGCGACGTCGGGCGGCGTCGCCTGGCGGGCGGGCGGCGCCGGCGTCCTGGTCGGCGACCTCGCCTTGCACGCCGGGTCCGGGCTGCTGCTGTCGGGGGCCGGTCGCTGGGCCGGGTTGTCGACGCCCGGCGGCGACCAGGGCGGTGTCCGGGCCGGTCTGCACGCGGGCACCGCGGAGCGGCGAGCGCTGCGAGGCGGCATCGCGACGCTGCGGGCGGGACCGGGCGAGCTGTTCGCCTGGCGTGGCCGCGCGCGCGATGCGGGCGCCGCGACGCGTTCCGGCGCGGCCCTCGCCTGCGTCGGCGCGCGGGGGCGGGCCACGCTCGTCGTCGCCACGGAGGCGGCGGGACGCGGCGGTTCGCTGTCAGCCGCCTGGACGAGCGGCGGTCTGTCCCTATCGGGGGAGAGCTCGGTCTGGGCAGCGCAGGCGGACGGATCGCGGCGCACGGCCTGGGCGGTCGCGGGACGCTGGCGGGCCGCCCGGCGCGCGACGGTCGAGGCGCAGGTCGCCGCCGTCCAACCGGGTCCCTCGCCGGCGGCCGGGCAGCGACCCGCGGCGCTGACGGACGCCGACGGTCGCGGCTGGCTCCTGCGCCTGCAACGGCGCGGCAGGGCCGTCGCGTTGACCGCCGCGATGGGAGCGGCCGAACACGACGGGTGGTCCGAAGGGTCGCCCCGGCTGACCGCCGTGCGCCGCTGGTCCCTGGAGCTTGAATCTCGGGAGGTCGAATCTCCGGACGCCGCCGGCGGCGGCACGCGCCGCCGCTGGGGCGCGAGCCTGAGCGGCCGGTCGCAGACGCAGCGGGGTTGGGCCGGGCGCATGCCCTGGCTGCCGCCGGCCCGGCAAGCGGTGCAGGACACCTGGCGCGCCGCCGCCTGGGTCGAAGCCGGCACCGGCGACTGGCGGGGCCGGCTCGGCTGGCGGACGGTGCGGGTCCACGAACGAGGCGTCGAGCCGGCCGCGGCCGACGACCGCTCGGCGCTGTCGTTGTCGGTCGGCGCGTCACCGACGGCTGGTTGGGGCTGGCGCTTCATCCAGGTCTGGGCGTGGGGCGGGGAGGCCGACCTGTTGAGCGTCGAGACGCCGGCGCCGGGTCTCGTGCTGCCCCGGCACTGGGGACGCTGGCAGGACGAGCGCACCCTCGGCGTCCACTGGCGGCGTGGCGGCGTCGCCGCGGCGGCCGCTGCCGCCTGCCGGCGCCCCCGGGCGTCGGGCGAAGCCGCGGCGTACGAGTTCCGGGCGACCGCCGCCCTGGCCTGGCGAGGTTGGTGAGGGCGGCGGTTTTGACTTCCCCGCGTCAACGGATTAACATTTCCCCTTGCGGGTGTTCACGCCGCGCCGCAGCGCGGCGGTTCTCGAGGCAAGGGGGAAATCATGCTGGCCAAGCGGATGCAGAGACTCGGTACCGAGACGGCCTTCGTCGTCCTCGCCCGCGCCAAGGCGCTCGAAGCGCAGGGCCGCGACATCGTCCACCTCGAGATCGGCGAGCCCGACTTCGACACCCCGGCCAACATCGTCGCCAAGGGCGTCGCGGCGCTGCAGGGAGGGGAGACCCACTACGGCCCGGCCGCCGGCAAGCCCGAGGTGCGCAAGGTCTTCGCCGAGTACATCGCCCGCGACCGCGGCCTGGACGTCGGCCCCGAGAACATCGTCATCACGCCAGGCGGCAAACCCATCATGTACTTCGTGATGACCGCCCTGGTCGACGAGGGCGACGAGGTCATCTATCCCAACCCGGGGTTCCCGATCTACGAGTCGGTCATCAACTTCCTGGGCGCCAAGTCGGTGCCCCTGCAGCTGTCCGAGGCGAAGGACTTCTCCTTCGACATCGCCGACCTCGAGCGCCTGGTCAGCGACCGCACGAAGCTGCTGATCATCAACTCGCCCCAGAACCCCACCGGCGGCGTGCTGTCGGGCGCGGACCTCGACGCCATCGCCCGGCTGGCCGTGAAACACGATTTCTGGGTGCTGAGCGACGAGATCTACAGCAAGATCATCTACGAGGGGACGCACGAATCCATCGCCACGCGCCCGGGCATGCTCGAGCGCACGATCATCCTGGACGGCCACTCGAAGACCTACGCCATGACCGGCTGGCGCCTGGGCTTCGGCGTCATGCCGAAGGAGCTGGCCGACGCCGTCGCCAAGTTGCAGACCAACTGCAACAGCTGCACCGCGTCGTTCACGCAGATCGCCGGCGCCGAGGCGCTGACCGGACCGCAGGACGCGGCGGCGGCCATGGTCGCGGAGTTCCGCGCCCGGCGCGACCTGCTCGTCGCAGGGCTGAACGACATCCCCGGGATCACCTGCCGCCTGCCGCGCGGCGCCTTCTACGTGTTCCCCAACGTCTCGCAGCTCGGCCGCAAGAGCTCCGAGCTCGAGTCGCTGCTGCTGGACAAGTACGGCGTGGCGGCGCTGAGCGGCACGGCCTTCGGCAAGTTCGGCGAGGGCTACCTGCGCTTCAGCTACGCCAACAGCCAGCCGCAGATCCGCAAGGCCCTCGAGCGCGTCCGCGCGATGAGCGCGGACCTGCTGGGCTGACCTGACGCGACCACCCGCGGCACCGCGCCCGTCACGGGCGCGGTGCCCCCGTTTCCGGACCACGTCGGCAGAGGTGCAACATGGATCGCCGCAGGATGGTCATCGCGCTCGGCGGCAACGCCATCATCCCGGTGGGGACCAAGGGGACCTACCTCGAGCAGTACCGGATCACCAAGGGCACGATGGCCCAGGTGGCCGAGCTCTCGGCCGCGGGTCACCAGATCGTGATCACCCACGGCAACGGCCCGGTGGTCGGGAACATCTTCCTGCGCAACGACGCCGGCTATCAGGTGCACGGCATCGTGCCGATGCCCCTGTTCGTGTGCGGCGCGGACTCGCAGGGCGGCCTGGGTTACATGATCCAGCAGAACCTGCAGAACGCGATGTTCCTGCGCGGCATCGACACGCCGGTGGCCACGGTGGTCACCCAGGTGCTCGTGGACCGCGACGACCCCGCGTTCGCCAAGCCCACCAAGCCCATCGGCCCCTACTACGACGAGGAGCAGGCCCGCCGGGTCGCCGCGGAGTTCGGCTGGACGGTGAAGGAGGACGCCGGCCGCGGCTGGCGGCGCGTGGTGCCCAGCCCCCTGCCGCGCAAGGTGGTCGAGTTCGAGGTGATCCGCCGCATGCTCGACGCCGGCGTGATGGTGGTCGCCGTCGGCGGCGGCGGCGTGCCGGTCGTCACCTGCGAGGAGGACCGCATCGAGGGCATCGACGCGGTCATCGACAAGGACCTCGCCTCGGAGCTGCTGGCCGAGCTGATCCAGGCCGACACCTTCGTCATCATCACCCAGGTCGAGCAGGTCTGCCGCGGGTGGGGGCGCCCCGACCAGGAAGCGCTCGCGACGCTGACGGCCGCGCGGGCGCGCGACCTGCTGGCGGCGGGCGAGTTCCCCGCCGGCAGCATGGGCCCGAAGATCGAGGCCGCCCTGTCGTTCCTGGCCGCGGGCGGCCGCGAGGTCGTCATCACCGATCCCGAGCACCTGCTCGCCGCGGTCCGGGGCGAAGCCGGCACGCGCATCGTGCCCTGACGTGCCGTCCTTTCCGTTGCGGCGGGGCGCGGGCGTGGGCTATGGTCCGGGGCGCGACGGGAGGTGGACGGACGATGACGCCGCAGGTGCTGATCGTGGGTGCGGGAGGGCGTGAGCACGCCCTGGCGCGCCGTCTCGCCGCCTGCGCCTCGCGTCCCCGCCTCTGGGCCGCTCCAGGCAATCCCGGTCTGCTGCGGCTCGCGACCCCGGTGCCCGTCGATCCCGCCGACCAGCGCGCGCTCGCGTCGTGGTGCCGCGAGACGGCGATCGACCTGGTCGTCATCGGACCCGAGGACCCCCTGATCGCCGGCCTGGCCGACGTCCTGCGCGACGCCGGCCTCGAAGTGTTCGGTCCCGGAGCCGAGGGCGCGCGGCTCGAGGGGGACAAGGAGCACGCCAAGCTGGTCATGGCGGCGGCCGGCGTGCCGACCGCCGGCTACGTCGCGTGCGGGAGTCTCGGCGAGGCGCTCGACCGCCTCACTGCGGCCGCGTTCCCCCTGGTGGTCAAGGCCTGCGGCGCCGCCCAGGGCAAGGGCGTGGCAGTCTGCGCCGACCGGGCTGCGGCGCGGGCGCACCTGGAATCGTGCTTCACCGAGGACGCCTTCGGCGCCGCCGGCCGGCGCGTGCTGCTCGAGGAGTGCCTGACCGGACCCGAGCTGTCGATCCTCGCGGTCACCGACGGCCGCGACTACGGGCTGCTCTGCCCGTCGCGCGACCACAAGCGCCTCGGCGACGGCGACACCGGCCCCAACACCGGCGGCATGGGCGTCGTCGCCTGCGCCGACCTGCTGACCCCCGGTCTCGGCCGGGCGGTCGGGGAGGGCGTCGTCGCGCCGGTGCTGGCCGAGCTGCGCCGGCGCGGCGTGGATTACCGCGGCGTGCTGTACGTCGGGTTGATGCTGACGCCCGACGGCCCCCGCGTCCTGGAGTTCAACTGCCGCTTCGGCGACCCCGAGACGCAGGCCGTGCTGCCCCTGCTGCGCGTCGACCTGCTGGAACTGCTGCTCGCCGCCGCGCGGGGCGACCTGGGCGCCTGGCTGGCGGCCCAGCCTCCGCCCGGTCCCGGCGCGCCGCGGGACTGGCCCGGCGCCGCCTTGACGGACTGGGAGCGCGCCGCGGCGGTGGTCGTGGCCGCCGGCCACGGCTACCCCGGAGCGGTCCGCCGCGGCGATGCGATCACGCTGCCGCCGGACCGCGAGGGGGCCTGGATCGACCAGGCCGGCACCGCCGTGCGCGACGGGCGCCTGGTGACCGCCGGCGGCCGCGTGCTTAGTGTCGTCGGCGAAGGCCGCGACCTGCACGCCGCCCTGACCGCCGCCTACGACCTCTTGGCCGACGTCCGCTTCGACGGCCTGATCGCCCGCCGCGACATCGGCGGCGGGATCCCGCAACCCAGGAGTGAGGCATGACGAAACGCGCCACGACACCGGCCCGGGTGATGGTCCTGCTGGGTAGCGAGAGCGACCTGCCGGTCATCGAGGGGCTCCTCGCGCTGCTGGACCGCTTCGGCCTGCCGCACCGCGTCGAGATCGCCTCGGCCCACCGCCAGCCGGACCGGCTGCGCCGGCTGGTGGCCGCGGGCGACCGCGACGGGATCGCGGTCTACGTCGCGGTCGCCGGCCTGGCGGCCCACCTGCCCGGCGTGGTGGCGTCGCTGACGCCGCGGCCGGTGATCGGCGTGCCGGTCGCCGCGGGACCGCTCGCCGGGATCGACGCCCTGCTGTCGATGGCCCAGATGCCGGCCGGCGTGCCCGTGGCGACCGTCGCCATCGGCCCGGCCGGCGCGAAGAACGCCGCCGTGCTCGCCGCGCGCATCCTGGCGCTCGGCGACGCGCGCGTGGCCGCGGCGCTGGACGACTTCCGCCGTGAACAAGCCCGCGGCGGCGGTTGAGATGGGCTCCCGCACGCGCGACCCGGACGAGGCGGCCCGCTGCCTGGCCGCCGGGGGCGTGGTGCTGATGCCCACCGACACGCTGCCCGGCCTGCACGCGCGAGCCGACGCGCCGGCGGCGGTGGCGCGCATCGCGGTGCTGAAGGGGCGCGACGAAGGCAAGCCGCTGCTGGTGCTCTGCGCCGACGCCGCCGACGCGCGCGGCCTCGTCGGCGCGCTGGCCTGGCGGGTCTGGGATTACGTTGGCCGCTGCTGGCCCGGCCCCTTCACGCTGGTGCTCCCGGCGGGACCGGCGGCCCCGACGGCGGCGACGCGGGGCGGACCGACCCTGGCGGTGCGCGTGCCGTCGCCGCCGCAATTGCGCGCGCTGATCACGGCGTCCGGCGGCGCCCTGATCTCCACCAGCGCCAACATGGCCGGCGAGCCGCCGGCCACGGACCTGGCGTCGGCGGCGCTCCAGTTCGCCGACGGCGTCGACCTCGTGGCGGACCTGGATTGGGGCGGTTCGCCGGGTGACGCCGCGTCGGCGATGCTGGACCTCACCGTCTGGCCGCCCCGGTTGTTGCGGCCCGGCCCGCTGGTTCCACCCGACTGGGAATTTCAGCGCAAAAATGTTTGAATTCATTGCAATTACGGGATTGGCGCTTGCTTGACGCCGCCCGTTTCCCGGCCTAACTTACGCCGGTGGAGGCGCACGTGACCGCTCGCGGGACCATCCTGTTCGTCTGTTCGGGCAACACCTGCCGCAGCCCTCTGGCCGCCGTCCTGGCCGACGCCCGTTGGCAAGGCCGGCCACCGTGCGCTTCGGCCGGACTGGACGCCAGTCCCGGCTCTCCGGCCACGGCGGAGTCCTGCGACCAGGCGCGGGAACGGGGGCTGGACCTGTCACGGCACCGTTCGCGGTCGCTGGACGCGGCCCTGCTGGACGAGGCCGACTGGGTGCTGCTGATGACGCCGGGCCAGCTCGCGCGCTTCCGGGCGCGGTTCCCCCGGCATGCCGGCCGGATCGGCCTGCTGGGCCTGCCGGGCATCGACTTGGCGGACGGCGGCGACGCCGCGGCCGCCGAAACGATCGACGATCCCTACCGCGCCGGGACGTCCCTGGCCTACGCGCGGATGGCCGACCAGGTCGAGCGACTCGTTGCAGCCTGGACCGCGGAACTGCGGGGGAGGAACGCGCCATGATCATCGCCGTCGGGTCCGACCACCGCGGCTTCGGGCACAAGGAGCGGATCGCGGCGCTGCTGGCGCGCGAGGGCCACACGGTCGTGGACGTGGGCTGCCGCGGGACCGCGTCCGTCGACTACCCCGACTACGCGGCGGCCGTGGGCCGGGCCGTGGCCGCCGGCCGCGCCGACCTGGGGGTGCTGGTCTGCGGCTCGGGCATCGGCGTGAGCATCGCCGCCAACAAGGTGCGCGGCGTGCGTGCCGCCCTGTGCTGCAACGAGGAGATGGCCGCGGCCACCCGCCGCCACAACGATGCCAACGTGATCTGCTTCGGCGCCGACCACACGCCCGCGGATCTGGCCGAGCGCATGGTGCTGCGCTGGCTGGGCGCTGCGTTCGAGGGCGGACGGCACGCCGACCGGATCCGCAAGATCGCCGACATCGAACAGGACGGCGGCGCCGACGCGCCGCCGCCGACACCGGAACCGCGAGGAGAACAGGCATGAACCGCCACCTGCAGGCCGCCGATCCCGAGATCGCCGACGTCGTCGCCCGCGAGCTCGGCCGCCAGCGCGACCAGCTCGAGATGATCGCCAGCGAGAACTTCACCAGCCTGGCCGTCATGGAGGCTGCCGGCAGCGTCCTGACGAACAAGTACGCCGAGGGCTACCCCGGCAAGCGCTACTACGGCGGTTGCGAGTTCGTCGACCGGGCCGAGGAGCTGGCCCGCGAGCGCGTGAAGGCGCTGTTCGGGGCCGAGCACGCCAACGTCCAGCCCCACTCCGGCTCCACGGCGAACATGATCGCCTACCTGGCCTGCCTGTCCCCGGGCGACAAGCTGCTGGGCCTCTCGCTGTCGCACGGCGGGCACCTGACGCACGGCCACCCGGTGAACTTCTCGGGCCTGCTGTTCACCGCCCTGCACTACGAGGTGGACCGCGAGACCGAGGTCATCGACTACGACGCCCTGCGCGAACAGGCGCGGCGCGAGCGGCCCAAGGTCATCGTGGGCGGCGCCAGCGCCTACCCCCGCCACTGGGACTACGCGGCCATGCGCAGCATCGCCGACGAGGTCGGCGCGGTCCTGATCTTCGACATGGCCCACGTGGCGGGACTGGTCGCCGGCGGCGCGCACCCCAGCCCGGTCCCGTACTGCGACATCGTCACCTCGACGACGCACAAGACGCTGCGCGGCCCGCGCGGCGGCATCGTGCTGAGCCGCCAGGCGCACGCCGAGGCCATCGACAAGCTGAACTTCCCCGGCGTGCAGGGCGGCCCGCTGATGCACATCATCGCCGCCAAGGCCGTGTGCTTCCGCGAGGCGGCCCGGCCGGAGTTCGCCGCCTGGGCGCGCCGCTGCGTGGAGAACGCCAAGGCGCTGGGCGAGCGCCTGCTCGAGCACGGCTTCCACCTGGTCAGCGGCGGCACCGACAACCACCTGCTGCTGGTCAACCTGACGAGCAAGGACATCTCGGGCAAGAAGATGGAGCAGCTGCTGGATGTGGTGGGGATCACGGTCAACAAGAACACGGTGCCCTTCGACACGCGCAAGCCGTTCGTCACCAGCGGCATCCGCATCGGCACCCCGGCCCTGACCACGCGGGGCATGGGACCGGACCAGATGCGCGCCATCGGCGACATCGTCGCCGGCGCCTTCGAGTCCCGCGAGGACGAGGCGGCCCTCGCCGCGCTGCGCGGGCGGACCCGCGAGCTGTGCGGGGCGTTCCCCCTCTATCCGGAACTGCAGGAGTAACGGCGTGAAGTGCCCGAGCTGCGGCGCCGACGACGACAAGGTGGTGGACAGCCGGTCGGCCCGCGACGGCCGGGCGATCCGGCGCCGGCGCGAGTGCGTCGCCTGCGGCGAGCGCTTCACCACCTACGAATACGTCGAGATCAAGCCCTTCCTGGTGGTCAAGCGCGACGGGCGGCGCGTCGAGTACGACCGTGCCAAGGTGATCGGCGGCATCGCCCGCGCCTGCGAGAAGCGGGCCGTCTCCCTGGAGGAGATGGAGGCCATGGCCGACGCCGTCGAGCGCGACCTGGCCGGCGGCCTGCTGCGCGAGGTGCCGTCGGCGGCGATCGGCGAGCTGGTCATGGCGCAGCTGCGGGGCAAGGACGAGGTCGCCTACGTCCGCTTCGCCTCGGTCTACCGCTCCTTCAAGCACGTCGACGAGTTCATGTCCGAGCTGCGCGGCCTGCTCGACCGCAAGGGAGGCGCCGGTGGCTGAGCGGCGCCGCGCGGGCGGCCAGATGACGCTCCTGGACCACCTCGACGAGCTGCGCACGGTGCTGCTGCAGTCCCTGCTGGTGGCGGGCGCGGCCGCGGTCGCCGGCTGGTTCGTGTCGCAGCGGCTGCTGGACCTGATCGTGGCGCCGATGACGGCGGTTGGCCAGCAGGTCTACTTCAGCCAGCCGATGGAAGCCTTCATGACCAGGATGAAGGTGGCCGGCGTCGCCGGCCTGATCGTGGTGCTGCCCTTCGTGCTGCTGCGCGTCTACCGCTTCGTCGCGCCCGGGCTGTACCCGCGGGAGCGGAGGCTGGTCACGCCGCTGCTGTTCGCCTCGGTGGCGCTGTTCTACGCCGGCGTCGCCTTCGCCTTCCTGGTGATGATCCCGCTGGTCGTCACGTTCATGCTGGGCTACGCCACCGATACCGTCCGGCCGCTCATCGGCATCGGTCCTTATTTCAGCTTCGTGGCGCAGACCTGCCTCGCCTTCGGGCTGGTGTTCGAGCTGCCGGTCGCCGTGCTGCTGCTGAGCGCGGCCGGCTTGGTCGGCGCCCGCGCCCTGTGGACCGGCTGGCGGTACGCGGCGGTGATCATCGTGGTCGTCGCGGCGGTCCTCACGCCGCCGGATGTCGTGAGCCAGATGCTGATGGCCGTGCCGGTCATGGCGCTCTACCTCCTTTCGGTCGGGGCGGCTCTGCTCCTGGAGCGGAGCCGCCGGCGGGCCGGGCCGGACGGCGGGCGGTTGCCAGAGGACGCCGGATGACATAAGGTAGGGGCCCGGTCCCGCCCGGAGTCGGACCGCCGCCCCGGGAACCGGCCGCCACCGAAGGGGATGCATGTCGCTGCTCGACCAGGAAAGGGTCCAGCTCTGGGCCCTGCAGAAGATCATCGGGGACGAACTGTCCCGCTTCGACGCCGCCTACGACGGCCTCGTGCGCGGCGAGACGCCCCTGATCGAGGAAGTCTGCGCCCACGTCAAGCAGGGGCGCAGCAAGCGCTTCCGCCCCACCCTGCTGCTGCTGACCGCCAAGCACGACGCCCCGACGCCGCCCGAGGCGGTGCTCTGCGCGGCCTGCGTCGAGATGATCCACACCGCGACCCTGCTGCACGACGACTTCATCGACGAGGCGCTCACGCGACGCGGCCTGCCCTCGGTGAACCAGGCCTGGGGCCCGGCGACGGCCCTGGTCATGGGGGACTACCTCTACAGCAAGGCGCTGGACTGCCTCAGCGGCGCCGGCCTGCACGAGGCCCTGCGCCTGCTGGCCTCGACCACGCTGAAGATGAGCCAGGCCGAGATGATGCAGATCGAGACCCGGCACGACCTCGCGCTCACCGAGGAGCGCTACCACGACATCATCCTGCGCAAGACGGCGTCCCTGATCGAGTCCGCCTGCGCGATCGGGGCGGGGTTCAACCCCGCCGCCTCGCGGCACGTCGAGGCCTACGGCGAGTTCGGCCGCATGATCGGCTTCGTGTTCCAGATCACCGACGACATCTTCGACTTCCTCGGCGACGAGCGCCGCCTGGGCAAGCCCACCGGCCAGGACTGGGAGGAAGGCCGCATCACCCTGCCCCTGATCGCCGCGCTGCGCGACGCGCCCGCCGAGCGTCGCGAGCGCCTGCTCGGCCGCGTGTCGGGTCTCCGGGGCGCGGCGCGCGCCGAGGCCTGGACCGAGGTCAGGGACTTCGTCGTGGAGCACGGCGGCACCGAATATTCGCGCGGCAAGGCCAAGGAGTACGGGGACCGGGCCAAGGCCGCGATCACCGCCGTCGCCACGGGGGTCCAGCGGGATCTGCTCGTCGTGTCGGTCGATTATGTCCTGCGCCGTCTCAGCTGACGCCGCACCAGCACCGGGAAGAACATGAGCAAGAACGTCAAGCAGACCGCGCCCTTCGCGGACGGCCCCGCCTTCCGCCTGGCCGAGACCGCCGCCCACGCCGCCCTGGTCAAGAAGGGGGAGGACGTGCTGGTGCTGGACCTCGCGGGCCGCTCCGACGTGGCCGACTTCTTCGTGCTCGCCACCGGCGGCGGCGACCAGCAGGTCGACGCCGTCGCGCGCGGAGTGGTCGAGGCGGCGGCGGGCGACGGCCAGAAGCTCCTGCACGGGGAGGGGCGCGACCGCAACTACTGGGTGCTGCTGGATTTCGTCGACGTCGTGGTCCACGTGCTGCAGCCGCGCGCCCGCCAGTACTACTCGCTCGAACGGCTCTGGAACGACGCGCCCCGCCTCGAGGTGGGCGTGGACTACTTCGCGCGGCCGGACGTGCGCGAGCGGCGGCCGGATCTCCAGCTGGTCCGCCTCGCGGGACGCGACGGGACGCCGCAGCAGACGGGAGACGGATCGTGACCATCCAGGACGTCATCAGGGCGGAACTGCAGCGCCGGCTCGAGGAGTACGGCTTCTTCGACGAGGACGCCGCGGTCGAACTCGAGAAGCCGCGCGACCCGGCGCACGGGGATCTGAGCACCAACGTGGCCATGACCACCGCGAAGCGGCTCGGCCGCAAGCCGCGCGACCTGGCCGGGGAGCTGGCCGCCAAGCTGCAGTTCGACCGGGACGTCGTGGCTTCGGTGGAGATCGCCGGACCGGGCTTCATCAACTTCCGCATCGGCCGCCCGCACCAGGTCGCCCGCCTGCTGGACCTGTGGCGCGGCGAGGGCGCGATCCAGGACATCCGTGTCGGCGGCGGCCGCCGCATCAACGTCGAGTTCATCAGCGCCAACCCGACGGGCCCCCTGAACGTCGTCTCGGCGCGGGCCGGCGCCTTCGGCAACACCCTGGTGCGGCTGCTCAACGCCATCGGCTACGACGCCCACGCGGAATACTACGTGAACGACGCGGGCCGCCAGGTCCACCTGCTCGGCCGCTCCCTGCGCGCGCGGTTCTCCGAGCTGACCGGGCGGCCGGAGGCGTTCCCCGAGGACGGCTACAAGGGGCAGTACGTGGCGAAGATGGCCGAAGAGCTGCTGGACCTCGACAGCGCGGCGATCCAGAGCCAGGCCGGCGTCTTCAACGACGAGAGCTTCCAGCGCGTCACCGCGCCCGAGGGCGACGCCCGCGCCTGGCTGGAGCTGCCGCCCGACGAGTCGGCCCGGCGCTTCTCGAAGTACGCCCTGATGAAGATCCTGACCTGGCAGCGCCAGACCTGCCGGCGCTTCGGGCTGCGTTTCAACACCTGGTACTTCGAGTCGGAGCTGCACGAGACGGGCCGCGTCGAGCGCGCGCTGGAGCAGCTGCGCAAGTCCGGCTCCGTCTACGAGCAGGAGGGGGCGCTCTGGTTCCGCTCCACGGACTACGGCGACGAGAAGGACCGCGTCGTGGTGCGCAGCGGAGGCGAGCCCACCTACTTCCTGGCGGACGTGGCCTACCACTTCCACAAGTTCCAGCGCGGCTTCGAGCACGCCATCGACTTCCTGGGGCCGGACCACCACGGCCACATCCCGCGCATGCAGGGGGCCATGCGGGCGCTCGGCGTCCCCGACGGCTGGCTCGAGGTGCAGATCCTCCAGCAGGTCAACTTCGTGGAGAACGGCCGCCCCATCGACATGTCCAAGCGCGAGGGGCAGTTCGTGACCATGGACGCCCTCGGCGACGACGTCGGCGCGGACGTCGCCAAGTACATCTTCCTGACCCGGCGCCCCAACTCGCACCTGGATTTCGACCTGGACCTGGCGCGCGAGCAGTCCAACGAGAACCCGGTCTACTACGTCAAGTACGCGCACGCCCGCATCTGCGCGGTGCTGCGCAAGGCCGAGGCGGCGGGCTGGCCGCTCCAGGAGCCGGTCGCCGCCGACCTGGCCGGGCTGCAGCACGACGCCGAGTGGAACCTCATGCGCGAGATCGTCCGGCTGCCCGAGGTGATCCTGGGCGCCGCGGAGAGCCGCGAGCCGCACCGGCTGACGGCGTACGCCGCCGACCTGGCCGGCTGCTTCCACCAGTTCTACCACCAGTGCGTCATCGTGGGCGAGGACCGCGACGTCACGCGCGCCCGCCTGCAGCTCTGCCTGGCCACGCGCAAGGTCCTGCGGGACGTGCTGGACCTGATCGGGGTCGAGGCGCCGGAGCAGATGGGCGACAAGGAGTGAAATGAGCATCCTGGTGGTCGGTTCCGTCGCCTACGACACGGTCGAGACGCCCCGCGAGCGCCGGCAGCGCCAGCTCGGCGGCAGCGCCAGCTTCTTCTCGCTGGCCGCGTCGCGCTTCGCGCCGGTCCGCGCCGTGGGCGTCGTGGGCGACGACTTCCGCGCCGCCGACCTGGCGCTGCTGGCCGCCCGCGGCGTCGACACCGCCGGCATCGTCCGCCGCGAGGGTCCCACCTTCCACTGGTCGGGGCGCTACCACGAGGACCTGATCGAGCGCGACACCCTGGCCACCGAGCTGGGCGTGTTCCAGGACTTCGCGCCGGAGCTGCCGGCGGGCTGGCGGGAGACGCCCTACCTTTTCCTCGCCAACATCCACCCGTCGCTGCAGGCGGACGTGCTGGACCTGATGGTCGCGCCGCGCCTGGTCGTGCTGGACACCATGAACCTCTGGATCAAGACGACACGCCGCGAACTGCAGGAGGTCCTGGCCCGCGTCGACGTCGTGCTGCTGAACGACGGCGAGGCCCGCCTGCTGAGCGGCCGGCGCAGCCTCGCGGCGGCGGCGGCGGCGATCCGGGAGCTGGGACCCGAGCGGGTCGTGATCAAGAAGGGCGAGCACGGCGCGTTGCTCTTCGGCCGCGATTCCCTGCTGGCGGTGCCGGCGCTGCTGCTGCCCGAGGTCGTCGACCCGACCGGCGCGGGGGACTGCTTCGCCGGCGGCTTCGTGGGGCACCTGGCCGCGTCGGGCGCGAACCGGGACGACGACGACCCGGTATTCCGCCAAGCCATGCTCGCCGGCACGGCGGTGGCTTCCGCCTGCCCCGAGGCCTTCAGCGTGGATGGGGTGCTGGCGCTGGACGAGGCGGGGTACGCGCGGCGGTTGGCGACGCTGTCCGCCATGATGACCCCTTGAGCCGGACGGTTGCGGGTTCGCCCCGATCGTGCCCGACACACCTCTCGACCTTTTTTTTTATGTCGAATGAGATCGTTCCTTGAGCCGACCGGAGGCTTCTGCTAGGATTCCGCGGATGGATCGCCCGGCCGCGGGCTCATGGACGAGATGGAGGATCCCACCTTGGAAGAACCCCGCAACGACGATCTCGGCTGGGTCAAGGACGCGGAGCGTTGGATCTGCCAGATCCAGGGCATCCGCCAGTGCAAGATCGACATCGACGAGCTGGGCAAGGTCGCCGGCATCCACGTCATCGCGACGGCCGACCGCGAACCGCGCCACGTGGTGCGCGACGTCGAGAGTCTGTTGAAGGCCCGGCTGGACCTCGACGTGTACTACAAGAAGATCGGCGTCGTGCAGATCATCGAGCCCGAGGAGGCCGCACCGGCGACGCCCGCACCCGTCGCGCCGCCCGAGGCCGCGATCGCGCCCACCCCCGTCGCCGAACCGGCAGCCCCGCCGCCGCTGCGGATCCCCGAGGTGCCGAAGCCCCACGTCGTGCCGGCGCCGGTCGCGGTGCGTCCGGCCGTGCTGGTCGAAGAGGCCGTCGCGCCGCGCGTGGAATGCGCGGGCGTCGGCGTCATGATCGCCGGCGCAACCCTGACCGCCACGGTCGAGCTGGTGCGCGGCGGGGCCGCGGCCAGGGTCCAGGAGACGGGTCCGAACCACCAGGGGACCGACCAGCTGCTGGTGAGCCGCGCGACGGTGCGCGCCTTGGCCGATCTGCTGGACGAAACGGCGACCCTGAGCCTGGCGGACCTGCGCGAGACCGAGATGGCCGGCGAACGGGTGACCCTGGTCGCGGTGGACCTGGTCGAGGGCCGCCGCAGCGAGCGGTTCTTCGGCAGCTGTTCGCAGCGCCACGGGCCGCACCAGGCGGCCGTCTACGCGGTCCTGGACGCCCTGAACCGGCGCCTGGACCTCATGAACTTCAGGGAAAGGGGGGGGAGACCCTCCGTCTGACCACGGACTCGGCCGCTTGCGGGGCCGGCGCCTTTGGAGCGAGCGGAGCGGATCGGAGTGAAAAGAGCGGAGCCGCCTCTTGTCGTTTGGGCAACCCCAACGTCCGACATCTGGAGGTGACATCATGCTCGACTTCATTCTGAAGCTGTTCTATCGGTGGGAGTGGTAGTTCCTTGACCACCCCGGCGCCGGTCCCGCTATTTCTCTCAAGAACTTCCCGTCCGCAGCCGAATCTCCTATCTTGTAGGGAGTCTCCGCCCGAGGGGGCCTGACCCGAGCCAAGGATCCCGCGCCTTGAGCCATGCGCGAACCGCTGACAGCCACAGGCTGTTCCATCTCTATTACGCCGCCGTGCTCGCGGCCAGCGTCGTGCTGGTCGGCTACCTCGTCGTGGCCCGCCGGCCCGAGAGCCAGGACTGGCTCGGCTGGGGCTTCTACTTCCTGATCCTGCTGCTGGCCGACACCAAGCTGTCGGAGTCCCAGGCCCGCGACGGCGGCAAGATCCTCTCCTCGCGCACCCTGGCCCTGTCGGTGCTGGTGCTCTTCGGCCCGCTGGTCGCCGTGGCCATGGACGCGGGCACCTCGCTGGTGCGCGGCCTGCTGCTGCGCCGGTCTCCGCCCCGCAAGATGTTCTTCAACATCGCCATGCTGGCCCTCGCGGACGGGATCGCCGGCCTGATCTACCACGCGCTGCCCTTCCACGGCAGCTTCACGACGCCGCTGTTCCTGCTGCCGCTGGCCGTCGCGCTGCTGACGTACTCGCTGGTCAACAGCCTGATCGTCACGGGCATCATGAGCCTGGACACGGGTCTGCCCGCCCGCGAGATCTGGCACCGCGACATCCGCTGGGGGGCGGTGGCGGGGCTGATGGAGCTGCCGTTCACCGCCATCGTCATCCTGCTGTTCCAGCAGGCCGGCCCCTGGACGCTGATGATCTTCGTGCCGATCATCTGGGTCATCTTCTCGCTCGGCCGCGCGCACAAGCAGCAGAAGGAAGCCCACATGGCGTCGATCGCCGTGCTGGCCACCACGCTCGAGGCCGACGAGCCCTACACCCACGGCCACAGCTACCGCGTCAGCCAGTACGCGGTGACCATCGGCCGCGCCATGGGCATGTCGCCGCGCAACCTCGAGGTCCTGGAGTACGGCGGGCTGCTGCACGACATCGGCAAGATCGCCATCACCAACGACATCATCTGCAAGCCCGGCCGCCTGACCGACGAGGAGTTCGCCACCCTGGCCGAGCACCCGGCCATCGGCGCCCGCATCGTCGAGCAGATCAAGTTCCTGCCCGAGACCGTCGACCTCGTGCGCCACCACCACGAGCGGCCCGACGGCAAGGGCTACCCCGACGGCCTGAAGGGCGACGAGATCACGCTGGGCTCGAGCATCATGAACATCTGCGACGCCTTCGACGCCATGACCAGCGACCGCTCCTACCGCAAGGCCCTGCCCGTGGAGATGGCGATCGAGGAGCTGGTCAAGCACCGGGGCACCCAGTTCAACGCCGCGGTGGTCGACACCGTGCTCGCCCTGCACCGGCGCGGCGAGTTCGACATCATCCCCGATTCCGCGGTGGAGAAGGTCATCCGCCAGATCCAGCGCGTCGGCGAACCGCCGCTGCGGGCGATTCCCACCCCGATCAAGGAAGACCCCGTCCATGAAGTACAGCGATAGCGGCGTCGACATCGACGCCGCCGCGCGGGCGCTCGCCGGGGCCAAGCAGGCCATCCGCTCCACCTGGGACGAGCGCGTGCGCAGCGACATCGGCGCCTTCGGGGGCCTGTACCGCGCGGCGCCGGGCGAGCCGCTGCTGGTGGCCAGCGTCGACGGCGTCGGCACCAAGGTGAAGATCGCCGCGCAGACCGGCCGCTACGACACCGTCGGCCAGGACCTGGTCAACCACTGCGTCGACGACATCCTGGTCCAGGGCGCCGAGCCCCTGTTCTTCCTCGACTACTTCGCCACCGGCAAGCTGCGCGAGGGCGTGCTCGAACAGGTGCTCGACGGCTTCGCCCGGGCCTGCCGCGAGAACGGCTGCGCCCTGCTGGGGGGCGAGACGGCGGAGATGCCCGGCGTCTACGGCGACGGCGACTTCGACCTGGCCGGCTGCATCGTCGGGCGCGTGCGCGAAGAGGACCTGATCGACGGCTCGGCCATCCGCGCCGGGGACCGCCTCTGGGGCCTGCCCAGCACGGGGTTGCACACCAACGGCTATTCGCTGGCCCGCCGGATCCTGTTCGAGACGGCGGGCTACGCGCCCGGCGACGAACTGCCGGGTTGCGGGGGCACGGCCGCCGACCTGCTGCTGGCCGTCCACCGCAGCTACCTGCCCCACGTGCGCGGGCTCTGGCGGGAACTGGGCCGGCCGGCCGTCCACGGTCTGGCCCACATCACCGGCGGCGGCTTCTACGACAACGTGCCGCGGATCGTGCCGGATGGCCTGTGCTGCCGCATCGACACCGCGGCCTGGACCGCGCCGCCCCTGTTCCAGCTCCTGCAGCGGGCGGGGGAGGTCGCGGCGGCGGAGATGTACCGTGTCTTCAACATGGGACTCGGGATGGTGTGCGTGCTGGCGGCCGACGCCGACCCCGCCGTCCCCGCGTCGCTCGGCGCGCTGCCCATCGGCGAGGTCGTGCCGGGCCCGCGCAAGGTGGACGTCCTGCTGTAACCTTCCGTTCCGCGTACCACGACAGTTCCATCAGCCCAACTCGGCGTCGCGCCCGGATTCCCGGGCGCAGGCCGCGGCACCGATCCCGGCTTCGGCGGCGTCACGGGTGCGCCCGTCGCGGGCGCGCATTCGGGCGTCGTCTCAGTCGAACCGTGTACCGCCATGTCCGCCTGCGAATTGTACAAGTGTGTGGACAACCTGACGATCGGGATCGCCGCCTGCATCGTCCTGTGCCGGAGGTGGGGCATGGACGTGATGCGCAGGTTCTGGGACGAGGAGTTGCGGGCCTACCCGCACGGCGGGCCGGGCAGCCGGGTCTGGGTCGTCAGGGGCGGGGCGCGCGCCGAGGCGCCGCTCACCCTGTTGTTCCAGCACGGCTGGCAGGAAGACCCGTCGCGGGAGCCGCCGCCGCCGCCGCTGGGGTTGCTGTGGCGCGCGGCCGCCGAGGGGGAGGCGACGGTCCGGACCTGGCGCGCAGGCGAGCGGGCGTGGCGGCAGGAATCGCTGCCGGTGCCGGGCGCCGGGGGGGCGGCCGGCGCGCTGGCCCTGACCTGCGCCGACGAGGAACCCTGGCTGGAAGCGGTTCGCGACTGGAGCCGACGGTTGGCGGCCCGCCTCGGGCCGGTCCTGGGTAACCTCGAACCGGCGCCCGGGTGCGGCGGGCCGCTCGCCGACGCGCGCCGCCAGCCGTCGCTCTTCGACTGGCCGGCCGGTGGTGCGCATGCGTGCCCGCCGGCGGTCCCGGGACGCGCGGCGATCGCGTTGCCGCGGCCGGCGGCGATGCCCGGGATCCCCGACGTGGTGGGCGTGTCGCGCGAGATGGCCGAGTGCTGCCGCGCCGTGCAGGCGGTGGCCGCGAGCAACGTGAACGTGCTGCTGCACGGGGAGAGCGGGACGGGCAAGGAGGTCCTGGCACGCGCGGTGCACCGGCTGGGACCGCGCCGCGCGCGGGGTTTCGTCGGGGTCAACTGCGCCGCGCTGCCCGAGAGTCTGTTCGAGAGCGAGCTGTTCGGCCACCAGGCCGGCGCCTTCACCGGCGCGGGCAAGGAGAAGAGCGGCCTGCTGGAGGCGGCCGACGGCGGCACCTTCTTCCTGGACGAGATCGGCGACATGCCGCTGGCCCTGCAGATGAAGCTCCTGCGCGTGATGCAGGAGCGCAAGCTGCGGCGGCTCGGCGAGCTGCGCAGCCGCGCGGTCGACGTGCGCTTCGTCGCCGCCAGCCACAAGGACCTCGCCGGGGAGATCGCGGCGGGGCGTTTCCGCCTGGACCTCTACTTCCGGCTGAAGGTGGTGCAGATCGCGATCCCGCCGCTGCGCCACCGTCCCGAGGACGTCACCCACCTGCTGGCCCACCTGCTGCAGCGACGCGGCGCCGATCCGACGCGACTGTCGGTCGCGCCCGACGCGCTGGCCGCCCTGCAGGCCTACCGCTGGCCCGGCAACGTGCGCGAGCTGGAGAACGAGGCGCAACGCTGGCTGGCCCTGCACCCCGGCGCGGAGGTGATCGAGCTGGAGCAGCTGTCGGCCGACCTGCGCCAGGCCGCCGGCCGCTCCGTCGACCCGTCCGACCTCGCGACGCTGCGGCCCATGGACGAGGCGACCGAACTGCTGGAGCGCTACCTCATCCGCAAGGCGATCTGCGCCTGCGACGGGCGCAAGTCGACGGCCGCCCGCCGGCTCGGCCTCTCGCGCCAGGGCCTCTACAAGAAGATCCGGCGCTACGGCATGGGCGACTTGTTGCACGCGGCTGGGTGAGCGGCTATGGTTCCGCCATGTCGTTGTTGCGCCGCATCGCCGCGTCCGCCGCCGTCCAGGCCCCGCCCACCAGCATGCGGCGCCGGCCGGCGCCGTCGACGCAGATGGCGCTCGCCGCCGGCGTGCTGGCCACGCTCGCGATGCCGCCGCTGCGCGGCACCGGCTGGGTCATCGTGCCGGCGCTGGCGCTGCTGTTCGAGGCGCTGCGGCGCGCGCCTTCGCCCGCCCGCGTCGGCTGGTGGTTCGGCGTGGCCCACCAGGGCACGCTGCTGCACTGGCTGTTCCTGCTGGGGCCCGACGCCACGATCAGTTCGCGCTGGCTGATCCCCGCCGCCGCGATCGCGGCGATCCTCTACGCGGCGACCTACTACCTGCTGTTCGGCTGGTCGGCCGGGCTCGTCCGCCGCCGGCTCGGTCCGACGGGTCTGCTGCTGCTGGCGCCGCCGCTGTGGACGGCCACCGAAGCGCTGCGCACGGTCGGGGAGCTGGGCTTCCCCTGGTGCTTGAGCGGGGCGGCCTGGCTGCAGACCCCCCTGTACCCCCTGGCCGCGGCGGCCGGCGAACTGGGCCTGGGCGCGGTGACGGCGCTCACCGCCGCCGCCCTCGCCGCGCTGGTCCCGGCGTTCCTCGCGGCGGGGCGGCCCGTCCGGCCGAAGGGCGCGGCGCTCGCGCTCCCGGTCGCCGCGGCTGCGGCCTGGCTCGCGCTGGGCGTGGGCGCGGGCGGCGTGCCGACCTCCGGCCGGGCGCCGGCGCTGCGCGTCGCCGCCGTGCAGGCCGACGTCTCCCTGCACGACAAGTGGTTCGACGCGACCGCGAAGACCACGACCGAACCCTACACCGAACTCACCGCCGCGGCGGCGCGCGAGGGCGCCGACCTGGTCGTGTGGGCCGAGACCGCCGTCCCGGCCTACCTGCTGCAGGACAAGCGCCTGCTGGCCTGGGTGCGGGCGGTGGCCGACACCAACGATGTCTTCCTCTACACCGGCTACCCCGACGCCGCGCTCGGCGCGGACAACCGTCAGGAACGGACCAACGCGTCGGGCCTGTTCGCTCCCGACGGGCAGCTGATCGACCGCTACGCGAAGCACCACCTGCTGCCGTTCGGGGAGCGCATGCCCTTCCAGCGGTGGCTGCCGCAGCTGGGCAAGCTGGACCTCGGGCAGGCCGAGTGGACCCCGGGCCGCTCGCCGCAGCCGATGGCCGTGACGCCGGACAGCCTGCGCGCGCTGCGCATCGCGGGCCTGATCTGCTACGAGTCGATCTTCCCCTCCCTGGCGCGGCAGGCGGCGCGCGACGGGGCGCAAGCCCTGGTGAACATCACCAACGACGGCTGGTTCGGGAAGACCGCCGGGCCGGTCCAGCACGCCGAGATGGCGCGCCTGCGCGCGGCCGAGACGGGGCTGCCGGTGGTGCGCTGCGCCAACAACGGCGTCAGCTTCATCACCGACGGCCGCGGCGCCGTGCGGGCCCGCGCCGGGCTCGGGGGGCGCGCCGTGGTCGCGGCCGACGTCGCACCCGTCGACGCCTCCACGCCGTTCGTCCGCCACGGCCACGCGCCGCTGGCGGCGGTCCTCGGCGCCTGGACGCTCGCCTCGCTCGGCGCGCTTGTCGCGTCCTCGCGGCGGCGGCGCGGGGGCCCCTCGTGAGCGACTCGCTGCGCCACGCCTTCGCCCACTGCCCGCGCTGCTGCGAGCCGCTCGGGCGCGTCGGCGAGGGAGGTGTCGTCCGCCCTTCGTGTTCCGCCTGTGGGTTCGTGCAGTACCTGAATCCATCACCGGCCGCCGCCGCCGTGATCCGTCGCGGGGATCTCGTGTGTCTGGTGCAGAGGAAGTTCGCGCCCAAGGTCGGGGAGTGGACCCTGCCCGCCGGCTTCATCGAGTACGACGAGGCGCCGGACGAGGCCGCCCGCCGCGAGACGCGCGAGGAAACCGGCCTGGAGGTGCGCATCGACGGCCTGCTGGCCGTCCACCAGGGCGTGCTGCCGCCGGATCGCCCGGTGATCCTGATCGTCTACGCGGCCACCGAACTGGGCGGGGAGTTGCTGGCGGGGGACGACGCCGCCGCCGTCGGCTTCTGGCCCCCGGACGCGCCGCCCGGCCCGATCGCCTTCTCGTCGCACCGCCGGGTGCTGGCCGCGCTCGCCGCCGCCGACCGCGAGGCGGGGCGGTGAGCGGGCCGACCGCCTCCGGGCCGCTGCCCGTGGCCGTGCTGCTGTCGGGCAGCGGCCGCACGCTGGAGAACCTGCTGGCGAAGAGCCGCGGCGGCGAGGTCCCGGTCGCGGTCGCCGCGGTGGTCGCGAGCCGCGGCGACGTGCGCGGCGTCGAGGTCGCCCGCGCCGCCGGCCTGCCGTGCGCCGTGGTCCGCCGCCGGGACCATCCCGACGCCGACGCCCACAACGCCGCCATCAACGCCTGGCTGGCCCCCTTCGCGCCGCGGATGATCGTCATGGCCGGGTACCTCTGCTTCTATCGGGCGCCCGCCTGGCTCGTCGGCCCGGTGCTGAACATCCACCCCGCCCTGCTGCCCCGCCATGGCGGTCGCGGCATGTGGGGCCGCCACGTCCACGAGGCCGTGCTCGCCGCCGGCGACCGCGAATCCGGCTGCACCGTCCACCGCGTCAGCGACGTCTACGACGCCGGCGAGATCCTCGCCCAGGCCCGCGTCCCCGTCCTGCCCGGCGACACCCCCGAGACCCTCGCCGCCCGCGTCTTCACCGCCGAATGCGAACTCTACCCGCGCATCATCGCCGCGCAGGCGCGCCTTCTGCTGGACGCGCCCACCCGCTGAAGAGACCTGCCGAAAGCCAAGCGCTCCGGGCACACGAAGTGCCCGGAGCGCGTCCCCTGTCACGGCGCGTAAGCCTACACCGTACCGGTCATCAGGTAGGAGTGCATGGCATTGGCCGCCATCCGTCCGGCGCCCATGGCCAGGATGACCGTGGCGCCGCCGGTGACGATGTCGCCGCCGGCGAAGACGTCGGGCCAGGTCACCGACTGCATGGTCTTCTCGTCGACGATGATCGTGCCCTTGCGCGCGTCGCGCTTCAGCTCGGGCACGTCGGCGGTCAGCAGGGGGTTGGGCCCCTGGCCGGTGGCGATCACCACGGTGTCGACCTCGAAGATCTTCGTCTTGCCCTCGATGGGCACGGGGCGCCGGCGCCCGCTGGCGTCGGGCTCGCCCAGTTCCATCTCCTGGCACTCGATGCCGCAGACCGCCCCGGTGCCGTCGTCGATGATCCGGATCGGCGCGTGCAGCAGGTTGAACTCGATGCCCTCCTCTTCCGCGTGGTGGATCTCCTCCGCGCGGGCGGGCATCTCCAGGCGGCTGCGCCGGTAGATCAGGTAGACCTTCTTCGGCCGCAGGCGCTGCGAGGTGCGGGCCGAGTCCATGGCCGTGTTGCCGGCGCCGATGACCGCGATGCGCTTGATGTCCTTGACCGGCGTGTCGGTCTCGGGGAAGCGCCAGGCGCCCATCAGGTTCACGCGCGTGAGGAACTCGTTGGCCGAGTACACGCCGTTGAGGTTCTCGCCCGGGATGTTCAGGAACCAGGGCAGGCCCGCGCCGGTGGCGATGAAGGTGGCGTCGAAGCGGTCGCGGATCGACTTGAGCGACTCCGCCTTGCCGACCGGGTAGTTCATCACGAACTTCACGCCCATCTGGCGCAGCCCGTCGATCTCCCGGACCAGGATCGCCTTGGGCATGCGGAACTCCGGGATGCCGTAGAACAGCACGCCGCCCGGCTTGTGCAGGGCCTCGAAGACCGTCACGTCGTGGCCGCGCTGGCAGAGGTCGCTGGCGGCGGTCAGGCCGGCGGGGCCGGAGCCGATGATCGCGACCTTCTTGCCGGTGGGCGGGTCGCACTTGGGCGTCACGTTGAGCCCGTGCTCCATGGCGTAGTCGCCGAGGAAGCGCTCGACGCGGCCCACGCCGCCCGGCTGGCGCTCCTGCTGCGGCTTGTTCAGGTTGCAGACCAGCTCGCACTGGTCCTCCTGCGGGCAGACGCGCCCGCAGATCGCCGGCAGGAAGTTCGTCTCCTTGATCTTGCGCAGGGCGGCCTCGAACTGACCCTCGCCGACGAGGCGCATGAAGGCCGGGATGTCCACGCCCACCGGGCAGCCGCTCACGCAGGGCTTGTCCTTGCACTGGATGCAGCGCTGCCCCTCGCAGGTCGCCTCCTGCTCGGTGTAGCCGAGCGGCACCTCTTCGAAGTTGAAGATCCGGTCCTCGGGCTTCTGCTCCCGCATCGGGACCTTGGTCTTGGACTTGTTGAACTTGTAGCTGGGCTTGCTGGTATCCGCCATGATCGGGCCCCCTTCCTAGCGGTCGCGCTCGGCGAGTAGCTGGTCCGCCGCCTGCTGCAGGCGGCACGCGTGCTCGGCGCGCTCGAGGGAGCGGGCCTCCTCGGGCTTGTAGTAGGAGAGCCGTTTCATCAGCTCGTCGAAGTCGGTCTGGTGGCCGTCGAACTCGGGGCCCTCGACGCAGGCGAAGCGGGTCTCGCCGCCGACGGTGACGCGGCAGGCGCCGCACATCCCGGTGCCGTCGACCATGATCGGGTTGAGCGAGGCCAGCGTCTTGATGCCGTGCGGCTGCGTGGTCTTGCACACGAACTTCATCATGATCACCGGGCCGATGGTGATGCACTCGTCGATCTTCAGGCCCTCGTCGATCAGGCCCTGCAGCGCCTCGGTGACCAGGCCCTTGCGGCCGTAGCTGCCGTCGTCGGTGGTGACGATCATCTGGTCGCTGACCGCGCGCACCTCGTCCTCGAGGATGAGCAGGTCCTTCGTGCGGGCGCCCAGGATGGTGATGACGCGGTTGCCGGCGGCCTTCATCGCGGTGGCCATCGGCCAGACCACGGCGTTGCCGATGCCGCCGCCGACGCAGACCACCGTCTTGCCGCCTTCCGGGATGGCCGTCGCCCGGCCCAGCGGTCCGGCCAGGTCGAGGATGGAATCCCCGGCCTTCAGCGCGTTGAGGTCGCGCGTGGTCTTGCCGACCTCCTGCGCGACGATGGTGATGGTCCCCTTGGCGACGTCGCGGTGCGCGATGGTCAGCGGGATCCGCTCGCCCTGGTCGCTGACGCGCAGGATGACGAACTGGCCGGCGCGCCCGCGCTGGGCGATGTGCTCGACCTCGATCTCGAACAGCATGGTCTTCTCGGCCAGGAGCCTGGCGGTGACGATCTTGTTGGCCACGGCGTCCCTCTCCTTCAGTGCGCGTGCCGCGGGCGCCGCCATACAGGTGCGGGCGACTCCCGAATCGAGGGTCTCGGTTCAAATAAGTCGCCACCGCCCTGTGAAATCAAGGTGCATTCGGCACGATCCGGTGCCGCGGAACGACTTGAAAATGAAGGCGGGAACGGGGAGCGGGCGCTGTGAATTGGACGGCGGAAGGGCCGTTTCCTGCACCGGGTGCGCCCGCCCGTCTTGGGGGGGGACGGTCTCCGGACGTGCGCCGACATGCCTGTCGTCCGGTGGTCGGACGCGACCCTTCCGCCGGGTCTTGGGATCTGCGGCGACCGGAGATGCAAGCCGCGTGCCGAACCTGCAGCCGTCCGGCGGGTCGTCTTGACCCTCGCGGGAGTTGCCCTTATCGTGGACCGGACGCGGCGAACGCGACCCCGGTGCGGCCCGCACCGTCGCGCGCGAGCCCGGAAGGGACGACGGACATGGAAGCGCTGATCCGCGGCATCCTGGAGAACATCGGCGAGGACCCGCAACGCGAGGGCCTGCTCAAGACCCCCGAGCGCGTGGCGAAGGCCTGGCTCGAGATCACCGAAGGCTACCACCAGGACCCCGACGCCATGGTGCGCCAGGCCCTGTTCGAGGCCGAGGGCCACGAGATGATCGTGATCAACGACATCGACTTCTTCAGCATGTGCGAGCACCACCTGCTGCCGTTCTTCGGCAAGGCGCACGTGGCCTACATCCCCGGCAGCAAGATCGTCGGGCTGTCCAAGATCGCCCGGGTGGTCGACGCCTTCTCGCGCCGACTGCAGGTCCAGGAGCGGATGACCTCGCAGATCGCCCACTGCCTCCAGCGCAACCTCGACGCGCAGGGCGTGGCCGTCGTCCTGCACGCCCAGCACCTGTGCATGATGATGCGCGGCATCAAGCGCCAGAACTCCTTCGCGGTGACCAGCGAGATGGTGGGCGTCTTCAAGGACGACCCCAAGACGCGCAGCGAGTTCCTGACCCTCATCCAGGAGAAGCCCTGGAACTAGCCTCACAGAGGCGCGCCGCGGGCGGCGCCTCCGTTCGCCTCCATCAAAGCGCGAGGGCCGGTCCGCCGCGGACCGGCCCTCGCGCTTTGTTCTCGGCTCACTCCGGGTACGCCGCCCGCGGCGCGCCTCTGTGAGGCTAGTTCCGCCGCTTCCCGGGCGTGTCTAGAGGCCGTGCTCGCCGAGCCAGCGTTCGCACTCGATGGCGGCCATGCAGCCGCTGCCGGCGGCGGTGATGGCCTGGCGGTAGACGTGGTCCTGGACGTCGCCGCAGGCCCAGACGCCCTCGACCGCGGTGGCGGTGACGTCGGGCTTGGTGATCAGGTAGCCCTGCGCGTCGGTGGGGAGCTGGCCGGCCAGGAAGCCGGCGTTGGGGACGTGGCCGATGGCGATGAAGCAGCCGGTGACCGCGAGCTCGGTGTCCGGGCCGCCCTTGGTGTCGGCCAGGACCAGCTTCTGCAGCAGTCCGTTCTCGCCGCCGACCATCCGCTTGACCGTGCTGTTCCAGGCGAAGGCGATCTTCGGGTGCTTCAGGGCGCGGTCGGCCATGATCTTGCTGCCGCGCAGCTCGTCGCGGCGGTGGACGACCGTGACCTTCGCGGCGAAGTTCGTCAGGAAGATGGCCTCCTCCAGGGCGGTGTCGCCGCCGCCGACCACGGCGATCTCCTGGCCGCGGAAGAAGAAGCCGTCGCAGGTGGCGCAGGCGCTCAGGCCCTTGCCGTGGAACTGCTCCTCCTCGGGCAGGCCCAGCCAGCGCGCCGACGAGCCGGTCGCGATCACCAGTGCGTGGGCCAGGTAGACCTCGCCGTCGGCGACGACCCGGAAGGGCCGCGTCGAGAGGTCGACCGACGAGACGGTGCGGCCGACGATCTCGGCGCCGAAGCGCTTGGCCTGCTCGCGGAACTTGTCGGTGAGCTCGGGTCCCTGGATCCCCTCGGGGAAGCCGGGGAAGTTCTCCACCTCGGTCGTGATGGTCAGCTGCCCGCCCGGCTGGGTGCCCTCGAAGACCAGGGGCGGGATGTTGGCGCGGCTCAGGTAGAGGGCCGCCGTGTAGCCGGCCGGGCCGGAACCGATCACGATCGCACGATGGATCTGCGGGGTCGTCTGTGGGGACGTCTGCGGGGACATCAGGGCCTCCATCGGGGCTGGCTGGGGTCGGGGTAGCGCGAGCCCCTCATGTCTATATCCGAACCCGGCGCCTGTCAATGAGCCCCGGGGATCCGCGGTCGACAAAGCCCTTGCCCTCGTCGCCGTAATCCGCGTATGCTCGCTACACCTCGCCAGAATTCGTGTGGAAGCGTTCCGGGTCGATGGAACCTCGCCATCAACCACCGGTCTGCGTGCGTCCACCGAGCTACGCCCACGAATCGACTGGAAGGGGATCGGAATGTCCAGAAAGACCATGTGCCGCGGCAGCCTCGTGATGGCATCGTTGCTGGTCTTCGCGATGATGATGACGGCGGGATGCGAGCGGGACACCGGGCCGGCCCAGCCCTCGACGGACGACAAGTCGTTCGTGCTCGAGAGCGCCGGCTACGTCGGACCGCGTCTCGAATACGTCGCCGGCGAAGTGATCGTGAAGTTCGCGGACGGCGTCACCACCGCCGATCGCGGCTCGGCGCTGGCCTCGGTGCAGGGCGCCGTCGGCACGCGCATCCTGACCGCGGCGATGAAGAGCCGCGGCGACGCCGAAGGCCTCACGGTGGTGCGCACGAAGATGTCGGTGCCCGACGCCGTCCGCGCGCTGAGCGCCCGCGCCGGCGTCGTCTACGCCGAACCGAACTACTACTACTACCACGACGCCGTCTCCAACGACACGTACTACACCAACGGCTCCCTGTGGGGCATGTACGGCGACGGCACCACGCCGGCCAACCAGTACGGCTGCCAGGCGGGCGAGGCGTGGGCGGCGGGCCACACCGGCTCGACCTCCGTCCTGGTGGGCGAGATCGACGAAGGCATCATGTTCACCCACACCGACCTGGTCGGCCAGATCTGGACGAACCCCTACGACCCGGCCGACGGCGTCGACAACGACGGCAACGGCTACATCGACGACATCCACGGCTGGGATTTCGACGGCAACAACAACACGATCTACGACGGCACGTACGACGATCACGGCAGCCACGTCGCCGGCACGATCGGCGCCCGCGGCGGCAACGCGCTGGGCGTGGTCGGCGTCTGCTGGAACGTCCAGATCATCTCGGGCAAGTTCCTGGGCCGGCGCGGCGGCACCTCGACCAACGCCATCCTCGCCCTCGACTACTTCACGGATCTCAAGAGCCGCCACGGGCTGAACATCGTGGCGACCAACAACTCCTGGGGCGGCGGCGCCTTCTCGCAGGCCCTGCAGGACGCGATCGAGCGTTCCAACCAGGCCAACATCGTGTTCGTCGCGGCGGCGGGCAATGCGACCACCAACACCGACGCCACCGCCAGCTACCCGTCCTGCTACCCCAACGCCAACGTGATCGCGGTGGCCTCGATCACCTCCACCGGGACCCTGTCGAGCTTCTCCAACTACGGGCTGACGACCGTCGACCTCGGCGCTCCCGGCTCGGCGATCTACTCCACCATCCCGAGCAAGACCGGCGCCGCCAGCTACGCCTCTTACAGCGGCACCTCGATGGCGACGCCCCACGTGACGGGTGCCGTGGCGCTCTACGCGGCCACGCATCCCGGCGCTTCGGTGGCGACGATCAGGGCGGCGCTGCTCGGCAGCGTGGTCCCCACCGCGTCGCTGTCCGGCAAGTGCGTGACCGGCGGCCGGCTCAACGCGAGCGGGTTCTAGCTCCCTGCCCAGGGGTCAGGTCGAGACGGGAGGCGGGGCCCCGCGGCCCCGCCTCCTGCGTACCGGGGACAATTTTCACAGCCACGGCCGCCTCCCGGGGATCCCCCGGGGCCGAAAACCGGACCGGCGGCCTTGACAGGGACCGCCCCCGGAGCTTATCATGCGCAATTCCGGCCGGGATCACCGCGATCCCGCCAACCCGGGTCTGTCTGAACGTGTCTGCCCGAACGTGTCCGCCCGAATGTGTGGAGAACGAGCATGTACGCCATCGTCAATATCCAGAGCCTTCAGTTCCGGGTCGAGCCCGACCACAAGGTCCGGGTGCCCCTGATCGACGGCAACGCCGGGGACCAGCTCACCTTCGACGAGGTCCTGCTGCTGAACGACGGCGCGCAGACGACCATCGGCGCGCCCCGGGTGGCCGGCGCCGCGGTGACCGCCGAGATCCTCGGCCACGGGCTGGCCGACAAGGTCCACGTCTTCAAGAAGAAGAAGCGCCAGAACTACCGCCGCAACCGGGGCCACCGCCAGGCGTTCACCGAGATCCGCATCACGGGCATCACCGCCTAGCGCGGCCAGAGAGAGGAGCGCGTCATGGCGCATAAGAAGGGTGTAGGCAGTTCCCGCAACGGTCGCGACAGCAACGCGCAGCGCCTCGGCGTGAAGCGCTTCGGCGGCCAGACGGTCACCGCGGGCACGATCCTGGTCCGCCAGCGCGGCACCAAGATCCACCCGGGCACGAACGTGGGCATCGGCCGCGACGACACGCTGTTCGCCCTGACCGACGGCGTGGTGGTCTACGGCCGCTACGACAAGACCCGCAAGAAGGTCAGTGTCCAGCCGGCCTGAGCCCCGGTTCGACGCGGTTCCGGGGACCCACCCCTGACGGGGGGTGGGTTTCCTCTTTTGTGGAGGTCACGCATTCGCGGAGGTTCCGCATGGGCGACGTGCTGGTGGTGATCCCGGCCCGCTGGGGCTCGAGCCGATTCCCGGGCAAGGCCCTGGCCGACCTGGCCGGCCGGCCGCTGGTGGTCCGCGTCGCGGACCTGGCGTCGCGCATGGCGACCGCGACCCGCGTGGTCGTCGCCACCGACGACGAGCGCATCGCCGCCGCGGTGCGCGCCGCGGGGCACCTCGCCGAGATGACGGGCGAGCACGCCACCGGTTCGGACCGGGTCGGCGAGGTGGCCGCGCGCCACGACGCCGAAGTGGTCGTCAACCTGCAGGGCGACGAGCCCCTGCTCGACCCCGCCGGTCTCGACGACCTGGTGGCGGCCCTGCGCGCGGACCCGCGGGCGGACCTCGCCACCCTGGCCCACCCGTTCCGCGGACCCGAGGAGTGGCGGGATCCCCATGCGGTCAAGGTGCTGACGGCCGCCGACGGCCGGGCGCTGTGGTTCAGCCGCGCGCCGCTGCCGGGCGGCCATCCCGGCGACGCCGGCGGTCCGCACTGGCGCCTGGCGCGGCGCCACGTCGGCGTCTACGCCTACCGCGCCGCCTCCCTGCGGCGCTACCTCGAGCTGCCGCCGACGGACTGCGAGCGCGCCGAGGGCCTCGAGCAGCTGCGCGCGTTGGAGCACGGGATGCGCGTGCTGGTGGTCGGGACGGGTGACGGCGCCGTCGGGGTCGACACGCCCGCCGATCTCGAGCGGGTGCGCGCGGCGTGGGGGAGGCCGGGGTAAACCCGCGCTTCCTCGCGCGGGGTCCAGGGTTTAGGATCGGCCGGGCGCACGGGGCGCCGGGCTCGCCACGGAAGGACGGCTCGCATGGCGAAGTACGTGTTCGTGACCGGAGGCGTGGTCTCGGCCCTGGGCAAGGGGATCGCCAGCGCGTCGATCGGGCAGCTGCTGAAGGCGCGCGGCCTGCGGGTCGTGCTGCAGAAGTTCGACCCCTACCTCAACGTCGACCCCGGCACCATGAGCCCCTACCAGCACGGCGAGGTCTTCGTGCTCGACGACGGCGCCGAGTGCGACCTCGACCTAGGGCACTACGAGCGCTTCACCGACACGAACCTGTCGCGGATCAACAACCTGACCAGCGGCGTCGTCTACGAGACCATCCTGCAGCGCGAGCGCAAGGGCGAGTACCTCGGCCGCACCGTGCAGGTGATCCCGCACGTGACCGACGAGATCAAGCGCCGGCTGAAGCTGCCGGCGGAGACCGACCCCGGGATCGACGTCGTGGTGACCGAGATCGGCGGCACCGTCGGCGACATCGAGTCGCTGCCCTTCCTGGAGGCCATCCGCCAGTTCCGCCTGGAGAGCCCGGTGCAGGACACGCTCTCGGTCCACCTGACGCTGGTGCCGTACATCGCGGCCGCCGGTGAGATCAAGACCAAGCCGACCCAGCACTCGGTGCGCGAGCTGCGCAGCATCGGCATCCAGCCCGACGTGCTGATCTGCCGCGCCGAGGCGCCCATGCCCGAGGACGCCCGCCGCAAGATCGCCCTGTTCTGCAACGTGCCCGTCGAGAGCGTGATCAACGCCCCCGACGCGCGCTCGATCTACGAGGTCCCCCTGAACTTCCACGCCCAGGGTCTCGACGACCTGATCTGCGGCCGCCTGCAGCTGGCGGCGCCGCCGGCCGAGCTGGAGGCGTGGCGCCGCATGGTCGGCATCATCCTGAACCCGCCCGACACGGTGCGGATCGCCGTGGTCGGCAAGTACGTCGGGTTGAAGGACGCCTACAAGAGCATCATCGAGTCCTTCATCCACGCCGGGATCCCCAACCGCGTGCACGTCGAGCTGGCGTGGGTCGACGCCGAGGGCCTCGAGGACCGCGACGTGGGCGACCGGCGTCTCGAGGAGGTCTTCGCCGGCTGCGACGGCCTGCTGGTGCCCGGCGGCTTCGGCGACCGCGGCATCGAGGGCAAGATCATCGCCGTGCGGTACGCCCGCGAGCGGGGACTGCCCTTCCTCGGCATCTGCCTGGGCCTGCAGGTGGCGATGATCGAGATCGGCCGCGACCTGGCCGGCCTGCCGCGCGCCAACAGCAGCGAGTTCGACCCCGCCGCCGAGCACCCGGTCATCGACCTCATGCGCGAGCAGCGCGACCTGAAGCAGATGGGCGCCACGATGCGCCTGGGCGCCTGGCCCTGCGCGCTGAAGCCGGGCACGCTCGCCGCGTCCTGCTACGACGCGCCGGAGATCTCCGAGCGCCACCGCCACCGCTACGAGGTCAACAACGACTACCGGGCGCGCTTCGAGGCCGCGGGCGTCGTCTTCAGCGGCCTCTCGCCGGACGGCCGCCTGGTGGAGATGATCGAACTGCCGGGGCACCCCTTCTTCCTGGGCTGCCAGTTCCATCCCGAGCTGAAGTCGCGGCCCAACCGGCCGCACCCGCTGTTCCACCGCTTCGTCGCCGCCGCCGCGGCGCGCCTGCGCGCGCGCAACGGCGACGCCGCGGCGGCGTCCTAGGAGGTGTGCGTGGGCGTCGTGGAGATCGCCGGGCTGCGCGTCGGACCGGGCGAGCCCCTGCTGGTCATGGCCGGCCCCTGCGTGTTGGAGGCGCCGGACGAGATGCTCCGGCTGGCCGGCGACATCGCGGCGGTCTGCCGCCGGCTGGACCTGCCGTACGTCTTCAAGGCCAGCTACACGAAGGACAACCGCACCAGCGGCGACTCCTTCCGCGGGCCGGGCCCGCAGGAGGGGCTGCGGCTGCTGCAGCGGATCAAGGACGCCCACGGGGTGCCCGTGGTCACCGACGTGCACCACCCCGAGGAGACGGCGGCCGTCGCCGAGGTGGCGGACATCCTGCAGATCCCGGCCTTCCTCTGCCGCCAGACCTCGCTGCTGGAGGCGGCCGGCCGCACGGGCCGCGCGGTGAACGTGAAGAAGGGGCAGTTCCTGGCCCCGGCGGACCTGGCGCACGCGGCGGCGAAGCTGCGCGCGGCCGGCTGCGACCGCGTGCTGGCTACCGAGCGCGGCTCCTTCTTCGGCTACCGCGACCTGGTCGTGGATTTCCGCGGCCACGAGACGCTGCACCGCCTCGGCCTGCCGGTGGTCTTCGACGCCACCCACTCGGTGCAGTCGCCGGGCAGCGCCGGCGGCGCCACCGGCGGCACGCCCGAGCTGATCCCCCTGCTGATGCGCTGCGGCCTGGCCGCCGGCGCCGACGCCCTGTTCATCGAGACGCACGACGAGCCCGCGCGCGCCTTGAGCGACGCCGGCTGCCAGCTGCCCTTCGCGCGCTTCGCGGCGCTGATGGCGCAGGCGCGGCGCTGCCGCGAGCTGTACCTGGAGGTGACCGCGTGAGCGGGCGGCAGGACCGCGCGCCGTCCTGGCCCCCGCGGTCGGACGACGACTACCGCCGCGAGGCAGCGGCCGGGCTGGGCGAGGCCGCGCTGGCGGCGTTCGCGCGCGTGCGGCTGATCGTGCTGGACTGCGACGGCGTCCTGACCGACGGGCGCCTCCACTACGACGCGCAGGGCGAGGCCCTCAAGTCCTTCGACGCGCGCGACGGCCTGGGCCTGGTCCTGGCCCGCGCCGGCGGCTTGCAGCTGGCGCTGCTGACCGGGCGCGACAGCCCCGCGGCCGCGCGCCGCGCCGCCGACCTGCGCTTCCACGCCGTGAAGCTGGGCCGGTTCGACAAGCAGCGCGCGCTGCGGGAGATCCTGGACGAGCTGGCCGTCGACCCCGCCGACGTCCTGTACGTGGGCGACGACCTGATCGACCTGCCCGCGCTGGCGCTCGTGGGCGCGCCGGTCGCGGTGCCCGGCGCGCCCGCCGACGTGCTCGACCGCTGCCTCCACGTCACGGTCGCGCCCGGCGGCGCCGGCGCCGTGCGCGAGGTCTGCGACCGGGTGCTCGGCCTGCAGGGACGTTTCGGGCCTGCGCTGGTGAAGGTGGCGGCCCGCGCCTGGCTGCCGACCGGGGAGGACGCATGAACGCCGAAACCGGCCGCCCGGACGACCGCGCGATCGTGGCCCTGGGGCGCGCGACCTTCGCGCAGGAGGCCGCGGCCCTCGCGCGCGTGGGGGAGGGCCTCGACGACTCCTTCGCCGCGGCCGTCCGCACGCTGCTGGACTGCCGCGGCCGCGTCATCGTGACCGGCCTGGGCAAGTCGGGCTTCGTGGCCCGCCGCCTGGCCGCCACCCTGACCGCCACCGGCACCCCGAGCCTGTTCCTGCACCCGGTCGAGGCGACGCACGGCGACCTGGGCATCGCCGGTTCCGGCGATGTGCTGCTGGCCATCTCGCGCAGCGGCGACAACCCGGAGGTCACCCAGCTCGCCGGGCTCGCCCGCCATTTCGGCATGACCATGATCGCGATCACCGGCCGCGCCGACAGCCTGCTCGCCGGCCTGAGCGACCTCGTGCTGGCCTGCGAGGTGGAGCGCGAGGCGTGCCCGCTCAACCTGACCCCCACGACCAGCGCCACCGCGGCGGCGGCCATGGGCGACGCCCTCGCGGTCGCCCTGCTGACCCTGCGCGGCTTCACGCGGGACGACTTCGCGGCCTTCCACCCCGGCGGCGTGCTGGGGCGCTCGCTGCTGATGCGGGTGGATCAGCTCATGCACGCGGGCGAGGAACTGCCGCTGGTGGACCACGACCTGCCGCTGCGCGCCTGCCTGCCGGTGATCGTCGAGAAGCGGCTGGGCTGCGCCTGCGTGGTGGACCGCGACGGCCGCCTGGCCGGGATCTGCGTCGACGGGGACGTGAAGCGGTTCCTGATGGCCTACGACGCGCCGCTGGACCTGCCGGTGCACGCGCTGATGAACGCGGCGCCCGAGACGGTGCGGCCGGACGAACTGGTCCTGGGCGCCCTGCGGCGCATGGAACAGCGCGCCGGCGGGCCGATCACCGTGCTGATCGTGGTCGACGACGAGCGCCGCCCGGTGGGCGTCCTGCACATCCACGACATCCTGCGGGCCGGGATCGTCTGACGCCGGCCCGTTCCCGCCACCATCGGTGCAACTTCTGCACAGCAATGGATTTATGCTCTGGCATACCTTATGCTTGACGCACGCCGCGACCGGGTGTTGACTGTGATCGTGCCCCGAGATGCAGCCCTGGAGCGACCGATGCCGTCGTGCCACCGCAGGCTCCGTCGCGCGATGTACCACGGGCTGGCCCGGGCCGTGCTCGTGGCGGTGCGCCGGCTGCCGCAAGGGGCGGGGCGGGGCTTGTGCCGCGGCCTTGCGCGCGCGGCCCTGGCGTGCCGGCCGCGCGACCGGGCCGTGGCCCGGGCCAACCTGCGGCTGGTCTTCCCCGATCTGGCGCCGGACGCGCGCGAAGCGCTGCTGCGCCGGGCGACCGTGGTCCTGGGGGACAACGTCCACGACGCCCTGAACCTCGACCGCTGGCGGGAATCGGGGTACCGGGAGATCGCGGACGACGGGACGGTGGCCGCCCTGCGCGAGCTGCTGGCCGAGGGGCGCGGCGCCCTGGTCCTGACCGGGCACTTCGGCTGCTGGGAACTGCTCGGCGGCTTCCTGGCCGAACGGCTGGGCGGGCTGACGGTGGTGACCGGCACGATCCGCAACCCGCCGGTCGACCGCCTGGTCAACGGGTGGCGGCGACGGGCCGGCCTGACGGCCGTCCCTCGCGAGGGCGACCAGCGGCCGCTGCTGCGGGCGCTGCGCGCCGGCGGCGCCGTGGCCGTGCTGCTGGACCAGAACACCCGGGTGGGCAACCGCGACGTGCCGTTCTGCGGCGTCGCGGCGCCGACCCCGGCCGGCTTCGCCAAGCTGGCGCTGCGCACCGGGACGCCGATCCTCCCGGTGGCCATCGGTCGTCGCGGGCGCGGCCACGCGTTGACGCACCTGCCGCCGCTGCGGCCCGGGGCCGGGACCGGCGACGCCGCGGTGGACGGACTGCTGCGGGAGGCGAACGCGGCCCTGGAAACGTTGTTGCGCCGGAACCCGGCCGAGTGGGTCTGGTTCCACCGGCGCTGGCCCGGCGGCGCGTCGCCGACGGACGGAAGGCGGGCATGAGATCCGGACGGGATGAACACGCGCGCGTCGGCGCAGCGGCGGCCGGCAGGCGACGGCGGGTGCCGAGATTCGCGGCGTTGTGGGTTGCGGCGCCGCTGTCCGCCGCCCTGCTGCTGTCCGCCGGTTGCGACGGCGAGCCGCGCGGCGACCCGCCCGCGCCGGAGGCGGCGGCGGACGCGGCCGTCCCCGCGGCCGAGCGCGCCCCGGACCAGGTCCTCTTCGACACCACCATCACCGACTCCCGCGAAGGGGTCCGGCGCTGGACCCTGACCAGCGACCGCCTCGAGAAGTTCATGGACCAGGACGAGGCCGAGCTCCACGGCGTGCACATGGACTTCTTCCAGGCCGACACGCTGTTCTCGGTGCTCACCGCCGCGCGCGGGCGCGCGAGCCAGCGCAGCGGCAACCTCTTCGTCTGGGGCGACGTCGTGGTCGTCGCCAGCGACGGGCGCCGGCTCGAGACCGGGGAGCTGAACTACGACGACCGCAGCGGCCGCATCAGCAACGAGGTGTTCAACCGCTTCACGCGGGAAGCCGACGTGATGACCGGCGTGGGCATGCAGGCCACGCCCGGCCTGGACTACTTCGAGCTGAAGCGCGAGGTCGACGCCACGGTGCACGCCGTGCCGGATGCTGCCGGCGGCGGGGAGGGCCCATGAGCAGTGCGATCGGCACCGGCGGCGCGACGGGCATCCTGGCGGCCAAGGGGCTGCGCAAGGTCTACCGCGGCCGGGCCGTGGTCGACGCCGTGGACTTCGAGGTCCGCCCCGGCGAGGTGACGGGCCTGCTCGGGCCCAACGGCGCCGGCAAGACCACGACCTTCTACATCGTGGTCGGCTTCATCCGGCCCGACGCCGGAACCGTGACCCTGGACGGCAAGGACCTCGCCCGGCTGCCCATGTACAAGCGGGCCCGCCTGGGCCTCGGCTACCTGCCGCAGGAATCGTCGATCTTCCGCCGGCTGACGGTGGAGCAGAACCTGATGGCCGTGCTCGAGACCTTGCCCCTGAGCCGCGCCGCGCGGCGGGAGCGGACCGACGAGCTGCTGGAGGAGATGCGCATCACGCACATCCGCCGCAGCCGCGGCTACCAGCTGTCCGGCGGCGAACGCCGGCGGGTCGAGATCGCGCGCGCCCTGACGACGCGCCCCCGCTTCATGCTGCTGGACGAGCCGTTCGCGGGGATCGACCCCATCGCCGTGGCCGACCTGCAGCGCAGCGTGGCGCGCCTGCGGGAACAGGGGCTGGGCATCCTGATCACCGACCACAACGTGCGCGAGACGCTGAGCATCACCGATCGCGCCTACATCATGTTCGAGGGCCGCATCGCGCTCTCCGGCACGTCCGGCGAGATCGTGGCCGACGACCGGGCCCGGGAGATCTACCTGGGCGAGGGATTCCGGCTGTGAGGCCGGCGGTGCGCACGCCAGACGAGGGAACGCGGCGATGGACGTGAAACTGAGACTGCACCAGGGGCTCTACCAGCGGCAGCAGCTGGTGATGACCCAGCGCCTGCAGCAGGCGCTGAAGCTGCTCCAGATCCCCACGCTGGAGCTGGAGCAGGTCCTGCGGCAGGAGCTGCAGATCAACCCGCTGCTGGAGGAGTACGATCCCGAGGACGACGAGGCGCCCGAGACGCCGGACGAGAACGAGGAGGAGCCCGCCGCCCACGAGACCGAGGAGCCGGAGGAGAAGGTCGACTGGGACGAGTACTTCAAGGACGGCTTCCGCGACGGCACCTGGGAGCGGGAGACCGACGAGGAGGACCGGCTCGAGCGGCCGGCCGCGTCGGTGCCGTCGGGGCAGCAGGAGCTCGCCGATCAGCTCGCGTACACGCTCGACGAGCCGCTGGACCGCCGCATCGGGGAGTACATCATCGGCAGCCTGAACCGGGACGGCTACCTGGTCTGCCCGCTGACCGAGATCGCCGCCACCTTCGAGACCGACCTCGAGCGCGTCGAGCGCGTGCTCGCCGTGATCCAGGGCTTCGACCCGCCCGGGGTGGCGGCCCGCGACATCCAGGAGTGCCTGCTGCTGCAGCTGCGCGCCTCAGGCCGCGGCGACGGCCCGGAGGCCCTGGTGGTGCGCGACCACTTCGAGGCGTTGAAGAACCGCCGCTTCGCGGACATCGCACGCGAGATGCGCATCACGCCGCGCGAGGTGCAGGACCTCGCCGGGCGCATCGGCGAGCTCGACCCCAAGCCGGGCCTGTCGGTGGTGGGGGAGGGCGCGGCCTACATCACGCCGGACCTCGTGGTCGAGAAGGTCGACGACGGCTACGTCTGCTACCTTAACGACGGCAACCTGCCGCGGCTGCGCATCAGCAACGCCTACGACGCCGTGGCCGCGGGCAAGCAGGGCGGCGACGACGACACCGTGCAGTTCATCGACGAGAAGCGCCGCTACGCCGAGTGGATCATCAAGACGATCGAGCAGCGGCGCCGCACCATGATCAAGGTCATGGAGGCGATCGTGCGCGAGCAGGGCGAGTTCTTCGAGCAGGGCGCCATCGCCCTGCGGCCCCTGACCCTGCAGCAGGTGGCCACGGCCATCGGCATGCACGAATCGACCGTCTCGCGCGTGACCAAGCAGAAGTACGTCCAGACGCCGCGCGGCGTGTTCCCGTTGAAGTACTTCTTCTCGGCGGGGCTGGACACCGACGAGGGGGACGAGGTCGCCGCGAAGGCGGTCAAGCAGATGATCCAGGAGATCGTGGCCGCGGAGAGCCCGGCCCGGCCCCTGTCCGACAAGAGGATCGTGGACCTGCTCTCGGAGAAGGGTCTGAAGATCGCCCGGCGCACGGTCGCCAAGTACCGCGAGCAGATGGGCATCCTGAACGCGAGGATGCGCAAGCAGTTCTAGAACCGACCCGGTCCGCGACCGGAAGGAGGACGCCATGCAGCTCGAGATCAACAGCCGTCACTTCACCCTCGGCGACGACATGCGCGACAAGATCGTCGAGAAGCTCGAGAACCTGAAGCGGTACAGCCCGAGCGACCCGCTGGCCGCCCGTCTCACGCTGACGCTCGAGGGCGGTCGCTTCACCGGCGACCTCTCGCTGAACCTCAAGCAGTACTCCTGCCACACCAAGGTGCAGCACGTCGAGCCCGACGGGGCGGCCCTCCTGGCCATCGAGAGCGTCGAGCGGCAGGTGCGTCGGCACAAGGACCGGGTCAAGGACCACCGCGGGCGCGGCGAGGAGGGCGGCCTCGGCGAGGTCCTGGCCGGCCCCGGCCTGCTCGACAACAGCGGCTCGACACTGTCGGAGGAGGGCTTCCAGCTGCGCGACCTGACGGTGGACCAGGCGCAGGCGGCCTTCGCGGCCTCGAGCAGCCCGTTCTTCGTCTTCCGCAACACCGAGAACGGCGAGGTTGCCGTGCTGTACCGCCGCGACGACGGCGGCTACGGCCTGATGCGGCAGGAATAGGGGCGCGACGTGCAGGAGCCGGTCACCGTCCAGAAGGTCCACCAGGACCTGCGCGAGACCCTCGGTCTCGCGCTGCTGACGAGCCTCCCCGCGCAGGACGTCCCGCTCGCCGCGGGGGACGTCCACCGCCCCGGCATGGCGCTGATGGGGTTCATGGAGAACTTCCTGCCCCACCGCCTGCAGGTCCTGGGCGAATCCGAGCTGGCCTACCTGGCCACCCTCGACCCCGACGCGCAGCGCGGGGCCCTGGAGCGCCTGGTCGCCCTGCAGGCCCCGGCGGTGTTCGTGACCCGGGACCAGGCGGTGCCCGCCGCCTGGCTGGCCGCGGCCGACGCGGCCGGGCTGCCCGTGCTGCGCACCCCGATGGCCACCGAGGAGTTCATCCACGAGCTGTCGGTCTACCTCACCGACGCCTTCGCGCCGCGCGCCGAGCTGCACGGTTCGCTGGTGGACGTGTACGGCATCGGCATGCTGTTCACCGGCAAGAGCGGCATCGGCAAGAGCGAGTGCGCGCTCGACCTCGTGGAGCGGGGCCACCGCCTGGTGGCCGACGACATCGTCGAGGTCAGCCGCGTGGGCGACGACGTGCTGGTGGGCCGCTTCCGCGAGGTGCTGCAGCACAACCTGGAGATCCGCGGCGTCGGCGTGATCGACGTGCAGGCCATCTTCGGCATCCGCGGCATCCGCATGCAGAAGCGCATCGAGGTCGAGGTCAACCTCCAGCAGTGGCGGGCCGACGCCGACTACGAGCGCATGGGGCTCGACCGCGAGCAGACCGAGATCCTGGGCGTGCCGATCCCGCGCATCGTCGTGCCGATCTATCCCGGCAAGAACATCACGGTCATCGCGGAGGTGATCGCCCTGGACCTGATGCTGAAGATCTACGGCATCGACTCCGCGCAGGACCTGAACCGCCGCATCATGGAGACGCTGCGCTCCGGGGACCGGCTGCGCCGGTACCTGCGGCACGACAGGGAGTAGTCATGCTCTGCGGCCTCGTCGTCACGCACGGCGGCATCGGCAAGGAACTGGTCCGGGTCGTGGAACTGGTGCTCGGGCCGGTGCCCGGGCTGGCGGCCATGACCAACAGCGGCAAGTCGGTCCAGGACCTGATCGACGAGATCCGCGCCTGGGCGGCCGCGAACTGCGGCGCGCCGGGCGACGGCCTGCTGCTGTTCATCGACGACTTCGGGGGGAGCTGCGCCAACGCCGCGCAGATCGCCGCGATCGGCGGTTCGCCGGCGCGCGTCCTGACCGGGATCAACCTGGCCATGCTGCTGGACTTCGTCACCTGGCGCGACACGCTGGGGCTGGACGAACTGCCGCGTCGCCTGGTCGAGAAGGGGCGCGACGCCATCACCGCGCTCGGCCCGGTCCAGGAGGGTTGAACGCGACATGCCCCTGCTGCTGGCCCGCATCGACGACCGCTTCATCCACGGGCAGGTGACCGTCGGCTGGTGCCGCAAGCTCGAGCCCGACCACATCGTGCTGTGCAACGACGAGATCGCCGCCGACCCCTGGCAGCGGCGCGTCTACGCCAGCTCGGTGCCCCCGCGCATCCGCGTCTGGGTCCGCGACCGCGCCGGCTCGGCCGCCCTGTTCGGCGACGGTCCCGAGGCGCTGCCCGCCGACGAGGGCGCGGTGCTGCTGACCGGCGGTCCGGCCGACATGCTCGACCTGGCGCGGCGGGGCGTGTCCCTGCCGGCGGTCAACGTCGGCGGCATGCACATCGGCGGCGGCAAGCGCGAGCTGCTGGAATCGGTCTACGTCGACCGCGCCGACGTCGCGAGCCTGCGCGCCCTGCTGGCCGCCGGTTCGCGGTTGACCGCGCAGACGGTGCCCGGCACGCGCGCGGTGGAGATCGACCGCGCGCTGCTGGACACGCTGGAGGAGGCGCGTTGAACCCGGTCGAGATCGCCGCCTGGTGGCCGCAGATCGCCGCGACCGCGCTGCTGGGCGCACTGCTGGTCCTGGACGACACGGCCTACGCGCAGACCTGGCTCAGCCAGCCCGTCTGCGGCGGCGTGCTCGCGGGCCTGGTCTGGGGGCATCCCGGGGCCGGGCTGGCGCTGGGGCTGACCGTGCAGCTGCTGTCGCTGGGGAACCTGCCGGTCGGGCAGGCCTTCGTCGGCGAGCGTGTCGGGCCTCTGCTCGGTGCCGTCGGCGCGGCGTCGGCCGCGGGCTGGAACCCCGGCCTGCCCTTCGGCGGGCCGGGCGCGGAGGCGGGCCGTCTCGGCTGGCTGCTGCTGGCGGTCGCGCTGGGCAGCTGCCTCGGCGACCGGCTGGTCCGCTGGGAACGTGTCTGGCACACCCGCCTGGTCGCCGGCGCCATGCGCGGGTTGCGGGAGGGCCGGCTGGAGGTGCTGGAACGGGCCCACCGCTCTTCGCTGGCCGGCGTCGCGATCCGCGGCGCCCTGACGACCCTCGCGGTCTGGGGCCTGGTGGCGCTGCTCTGGATCCCGGCCTACGAGCGGTTGCCCGACCGCATCGTGGCGGCCCTGGCCCTGCTGCCCTGGTTCGCCCCGGCGGTGGCGATCGGCTCGCTGGTGGAACTCTACGGCAGCCGCGCCGGCGCGCGCTGGATCGCCGGCGGCGCGGCGGGCACGCTGGCCTTGGCCTGGACCCTGGCGCGGCTGGGCGCCTCGTGAGCGCCCGCGGCGGCCGGCCCGACGACCTGCACGGGATCTACCGGCGTTCGCTGGGCCTGCAGGGCTCGTGGAACCCGGAGCGCATGCAGAACCTCGGCTTGGCCGTGGCCCTGCTGCCCTGGCTGCGACGGTCGGGCGCGGCGCCGGCGGAGCTGCGGCGCTTTTGCCGCCGCCACCTGGAGTTCTTCAACACCAACCCCTACTGTGCGAACCTGCTGCTGGGTGGGCTGGTGCGGCTGGAGGCGGAGAACCTGCGCGGCGGCGCGACGCCCGTCCGGACGCTGACGATGTTCAAGGATTCGCTCGGGCGGGCGCTGGCCTCCCTGGGCGACCAGTTCCTGTGGCTGGGCCTGCAGCCGGCGCTGATGCTGCTGGCCGTCCTCTCGGCCTGGCCGGGGCTGGTCTGGCCGCCGCTGCTGGTGGTGGGCCTGTTCGCCGTGACCCAGCTGCTGCTGCGGCGCCGCGCCCTACTGGTGGGCTACGACCTGGGGCTGGACATCGTGGACCTGCTGGGCTCGCCGCGCTGGCATCGCGCCATCTGGACCGCGAAAAGAGCCGGCGCCCTGCTGACCGGCGTGCTGGCCGGGATGACCGCCGTGAGCAGCTGGTCGCGCCTGGGCGACCCCGGCGGGACGACGACCGTGCTGGGCACCGCGCTGGCGATGGCGGCCGCCCTGTTCCTGCGCCGGCGCTGGCCGGGCGAGGGCCTGCTGCTGGCGCTGGTGCCGCTTGCCCTGCTCCTGTCGTGCCTGTAACTTGCGGACGGCTGTTTCGCCCCCGAACCAAGGACGCACCGTGATCGCAACCGCCGCCACCATCTCCGACCCCGTCGGCTTCCACCTGCGCGCCGCGGGACGGATCGTGAAACTGGCCAAGACGTTCGACGCCGAGGTGACGGTCCGCTTCCAGGGCCGGGTGGCGAACGCCAAGAGCATCATGGGCCTGGCCAGCCTGGCGGCCGACTGCGGCAGCGTCGTCGAGCTGGAGATCGACGGGCCCGACGACGCGGCGGCCGCCGCGGCCCTGGTCCGGCTGATCGAGATCGAGCTGGCGCACCCCGAGGTCCCGGAAGGCTGACATGAGGATCCTGCGCGGCATCCCCGCTTCGCCCGGCACGGCCCTGGCCCGTGTCCACCACGTGACGCGCGACCTGCCCGTGGTCGTGCGCGCCGCGCTGCCCGCGTCGGACCTCGACCGCGAGGTGGCGCGCCTGCACGCGGCGCTCGCGGACGCCCGTGCCCAGATCCAGGCCCTGGTCGCGCGCCTCAGCGCGGACCTCGGGCCGGAGGGCGCGGCGATCCTGGAGAGCCACCTGCTCATCCTCGAGGACGAGCTGGTCGTCGGCCGCGCGGTCGCGCTCGTGCGCGCGCAGTCCTGCAACGCGGAAGCCGCCTTCCACGACGCCGTGGCCGAGGTCGCGTCCAGCCTGCTCGAATCCCAGGACGACTACCTGCGCGAGCGCGTCCAGGACCTGCGCGACGTCGAGGACCGGGTCCTGCGGGCCCTGATGGGGCTCGGCGTTGGGCGCCTCGTCGGTCCCGCGACGCCCAGCGTGGTCGCGGCCGACGACCTGGCGCCGTCGGACACCGCGGCCATCGGCGCGCGCAACGTCCTGGCGTTCGCGCTGGGCGGGGGCAGCCGGACCAGCCACGTGGCGATCCTCGCCCGTTCGCTGGGCATCCCGGCGGTGGCCGGGCTCGGCGCGGCCGTGACGGAGCTGCACGACGGCGAGCTGGTCGCCGTCGACGGCGACCGCGGCGAGGTCGTCCTGCAGCCCGACAGCGAGACCGTCGCCCGCTACCGGCAGCTGAGCCAGCAGCAGCTGACCGTGAACGCCAAGCTGGCCCACCTCAAGGACGAGCCGGCGCTCACGCCCGACGGCCGCCGTCTGGGCCTGCTGGCGAACATCGAGATGCCCGTCGAGGTGGAGAAGGCGCTGGCCTGCGGCGCCGAGGGGATCGGCCTGCTGCGGACCGAGTACATCTACTTCCAGCGCCAGACCATCCCGACCGAGGCGGAACAGCTCGAGATCTACGCCGGGATCATGCGCGGCATGGAGGGCCGGCCGGTCGTCTTCCGCACCCTGGACGTCGGCGGCGACAAGGTCCAGCGCTACCTCGGGGCGCGCAAGGAGTCCAACCCCTTCCTGGGCTGGCGCGGCATCCGCTTCCTGCTGGCCAACCGGCCCCTGCTCAAGGCCCAGCTGCGCGCGATCTACCGCGCCGCCGCCGGCGGGCCGGCGCGGCTGATGTTCCCGATGATCACCGGCGTCGAGGAGCTGCGCGAGGCGCGCGACGCCTGCCGCGAGTGCGTGGCCGAGCTGGCGGCCGAGGGGCTGCCCCACGACCCCCACCTCGAGGTGGGGATCATGATCGAGACGCCGGCCGCCGCGCTGGTGGCCGACCTGCTCGCCGACGAGTGCGACTTCTTCAGCTTCGGCACCAACGATCTCGTCCAGTACACCCTGGCGATGGACCGCCTGAACAGCCGCGTGGCGTACCTCTACCAGCCGGTGCACCCCGCCGTGCTGCGCCTGCTGCGCGACGCGACCGCCGCCGCGCACGCGGCCGGCATCCGGGTCGGCATCTGCGGCGAGATGGCCTCCGAGACGCGCTACGCCGAGATCCTGCTGGGCCTCGGGCTCGACGAGGTCAGCGTCCACGCCGCGCAGCTGCCGAAGATCAAGCAGGTCGTGCGCTGGACGACGGTCGCGGAGGCCGCGGGGCTCCTGGCCGACCTGATGTCGCGCCGCACCGCCGCCGAGGCCGACCTCCTGCTCGCCGACTACCTGGCCGAGAAGAAACGCCGGCGCGCCGCCGCCGGATCGCCGGAGATGCCCGATGGCGCCTGAGGCGGGGCTCAAGGCCATGCTCGCCCACGTGCGCGACCTGCCGGCGCAGCTGGAGGCCGCGCCCCGACTGCCGGGACTGGCGGACCTGGCGCCGCCGAGCGTCCCGGTCCGCGACGTGCTGGTCTGCGGCATGGGGGGCTCGGCCATCGCCGGCGACCTGCTCGCGCCGGTGGCCGAGCGCGCGGGGGTCCGCCTGGCGGTCCGCCGCGAGGCCGACCTGCCCGGTTGGCTCGACGAGCGGACCCTGCTGGTGTTCAGCAGCTATTCCGGCCGGACCGGCGAGACGCTGGGAGCGGCCCGCGCCGCCGTCGGCCTCCCGAACCCCCGCGTGGCGATCACGACCGGCGGACCGCTGGGCGACCTCGCGGACGGCGCCGCCGCGCCCTGCCCGCGGGTGACGCTGCCCCCGGGACTGCCGCCGCGCGCCGCGCTGGGCCACGGGCTGGGCGCCCTCGCCTGCGTCCTGGACCGCGTCGGCGCCGTGCCCGGCCTGGCGGCCCAGCTGCCGGCGGCCGCCGCGGCGTGGCGCCGGGGCGAAGAGACCTGCGGGCCGGCCGCCGGCCCCGACAACCCCGCGCTGCTGGCGGCGCGGGCCGCGTTGGGGCGCCTGCTGGTGGTCTACACCTGCTCGCCGGAGGCGCACGCCCCCGGGATGCGCCTGAAGGCCCAGGTCAACGAGAACGGCAAGAGCCCGGCGCTGGTCGTCGCCCTGCCCGAGGCCGCCCACAACGACATCGTGGGCTGGGAGGTGCTGCGCCCGCGGCGGCGGGATTTCCTGCTGCTGATGCTGCATTCCGGCGACGAGACCCCGGAGGCCCGCCTGCGCGCGCGCACGGTCGCCGACCTGATGGACGGGGAGTTCCAGGCGCGGATCGAGCACGAGGCCGCGGGAGACTTTCCGCTGGCGAGGATCCTGTCCCTGGTGCAGTTTGGCGACTACCTCTCCTGCTACCTGGCCGCCGCGGCCGGGGTCGATCCCGTGCCCGTGACGCGCATCGACGCGCTCAAGGACCGGATGCGGAAGGACGGCGGAACGTGAAAGCCCTGATCCCTGCCGCCGGCACCGGCACGCGCCTGCGGCCGCACACGCACAACAAGCCCAAGGCCCTGCTGCCGGTCGCCGGCAAGCCGATCCTCGGCCACATCATCGACGACCTGCTGCAGGCCGGCGTCGACGAGGTCGTGCTGATCATCGGCTACTGCGGCGACGCCGTGCGGGCCTGGGCCGCCGGCGCCTACCCCGGCCTGCCGGTGACCTGCGTCGAGCAGAGCGAGCGGCTGGGCCTGGGCCACGCCGTCTGGACCGCCCGCGACGCGATCGGCGACGAGCCCTTCTTCTGCATCCTGGGCGACACCATCGTCAAGACGGACTACCGGCGCCTGCTCGCCGACCCGCGCAACTGCATCGCCGTGCGCGAGGTGGCGGACCCCCGGCGCTTCGGCGTGGTCGAGATGCGCGACGGCGAGGTGCTGCGCTTCGTGGAGAAGCCGGAGGTGCCGCCGAGCAACCTCGCCATCGTGGGCGCCTACCTGCTGCGCGACGCGCCGAGCCTCTGGGCGGCGATGGACCGCATCGTGGCCGAGGACCGCCGCACCCGCGGCGAGTACCAGCTGACCGACGGCCTGCAGGCGATGCTCGCCGGCGGCTGCCGCTTCTCCGTGCAGACGGTCGGCGAGTGGTTCGACTGCGGGAAGCGCGAGACCTGGCTGGAGACCAACCGCGCCCTGCTGGACGCGGATCCGGCGGCGACGGGCGCGTCGTCCGGCGTCGCGCCGCCCTGCCTGATCGCACCCGGCGCGCGGGTGGTCCGCTCGCGCCTGGGCCCGCACGTCGTGGTCGGGGCGGGAGCCCTGATCGAGGACTGCGACCTGACCGACACCATCGTCGGCGACGGCGCCGAGGTGCGCCGCTGCCGGCTGACCGGCAGCCTGATCGGCGAGCGCGCCCTCGTCACGGACGTCGACGGCAGCGTCAACGTCGGCGACGACAGCGAGGTCGCGGCCGATCGCCGCGTTCCCTGATCACCATCACGAGCCGGAGGAGTCAGCGCATGTCGCAGCGTCACCTGTTCACCAGCGAGTCGGTCACCGAGGGCCACCCCGACAAGGTCGCCGACCAGATCAGCGACAGCGTCCTGGACGCGATCCTCGCGGTCGACCCCAACGGGCGCGTGGCCTGCGAGACGCTGGTCACCACCGGCCTCGCGATGATCGCGGGCGAGATCACGACCCAGACCTGGGTCGACATCCCGCGCATCGTGCGCCGGACCATCCGCGACATCGGCTACACGTCCGCCGCCTTCGGTTTCGATCACGAGACCTGCGCGGTGGTCACCTCCATCGACGAGCAGTCGCCGGACATCGCCCAGGGCGTGGATCCCGGCGGCGCCGGCGACCAGGGGCTGATGTTCGGTTACGCCTGCCGCGAGACCGACGTGCTGATGCCCCTGCCCATCACCCTGGCCCACCGGCTGACCCGCCGCCTGGCCGCGGTGCGCAAGAACGGCACGCTGCCCTGGGTGCGCCCCGACGGCAAGAGCCAGGTCACCGTGGAGTACGAGGGCGATCGTCCGGTGAAGGTCCACACGGTCGTCGTCTCCACCCAGCACGACCCCGGCGTCCCCGACCTGCGCGAGCGGATCATCGCCGAGGTCATCGCGCCGGAACTGGCGGCGCTGGATATCGACACCGACGGCGTCATCCACCACGTCAACCCGACCGGCAGCTTCGTGGTCGGCGGCCCGCAGGGCGACTGCGGCCTGACCGGCCGCAAGATCATCGTCGACACCTACGGCGGCAGCGCGCCCCACGGCGGCGGCGCCTTCTCCGGCAAGGACCCGACCAAGGTCGACCGCTCGGCCTGCTACGCCGCGCGTTGGGCCGCCAAGAACGTGGTCGCGGCCGCCCTGGCGGAGCGCTGCCAGATCCAGGTCGCCTACGCGATCGGCGTGGCCGAACCCGTCTCGGTGATGGTCACCACCTTCGGCACCGGGCGCGTGCCCGACGACCGGCTGGCCGCCGCCGTGAGCAAGGTCTTCGACCTCACGCCGCGGGGCATCATCGAGGCGCTGGACCTGCGGCGCCCGATCTACCGGCCGACCGCGGCCTACGGGCACTTCGGGCGGGACGAGGCCGGCTTCACCTGGGAGCGCGCGGACCGGATCGCGGAGCTGCAGCGCGCGGTCGGATAAGCCGTCGGCTGAGCCGTCGGCCGGGCCGTCGGTCGACCACACGACGAAGGCGGAGCCCAGCCGGGCTCCGCCTCTTTTCCAACCTGGCCGTTCAGGGAGCGCTGCGTCAGGGAGTCACGGGCGCCAGCACCTCGACCATGACGGTGTCGTGGCGCGTCACGCTCATGTAGGTGTCGAAGACCGTGACCACCACCGGGCACAGCCCCGCGTCCTGGACCGTGAACATGTGGGAGGATTCCCGCTCCGCGTAGGTCGATTCCAGGATGCTGCCGGACCGCCACAGGAAGTCGAACCGGTCGAACTGGCCGAGGGCCGGGTCGAAGCCGCAGACCTCGGCGGTCGCGGAGAAGAACGCCTTGCCGTCGGTGCAGGCGTCGGGGTAGTGGCCGAACGAGACGTTGGTGGCGGAGTTGCGGACCGGCTTCACGTCGACGAGGCGGCGGCTGGCGTCGTAGAGGTAGACGTCGGCGGCGAAGTCGGCGGGGGCGCCCGTCCAGCCCAGCAGCAGGTTGAAGTTGGCCTGCGTGGTGCCGGTGCTCTGCCCGCGCCCGTTCAGCCAGACACGGTAGTAACCGTGGGCCGGGATCGACACGGTCGAGGCGAAGAGGAACTTGTCCCTGTCGTAGGGGTCGTTGGTCAGGGACCAGTTGCCGATGTTCACCGCGGCGCCGGTGGGGTTGTGCAGCTCCAGCACCGGGTCGAAGCGGTTCTGGTTCTCCGGGTTCGGGAGCACCGCGTTGAAGGCGAGGATCTCGTTGATGATCGGCTGGCTGCGGAAGTTCCCGCCGCCGGAGCCGCCGTTGGTGGCGCCGATGGTGTGCGTCGGGAAGTAGGTCAGGCTCGCGGTGACCGTCGTGTCGGGCGAGGACCGGACGAGCAGCGAGTCGGCGCGGATCTCGACCGAGACGAAGGACGACTTGCTGTCCCCGTCGTCGTCGGTGACCGTCACCGCGACTTCGTAGGTGCCGGGCTCCGCGAACACGTGGTGGGTGGTCGAGCCGTGCCCGGTCGCGCCGTCCTGGAAGTTCCAGAGGATGTCGAGATTGGTGTTGGCGCCGGTCGGATCGGGCCCGGGATCGCCGCCGGAGACGAAGGCGACGAACTGGACGTCCGCGGGCGCGACGCCGCAGTCGACATTTGCCTGCACCCGGGTGATGACCGGGGCGAGGTTGTCCTCCTCGCCGCAGCCGGACAGCAGCGCGAGCGCGGCGGCGGCGATCATCGCGGCCAGCAATGGGCGACCGAGCAACTGGCGGCCGGGCAGGAATTGGCAATTGCGCATGAGGCTGGCTCCGTCGTCACGGTGGGGCACCGTGCGCCCTCGCCCGACACGGCGGGGCGGCGGCGCAGAACGTCATCGACATATAAAGTTAGGCCCGGGCGGTCAAGGAGTCCAGCGAAAAGCCCCCCCCGGAACGCCCGGTCCCCGGCGCCCGGTCACCTGCGCCCGGTCACCTGCGCACCCGCAGCCACGCCACGATCGCGACCCCGGCGTAGGCCAGGTTGCCGGCCCAGGCCGCCAGGAAGGGGGGGAGCGTGCCGTTGTGGCCCAGCGACCGCCCGAAGTTGATGGCCAGGTAGTACCCGAAGCTGATGGCGATCGTCCAGCCGAATCCCGAGGCGACCGTCGTCTTGCGGGGGCTCGAGGCCAGCAGGATGCCCAGCACCACCACGATCAGGTGCACCACCGGGAAGGACAGCTTGAACTGCAGGTCGACGCTGTGCGCCGTGGCGTCGCCGCCGCTGCGCCGGATCATGGCGATGTAGCGCCGCAGCTGCCGGGCGTTCATCGCCTCGGGCTTCAGCCGGTCGTCGAGGAAGGTGCGCGGCGTGATGCCGTCCAGGCCCGAGGCGTATGTGGCGAAGCGGATGAGGCTGTCGCCGCGGGCGGTGAAGATGCGGCGGGTCCCGTCCGCGAGCACCCACTGGCTGCCGTCCCAGTCGGCGCTGGCGGCGTCGACCCGCTCCAGGACGCGGGCCCCCGCGACCGTGTGGACGCGGAACTCGCGGATCTGTTGGCGCTCGGGGGAGAAGCTGCGGACGTAGTAGAGGCGCCCGTCCGCGCCGTTGAAGGCGGCGTCGTTGGTCGGGCGCACGCGGTCGGGGTTGCCGTGGATCTCGACCTCCCAGATGCGCGCGACCCGGGCGTTGGTACGGGGCAGGACGAACTCGCCCCAGACCAGCGAGAGCAGGCAGGCGAGCAGGGCCAGGGCCAGCAGGGGACGGGTCGTCTGCAGCAGCGAGCGGCCGGCGGCGAACATGGCGCTCAGCTCGTGGTAGCGGGCCATGTCCCCGACGGTGAACAGCGTGGCCATGAGCATGCCGATGGGCAGGACCGTGTCGAGGATCCAGGGGATCTTGTTCAGGTAGTAGCGGGCGACCATCGACGCCGAGGCGTGGTTGTCGACGAAGTTGTCGAGGTGGCCGAAGAGGTCGACGAGGGAGAACAGGACGATCGCGCCGACCAGGGTGAAGCCCAGGATGCGCAGGAAGCCGGCGACGACGCTGCGGTGGATGAGTTGCATCACGGACTCCGCATCCGTCGGCCCCAGGCGTTCTCGCGCGCGGCGTGCACGAGCAGGGGGATCCCGATCGCCGTCAGCACCCCGTCGGCCGCCCACATCGCCAGGGCCGGGTCGAGCCGCCCGCGGTCGGCCATCTTCTCGCCGCCGATCAGGAACAGGTAGTAGAAGAGGTAGAACGCCAGCGCCAGGGTCAGCGAGACGCCACGCCCGGAGCGCGACGCCGTGACGGCCATGGGCAGCCCGATCAGCACGAAGACCACACAGGCGGCGGGGATGGCCAGCTTCTTGTGGAACTCGACGAGGAAGGTGTTCTCGCGGGCCTGCTTGGAGCGCAGCACGCTCAGCTGGAACTCCGAGGCGCGGCGCACGCGCTGCACCTCCTGGCGGGTGGCGCGCAGCATCTCGAGCCGCCGGCCGCGGGTGTCGGCCGGGCCGCCGGACGGGGCTTCGGTCAGGCCCCCGCGCGCCGGCGCGTCCAGCAGCAGCCACTGCCGCTCCGCCGCCCCACCGGCCAGCTCCCGCTGCCCCGCCAGGGTCTCCTCGCGGTCGCGTCGCGCCTCGGCGGCGGCCCCGAGCAGGGCGGTGAAGTCCATCTCGCGGTCGCCGCGGCTGGTGCGGCCGGAGTCCTCGAGGTCCCGCTCGACGTCCGTGAGTTGCAGGTCGTGCCGGCGGAAGCGCGTGATGGTGTACTGGGAGAGGTCCCGGTCTTCCGGCAGGTCGTGGATCTCGCCGTCGTACAGCTCGATCCGCATCGCGTTGCGGTCGTGCAGGGGCACGATCAGGCCGCGTGCGGCGGTGGTCATCGTCGGGGAGGCGTCGCCGGGCCCGCTGCGTTCCAGCAGGACGACGTCCAGGATCTCGTTTGTCTTCTCGTTCTTTTCCTTGACGTAGATGGTGGTGAGCTCGTTGAGGTCCGTGAACATCTGCTCGCGGATCTCCATCATCGGTCTTTTGTGTTTGATGTCGTACAGGAGGTTGGCTAGCCTGTGGTTAGACTCCGGGAAGACGTAGTGGTTGTAGGCGGTCAAGCCGGCCGCCACCAGCGCGGCGCCGAACAGCAGGGGCCGCAGGATGGCGTAGAGCCCCACGCCGCTCGCCTTCATGGCCGTGATCTCGTGGTCCGTGGCGAGCTGGCCGACTCCCATCAGGACCCCGATCAGGACCGCCATGGGCACGGATAATGCAAACGTGTAACCCAGGCTCAACAGAAGCACTTCCGTGGCCACCACGAACGGCACGCCCTTGGTGACGAACAGATCGACGTAGCGGTACAGGTTGTCGATGATCAGCACGAAGGTGATGACGAAGAAGCCGAACACGAAGGGTCCGGCGGTGGCGCGCAGCAGATGCCGTTGGAGCAGGATCATGGTGGTCGCCGCGGCCGCTCCTGTCGCCTGAAGGGGGCGGCCTGACTCCTTTCGAGTACGCTTTCGAGGACGATCGACGGCGCCTGGTCCGTACCGGGAACCCGCAGTGTAGCCACTGGTTCCCTGCAGGACAACGATTCTTCGAGGCGGGATCCTCCGGCTCGGTCATCATCTCACCGGTTCCCCGCCGACGGGGGCGGGCCGCGCGCGGCGGCCCGGCGGGAGGCTCAGGTTGTTCGGTGTGCGGGGAGGCGACCGGCGTCTGGGCCGGGGCAGGCGGCCGCCGCCGTCCCGGCCCGCGCTCGTCCGCTCCGCATTGCTCGTGCTGGCCACGTCGTGCGCGCTGCTGGGCGCCGCGGGCGGGGCCGCCGCCGGCGACCTGATCCTGTGGGGCCTCGACCCGCTGCTGCGTTCCACCGACGATCCCCGCCTGCTGGGCGAGGACCGGCTCGTCCTGCGCGAACGGATGCTGGCGCTGGGGTTCGACCCCGTCGGGACGGATTCGCTGTCGCGCTTCGACCGCCGCCTGCGGTACCTCTGCGACGCCGCGGCGGGCGCCGACTGGAAGCGCCGCGTCACGGTGACCGAGTCGTCCGGCCCCCTGGGCATCGAGACCGTCTTCAGCTACCCCGAGTACTTCCTGCTGACGCAATCCCCCCGCGAGCTGCCCGGCGGCTTCGTCTACTACCCGCCCCGGGACACCGACGCGCCCGAGGTGGAGCTGTTCATCGACGACCAGGTCGCGGCCCGCGAGCGGCGGCTGGCCGTGCGCAACCGGGTTGCGTTCGCCAGGGACCTCGACCTGCGCGGCGGCGCCGGCGGCGCCGGGACCACGACCGGGCTGATCAACCTGACGATCCCGATCAAGCTGCCGCGGACCCTCGAGAAGATCATCGGCCGCGGCGAGAAGACCAACATCCGCATCTCGGGTCGCGAGCACATCTCCATCGCCGGCGAGTCGACGCTGAGCAACCACTTCGTCCAGAGCGAGCGGCGCCGCAGCCAGAGCCTGTTCCCGTCCCTGGACATGGAGCAGCAGCTGCAGATCAACCTCTCGGGGCAGATCGGCGAGAAGATCAAGCTCGAGGTGGACCACAACAGCGAGGGGCTCGGGCCGGAGGCGACCAAGATCCGCCTGACCTTCGAGGGCACCGAGGACGAGATCATCCAGACGATCGAGACCGGCGACGTGGGGCTCACCCTGCCGGGCAGCCAGCTGCTCGGCTACAGCTCCAACGCGTCGGGCCTGTTCGGCCTCAAGGTGACCGGCCAGTTCGGCCCCGCCGACTTCACGGTGCTCGCCACCAAGCAGAAGGCCGAGAGCGCCGGCCGCACCTTCAACTCCAGCGGCGGCTCCCAGACCGAGCACGTCATCTACGCCTACCAGTACCTGAACAACCGCTTCTTCCGCCTCGACCTGCCGCCGAACGACATCGTGACCCACCGGCGCCCCGATGTGCCGGGACGCGACCGGCAGCTGGAGAGCATCGACCTGGGCTCGGTGCAGGTGTTCCTGTCGGTCACCGGCCGCCAGCAGGACGGCGACATCCGCAACATCGTGGCGGTGACCGACACCACCGGTCTCTGGTCGGCCGAGACCGTGGGAGCGGCGCTGCCGGGCGGCCACTACGGCGAACTGTGGCGGCCGGTGAACTTCGAGATCATCCGCGACCAGGACGACGAGCTGGTTGCGATCGACCTGCTGCGCGAGTACGGCTTCTACGACGTGCTGGCGGTCATCTACGAGGTGGTCCTGCCGGACGGCACCCGGCGGCGCGTCGGCGACAAGCCGGGCATCGACGAGGCGAACCGCGTGGAGTACCAGGGCGAGCTCTACTACCGCATGAAGATGCTGAAGCCCCAGAACCCGGAGCCCTACAACTGGCAGTACGTGCTGCGCAACATCTACCCCCTGGGCGGCAGCAACATCGACGCCGCCAGCTTCGACCTGCGGCTCGAGACCACGTTGCAGACCAACTACCCCGAGCAGGACCTGGACAACACGGGCGCCGGCAGCGGGCTGAAGTGGATCCGCATCTTCGGGCTCGACCGCGAGACGCCGCAGGGAACGGCCGGCCACGACGACCGGGTCGACGCGCACGACCCCTACCTCTTCGACCTCACCCGCGGCCTGCTGAAGTTCCCGCTCGACTTCCCGGAGCCGTTCAACGCCGCGCCGGGGGTCTACGAGGCCTTCGCCGACTCCTCGGTGTACGACCCGCAGACGACGCTGCTGGACACCATCCCCCAGATCTACAGCACCGACATCACCCCGCAGCAGATGACCCAGTTCACCCAGTACCGCTTCGTGGCCACGCACGCCGCGGCCTCCAGCACCTTCAACCTCGGCGCCTCGAACATCGAAGAGGGCTCCGAGACCGTGACGCTCGACGGCCGCACGCTGGTGCGGGACACCGACTACGTCATCGACTACTCCTTCGGCGAGGTCACGCTCAAGGGCGAGGCCGCCGCCAACATGACGGCGGACTCCCGCATCGCCGTGAACTACCAGTTCGCCCCCTTCGTGGGCGGCGGCAACAGCAGCCTCATGGGCTTCAACCTGGGGATGGACGTCGGGCGCGACGGCCGCTTCGCCACCACCTGGCTCTACGAGAGCAACGCCGTGGTGGGCCACAAGGCCAAGCTTGGCGAAGAGCCCAGCCGCACGCTCGTGGGCAACCTCAACGGCCAGGTCACCGTGCGGCCCGGGGTGCTGACCGGGCTGGCGAACCTGCTGAGCCGGCACGACTCCGACCGCGAGAGCAACGTGCGGCTGACCGGCGAGCTGGCCCTGAGCGTGCCGAACCCCAACACCTTCGACGAGGTCTACGTCGAGGACTACGAGGGGGTCGACTCCTCGGACCTGCTGCCCGTCAACCGCCTGGCCTGGAGCGCCGCCTCGGTCCCGGCGCACGGCACGGGCCTGACCGTGCCGCCCGGCGACCCGCGCGCCTACCTGGTCGGCCGCGAATTCACGCCGCAGGGGCGCCTCGACACCCGTTGGTTCCTGCCGCGCGAGATCACCCAACGCCGCTACCTGAACCCCGAGCTGCGCGAGCAGGAGGCGCGCGAATCGCAGCAGGTGCTCCAGATCCACCTGTCGAACGGCGGCGAGGCGTGGACGCCGGAGAGCTGGGGCGGCATCACGCACGGGCTCGGCCGCAACGGCGTCGACCTGACCAAGGCCCAGTTCCTCGAGTTCTGGGTCAACGACTACCGGCACGAGGCGCTCGGCACGACGCCGGACGGCACCCTGCACTTCGACTTCGGGTACATCAACGAGGACGGCTACTGGCCCGTGGGGGCAGGCGGCGTGCTGGAGACGGGCACCTACCAGCGCGAGGACGGCGTCATGGGCGACGCCCCGGACGGCATCTGGGAGATCCGCGAGGACGTCGGTCTCGGCAACGACGCCGTGCGGGACCGCTTCAACGCCGACTTCGGCACCGACGGCGACCCCTACCCGTGGATCAACGGCACCGCCGGCAACAACCGCGAGGACTCCGAGGACCTCGACGGCGACTCCATCCTCGACGACAAGGACGGCTTCTTCACGATCAGCGTGGACCTGGCCGACTCGGCCATGGTCGACGTCCTGCGCGACTTCCCGCCGTCGGAGGTGACAGCGAACCTCGACCAGCGGCTGTCCTGGCGCAAGTACCGCATCCGTCTCGGCGACCGGCTGCCGGTGGTGCCGCCCGGCGGCATCACGCCGCAGTTGGCCACCGCGACCCACCTGCGGATCTGGTTCGAGAACCGCGACCCGGCCGCCACCGAGACCGTGCGCGACATCCAGCTGACCGACATCAAGCTGCTCGGGACCCGTTGGGAGCGGGAAGGCGTGCGCCGCGTGCCGTCGACCGCGGCGCCCGACGAGCTGCTGCTGACCCCGGCCGACCTGGCGGCGGGGGAGGAGTTCTTCCTCGGCGAGGTGAACAACAAGGAGAACCCGGACTACGTCCCCCCCTTCGCGCTGCGCATCGAGAACCAGGTGCAGGAGAAGGAGACCTCGCTGGTGCTCGACTACCAGAACCTCCAGCGCCAGCACATGGTCCGCGCCAGCCGGCTGATCTCGCCCCAGGGCGAGGACTTCACGCGCTACGAGCGCCTGCTCTGGTACGTCTTCAACCCCGACCCGGACCAGGCCGACATGGAGGTCTTCTACCGGGTCGGCGCCGACACGCTCAACTACTACGAGATCAGCTACCGCTTCGACGAGAGCGACGGCGCCCGCAGCGGCTGGCAGTCCATCAGCCTCGACCTCGCCGAGCTCAGCAACGCCAAGCTCGACGCGCGGGACCCCGTCTCGGGCTGGATCGTGACACGCGTGCGCGACTCGGAGGCCGACCGCGACTACCGGGTCCGCGTCGTCGGCTCGCCCGACCTGCGCCGCATCAAGCGCTTCTACCTGGGCGTGCGCAACACCGACCGCAGCGCGGGGGCCAGCGGCTACTTCTACTTCAACGACGTCCGGCTGCAATCGGTGCGGCGGGAGACGGGCTTCGCCGAGCGCATCGCCATGAGCGTGAACATGGCCGACATCATCAAGACCGACTTCGACTGGTCGCGGCGGGACGCCGAGTTCCACGGGCTGAGCAGCGACGTCGGCCAGGGCTACACGAACGAGGACTGGAACCTCACCACGAGCTTCCGCGTCGACGATTTCGTGCCGCTGCTCGGCTACCGCGTGCCGGTGAGCCTCGGTCGCCAGTCCGGCGTCCGCCGGCCCAAGTACGTCACCAACAGCGACATCACGATCATCGACGAGGCGCTGCGCGAGCGGGAGTCCTCGCGCAACGAACGGGAGAGCTTCTCGGTGCGCGTGACGAGGGCGCCCTCGGTCCACCCCCTGCTGCGGTACTTCGTCGACCCCTGGACCGTCGGCCTCAGCGGCTCGCGCTCCGACGACGAGACGCCGCTGGCCATCCAGAAGGGCAAGAACCTGCAGGGCTCGCTCACGTACGACCTGCGCATCGCCGGCGACCGGAAGCTGGAGTCCATCCCGCTGTTCGGCCGCGTCCCGCTGCTGCGGAGCGTCGGGCTGCTGCCCTCGAAGATCACGTTCAGCGGCAACTACTCCGCGACCGAGCGCCGCGCCCAGAACTTCAGCGTGCTGACCGGGGTCTTCGAGGCCCGTCCGACGCAGCGGACGCGCACCGGCGGCCTCACCGGCTCCTTCTCCTACCGGCCGCTGCCCATCGTCGACCTGGACTTCACGGCCCGCTCCGACCGCGACCCCCTCCGGCCGCAAGAGGCCCTGGGCTTCAACATCGGGCAGGAGAACGTCTATGCGCAGCAGATCCAGCTGCGCTTCCAGCCCCCCCAGCGGCTGGAAGCGCCCGCGAGCTGGTGGGCGCGCCCGCTCGACCTCGCGCTGCGCGCCTCGCGCTCCCTGCGCCCGACGCTGAACTTCAACGGTTCGTTCAGCGACAACCATTCGCCGTCGGTACGCCAGACCGGCGATCCGCCCGGGATCAGCAACATCCAGAACAGCGGCGACTGGACCGTGCGCCTGTCGCTGCCGATCGACGGCCTGGTCAACCGGCTGGTCCCGCGCCGGTCCACCCTCTCGCGAGACGAGCAGGGCGCCCGCTTGCGGCAGCAGGCCGAACTGGCGCGGCGCCAGCAGGGCGGCGGCGGCACGGGCGGCCCCGCCGTGGCCGGCGAGCCGGCCGTGACGGGAGAGCCGGGCGCCGTCGACGCCTCCGGCGCGACGCCGGTCCGCGACCCGCGTCTCGACGACGCGAACCTGACGGACGAGGAGCGCCGGGCGATCGAGGAGGAGGCGCTGCTGCGCCGGGCCGAGGAGGAGGCGCGGGACGAGCAGGAGCGCCGCGAGCGGCGCGAGCGCGAGCGGGCCCTCGCCGGCCCGGCCCGCGCCGATTCGGCGACGGTCGCGGCCGCCGCCGACTCCGCCGCCGCCGCGCCCGCGCCGGGGCGGCGCTGGCGGGTGCCGAACCCCCTGCCCGGGTTCCTGGAGGTCCTGCGGGAGACCCAGCCGGTCCAGGTCAACTACTCGCGCAAGAAGCAGGCGAGCTACGGCCGCTTCACCGGCAACGCGCCGTTCTGGTACCGCGTCGGCTTCTACAACGACTACGCGGCCGCCGAATCGCTCTACGTCAGCCACGGCCTCAGCGACCAGACCGCGCTGACGATGTCGACCAGCACGAAGCTGGGACGCCTGGCCTCGCTCGACGTGAACTACTCGCGCACCGTCAGCGAGGCCGAGCAGGCCGGTCTGGTGACGGAATCCTACAACCGCGACTGGCCGGACCTGCGCTTCTCCCTGACGGGGCTCGAGCGGCTCGGCCTGCTCGGCGGCGGCGGCACCGACGGCCTGCTGCGGTCGGCCAACCTGCAGGTCAACTACAAGTTCACCCGCAACGTGCCGAACATCACGGCGACCCAGTACAACCCGCGCGAATCCAGCCAGATCACGCCGCGCCTGAACTTCACCTTCCAGAACGGCATGTCGGCCAGCCTGAACGTCGGCAGCAGCGTGGACCGGTCGGAGCAGACCGGCAGCCTGAGCTCGACCGGCCGCTTCAACGTCAACGTGCAGCTGCGGCACCAGTTCCGTGCCGAGAAGCTGCTGTCGCGGCTCGGCCTCTACAAGCCCGGCGCCCAGCCGAACATCAGCATGGACATCGACATCAGCATGTCCCGCGACACCACGGAACGCTGGTTCGCCGGCTCGGACCGCGCGGGCGAGCCCGACCAGAGCACCGGCACGTCCCGGTGGAGCTTCAACCCCCGCTTCAGCTACCAGCTCAGCCGCAACCTGTCGGGGGCGTTGCGGTTCATCTACTCGCGGGACGCGGTCAAGGAGACCGACCTGGTGACGCAGCGCTTCGGGCTGGGACTGGAGGCGACCTTTGTCTTCTAGGAACGGATCTTCTGGAAACGTGACTTCCCGCGAAGCCGGGAGCCCGCGGCGCTCGCCGCCGGCCGTCGCGCTGTTCCTGGCCGCGGCGTTGCTGGCCGCGGCGTGGGGCGGCGCGGCCGGCGCCGCCGAGTTCGACGGCGCGCGGGCGATGTCCTGGCTGGAGCGCCAGTGCGCCCTGGGTCCGCGCATCCCCGGCTCGCCCGGCCACGCCGCCCTGGAGGCGGCGATCCTCGATCATGCCCGCTCCCTGGGGCTGACCGCCCACCGCCTGCCCTTCGACCGGCCCCACCCCTATGCGCGGGAGACGCTGCGCCTGACGAACCTGGTGATCCTGGCGGGCCGCGGCAGCGGCCCCCGCCTCTGGATCGGCGCGCACTACGACAGCCGGCCGACCTGCGACCGCGACCCCGACCCGGCGCGCGCGGCCCGGCCGCTGACCGGAGCCAACGACGGCGCCAGCGGCACCGCGGTCCTGCTGCACCTGGCCGAACTGATGGCGGCCGAACCGCCGCCGCGACCCGTGGCGCTGATCTTCTTCGACGGCGAGGACCTCGGCCGAGCCGGGGACCTCGACGGCTACTGCCTGGGCTCGCGCCGGCTGGCCGAGCACTGGAACGACTTCGGCGCGCCCCTCGCCGGCCCGCCGCCGCGGGGGCTGATCCTGCTGGACATGATCGGCGACCGCGACCTGGCGATCCCGCAGGAGGGCTACGGCCTGGCGCTGGCCGGGGAGTGGACCCGGACCGTCTTCGCGCGGGCGGAGGCGCTGGGACTGTCGGCCTTCGTGCCGGAGCCGGGGCCGGCGGTCTTCGACGACCACGTGCCGTTCCTGCACCGCGGCCTGCCCGCCGTCGACCTCATCGACTTCGACTACCCGGCCTGGCACACCGCCGCCGACGTGCCGGCGGCCTGCTCGGCCGCCAGCCTGGAGCAGGCGGGGGCCCTGGTCTGGGACCTGATCCGGCACCCGCCCGACTGAGCCGCCCGGCCCCGGATCCCGGAGCCGGTTTTTCCTTGCCGCGGGGCCCTGCCCGGGTGTATATTGGCCTCACTTCAGGAGTGTGCCGACCCGGCACGGTTTTTGGAGTGGGCGCAAGTCCACTTCTTTTCATGTACGGCCCCCCGCACGGGGGTCGACGGCGGGAGGCGGCGGCGTGGACCGTTACGAGCTGGCGGGCCGCGTCGTGGACCTGCTCGCGGCCCCGCTCGCGGCGCAAGGCTACGACCTGCTCGACGTGCGCGTCTTCCGCGGCGGCGGCCGGTTGACCCTGCGCGTGTACCTCGACCGCGAGGGCGGCATCGGCGTGGACGACTGCGCCGAGGCGTCGCGCACCGCGGGCATGCTGGTCGAGGAGGCCGGGCTCATCGCCGACGCGTACGTGATCGAGGTCTCCTCGCCCGGGGTGCGGCGCCCCCTGCGCACGTCGGCGCACCTCGCCGCGGCCGTGGGGCAGGACGTGATCCTGAAGGTGGCCGCCGCGGGTCCCCCGCGCACGGTCAAGGGGCGGCTCGAGGCCGCCGAGGAGGGCCGCCTGCTGGTGCGGACGGCCGCCGACACGGAGCCGCTCGAGATCCTGCGCGACAGGATCCGGGAGGCCAACCTGGACCCCGAGTTCGACGCCCAGGCGCTGATCCAGGCGGACCGGCGCCGGCGCAAGGACGACAAGAAGCAGGCGCGCGAGACGCGCCGTCAGACGCGCGGACGCTGACCCGGCAGGGGCCGGCGCCGCCACAGGAGCAGGAGCATGGACTACAACGTCCTGGACGCCCTCGCGATGATCACGCGGGAGAAGAACCTGAACCGCGCCGTGGTGATCGAGTCCCTGGTGGCGGGGCTCCAGTCCGCCGCGCGCAAGAAGCTCGGCGCCGAGGCGATCATCGACGCCCGCGTCGACGAGGTGACCGGCGAGATGACCGTCGAGCAGGTCAAGACCGTCGTCGACGACCTCATGGACGAGGACGCGGAGCTGAACATCGACGAGGCCCGCGAGGAGTTCGGCGAAGGCATCCAGATCGGCGACCAGGTGCGCTGGGAGCTGCCCCTGGAGGAGTTCGGCCGCAACGCCATCCTGGTGGCCAAGCAGATCCTCGTGCAGAAGGTGCGCGAGGCCGAGCGCACCCAGATCTTCGACACCTACAAGGACCGCGTCGGGGAGATCATCACCGGCAGCGTGCAGCAGGTCGACCGCGGCAACGTGCTGGTCAACCTCGGCCGCGTCGAAGCGCTGCTGCCGTTCCGCGAGCAGATCCGCGGCGAGAAGGCCCACCAGGGCTCGACCATCCGCGCGCTGGTCATCGAGGTGCTCGACAACGCCAAGGGTCCCCAGATCATCCTCTCCCGCAGCCACCCCAACTTCCTGCGCTCGCTGTTCGAGCAGGAGGTGCCCGAGATCCAGGAGGGGATCGTCGAGATCAAGGCCGTGGCCCGCGAGCCCGGCTCCCGCTCCAAGATCGCCGTGGTCAGCCACGACGACCGCGTGGACGCCGTGGGCTCCTGCGTCGGCATGAAGGGCTCCCGCGTGCAGGCCGTGACCCGCGAGCTGGCGGGCGAGCGCATCGACATCGTGCCCTGGAGCGCCGAGATCTCCCTGCTGATCAGCCGCGCGCTGAGCCCGGCCGAGGTCAGCAGCATCATCCTGGACGAGGAGAACCGCGAGGCGACCGTCGTGGTCAACGACGACCAGCTCTCGAAGGCCATCGGCAAGGAGGGCAAGAACGTCCGTCTCGCCGCCAAGCTCACCGAGTGGAAGATCGACCTCGTCGCGGCCCGCGAGTTCCACATCCGCCAGCGCGTCATGCAGGAAGTCTCGATGGAGCTGGACGAGATGAACGGGATCACCGAGAAGCTGGCCGCCGCGCTGCGCGGCGCCGGCATCGACACCATCGAGGCGCTGGCCGAGGCCGGCTACGACGACCTCGTGGCCATCCCGGGCATCGGCCCCAAGACGGCCGAGTCGCTGCAGCAGACGGCCTTCGCCACCCTCGACGAGCTGGACCGCATCATCGACTCGACCGTGGCCGAGGAGCTGGCCAAGGCCGAAGCCGAGGAGAAGCCGCTCTTCGACGAGAGCCTGTTCGAGACCCCGGCGGAGGCCGCGGCGGGCGACGAGGCCGCCGAGCCGGCCCTGCCGGCCTCGGCCGAGGACGTCGAGGTCTCGGGCGACCCGTTCGCGGACTTCGACACGCGCCTGAGCGAGCTGCCCGATGCCGGGGAGACGCCGCGCGAGGGCGAGGGATCGTGACCGAGGCCGGCGGCGAACCCGCCGGGACGCCGGCGCCCGCGGACGGCGAGGCGCTGCTGCGGATGCTGGGACTGGCGCTCAGGGCCGGCAAGCTGGCCGTCGGGGCGGAGCAGGTCGCGCGCATGGTGGGCAGGGGGCGCAGGCCCGTGCTCGTCCTGGCGACCGACGCGAGCCCCCGGCAGAGGGACCGCTACCTCTCGCTGGCGCCCGTGAGGGCGGTCTGGGGGGACCTGCTGGGACGCGAGGATCTGGCGCGGGCCCTGGGCCGGCGCAACTTGACGGTCGTCGCCCTGGACGACCCGGATTTCCTGCGAGGCATCGGCGCCGCCACCCCGCGCGGGGGTCGGACACGCAGACGGCGCAACCGCTGACGGAGGTAGGACACTTGGTCAGGAAGCTCAGGGTCTACGAACTCGCCAAGCACTACGGTGTCGACAGCCCCGTCATCCTCAAGATGCTGCGGGACATGCACGCCGAGGCCAAGAGCCACATGAGCGTGGTCGAAGACGACGTGATCGAGAAGATCCACGCCAGCTACCAGCGCAAGCGCGAGATCATGCGCCTGAACTACGCCCAGGCGCACAACCTGGATCCCGAGAAGCTCAAGCACGTCGCCAGCTTCCGGCCCCTCGACCTGCCCGTGGCGCCCGACGAGCCCGAGGTGGAGAAGAAGCCGGCCAAGCCCGCGAAGAAGACCGTCAAGAAGAAGGTCGCCGCGAAGAAGGGGCCGGCCGCCAAGGAGACAGCCGCCAAGGAGCCCGCGGCCGGGAAGACGGCGACGGCGAAGGCGGACGGCGAGTCTGTCGACGACGGCGTGACCCCCGCGACGCCGGCCGCCGCGCCGACGACGGACGCGGAAGCCGCCGGCAAGCCCGCGGTCGCGAAGGTGCCGAAGAAGGCCGCCCCGCCGCCGGCGGAGGCGCCCGTCGAGCCCGAGGCCGCCGCGAAGCCGCCGTTGCGCCGCGCCAGGATCATCAAGCGGGCCGACGTGCCGGTCAAGGCCGAGGCGGTCGTCGCGGAGGCGCCGGCCGAGGCGCCGGCGGCGGCGCCCGACGAAGCCGCCGCGCCCGACATCGAGGTCCCGGTCGACGCCGTCGAGACGACGGCCCCCGAGACCGCCGCCGAGCCCCCCGTCGAGGAGCAGGACGGCGCCGGGAAACCGGGCGCGCGCGACGACAAGCCGTCGCCGGCCTCGCGACGCCCCCGCCGCACGGCCAAAGTCATCCGCATGGGTTCCGGCGTGGTCCAGACCAAGACGGGGCTGGCGGTGCCCGAGCCGCGAGGACCCTCCGGCGGCCCCGGCGGCGCGCCGGCCCTCGGCGCCGACGGCCAGCCGGCCGAGAACTGGAACTGGGGCGAGGTGCGTCGCGACATCGCGGGTCACCGCGGCCGCGGCGACGCCAACAGCTCGGTGCGGGATTCCGTCCAGGCCGCGATGCAGCGCCGCCAGGAGGTCCGCGAAGGCACTCCGGACAGCGACCGGCGCAAGCGCCGCAAGAAGAAGAAGGTGGACGAGGTGGCCGTTGCCCAGAGCGTGAAGCAGACCCTGGCCCAGCTCGACGGCGCCAAGGGCGGCCGCCGGCGGCACCGCCGCGGCGGCGGCGCGGAGGCCGAGACGGACGCCGGGCCGATGCTGCGCGTGACCGAGTTCATCACGGTGCAGGAACTGGCCGAGAAGTTCGAGATCCAGCCGCGCGAGGCCATCGCCAAGCTGTTCTCCCTCGGCTTGATGGCGACGATGAACCAGCGTCTGGAGCGCGACCAGATCGAGCTGCTGGCCGACGAGTTCGAGAAGGACGTCGAATTCCTCAGCGAGTACGGCGAGGAGGAGCTGGCCGACGCCGAGCCCGAGGTCCGCGAGGAGGACCTCGAGCACCGCGCGCCGGTGGTCACGGTCATGGGCCACGTGGACCACGGCAAGACGTCGCTGCTGGACCACATCCGCAAGACCAACGTCATCGCCGGCGAGGCCGGCGGCATCACCCAGCACATCGGCGCCTACCGCGTGCAGACGCCCGGCGGGCCGATCACCTTCCTGGACACGCCGGGCCACGAGGCCTTCAGCGCCATGCGCGCGCGCGGCGCCCAGGTCACCGACATCGTGATCCTGGTGGTCGCGGCCGACGACCGCATCATGCCGCAGACCATCGAGGCCATCAACCACGCCAAGGCGGCGGGCGTGCCGCTGATCGTGGCCATCAACAAGATCGACCTGCCCGGGGCGCGCCCCGACCTGGTGAAGCAGGACCTGCTGGGCCAGGGCATCGTGGTCGAGGAGTTCGGCGGCGAGGTGCTCAGCGCGGAGATCTCCGCCAAGAAGGGCATCAACGTCGAGCGCCTGCTCGAGCTGGTGCACCTGCAGTCCGAGGTGCTGGAGCTCTCGGCTTCGTCCAAGGGCAACGCGCGCGGCGTGGTCGTCGAGGCCTCGAAGGAGCCGGGGCGCGGCGTCGTCTTCACCGTCCTGGTGGAGCAGGGGACCCTGCGCGTGGGCGACCACTTCGTCTGCGGCATGCAGGACGGCAAGGTGCGCGCGCTGCTCGACGAGCGCGGCGAGGTCCTGACCCAGGTCCTGCCCGGCGAGCCGGCCGTGGTGCTCGGCGCCGGCGACGTGCCCCTGGCGGGCGACCGCCTCCACGTCACGGACACCGAGCGCGAATCCCGCGACATCGCCGGCAAGCGCCGGCAGCTGCAGCGCGTGCAGCAGTTCTCGGCGCCCAAGCGCTCCATCTCGCTGGACAACCTGGCGGAGATGGTGGCCCAGGGCGACACCAAGGAACTGCCGATCATCGTCAAGGGCGACGTTTCGGGCTCGGTCGAGGCGATCTGCGACGCCCTGCTCGACCTGAACACCGACGAGGTCCACGTCCGCATCGTGCACAAGGGCGTCGGCGCCATCAACGAGTCGGACGTGCTGCTGGCCTCGAACACCGGCGCGATGATCATCGGTTTCCACATGCGCCCGGGCAACGCCATCCAGGAGCGGGCCAAGGAGCAGGGCGTCACCATCGAGGTCTTCGACATCATCTACGAGGTCGTCGACACGATGCGCAAGGCGATGGCCGGCCTGCTCGGCAAGATCCGCCGCGAGGTCTCGACCGGCTCGGCCGAGATCCGCGTGGTCTACCGCATCCCGAAGGTCGGGACCATCGCCGGCGCCTACGTCACCAAGGGCACCATCATCCGCAACTCCCTGCTGCGGCTGGTGCGCCACGAGATGATGATCTTCGAGGGCAAGATCAGCTCGCTGAAGCGCTTCAAGGACGACGTCCGCGAGGTGCAGGCGGGCTACGAGTGCGGCATCGGTCTCGAGAACTTCCACGACCTGGTCGAGGGCGACGTGGTCGAGACCTACCGCATCGAGGAGGAGACCCGGACCGAGCTGTAGCGCGGACGCGCGCGGCCGGCGCCGGCGGACCGGCGGGCAGGACGGCGCGCAGCCGTCCTGCCGCGTTTCCAGGCAAAAGCCAGGATGGGTGGCATGGATCCCTACAAGCTGCAGCGCCAGAACGCGGCGATCCGCAAGGTCCTCGGCGAGCTGCTCGCCGTCGAGGTCAAGGATCCCCGCGTCGGCTTCGTCACGATCAACGGCGTGGAGCTGAACCGCGACCAGACCGTGGCCGAGGTGTTCGTGTCGGTCCTCGGCGACGAGAAGGAACGCGCGGACAGCCTGGCCGGCCTCAAGAAGGCCCGCGGCTTCCTGCAGGGCCGGCTCAGCGACCTGCTGCGCCTGCGCGCCACGCCCGACCTGCGCTTCGTCTACGACGAGTCGCTGGACCAGGGGATGGGCGTCGAGACCATCCTGGACGAGCTGAGCGCCCGCGGCGAGTTCGTGGACGAGGCCGACCGGCGGCGCCGGCGGACCCTGGATTCGCTCGAGCCGCCGCGCGACCTGCTCGCGGCCCTCGCGGCCGCGGCGCGCGTCTGGGTGGTGCCCCACGTCAACCCCGACCCCGACGCGATGGGCTCCGCGCTGGCGCTGGCCGAGGCCCTGCGCGCCGCCGGCAAGGAGGCCGAGGCGCTGCGCTACGCCGAGGCGCCGGCCGGCAGCGAGGCCCTGCCCGGCTACGAGGAGGCGCTGCCTCCGGACGCCGTCGCCGCGGCGCTCGCCGACGGCGAGGGGCCCGACCTGGTCGTCACGGTGGACTGCCACCACCTGGAGCGGGCCGGCGACCTGGAGCCGCTGCTCGCGGGCGTCGGCGCCGCCTGGTCCATCGACCACCACCTCGACGGCAACGGCCCGGCGCCGCTGCCCGGCTGGCTCGAACCGCTGGCCAGCTCGGCCTCGCTGCTGGTGCTGCGCGTGATCGAGTCGCTCGCCGCGGGGGAGGAGGGCGGCGCGCCCGCCTTCGCCGTCAGCGCGACGATGGCGACCAACCTCTACGCCGGCCTCTACACCGACACCGGCGGCTTCCGCTTCCCGAACACCCTGCCGCTGAGCTTCGAAGCCGCCGGGCGCCTGGTGGCCGGCGGCGCCGACGCCGCGGACGTGGCGGAGCGGACCCTGCACCGGCGCACGCCGGCCTCGCTGGCGCTGCTGGCCAGGGTGCTCGACACCTTCGCCTACCACCACGAGGGCCGCATCCTGTCGCTGCGCGTCACGCGCGCGATGCTCGCCGCGACCGGCACCACCATGGCCGACACCGAGCAGTTCACGGGCCTGGCCTCGGCGGTGAGCGGCGTGCGCTTCGTGGTCTTCCTGAAGGAGCGCGAGGACGGCGCCTGGCGCGTGTCCCTGCGCACCGACGCCGCCGGCGACGTGCACGGGGCCGCTTCGAGCCGGGGCGGCGGCGGCCACCGCCAGGCGGCCGGCTGCACCGTGACCGGCGATCCCGCGACGCTGGCCGCGGAACTCGTGGCCGAACTCGCCCCCCAGCTCGGCTGACGCGCCGCGTGGAGGCCAGGCCGCACGGGCTGCTGCTGGTGGACAAGCCCCGGGGCGTGTCCTCCCACGCCGTGGTGGCGACCGCGCTGCGCACCCTGTGCCCCGGCCGCCAGCCGCGCGGCGCCCCGCGCTACCGCTGCGGGCACGCCGGCACGCTGGACCCGCTGGCGACCGGGCTGCTGCTGGTGCTCTGCGGCGCGGCCACCCGCCTGTCGACCTTCCTGCTCGGGCACGACAAGACCTACCGGGCCACCGTCAGCTTCGGCACGTCCACCGACACCCTCGACGCCGACGGCGCGACGGACGCCGCAGCGCCGGTCGCGGCCTCGGCGGCCGACCTCGCCGCGGCGCTGGCCGACTTCCGCGGCGACCTGCTGCAGGTCCCCCCCGTGATCTCCGCCCTGAAGCGCGACGGTGTGCCGCTCTACAAGCGGGCCCGCCGCGGCGAGGCGCCCCCGGCGGCGGCGGCGCGCGCGGTGCGGATCGCCTCCCTCGAACTGGCCGCCGCGCGGTGGGGCGTCCCCGGGCCCGGCGGCGCCTTGATCCACGAGGCCGACCTGGTGCTGGACTGCTCGGCCGGCACGTACGTCCGCTCGCTGGCCCGCGACCTGGCGCTCGCCCTGGGCACCGTCGGCCACCTGTCGGCGCTGCGGCGCGAGCGGGTCGGTCCCTTTCAGGTTGCGCGGGCCCTGCCGGCGGATATGATGCGGGACGCGCGGGCCGTCGCCGCCGCGATGATCCCCTCCGCCCTGGCCCTGCCGGAGTCGCCGGCGGTCGGGATGACGGCGGGGGAGGCGGCGGACCTGCGCCGGGGACTGCCGCCGGGCGCCGCGCTGTCGGCCCGCGCGGCCGCCGCGGCGGGTCCGGGCGTGTTGCTGCGGCTGCTGGCCCCGGACGGCGACCTGGTCGCGATCGCCCGTCTGGACGGGGATGCCGACGGCGCGCCGGGGCTGCGCACGCCGGCCGTGTTCCCGGGGACGCTCACGTCGGGCTAGGGGGAGACCGTGCGCCTGATCCGGCTCGGCAGCGAACTGATCACGCGGATCCTGGACGGCCGCGAAAGCCTGCCCGGCGACGCCCTGGCCGACACGGCCGTCGCGCTGGGCGCCTTCGACGGCGTGCACCTCGGCCACCGCGCGCTGATCGACGCCGTCCGCCGGGCCCGCGACGAGCGCGGCCTGGCCCTGAGCTGCCTGTTCACCTTCCGCCACCACCCGCGCAGCGTCCTGGACGCCGACCGCCCGCGCCTGCTGACCAGCTGGAGCGAGAAGCTGGCGCTGCTGCAGGAGACCGGCGTCGACGCGGTGGTGGCCGCCGACTTCTGCCCGGCGCTGGCGGCACTGCCCTACGACGAGTTCGTCCGCCGCTTCCTGCGCGGCCTGCTCGGCATGCGTTATCTCGCGGGCGGCCACGACGTGCACCTGGGCGCCGGCCGCGGCGGGAGCGCCGATTCCCTGACCGACCTGGCCCGCCGCGACGGCTTCGGCTTCGAGGTCGTGCCGCCGCTGACGCTCGGCGGCGAGGTCGTCAGCAGCTCCGCGATCCGCCGCCTGCTGCGCGAGGGCGAGGTGGCGCGGGCCGCCGCCATGCTGGGGCGGCCGTACAGCCTGTGGGGCGAGGTGGGGTACGGCGCCGGCCGCGGCGCGACGCTGGGCTACCCGACCGCCAACGTCGAACCCCTGGATCCCGACAAGCAGCTGCCGGCTCCCGGCGTCTACGCCGTCTGGGTCCACGTGCCGACCGACGCCGTCGCCGGCGAGGACCGCCGCGCGGTGGTCGGCCTGCGCCACGGCCACCTGCCCGAGGTCGACCGCCACGGCGACCTGCTGGGCGCGCCGGGCACCGAGCGCGCCGTCTGCCGGGGGATGCTCAACTTCGGCCTGGCGCCGACGGTCAACCCGGGCGGCCTGCCCCGGCCGCGGCTCGAGGTGCACGTGCTGGACTTCCACGGGTACGTGCGCGAGCGCAGCCTCAAGCTGGAGTGGGTGGCCCGGCTGCGCGACGAGCTCGTGTTCCCTTCGGTCGACGCGCTGCGCGAGCAGCTGGCCCGCGACGAGGCCGCCGCGCGCGCGGCGCTGGATCCCGAGACCCTCAACCGGCGCGGGGGCTGAGCGCCCTCCCGCCCAGGAGCGACCGATGGACGACACCACCCCGGTCCCGGGCCTGCGCAAGGGCATCGTGCTGGCCGGCGGCGCCGGCAGCCGCCTCTACCCGCTGACCCGCGTGGCCAGCAAGCAGCTGCAGCCGGTCTACGACAAGCCCATGATCTACTACCCGCTCGCCACCCTGATGATGGCCGGCCTGCGCGACATCCTGGTGATCTCGACGCCGCAGGACACGCCCCGCTTCGCGGACCTGCTCGGCGACGGCTCGCAGTGGGGGATCAGCCTGACCTACGTGGTCCAGCCGGAACCCAAGGGCATCGCCCAGGCCTTCCTGGTCGGGGAGGAGTTCCTGGCGGGCGAGGGCGTCTGCCTGATCCTGGGCGACAACGTCTTCCACGGCCGCATGAACCTGGACCGCATCGTGGCCGGATTCCACCGCGGCGCCCGCATCTTCGGCTACCCCGTGCTGGACCCGGAGCGCTACGGCGTGGTGGAGTTCGGCGCGGACGGCCGCGCGATCAGCATCGAGGAGAAGCCGCTGCGGCCGCGCTCGCGCTACGCGATCCCCGGCCTCTACCTCTTCGACGAGCGGGTCGTGGAAATCACCCGCGGCCTGGCGCCCTCGCCCCGCGGCGAGCTGGAGATCTCCGACGTCAACCGGGCCTACCTCGAGCGGGGCGAGCTGGTGGTCGAGAAGCTCGGCCGCGGCATCGCCTGGCTGGACACGGGCACCCACACGAGCCTGCTCGAGGCCAGCCAGTTCATCGGACTGCTCGAGGCCCGCCAGGGCCTGAAGATCGCCTGCCTGGAGGAGGTCGCCTACAACCGGGGCTTCCTGGACCGGGCCGGCCTGGAGGCGGCGATCGCGGCGATGCCCGCCTCGAGCTACCGCTCCTACCTCGAGCGGATCCTGAAGGAAGGGCTGTAGATGATCGTCACCAAGACGGATCTGCCCGACGTGCTGCTGCTGGAGCCGCGCGTCTTCCCCGACGAGCGGGGCTTCTTCCTGGAGAGCTTCAACGCCCGCACCTGGCGCGAGGCCGTCGGCTTCCTGCCGGAATTCGTGCAGGACAACCACTCCCGCTCGCGACGCGGCGTGGTGCGGGGGCTGCACTACCAGGTGAGGCACGTCCAGGGCAAGCTCGTGCAGGCGGTGCGCGGCGAGATCTTCGACGTGGCGGTCGACCTGCGGCGGGGCTCGCCCGCCTGCGGGAAGTGGACCGCGGCGGTGCTGTCGGACGCGAACCACCGCCAGCTCTGGATCCCGCCCGGATTCGCCCACGCCTTCCTGACCCTGAGCGACGAGGCGGACGTGCTCTACAAGACCACGGACCACTACGACAAGCAGGCCGAGCGCTGCATCCGCTGGGACGACCCCGAGCTGGGCATCGCCTGGCCGCTGCCGGCCGCGGCGGTGCTCTCGGAGAAGGACCGCGGCGCGGTCCCGCTGCGGGAGGCCGAGCTGTTCGGCTGACCCCGCCGCGGCCCGGTTCGCGGATTTTTCACTTGCCGCACCGGGCGGCGGCAGCGTTCTTCGCCCGCAACCACCACCTCAAGACCGCGCCGAGCGTGCGGCGGGAGACGACATGACCACACCGAAGAGCCGCAACATCACCTGGTCGCATTCGGACGTCAAACGCGCCGATCGCGCCCGCCGCAACGGCCACCGCGGCGCCATCCTCTGGTTCACGGGCCTGTCGGGCGCCGGCAAGTCGACGCTGGCCCGCGGCGTCGAGAAGGCGCTCTTCGAGCGCGGCTGCCAGACCTACGTGCTGGACGGCGACAACGTCCGCTTCGGCCTGAACCGCGACCTGGGCTTCAGCCCCGCCGACCGCACCGAGAACATCCGGCGCATCGGCGAGGTGTCCAAGCTCCTGCTCGACGCCGGGGTCATCGTGCTGACCGCCTTCATCTCGCCCTACCGCACCGACCGCGACGCCAACCGCGAGCTGGTCGACGACGGGGACTTCCTGGAGGTCTACTGCCGCTGCTCCCTGCAGGAGTGCGAGCGCCGCGACACCAAGGGGCTCTACAAGAAGGCCCGCGCGGGGGAGATCCCGGAGTTCACGGGCATCAGCGCCCCCTACGAGGAGCCGCTGACGCCGGAGATCCTCGTCCAGACCGACGAGCTCGACGGGGCGGCCTGCATCGCCCAGATCCTGGCCGAGCTGGAGCGCCGGGGAATCCTGTCGGCGACCCGTGGTGCCTGAGCGCTGCCGGCGGCACGGCTGTCGAGCGTCGCAACCGACATGAAGACATGATCTTGTGAAGGCCGGTGTCGGTGGCGCCTTAACGTGCTCGCCGCCCGTCCTCAAGTCGCCGGGGCCGTGGCCGATGGCAGGGCGGAATCCCGCTTGCCCCCGGTTGCGGCCTCGGCTATATTCCGCGGGCGCCGGGTCGCGGGGTTCAGCCTCGCGTTTTTGTAGTGCCCAGCGCAAGCAAGCGGGTTGGCACGCCCTTGCGGCGACCAGGCTCGGCCCCGGGGAACCTGACAAGACCCCCGGGAGCGGGCGCCAGCCTGCGGCCATCGTGACGTCATGAGCTAAGGAGGTTCTGACGATGGCAATGAACAAGGATCAGAAAGACCAGGTCATCACCCAGTTCAGGAAGCACGAGTCGGATTCCGGCTCGCCCGAGGTGCAGATCGCGCTGTTGACCGCGCGCATCAACCACCTCACCGAGCACTTCAAGACCCACAAGAAGGACTTCCATTCCCGACGTGGGCTCCTGAAGATGGTCGGGCAGCGCAAGCGGCTGCTGAACTACCTGAAGCGGAAAAACCTGGAGAGCTACCGCTCCCTGATCAAGGAGCTGGGTATCCGCGGCTGAGAGCCGCGGTGCCGCCCCATGGTTTCGGACAGGACACCGCATTCTCCAATAAATCAGGCGGGTCCCGGCGGGATCGGCGCGCGTCGCGCCTTTCCCGGGAGCGAAGCCGCGGCGTGGCCGCACGTCCGCGGCCGTCCGCATTGGCGGACGCCAGCGCATGACGCGCAAAAGCTGTAAGGAAGGAAAAGAAGAAACATGAACGGACACAAGACGGCATTGCAGATGAACGGCGCCGAGTACTCGCTCGAAACCGGCAAGATGGCTCGCCAGGCGGGCGGCGCCTGCGTCGTCGGCCTGGGCGACACCCGGGTCCTGGTGACGGCCACGGCGGACAAGAACGTCAGCGACCGCGACTTCCTCCCGCTGTTCGTCGAGTACCGCAACAAGACCTACGCCGCGGGCAAGATCCCGGGCGGCTTCTTCAAGCGCGAGGCCCGGCCGAGCGAGCGCGAGACCCTGTCCGCGCGCCTCATCGACCGCCCGCTGCGGCCGCTGTTCCCCGACGGCTACCGCCACGCGACCGACGTCGTGGCCTTCGTCATCAGCTCGGACACCGACTACCACGCCGACGTCCTGAGCATCACGGGCGCCTCGCTGGCCCTGAACCTGTCGGACGTGCCCTTCGCCGAGTACGTCTCGGGCCTGCGCGTGGCCGAGATCGCCGGCGAGTTCGTGCCCAACCCGACCTTCGCCCAGCTCGAGGAGTCGAGCATGGACCTGGTCGTGGCCGGCACCGACGACATCGTCTGCATGATCGAGGGCTCCTGCAGCGAGGTCTCCGAGGACCGCCTGCTCGACGCCATCGACTTCGCCCACGGCTGGATCCGCCAGCTCAACGCCCTGCAGCGCGAACTGGTCGCCAAGGCCGGCGCGCGCGTGAAGTTCACCGTCGCGGCCCGCGTGCTGGACCCCGCCAAGGTGGACGCGGTCCGCGCCGCTGTGGCGTCCGACCTCGACGCCGCCATCCGCATCAAGGCCAAGCACACGCGCCAGGACGCCGTGGCGGCCCTGCACGAGAAGGTCAAGACGGCCTTCGCCGACGAGGCGGGCAAGCCCGACGCCGACGCCCTGGCCGCCTTCGCCAAGCTCGAGAAGAAGGCCATGCGGGCCATGGTCGTGGACGAGGGCGTGCGCGCCGACGGCCGCGACCTGACCACCGTGCGCCCGATCGACATCGAGCTGGGCCTGCTGCCCCGCGTCCACGGCTCGGCCCTGTTCACCCGCGGCGAGACCCAGTCGCTGGGCACCGTGACCCTCGGCACCAAGTCGGACGAGCAGAAGATCGACGCCCTCGAGGGCGAGTGGTGGAGCCCCTACTACCTCCACTACAACTTCCCGCCCTTCAGCGTGGGCGAGACCGGCCGCTACAGCGGCACCGGCCGTCGCGAGATCGGCCACGGCAAGCTGGCCGAGCGCGCCCTGCGGCCCCTGCTGCCCACGCAGGAGGAGTTCCCCTACACGATCCGCATCGTGTCGGACATCCTGGAGTCGAACGGCTCCAGCTCGATGGCCACGGTCTGCTCCGCCAGCCTCGCGCTGATGCAGGCGGGCGTGCCCATCAAGAAGGCCGTGGCCGGCGTGGCCATGGGCCTGATCAAGGAGGGCGAGAAGGTCGCCGTGCTGACCGACATCCTGGGCGTCGAGGACCACCTCGGCGACATGGACTTCAAGGTCACCGGCACCCGCGACGGCATCACGGCCTTCCAGATGGACACCAAGATCGGCGGCATCAGCCGCGCGATCATGCTGCAGGCCCTGACCGACGCCCGCAACGCGCGCCAGCACATCCTGGGCCTCATGCACGAGGCCATCGCCGAGCCGGCCAAGGAGCTGTGCCAGTACGCCCCGAAGATCATCACCATCCAGATCCCGCCCAAGCGCATCGGCGAGCTGATCGGCCCGGGCGGCAAGGTGATCAAGAAGCTCCAGGAGGAGACCGAGACCAACATCGACATCAACGACGACGGTCTGGTCTTCGTCTCGGCGCCCGACCAGGCGAAGGGCAACGAGTGCGTCGAGCGCATCCGCATGATGATGACCGAGCCCGAGGTCGGCGCCGTCTACACGGGCCGCGTGGTCTCGATCGTGGACTTCGGCGCCTTCGTCGAGTACCTGCCCGGCAAGGAGGGCCTGCTCCACATCTCGGAGATCGAGCACTTCCGCGTCGGCAACGTCGAGGACGTGCTGCAGATCAACGAGTCGGTCCAGGTCAAGCTGGTCGAGGTGGATTCGCGCTCGGGCAAGGTCCGGCTCAGCCGCAAGGCGCTGCTGCCGGTGCCCGAGGGCGTCGATCCGAACCAGTCGAGCGACCGCGGGCCGCGCCGCGACGGCGGCGACCGGGGCGGCCGCGGGGGCGGCGGCGGTCGCGACCGCGATCGCGGACCGCGGCGCCGGTAGGCGGCCGGTCGCCGACGCATGAACATCGGTCCCTACCAGAACGAAACCCCGCCGCAGCGGGTGACGCTCGCGAACGGGACGGTCATCCTGACCGTCCCGGTCGCGTCCGCTCACTCGGTCACGCTGGGCGTGTGGCTGCGGAGCGGCTCGCAGGACGAGCCGGCGGGGCTGGGCGGCCTGGCCCATTTCCTCGAGCACATGGTGTTCAAGGGCTCGCGGCGCCGCAGCGCCTTCGAAATCGCCCGCCTCTTCGACAGCATCGGGGCGTCCGTCGACGCCTTCACGACCAAGGACCACGTGGCCTTCACGGCGAAGGTCCTGCCGGACTACTTCGCGACGACCGCCGAGGCCCTCGCCGACATGATCCTGGACCCGGCCTTCGAGCCCGCGCTCGTCGCCCTGGAGCAGGACGTTGTCGTCGAGGAGATCCAGGAGGTCCTGGACACGCCCGAGGACCTGCTGCACGACGCCTTCACCGCCCGCCTGTACGGCCGGCATCCCCGCGGCCGGCCCATCCTGGGCACGCCCGACTCGGTGCGGGGGCTGGACGCGGACCTGCTGCGGCGCGAGCACGCCGACCTGTTCGCCGGCCCGAATCTCGTCGTCGCCCTCGGGGGCAACGTCCTGCCCGGGATGACCGACGAGCTGTGCGCCTGCTTCGCCGCGGCCGGCGCGACGGCGCCGCGCGGCCGGGCCCCGGCCGAGATCTCGGCCGAGGAGACCGGTATCCTGTTCGAAGGGGCCGAGGTCCGCGGCGACCGGCTGGTCATCGACAGCCCCGTCCAGCAGTGCTACTTCGAGATCGGCAACCAGGCGGTCTCCTACCTCCACCCCGACCGCGTGCCGCTGGCGATGCTGAGCAACATCCTCGGCGGTGGCCTGTCCAGCCGCATCTTCCAGGCGGTGCGCGAGCGCGCGGGGCTGGCCTACTCGGTCTTCACCTACACCGACATGGGGCGCGATCTGGGCCTGGTGAGCTGCTCGGGCTCGTGCTCGCCGGCGAAGCTGTCCCGCCTCGAGGCGGTCGTCCGCGGCGAGTACCGCGCCTTCCTGCGCGACGGCGTGGGGGAGGACGAGCTCGCCGACACGCGGGCCCAGATCAAATCCCAGTTGATCTTTTCCCTGGAAGGGGGTTCCAATCAGATGGGACGCGCCGCCAAGGACGAGATCTTCTACGGGCGCTTCATCCCGACGAGCGAGCTCGTGGGCGAGATCGACGCCGTGGGGCGCGACGACATCATGCGCTGCGCCCGGACCTACTTCGACCCCGACCGGCTGCTGACGGCGGTGCACGGGCCGGCGACGGCCTGACCGGCCGGGCCGCCCCGCGGCAGGAGGATCGCGATGCGCGGATTCCGCTGGCGACCGCGGCGCGTGCAGCCGGGACCGCTGTTCCTGCTGGGGCTCTTCGCCATCGTGCTGCTCGGCGCCGGCCTGCTGCTGCTGCCGGCGAGCACGCCCGCCGGCGCGCCCCTGCCGGTCGTCGACGCCGTCTTCACCTCGGCCTCGGCCGTCTGCGTGACCGGCCTGACCGTCCGCGACACCGGCGGCGGCTTCACCTCCTTCGGCCAGACCGTCATCCTGATGCTGATCCAGATCGGCGGCATCGGCGTGATGACCGTGTCCGCCACGCTGGCGATGCTGTTCGGTCGCGGCGTCGGCCTACGCGGGGCGAGCATGATGCGGGACGTGTTCGAGGGGGACCTGCTGAGGGAGTCCCGCGGGATCCTGCGCTTCGTGACCGTCCACACGCTGATCCTGGAAGCGGCGGGGGCGGCGCTGCTCTTCGCGGCGCTGGGCGACACCGTCGCCGATCCGCTGGCGAGGGCGCGCTGTGCCGTGTTCCACGCCGTGTCGGCCTTCTGCAACGCCGGCTTCAGCACCTGGAACGACTCGCTCGTCTCGCAGGCCGGCGATCCCGTGGTCGTCGGCACCATCAGCGCGCTGCTCGTCGTCGGGGGGCTGGGCTTCCCGGTCACCGCCAACGTGGTGGCCTGGCTGAAGGGCCGGGCCCGGGCCGGCCGCACGTGCCGCTGCCGGCTCTACGTGCAGGCGCGGGTGGTCCTGCTGATGTCCGTGATCCTGCTCGCGGGGGGGACCGCCCTGCTGGCGGCCTTCGAGTGGAACGGCGCCTTCGCCGGCCTCGCCCCCGACGCCAAGCTGGGCCTGGCCTTCTTCCAGTCGGCGACGGCCCGCACGGCCGGCTTCAACACCATGGACCTCACGCTGCTGTCGCCGGCCTCGGTCCTGGTGATGCTGGTGCTGATGTACATCGGCGCCGCTCCCGGCTCGACCGGCGGCGGCATCAAGGTGACGACGGTGGCGATCCTGTGGGCCGACGCGCGGGCGATCGCCCTGGGCGGCAGCAACGCGCGCCTGTTCGACCGCGAACTCGGCCAGATCATCGTGCGGCGGGCCTTCATGGTCGCCACGACCTACACGACCGTCGTGGCCCTCGCGTTCGGCGTCCTGCTGGCGACCGAGGGCGGCGGCTTCGTCGAGACGATCTTCGAGGTGCTTTCCGCCATCGGCACGGTGGGGCTCACGCTCGGCCTGACGCCGGAGCTGTCCGATCCCGGCCGGTTGCTGGTGACGCTGTTGATGATGATGGGCCGCCTCGGCCCGTTGGCGGTGGCCTACGGGCTGGTCCGCCCGACGCGCGAGCACGGCGTGCACTACCCCGAGGCGACGATCCTGGTCGGTTGATCGCCGCCGAGGCGGCGGAGAGGTGGGGACACTGATGAAGCGCATGGCCGTGTTCGGTCTCGGGAGGTTCGGTTCCAGCGTGGCGACCACCCTGCAGAAGGAGGGGGTGGACGTGCTGGCCGTCGACCGCAACCGTCACCTGGCGGAGCGGCTGAAGGACGACGTCTCGATGGCGATCTCCTTCGACGCGACCGATCGCGACAACCTGACGCGGTTCGACGTCGGGCGCATGGACGCCGTGGTGGTCGGCATCGGCGACAACTTCGAGTCGAGCGTCAAGATCACCCTGCTCTGCAAGGAGCTGGGCGTGCCCCACGTGATCTGCAAGGCGACCAACACCGACCAGCGCAAGGTCCTGCAGAAGGTGGGCGCGGACGAGGTCATCCAGCCAGAGACCCAGATGGGCCACTGGGTGGCCGAGAGCCTGCTGCGGCACACGGTCGTCAACTTCGTCGAGCTGCCCGACGGCTATGCGCTGGCGCGGATCAGGCCGCTGCAGTCCTGGTACGGGCGCACCCTGGCCGAGCTGCAGCTGCTGACGCGCGAGCGGCTGAACCTCATCCAGGTCCACCGGCCCGGCAAGGTCCCGGCCGAAGACACCAAGGTGCCGCTGCCCGCCGGCAACTTCCGGCTGGAAGCGGGCGACCTGATGGACGTGATCGGCGCCAACAAGGTGCTGGCGCGTTTCCGGGAGGCTACGGGGACCGGGGCCGCCGACTGAACCGGCGCGACGGCCGCGTCGGCGAAAATCTGCTTCCCCTGGCGGGGTCGCCACATTAGATTGACTCCAGTCGCGTCCGCCGGGCGGACGGCGACGTCACCCAGCGGCGACGGACGCGCGGATCGGCCCCCGACCGCGCCGCGGCGAAGGAGAGAACCAGACATGCGGACCACGATGCGGATCGCCCTGCTGCTGGCGGTCGCGGCCAGCGCCGCGCTGCTCGGCTGCGCTCCCTGCAGCGACTACAAGCAGCTCGTCGCGGAGCGCGACGGCAGCCTCCTGTCCCTGCAGAACGAGATCGCCGCACGCGAGGCGACCATCGCCGAGGGCCGCCAGCTGGCGGCCGGACTGCGCGAGCAGATCGCCCAGCTCGAGGCCGAGAAGGTCGTGCTGATCGAGCAGAACGGGGAAGTCGTCAGCGTGGCCCTGACCGAGGAACTGGCCTTCTCGGGCGCGGGGCTCGGCATCGGCGACAAGATGAAGCCCACGCTGGCGGCCATCAAGGACGCCTGCGACATGCATCCCGGCTGGGACATCCACGTCGCGGGCGGCACCGACGACAACGGCGTGCCCGGCGACTACCGCGAGATCTGGCCCACGAGCTGGGAGCTGGGGGCAGCCCGCGCCGCCGCGGTCGTCCGCTACCTGATCAACGACCTGGACATGGAGGCCGCGCGCTTCGCCGTGGTGAGCTACGGCGCCGCCCGTCCCGTCGGCGACAACACGACGGCCGAAGGTCGCGCCCTGAACAACGCCGTCCGCCTGACCCTGCACAAGCCCGAACGCCTCTGGTTGCGCAACCAGTAGCGCCGGACCGGTGACCTCCGCGAGCAGAGCCGCCCCCCGCCGGGGCGGCTCTCGCCGTCCCCGGGCCGGCCGCGACGGGCCGCGCGCGAGCGGGTGGCCGCGAGCGCGCCGTTGCCCCGGGACGCCGGGAGTGCTATGCATGGGGGCCGTCCGGCGAACGACCGCCGACCGCCGCGCCACCTCCGGGAAAGGACGACCGATGCGCACGACCGCCGCCACCGCCCTGACCGCCGCCCTGATCCTGCTCGCCGCCGTCGGCGCCGGGGCCCAGCCCTTCGTCCGCCTCGGCACCGACGCCGGGCCGATCCTGCTGGCCCTGAACCCGGAGACGGCGCCGCACCACGTCGCCAACTTCACCCACCTGTGCCGGACCGGCTTCTACGACGGCACCGCGTTCCATCGCGTCATCCCCGGCTTCATGATCCAGGGCGGCGATCCCAACTCCAAGGACGCCGACCGCGCCAACGACGGCCAGGGCGGCCCCGGCTGGCGCGACGTGCTCGACGCCGACGAGCTGGCGCTGCTCGAGCGCGCCCGCGCCGCGATCGCGGCCAAGGGCTACGCCCTCGCGGGCGACCAGGCGCTGCTGAACGCTGAGTTCAACGCCGTCCGCCACGAGCGGGGCGTGCTGTCGATGGCCCGCGCGGCCGACCCCAACTCGGCCGGCAGCCAGTTCTTCATCTGCGTGGCCGACGTGGCCCACCTGGACAACAAGTACACCGCCTTCGGCAAGGTCGTGACGGGCCTCGACGTGGTCGACGCGATCGTGGCCTCGCCGCGCGACCGCTCCGACAACCCGCTGCAGGCCCGACGCCTCCTGAAGGCCGAAGTGATCGACGACGCCGCGGGCCTGACCGCGGACGAACGCGCCGCCTGGGAGGCCCTGCCGCGCGGCGCGGGCGCCCCCGCCGCGGTCGTGCGCTGAACGTCCGAGCGACGGAGGAATCGTGGCCGGCGACGTCATCACGATCAAGGGCGCACGCGTCCACAACCTGAAGAACCTGGACCTGACGCTGCCGCGACACCGCCTGGTGGTGGTGACCGGCCCGAGCGGGTCCGGCAAGTCGTCGCTGGCCTTCGACACGCTCTACGCCGAGGGCCAGCGGCGTTACATCGAGAGCCTCTCGAGCTTCGCCCACCAGTTCCTCGACCAGCTGCCCAAGCCCGACGTCGACCGCATCGAGGGCCTGTCCCCGGCGCTGGCCATCGACCAGAAGGGTCTCGGCGCCAACCCGCGCTCGACGGTCGGCACCGTGACGGAGATCGCCAGCTACCTGCGCCTGCTCTACGCACGCTGCGGCACGGCCCGCTGCCCGACGTGCGGCGTGCCGGCGGCCGCGCGTCCGCTGGCGGAGATCCGCGAGGCGATCGCGTCGCGGCCCGAGGGCACCCGCCTGTGGCTGCTGGCGCCGGTGGTGAGCGGGCGCAAGGGCGCGCACCGCACCCTGCTGCGGGACCTGCAGCGGCGCGGCTACGTGCGCGCGCTGATCGACGGCGAGATGCGCGACCTGGACGAGGGGGGCGAACTCGCGGCGGGAGCCCGCCACGACATCGCGGCGGTGATCGACGGCCTGGTCGTGCGGCCCGGCGTCGAGGCGCGGCTGAACGAGGCGCTCGCGGCCGCGGTGGAACTGTCCGGCGGCACGGTGATCGTGCGGGAGGGGGACCGCCAGACGCTCTTCTCCCGCGAGGCCGCCTGTCCCGGCTGCGGGCGCGGCTTCCCGGCCCTCGAACCCCGGCTGTTCTCCTTCAACTCGCCCGCCGGTTCGTGCCGCGTCTGCCAGGGGCTGGGCAGCCTGCCGACGATCCGCGAGGAGTCGCTGGTGCCCGACCCGTCGCTGTCCCTGGCGGGCGGGGCGGTCGAGTTCCTGCGCGGCAAGGAGACCGGCTGGCTGTTCACGCAGGTCGAGGCCTTCGCCGCGGCCCTGGGCTTCTCGCTGCACGCGCCCTGGTCGGGCCTGCCCGCGGACGCCCGCCGCATCCTGGTGCACGGCCTGGCGCCGGCCGACGCCAAGTCGCTGCGCAAGCACGCGCACTGGGAAGCCTTCCTCGCCGGCTGGCTCGGCCTGGCGCCCGAGCTGCTGCGCCGCCACCGCGAGACCAAATCGGAGAAGGTGCGCGTCGGCATCGAGAAGCTCATGACGGCCGACGTCTGCCCGGCCTGCCGCGGCTACCGGCTGTGCGAGGAGGCGCTGGGCGTGCGCGTCGGCGAGCTGCACATCGGCGAGGCCGGGGAGCTCGCCCTGGACGAGCTGGCCGCGTGGGCCAACGGGCTGTCTTTCGCCGACCCGCTCAAGTCGGCCGTGGCGCGCCCCGTCGTCGAGCAGATCGCCACGCGCACCGGCTTCCTCTGCGAGGTGGGCGTGAGCTACCTCACCCTCGCGCGCGGCGTGGGCACCCTGAGCGGCGGCGAGGGCCAGCGCGTGCGGCTGGCTACGCAGGTGGGATCCCGCCTGACCGGCGTGCTCTACGTCCTGGACGAACCCAGCGTCGGCCTGCACCACCGCGACATCCACCGCCTGATCGGCACGCTGCAGAATCTGCGCGACCGCGGCAACACCGTCGTGGTGGTCGAACACGACCTCGACGTGATGCTCGCGGCCGACCACCTGGTCGATCTCGGGCCCGGCGCCGGGGAGCACGGCGGTTACCTCGTGGCCCAGGGCACGCCGGCCGAGGTCGCCGCCTGCGCCGGCAGCCAGACCGGCCGCTGGCTGGCCGGACGGCGCGACGGCCAGCGCCCGGAACCGGTCAACGGCGGCGCCGAACCCGACGCCTGGCTGCGCATGACCGGGCTCACGGGCCGCAACCTGCGGGGCATCGACCTCGCCGTGCCGCTGCGCCGCCTGACCGTCGTCACGGGCGTCTCGGGCTCCGGCAAGAGCACCGCCGTGCATGAGACCCTCTACCGGGCGCTGGCCCGCCGCCTGCACCGCGCCTCGGCCGAACCCGCTCCCTACGCTCGGCTCGAGGGCGACGGTGACCTCGGCTCGGTGGTCCTGGTGGACCAGTCGCCGATCGGCCGCTCGACGCGTTCCACCCCCGCCACCTACAGCGGCCTGATGGGACCGGTACGCCGCCTCTTCGCGGCCACCCCGCTGGCGAAGGCGCGCGGCTACGGGGCCGACCGCTTCAGCTTCAACACCGGGCCCGGGCGCTGCCCGGAATGCGAGGGCGCCGGGGTGCGGCGCCTGACCATGGACTTCCTGCCGGACGTCGACGTGCCCTGCGAGGCCTGCGGCGGCCAGCGCTACGGCCCCGAGACGCTGGAGGTCACCTTCAAGGGCCGCAGCGTGGCCGAGGTGCTGGACCTGCCGGTGGAGGAGGCGCGCGAGTTCCTGGGCAACGTGCCGGCCTGCCGGCGCATCCTGGAGGTCATGGACGGCGTGGGCCTCGGCTACCTGCGGCTCGGCCAGTCCGGCGCCACGCTCTCGGGCGGGGAGGCGCAGCGGCTCAAGCTGTCGCGGGAACTGGCGCGCGGCGGCCGCGGCGACAGCCTCTACATCCTGGACGAGCCGACCACGGGCCTGCACTTCTGCGACGTCGACCGCTTGCTGGACATCCTGGCGCGGTTGACCGCGAAGGGTCACACGGTGCTGGTCATCGAGCACAACCCCGAGGTCGTGCGACGCGCCGACTGGGTCATCGATCTCGGTCCCGACGGGGGGGCCGCGGGCGGCCGCGTGCTGGTGCAGGGACCGCTGGCGGCGGTGATGGCCTGCGCGGAGTCGCACACCGGCGCCATGCTGCGCGCGCTCGCGGGCGGCGGGTGAGGCGTCGCCGCGGCGGCCGTTTCGCTCCTGGACTTCCCGCCCGAGCCGTTTAGATTAGGCGTGGCCGGCGCCCGCGACGCCGCCCCGATCCCGGATCCCGCCGCTCCTCTCGTTCAGGAGGACGCCTTGACCATGATCGACGACACCAAGACCGACGACACTCAACTGCGCACGACTCCCCTGACCGCCTGGCACCGCGACCACGGCGCCCGCATGGTCCCCTTCGCCGGCTTCGAGATGCCCGTGCAGTACCGGGGCGTGCTCGCCGAGCACGCGGCGGTGCGCGAGCGCGTGGGCCTCTTCGACATCACGCACATGGGCGAGATCCTCGCGAGCGGCCCGGGCGTCGAGGCCTGGCTCGACGGGCTCTGCACCAACCGCGTGTCCGGCCTGCCGGACGGCAAGGTCGTCTACACCGCGATGTGCCGCCCCGACGGCGGCGTGCTCGACGACATGCTGATCTACCGCCTCGGCCGCGAGGACTGGATGATCGTCTGCAACGCGTCCAACCACGACAAGATCGCGGCCTGGGTCGCCGGCCGCGCCGCCGGCGTCGCCGGCGTGGCGCTCGACGACGCCAGCGACCGCACCGCCATGATCGCGGTGCAGGGGCCCGAGGCCGCGGCGCTGACGGGCCGCCTCGCGGCGCTGCGCGGCAGCGCCGACGCCCTCGATGCCCTCGAGTTCTACACGGCCTTCGCCCTGCCCCGTCCCGGCGGCCGCTGGATCGTCTCGCGCACCGGCTACACCGGGGAGCGGGGCTACGAGCTGTACGTGCCGAACGCCGACGCGCTCCCGCTGTGGGAGGAGCTGCTGGCCCTGGGCGGCGACCTGGGCGTCGAGCCCATCGGCCTGGCGGCGCGCGACACGCTGCGCTTCGAACCGGCCTACTGCCTGTACGGGCACGAGCTGAGCGAGGACTGGACGCCGCTCGAGGCCGGCATCGGCTGGGCCGTGCGCCTGAAGGACCGCGACTTCGTCGGCCGCGAGGCCCTGCAGCGCCAGAAGGACGCCGGCCCGCCGCGGCGGCTCGTCGGCCTCGAGGTGGCGGCGCCCGGCGCCGACGGCCGCGACCGCCCCGCGCCCATCGCGCGCCAGGGCGCGCCGGTGTTCTGCGGCGACGAGCCCGCGGGCTCCGTGACCAGCGGCACCAAGAGCCCGACCCTGGGGCGCTCGCTGGCCCTGGCCCTGATCGACGCGGGGTGCGACCCCGCGCGGCTGACCGTGGAGATCCGCGACCGGCGGCATCCCGTCCGCGTGGTCTCGTATCCCTTCCTCGCGGCCCGGGTCAAGGGCGACCCGCGCGCCGCGCGCTGAGGCATCAACCGGCAGGAGGAGAACGGCATGGTGGCGAGCGACCGCAAGTACACGAAGGACCACGAGTGGGTGCTGGCCGAGGGCGAGAGCGCCACGGTGGGCGTGACCGAGTACGCGGCCCACGAGCTGGGCGACGTCGTCTTCCTGGAGCTGCCCGAGGTCGGCACCGTCGTCGCGCAGGGCGAGGCGGTCGGGACCATCGAGACCGTCAAATCGGTCGAGGACCTCTTCAGCCCGGTGGGCGGCGAGGTGATCGCCGTCAACGAGGCGGTGCTCGACGCCCCCGAGACGGTCAACCAGGACCCGCTCGAGGCGGGCTGGCTCTTCAAGGTGCGCATCGAGGACCGGAGCGAGATGGACGAGCTGCTCTCGGCCGACGATTACGACGCCCTCATCGGAGGCTGAGTCGCCCATGCCGTACACGCCGCACACCGCAGAGGACATCCGCGAGATGCTGGACGTCCTGGGCCTCGAGACCGTCGACGACCTCTTCCGCAGCCTGCCCGCGGCCGTGCGGCCGCCGGCGGGTCTGGACCTGCCGCCCTCGCTGTCGGAGGAGGAGGTCTGGCGCGTGATGAGCAACCTGGCCGCGCTGAACGCGGGCCAGGACGAGCTCGTCTCCTTCCTCGGCGGCGGCGTCTACGACGCCGCGATCCCCGCCGCCGTGGACGCCGTGGTCTCGCGCAGCGAGTTCCTCACGGCCTACACGCCCTACCAGCCCGAGGTCTCCCAGGGCACCCTGCAGGTCATCTACGAGTGGCAGACCTTCGTCACCCGCCTGACGGGCCTGCCGGTGGCCAACGCCAGCATGTACGACGGGTCGACGGCGCTGGTCGAGGGGGTCCGCATGGCGCTCGGCCGCACCGGCCGCGACGCCGTGGTCCTGCCCGCCGCCCTGAACCCGCGCCACCGCCGCGTCCTGGAGACGAACCTCGCGAGCGAGGGCGTGACGATCCTCACGGCGCCCGCCGCGGCCGCGGGGACCACCGATCCCGCCGCGCTGCGCGCCCTGCTCGACGGCCGGGTCGGCGCGGTCGTGATCCAGAACCCCAACCACCTCGGCCTGATCGAGCCCGTCGACGCGCTCGCCGCCGCGGCGCGCGACGCCGGGGCGCTGGTCGTGGCCTCGGTCAACCCGGTCTCGCTGTCGCTGCTCAAGACGCCCGCCGAGTACGGCGCCGCCGTGGCGACGGGCGAGGCGCAGCCCTTCGGCGTGCCCTGCGGCTGGGGCGGGCCCCTGCTGGGGTTCCTGTCCTGCAGCGACGAGCTGAAGCGGCTGATCCCCGGCCGCGTCGTGGGGCGCACGGTCGACCACGACGGCCGCGAGGGCTACGTGCTGACCCTGCAGACCCGCGAGCAGCACATCCGCCGGGAGAAGGCGACCTCGAACATCTGCTCCAACCAGGGCCTGAACATGGCGCGGGGCACCGTCTACCTGGCCCTGCTCGGCGCCGAGGGCCTGCGCGAGCTGGGCGAGGCGAACCGCGTGCGCTGCGAGGCGCTGCGCGCGATCCTGCGCGGGATCGCCGGGGTGGAGCTGCCCTTCGACGGGCCCGTCTTCAACGAGTTCGTGGTGCGCCTGCCGCGGCCGGCCCGCGAGTTCCGCGCCTTCGCGCGCGAGCAGGGCCTCCTGGCGGGCATCCCGCTGGACGGCTTCGCGGGCTGCGGGCCGGGCGACCTGCTGGTCGCGGTCACCGAGCGACGCACCGCCGACGAGATCGAGCGTTACGGGAGCGCGCTGCGCGACTTCCTGGAGCCGTGAAGGAGATGCCGAACATGAGCCACGAACGGCAGGGCGCGACGCCCGCGCGCTGGGGTGCGGACCTGCAGACGAGCCTGTTCGCCAAGGGGCGCGCCGGCCGGCGCGCCACGACGATGCCCGCCTGGCGCGGCGACGACGTCGACACGGCGCTGCCGGCCGGCGCGTTGCGCGCGGCGCCCGCGGACCTGCCCTCGCTGTCGGAGCTGGAGGTGCTCCGCCACTACACCCTGCTGTCCAACCTGAATCACCACATCGAGCGCGGCCTGTACCCGCTGGGCAGCTGCACGATGAAGTACAACCCGCGGCTCAACGAGAAGGTGGCCGCGCTTTCCGGCTTCGCCTCGCTGCACCCGGAGCAGGACGAGGCTGACCTGCAGGGCCTGCTCTGCGCCCTGAAGCTGCTGCAGGACGCGCTCTGCGAGATCACCGGCTTCGCCGCCTGCAGCCTGCAGCCGGCCGCCGGCGCCCACGGCGAGTACCTGGGCATGCAGGTCATCCGCGCCCGCCACCTCGACCGCGGCGAGAGCGGCCGCACCGAGGTGCTGATCCCCGACTCGGCCCACGGCACCAACCCAGCCTCGGTGGTCCTCACGGGCATGAAGCCCCGCACGCTGAAGTCGGGGCCGGACGGCCGGCTCGACCTGGACGCGCTGCGGGCCGCGGTGGGCCCGCAGACCGCCGGCATCATGATCACCAACCCCAACACGCTGGGGCTGTTCGAGAGCGACATCGTGGAGGTCGCGCGCATCGTCCATGCCGCGGGCGGCCTGCTCTACATGGACGGCGCCAACCTCAACGCCATCCTCGGCAAGGCGAAGCCGGCGCTGATGGGCTTCGACGTCGTGCACCTGAACCTGCACAAGACCTTCTCCACGCCCCACGGCGGCGGCGGCCCCGGCGCCGGCCCCATCTGCGTGACGGAGGAGCTGGCGCGCTTCCTGCCGGCGCCGGTCATCCGCGAGGACGGGGGCGTCTACCGCCTCGACGCCTGCGCCGGCGAGTGCCGGCCGAGCGTGCACGCCTACCTGGGCAACACGGGCGTCTGCCTGCGCGCCCTGACCTACATCCTGCGCCTGGGCGGCGACGGCCTGACGCGCGTCTCGGAGCGCGCGGTGCTCAACGCGAACTACCTGCGCAAGCGCCTCGAGGGCCTGCTGACGGTCGAGCACGCCGACGGCACGCTGCACGAGTTCATCGCCACGGGCGCCGACTGGAAGGAGCGCTTCGGCGTGCGCACGCTGGACGTCGCCAAGCGCATGCTCGACTACGGCATCCACGCGCCGACGATCTACTTCCCGCTGATCGTGGACGAGGCGATCATGATCGAGCCCACCGAGACGGAGTCCAAGGAGACGCTGGACCGCTTCGTCGAGGTCGTGGCCGCCATCCGCGCCGAGGCCGAGCGCGACCCCGACCTGCTGCGATCGGCGCCGCACACCACGCCCGTGTCGCGCCTGGACGAGGCCGCCGCCGCGCGCCGGCCCGACCTCAGCTGGCTCGGCCCCTGCAACTGCGGCTGAGATGGGCCGCCTGCTCGTGATCCGCGACGGCGCGCGCCCCGGCGCCGAGAACATGGCGGCCGACGCCGACCTGCTCGCGCGCCGCGCGCCGGGCGACCCGACCGTGCTGCGCCTCTACCGCTGGTCCCCGCCGGCGGTCTCCTACGGCTACCACCAGGACCCCGCCGACTTCGACCGCGAGATGATCGACCGCCGCGGCTGGGGCCTCGTGCGCCGGCCGACCGGCGGCCGCGCCATCCTGCACGCCCAGGAGCTCACCTACGCCGTCGTGGGGGACGCGCCGTCGCCGCGCTTCGGCGACGACCTGCACGCCGTCTACGCGGCGATCAACGGGGCGCTGACGGAGTTCCTGCGCCGCCTCGGCCTGTCGCCGGACATCTCGCAGGGCGAGAGCCTGGCCGCGGCCCGCGGCGCGGTGTGCTTCCAGACCGCCGGCCGCCACGAGGTGACCGTCGGCGGGCGCAAGCTCGTCGGCTCGGCGCAGCGCCGGCACCCCGACCGCTTCCTGCAGCACGGCTCGATCCTGACCGGTCCGGCGCACGTCGACCTGCTGGACTGCCTGCGGGGGGAGGACCGCGGTCCGGAGCGCCGCGCCGCGCTGCTGGCGGCCACGACGAACCTGGGCGAGCTGCTGGGGCGCGACTGCGAGGGGCCGTTCGCGGACGAACTCGAGGACCTCCTCGCCGCCGTGTTCCAGGAGCGCTTCAGCTAGGTTCTGGCTCGGAGATTGTCCCTGAGTCAACGCCTTGATGCTGTTCGACTTGGACATGCAGTTGCCGCCGTGACAGGGGTGTCTGGAGGCCTTATGCGCCAGGAGGGCGCAGGAGGCCGGAGGCCAAGCGCTCCGGGCACACGAGGTGCCCGGAGCGCGTCCCCTGTCACGGCGGCAACTGCATGTCCAAGTCGCATCGCATCAAGCGTTTGCGTAGGGACAATCTTCGATCCAGAACCCTTCTAGAAGGCCAGCGACACGCCCGAGGCCGCGGCCAGGCCCTTGGTGTCGTCGGGGATGAAGGCGCCGCGGTTCGCCACCGCCAGGTCCCAGCACAGCGGGCCCAGCGCCACGCCGAGGCCGGCCGCCGCGCGGTCGACGTCGCCGCCGAAACCCAGGCCCAGGCGCGGCCGCAGCCAGCCGCACGGTCGCCACTCCACGCCCGCGTTCAGCTCGACGCGCTTGCCCGAACCCGCGCGCCCGTCCAGCGGCTTCACCACGTCCACCGCCAGCAGCAGGGGGCCCAGCGTGTTGCTGGCGCCGAAGCGGAGCGTCGTGGGGAGGCTGCGCGCGTAGGGCGCAGCCGCCGCGACCGTCTTCTCGTCGACGACGCGGTCCGCGGGCTCATCGACGTCCAGCGCAAGCGAGTCGACCGTCGCCCGCCACGTCGTGCGCTCGACGTCGCGGTCCCACGCGATGCGGCTGGCGGCGTTGCTGACCGCCAGGCCGAGGACCCAGCCGCGCGGCGCCTGCAGCGCCAGCCCGGCGTCCACCGCGTAGCCGGTCCCGCCGCGCGACGTGAGGTAGGAGGCGGCCGCCTCGCCGCGCACCTCGGTCATCGTGGCGACGACGCTCCCGCTCGCCGATTCGACGCGCAGGTCGTAGAGGCCGTGCAGGTAGCGGGCGTTGACGCCGGCCGACAGCCGCACGGCGCGGCTGGTCAGCAGCGGCGCCGCGAACGACAGGGTGCCGGAGGCCAGCGCGAAGCCCTCGCCGTCGGTGTCCTCGAAGCTGAAGCTCTCGTCGATCTCGTTGCCCATCAGGACCAGGTCGAAGAAGTCCTTGTCCAGGGTGCCGGTGCCGCCGGCGAGCCCCTGCAGGCTCAGGGCCACCGGCCCCACGCAGAGGCCCAGGGCCGAGGCCCGCACGTCCGCGTTCAGCATGAAGCCCTCGTCCGGGATGTCGTCGAGCAGCCGCTGCTTGTCGGCGGCGTCGAGCGTGGCGCCGGAGATCTCGTTGTAGCGTTCCAGGGAGAAGGCGTTGTTGTTGAGGTCCATCGCGACCGAAGCCAGGCCGACCTCCACGCCGTGGGGGCGGCGCAGCGCGAGGTTCGCCGGGTTCCAGCCGACGGCGTCGAGGCCGCGCGCCGCGGCCGTGTAGGCCCCGGCCAGGCCCATGGCCCGCACCTGGCCCTGGGCGGCGGCCGGCGCGGCGGGCAGCGCGAGCAGGAGCACCGGCAGCAGCGCGAGCAGCGGCGCGGCGCGACGGGCGGCGCGGGAGGGGGCGGGGCGGTGCGGACGTCGGGCGGTCATGGGTCGCCTCCGGGGCGCTCGGGTCGTCATTCGTCGTCGTCGCTGACGGTGATCTCGGCGGTGAGCGCGCCGCTCACCGTCAGGCGGTCCACGCTGCGCAGGGTCACGGTGCGCCCGCCGGTGCCGGGCAGGGTCGCCACCGCCGAGGTGAAGGCGCCCGGCCTGGTCAGCGCCCGCACCTGGTCGCGGGTCAGGGCGACGACGTGCCGGCTGTCGGTCGTCGCGGTCACGTAGCCGCCGATGTCGTCGACCAGCCCCGCGGTCACCGACAGCGGGCCGATCACCAGCTCCGGAGCGTCCAGCGCCGACAGGCTGTCGGGCCCGACCTGCAGCCGCACGTCCACGCCGAAGGGGAGGTGGTTGCCGATCACGGCGGTGATCGCCGCCGTCTCGAGGTGGCGGTCGAGGTCGCGGCGCAGGTCGTCGTCCAGGTCCAGCGGCTCGGGATCGAACGCGGTCTCGGACGGCAGCAGCTCGAGCCGCAGCGGGGCGTCCACGCGCCAGCAGGCGCGGGCCCGGTCGCCGGGACGCACGGTGCCCACCCAGCCGTCGCCGCCGACGCTGACCGCGCCGGAGAAGGTCAGCTCCTCCGGCAGGAGGCTCAGCAGCTCCGCGATGTTGCTGTTGTGCTCGTCCAGCACGATGCTCGTGCGGGACTCGCCGCCGGCGCGGGCGGGCGCGACCTCGGCCACGACGCTCAGCTCGGCCTCGTCGCCGGCGGCATTGCGGCCCACGAGGCTCAGCTCGACCTCGCCGCCGATGCCGGTGCCGTTGAACACGTCCACCACCAGTGTCGCCGACGCCAGGCGCACGCCGTCGAGCTCGTCGGGGATGTCGATCGTCTCGGTGCGCGGCGCGAAGGCGAAGACCTCGCGGGGGAAGACCCCCTGCACCTCGGCGAAGGCCAGCGTCAGCGGCGCGATGGCCGCCGACAGCCCGGCGTCGGCGGACAGCGTGACCACGCCGTCGCCGCTGCCGGGCGAGGCGATCGCCACGTCGTAGGTCAGCCGGGTCAGCGGGTCGCCGCCGCCGGCGGTGATCGTGCAGCCGGCGAGGTCGACGGCCGTCCGCCGTTCGCCGCCCGACGGCAGGTCCAGGCGCACGACCAGCGTGTCGCCGCGGAGGTCCCGCAGCTGCGGGAACGTCACGCGCGCCGAGCAGGGCAGGTCGATGCCGCTGGACAGCGCGAGGTCCAGCACGCCGCTGCCGATCGTCGCTTCCAGCACGCCCAGCGAGTCCGGCAGGTCGGCGCTGCCCGACTCGGCGAAGGCGAGCGCCTCGACGCGGGCCGTGGCCTCGTCGACGACCAGGCCGGTCAGCAGCATCGTCACCGACAGCGAGGCGTCGGGAGTCACGACGGCGGCGGCGGCTCCCGGCGAGCCGCCCTGCAGGCGCACGGCCAGCCCGCCTGACAGCACGGCGCCGGCGAGGTCGGTCTGCACCGCCGCGCTGTCGCCCGGCGCGATCGCGCCGTCGAAGACCACCGTCGTCACCACCGCGCCCGCGCCGTCCAGGACGTCGGCGACGATCCGCTCCGGCGCCGCCGCGCCCGAGACCGGCACCGGCAGCCCGTTGCGCAGCCGCACCTCGAGCCGGCCGGAGGCGATGCGCGCGGAGTCGAGCCGGTCCAGGGGGGCGGGATCGCTCTGCAGGTCGATCGTGAACGCCGGCACCGGCAGTGGCACCGGCGGCAAGGCCGCCAGCTCGGGTGCGATCTCGGCCAGCGTGAAGCCGGCGGTCCGGGGCGGCTGGTCCGGCAGCGCGAAGGCGCCGAGCTGGGCCGCGACGTCGAGGCCGTCCAGCTCGGCGACGAGGTCGAGATCCAGCTCGACGCTCGTCGTGTCGCCCTCGGCGCCGAACACCAGCACGGAGTCCGCGCCCGCGACGACGTCGTCCTGGTCCTCGAGCGCTTCGAGCACCGTCAGCTCGTGCGTGCCGATGGGCACCGAGACGCGGGTCGTGAAGACCGGCAGGGCGGGTTCGGCGATCTCGCAGCCGGCGGCGGCGAGGCAGGCGGTCAGCAGGCCGGCGGCGGCGAGCCGGCGCTGGGCGGCGACGATGTGCATGGTGCTCTCCCGGTTGTCGTTCCCTCGTCGCCGCCGGCCATGAAAGTCCCGTGCCGCGGAGCGGCGCGGCATCGGCCCGGGCGCGGGGGCGCGACGGGGAACCATCGGGAACGTCGGGGCAGGACGCGCCGCCGCGGCCTGTCCCCGTCCGCGTGGAGACATCCCGCGCCCCGACGCGGGCGCCGCAGCTTGCACGGAGGCCCGTGCTAAGTGCGTCCGGGCCGAGGGCCGGCCTTGACCGCGCGCGGGGACCGTCCCTAGACTGACCCGGGCCGACCAACCGGGAGCATCGATGATCCGCGACCTGCTGACGCGACTGGCGACCGCCCTGCTGCTGGTGCTGGCCGCGCTCAGCCTGGTCTTCCTGATGGCGCGCCTGGCGCCGGGCGACCCGGTGGAGATGCTGCGCGACCCCGACCTCGACGCCGCCGGCCGCGCGCTGCTGCGGCAGCAGTACGGCCTCGACCGCCCGCTCGCCGAGCAGTACGTGCGCTGGCTGGGGGGCGTGGTGCTGCACGGCGACCTCGGCCGCAGCCTGCGCCTGCACCGCGAGGTGTCGGACATCCTCGCCGAGGCCGTGCCGCGCACGCTGCTGCTGACCGTCACCGCCTACCTGGTCCACCTCGCGACGGCGATCCCGCTGGGCGTGTGGATGGCGCGCCGCCGCGGCTCGGCCGCGGAGCGGGCCGTCGGCGCCCTGGGCCTCGCGGTGAACTCCCTGCCGGCCTTCTGGCTCGGGCTCATGCTCGTGCTGGTCTTCGCCCGCGGGCTGGGGTGGTTGCCCGCCTCGGGGATGCACGCCCCCGACCACGCCGCGCTGTCCTGGTCCGCCCGCCTGCTGGACACCCTGCGTCACCTCGTGCTGCCGGTGGCGGTGCTCGGCCTGGCCACCGCCGTCGGCACGGCCCGCTACGTCCGCCAGGCCGTGCTCGAGGTCCTGGAGTCCGAGTTCGTGACGGCCGCCCGGGCCCGCGGCCTGTCGGAACGCGCCGTGGTCTGGCGCCATGCCGTGCGCAACGCCCTGCTGCCGGTGGTCACGCTGGTGGGGCTGAACCTGCCGGCGCTGCTCGGCGGCGCGGTGGTGACCGAGACCGTGTTCGCCTGGCCGGGCATGGGCCGCGTCGCGGTGGAGGCGCTGTGGGCGCGCGACTACCCGGTGATCCTCGGCGCGACGGGACTCTCGGCCGTGATGGTGGTGGCCGGCAACCTGCTGGCCGACCTGTTCTACCGCGTGGTCGACCCGCGTGCGCGGTCGGGCGGGGAGGGGCGGACGTGAGCGCCGTGGGCCGCGCCCTGCGGCACGACGCCGGCGGGCGCGCGGGACTGATCCTGATCCTGCTGCCGCTGCTGGCGGCGGCCCTGGCCGGACCGCTGGCGCCCGGCGATCCGCTGCAGGTGGGGACCGCCGCCGAGCGGCTGCTGGCCCCGTCGCCGTCGCACCCGCTGGGGACCGACGCGCTGGGCCGCGACGTCCTGGGGCGCCTGATGCTGGGCGGCCGCGCCTCGCTGGCGGTGGGCTGGTCCGGCGTGCTGGGCGCCGTGCTCCTGGGGACGCTGGTGGGGCTCGCCGCGGGCCTGGGCCACTCGCGACTCGACCGCGCGCTCATGGGGTTGACCGACCTGTTCCTCGCCTTCCCCCGCGTGTTCCTGGTGCTGCTGCTCGCGGCCGTCGCGGCGCCTTCCCTGGCGCTGGTGGCGACGGTGATCGCGGCCACGGGGTGGATGGGCGTGGCCCGCCTGGTGCGGGCCGAGACGCTCGCGTTGCGCGACCGGCCCTTCGTCGTCGCGGCGCGCAGCCTCGAGCTGCCGGCGTGGCGGCTCGCCGCCCGCCACGTCCTGCCGCACGTGCTGCCCCTGGTCGTCCTCGCGGCCGCGCTGCGCGTGGGCGGCGCGATCCTGCTGGAGTCCTTCCTCAGCTACCTCGGGTTGGGCGCCCAGGACCCGACCGTGTCCTGGGGAGCCATGATCGAACACGGCCACCGCCACCTGGCCGACGCCTGGTGGCTGGCCGCGTTCCCCGGCCTCGCGATCGCGCTGACCGCGGTCGGCCACAACCTGCTCGGGGACGCCCTGCGCGACGCGCTCGATCCGCGTGCCGGCGGCCGCCACGACTCGCCCGAGGCGGGTGGCTCTTGAGCGCTCCCCGCCTGCTGAGCTGCGAGTCCCTGCGGGTGGCCTACCCGGGTCCGGACGGCGGCCGCGAAGCCCTGCGCGGCGTGGACCTGGCGCTCGACGCGGGGGAAGTCGTGGCGGTGGTCGGGCCGTCGGGCGCCGGCAAGTCGTCGCTGGCCCTGGCCGTGCTGGGCTTGCTGCCGTCGCGGTCGCGCGTGTCGGGCGTCCTGCGCTGGCGGGGCGAGCCGGTGGCTCCCGGTCCGGCTCACCGGCGGCTGCTGGGCCGCGACATCGGGATGCTCTTCCAGGACCCGCTGGCGAGCCTGGACCCGGTCGTGCGCGTCGGGGACCAGCTGGTCGAGACGCTGCGTGCCCTGCGTCGCGACGGGAGTCTGGATGCGCACCGGCGGTCCCGGGAACTGCTGGCCGAGGTGTTGCTGCCGGACCCCGCCGCGGTGGCGCGGCGCTACGCCCATCAGCTCAGCGGCGGCGAGCGCCAGCGCGTCGCGCTCGCGCTCGCCTTGGCCGGCGACCCCGCGCTGCTCGTCGCGGACGAACCCACCACGGCCCTGGACGCGGCCGTCGGGGCCGCCGTCGCGGGACTGCTGGGGGACCTCGTGCGCCGCCGCGGCATGTCGCTGCTGCTGGTCACCCACGATCCCCGCCTGACGGCGGGACTCGTCGACCGGGTCCTGCGCCTGGAGTCGGGGCGGATCGCGGCGGGGGCGGCGACGGTCGCCGTCGTCGGCGAGGTGGACGGTCCTGCCGGCGAAGCGGGCCCGTGTGCGGACGCGGGCGTCGGCGCGCCGGCCTTGAGCTGCCGCGGCGTCGAAGTTCGGTATCCGGGTCACGGAGGCCGACCCGACGTCGTGGCGGTGCGCGGCGTCGACCTGACGATCGGCGCCGGCTCGTCGCTCGCCCTGGTGGGGGAGTCGGGGTGCGGCAAGACCTCGTTGGCGCGGGCCGTGTGCGGGCACCTGCGGCCCGCCGCGGGGGAGATCGAGGTGGGTGGCCGTCCCGTCGGCGGCCGGCCCCGCCGGGCCGCGCAGATGATCTTCCAGGACCCGTATTCCTCGCTGGACCCGCGACAGACCTGCGGCGATGCCGTCGCCGAGGCGGCGCGCGCGGCCGGCGGCACGGCGGCCGCGTCCCGCCTCGCCGCCGCCGATCTGCTTGCCGCCGCCGGCCTGGGGCCCGGGATCGCCGCGCAGCGCCCCCATGCGCTCAGCGGCGGCCAGCGGCAGCGCGTGGCCGTCGCGCGCGCGCTGGCGGCGCGGCCGGTGCTGCTGGTCGCCGACGAACCGACCGGGTCGCTCGATCCCGACGCCGCGTCCCTGCTGATCGAAGTGTTGCGGCGTTTCCGGGGCGATACCGGCTGCGGCCTGCTGCTGATCACCCATGATGTCGCGCTCGCACGGCGGACGTGCCGCGAGGTGGCCGTGATGTTCGCCGGACACGTGCTGGAGGTGCTGCCGGCCGGCGCCGTCCCGAGCCACCCCTACACGCGCCGGCTGTCCACCGGCGGCGAGGGTGCGCTGATCCCGCCGGACCTCGCAGGCTGTCCCTACGCGTCCCGCTGCCCCCTGGTGGAGGATGCCTGCCGGAGCGCCTTGCCGGACCTCCGGTCCCTCGTTCCGGGACACGTTTCGCGGTGCCCGGTGACCGCCGGAAACCCCGAAACACATTAGGTTGACAGCGGTTTTGGCAATCTCTATATTCAGCCGTGAGTTGCCGGTTGAGGGCTGGAAATTCCCCACGTTCCCGGTCGCCGGACGACCTGATTCCGGCCAGGGAAGTTGAGGTCATGGGTCGGCGCATGCCGGCCGCGCGCTCGTCTCCGCTCCGGAGGCCGGTGCCGCGCGGTCGAGGACCGACCCGAGCACTCGCTTCGATCGGACGAGGTCCGTCGAAAGGAGCCGCGCGATGCTCCGTCGCCTGCGCAACATAGTGGTCCGGCCCGCGGTCAGGCTGGCTCTGCTCGCCTGCATCCTGCTGCCCGCCCTCGCGTCCGCCCAGGGCGCCCCTGGTTCGATCAAGGGCACCATCCGCGACGTGGAATCCGGCGAGTACCTGAACTACGCGAACGTGCTGCTGAAGGGCACCTCCCGCGGCACGATGTCCCTCGGCGACGGCAACTTCTACTTCCAGAGCCTGCGTCCCGGCAAGTACACGGTCCAGGTCCTGTACCTCGGCTACGCCCCCGAGGAGGTGACGGTCGACGTCGTGTCGGGCGTCCAGGCGGAGATCCGCTTCGACATGAAGGTCGTGATCGTCGAGACCCTCGAGGCCTACGCCGTCGAGGGCGACCGCTACATGGTCGATATCAAGAGCGGGGTCACCGAGCAGAGCTTCACCGGCGACCGCCTCGCCGACTACGCCATCGACTCGGTCGAGGAGGCCGTCGCCAAGCAGGCCGGCGTGCAGATGCGCGACGGCGAGCTCTACGTGCGCGGCGGCCGCTCCGGCGAGGTCTCGATGCGCATCGACGACGTGCCCGTCGACAACGTCGGCGGCGGCGGTGCCATCTCCGTCTCCTCGATGGCCGTCGAGGCGACCGAGCTGGTGACCGGCGGCATGGACCCCGAGTACGGCTCGGCCATGTCCGGCGTCATCAACGTCACCACCCGCTCCGGCGGCGAGTCCTTCGAGGGCGGCCTGCGCTACATGACCGACGACTTCGGCCGCCAGGACAAGACCTACACCAACTACGACCGCTTCGAGTTCGGCTTCGGCGGCCCCACCCCCGTGCAGAAGCTGACCTACTTCCTCGCCGGCGACTTCGTGTTCACCGACACCGAGAACTACTCCGTCGCCAACCGCCCCGAGTACCGGGTCGACCTCGGCGGCACCACGCTCTTCCAGTTCCGTCGCCGCCAGGTCAACCAGCTCAAGGGCTCCACGAAGTGGCAGTACACCTTCAGCGAGAACCTGAAACTCACGGGCGAGTACACGCTCAATTCGGCCTCGAACGAGTCCTACTCGCCGAACTGGAGCGTGTCGGGCTACTCGCGGCGCGTGCTGATGATGCCTCTGCTGGTGAACACCCCGGGCGACGACTCGTGGCTTTACACGCGCAACTACGTGCCCGTCTACTACGGCCCCTGGTACGAGCGGATGAACCAGGCCTCCCACCCGGCCGTGGTCATCGACGCCCGCAACGCCAGCCTCATCCGGCGCATGGTGCCCGTGCTGCAGGTCCGCTCCACCGACGGCCGGCTCTACACGGTCGCGGCCGAGCCCGGCTTCGACGGATTCCGCTACCCCTACTCCACCTACTCGACGGCCCAGGAGGACTCGTCCTACACCTGGTTCAACTCGGCCGACCGCAGCGGCGTCAACCGGAGCCTCAGCCAGAACCTCAAGTTCGTGCTGACGCACAACCTGACCGACGACACCTTCTACACCATGAAGTTCTCGGCGCTGCGCAATGACAACGTGTTCTCGGTCAACGGCCAGGACCCCTGGGAGTACCAGCACGGCCCCATCGCCTCGCCCGGCCTGTTCTACGGCCAGGCGAGCCTCTATCTGAACGGCTCGGACTACTACACCGACCCGCTGAATCCGCTCTTCGTGACCACCAGCGACTTCCCCTATTACGGGGAGGACTACACGCGGACCTACATCGCGAAGTTCGACCTCTCGACCACGCGCTGGGCGGGCCACCTCGTCAAGATGGGCCTGCAGCTGCAGTACAACGACATCGAGAGCAACAACCTGTCGTACCCGGCCTACGAGCGGCAGAACCGCTTCACGGGCGAGTACTCGCTGGGCGCCAGCTCGAACATCTTCCACTCGTACAACCCCGAGGCCTCCTACTACGTGCAGGACCGCTGGGAGTACGAGGGCATGGTGATGAACTACGGCTTCCGCTGGGACCTCTTCTCGCCGGGCTCGGCCGCGGAGATCCTGCTGGACAACGACGACGTCAACAAGAACGTCATCAAGTACAAGCACCAGTTCTCGCCGCGCCTCGGCTTCGCGTTCCCCATCACCGAGCGCGACGGCTTCAACTTCTCCTACGGCCGGTTCATCCAGTTCCCGACCCGCGACCTGCTGTTCAGCAGCCAGGACCCCCTGGGCAACGCCGGCACCCTCGGCAACCCCAACCTGAAGGCCGAGACGACCATCGCTTACCAGGCCGGCATCAAGCACCAGTTCACCGACTACCTCGCGGGCTCGGTCGCCATCTACTCGCGCGACATCTACGACCTGATCGCGGCGACCACGGTCACTGACGAGGAGACCGGCAACACCCTGCCGCGCTACATCAACAAGGCCTACGCCTCGGCGCGCGGCGTCGAGGTGACGCTGAACAAGCGCTACTCCGACAACTTCGCCTTCGACGTCGCCTACACCTTCTCCTACGCGGACGGCGTCGCCTCCTCGCAGGAGTTCGGCGCGAACCCCGAGGGCCTCGAGTACCTGCCCAACCAGGAACTGCCCCTGAACTGGGACCAGCGCCACGTCTTCCACCTGTCGCTGCTGCTGCAGCAGCCGAACTCGTGGTCGGGCTCGATGACGTTCTCCTACGGCAGCGGCTTCCCCTGGACGCCCAACGACCGCTACGCGCGCAAGGTGGACCCGCTGCTCGAGAACAGCGAGCGCCTGCCCGCCACCTACGACCTGACGTTCCAGGGCCAGAAGGAGATCAACTTCTACGGCCAGCGCCTGACCATGCGCTTCCAGGCCCACAACCTGATCAACCAGGACATGGTGCGCAACCCCGGCGCCGTCCTCACGCCCGGCCTGCGCAACGCCACTTCGGCCTACGTGTCGTACCTGACCGAGACCGGCAAGTACGGCGGCGCCTATCTGCAGGATGCCAACGGCGACAACTACAACGAGTTCATCCCTATCAACGACCCGCGCGTCTTCATGGACCACCGCCTGTTCCGCGTCGGCCTCGGCTGGACGTTCTAGGACCGGGAGGGGCAGGGACGGGGTTGTCAGAGGGAAAGGAATGACCATGATCTCCAGCCGCAGACTACCGGACCGCACGGGCGCCGCCGGCACCCGGACCGGCCTGGCCCTGCTGGTAGCGACGGCCCTGCTGTCGGCGTCCCCGGCGGCGGCCTGGGTGGACCTCGATCAGTTCAGCGACCACCCCGGGCCGGTTCCGAACGGTTACGCCGTCACCGACGGTTCCTACGTGATGAACGTCGGCGAATTGCAGATGAACATCACCAACTTCGGGCTCATCGGCTCCCAGGCCGGGTCCAACTTCACCTACAGCAACGCGCCGTCGGCCCAGTGGCCGGCCGGCACCGGCGTCGAGTACCTCTGGTCCGCCGGGCTGTGGGTCGGCGGCGTGGTCCTCGGCGAACGGCTGGTCTCGACCGGCCAGTACGAGACGGAGATCCGGGCCCGCAACGAGATCGCCGACACGATCTACGAGGGCATCGGCGGCCAGGTCACGCGCCCCACCGGTTTCGCCAACGCCAGCGGCAAGCGTCAGCCGGAATCGGGGGCCAACGACGACGACGACACCGATCGCGATCCCTCCTCCGATACCTACGGCGACCCCCTCTACGACGAGGAGACGCTCAACGGCTACGACGACGACGGGGACGGCGAGTTCGAGGAGGACTTCGGGCAGGTCGGCAACCAGATGATGGTCTGCACGATGTACGACAACACGCGCCTGGCGGGGGAACTGTTCCCCGACCACACGCCGATCAACCTGAAGATCGTCCAGAAGTCCTTCGCCTGGGAGAACGACGACGCCGACGATTTCGTGGCCTTCGAGTTCGAGGTCACGAACGTGGGCGTGGCCTCGGTCAACGACGTGTACATCGGCTTCTTCGCCGACGCCGACATCGGCCCGCTCACCCGCCCCGGCCGCGCCGAGGACGACATGGCCGGCAGCGAGACCCGGCTCGTGCGTGCCCGCGACAACAGCTACGTGCCGGTGTCCGTCGGCTACATGTTCGACAGCGACGGCGATGAAGGCTCGACCCCGGGCTATCTCGGCATCGTATTCCTGGGGCACGACACCGACCCGTCCGGTCGTCTGGCGCCGCGTAGCGTCGGCATCCGCAGCTTCAATCATTTTTCCGGCAACGCGCCCTTCGCCCGCGGCGGCGACCCCTCCAACGACGCCGAACGCTATGAGCTGCTCAGCGAACCGAACTTCGACAACAACACGACCGTCGGCAAGGAGAACGACTACCGCTTCCTGATCTCGGCCGGCCCCTTCTCCGAACTGCCGCCCGGCGAGACGCTGCAGTTCCAGGTCGCCGTCGTGGTGGGCATCGGCCTCGACGGCATGCTGCAGAACGCCGCGGAGGCCATGCTGACCTGGATGGGCAACTCGTTCAACCTCGACGGCGACAACTCGACCGGCGTCTTCGGCCGCGAAAAGAAGATCTGCATCCGCGATTTCGGCCAGGACATCTTCACCTTCGTGGCCGACGTGATGGACACCACCTGCGTGGCGGAGGAATGGCTGCTCGGACTGCCCCTGATCACGAGCGACGACCTCGACGCAGACGGCTGCATCTACGTCAACATGGACAACTGCTTCGAGTGCGTGCGCCAGGCGGGCGAGTTCTGCACGCGTGACAACCGCCTCATCGAGACCCTCTGGACCTGCAGCAATGAAAATGGGCCGTGGGCCGGCTGTACCGGCGTCGAAGGCAACGAGACCCTGATCCACTGGCTGGTCGGCATGGCGCCGCCGCCGCCGGGGGTGCGGCTGTGGCCGACCGACAGCGCGGTGCACGTCTTCTGGGACAACCGCAGCGAGACGACGGTCGACGTGCGCGCCAACCGCATCGACTTCGAGTCCTACCGCGTCTGGCGCGCCGACAACTGGGACCGTCCCTTCGGCTCGTCGGTCGAGAACGGTCCCGAGAGCGGGCTCTGGCAGCTGATCGCCGAGTACGACTACGTGAACACGTTCATCAGCACGCGCGAGCTCACCGACGGCACCACCGTGGTGGACACGCTGCCCCTGGGCGCCAACACCGGCCTGGAGCAGATCCGCTACCGCCCGCGGGTGCTCGACGACCCGAGATTCGAGGGCCTCGCCGAGGCGATGCGGCAGGTCGTCGCCGCCGACACCATCGGGCGCTACGTGGTGCGTCCGCCGCTCTTCGATCGCAACGGCGATCCCGTCCCGGAGTTGTCCGGACTGCTGGCCTGGCAGGGCTACCCGGCCGCCCTGGATACCTTCTTCATGGTCACGGGCCGCGAGGCGCTGCTGCCCACGCACACCTCGAAGCTGGCGCTCAGCTTCTACGAGTACATCGATCCGGCCGTCCACAACGGGTTCCTGTACTTCTACTCCGTGACCGCGTCCGACCACGCGATCCGGATCAACGCGGACAACACCATGACGGTGATCGGGGACGGCCTGTCCGGCGATCCGGGCTCGTCCTTCACGAACACCAATCCCGGGTCGAACGCGCAGACGGTCGAGGCGCGCGAGCGCGACGGCGCCAACATCTTCGTCTACCCGAATCCCGCCACGCGCGAGGCGCTCGCGGAATTCCAGCAGTTCTCGCCGAACGCGGACGACCCGACCGGCGTGCGCGTCAACTTCAGCAACCTGCCCCGCGCCCACAACACCGTCAAGATCTTCACCCTCGACGGCGACCTGGTGGAGACGATCGAGCACGACGGCACGGGCGGGTACGGCGAGACGAGTTGGAACCTGGTCAGCCGCAACGGCCAGGAGGTCGTGAGCGAGATCTACCTGTTCACAGTCCAGTCCGATGACGATCGCTTCGAGGATTTCATCGGCAAGTTCGTCGTCATCCGTTAACCGCTCGGCCGGACCGGCGGAGCCGGACGGCCGCTACCGACGCGAGAGGGTTCTGGAGGTTTCCATGAGACGCATTGCGATCCTGGCCCTTGCCGCCCTGGTCCTGCCCGCGGCCGCCCAGGCCGAACTCTTCGAGAAGGTGGGCACCTTCGGCGCGCAGTTCCTGCAGATCGGGACCAGCGCCCGGGCGACGGGCATGGGATCGGCGTTCACGGCCGTGGCCGACGACGCCAGTTCCGTCTTCTGGAACCCGGCCGGTTTGGTCGAGGTTCGCGGCAACGAGTTCCTGGTGTCCCAGGTCGAGTGGCCGGCCGACATCAACCTGAGCTCCGCCGTCCTGGCCATGAACCCCAAGGTCCTGCCGGGCACCTTCGGCTTCTCCGTGCGTTCGCTGTGGCTGGACCCGATGCCGGTCCGCACGGCCAACCGCCCCGAGGGCAACGGCGAGAGCTTCGATGCCGGCTCGGTCGCCTTCGGCTTCTCCTACAGCCGGTTCTGGACCGACAAGTTCTCCGCCGGCTTCACCATGAACTACCTGCACGCGGGCCTGGCCGAGGAAGCCGTCAACTCCGCCGGCTTCGACTTCGGCATCCTGTACCGCATCGGCGTGCGCAACCTCCGCCTGGGCATGGTCATCCAGAACCTGGGCGGCAAGATCACCTTCGACGAGCTACCGGCCAAGATGCCGACGACGTTCAAGGTCGGCGCCAGCTTCTTCGCCGTCGACACCGAGGACCACAAGGTCCTGGCCTCGGCGGAGTTCCAGCACCCGGCGGACAACGCCGAGCGGGCGAACGTGGGCTTCGAGTACAGCATGCGCGAGCTGCTCTACGGACGCGTCGGCTACAACCTGAACTACGACAGCGACAAGCTGGCCTGGGGTTTCGGCGTGGCCATCAACACGGGCAAGGACGCCAAGGCCCTGTTCGACTACAGCATGGTCGACATGCAGGCCCTGAGCTACGTGCACCGGTTGACGCTGACCTTCGTCTACTAGTCGCGACACGGCGGCGACGGTTGCCTGGCCCGCCCCGCGAGAGGGGCGGGCCTTCGCCGTCCCGGCGCGGTTGTCCGCGGCCGGCGGGATCCCTAGATTGATGCGCAGGCGGAAGCGTTCCCTCAACCCGGCGGGGGTCGGCATGTTCCTGGATCGGGCCGCGGGACTGCGGCGCGTACTGAGTGTCTCGACGCTGGTCTCCTGCCTGGCGGCCACCGTCCCGGCCGCGGCCGCCCTGGTGCGGCCGCTCGACGGCACCGGCGGGTTCGGGGTCTGCCTGGATTACGCCAACCTGCCCGCCGCCGACGGCGCTGCGGACATCCTGCTGCTGTTCTCGGTGGCGAACGACGGCCTGCATTTCCGCGAGCAGGCCGGCGGCAAGCTGGCCGGGAGCCTCTCGGTCGAAGCGACGCTCGACGCCGGCGACGGCGCGCCGATCGTCCGCCGCGAGACGCTCGCCTTGGCCGCGCGCACGCGCGAAGAGGCGGCGTCGCCGACCAGCTACCAGGTCTTCACCCTGCGGATCCCGGGCGTGCGCGCCGCGCGCGGCGATCTGCGCTGCCGGCTGGAGGATCTCGCCGCGCCCCGCGACGACGATGCCGGGACGGTCGCCGTCGCCGACGTGCGCGGGGAGTGGTGCCGGGAGGCGCCGCCGCCCGAGCTGCGCGGCCTGTGGCTCCACGCGCCCCTGTTCCTCTCGGGCGCCCCCCGCACCGGCGACGCCGGCGGCGCGGTGGCCGCCGCCCGCCTGCGCGGCGACCGCCTCGCCATGTTCCTGCACCCCAACCGTCGCTACGGCCTCGAGCAGCCGCGGCTGCAGGTGACCTTCGAAGCCGAGGCGGTCGGGATCGGCCCCGGCGACCGCGGGCGACTGCCGCGCACGCTGCTGATGCAGGTGCTGGCCCGCGACCTGGACTACGTGGTGCGCGACACGCTGGAGCTCGGGCTCGAGCCGGAGTCCTTCCTCGGCGGCGGCGGCTTCGCCGCGGTGACCTGGGACTGCGACGTCAATCGGCTGCCGCCGGGATCCTACCAGCTCAGCTGCGCCCCCCTGGACGGCTGGGGCAACGCCTGGGTCGTCGAGTTCGACGTCATCTGGCAGCTCCAGGCGCTGACCAGGCCGGCGGGAGACACCGAGGCGATGGGCCGGCTCGTGCTGCTCGGCGACCGCCGCGAGGCCTTCCTGCAGGCCGGTCGCTCGGGTCGTGAAGCGCTGCTCGCCGAATTCTGGGACGAGCTCGACCCCGACCCGACGACCGCGGGCAACGAGGCGCTCGAGGAGTTCAAGCGGCGCGTGAGCTACGTGAACCGCTACCTCGGCGGCATGGGCCGCGCGGGCCCCGTCGACGACCGTGGTCTGGTGTACGTGCTGCTCGGACCGCCCGACGAGATCGATAAGCAGGACGTGCCCGCCAACGCCCTGGACTTCGAGGACGCCCTGTCGCGCGTGCACGACTCCTTCCTGGCGCCCAACGAGGGGCTCGTGCTGCGGGACCAGTACACCGACGAGGAGCAGTCGACCCTGGCCGTGCGCGAGAGGCTCGACCGCGCCACGTCGCAGGAGAAGTTCAAGGCCTTCGAACTGTGGAAGTACAAGGGGCGCGGCCGGCCCCTGTTCCCGAACCAGTACACCTCGATGCCCCTGGGCCTGAACTTCCTGTTCCTGGCCAGGCTCGGCGGCGGCGCCTACACCCTGGAGTCGACCAACGCCCACACCCAGGGAGGGCCATCCCGGTGACGCTTCCGGTAAGCCCGGCGGGTCCCAGATCCCCATGAAAACTGTTGACTTGCACCCGGCGTTGACACTTATTTCAGGGCAAGATAAGCTCCCCGGCGAGGTCGGTGGAGAGCGCTGCGGAGCGCAGGGAATCGCGGGTCGGCGGCGGTTGTGACGCGACCGAATTACCGGCTCGCTCGGGTTTCTCGTCAGATCTGGCCGAACGCCAAGGCGGTCCCCAGCCGCCACCCGTCCGTTCGGCGGCAACCGGACCCACGGGTATCCATCTGGAAAGGGAGAGCAGGCACAATGGCACGTCATCGCACGTCTACCCACGCCGTCTTCTCGCTGCTCGCGGTGTGTGTCTTCGCGCTCGTCCTCGCGGCCCCGGCGATCAGCCAGGCGCAGTCGCGGACCGGCAGCAACATCGAGGGCATCATGGCGACGCCCGACTCCCTGGCCTTCGCTTCCGGCGCGCAGGACTCGGCCGACGAGGTGCCCAGGATCATCGAGAAGCGCGGCGGCCTGATGGGCCTGCTCGAGCAGACTCCGCTGGGCAAGAGCGGCGCCGGCGAGCTGTTCATCAAGGGCGGGCAGTTCATGTGGTGGCTGCTCGCCGTGACCATCCTCGGCCTGGTCTTCATGATCGAGCGCGCCTGGACCCTCAACCGCGCCGCGGTCAACTCGCGCAAGCTGATCGGCGCGGTCATCACCACGCTGCGCAGCGACGGCGTGCAGGCGGCCAGCGAGGAGTGCCAGAAGGTGCGCGGCCCCATCGCGGCCATCCTCTACTCCGGCCTGCAGAAGGCCGACCGCGGCCCCGAGGCCGTCGAGAAGGCCATCACCACCGCGGGCACCATCGAGATGGCGTTCCTCGAGCGCGGCCTGATCTGGATCGCTTCGGTGTCGACCATCGCGCCCCTGATCGGCTTCCTGGGCACGGTGTCCGGCATGATCAACGCCTTCGAGGCCATCGCCGGCAGCGACACGGTCAACGCGCAGCTGGTGGCCTCCGGCATCTCCGAGGCGCTGATCACCACGGCCGCCGGCCTGGTCATCGCCATCCCGACCTCGATCTCGTTCAACTGGTTCGTGCAGCGCATCGACCGGTTCGTGATCGAGATGGAAGAGGCCTCGGTCGAGCTGGTCGACGAGCTGGTCCGTCAGCAGCACGCGTAGCAGCACCGCGCCCCGACGGGGCGCGACGCGAGGAGTGCAGACGTGGGCGTACTGTCCAAGCGCAAGAAGCGGCGGGATGTCGGCGAGATCCCGACGTCGTCGACGAGCGACGTCGCCTTCCTGCTGCTGATCTTCTTCATCGTCATGCCCATGAAGAGCGACGAGATCGGCCTGTCCATGGTGCTGCCCGGCAAGGCGACCGCGGAATCGACCGTGAGGGTCCGCCAGAGCAACGTGGCGACGATCCGCGTCCTGGCCGGCAACACCCTGACCTTCGAGGACGCGCCGATCGCCCTGTCGCGGCTGCAGCAGGCGATCCGCGAACGGCTGGCCGGCAACGACCAGACCGTCGTCGTGCTGGAAACGCATCCGGACGCCGACTACGGGATGATGATCGCCTGTCTCGACGAGATCAAGCTGGCGGACGCCCGCAAGGTGTCGCTCAAGACGACCAAGCCCTAGGGAGGGATTCCGGATGGCCTTCAAGCGCGCGACGAAGATGGGGGCCTACATCCCGACGTCGTCCATGGGCGACATCGCCTTTCTGTTGCTGATCTTCTTCATCGTGACGGTCGTCTTCACGGAGGAGACGGGTCTGGTCGTGACCCTGCCCCGCGCCGAAGCCGGCGAAGAGGGCCTGCGCGACATGATCTCCAACGTCTTCATCAACGAGAAGGGCATGATCTCCATCGACGACATGATCGTGCGGCCCGAGCAGGTGGCGGGGGTCATGTCGCAGAAGGTCGCCGAGAACCCCTTCATGATCGTGGCGTTCAAGACCGACAAGGAAACGCCCTACGGCGTGGTCAGCGACGTGATGGAAGGCCTCAAGGAGGCCAACGCGGTGCGGGTGTTCTTCAACACCGACCTCAACCTCCCCGGCGTCGCTTACTAGGGTGGGGAACATGGAATACGTCTCATTCAAGACCGTCGCCACCGCCAACGATCACTTCAAGGCGCAGTACAACATGTACATGCGCCGCGCCGCGGTGGCGGCCGTGGTCCTGACCGTCCTGTTCTTCCTGTTCTCGCCGAAGTACAAGCCGAATCCCTACAAGCTGTACGAGAAGCCCATGGAAGTCGTGACGATCGACGAGGCCGTGGACATCCCGCCGCCGCCGCAGGACATCCCGAAACCGCCGGTGAACATCGAGGCTGCGCTCGACGACGACGTCGAGGAGGACGTCGAGATCGCCGACACGCTGATCGATGCCGAGGATGCCCTGGACGACATGTGGGGCGACGGCATGGACGACGGCGGCGATGAGTTCGAGGTCTCCCAGGAGAAACCGGTCCTGACCCAGTACGTCAGCCCCGACTACCCGGAGATGGCCCGAGCCAGCCAACTCGAGGGCACCGTGGTGGTCAAGGTGCAGGTCGGGACCGACGGCTCGGTGCTGCAGGCGGTGGTGCTGACGGCGGTGCACCCGCTGCTGGACAAGGAAGCCGTCAAGGCCGCCAAGCGCTGCAGGTTTCAGCCGGGCCGGCAGCGCGGCATCGCGGTCAAGGCCTGGATGGCGATCCCCTTCGCGTTCCGGCTCCACTGAGCCACGCCGGCCGCCGCGCCGGTGCGAAAAAGGGGGCGGGGATGCAACCCCGCCTCCTTGTTTGCGTCTCAAGCAGGTGTTGCGTCTCGAGACGGTGTTGCGACTCCCTGCGCGGGTCGAGCGACCCGCGCAGGGGCGGGGCCGGAAATGCGTTTGGCAAGCCGGCCCCGCTTCCCTACAATCCGGGCGTCGAGGACGTTTCCCGGATGCCCACCCGGTGCAAAGGAGTCTCCGCATGGTGCCCCTGACCGTCGCCTTCCGCCGCGTCGCCGCTTTGGCGGCCGTCCTGGCGTGCCCGCTGATCGCCGGCGCGGACGACCTGCCCGTCCGCGACTTGCCCGTCCGCGATCTGGCCGACTGCGTCGCCATCGCGCTGCAGGAAAGCCCGACGCTGGCCGTCGCCGCCGAGAACACCGGCATCGCCGGCCAGGGCGTGCGGCAGGCCTGGGGTCAGTTCCTGCCCAGCCTGAGCCTGTCCCGCACCTGGCAGAAGAGCGAGCGCACCGATTACGACTACGAGAACCCGGTCACCCTGGCCATCGAAGACTACAAGGAGAAGTCCAAGTACAAGGACTACGGCGCGAGCAGCGACTTCTACCTGTTCCGCGGCCTGAGCGATTTCGGCGGGCTCAAGTCGGCGCGCGGCGACCTGCGCGCCGCCGAGGCCAGCGAGGCCTACAGCCGCCAGCAGGTGATCGAGACCGTGGCCGCCGCCTACATCGACCTGCTGCGCTCCGAGCGGCTGCTGGACGTGGCCGTCCAGAGCGAGGACCTGGCCGTCCGCGAGTTCGAGAAGGCCGAGACCTACCACCGCATCGGCTCGGCCGCCCGCAGCGACGTGCTGTCGGCCAAGGTGCGCCAGGAGCAGACGCGCCTGGAGGTCATCCGCGCCCGCAACGCCGTCGAGCAGGCCTTCGCCAACCTGGCCCACGCCATGAACCGGCCCCTGGCCGACCGCTTCGACGTGGACCGCTCCCTGCTCGAGCGCGACGACCAGGTCGGGGACCTCGACGCGCTGTTCGCGGAGGCGGTCGCGAACCGCCAGGACCTGCACAGCCGGCAGTTCAACGTCGAGGCGCGCGGCGGCGACGTCACGGCCGCCAGCGGCGGGCTGCTGCCGCAGGTGCGCCTGTTCGCCCGCTACAGCCGCACCTCGAACGAGTCGCGCTTCACCTTCGGCTCCGCCGAGGGCATGAGCGTCAGCTACGGCTACTCGGTGAACTGGAACATCTTCGACCGTTTCACGACCCTGGCCGGACGCTCCCAGGCCAAGGCCCGCCAGCGCATCGCCGAGTACAACCTCGACCAGGCCCAGCTCGACGCCCAGCTGGAGGTGCGGCAGCTCTTCAACAGCCAGGTCGAGGCCCGCGAGCGCCTGACGCTCAGCCGCGAGACCATCGCCAACGCGCAGGAGCAGCTGCGGCTCGCCCAGGAGCGCTTCAAGGTGGGGGCCGGCACGATGCTCGACCAGATCACCGCGCAGGTGAACCTGGCCACCGCCCAGAGCGACGAGGTCCAGGCGATCTGCGACTTCCGCATCGCCTCGTTCAAGCTCGACCGCGCCGTCGGCCGTCCTCTCGACGGGTTGACGCGATGAGCGGGGCGGGGGAGGTCCTGATCCGCGTCACCGACCTGATGCGCGTCTACCAGGTGGGCACCGAGGAGGTCCGCGCCGTCGACGGCGTCGACCTCGAGATCCGCAAGGGCGAGTACGTGGCGATCATGGGGGCCAGCGGCTCCGGCAAGTCGACCCTCATGAACCTCATCGGCTGCCTGGACACGCCCAGCTCGGGCAGCTACGTGCTGAACGGCACGGCCGTGGCCGAGATGGACGACGACGCCCTGGCCGCCGTCCGCAACCGGGAGATCGGCTTCGTCTTCCAGACCTTCAACCTGCTGCCGCGCCTGACGGCGGCCCAGAACGTGGAACTGCCCCTGATCTACGGCGGCATCGGCGCCGCGGAGCGGCGCGAGCGCGTCGCGGCGGTGATGGCGCAGGTCGGCCTGACCGACCGCGCGTCCCACCAGCCCAACGAGATGAGCGGCGGCCAGCGCCAGCGCGTGGCCATCGCCCGCGCCCTGGTCTGCCGCCCGTCCCTGATCCTGGCCGACGAGCCCACCGGAAACCTCGACTCCACGACCAGCGAGGAGATCATGTCCGTCCTGGACGGGCTGCACGCGGGCGGCAATACTATCCTGGTGGTGACCCACGAGGAAGACATCGCCGCCCACGCGCGGCGCATCATCCGCTTGCGGGACGGTAGGATTGAGAGCGACGCCCCGAACCCGCCACGCCAGCGCGCCGCGGTCTGAGACCGCGGCCCTGCCGCGGTTCCTCCTGCCGGCGCTGATCGCGCTGGCGTTCGCCGGCGCGGTCGCCCCGGCCGCGGCCGGCGGCCGCCCCGTCCCCGGCACCGCCCTGGACGTCTCCGTCTCGACCACCTACGACGCCCGCGGCGGGCCCGCCGCCGTGGTCCACGTGCGCGTGCCGCACCGCGGCCTGGTCTTCACGCGCGACGGCGACGGTTTCGTCTCGGTGCTGCAGGTGGCGGTCGTGGCCGAGCGGGACGGCCGGCGCGTCGGGGGGGGCTTCGCCGAAGCGACGGCCCGGGCCGACGCGTTCGAGGCCACCGGGTCCGACGAGCGGCTCGCCTGCGACGTCACCGTCGCGCTGGCGGGGGAGGGGCGTGTCGAACTCGCCTTGACCGCGCGCGTGCGCGGCACCGAACGGGTCTGGCGGACGGACCTGCGCTTCGATCCGGGCGTCGGCAGCGGCGTGCCCTGGTACTTCGCCGGCTTCGACTGGAACGTGCCCGCGGGCGCGCCGGCCCCGGCCGCCGCGGACACGCTGCGGGCGGCGGTCACCCTCGTCCGCCATCCCGGCGCCGGTGCGCAGGATTCCCCGCCGCCGACGTCGCTGATCTTCCGCGTCACCGATGCGGGCGGCGACGAGCGGGTCATCGGCCGCGAGGAACTGCCCGCGGCCGCCGCCGACACCCTGCGGCGCCGCCTCAAGACGCCGGCGGCGAGCCTGCCCTTCGGCCCGCTGCGGCTGGACGTCTCGCTGGAGACCGGCGCCGGCCACCGCCTCGACCTGGCCCCGGGGCGCGACCTCGTCAACCTGCGCGTGGACTGGCGCGACGACGCCGCCTGGCGCCTGCACGTCGACTGGCTGGACGGTTTCCTGGACGGCGAGGCCCGGCGCGCGCTCGCGTCGCTGCCGGTCGACGCGCGGCCGGCGGCCTGGCGCGCGGTCTGGGCCGCGCGGCCCGCCGGCGAGTTCTCCGACGAGATCCCCGATGAAGCCACCCACCTGATGCGCATCGTCGAGGCCGACCGGCGCTTCGGCCAGTTCGGCCGCGGGGCGTTGAGCGACCGCGGCCGCGTCCACATCCAGCGCGGCCCCCCCGACAGCGTCGAGGCCCAGGTCATGGATCTGTCCTACCCCGGCCAGTGGGAGGTCTGGTACTATCGCCGCGACGGCGTCCTGTACCGCTTCTACGACGCCTACGGCCTGGGCGATTTCAGACTCTACGACACCGCCCCCTACTGATCCGCGAGGGAGGACCCCATGTCCCGACGCGCCACCGCCGCCCTGACGGCGCTGCTGCTGCTGGCCGCGCTGCCCGCCGCCGCCACCTCGACCCGCGTGTTGAGCATGGGGGGGGGCGGGGATTACCTCGAGGACGTCGATAACGTCCAGCGCTGGCCCGGGACCCTGGCGACCTATGCCGATCTGCTGCTGCTGGAACTCGGTGATCGGTACGTGACCGAGCGGAGCGGCCAGGCTCTGGGCGCACACGTCTCGCTGGACGGCGCCGGCCGCTACGGCGTGGCCGGCCTGTGGGTCTTCGATGGTGGTCCTGAAACGGACGCCAGGTTGATGTGGAGTCTGAAGCGGGCGAACTGGCAGGTTGGCTTGCAATACTCTATCGGGAGTCGATTCCACTCCAATCAGCAGAACGACAGCTGGTTCGAGCGCACGATGACACAGTACGGTGTCGGGTTGCGCCGGGAACTCGCATCACGGACCTGGATCGATCTGGCGTGCGAAGGGAGCAACACCGGGGACTACCTGTTCCTGGACTATGTCCCGGTCATGCAGGACGAGCGGGACCTGGACAGCTTCGGTCTGCGCTGGCGCTTATTCCATGGCCTGAGCGAGCGTCTGGTGCTCGCGCCCTGCATGGTCTGGGAACGGACGCTGAACCACGAAGGCATCGGGTGGGACTGGTTCGGACGCTTTCTGCCGGGCAGCTTCAGTGATTTCAATATTGACGGGATCCACTACCTGAACGACACCAGCACGATCAGCGGCGGGCTGGGGTTGGTCCTGCTGCCGGACCCAGACCGGATGCTGCAGGCGTCCCTGACGTGGTCCCGCACCGAACGCGAGCTGTCCGATCCGGCCGAAGGCGATGCCGTCGAGTTGCTGGGCCAGGACGTGACCAGCACGGCGTTGACAGTGCGCCTGGGCGGGGAAGCGCGCGTCCTGCATTGGCTCACGGTGCGCGGCGGCGCCTGGAAGACCATGTCCACGAGCGACGTCTCGAGCCGCTGGCACGACACCGTCTACTGGTCGACGGATCACCACAACTTCAAGGACGAGGCCATGGACGCCAGTCTGGGACTCGGCCTGCACCTGGGTGATTTCCTCGCCGATCTGCTGATCACCGACAGCGCGCCGTTCCGGACGGGCAGCCTGCTGACCGGCACCAGCGGCGGCGACGCGCTCTGGTCGAAGATCACGTTGCAGGTCGTCTTCTAGAAGCGACAGCAGGCGCGCCACGGTCGCCGTACGGCGACGCGTCGACACGGAAGGACGAAGAGGCGGGGCGGGCCGACGGGCCCGCCCTGCCCGCATCAGGCGGCGTTCAGCGGGAGTCTCCGGCGAGGTACGCGTCGTGCAGCGGCTGCAGCAGGCGGGAGGCGTCCTCGGGCCGCAGCAGCAGCCGCAGGACGGCGCCGTCGGCCAGGATCTCGGGCGCATCGACGCCGCGGGCGGCCAGCAGTTCCCCGACCTGTCCGGCGACGGTCACCCAGTTGGCGGGCGGGCGCCCGGCCAGGGCCAGGCAGGTCAGGCCGCGGCGGAAACGCACGGCGTCGCCGGGCCCGCCGACGTCGGGGGCGAGGCGGTCGCGCACGCGGGCCAGCGGCTCGGCGCGGTGCAGCACCCGCCAGCGGCAGCGCCCGGGGCCCTGCTCGAGCCACTCGCCGAGGAACAGGTCGCCCCGGCAGGCGGCCGCGGCGGCGTCGCGCCAGCCGGCGAAGCGCGCCGGGTCGTCGGTGGCCAGGTCGAGCAGCGCCACGTCGTCGGTCGCCACCAGGGACAGGGGCCGCAGGCGGGAGGGCGGGTTGCCGGGGGCGTCGCGGTCGTCCGCGCGGGCGGCGGGGACGATCAGCGTGCCGGGGCTGTCGTGGAAGCTCGAGCCCACGAACAGCGGCACGCCGTGCTCGCGGGCGTAGGCCACGGCCCGCGGGTGGACGACCTCGCAGCCGGCCTCGGCCACGGCCGCCATCTCGTCGTAGGCGAGCGCGTCGTGGCGGCGGGCGCCTTCGATGAGGTGGGGGTCGGCGGTGAAGACGCCGTCGACGTCCTTGAGGATCTCGCAGCGCTCGGCGCCGAGGGCCGCGGCCAGCGCCACGGCGGTGGCGTCGCTGCCGCCGCGGCCGAGGGTCGTGATCTCCTTCTGGCGGCTCACGCCCTGGAACCCGGCGACCACCACGACCAGGCCACGGTCCAGGGCCTCGCGCACGCGGTCGGCGCGCACTTCGAGGATGCGGGCCTCGGTGTGGCTCTCGTCGGTGATGACGCCGCACTGGCTGCCGGTCAGGGAGATCGCGGGCACGCCGCAGTCTTCCAGCGCCATCGAGAGCAGGGACATCGAGACGCGCTCGCCCACCGACAGCAGCATGTCCAGCTCGCGGCGCGGCGGCTGCGGGCTGACCTGCCGGGCCAGGTGCTCCAGCTCGTCGGTGTGGCGGCCCATCGCGCTGACCACCACGACCAGCCGGCAGCCCCCGGCGCGCTTGGCGGCCAGGTCGCGGGCCACCGCGCCGATGCGGTCCACCGAGGCCAGCGAGGAGCCGCCGTACTTGCGCACGAGGATGGGCAGCGGGGCGGCGGACACGGGCATGCGGGTCTCCTGCGGGTGAGGCTGCGGGCCGCGTGCAGGATAGGCCGCGATTCCGGTCGGAACAAGCGAAAACGGCCGCGCGCAGCCCGAAAAAGGGTTGCCCGCCTCCCGGGGCCGTGCTAGATTGGCGCCACCTCCCGTGTGGAGGTAGAGTGTTCAAATCAAAAGAGATACGGATATCGCCCCTCGACAGGACGTCGCACGCACGCCCCGTCGGGCCCACGGACGTCTCCAGTCCGCACGGCCGGCTGCTGCGCCTCGGTCCGAAGGCGCTCTCGCCCGGCGAGATCCTGAGCCTCGTGATGGGTCCCGGTGGCGCCGCGGCGCCGGCCGCGACGGCGGCGGTGCTGCTGGACCGGCACGGCGGTCTCGGCGCGCTGGCGCGCCTCGACGCCGCCCTGCTGTGCCGCGAGCGCGGCGTGGGGCCGGCGCGGGCGGTGCGCCTGGCCGCGGCCTTCGAACTGGGCGCGCGCGCCGGCGCGGAGGCGCGCGACACCGGACCGCTGGTGCGCGGGCCCGCGGACCTGGTGCCCCTGCTCGAGGAGTCGTTCCGCGGCTGCGACCGCGAGCACTTCCTGGCGCTGCACCTGGACGCGCGCCACCGCGTGACGCGGGTCGAGACGGTGTCCGTGGGCTGCCTCGACGCTTCGCTGGTGCACCCGCGGGAGGTCTTCCGCGGCGCCGTCGAGCGGGGCGCCGCGGCGCTGATCGTCGCGCACAACCACCCGTCGGGCTGCGCCGAGCCGAGCCGCGACGACCTGGAACTGACGTCGCGGCTGGCCGCCTGCGGCCGGCTGCTGGGGATCGAACTGCTGGACCACATCGTGATGGGGCGCGGGGAGCACACCAGCCTGCGCGAGCACGGGTGGCCGGCCGACAACGGGCACATCGCGCCGCCGACGGCGGCGCGGAGGAGATGAACGCCATGTTCGGGAATTGGGGCAACTTTCTGAACAACGACATCGCCATCGACCTGGGCACGGCCAACACCCTGGTCTACATCAAGGGCAAGGGCATCGTGCTGAACCAGCCCTCGGTGGTGGCGCTGGAGAAGTCCACGGGCAAGGTCTACGCGGTGGGCAGCGAGGCCAAGGCCATGCTCGGCAAGACCCCGGACAACATCCAGGCCATCCGGCCCCTGAAGGACGGCGTCATCGCCGACTTCGAGGTCACCGAGTACATGCTGCGCGAGTTCATCCGCCAGGCGCAGAAGAAGCGCCACTTCATCGCGCCGCGCATCGTGATCTGCGTGCCCTCGGGCATCACCGAGGTGGAGAAGCGCGCCGTGCGCGACTCGGCCAAGCACGCCGGCGCCCGCGAGGTCTTCCTGGTGGCCGAGCCCATCGCCGCCGCGATCGGCGTCGGCCTGCCCGTCGAGCAGCCCAGCGGCAACATGATCATCGACATCGGCGGCGGCACCACCGAGATCGCCGTCATCGCGCTCAACGGCATCGTCTGCGACACCTCGATCCGCGTGGGCGGCGACGAGATGGACGAGGCGATCGTCACCTACATCAAGAAGAACCACAACCTGCTCATCGGCGACCAGACCGCCGAGCACATCAAGAAGACCGTCGGCTCCGCCTTCAAGCTCCGCCAGGAGGAGGAGATGGAGGTCAAGGGGCTCGACCAGGTCACGGGCATCCCCAAGATCCAGAAGATCTCCACGCTGGAGATCCGCGAGGCGCTGCAGGAGCCGATCCAGGCCATCGTCGACGCCCTGAAGCACGCGCTCGAGCAGACGCCGCCCGAGCTGGCGGCCGACATCAAGGACCGCGGCATCGTCATGACCGGCGGCGGCGCCATGCTGCGCGGCCTGCCCGACCTGCTGCGCGAGCACACCGACCTGCCGATCAACCTGATGGACGACCCCCTCTACTGCGTGGTGCTGGGCACCGGCAAGATCCTCGACGACTTCGAGCGCTACCGCGCGGTCGTGATGAAGAGCACGCGGGACTGAGCGGGAACGGTCGATGGGCCTCAACCTGGCAACCCACACCCGCCGCAACGAAAACCTGGCCGTGGCCGTCTGCGCCGCGCTCTCGATCGGCCTGCTCGCGCTGCCGTCGGCCGACCGGATCCGCGTCGCCGGCGTCCTGGGCACCGTGCTGACCGGCCCCTACGACCGCTTCGCGGCCTTCGTCGCCGACGTCGGCCGGGTGCGCCGCGACAACGCGTCGCTGCGCGCCGAGGTGGCGGCCCTGAACGTCGACCGCGGAGCCGCCGAGCGTCTGCGCCGCGAGCGGGACGAGCTGCGGCAGGCGCTCGGGCTGCTCGACGCCGCGCCCGCCGACCTCGTGCCCTGCGAGGTGCAGCGCCGGCGCGTCGCCGCCTCGGCGTCGCTGATCCTGGTGCGGTCCGTCGAGGCGGTCGCCTGGGAGCGCTACCAGCCCGTGATCACCGTCGAGGGCCTCGTCGGCCGCGTCCACACGCCGGCCGGCCCCAGCGCGGCCTGGGTCGAGCTGCTCAATTCCCCGGGCGTCGGCGTCAGCTGCCAGCTGGTCCGCACGGGGCTGCCGGGCATCCTGCACCCGCGGGAGGGCGACGAGTTCGACCTGGCGCTGGTGGGACGCGACGAGGACGTCGAGATCGGCGACCGGGTGGTCACCTCGGACGTCGGGCTGCTGCAGGGCGAGGCGGCCGTGCCGCAGGACGCGCTGCCGCGGGGCCTGCCCGTCGGCGTGGTCGTCGCCGTCGAGTCGCCGCCCGAACAGCTGTTCAAGGAGATCCGCGTCAAGTCGCTGGCGTCGTTCAGCCGGCTGGACGTGGTCTTCGCCGTCGTCGGCCGGGGCGACTGGCTGACCACCATCGGCGCGAGGCCCGACTCCGCGGCGGCGGGAGCGGCGTCTCCCGACACGGCGTTCCCCGACACCGCGGCGGCGGGGGTGCGGCCGTGAACCGCTTCCTGCGCACCACGGCCCTGCTGGGATTGCTGGCCCTGCTGGGGGACACGCTGCTGGCGCCCCTGCTGACCTTCGGGCACATCGGTCCGGATTTCTCGCTGATCGCCGTGGCGATCCTGGCCCTGGCCGAGGGCGCCTTCGCCGGGACGGTGGGCGGGTTCGTGCTGGGTCTGGTGATCGACACCGCCTCGCCGGACCGGCTCGGCCTGAGCTCGCTGTCCAAATCCCTCGCCGGGTTCGCCGCCGGCCGTGCCCGGGCCCGCTTCAACTTCGGCATCCCGGCGGTCGAGGGCACCACCGTGGCGATCCTCGCCCTGGGGCACGACGCCCTGCACCTGCTGGTGCTGAGCTGGACGGGGCGCGGCGCCTTCCTCGAGCCGCTGTTCACCGCCGCGCTGCCCTCGGCCCTGTACACCGGCCTGGTCGCGATCCCCCTGATCCGGGCGGCGGACCTGCTGGGTCTGCTCAACCGGGACGACTGAACCCGCGGACCGGGAGGCATGATGCCGCACACGCGCGCCCTCCAGGCCCGTATCCTCCGCGCCGCGATCCTGCTGTTGTTCGGCGTGATCGTCGTCAACCTGCTGGTCTTGCAGGTCGTCAAGCACGACGAGTACGAGAGCCAGTCCCTGGAGAACCGCCAGCTGCGCCAGCGCATCCTGGCGCCCCGCGGCCGGATCCTCGACCGCGACGGCCGCCTGCTCGCCGACAACGTCTACATCGCCGACATCACCGTCCCCAACCGCTGCCTCGGCCAGGCCGGGCCCGACTCGACGCTGGACAAGCTGCTGACCTGGCTCCGCCTGCCGCGTTACGAGACGCTCGACCGCCTCGCCGGCGAGCAGGCCGCCGGCCGGCCCCGCCTGACGCTGGTCGCCAACGCGGCCATGCCGCAGATCGCCGTCATCGAGGAGCGCGGTCGCGAGCTGCCCGGAGTCAAGGTGGAGACGAGGTCGCGGCGGCGTTACCTCGATGGTCCCCTGTTCGGGCACGTCATCGGCTACGTGGGCGAGACCCTGCCGGGCGAGATCGGCGAGGAGGACGACCCCGACGGCTACAAGCCCGGCGACTGGATCGGCCGCGACGGGATCGAGGCCGTGCACGAGGAGCGCCTGCGCGGCCAGGCCGGCTACACGCTGCAGGAGGTCAACGCGGTGGGGCGCGTCGTCGGCCGCCGCGAGGTGGAGCTGCGGCCGGTGCGGTCCGGCGAGGACGTCGTGCTGACGCTCTCCCAGGCGCTCCAGGACACGCTCGGCGCGGCCATGGGGGTAAACCGCGGCTGCGCCGTGGCCCTGGCGCTGCCGAGCGGGGAGGTGCTGGCGGCGGTCAGCGCGCCCAGCTACGACCCGAACGTGTTCACCGCCCGCATCTCGACCCAGGACTGGCAGGCCCTGCAGTCCGACCCGGGCCACCCCTTCCTGAACCGGCTGACGCAGGCGACGTACCCGCCCGGCTCCCCCTACAAGATCGTCACCTCGCTGACGGCCCTGCAGAACGGGGTGGCCAACCCCGCGACGGCGTTCGCGCCCTGCGACGGGTCCTACCAGTTCGGCAACCGCTCGTTCCGCTGCTGGAAGCGCGAGGGCCACGGCGTGGTCGACCACACTTCGGCCCTGATCCACTCCTGCGACGTCTTCTACTACCAGCTCGGCCTGCGCCTGAACATCGACCAGCTGGCCGTCACCGCCCGCCTGCTGGGCCTCGGCGCTTCGACCGGCAGCCCCTTCCGGGGCGAAGCCGCCGGGAACGTCCCCGATACGGCGTGGTACGACAAGAAGTACGGGTCGCGCGGCTGGTCGCGCGGCGTGATGCTGAACAACGCCATCGGGCAGGGCGAACTGCTGGTCACGCCCCTGCAGATGGCCGTGCTGACGGGCCGCGTCGCCACCGGCCTGGCCGACCTGCGCCCGGTTTTCGTGCGGGATCCCGCGCCGACGTCGTCGCCCGGGCTGCGCGCGTTGCCGATCGGCGCGGCGCACCTGGACTGGGTCCGCCGCACGATGCGGCAGGTGGTGGATGTGGGGACCGGCACGCGCGCCCGCGTCCGGTCGATCGAGGTCGCGGGCAAGACCGGCACGGCCGAGAACCCCCACGGCGAGGACCACGCCTGGTTCGTCTGCTTCGCGCCGGCGATCCTGCCGGAGGTCGCGGTGGTCGTCATCCTGGAGAACGGCGGGCACGGCGGTGCCGTCGCCGCGCCGGTGGCCGGCCGCTGGCTGAACGCCTATTTCGCGCAAAAGGAGTCCCCGGAGGTGGTTGCGCCGTGAAGCTCGCGTGGCCCCGCAATCCAGGCGAAGGCGGCTGGGTCATCCCCGCGGCCTACGCGGGCCTCTGCCTGTTCAGCCTGGCCACGCTCTGGAGCGTGACCGAGGGCATCCACGGCCCCTACGAGGTCATGGACCCCGGCGTGCCGAAATCGATCTTCTGGCGGCAGGTGGTCTGGGTGGTCATCGGCTGGAGCGTGCTGCTGACGGTGCGCAACCTGCCGCTGCCCTGGATCGAGCAGGGGACGCCCGTCTTCTACCTGCTCTGCGTGCTGCTGCTGGCGATCGTGCTGGTGGCGGCGCCCGTGGTCCAGGGAGCGCGGCGCTGGTTCGATCTGGGGCCCCTGCGGCTGCAGCCGTCGGAGCCGGCGAAGATCGCCGTCATCCTGATCCTGGCGCGGCTGCTGGCCGCCTTCCACGCCCAGGAGAAACGCCTGGTGCCGGTGTTGCTGTCCCTGCTGCTGACGGGGCTGCCGCTGCTGCTGGTCATGCGCGAGCCCGACCTGGGCACCAGCCTCGTGTTCGCCGCGATCTGGATCGTGGCGGTGTTCTGGTACGGCTTGTCCTGGGTCCTGCTGCTGAGCCTGGCCTCGCCGCTGCTCAGCGCCGTGTTCAGCTTCTACGCCGAGACGGTGGCGGGCTCGCCGTGGCCGTGGGGCCTCTACCTGCTCGTGCTGCTGGCGGCCCTGACCAGGGCCCGCTTCCGGCTCCTGGAGAACCTGGGCCTGATGGCGGCCAACATCGTCACCGGCCTGATCACGACGTTCTTCTGGGAGGGGCTGAAGACCTACCAGCAGGAGCGCATCCTCACCTTCTTCGACCCGGCGCGGGACCAGTTCGGCTCCGGCTACCAGGCGATCCAGTCGAAGGTGGCCATCGGCTCGGGCGGCCTGTTCGGGACGTCCTACCTGCAGGGCACGCAGAAAGGCCTGGCCTTCCTGCCGGAGCGGCACACCGACTTCATCTTCTCGGTGGTGGGCGAGGAGCTGGGCTTCATCGGCGCGATGCTGCTGGTGGGGCTGTACCTCGTGATCATCCTGCGGGGCCTGCAGATCGCGCTGGAGGCGCGGCGCCCCTTCTCCTCGCTGCTGGCGGTCGGCGTGGTCACCTACTTCACGTTCCACGTCGCGGTCAACATCTGCATCACCACGGGCCTGATGCCGGTCACGGGCCTGCCCCTGCCGGTGATGAGCTACGGGGGCTCGAACATGCTGACGTCGGCGATCATGCTGGGCCTGCTGACCAACGTCGGCTCCCGCAGCTTCGAAACCTAGAGGACGGTACGCATGCACCCGCAACTGTTCGGCATCGTCAAGAGCTACGGCCTGCTGCTGGCGCTCAGCTTCCTGGTCGGCATCTGGCTGAGCGTGCGGCGCGGGCGCGCGCGCGGCATCGACCGCGACACGGTCATGGACCTGTGCTTCACGGTGATGATCTCGTCGCTGGTGGGCGTGCGGCTGTTCTTCGTCCTGACCCATCTCGGCGACTTCCGCCCCTGGTACCGCGTGTTCTTCATCTGGGAAGGCGGCCTGACCCTCTACGGCGGCATCCTGTTGGCGACCGCCGCGGTCCTCTGGAGCTGCCGGCGCCGCCGGCTGCCGTTCCTGCGGGTCGCGGACGCCCTGGCCCCCCAGGTCGTCCTGGGCATCGGACTGACGCGCATCGGCTGCTTCCTGAACGGCTGCTGCTACGGGCGGGCCACGGACTCGGCGCTGGGCGTCGTCTTCCCGCCGACCTGCGAGGCCGGCGCCTACTCGCACGGCGCGCCGCTGCACCCCACGCAGCTGTACGCCTCGGCGGCCGGGTTCCTCGTCTGGGGCCTGCTGGTGCTCGGCGACCGCCGCCCCTTCCGCGACGGCGTCGTGTTCGCCCGCTTCCTGCTGCTGTACGGGATCGCGCGCGCGCTCGAGGACCTCCTGCGCGCCTACGAGCCCGGCGCCGTCGTCGCCGGGGTGACCGTGAGCCAGGCCATCAGCGCCGCGCTGGCGGTGGCGGGCCTGGCGCTGCTGATCCATGCGAGTCGGAGCGGGCGCCGTGGACGGGCCTGAGGGCGGGATCCTGCGGCTCGCGCCCGACGGCGCGTCGTGGCGTCGCAACGGCCGTCCCTGGACGCCGCCGCGGCCCTTCTATGCGGTGGTGGGCGCTCCGGTCGGGCATTCCCTATCGCCCCGCTTCCAGGGGGCGGCGCTGCGGGCAGCCGGCCTCGCCTTCGACTACCTGGCCGTCGAAGCCGGTCCGCGCGAGCTGGCCGCGCTTTTCGAACGCGGTGCCGACCTGGGCCTGCGGGGCTGGAACGTGACGACGCCGCACAAGGCGGCGGCGGCGGCGCTGTGCACGCGGCTGACCGCCGCCGCCGCCGCCGTCGCCGCCGTGAACGCCGTGCGCCGGCGCGCCGGCGGCTGGGAAGGGCACAACACCGACCTCGGCGGCATCGCGGCCTCGCTGGCCGGTCCCGACTTCCCGGTCCGGGACGCGGTCGTCGTCGGCGCCGGGGGAGCGGGCCGGGCGGCGGCGCTGGCCTGCCTGCGGGCCGGCGCCCGACGGGTGCGGATCATCACGCGCTCGGCGAGGACCGCCGCCGGTCTGCGCCGCTGGTGCGGGACGCTGGCGGCGACCGCGGCCGCCCGGATCGAAGTGCCGCCGCCCGGACGTCCGCTGTCCGCGCTGGGCCTTCTCCCCGGGGCGGTCGTGGTGGACGCGACGCCGCCCGGGGCCGATCTCGCCGCCGTCCTGACCCCGCCGCCCGCCGTGCCGCTCGGGCTGTGGCTCGCGCTCAACTACGGTCGGGGCGACCCGGGACCGGACGCGGCGACCGCCGCCGCCGGCGCGGGGATCGACATCGCGCGGCGGCTGGACGGGCGGCGCGTGCTGCTGGAGCAAGGCGCGCTGGCCTTCGCCTGGTGGTTCGGGCGGGCGCCCGACCGCGTCGCGATGGCTGCCGCGCTGGAACTGCCGCGGTGATCGCACCGGCCGACCTGCCCGGTGTCGGCGCGCGGGCGATCCTCGAGGCTCTCTGGCCGTCGCGCTGCGCGCTCTGCGGGAGCGCGGTGGGCGACGTCCCCGCCGCGGCCCGACGGCGCGCGGGGATCCGCTGGTGCGACCCCGCGGCCCTGTGCCCGTCCTGCGAGGGACGGTTGCCCGCGGCACCGGTCGTGCTGCGCCACGACGGCGTCCCGCCGCCGCTGGTGGTGGGCGCCGGCTCGGTCAACCACCCCGCGCTGGCGGAACTCGTCGGCGTCTGGAAGTACCGGGGCCGGCGCGGGCTGGCCGCGCCCCTGAGGCGGCTGGCCGTCGCCGGCGCGGCGGCGGCGCTCGCGACCGCCGGCGGCGCCGACGTCCTGGTGCCGGTGCCGCTGCACCCGCGTCGCCGCCGCGAGCGGGGCTTCAACCAGGCCGAAGTCCTGGCGCGCGCGGTCGGTGCGGAACTGGACCTGCCCGTCCGGCCGGAGCTGCTGCGGCGCCGACGCGCGACGTCCCAGCAGGCGCACTTCGCGGGGGACGATCCACGCCGCCGGCGCAACGTCGCCGACGCCTTCGCGGCGCGGCCGCCGCAGGACGGCCGGATGCGGGAAGGGAGAGCACGGGCCGCCCTTATCGACGACCTGGTCACCAGCGGCGCCACGCTGGCCGCGGCCGCCGCGGCCCTGCGCGCCGCCGGCTGGACCGTCGTCTGGTCGGCGGCGGCGGGCGCCGCTCCGGCGGCTCCCGGGGCGGTGCTCTTGACACCTCCGGACGCGGCTCCTACCATCCCTGCCGCGTGGACTGACGACGGCGGCACAACGGAAGGCGGACGGTGATGCGCAAGATGGGACTGCGGGATCTCGATCTGGCCGGCAAGCGCGTCCTGATGCGGGTCGATTTCAACGTGCCCCTGGACAAGGACGGCGCGATCGCCGACGACACGCGCATCCGCGCCTCGCTGCCGTCCATCCGCCACGTCCTGGACGCCGGCGCGCGCCTGGTGCTGATGAGCCATCTCGGGCGTCCCAAGGGCAAGGTCGTGCCCGAGATGTCGCTGCGCCCCGTGGCGGACCGCCTCGCCGAGCTCCTGCCGTCGCCCGTCCGGTTCGCCGACGACACCGTGGGCGAGTCGGCGCGGTCCCAGGCGTCCCGTCTGAAGTCCGGCGAAACGCTGTTGCTGGAGAACCTGCGCTTCGCCAAGGCCGAGACGGACAACGACCCGGCCTTCTCCCGAGAGCTGGCCGCCTTCGGCGACGTCTACGTCAACGACGCGTTCGGCACCGCGCACCGCGCCCACGCCTCGACGGTCGGGGTGGCCTCGTTCCTCGCGCCGGCCTGCGCCGGCCTGCTGATGGAGACCGAGCTGCACAACCTGGGGCTGCTGCTGCAGGCCCCGCCCCGCCCCTTCACGGCGATCCTCGGCGGCGCCAAGGTGCAGGGCAAGGTCGAGGTCATCGAGCACCTGCTGGACACCGTCGACACGCTGCTGCTGGGCGGCGGGATGATCTTCACGTTCTTCAAGGTCCACGGCCTCGGCGTCGGCGACAGCCTGGTCGACCTCGAGAGCCTGGAAGTGGCGGAGCGGATCCTCGCCAAGGCCGAGACCTCCCGCGCGAAGCTCGTGCTGCCCCAGGACGTCGTGATCGCCGACGACTTCAGCGGCGAAGCGGCGCGGCGCGAGGTGCTGGTGACCGACATCCCCGACGGCTGGCAGGGGCTCGACATCGGGCCGCGGACGATCGTCCGCTTCCGCGACACCATCGACGCGAGCCGCGCCGTCTTCTGGAACGGTCCCGTGGGCGTGTTCGAGATCCCGGCCTTCGCCGCCGGCACCCGGGCGATCGGCGAGGCGGTGGCCGCGGCCACCGGCCGGGGCGCCCACACGGTGGTCGGGGGAGGGGACTCGGTGTCGGCGGTCAACCAGCTGGGACTGGCCGACCGGATCACCCACATCTCGACCGGCGGCGGCGCTTCGCTGGAGTTCATGGCCGGTTGCCGGCTGCCCGGCGTGGAGGCGCTCACCGACGCTTGAACCCGCCCGCCGGGTTGACATCCGCCCCCGGGGATGCTAATTTCCAACGAGCCGCCGGCGGTCCGGTGGCATTTCTTTGTTCGCAATGACCCGCGGGAGAAACGACATGTACGCCTTCTTCATGGTCCTGCACGTGATCGTCAGCCTGCTGCTCTGCGTCGTGGTCCTGTTGCAGTCCGGCAAGAGCGGCGGCCTGGCCGGCGCCTTCGGCGGCGGCGGCGGTCTGCCCCAGCAGATGTTCGGCACGCGCGCGATGGCCACGGCGCTGAACAAGATGACGATCTACCTCGCCGCGGGCTTTTTCCTGACGTCGGCGGTGCTCTTCGGCCTGACGGCCGACCGCACCGCGAAGCGCGCCGGAAGCGCTCCGGTCAGCGAACAGTCGAGCGGTCCCGTCGGCGGTGGCGCTCCCATCACCGACGGCCAGTGAGCTCCTCGCCGCGCGTCGCTCGGGTGGTGGAATTGGTAGACACGCTATCTTGAGGGGGTAGTGGCCACAAGCCGTGCGGGTTCGAGTCCCGCCCCGAGCACCAGCATCCTGGAGGATCGACTTTCGTCGATCCTCCATTTTTTTCGTTGACAGTAGTTTTTAGCCATCTCAATAATGTCCCCGACTGGTTCACGAATTGTCCACGACGTCGACCACGGGACGGGAACCGGACGACGACATCGCAAGGTGGAGCGGACGAGGACGGTCAAGTGATGGGTGACGTGGACGGAGCCAGGTCGGACAATTCGTAGGTCGCTTCAGGGTGCGCCTGGCGACCAAGGGATGGAGTCAGCAAGCGAGGTCAGTTATGGAGGAGAGTCTGAAGCTGGCGGCAGCGACCAAGAAGAAGGCGGCCAAGAAGAAGGTCGCGAAGAAGAAGGTCGCCAAGAAGGTCGCGAAGAAGAAGGTCGCGAAGAAGAAGGTGGCCAAGAAGAAGGTCGCCAAGAAGAAGGTCGCGAAGAAGAAGGTGGCCAAGAAGAAGGTCGCCAAGAAGAAGGTTGCGAAGAAGAAGGTCGCGAAGAAGAAGGTCGCGAAGAAGAAGGTCGCCAAGAAGAAGGTCGCCAAGAAGGCGGCCCCCAAGAAGACGACCGCGAAGCCGACCATGTAGCAGAAGCCCTGGTGCAACGGCGCTGGGGAAGAGAAGGACCGCCGCACCCTCGGGTGCGGCGGTCCTTATTTCAGGAGGAAGGATAGCGCAACCGGTTGTCCGGCATGGGGATGCCGGATCGGTGCCGTCAGTGGACGGGGTTCACGTCGAAGAGCCAGGTCACGCCGACGGTGCCGACGAACGTGGTCACCTGCTGGGCGTAGGTGACCTCCTCGGTCGCGAACGAGAAGGTGGTCGCGGTCCCGCGCAGGTCGATGCGCACGCTGTCGCCGAGCGGCACCAGCAGCCCGCCGAAGAGCTGGAAGTAGAGGGCGGTCTTGTCCTCCAGCGTGGAGAAGCGGTTGATGATGCCGCCGAAGCCGGTGCCGAACTGGGGCGTGAGCCCGAGCATCCGGACGGCGCGGGCGTCGTAGACCAGGTTGGCGCCGCCGGTGAAGGAGCGGAAGTCCTCGTCGCGGAAGCCGCCTTCGATGCCTTGGCTCTGGTACAGCTCGTCGGTCCAATGCAGCAACTCGTCGGCCTCGACCCGGTCGACGGCCACGCCGTCCTCGTAGCGCAGCAGGGAGAGCTCCGCCTTGCTCTTGGCGTAGGAGCCGAAGAGGTCCACGTGGAAATCCTCGGAGACGTAGAACCCGAGCCTGAGGTTGAACGCCTCGCCGGGCAAGATCTTCTTGATGGGGGCGTCGAGGCAGTTCGGACGGCGTTGGATGCCGAGGTCGAGCTCCTGGCCGTTGAACAGCGTCACGGTGTTGGAGCCGGGCGCGACCTGGGCCCGCAGGTCGAGGGCCGGCAGTTCGAAGAAGGTCGTGCCGGAATAGTAGCCGCCGCCGACGGAGATCGAGATCTTCTTGATGGCGCTCACGGGCTCCGGGCTCGCGGCCGCGCCCGCGTCCTCCTGGGCGACGGCGGCCAGGGGCACGAGTGCGAGGAGGAATCCCGGCAGCAGCCACTTCGGAATCAATCTCATGCCACACCTCGACGTTCTGGCGGAAGTCGTCCGGGCGGGTCCGACCCGCCCGCGGACACCGCTGGGCGCCCGCGAAGGGGAGTGTCCCGCAAACACGCACGGCGGCCTGGTCTCGGCCGTCGCGGCGGGTCTACGGTAATCCCCCCGGCAGCCGGCGGCAAGGTCTTTCGCGTCCCTGAACACCTCTGAACATAGGGGAAACTCCCTGTCAGGACAAGAGCTGGCGGCATTGACACGCCTGTGAGCGGCGGTTATCATTCGCGTTCGCCGCCATCCTGAGCGTCTGCTGGAAGTTCCGGTTCCGGCCCGCGATCGGGGCCGCCGCCATCCCTTACTCGCCGTCCGGACGGGAGGATCACGTTGAAGACCTTCGCCACCGACAAGATCCGCAACATCGCCCTCGTTGCTCCCCACGGCGTGGGCAAGACGAGCCTGGCCGACGCCATGCTGCACGTCACCGGCAAGGTCGGGCGCCGCGGCAGCGTCGACGACAAGTCTTCCGTGTTCGACTACTCGGACGAGGAACTGGACAAGAAGCAGACCATGACCGCCAGCCTGGCCTGGACCGAGGTCGGCGGCGTCAAGATCAACATCATCGACACGCCGGGCGTCGCCGATTTCCGCTGCGACATGTACGGCGCGCTGGAGGTCGTCGAGGGCGTGCTGTTCGGGGTGAAGGCCGACGGCGGCCTGGAGGTGTCCAGCGACGCGCTCTGGCGCACCCTGCGGCAGCGCAGCACGCCGATGTTCCTGGTCGTGACCCGCATGAACAAGGAGCACGCGGATTTCCAGAAGGCGATGAAGGAGTTCGCCGATCACCTCGACGGGACGGTCGTCGCCGCCCAGCTGCCCATCGGCGAGGGCGAGGCCTTCCGGGGCGTCGTCGACCTGGTGGCCAACAAGGCCTACACCTTCGCCGACGGCAAGGCCCAGGCGATCGCGATCCCCGCCGAGCTGGTCGACGAGGCCGCGATCGCCCGCGAGGAGCTGATGAACGCCGCCGCCGAGACGGACGAGGCCCTCATCGAGAAGTTCCTCGAGGAGGGCACCCTCTCCGACGAGGAGCTGGTCCGCGGCCTGTCCGCGGGCATCGCCTCCGGCCAGGTCTTCCCGGTGTACGTGACGGCGGCCGACAGCGAAATCGGCGTCGTCACGCTTCTGGAAGCCGTCGCCCAGCTGATGCCGAGCCCCGCCGCGCGCACCGGGCTGACCGGGCTGCGCCCCGGCACCGCCGAACCGCACACCGTCGCCATCGGACCCGAAAAGCCGACGCTCGCCTACGCGTTCAAGTACCAGCGGGAGGCCCAGGGCGGCGACCAGACCTGGCTGCGCGTCTGGAGCGGCACCCTGTCGTCCAGCGACAACCTGACCACGCACGCCGGCGACAGCGAGCGCATCGGCCAGCTCAGCTTCGCCGTGGGCAAGGGCCGCGAGAAGGTGGACAGCGTGGCCGCGGGCGACATCGTGCTCGCCGCCAAGCTCAAGAACAGCCGCATCGGCACCACGCTCTGCGCGTCGGGCGTCGAGATCCAGCTGTCGGCCCCGGCCTTGCCGGCGCCCACCAGCGCCGAGGCCATCACCTCGGCCAACGCCGGCGACGAGGACAAGATGGGCGTCGGCCTGAACAAGCTCATGGAGGAGGACCCCTCCTTCCAGGTCCGCCACGAGGGCGAGCTGAGCCAGACCCTGATGGTGGGCCAGGGCGAGATGCACCTCGCGGTCATCCTCGAGCGGCTCCGCAAGCAGTTCGGCGTCGAGGTCCTGCGCAAGCGGCCCAAGGTGGCCTTCAAGGAGACGATCAAGGGCACCGTCGAGGTCCAGGGACGCTACAAGAAGCAGACCGGCGGCCGCGGCCAGTTCGGCGACGTGCACCTGCGCCTCGAGCCGCTGCCCCGCGGCGAGAACTTCGAGTTCGTGGACGGGATCGTCGGCGGCGTGGTGCCCGGCAAGTTCATCCCCGCGGTCGAGAAGGGCGTCCGGGAGACCATGAAGCGCGGCGTCATGGCCGGCTACGAGATGGTCGACATGCGCGTCACGCTCTTCTTCGGCTCCTACCACAACGTGGACTCCAGCGAGAACAGCTTCAAGGCCGCGGCCCGCATCGCCCTTCAGAAGGGCGTGCCCGACGCGAAGCCGGCCCTGCTCGAGCCGGTCATGCAGGTCACGATCCGCGTGCCGGAGTCCTACCTGGGCGACATCATGGGCGACATCTCGTCGCGCCGCGGCCAACCGCAGGGCATGGAGGCCGAGGGCCCCATCCAGGTCATCAAGGCCCTGGTTCCGCAGGACGAGATGTACCAGTACTCCACCTCGCTGCGCGCCATGACCCAGGGCACGGGCGAGTTCGCGATGACGTTCAGCCACTACGCCGAGGTGCCCGGCGACGTGGCTCGCCAGTTGATCGACGCGTACCAGAAGAGCCGCACCGAGGACGCCGACTAGGGATCGCCGCCCGCGGTTCCCGCGGCGCGACCGCGAACAAGGAGCGTGGCAGATGTCCGGGCACTCCAAGTGGAGCACGATCAAGCGCAAGAAGGGCGCCAAGGACGCGGCCCGCAGCAAGGTCTGGTCGCGCCTCGCGCGCGAGGTCATCGTCGCCGCCCGCCAGGGGGGGGGCGACGTCGAGGGGAACGCCCGCCTGCGCAGCGCGGTCCTGGCCGCCAAGGCGCAGAACATGCCCAACATCAACATCGAGCGCGCGATCAAGCGCGGCACCGGCGAGATCGAGGGCGCCGTCTACGAGGAGCTGAGCTTCGAGGGCTACGGGCCGGGCGGCGTGGCGGTCCTGGTCGAGACGCAGACCGACAACCGCAACCGGACGACCTCCGAGATCCGCCACATCTTCACGCGGTACAACGGCAACCTCGGCACCAACGGCTGCGTGTCCTACCTGTTCGAACGCAAGGGCTCGATCAGCCTCGACCCCGCGCGCGTCGATCTCGACACCGTCATGGAGGCGGCCATCGAGGCCGGCGCCGAGGACGTGTCGGCCGACGGCGGCGTCCTCGAGGTCACGACCGCGTTCGCCGACTACAACCAGGTCCTGCTGGCGCTCCAGGAGAAGGGCCTGCCGGTGACCGAGTCGGAGATCGTCCAGGAGGCGACCACCACCGTGCGCGTCACCGGCAAGGACGCCGAGACGCTCATGAAGCTGATCGAGGCGATGGACGACCTCGACGACGTGTCGCGGGTCTCGTCCAACTTCGCCATCGACGACGACGAGATGGCCTCCATCATGGAGAACCTCTAGCAGGTGCCGGTTCCGCGGACGGGGGGCGGCCGCGGCGCCGCCCCCTTCGCGCGTCCGGCGGAGGCGCCGTGATCATCCTGGGCATCGACCCCGGCAGCAACGTCACGGGCTACGGCCTGATCGCGCAGGAGGGCGGGCGGCTGCGCCTGCTGGACGCGGGCGCCATCCGCGCCGGCCGCGGCGACGCCCTGCCGGCGCGCCTGCGCCTGATCCACGACGCGCTGACGGAGCTGCTCGCGCAGGGGAACCCGGGCGAGATGGCCGTCGAGAGCGTCTTCGCCGCCCGCAACGCCCACAGCGCCCTGGTGCTGGGGCACGCCCGCGGGGTGGCCCTGCTCGCCGCGTCGCTGCGGGACATTCCCGTTGTCGAATACGCCCCCCGCGAGGTAAAACTCGCCCTGACCGGCCACGGCGCCGCCGGCAAGGAGCAGGTGCGCTTCATGGTGCAGCGCCTGCTGGCCCTGCCGCGGCCTCCCGCCTCGCTGGACGCGAGCGACGCCCTGGCGATCGCCATCTGCCACGCCCAGCGGCGCACGGCGCCGCGGGAAGCGCTGCCGCGGCGCGGAGGAGCCCGATGATCGCCACCCTCGAGGGACTGCTCGTGCGCCGCGGCACCGACTGCCTGGTCGAGGTCGGCGGCCTGGGCCTGGCGGTCACGGTGCCGGCGGGCTGCGCCGCCGCGCTGCCGGCGGCCGGCGAGCGGGTGCGGCTGTGGACGCATCTCGCGGTGCGCGAGGACGCCTGGACGCTGTACGGCTTCCTGGACCAGGACGAGCTCGCGCTGTTCCGGCTGCTGATCTCGGTCACCGGCGTCGGGCCCAAGCTGGCCCTGGGCATCCTGTCCGGCGCGCCGGCGACGACCATCGCCCACGCCCTGCACGCCGGCGACGAGAAGACGCTCTCGACGCTGCCGGGCATCGGGCGCAAGAGCGCGGCGCGCCTGGTGGTCGAACTGGGCTCGCGCGTGCCGCCGGCGCTGCTGGCGGCGGGCGCCCCGGCGCCGGCCACGTCCGCGGACGCCGACGCCGTCCACCCGAACGAGCCCGTGGCGCGCGATCTGCTCGGCGCCATGGGGCTGCCGGCCGCGCGCGCCGGCCAGCTGCTGCGCGAAGCCCTGCGCGACGACGCGGCGCTGGGCGACGACCCGGTCCTCTGGGTGCGGGCCGCGCTGCGCCGACTGGGCTGACCGCCGCCGACCACCGACACCGCAAGGAAGGTCGACCGTGACCGATTCCCGCTGGACCGACCCCAACCTGCGCCCCCGTGAAGACGTCGCCGAGCCGGGCCTGCGCCCCCGGCGCCTCGACGAGTTCGTGGGGCAGGCCGCGGTCAAGGAGAACCTGCGGGTCTTCATCGCGGCGGCGCGCGCGCGCGGCGAGGTGCTCGACCACGTCCTGCTGTACGGGCCGCCGGGTCTGGGCAAGACCACCCTGGCCGGCATCATCGCCGCCGAGATGGAACTGGAGCTGCGCCAGAGCAGCGGCCCCGCCTTCCAGAACAGCGCCGAGCTGGTGGGGCTGCTGACGCAGCACGAGGGGCCCTCGGCGGTGTTCATCGACGAGATCCACCGCCTCAACCGCACGGTCGAGGAGTACCTCTACCCGGCCATGGAGGACCGGCGCATCGAGATCGTGGTGGACAAGGGGCCCCACGCACGGCACTTCCAGCTGGACCTCGCGCCCTTCACCCTGCTGGGCGCGACCACCCGCGCCGGCATGATCACCGCCGCGCTGCGCTCCCGCTTCGGCATCGTCTGCCACCTCGACTTCTACCCGCCCGAGGAGCTGCAGATCATCCTCGGGCGCTCGGCGGGCATCCTGGGCATCGGGTTGGACCCCGACGGCGCGCTGGAGCTGGCGCGGCGTTCGCGCGGCACGCCGCGCGCGGCCAACCGCCTGCTGCGGCGCGTCCGCGACTACGCCCAGATCGCGGGCCGCAAGGTGATCGACCGCGAGACCGCCGACGACGGGCTGACGCGCCTGGGCGTCGACCGGCTCGGCCTGGAGCCGCTGGACCGGCGCTACCTGCGCCTGATCGTCGAGCACTTCGCCGGCGGGCCCGTCGGCCTGCAGAACCTCGCGGTGTCGCTGGGGGAGGAGCAGGACACGCTCGAGGACGTCGTGGAGCCCTTCCTGATCCAGACCGGCCTGCTCAAGCGCACCCCGCGCGGCCGCGAGACGACCGAGCGGGCCTGCGCCCACCTGGGGCTCGCCCCGCCCCGCCGCAGCCAGGACGCCCAGGATGCCCAGGACACCCAGCGTGACCTGCTCTGAGCCGCCGGCGTCGGCCTCCGCCTTCCACTACGACCTGCCGGCCCGGCTCGTCGCGCAGTCGCCGGCCCCGCGGCGCACCGGTTCGCGCCTGATGCTGGTCTCGCGCGACGGAAGCGTGCGGGGGGAGGGGACCTTCGCGGACCTGCCGTCGCACCTGCGCGCGGGCGACCTGCTGGTGGCCAACGACACGCGCGTCCTGCCCGCGCGGCTGCGGCTGCGGCGGGCCAGCGGCGGCCGCGTCGAGCTGCTGCTGGAACGCCCGCTGGGCGACGGGCGGTGGCTGGCCCTGGCCCAGCCGATGCGCCGGCTGAAGGACGGCGAGCGGCTCCGGCCCGAGGACGGCGACGGCGACGATCCGGACGGGGCGGTCGAGGTCGTGGGCCGCGACGAGTGCGGCGGCCTCGTCGTGCGCGCCTGCGGCGGCGACCTCGCCGATCTCGCGCAGCGGCGCGGCGAGACGCCCCTGCCGCCCTACATCCGGCGCGGCTCAGACGCCCCGTCGGAACTGGCGGCGCTCGACCGCGAGCGCTACCAGACGGTGTACGCGGCGGCGCGCGGCTCGGTCGCGGCGCCGACCGCCGGCCTTCACTTCGACGCGGCGCTGCTCGACCGGCTGCGCGAGGCAGGCGTGGGCTGGGCGACCGTCACCTTGCACGTCGGCTCCGGCACCTTCCGCACGCCCGACGTCGCCGACCTGTCGCGCCGCCGGCTGCACGCCGAGCGCTTCACGCTGCCGGCGGCGACCGACGCCGCCGTGCGGCGTTGCCGCCGCGAGGGCGGCCGCGTCGTCGCGGTCGGCACGACGTCGCTGCGGGTGCTCGAGACGGTCCGCCGGCTGGCGCTGGACCGCGACGGCCCGGATCGTCGCCGAGCCGAGCCCGCGACCGGAAGCGTGCCGGCGGCGTTCGAGGGCGAGGCCGTCCGCGACGGCGAGGGCTGGCGCGTGTCCGGCCTGACGCGCCTCTTCGCGGCCCCGCCGGACGTGATCGCGGCGGCCGACGGCCTGATCACCAATTTCCACCTGCCGGGCTCGTCGCTGCTGATGCTGCTGGCGGCCTTCCTCGGCGGGACGGGCCGCTGGCGGCCGGCCTACGCGCGGGCGGTGGACGGCGACTGGCGCTTCTACAGCTACGGCGACGCGATGCTCGTCCTGCCGGACGCGGTCGCGACGCCGCAGGACGGCCGATGAACGGGGACGGACGATGAACCTGAATTCCCCGCCGGCGCTCGACCGGCCCTTCGGCTTCGAGGTGACGGCCCGCGACGGCGCGGCGCGCCGCGGCCTCCTGCGCACGCCCCACGGCGAGATCGAGACGCCGGTGTTCATGCCCGTCGGCACGCACGGCTCGATCAAGGCCATGACCTTCGAACAGGTGGCCGCGTCGGGGTCCCGTCTGATCCTCGGCAACACCTACCACCTGTACCTGCGCCCCGGCCACCGGCTGATCGAGGATCTCGGCGGGCTGCACCGCTTCGAAGGCTGGGACGGGGCGATGCTCACCGACAGCGCCGGCTTCCAGGTCTTCTCGCTGTCCGCGCTGAACAAGGTCGACGAGGACGGGGTGGCCTTCCGCTCGCACCTGGACGGCAGCAGCCACCGCTTCACGCCCGAGCTGTCGATGGCGATCCAGCTGGCGCTGGGCGCGGACATCGTCATGGCCTTCGACCACTGCCTGCCCCACGGCGCCGACGCGGGCGCCGTCGCGGCCGCCGTGGACCGCACCGACCGCTGGCTGCGCCGCTGCCGCGACGCTTTCGGCCCCGGCGGCCGCCGCCACAAGGACGGTTACGAACGTGTGCTGTTCGGCATCGTGCAGGGCGGCTTCGACCCGCAGCAGCGCCGGCGCTCAGCCGAGCTGGTCGCCGCCCTCGACCTGCCCGGCACGGCCATCGGCGGCGTCTCGGTCGGCGAGCCCGTGCCCCTGATGCGGGAGATGACCGCGACGACGGCGGCCCTGCTGCCGCCGGACCGGCCGCGCTACCTGATGGGGGTGGGCTTCCCCGACGACATCGTCCACGGCGTGCTCGCCGGCGTGGACATGTTCGACTGCGTGCTGCCGACGCGCATGGGTCGCACCGGCACCGTGCTGACGCACGACGGCCGGCTGGTGGTCAAGAACGGCGCCTACGCCCGCGACGAGCGGCCCCTGGACGCCGACTGCGGCTGCCCGGTCTGCGCGCGCCACAGCCGCGCCTACGTGCGGCACCTGCTGTCCTGCGGCGAGATCCTCGGCCTGACGCTGGCCACCACCCACAACGTCTGGTTCTACCAGGCGCTGATGCGCGGCCTGCGGGACGCCATCGCGGCGGGCCGCCTGGCGGCCTTCGCCGCGGACTTCCTCGCGCGCTGGGAGGAGGGCGAGCGCCGGCGCCTGGCCGGCGATGTCGACCGCCCCTGAATGGATCCGCAAAGTCCAGTCCGCGACTCCGGGTTTGCCCGCGGCCCCCCGCTGTGCCATCTTGGAGCGGCGCCGAGCACGAACGACGACAAGGAGACGACATGTCGCTGGTCAACTTCCTCGCCATGAGCCCCGCGCCCCAGCAGGGGCAGGCCGCGCCCGGGCAGGGCGCCATCCTCATGAACTTCGTCTTCATCGGCATGATGGTGCTGGTGTTCTACCTGCTGATCTGGCGTCCGAACGCCCAGCGGCAGAAGAAGCACCGCCTGATGCTCGAGAGCCTGAAGAAGGGCGACCAGATCGTCACCACCGGCGGCCTGTTCGCGACCGTGCAGAGCGTCAAGGACGACCGCCTGGTCTGCACCATCGGCGACGGCGTCAAGGTGGAGATCGCCCGCAGCGCGGTCGCCACGGTCCTGCCGGCCTGACCGTGACCGCCGATGCGCCGCGTCGCCTGGTGCTGTACGGCGACCGGCGTCTGCGCCAGGTCTGCCGCAGTCCGGAGCCCGGCGAACCGGGGCTCGACGCGCTCGTCCGGGACATGCTCGCGCTCATGCGCCGCCATCGCGGCGTCGGGCTGGCCGCGCCCCAGGTGGGGGACGACCGGCGCGTGATCGTGGTGCAGCCGGACCTCGCGGGGAAGCGGCCACCGCTGGTGATGCTCGACCCCGTGCTGGAGGAGACGGGCGGCCCGTCGACCGGGTTCGAGGAAGGGTGCCTGTCCTTCCCCGGCATCTACCGGCGGATCGCGCGGCCGCGCGCCGCGGTGGTGCGCTACCGCGATCCCGACGGCGCGGCCCGCCTGCTGCGCGACGACGGCCTGGCCGCGCGCATCGCGCTGCACGAACTGGATCATCTGGACGGGATCCTGATGGTGGACCACCTCGGTCCCTGGCGGCGTTTCGGCGTGGAACTGCGGCTGGGTCTGCGGCGACTGCGCCCCACGGGAGGTCGCGCGTGAGGATCGTGTTCATGGGCTCGCCGGACTTCGCGGTGCCGACGCTCGACGCCCTGGTCGAGAGCCGTGCCGAGATCCCCCTGGTCGTCACCCAGCCCGACCGCCGCGCCGGGCGCGGCCGCCAGCTCGAGGCGACCGCGGTCAAGGACGCCGCCCGCGGGCACGGTCTGCCCGTGGTCGAGTGGGGCCCGGGCGACGCCGCCCGCGTCACGCAGCTGGTGGCGGACGCGGCGCCCGACGCCGTGGTGGTCACCGCGTTCGGCCACATCCTGCGGCAGTCCCTCCTCGACCTGCCCCGGCTCGGCTGCATCAACCTGCACGCCTCGCTGCTGCCGCGCTGGCGCGGCGTCGCGCCCGTCCACTACGCGATCCTGCACGGCGACGCCTGGAGCGGCGTCAGCATCATGCGCATGGACGCGGGCGTGGACACCGGGCCGGTCCTGGCCCAGCACGCGGTGGCCATCGACCCCGAGGAGACCGCCGGCGACCTGCTGGTCCGCCTGGCCGGCCTGGGCGCCGACCTGATGGTCCGCACCCTGCGCGGCCTCGAGTCGGGCGGCGCGCCGCAAGCGCCGCAGAACGAGACGGGCGCCGTCTACGCCCCGAAGCTCAACCGCTCGCTGTCGCCCCTGCGCTGGGAGCGTTCCGCGGTGAAGGTCCACAACCAGGTGCGGGGCCTGCAGCCGTGGCCCGGCGCCACGACCTTCCTCGCCGACCACCAGATCAAGATCACCGAGGCCCGCCCCTGGTCCTTCCACACTTCCGGCGCCGAACCGGGCACCGTGCTCGCGGTGGTGGACGAGGGCCTGTGCGTCGCCTGCGGCGAGGGCGTCCTGCTGGTGACGGGCCTGCAGAATCCCGGCAAGAAGCCGATGACCGCCGCCGAATTCCTGCGCGGCTGCCCGATCCCCGCCGGCACCCGACTGCGCTCATGAGCCTCGACCCCGTGCGCCGCCTCGCCTGGGACGTGCTGCAGCGCGCCGAGCGCGACGAGAACCTCGACGCGGCCCTCGACGACGCCCTGGCCCGCCTGCCGGACGAGCGCGATCGCCGCTTCCTGGCGGAGCTGGTCAAGGGCGCGCTGCGCTGGCGCGGCCGCTACGACCACCTCGTGCGGCGGTTCTCGCGCCACGACGCCGCGACGCCGCCGCAGATCGCCGACGTTCTGCGCCTGGGCCTGCATCAGCTGCTGGGCATGGACCGCGTGCCGGACCACGCGGCGATCCACCAGAGCGTGGCCCTGGCCCGCGAGGTCGCGGGTCCCTGGCCCGCCCCCTTCGTCAACGGCCTGCTGCAGTCGGTGAAGCGGACCCTCGACGCGGCGCCGCGGCGCGAGGAGGCCCTGCACCCGCTGTTCCCCGACCCCGCCCGCGACCCCGACGGCTGGCTGTCGACCTGGTGGAGCCACCCGCGCTGGCTGGTCGCGCGGTGGCGCGCGCGCTACGGGCTCGCGGCGACCGCCGAGCTCTGCCGCTGCAACAACCTGTCCCCGCCGCTGGCCGTGCACGTGCTGGCGCCCGCCGACCCCGCGGCCGTCGCCGCGGCCCTGGCCGCCGCCGGCCGGTCCGCCCGCCCCGGGGGGCTGAGCCCGCGCGCCCTGCTGCTCGCGAGCGAGGAGCGCGCCGACCTGGCGGCCCTGCTGCGGACCCGTCCGGAGCTCATCGTCCAGGACGAGGCGGTCCAGGCGGCGTGCGACCTCCTGCTGGACGGCGCGGCGGGTCCCGCCCTGGACCTGTGCGCGGCGCCGGGCGGCAAGACGGCCCGGCTGCGCGCGGCCCTGGCGGCGGGGGACGACGGGTCGCCGGCGCTGCTGGTGGCCGCCGACCTCAGCGCCGCGCGCCTGCGCAAGCTGCAGGCGACGGCGAAAAGGATCGACGCGGGGCCGGACCTCGTGGTATCTGCTGACGGCAGGGCGGCGCCCTTCCGGCCCGGTTCCTTCGCGACCGTGCTGCTGGACGGTCCCTGCACCGGGACCGGCGTGCTGCGGCGGCACCCCGAGGGGAAGTGGCGCCTCGGCTCGGAGGCGATCGCCGCCTCGGCGACGCGGCTGACGGAACTGGCGCGGCGGGCATCCCTGCTGCTGGCGCCGGGCGGCCGCCTGCTCTACGCCACGTGCTCCCTGGAACCGGAGGAGAACGAGGGCGTTCTGGAGGCGGTCCTGGCGGCGGAGCCGTCGCTGGCGCCCTGCCCGTGGCGTGAGGACGGGGAGTGGTCGCGGACCTGGCTGCCCCAGCGCGAGGGCGCGGACGGCTTCTTCGCGGCCCGGCTGTCGCGGCGGAGGGAGGCATCGTGAAGTTCTGGCAATTCCTGCTGCTGCTCGCCAGCCTCGGCGTCGCCGCCGCCGTCGGCCTGGCCCTGAGCAACTACCTCATCGTCCCGCAACTGATCCATCGCCACGCCGAGGTGCGCGTGCCCGACCTGCGCGAGCAGACGCTGGCGCAGGCGCGCCGGGCCGCCGCCGGCGCCGGTCTCGAGGTCGAAGTCGTGCGCAGCGAGGCGCACGCCCGGCAACCGGTCGGCAACGTCGTCGACCAGCACCCGGCCCCCGGACAGCCGGTGCGCAAGGGGAGGGCGGTGGGCCTGGTGCTCAGCAGCGGCCCGCCCACCGGCGCGGTGCCCGCCCTCGACGGCCTCAACGCGCAGCAGGCCGCGGCCACCCTCCAGCGCAGCGGGTTCCGGGCCGGTCGCACCCTGCGCGCGCGCGGACTCGAGGGCGCGCCGTCGACCGTGGCGCTGCAGTACCCCGAAGCGGGCACCGGGAGCCGCAAGGGCGTGACTGTGGACGTGGTGATGGTCGACCAGGCGGAAGCGCCCGCCTTCCTGATGCCCGACCTCAAGGGCCGGACGCTGTCGGCGGCCCGCGGCGCCGTCGACGGGTCCGGCTGCATCCTCGCGCCGCTGCGCCACGTCCGCGACTCGGGCACGCCGCCGCAGACCGTCCTGCGCCAGAAACCGGAACCGGGGACGCGCATCCTCAGGGGAGAGATCGTTGAACTGGTGGTCGCGACGCGTTGAACACGGCACGGCGGTGGCCCCGTCCCTGCTGTCGGCCGACTTCGCCGACCTGGGGCGGGAGGTCGCGAGGATGGAGGCCGCAGGCGCGGACCTGATCCACCTCGACGTCATGGACGGCCGCTTCGTCCCCAACCTCACCTTCGGTCCCCCGGTCGTGGCCGCCGTCAGGCGGCGCACGGCCCTGCCGCTGGACGCGCACCTGATGATCTCGGAACCGGAGCGCCACCTCGCGGCCTTCGCCGGCGCCGGCGCCGACGCGATCACGGTCCACGTCGAGGCCGTCCCGGAGCCCGGCGCGGCCCTCGACGCGATCGGGGCGCTCGGGAAGCGCCGCGGCCTCAGCCTGAACCCCGGCACCCCGCTCGAAGCGGTGCTGCCCTGGCTCGAACGGGTCGACCTCGTGCTGGTGATGTCCGTCCAGCCGGGGGCGGGGGGGCAGAGCTTCCAGCCGGCGGCCCTGGACAAGCTGCGGGCCCTGGCCGCGCGGCGGGCCGCCTCCGGGCTCGGGTTCGCCATCTCCGTCGACGGGGGCGTCAACGCCGGGACGGCCCCGGCCTGCCGGGACGCCGGCGCCGACATCCTGGTCGCCGGATCCTACCTGTTCGGCGCCGCCGACCCCGCCGAGGCGATCTCCTCCCTGCGCTGAGCGGCGCCGAACCGCCCGGAAACCCACAAGACCCTTGATTTCGCGGTCGCTTTCGACGATACTGGGCGGTCGCGGCAAGGGGGGCTGGGCGCCTGGAGCGTCCGCCCGTTGTCGTTATGCGCGCCGCCATGTTCCCGAGAGAGGATCCCGAGGGTGTTCCAGGAGTTGACCAGCCGGCTGGGCGGCGCGCTGCGCAAGCTGTCGGGACAGGACCGCCTCACCGAGGAGAACGTCAGGGACGCGCTGCGCGAGGTGCGCCTGGCCCTGCTCGAGGCGGACGTCAACTACCAGGTCGCCAAGGACTTCGTCGCCCGCGTGGCCGAGAAGGCGGCGGGCCAGCAGGTCTGGGACAGCCTGTCGGCCGACCAGCAGGTCGTCAAGATCGTCCGCGATGAGATCGTGGAACTGCTCGGCGGCGAGACGGCTTCGCTGAACCTGTCGGCCACGCCGGTGGCCACGGTCATGGTCATGGGCCTGCAGGGCAGCGGCAAGACCACGTTCTGCGCCAAGCTCGCCCAGCGCCTGGTGAAGGAGGGCCGCTCGCCCCTGCTGGTGGCGGCGGACATCTACCGGCCCGCGGCGATCGACCAGCTCGAGACGCTGGCCGCGCAGGCGGGGGTGCCGGTCCACGCCGACCGCGAGCGCCGCAACGCGGCGCAGATCGTCAAGCTCGGCCTGCGCCGGGCGCGCGACAACAAGTGCGACGTGCTGATCGTCGACACCGCCGGCCGCCTGCACATCGACGCCACGCTCATGGACGAGCTGGCCGCGATCGACAAGGCCGTGCCGATGGACGAGAAGCTCCTGGTCGTGGACGCCATGACCGGCCAGGAGGCGGTGACCGTGGCCCGCGAGTTCGCCTCGCGGGTGGGCTTCGACGGCGCCGTGCTGACCAAGATGGACGGCGACGCCCGCGGCGGCGCCGCGCTGTCGGTGAAGGCCGTGACCGGCCGTCCCGTCAAGCTCGTCTCCACCGGCGAGAAGCTGGCCGATCTGGAGACCTTCCATCCGGACCGCATGGCGGGCCGGATCCTCGGCATGGGCGACGTCATGTCGCTGATCGAGCGGGCCGAGGAGAACATGGACCAGCAGGAGGCCGAGGCGCTGGCCGAGCGCTTCCTGCAGAACCAGTTCACGCTCGAGGATTTCCAGAAGCAGATCCGCCAGGTGCGGCGGATGGGCCCCCTGAAGGGGATCATGAAGATGCTGCCCGGGGTCGACGGCGGGATGATCGACAAGTCCAACGTCGACGAGGGGCAGCTGGGCAAGGTCGAGGCCATCCTGAACTCGATGACCCCGACCGAGCGCCGCAGCCCGGAGATCATCAACGGCTCGCGCCGCAAGCGGATCGCCCGCGGCAGCGGCACGAACGTGTCCCAGGTCAACCGGCTGCTGAAGCAGTACCGCGACATGCGGCGGATGATGCGCAGCATCAACGCCGCCGGCGGTCTGGAGGAGTTCGGACGCAAGGTGCTGGGCGGGCGCGGCTAGGCCCCGTCCCGCGGTCCGGGCGGCTTGGATCCGGCCGTCCGGGGACCTATATTGGATCGCTTCGCGCCTGAACGGCGGGTGCGGGGCAACACACCGACACGAACCCGGAGGTACTCAGTGTCGACCACGATCCGTCTGACCCGCATGGGTCGCAAGCAGAGGCCCTTCTACCGGCTGATCGTCACCGACAGCCGCAACCGGCGCGACGGCGCCTACCTGGCGAACCTGGGCTACTACAACCCCTTCGCCGAGCCGCTGGAAGTGAACCTGCACGAGCAGGAGATCATCGCCTGGCTGCGCAAGGGCGCCACGGTCAGCGAGACCGCCCGCTCCCTGATGCGCCGCGAGGGCGTCCTGCTGCGGTGGGAGCTGCTGCGCCAGGGCCTGTCCGTCGACGAGGTCGAGGCCCGCGTTTCGGCCTGGAAGAGCGACCTCGACGGCCGCCTCGGCGCCAAGGCCCAGGCCAAGGCCGAGCAGGAGCGCAAGGCGAAGGCCGCAGCCGTCGCCGCCAAGAAGGCCGCCGAGGAGGCCGCCGCCGCCGCCGAAGCCGCCGCGGCCAAGCAGGCCGCCGCGGAAGCCGCGGCCGCCGCCGAGGCCGAAGCCGCCGTGGTCGAAGAGACGACCGCCGAGGGCGACGCGCCCGCGGAAGAGAGCTGACCGCCATGAGCAAGGCCATGGAACTGGTCTCGTACATCGCGGTGAACCTGGTCGACCATCCCGAGGACGTGCGCATCCAGTCCCTGGAGCGCGACGGCGAGGAGGTCTTCCTGGTGCAGGTGCACCCGGACGACGTGGGCCAGATCATCGGCAAGGGAGGCGCGACCGTGAAGGCGGTGCGCGGCCTGCTGCAGGCCGTGGGCCTGCGGGTCGACCGGCGCTTCGGCTTCGAGATCGCGAACGAGCAGTAGCGCATGACGGGATACCCGGCCGACGAGTTCGTGCCCGTCGCCGACGTGGTCAAGGCGGTGGGTCTGCGGGGCGAGCTGAAGCTCTACCCGCTGATCGATTGGCACGAGCCCCTGCTGGACTCCGGCGACCTGTTCTGGGACGACGGCGCGCCGTTCGCGCCCGAATCCTGGCGGTCCCTGGGGACCTGCTACGTGGTGGCCCTGCCGGGGATCGGGACGCGGGAAGGCGCCGAGGGCGCCGTGGGCAGGATGGTCGGCTTCCTCCGGAGCCGCTACGCCGACCCGGATTTCCCGCGCCCCCGCGGCGGACTGCCGTTCCGCTGGCTCGGACGCCCGGTCGTGACCGCGACGGGCGAGGCGATCGGCGAGGTCGACGACGTGCGCACCTACGGCGCCGGGTTCGTGCTGGTCGTCCCGCGGGGCGGCCGCGAGTGCCTGATCCCGGCCGTGGCGCCGATCCTGCGGCCCGAGGACGAGCTGCAGGGGCCGCTCGTGATCGACCCGCCGGAGGGACTGCTCGATGTCGCTGGCGATTAAGGTCGTCACCCTGTTCCCGGAGATGATCCGGGAGGTCCTGTCCACCAGCATCCTGGGGCGGGCCGAACGCCAGGGGCAGGTGACCTACGAGGTCCTGGACATCCGCGACCGCGCCGTGGACCGCCACGGGACGGTCGACGACGCTCCCTACGGCGGAGGCGCAGGCATGGTCCTGATGGCCCCGCCGGTGGTCGAGACCGTCGAGGCCGCCCGCAGCGGCGACGCAACGCCCGTGCTGCTGATGTCGGCGCAGGGGGAGCGGCTGGACGAGGACCTGGTGCTGGAACTGGCCGCGCAGGCCGCCGCAGCCGGCGAGCTGGTGCTGGTCTGCGGGCACTACAAGGGCGTCGACCAGCGGGTGCTGGACCTGCTGCGGCCGCGCGAGGTCTCCATCGGGGACTACGTGCTGACCGGCGGGGAACTGCCCGCGCTCGTGGTGATCGACGCCCTGGTGCGCCGGCTGCCCGGGGTGCTGGGCAACAGCGATTCGGCCGAGAGCGACAGCTTCACCGCCGCGCTCGACGGCGGGCTCGAAGGCCCCTGGTACACCCGGCCGCCGGAGTACCGAGGGCTGGCGGTGCCGGAGATCCTGATCTCGGGGCACCACGCCAACATCGAGCGTTGGCGCGCGGAGAGGTCGCGGGAGCGCACGCGGGAGCGTCGTCCCGATCTGGCCGCGGGACGGGGTCGCCCGTCACGGGACCGCGACGGCGGCGCCGGGGAATGAAGGACGACACGCGAAGGGAACGACGCCGCCGCCCTCTACCGGACGACGGCGAGACACGAGAAGACGGCGAGACACGGAAGACGGCGAGACACGAAGGGGTCCGCGGACCCCGCCCCCCGGCCGACGCCGGCGGGTACGACCAGGAGGCTGCGATGAGCAACATCGTCGACACGATCCGCACCGAGAAGCTGCGCACGGACCTGCCGGTGTTCAGCATCGGCGACACGATCCGCTGCCGGATGAACATCACCGAGGGCGGCAAGACCCGCATCCAGAACTACGAGGGTGTCGTCATCGCCCGCCAGGGCTCGGCGAACGAGGCCTCGATCACCGTGCGCAAGATCTCCAACGGCGTGGCCGTCGAGCGCGTGCTGCCGATCGAGAGCCCGAACCTCGCCGGGATCGAGCTGGTGCGCCGCGGCCGGATCCGCCGCAGCAAGCTCTACTACCTGCGCGAGCTGACCGGCAAGAAGGCCCGCATCCGCGAGAAGCAGTTCGGCCGGAAGTGAGCGGTCGCGGCGCCCTGCTGGCCGCCTTCGACCGCGAACGCGCCGCCGACCCCTCGCGGGCGGGCGGGGTCCTGGTGCTCGCCGGCACGGACGAGGCCGGGCGCGGCTGCCTGGCCGGCCCCGTGGTGGCCGCGGCGGTGGTGCTGCCGCCGGGCTGGGCCCCCGAGGCGCTGGACGATTCCAAGCGGCTGACCGCCCGCCGTCGCGAGGCGCTCTACCGGGACATCGTCCGCGAGGCGCTGGACTGGCAGGCGGAGGCCGCCTGGCCCCGCGAGATCGAACACACCGACATCCTGCGCTCCAGCCTGCGCGCCATGGCGACCGCCGTGGCGCGTCTGCGCGTCCGGCCCGACCTGGTGCTGGTCGACGGCAACCAGGCGCCGCCGCTGGACTGCCCCGCCGCCTGCCTGGTGGGCGGCGACGGCCTCAGCGCCGCGGTGGCCGCCGCCTCGATCGTCGCGAAGGTCGTGCGCGACTGGCTGATGGTCGACCTGGACGCCCGCCATCCCGGCTACGGCTTCGCCGGCCACAAGGGCTACGGCGCCGCCTCCCACCTCGCGGCCCTGCAGCGGCTGGGTCCTTGCCCCCTGCACCGCCGGACCTTCGCTCCGGTCGCCCTGCTGCGGCAGGGTTCCCTCTGGTAGGCTTCCTGCTGCCGCGGCGGCGGGAGGTGGCCATGAACAAGCACGCCGACGCCATGGCGCTCGGCCGCAGCGGCGAGGAGATCGCGGCGCTGTGGTACGCCGCCGAGGGCTTCACGATCCTCGAGCGGCGCTTCCGCGCCGCCCGCGGCGAGGTGGACCTCGTCGCACGGCGCGGCCCCCTGCTGGTCTTCGTCGAGGTCAAGACCCGGCGCGGGGACGGCTGGGGCTCGCCGGCCGCGGCGGTCGACGCGCGCAAGTTGCGGCGGCTGCGCCTGGCCGCCCGCGCCTGGCTCGCGGCGAACCCGGCCCGCGACGTGGCGGAGTTCCGCTTCGACGTCGCCGCGGTGCGCTTCGCGCCGGGCGGGGACGGGCTGCGGCTGGAGGTGACCGCCGGGGTCCTCTGATCCCGCGCACGTCGACGCGCGGCGACACGCCGGACGCCGCCGATTGGGAGTGGCGCGGCGGGAGCCGTGCGGTTAGAGTTGCGCGACCGAGGCGAGCGGATCCGCGCCGCCCCAACGCCCACAGACCAGCCATCCCCGGCGACCCCGCATCGCCGGCCGGAGGATCGACGGATCATGGCCGACTACGCGTTCCAGGAGATCGAGCAGCGCTGGCGCGAGCACTGGGCCCGCACCGGCCACGACCAGGTGGACTGGAACTCCGACAAGCCCAAGTGCTACTGCCTGAGCATGTTCTCCTACCCGTCGGGCGACAAGCTCCACCTCGGCCACTGGTACAACTACGTGCCGGCCGACACCTGGGCCCGCTACCGGCGCCAGCGCGGCGACAACGTCTTCCAGCCGGTCGGCTTCGACAGCTTCGGCCTGCCGGCGGAGAACTTCGCCATCAAGTGCGGCGTGCATCCCGGCGCGCACACGGCCGAGAACATCGCCTTCATCCGCGAGCAGCTGCGCACGCTGGGGCCGATGTACGACTGGCGCAGCGAGCTGGCCACGCACACCCCCGAGTACTACGCCTGGACCCAGTGGCTCTTCCTGACCCTGTTCGAACACGGGCTCGCCTACCGCGCGGCGCAGCCCGTCAACTGGTGCGACTCCTGCCAGACGGTGCTGGCCAACGAGCAGGTCGACGACGGCGTCTGCGAGCGCTGCAAGTCCGAGGTCGTGCGCAAGAACCTGACGCAGTGGTGCTTCCGCATCACGCGCTACGCCGACCGCCTGATCGACAACCTGCCCGCGCTGGACTGGCCCGAGGAGACCAAGAAGAAGCAGACCGCCTGGATCGGCCGCAGCCACGGCGCCGAGGTCGTCTTCGCCGCGCGTCCCGCCGCCGGCGCCGCCGCGCCCGGCAGCGCCGACACGCTGGCCGACGGTTCGCTCGCCCTGCGCGTCTTCACGACCCGCCCCGACACGCTCTTCGGCGTCACCTACCTGGCGCTGGCGCCCGAGCACCCGCTGGTCGATGTGCTGACCGGGGCGGAACACCGCGAGGGCGTGGCCGCCTACCGTCGCCAGTCGTCGCGCCTGAGCGAAGTGGACCGGCAGAGCAGCGACCGGCCCAAGACCGGCGTGCCGACCGGGGCGACCGCCGTCAACCCCGTCAACGGCGAGGCCGTGCCGATCCTGGTCGCCGACTACGTGCTGGCCGGCTACGGCACCGGCGCGGTGATGGCCGTGCCGGCCCACGACGAACGCGACTTCGCCTTCGCCGCGGCGCTGGGCCTGCCCGTGCGGCGGGTGATCCTGCCCGCGGGCGCGGCGCCCGACGCGCCGCTCGACGAGGCCTGGACCGGCCCCGGACTCATGACCGCCTCCGGCGCCTACAACGGCTGCGACAGCGAGCAGGGCGCCCGACTCGTCGTCGCGGACCTCGAGGCGCGCGGCTCCGGCCGGGCCACCGTGCAGTACCGGCTGCGCGACTGGCTGATCAGCCGCCAGCGCTACTGGGGAGCGCCGATCCCCATCATCCACTGCCCGACCTGCGGCGAGGTGCCGGTGCCGCGCGACCGCCTGCCGGTTCTGCTGCCGGACGACGTGGACTTCCGGCCGCGCGGCAAGGCGCCCCTGGCCAGCAGCGAAGCCTTCATGGCCGTGGACTGCCCGAGCTGCGGCGGCCCCGCCCGTCGCGACCCCGACACGATGGACACCTTCGTCTGCAGCAGCTGGTACTTCCTGCGCTATCCCGAGCCGGGCCTGCGCGACGCCCCGTTCCGCTACGAGACGCTGCGCAAGTGGCTGCCGGTGGACATGTACGTCGGCGGCGCCGACCACGCCTGCGGGCACCTGATCTTCTCGCGCTTCATCACGATGGTGCTGCACGACCTCGGCTTGGTGCCGGTCGAGGAGCCCTTCGCGCGTCTGCGCCACCAGGGCATGATCACCCGCGACGGCGAGAAGATGTCCAAGAGCAAGGGCAACACCGTCGTGCCGGCCGACTACCTCGAGCGTTACGGCACCGACACGCTGCGCGCCTACCTCATGTTCGGCTTCGCCTTCGCCGAGGGCGGGGACTGGACCGACGAGGGCATCGACGGCATCTGGCGCTACCTCAACCGCGTCTGGCGCCTCGTGGACGCGGTGCTCGACGACCGCTCGCCCGCCGGTGACGCGCCCGTCGACGCCGCCGCCATGACCGACGAGCAGGCCGCCGCGCGCTGGCCCCAGCTGCGTCTGGTGCGGCACAACTCGGTGCGCGGCTGCACGCAGGATCTCGAGCGCTTCCAGTTCAACACGGCGCTCAGCCGCCTGATGGAACTGACCAACGCCCTCTACCAGTACTGCGGCCGCGAGCGGCCCCGGCCCGGGGACGCGGACTTCCGCGACGCGCTGACGTCGCTGGTGCAGATGCTCGCGCCGTTCGCGCCGCACCTCGGCGCGGAGCTGTGGCAGCGGCTGGGACGCGAGGGCTCGGTCTTCGATCACCCGTGGCCCGCCTGGCGGGACGAGTTCCTCGTCGCCGACACGGTCACCTACGTCATCCAGATCAACGGCAAGATTCGCGAGCGCATGGAGGCGCCCCGTGATGCCGACGCCGGGCAGGTCGAGCGCGACGCGCTCGCGCACGGCCGCGTCCCCGAGCTGGTCGGGTCGGGGCCGGTGCGCAAGGTCGTCGTCGTGCCGGGCAAGCTCGTGAACATCGTCGTCTGAGCGGGGTCGGACAGGGGACGGCCATGAATTATTGGGATCTGCTGGCCGAAGCCCGCGCCCGGCTCGAAGCGGGCGACCTGCGCGGGGCGGAGTCCAGCTTCGCCGAAGCGGGGGACAGCCGCGAGCGCTCGCCCGTACGTGTCTTCCTGAGCGAGAAGATGGGCGGTGCGGCCAAGCGCGCCCTGACCCGCCTGCGAGGCGCCGGCGCCGCCGAGAAGGGCGAGGCCGGCCGCTGGGAGCGGGAACGTAACGGGTTCACGGCGGATTTCCGCGAGCAGGCGCGCGGCCTGCTGGACCGGGCGCGCGCCTCGGTCGCGACCCCCGGCACGTTCCCACCGCGTGAACGCCTGGGCCTGGCGGCCGGCGCCGCCTACCTCACCTCCGTCAGCGAGCTGGCCGACCTGCGCCGGATCGATCCCTCGCCCTTCCTCGAAGCCGCGCTGGCCGCCGCCTGCGATGCGGGCTGCCCGCCGCCGGACGGCCTGCTGGCGGTGTCGCTGCCCCTGGCCGCCGACGTCCGCTTGCGGCTGGCCGCGCGCGTCCTGGAATTCGCGCGCCGGGGGCGGACGGACGCGGCCGTCCGCGCCCTCGCCCGCGACGCCGACGCCCTGCTGGCTCCCGAACACATGGTCGGCCACGTCCAGGAAGCCGAGCGGCTCTGGCTCGCCGCTCAGCTGGCCGAGGGGCCGCTGGACGACGTGTCGCGGGCCGCCGCCCACTACGCCGCCTGCGCGCGGCAGGAGGGCACGCCCGCCGAGCGCCGCGACTTGGCCCGTCTCGCCGCCGCCGCCCTGCTCGCCAACCTCGACCGTTTCGCGTTGCCGGTCCCGCGCTACGACGAGGCCTTGGCCCTGCTCGAAGCCGTCGCCGCCGACGCGGCGGTCGAGCGCCGCCGTCGCGCGGCCCTGGTCGTGCTGCAGGAGCGGCGGATCGGGACCCGCGACGGGGTCTGGGCTTCGGCCGCCCGCGACTTGCATGGTGCCGGTCACCTGGTGGTCTGGCGCCGGAGCCGCCCCGTCGACGTCCTGAGCTGGGTCGACGGGCCCTCCGCCGCGGCGGCGGTCGCTTACCTGGGCGAGGCGCGCGAGCGGATCCTGGTGCTCGGCGACATCGGCAACGAAATGCCCGGTTGGGAGTTGCGGGGCCTCGTGGAAGCGTTGCTGGAGCCGGAGCTGCCGGCCCGTGGCGTGGACGACGGCGTGCTCGACACCCTGGCCGCCCTGCGCTGCGAGGCGCCGGCGCCGCACCCGCTCTTCGCCGTGGAGACCCGTGAGCCGCTCTGCGCTGCGGTCGCGGGCGCGCTGCGCGCGGGCCGGGTCTGGCTGGGCGCCGCGGCGCGACTGGCGGCCGCGGAGCCCGGGCAGCGCGGCATGATCCGCGAACTGGCCCGCCGCGGGGACGGCGCGGCCCGGCTGGTGGCGTCGTTCCTGCCACCCGATCTCGTGCGGCCTCAGGGCTGGCCCCTGACCCCGCTGCAGGACCGGCCGTCGCCGCGCGCGTTCGCCGCCGCGACGACCGACGCCGGTCGATACCACGTCGAGCCGCGCGATCCCGAGCTGGCCGCGGCGGCCTCGGCGCTGGTGCACGCCGCCGACCGGGCTTCGGCGTTGGAAGCCTGGGGCCAGCGTCGCGCCGCCTGGCGCCTCGTCCTGGACGGCGCCGACCGGTTGGCGGAATTCGCCGGTCCGCTGTCGCGGCAACCCGGCGCCTGGACCCTCGTGCCGTCGGGAGGCGCGCTCCACGACCGCGCGGCGGCCCTGTCCCTGCTGTCGGAGATGGCCTCGTCGCCGGACCTGGGGCTGCTGCCCCTGATCCACGCTTGCCGGCTCGCCGCGACCCACAACGGCGACCTGGCCGACCACCGCCGGTTGCGCCCGCGCGAGCGCGGCGCCTGTCCCTGGATCGACCGCTACGACACCTGGCTGGACCAGCGGCTGCGCCGCGACGCCGCGCCGGGGCCGGACGGCTGGTGCGGAGAACTGGCTCGACGGGTGGACGGCGACGCCGCGGTCGTGGGGCTGGCCGGCGATCTGCCGAGCGACGGCGCGGCGCGCGCCCGGCTCTGGGGTCTGGGCGCGCGAGCCGTCGCCTGGGTCTTCGCCGATGCCGCCGTGATCAACTGGAGCTGGCACCGGCGCGGCGTCGACGAACCCGCCGCCCGTCATCGCGCCCTGGCCGGCGAGGGCGCCGGCCAGCTGTCGTTGCTGGCGCCCGCCCCGATCCTCGACGGCGACCTCGCCGCCATCCTCGGGGGCTGGCTCTCGCTCCACGGCGCCTGCCGGATCTTCGTGCGCGGCGGCGACGCGGCGACGCCGCTGTCTCTGGCCGTCGGCGGCCCGCCTCCGGATGCACGGGTGCGCCTGGGCGCCGCCGCGGCGGCCCACGCCCGCCGCCTCGTGCAACTGTCCGGCACGGCCGGCGCCCGCCTGCTCCTGCCGCCGACGGGCCCGTTGGGCGCCTGCCTCCACGCCCTGGCGCGCGGCGGGATCGCCACCCTGCCCGTCAAGGATCTCGGCGTCGAGTCACAGGAAGGATTCTGGGACGACGCGGACACCGCACGGCGATGCGCGGGGGGCGTCGTCTATGTTCCCCAGCTGGCGAGCCTGGACCCCGCCGCCGGCGACGGCGCGGACGCCGCCGCGGATGACGTTTCCTGGGGGCGCCGGGACGCCGGCGTCGCCGCGATCGCCGCCCAGCGGCGCGCCTTGCTGGCGCTGGAACTGCACGCGCTGCGGGGCAGGGGCGCGGGCGCCGTCATGGTCGGCGACACGCGCTGGTGGCGCACGTTCCCGCTCGGCGCGGACGGCGGCCCGTCGCTGGACGCCGCCGGCGCGACCGCCCTGGCGGGAGCGTGGGGCGCCGGCGTCTTCGACCTGGACGGCGAGCCGCTGCGGCCGACGGCGCGGCGCGGCCGCGCGGCCGACCCGTTGCGCAAGGCGGTCGTGGGTTGGCTGCAGGTCCAGGGTTGGACCGACGCCGAAGGGCGGGGCCTGCCGCCGGGATTCCTGGACCGCGAACGCGCCGGTTTGCCGGAAGCCTGGCCGGCGGCCCGTCGTCGCCTCGTGCTGGGCGATCCGGCGGCCGCCTGGCTCCACAGTGCGACCGCGGTGACCGCGGCCCGCGAAGACGGCGACCACGGCGCTTGGCTGCTGGTGGTGAGCGATTCGCCGCCGGCCGAAGCGGTGGTCCTGCGCGACGCCGTGCTGTCGCCGAAGCCCTCGCTGCTGGCCGCAGGCGCGTCGCCACCGGGCGGCGGCTGGCACGCCGTCACCTGGGCCCGGCCGTCCGACCTCGCCGACCCCGATCTGGTCCGGCGCCTCGCCCTGGACCCGCCGACGGAAATCTGGGCCGGAGATCTGGGCGGATGGCTGCCGTCGGGCGCGACCGACGGCGGTCGCTGCGCGCCCTGCCTGCACGCGCTGCTGCACCTGGTCGAAGCGCCCATGACGCTGCAGGCGACGGACCTGCCGGGTTCCTGGCGCCGGTACCTGTCCGGCCTGTTCGAACACGCCGGCGGCCTGGTCCTCGACACCCTGGACGAATCGTCGATGTCGGACCTGGCGGGCTTGCCCGCGGTCGTGATCGGCCGCGTCCCGCACCCGCAATGGCCTTGCCCGAGCTGCGCCACGGTGTCGGCCTGGCTCCGCTGGTCACAGGGCTGCCCCGCCTGCGGTTCGGCGCTGGAGCGCTGGGCTTCGCCCGCGGACCGCACCGCCCTGCTGCGGCATCTCTGGCGGGAGAAGCTCCGGGCCCTGGCCGAGCGCACGGCGGCGCCGCGGCCCGAACCGCTGTGCGTGTGGACGACGCCCGAGCACCAGGCACTGCTGACGTCGCTGCTGGACGAGGCGGGTCGTCGCTGGCGCCTGCAACCCACCCGCCAGCTGACGGCGTCGCCCGCCCCGGACGAATGGCTCGTCTGCTGCCTGGGCCGCGCCGAAGAGCCGCCGGCCGAATGCCGCCACGCCCTGCTGGACCCGCCTCCCGGCGAGCAGGAACTGCGGCGATTCCGCCTGCGCGCCCGTGGCGAGACGAGCCTCTGGTACCACGCGCTCGAACTGGATCCCGCGTGCGGCGCGCTGGCCGGCGACGAACGCCGCGCGAACGGCGGGGACTTCCGGCGCCTGTTCAGCGTGGCGTCGACCTCGACCGGCACCGAGGCCGGCCCGGGCGGGGACGGTGCGCTGCCGCCACGCTGCGTGGAGGCGCTCTGCGGCCTGCCCGCCGCGGACGTGCGTCGGGCCCTGGGCGTCGCCGCCTGGACGGCGGCGGTCGGCGGCCGCAGCGTCGCGCGGGAAGCGACGCCACAGCCGCGCCGGGTGCGGCCCGCGGTGGCCCTGGTGGAAGCCGAGTACCGGCTCGAACGGCTCGCCGCGCTGCTGCCACGCGTCGTCGCGTCGCTGGGCACCGCGACCGCGCTGGAGGGATCGCCCCTGCTGACCGATCCGCTCCGGCTCTGGCCGTGGCTCGACCCGACCGAACGCGGCTGGTGGGACCGCCTGCTGCTGGCCGTCACGCCGCTGCACGCGCCGACCGGCCGGACCCTGCTGGTCTACGCCGCGGCGGGCGGGGCGCTCCACGCGCCGCGTCGGCGCTGCGGCGTGCGCGGGGACGCCGCGACGCTGGCCACGCTCGTCGCCGGGCGCCTGGCGGCCGTGCGCGAGCGGGCGCGCGAGCTGTCCGTTCACGAGGCGGGGGAGGCCCCGTTCCCCGCGCCGGACGACGACGTGCACGCCGCGGGCGTCATGCTCGGCCTGTGGTGCGTCGACGGCGCGGCGGCGCACGGCGAGATCGTGCTGGACGAATTCGCCGCCGTGCTCGCCGCCGGGACCGATCCGGCGCCCGCGGCCGAGCTGCTGGCCGCCCTGGCCCGCGAGGACGCCGCGTGGCGGGAGCAGCTGCGCGAAGCCTGGCGCGACGGCGGCCTGCCCGACGTGAAGCCCGTCGCCGCGCGACGGGCCGGGCGCGACGACGATGCGGAACCAGTCGCCGACTGGCCGCCGCCCGGTGCGCCGCCCCTGGTCCTGGAGGGCATGACGGGCACCGGCGCGCCCGAAGCGGCCGCCCGCCTGCTCGTGTCGTTGCTGGATGCGGGGACCGATCCCCGGCAGATCGTGGTGATCGCGCCCGGGACGGCCGCCGCGGCCAGGTTCCACCTGGCCTGGCGTCGCGTCCGGTCCGGTCTGCCGCCGCTGAACGTGACCCTGGAGCAGGACAACCTGGAACTGGGCGACCCGCCCGGCGACGGGATCCTCCGCGGCGAGCCCGCCGAGGAGGTGCTGGTGCTGCTCGAGGCCCAGGACCTCTCCACGACACTGCGCTTCCGCGCCGCCCAGCGCTTCCAGGCCGGCCGGCAGCTGTGGACGGTGGACCCGATGCTCTGCCAGGAGACGCGCGAGCACCTCTACCTGGTGGTGCCGCCCCGGCAGCAGGTGATCGCCCTGCGGGACCAGCGCGACCAGTCGCGACAGGTTTGCGAGGAGATCCTGGATCTGGTCGCGCGCTTCACCGGCGAGCGCCCCCGCGTCCGCGCCCGGCGCCGCGAGCGCGGCGAGGTCGTGTCCTCCTACACCACCAACGGGCCGGAGGCCGTCAACCTCATCGTCGATCTGCAGCGCGGCGGCGCCGGGCGTCTCTGGAACCTGGTGGCGCCGGTGCGCGGAGATTTCGTCACGCTCGCGCAGACCGCCTCGCTGGCGGGCTGGCTGCCGGTGGAGCGCCACCGTCTCGACCCGCTGCTGCTGCCGGGACCGTTCGAGATCCTGGCCCTGGCCCTGGACGTGGCTGCCGTCGGCGCGGTCGCGCCCCCGCGTCGCGGCGCCGCGCCGGCGCCGCCGCCCGCGCCGGCCGCCGCCGGGCTGATGCCGGCGGCGGCGGCCCGCGAGTACCGCTGCTGGCTGGGGGAGGCGGCCCCGCCGCCGACCGCGACGCTCTCGGAGCTGATCGCCTTGGCGGCCCGGGCCGGCTGGTCGGAATCGCTGCTGGCCTGGCCGGTGGCGCGGCGCCGGCTGAAGGCGCTCGTCGCGGTCCACGGGGGCGCCACGCTGGCGGACCTGGCCCGCGAGCCGCTCCTTGCCGCCTGGCGCATCGAAACCGACGGGATCGGCGAGCTGAGGGCGTCGACGGACGGGCCGCCGGTGCTGGCGCTCACGACGCCGGCCGACGGCGTCGGGGGGCGGCCGCACGACCTGGCCTGCCTCTTCTTCGGCAACGAGATGCCGCGGCATCTCTACCGGGCGATCGCGCCGGCGGGCGACCGGCTGCTGGTGTGCTACAAGGACCGTTCGCCGCTGGGGGAGGACGGGGGCTGATCCCCGTCGGCGGCGGCGAGCCGGCGTCGGGCCGCCGTCAGCGCCGCGGGGTAGCCGGCCGCGGCCAGCGCGACGCCCAGCGCGACCGCGCCGAGCCAGGCCGCCAGCAGCGCCTCGCCCAACCTGGCCCGCGAGATCTCGTCGACGGCCAGCGCCGGCAGGGGGCGGCCGAGCAGCCACGTGCCCAGCCGCACGTCCAGCAGCGCCAGGGGCAGGAAGGTCACCGGGTTCGAGAGGTTCGAGGCGAGCAGCGCCGCCGCCCGGTTCGCGCGCAGCGCCGTCGCGAGCCCCAGCGCCATCCAGGTGTGCAGACCGAGCACCGGCGTCGGTGCCACCAGCAGGCCCGCCGCGACGCCGCGCGCGACGGCCCGCGGGTCCCGCGTCGGCCCCACCGCCGCCCGCCACGCGTCGCGCAGGCGTCGCCGCCAGCGATCCGGCAGGACCATCGTCGCCCCCTCTTTCCTTGTTCGCCGTAACGGCGGCTGCTACCTTCGACCCCGCAGGATGCCCCGCCGCGCCGCGCGTGGCAAGGCCTTCCGCCGTCTCCCGCCGCCGTCTCCCTGGTCGAGGAGGACCCATGGAATTGCCGTTCGTCCCCTACCGCATCAAGGTCGTCGAGCCGGTCCGCCGCGTGAGCCGCGAAGAGCGCGCCGCGGCGTTGACCAAGGCCGGCTACAACGTCTTCGGCCTGCCGAGTTCGTCGATCTACGTCGACCTGCTGACCGACAGCGGCACCTCGGCGATGAGCGACGCCCAGTGGGGCGCGCTGGTGCAGGGGGACGAGGCCTACGCGGGCAGCCGCAACTACTACGACTTCGAGGACACCATCCGCGACATCTTCGGCTACCGCCACGTCATCCCCACGCACCAGGGGCGCGTGGCGGAGAACCTGCTGTTCACCACGCGGCTGGACCAGCGCTCGGTGGTGCCCAACAACATCCACTTCGACACCACGCGCGCCAACGTCGAACACCAGGGCGCGCTCGCGCTCGACTGCGTCATCGACGAGGGTCTCGATCCCGCGGGCGACCACCCCTTCAAGGGGAACATGTCGCTGGCGAAGCTCGCCGCGGCCTTCGAACGCTACGGCGACCGCATCCCCTTCGTCATGATCACCATCACCAACAACAGCGGCGGCGGCCAGCCCGTGTCGCTGGCGAACATCCGCGAGGTCTCGGCCTTCTGCCACGGCAAGGGCGTGCCCCTGATCTTCGACGCCTGCCGCTTCGCCGAGAACGCGTGGTTCATCAAGCGGCGCGAGCCGGGCTGCGCCGACCTGGCCATCAAGGAGATCGCGCGCGAGATCTTCGCCCTCGGCGACGGCTGCACGATGAGCGCGAAGAAGGACGCCCTGGTGAACATGGGCGGCTTCCTCTGCCTGAACGACGACGACTGGGCCCGCGACATCACGAACCTGCTGATCCTCATCGAGGGTTTCCGCACCTACGGCGGGCTGGCCGGGCGCGACCTGGCCGCGGTCGCGCAGGGCCTGCGCGAGGTGCTCGACGACGACTACCTGACCTACCGCATCGGCCAGGTCCGGCGGATGGGCGAGCAGATGCAGGAGCGCGGGGTGCCGATCCTGACGCCCGTCGGCGGCCACGCCGTCTACGTCGACGCGCGGCGGATGCTGCCGCACCTGCCGCAGGGCGCCTTCCCGGCGCAGGCGCTCACCTGCGCCCTGTACCTCGAGGGCGGGGTGCGCGGCGTGGAGATCGGCAGCCTGATGTTCGCCCACGCCGACCCCGAGACGGGCCGGACCGTGCACCCGGCGATGGAACTGGTGCGGCTGGCCGTGCCGCGGCGCGTGTACACCGAGACGCACCTGGCCTACGTGGCGGAGGTCTGCGGGCGGTTGCGCGAGTGCGGCGAACGCCTGCGCGGCCTGGAGATCGTCGAGGAGGCGCCGGTGCTGCGACACTTCACCGCCCGCCTGCGCCCGCTCGGCGGCGGGTCCCTGATCGCCGGCTAGGAGGGAGGCGGCCGTGCTGCTGCGCGTGGAACCCGCCGACTGGGAGCACGCCGCGGCCGTCGCGGAGATGGCGCGCGGGGCGGCCCGCCGCCACGGCCTGACGGACCGCCTGCGCGAGCTGGCGCTGGTCCTGGACGACCTCGCGCCCGACGAGCGGCCCTGGTGGCGCCTCGCGGCACCCGGCGCGCTGGAAATCTACGGCCACCCCGGACACTTCCTCGCCGAGCGCGGCGCGGAGCTCGCCGGCGCGCTGCCGTCCCTGCCCTGGGACCTGCGCGAACTCCCGGCGCCGGCCGACCCGCCGCCGTTCGCCCCCGCGCGGGGAGAACGTTTTCTGCACCACCATTTCCTGGCCGTGGCCGACGTGCTGGCGGGCCGGGTCGTGCCGTCCGCGGTGCCGCCGGCGCTGGCCGAGGCGTTCCAGGAAGCCTGGGACGTGACGATCGACGGCCGCCTGCGGCGCGGCTTCCTGCCCGGCCTGCCGGTCGCCGAACGCCGCCGCCGCTTCGCGCGGCTCTTCGGCGCGGCGGGCGTCCTGCTGCCGCTCCACTGGGAGCTGTTCCACGAACTGTGGGACTTGGACGACCCGGACCAGGAGGGGCTCGTCGGGAGGGCCTTGCGCCTGCCGCCCCTGGACCGCCGAGGCGCCTGAAGCGGCCCGAAACTGGGGATTGCATTTGCTTTTTCAGCCCCGGTTCGCCAATTTCATGACACCGTCGGCGCGAGCCGCGGTGTTGACGACGACGGGCGGCGGCGGGTAATCTGCTGCCGTGATCCGACGGCGGGAACGCCAGTCCAGGTCGATACGCCGGCCGCCGACGGTCGGCACGATCCGATACCCCCAAGGGAGGTTGTCCATGTTTGCTGCCACGTCCGTGCTGCGACGGGCTCCGCTTCTCCTCGCGGCGATGGTGCTCATCGCGATCCTGGCCGGGCTCGCCGGCTGCAGCAAGGAGAAGGTGGTCGATCCCTACCTGTCCGCCTCCCTGGGCGCCGTGATGGCGGGCGCCGACTCGGTCCGCAGCGCGGAATTCCTGTTCGAGGTCGACGGGCCCCCGCTCTACTTCGCGCGCGGCGACGTGGCGATCGTCAAGCAGGGCAACCAGATGCATTTCCTGGTCGGTCCCGCCCTCCAGACCGAGTACGCCGGCAAGTACCAGGGCCAACGCCTCGGCGTGCAGAAGCGGTTCACCGACCGCGCCGCCGGCAACACGACCACGCACCTGTTCCTGATGGGCGTGCGCCAGGGCGGCGCGATCGCGCGCGTCGACTCGGTGGCGAACTACACGCTGCCGTCGATCGTCAAGCTGACCAAGCAGCAGATCGAAACCCCGGGCACGAACCTCAACGAGATGAACGCCCGCCTGTTCAGCACCTTCCAGCCCCTGCTGCCGGCGAACGCCGGCGACCGCGCGCCCGAGGTGCAGTCGATGGTGGAGCACTTCGTCTACGTGCCCCGCCACGACCTGAGCGAGACGCAGCGCGCGAACCCCGGCCCCAACGACTACGGTTGGTACATCGTGCTGGACAACGCCACGCTGCGGGTGGTCGACCTCGACGCCGGCGCGGGCTTCATGCTGCAGCTGCTGAAGGAGAAGAACCTGCCCCTGGTCGGTTCGTTCTCGCTGACCGGCGTGTCCGATTCGATCATCGAGCGCACCAAGTCCTACGGCACGCTGCGCAACGTCTGCGGCACGATCCGCATCAACTGGTTCAAGGTCGCCAACACGGCGATCCGCGGCAGCTGACGCTCCCGCGAGCCGTCCGACGCGAAAGCGCCCCCGCCGGCCGGCGGGGGCGCTCTGCGTTCAGCGGGCCGCCGACGGGCGGCGTCAGGTCAGCAGCCGCAGCATCTGCTCGTAGGCCAGCACCTGCTTGCGGGCGACGTCGCTGCGCGAAGCCAGCGGGCCGGCCTTGAGGCGGCCGGAGACCATCCCGACCATCTTGCCGCGCTCGCCGCCGAGCAGCAACCGCGTGGCCTCCACGCCGAAGCGGGTGGCCAGGATGCGGTCCGCGGCCGACGGGGAGCCGCCGCGCTGCACGTGGCCGAGCACGACCATGCGGATGGAGCGCTTCAGCCGGCTCTTCAGCTCGTACTCGATGTAGGGCGCCTTGGCGGCGCCCTCGGCGACCAGGATCACCGCGTGCTGCTTGCCGCGGTCGTAGCCGCCCTCGATGCGCCGGCAGATCGCGTCCAGGTCGAAGGGGATCTCCGGCACGATGACTTCCTCGGCGCCGGTGCTCAGGCCGGCCTGCATGGCCAGCAGCCCGCAGGAGCGGCCCATGACCTCGATCACGAAGATCCGCCCGTGGCTCGAGGCCGTGTCGCGGATCTTGTCCACGGCGTCCACGGCGATGTTCAGCGCCGTGTCGAAGCCGATGGAGAAGTCGGTGCCCGGGATGTCGTTGTCGATCGTCGCGGGCACGCCCATCACCGGCAGGTCGAAGGTCTTGTCCAGCACCGCGCCGCCGCGGAAGCTGCCGTCGCCGCCGATGGTCACCAGGCCGTCCAGCTTCAGCTTCTTCAGGGCGCGGCCGACCTTGTCCTGGCCGGCCTCCAGCTTGAAGTCGGGGTAGCGGAAGGTGCGCAGGATCGTGCCGCCGGCGTGCAGGATGCCCGCGACGTCGCGCGAGTTCAGCGGCCTGGCGTCGGCCTCGCTCAAGCCCAGCCAGCCCCGCTGGATGCCGACCACCTCGACGCCCTCGCTCAGCGCCGTCCTCACGACGGCCCTCAGGGCCGCGTTCATGCCGGCGGAGTCGCCGCCTCCCGTCAAGACACCGATGCGCTTCATGCGTCCTCGTCTTTCGTCGGTTGTGCGGCGCCGTCGCGGCGCTGCTGCTTCCAGTCCCGGATCTTCGCGAGCCTCTCGCCGAGGCGGGCTTCGAACCCCCGCGCCGTCGGCGCGTAGAAGCGCCGCTCGCGCAGGGAGTCCGGCAGGCAGTCCATGGCGGCGACGCCCTCGGGCGCGTCGTGGGCGTAGGCGTAGCCCTCGCCGTAGCCCAGCGTCGCCATCAGCCGCGTCGGGGCGTTGCGCAGGTGCAGGGGCACCGGCGGGTTCACGCCGTGGCGGACCTCGGCCGCGGCGGACGCGTAGGCGGCGTAGGCCGCGTTGCTCTTGGGCGCGAGCGCCAGGTACAGGCAGGCCTGGGCCAGGGCCAGCGCCGCCTCGGGCATGCCGAGGAACTGCGCGGCGTCGCGCGCCGCCAGCGCCTGCGCCAGCGCCTGCGGGTCGGCGAGGCCCACGTCCTCGCTGGCGCAGCGGGTCAGGCGGCGGGCGACGTACAGCGGGTCGGCGCCGCCCTCGAGCATCCGGGCCAGGTAGTACAGCGCGGCGTCGGGGTCGCTGTTGCGCAGCGACTTGTGCAGCGCGCTGATCAGGTTGTAGAACTCCTCGCCGGCCTTGTCGAAGCGGATCGCGCGGTCGCGGATCATGCGCGCGATCGCCGCGGCGTCGACGACCTCGCCCGGCGTCGCCGCCGCGGCCGCCATCTCCAGCAGGTTCAGCGCGACGCGCCCGTCGCCGTCGGCCGCCACGGCCAGGGAGCGCAGGGCGTCCTCGGCGAAGCCCGTCGAGGCGCCCTGGTCGCCACCGAGGCCGTTGCCGGTGCCGCCGCCGAGGCCGCGGGGGTCCGCCAGCGCGCGGCGCAGCAGCTCCGTCAGGGCCGCCTCGTCCAGCAGCTTCATCACGAACAGGCGCGTGCGCGACAGCAGCGCGGCGTTGATCTCGAAGGAGGGGTTCTCGGTCGTGGCGCCGATGAGCGTCACGTCGCCCTTCTCCACCCAGGGCAGCAGCGCGTCCTGCTGGGCCTTGTTGAAGCGGTGGATCTCGTCCAGGAAGATGATGGTGCGCCGCTGCAGCGACCGCCGCAGCTTGGCCGCCTCGGCCATGACCTGCTTGAGCTCGCGGCTGCCGACCTGCACGGCGCTGTACTCGAGGAAGTTGGCGGCCGTGACGCCGGCGATGACGCGGGCCAGCGAGGTCTTGCCGCAGCCCGGCGGGCCCCACAGCAGCAGCGACGGCAGCACGTCGCCGTCGATGAGCCGGCGCAGCGGTCGGCCCGGGCCGAGCAACTCGTCCTGGCCGACGATGTCCTCGAGCCTCTGCGGGCGCATGCGGTCGGCCAGCGGCCGGCCGGCGGACGCGGAAGTCGCCGCGTCCGTCGGACCGCCGCCGTCGCCATGCCTCCGCCTCGTGCCCTCGCCGAACAGCTCGTCTTCCATGCGGCCCATACTACCCGGTTTCGGCGCCCGCACAAGCCGGACCTGCAGGCGCGGCGCCGGGGGGAGGGGGTGCGGCCGGAGCCGGTCGGTGCGACCTTGGCGCATTGACTTCGCCGCGGGGCGGGACTACCGTCCGCGGACGCACCCGCAACAGGAGGCCGCACCGCGTGGGCATCGCCATCGTGATCATCCTGGACGGGGTCGGCGTGGGCGCGTTGCCCGACGCCGCCGAGTACGGCGACGTCGGCCACGACACCCTCGGCCACACCGCCGCCGCCGTGGGCGGGCTGGCCCTGCCGGTCCTCGGCTCGCTCGGCCTGGGCAACCTGCACGCCGTCACGGGCGTGCCGCCGGCGGCGGCGCCCCGCGGCTGCTGGGGGCGCATGGCCGAGGTGTCCAAGGGCAAGGACAGCACCACCGGCCACTGGGAGCTGATGGGAGTCGTCACCGCGCGGCCCTACCCGACCTACCCCGACGGCTTCCCCGCCGACGTGCTGGCGGCCTTCACCGCCGCGACGGGCTACGGCGTCCTGGGCAACAAGCCGGCGTCCGGCACCGAGATCATCAAGGAGCTGGGGGACGAGCACGTCGCCACGGGCAAGCTCATCGTCTACACTTCGGCCGATTCGGTTTTCCAGATCGCGGCCCACGAGTCGGTCGTGCCGCTGGCGGAGCTCTACCGCGTCTGCGAGGTGGCCCGCCGCCTGCTCGTGCCGCCCCACGAGGTCAGCCGGGTGATCGCGCGCCCCTTCCTGGGAGCCGCCGGCGACTACCGGCGCACGCCGAACCGGCACGACTACTCGGTCGTGCCGCCGGACGCGCTGCTGCTGCCGCGGCTGGCGGCGGACGGCGTCGCGGTGAGCGCCATCGGCAAGATCTCCGATCTCTACGCCCACAAGGGCGTGACCGCGAAGGTCGTCTCGAAGTCCAACGCCGAGGGCATGGCGGCGCTGTCGGCGCTGTACGCCGACGCCGGCGCCGGCCCGTCGCTGGTCCTGCTGAACCTCGTGGACTTCGACATGCTGTGGGGCCACCGCAACGACCCCGTCGGCATGGCGCGCGATCTCGAGGCCTTCGACCGCTGGCTGGGCGGCTTCCTGCCGCGCCTGCGCGACGGCGACCTGCTGCTGCTCACCGCCGACCACGGCAACGACCCGACGACGGCCAGTTCCGACCATTCCCGCGAGTACGTGCCGCTGCTGGCGACGCTGGGCGGGTCCCGCGGCGGCGCCGACCTCGGCTCGCGGCCCACCTTCGGCGATCTCGGGGCGACCCTGGCCGAGTACTTCGGCCTGCCGGCGCCCGGTCTCGGGAACAGTTTCCTGGCGGCGATCCGCGCCGCGGCGGGGAGGCGGACATGACGATCGAGGTCCGGCAGCGGCTGGTGGCGGCCGCGCGCGAGGCGATGGCGCGCAGCCATTCGCCCTACTCGCACTTCCGGGTCGGGGCCGCGCTGCTCGGCGCCGACGGGCGCGTGCACGCGGGCACCAACGTCGAGAACGCCAGCTACGGCCTGAGCATCTGCGCGGAGCGCGTCGCCGTCTTCAAGGCCGTGAGCGAGGGCTGCCGGGACTTCGTCGCGGCGGCGGTGGTCACCGACACCGACACCCCGACGCCGCCCTGCGGCGCCTGCCGCCAGGTGCTGCAGGAGTTCGCCCCCGACCTGGTGATCCACCTCGCCGGCCGCGGCGGCGAGGTCGAGACCTTCCGCCTGTCCGAGCTGCTGCCCCGCCCCTTCGACAGCTTCACCCCCGGCGAAGCCCCCTGAACGGAGACGACCCGTGAACATCGTCGAGATCATCGAGCGCAAGAAGCGCGGCGGCGCCCTGGACGAGCGCGAGATCGCGTTCACGGTCGAGGGCTACACCTCGGGCGGCGTCGCGGACTACCAGATGTCGGCGCTCCTGATGGCGATCTGGTGCCGCGGCATGGAGCCGCGCGAGACCGCCGCGCTGACCGGCGCCATGCTGCATTCGGGGGAGGAGCTGGACCTCTCCGGCCTGCCGGCCCCCACCGCGGACAAGCATTCCACCGGCGGCGTCGGCGACAAGGTCAGCCTGCTGCTGGCGCCCCTGGCGGCCGCCTGCGGGCTGTGCGTGCCGATGCTCTCGGGGCGCGGGCTCGGCCACACCGGCGGCACGCTGGACAAGCTCGAGGCGATCCCCGGCTACGACATCCGCCTGGACAACGCGGCCTTCCTGCGCGTGGTGGCCGAGACCGGCTGCGCCATCGTCGGCCAGGGGCCGCAGATCGCGCCCGCCGACGGCCGCATCTACGCGCTGCGCGACGTGACCGGCACGGTGGACTGCGTGCCGCTGATCACCGCCAGCATCATGAGCAAGAAGCTGGCGGCGGGGCCGCGCGCCATCGTCATCGACCTGAAGGTGGGCTCCGGCGCCTTCATGACCGACCGCGCGGCCGCCGAGGAGCTGGCCGCCTCGCTGATGCGCATCGGCGCGGCGTGGGGCCGCCGCATGGCCGTCGTCTTCTCCGACATGTCCCAGCCGCTCGGCGTGGCCGTGGGCCACGCCGGCGAGACGATCGAGGCCTTCGACGCGCTGCGGCCCGACGGCCGCGGCCGCGCCCCGGCCGACCTCGTCGCGCTGACCGAGGACCTCGTCGCCCAGATGCTGCTGACCGCCGGCCTGGCCGGCGACCGCGCCGCCGCCCTGGCCGCGGTGCGGCGGGCCTGGGACGGCGGCGAGGCCTTCGCCGCGATGCTGCGCTGGGTGGCCGCCCAGGGCGGCCGGCTCGATCCCGCGCGGCCCGACTTCGGGCTCGCGCTGGCGCCGCGGCTGATCGCGGTCGAGGCGGCGCAGGACGGCTGGATCGGGGAGGTGGACTGCCGCGGCTTCGGCCACGCGCTGGCGGAGATCGGCGGCGCGCGGCGGCAGGTGACCGACGCGCTGGACCTCGAGGCGGGGATCGACGTCCTGGTGCGGCGCGGGGAACGCGTCGCGCGCGGCCAGCCTCTGGCCTGGATCCGGGCCCGCGACGCCGCGGCGGCCGCGCGTGCGGCGCAGAGGGTGCGCGAAGCCCTGGCGATCGCGGCGGCGCCGACCGCGGCGCCGCCCCTGGTCCTGGGTCGGATCGAGGACGCGGCGCCAGGCGCCGCCGAACGCTAGAACTCGTCTTCCAGTTCGATGTCGCGCAGCTCCCGCGGCGCCGGCTCGACCCAGCCCTCGACCGGGCGCAGCAGGGACCCGCCGTGGCGGTCGCAGGCGCGCCTCGGGAAGCCGTCGGCGAGGAAGTACTCCACGGCCGTCGAATCGCAGCCGGTGGTCGCCAGCAGCCCGGTGAGCAGGCAGGCGCGCTTCTGGACGATCCCCTCGGGGCGCGGGAACGGCTCGTCCGGCCCCTCGGCCGTGACCTTGCCCATCAGTTCGGCCCAGATCGGCAGCGCCATGTGCGCGCCGGTGCCCGCCCGCCCCATGCTCACCTTCGTGTCGAAGCCCACCCACACGCCGGCGGCGAAGCTCGGCGTGAAGCCCACGAACCAGGCGTCGGTGTACTCGTTGTAGGTTCCGGTCTTGCCCGCCGCGGTCTTGGTGAAGCCGTAGCGGGGAGCCGCGCGCGCCGTGCCCTCGGTCAGCGTCGAGGTCATCAGGTCGGCCATCAGCCAGGCGGTGGCCGGGTCCAGCACCTCGCGCTGCCGCACGCCGTTCTCCTCCAGGACCTCGCCGTCCGCGGTCTCGACGCGCGTGATCAGGTAGGGCTCGACGCGCACGCCGTGGTTGCCGAAGGAGGCGTAGGCCGAGACCATCTCCACGAGGTTGATCTCGCCCGCGCCCAGCGACAGCGAGAGCACCGGCGGCAGCTCGCTGGTGATGCCGAGGCGCCGCGCGGTCTCGATCACCGGCACGACCCCCACGTCGTCGATGAGCCTGGCCGCGACGACGTTGCGCGAGTGGCTCAGGCCGTAGCGCAGCGTGATCGGGCCCAGGTACTTGTTGTCGAAGTTGTGCGGCTGCCAGAGGCCCGCGCCGGTGTTCAGGGAGACCGGCGTGTCCATCAGGATCGAGCACGGCGTGTAGCCGCGGGTCAGCGCCGTCAGGTAGACGACGGGCTTGAAGATGGAGCCTGGCTGGCGCTGCGCCTGCATGGCCAGGTTGAACTGGTAGTCGTCGTAGTCGCGGCTGCCGTAGAGGGCCAGCACCGCGCCGGTGCGCGTGTCCAGCAGCACGCAGGCGCCCATCAGGTACTCCACGCGCGCGGGCCGCTTGCCGACGGCGGCGAGCGCGTCGAAGCGGGCCTTGGTCATCGGGTAGCGGCTCTCCTGCTCGTAGCGCTCGAGGTGCTTCGCGGCGGCTTCCTCCAGCCAGTGCTGGTAGCGCGGCACCAGGGTGGTGGTGACGCGCAGCCCGTCGGTGTAGAGGCCCTCGAAGCCGTAGCGCGCTTCGAGGTGCTGGCGGATCTCCTCGACGAAGTGGGGCGCGAAGGAGGGCGTGGTCGAGCGGCGGCGGCCGTCGCGGACGACGACCCGCACCTGGTTGATGCTCCGCGCCTCATCGCGGCTCAGGGCGCCGGTGGCGACCATGGATTCCAGCACCGTGGTGCGGCGGCGGTAGGCGCGCTCCAGGTTGTGCAGGGGGGAGTAGGCCTCCGGCAGCTGGATCATGCCGGCGAGCATCGTGGACTCGCCGTCCTCGAGGTCCCACACGTCCTTGCCGAAGAAGGTGCGCGAGGCCGACTGGACGCCGTAGGCGCCGCTGCCGAAGTTCACCTGGTTGAGGTACATCGCCAGGATCTCGTCCTTGCTGTACGTCTGCTCCAGCTGCAAGGCGAGGATCATCTCCTTGACCTTGCGGGTCACCGTCTTGTCGAGCGTCAGGAAGAGGTTGCGGGCCAGCTGCTGCGTGATGGTGCTGGCGCCGGGGCTCGACGACGAGGTCAGGTTGACCCAGACGATCTTGACGAAGCGCTTCATGTCCAGGCCGTAGTGGGTGTAGAAGCGGCGGTCCTCGATGGCGACCACCGCCTCCTGCAGGCGGCGGGGGATGCGGTCCAGCGTCACGATCGTGCGGTTCTCCACGAAGAACTCGTGGATGACGCTGCCGTCGGCCCCGAGCACGAGCGTCTTGCGCGCGGGCTCGATGGTCAGGATGCGCTCGGGCGACGGCAGGTCGCGCGAGAGGCGGCGCACGGCGGTGAGCCCGACGCCCACGCCCAGCAGCAGCAGGCCGGCCACGGCGATCAGCGCGACGCGGACGCGGCGCGGGGAGATGGAGCCTTCCAGGAGGTTTTTCATGGAGCGAACCCTAGCGCAGTCGACGCCCGGGAACAAGCAGGGAAGGCGGCTGCGGAGCTTTAACCGGCCTTTCGCGGTTATTTCGCCGTTCGCGGATTATTCCTTTGACAACGGGATGGGTCAAAGCTAGATTGCGCGCCCGTACCGATTGCGGCGCAAGCCGATAGGTGCGGGTCCGGGGGTGCCTCCGGAGGGTCTGGCAGAACGGGTCGGAAGCGGTCAAAGTTTTTTACGAAAGACACTTGACAACTTCGCAGCACTCGGATACATTCTGCCGTCGGCCCATAAATGGGCACGGCCAGCGCCTTGCGCCTGGGTCGGCTCTTTGACAACGGAATAGCGTACGAGACATTCCCGACGATTCCGAGTCGGACGTGTCGGATCCTCGGATCCATCACGTCTTGTCTTGCGAAAAACAGGAAACGATTCCTGTTGTATATTTTTACAACGGAGAGTTTGATCCTGGCTCAGAACGAACGTTGGCGGCGTGGATTAGGCATGCAAGTCGAACGAGAAAGTTCCCTTCGGGGGATGAGTAAAGTGGCGAACGGGAGAGTAACGCGTGGGAAACCTACCCTTCAGCGGGGGACAACAGTTCTAACGAACTGCTAATACCGCATACGATCCGGCGACCGCATGGTGGCCGGCTGAAAGATGGCCTCTGCTTGCAAGCTGTCACTGAAGGATGGTCCCGCGTCCCATTAGCTAGTTGGCGGGGTAATGGCCCACCAAGGCGACGATGGGTAGCCGGCCTGAGAGGGTGTCCGGCCTCACTGGGACTGAGATACGGCCCAGACTCCTACGGGAGGCAGCAGTCGAGAAGCTTCGGCAATGGGCGAAAGCCTGACCGAGCGACGCCGCGTGAGCGATGAAGGCCTTAGGGTCGTAAAGCTCTGTCAGGAGGGAATAAATACCCGCGGTTAATACCCGCGGGGGTTGAAGGTACCTCCAGAGGAAGCGCCGGCTAACTACGTGCCAGCAGCCGCGGTAATACGTAGGGCGCAAACGTTGTTCGGATTCACTGGGTATAAAGGGTTCGTAGGCGGGCCAGTTAGTCAGAGGTGAAAGCCAACGGCTCAACCGTTGAATTGCCTCTGATACTGCTGGTCTTGAGTCCGCTAGGGGATGGTGGAATTCCTGGTGTAGCGGTGAAATGCGTAAATATCAGGAGGAACACCAGTGGCGAAGGCGGCCATCTGGGGCGGTACTGACGCTGAGGAACGAAAGCTAGGGTATCAAACGGGATTAGATACCCCGGTAGTCCTAGCCGTAAACGATGGGCACTAGGTGTTGGAGGACTTCACCCCTTCAGTGCCGTAGCTAATGCATTAAGTGCCCCACCTGGGGAGTACGATCGCAAGGTTGAAACTCAAAGGAATTGACGGGGGCCCGCACAAGCGGTGGAGCATGTGGTTTAATTCGATGCAACGCGAAGAACCTTACCCGGGCTTGACATGCAGGTGACCGCCGTGGAAACACGGTTTCCTTCGGGCACCTGTGCAGGTGCTGCATGGCTGTCGTCAGCTCGTGTCGTGAAATGTTGGGTTAAGTCCCGCAACGAGCGCAACCCTTGTCCTTAGTTGCCATCAGGTAAAGCTGGGAACTCTAAGGAGACTGCCGGTGACAAACCGGAGGAAGGTGGGGATGACGTCAAGTCCTCATGGCCCTTACGTCCGGGGCTACACACGTGCTACAATGGTCGGTACAATGGGCTGCAAGACCGCAAGGTGGAGCGAATCCCAAAAAGCCGGCCTCAGTTCGGATTGTAGTCTGCAACTCGACTGCATGAAGTCGGAATCGCTAGTAATCGCGGATCAGCATGCCGCGGTGAATACGTTCCCGGGCCTTGTACACA
>Ga0172371_10000025_pt1 | contig 184212 bp, 151 predicted proteins | sample Lak12m_FD_114543 | JGI IMG/M metagenome (GOLD analysis project Ga0172371, IMG submission 114543) | Freshwater microbial communities from Kabuno Bay, South-Kivu, Congo - kab_022012_12m | ecosystem: Environmental > Aquatic > Freshwater > Lake | place: Democratic Republic of the Congo...
TCTTCTCCGATAGAACCAGTATGGACAGAATCCTCTATGCCATCTTCGCCCATGAAAACTTCAAAAACAAAGCAGGAGGCCCCTTCCTCTTATCTCTGACACAAAACTCTTGACGTTACCTCCTCAAAACCATGAAAGCCGGAGGATCCTCTGAGAAAAATATTGACAAGGCACATCCTAAACCGTATCCTTCGCACAATCAAACAGCCTCAGGAGGAAACCATGTTGAAGAATCGGTGGGCCTTAAGCAGCCTTGTGGTATTTGCCCTGTTTTTTTTCTTGTCGGTCCTGGAGATTGACGCCTGGGCCAGAGCCGGAGGGGGAAGATCCATGGGAAGCCGTGGGTCTCGCTCCTACACCCCCCCGCGGTCGACACCCGCACCTGCCCCGGTCAGCCCTTCCCGGGACACAAGACAGTTCAATACCCCCTCTGCACCCGCACCCGCGCCCTTCGGCGGCGGAGGATTCCTCAGGAGTATGGCCGGCGGGATCATCGGGGGGATGCTCGGCGGCATGCTCTTCCGCAGCCTCGGATTTGCCGGCAGCGGCGCAGGAATCGGAGGCGGTTTCGGAATGATGGACCTGATCCTGATCGGGGCGCTTTTGTACGGTATTTACTGGTTCATCAAACGACGACGGAGCGAGGAGCCTGAAAAAGCACCTGCTGGAACCTATTACCGGGAATTGCCGGCAGAAGACGCCGGGCGGACGACCGCGCCGGTGCAGGCATACGAATCGGGAAGCCAGGAAAACGATGTGGCGACAGGCCTGCATCACATCCGGCAGATGGATCCGAGTTTTGATGAAAAACGTTTTACCGACACCTGCCTGGATCAGTTTTTCCTCATCCAAGGGGCGTGGGCGAACCGCGACATGACAGGCGTGAGGAATATTCTGACCGAGGGGATGTTTGAGACGCTCCGCGAGGATGCCGAAAAGCTAAGGGGTAAAAAGCAGATCAACCGGCTGGAGAACATCGCCGTTCGCACTGTCGAGATCGTGGAGATTTGGCAGGAAAGAGGAGAGGACTTCATCACCGTGAAGATCTACGCCAATCTCCTGGATTGCACGATTGACGAGCAGACCGGCCAGGTCCTCTCCGGCAGCAAAACAGAACCTGTAAAATTCAACGAGTACTGGACATTCACCCGTCCGGTCGGGGCTCACCCCTGGAGACTCTCGGCCATTAACCAGGCAGAATAAAAACCGGCGCCCCGCAAATGGGGCGCCGGTTCCGTTTATCGCAGGAGTTGAAAATGACGATTGCCAAGCGCCCCTGTGGTCTTGTTGTTGTGCTGATGATCTGTTTGCTGTCTATCAACCTCCCGGAGGCGGAGGCGCTTAAGCTCACCGCCCATTCGGCGATCCTGATGGACATGACAGGCGACCGGATCCTCTTTTCGCATAATGCGGACGGCGCCATCCAGCCGGCTTCCATCACCAAAATCCTCTCCCTGTATCTGGCCGACGAGGCGATCCGCGAAGGGAAGGTCCGCTCGGAGGATCAGGTAAAGATCAGCCGGAAGGCCGAACGGACGGGTGGATCAAGGATGTTCATCAGAGCAGGGAGCGAGATTCCCCTCGAAGAGCTGCTCAAGGGGATGGCGGTGGTCTCGGCCAATGACGCCTCCGTGGCCGTCGCCGAATATATTGGAGGCGACGTCGAGGTTTTTGTAGAGCGGATGAATCGCAAAGCCAAAGAACTCGGCATGACCAGCAGCTCCTTCAGAAATCCCAACGGTCTGCCCGCCAAGGGACAGGTCACAACGGCGAGGGATGTGCTGATCCTGGCCCGGGAGTATCTCCGGAGTTTTCCGGAATCGCTCAATCTCCATTCCCAGCAATACTTCACCTACCGGGAAATCACGCAGCACAACCGGAATGCCCTTCTGAGGCGCTACCCCAATGTGGACGGTCTCAAAACCGGCTGGGTCCATCAGGCCGGATACCACATCATCGCTACGGCCAGACGCGGCGACACCCGTTTGATTGCGGTCGTCATGGGGGCGAAGAACCCGAATATCCGGACCAGGGAAACAGAGCAGCTCCTCGATGAGGGCTTCCGGCTGGTCGGGCTTGGACAGCAGAAAGGCTAATCCAAAAAGTTGGCCGTTGGAAGGCGGAACAGCTGCTTGAGGATCTCATCAAAATAATCCGGCAGGTAGCGGTTCCACAGCCGGATGGGCAGTTCGCCCAAATCCCGCTTGTCCGAAGCGGGAAAGACAAACAGGTATTCCAGCAAATACTGGATATTCTGCGCGAGCGGCCCCCTGTATTGCTGGCAGAGGCGTTGTTCGATGATCCGATCCTCGTGCATGCACCGGCCTATCTCGCTTTCCAGCATCTCCTGATAGGTGGACAGGATGATCTCCAGAAAGACATCCTCTTCTCCGAGGCGGATGAATTCGCCAAAGGCCTGTTTGGCCTCGTAAGGAGAAAAGCCGCGTCTCTGCATGACGTTCAAAAGTCCCTGTCCAAAGGGGCGGGCAAGGATTTCTTCCTTGGGAGGTCGATAGCGGACGATGAGATTGGTCGCATTGTATTGTCCGCTGTGCTTCTCCTCTTCCACAACTTCACAGTTGGGCAGACGGTCGAGAACCGCGGTCAGCCGCTGCTGTTCAGGCTCCTCCAAGATGACCTTGACGCCGGCAACGTCGTTGATCACGAGTTTCTCCTCCGCGTTCGCTATCGCCCTTTTTTCATGCAGATCATCGAGCAGCCGTTTCTCCGCATGAAGGAACTCCTCTGTCATGTCTTCCGGTGCGGTCAAGAGTTTCTCCCTGGGGATTCCCAGCTGCCGGGCCCGCTCATCCGCCATGGCTTCGGCATGCCGCTTGATCGTGGCAAAGATACGGTCGATGATCCGTCGTGCCGATTTTTCCGCCAGCCGGCGGACCCTTTTGATCCTGCTTGATCCACAATATTCCTCCCCCCCGTTGCGATAGCGGAAGCAGAGGGTTCCGTGAAATGGAGTTTCCCGATAGAAACGTCCGGGATTCCGCTGGTAATTGCAGATCAGCTCATCAATCCGCTCATTACGGTAGGGGATATGGGAAACCAGGGCGTCCTTCAGATCGCCTTTGATCTGAACGGATCGGTAGAAGAGCTTTTCCTGATGCAGTTCACGGAAGATCCGCTCAGAAAAGGATTGAAGGTAGCGGGAGACATAGACGTCATTGAAGTGGACCAGACGGGTAATCAGATCCGCATCCGCAGGTCGAGATTCGTCGTACATCCAGCGACGGATGATGTCGCTGAGCTCCTCCCGGTGAAGAAAGCTGGTGATCGTAATCATGGTCCCATCCTCAAACCCCGTCCACTGCGGCAGCCGCCGCCGGATAGAATTCCCGCATCCGCTGCCATGGGCATCACGCCGGAGGCAGAACGGCAGGGAGAGCAGCTTGTATGCTTATGGCAAAAAGAAATACCCCTGTCAAGCTGATCAAAATCACCTTGACAAAAACGCCCGACAAGGCGAGAAGGCGGTAAGAAATTACCTGCTCCGCAGGATAAGGAGGAAGGCATGATGGCATTACAGCAAAGGAGTTATGGTTTATATTCACTGATGGCCGGAAGTCTGGCCCTGTGCCTTGTCTTTTCAGGAGGGACGGCCCTGGCCGCCGCCATTGAGGTCTTTCACGCCGATTCCCTGGCCGGTCCCATGAAGGCCCTTAAGGGGGCCTTCGAGGCCAAAAACCCGGGCACCCAGGTGAATCTCACCACCGGCCGCTCCCAGGAGCTGGCGGAGAGGATCCTGAAGGGGGACCGCTGTGACGTCTTCACCCCTTCGGCCCCGGCCGTGATCGAGAAGGATCTTATGACCAAAAAAGTCGCCGGAACGGACCGTATCGGGGCTTCCTGGTCCGTCATCTTCTCCGCCAATGAGATGGTCCTGATCACGACCAAGGGGAATCCCCTGGGGATCAAGAGGATGAGCGATCTGGCGAAAACCGGCGTCCGCTTCAGCCGTGTCACAGGGGAAAAGGACATGGCAACCCGGCGTACCGTCGAGTTTGTCAAAAACGCCACCGCCCTGGAGGGCAATCCGCAACTGGCCGAGGGGATCATTGCCGGCGCCGTGACGGATCCGGCAAAACCCCATACGGTACCGGAGACGATCCGCGACGTCGCCACGGGAAAGGCAGACGCCGGGATTGTTTATTACTCCGCTGCTGTGGAGGCAAAAAAAGACGTGGACAGTCTGAGGTTTCCCGCTGAGGTCAACCTCAGCAGCCAGATACGCAACGCGGCAACCGTGCCGTCGACGGCCAAAGAACCGGCCGCGGCTGTGGCCTTTGTCCGGTTCATCCTGTCTGATGAGGGCCGCAAGATCCTCGAAGCGACCGGCCAGCCACCTGTCGTCCCGCCCCTCACCAAGGGAGAAACCCCCAAAGAGTTGAAGTAAAGGGGATACGGGGATACAAAGGCCTGCCGGCCTTCCAGGCCGGCAGGCCTCTCAAAAGTGGAAAAACATGCTCTCTCCATTGGGTACCCGGGGCGCGGCGCAAGGTTGCACCCCCGTCCGACCTGTGATAGAGTCCGCCGCAGCAAAAAATTGATCCCTAAGGCCGGGCAGCGAAGGAAACGGTATGGAGGCAGCGGAACTGATCCGCAGGGCAAAATCGGAAGGTCGCACCGCCCTGACCGAGGCAGAGTCCAAGGAAGTGCTGAAGGCCTATGGCGTGCCGGTTGTGACGGAGTCGATCGCCGCGACGTCCGGCGAGGCCGCTGCCGCTGCGGAGAAGATCGGATTCCCCGTCGTGCTCAAAGGCCTTGGGGCAAAGCTCACGCATAAGACGGAACAAGGCCTCGTCCATCTGAATCTCAATGATAGGCAAGCCGTCAGCCGTGCGGCGGATCGGATCGCCTCTGCCGCAGGAGCGGATCTCGATGGATTTCTGATTCAACCGATGCTGGTCGGCCGCCGGGAGTTCGTCGCCGGGCTCTTCCATGACCCCCAGTTCGGTCCGGTCGTCATGTTCGGTCTCGGCGGCATCTTCACAGAGGCACTCGATGATGTCGTCTTCAGAATCGCCCCCCTTGACAGGAACCATGCCGGACAGATGCTCAAGGAGCTGCGCGCCGGGAAGCTTCTCGGACCGTTCCGCGGTGAACAGGCGGTCAACCATGACTCGCTCATCGACACCCTGGCCGCTCTGTCCCGGATCGGGCTCGAACTTTCGGATGTGACCGAAGTGGACATCAATCCCCTGCTCGTAGGCGGCGACGGCCGTGTGACCGCGGTAGACGCCCTGATCATCCTGGGCAGGCGGCCGCAGGCGAAGACCTCACCTCCGGCGATCGATCCGCGGGCAATCGCCATGCTTTTCTACCCCCGGTCGATCGCCTTTGTCGGCGCCTCCGGAGCACTGGGCAAATGGGGATACAGGTTATTCTGCAATGTGGCTTCAGGAGGATTCGCAGGGCCGATCTATCTGGTGAATCCCAAGGGGGGCGAGATCGCCGGACGACCGGTCTTCAAATCGGTGCTGGAGATCCCGGAATCGGTTGATCTGGCTGTAGTGACCATTCCGGCGGCGAAGGTCCGGGACCTGATCCCCCAATTCAAGGAAAAGAAGATCCGGAACATGCTCCTGATCACCTCGGGTTTTGCCGAAACCGGCCCGGAAGGGCGGCGCCTGGAGGAAGAGCTGGTCCGGGCGGCGAGGGACGCAGGCATCCTGATCCTCGGCCCGAACACGATGGGGATCTGCAATCCTTACGGCACCCTGTTCTGCTGCGGATCGAACGTGCGTCCCAAACCAGGGGGGACCACGATCGTCTCCCAGTCGGGGAATCTCGGGGTGCAGCTCCTCGACTTTGCCGAGCACGAGGGAGTGGGAATCCGCGCCTTCGGCGGTTCAGGCAACGAGGCGATGATCACGATCGAGGATTACATGGAGGCCTTCGAGGTCGATGACCTCACCCGGACGGTGGTCCTCTATCTGGAGAGCATCAAGAACGGGAGGCGTTTCTTTGAGTCGGCCCGGCGGGTGGGGAAAAAGAAGCCGGTTGTGATGCTCAAGGGGGGCCGCACCCAGGCGGGGAACCGCGCCGCGGCCAGCCACACGGGGGCGCTTGCCTCGAACATCCGCGTCTTTGAGGCGGCGGCCCGTCAGGCGGGTATCGTCGTTGTGGAGCAGCCGATGGAGCTCCTCGACCTGTCAGCCTCTTTTTCCTCCCTCCCCCTGCCCCACGGAAACCGGGTCGCCGTGATGACCCTGGGCGGAGGCTGGGGAGTCGTCGCCTCCGACCTCTGTGTGGAGAACGGGCTTTCGATCCCGGATCTCCCGCCGGAGCTGCTCGCACGGATCGACCGGATCCTGCCCCCCTACTGGAGCCGTTCCAATCCGATCGATCTTGTAGGGGAATTCGATCCCAAGGTCCCCAAGCAGGTGATCGAGGAGCTGATGCGATGGGACGGATGCGACGCGGTAATCCATTTAGGGATCCTGGGGCTGCGGGTTTTTCTCAAGCAGATGATCGCCTCGATCCGTGAGGTCGATCCGGTGATGGACCGGAAATTCCTGGAAACGATCCCCGGAGAGCTCGTTGTATTCGAGACGCACTATATCGAGCACACGGTCAGCCTTATGGAGAAGTACGGCAAGCCCATCCTCGGGGTCAGCCTTCTGCCCGACGAGAATGCCCATACGATCACGGACGTCGTCGGAAGTTCTTACAAAGGGGTTTCTTTCCTGACTCCGGAGCGGGCGGTCAAGGCCCTGGCCCGGATGTACACTTACCGGCAGTGGCGGGATCGGGAATAAACGATGGAGACCGGATCATTCGAATCCCCCCGGATAGGAGCATCTCAATGGCCGCAGAAGAAAAAACTCAGACCCCATGGACCCAGGAAACCCTGTTGGGCATGGGCCGGGCCTTCATGGAAGGCCGGGTCCTCCTGACCGGCGCGGAGCTCGACCTGTTCACTTTGGTTGAGACCAAGCCGCTCTTGGCTGAAGAGATTGCCGGCCGAATCCATGCAGATCTGCGGGCGCTGACCATTGTGCTCGACGCATTGGCGGCCATGGGAGTGCTGATCAAGCGGAACGGTTCATACCAGACCGAACCTTCCGCCGCACCCCTGCTCTCCGCAAAGAGTCCCGCCTCGATCCTGCCGATGCTCCTGCACAGCGCCGATCTGTGGGAACGCTGGGGGAAACTGACCGAGCGGGTGGCTGGGCCGCGGGAAAGGGAGAAATCGATGCGCGCCTTCATCGGCGCGATGCACGTCATCGGAAAAACGCTTGCCCCGCGTATCGTATCACTTGTGGAACCTTCAGGGGCGGCACGGCTGCTCGATGTGGGCGGCGCGTCGGGCACTTACACAATCGCGTTTCTGGAGTCAGCTCCTCGGATGCGGGCGACCCTCTTTGATCTGCCTTCGGTGATCGAAATGGCGCGAGAAAGGATAGGAGCGGCTGGGATCCTGGACAGGGTGACGCTGGTCGCAGGCGACTATAAAAAAGATCCTCTGCCTACAGGACACGATCTCGCGTTTGTCTCGGCGATCATCCACCAGAATTCGCCTGCGGAAAATGTGGCGATGTTCCGCAACCTCTTCACCTCCCTCGAACCCGGAGGGCGGATCGTGGTGCGCGACCATCTATTGAGCGCCGACCGGACGCATCCCAGGTCGGGCGCCCTGTTTGCAGTCAACATGCTGGTCGGTACGGAAGGCGGCAATTCTTATACGGATGATGAGATCCGCGACGCGCTGGAAAAGGCTGGCTTCGTCGGTGTAGGGCTTATCCACCCGGATAGCCGTATGGATGGCCTGATGGAGGGATTCAAGCCCCGATAGGACATCAAGCCCCATGGTGACTTGTCACCCTTTTCCCGGAATCTGACAACCTTATCACACTCCGTTCAAAAGGAAACGGTTATATGGGTAAAGGAACCATTCAGATAAAAGCGCTGCCATTGAAGGTGAAACTGAAAACAACCTTCCGTCACGCGGCGGCAACCAGGCAAGAAGGGGAAAGCATCTGGGTCCAGGCAAAAAGAAATGGGAACAAGGGATATGGTGAAGGTTGCCCGAGGGTGTATGTGGCCGGTGATGACCTTGCCTCGAGCCTCCAGTGGGTGAAGAACAACTTCACTGCGGGAAGGGTGCTCTTCGACACCCTGGGTCAAATGAAACAATGGATTGAGAAACACAGCGAGGTGATCGATAAATACCCCTCAGCTTGGTGCGCCGTAGAAATGGCCCTGCTTGATCTTTTTGCAAGAGAAAAAGGGTGTCCTGTTGAAGCGCTGCTCGGATTTGATGAATGCCCGCTCCGCGGTAGTTATACAGCGGTTTTAGGCGATGATGAAAAATGGAAATATACAATGATGGCGGATCAATACATGATCCGCGGGCTTTGGGATTTTAAGATAAAACTGGGAGGTGACCTCGAACGGGACAGGGAAAAGCTTGAAGTCCTGGAAGAGCTGCGCATACAGCATCACATCCGGGACATCCGTATCCGTTTGGATGCCAACAATCTATGGAAGGACCGATGTGACGAGGCCACCACCTACCTGGAGGCGCTGGGAGGCCGGGTATTTGCCCTTGAAGAACCCGCGGGACCGCGAAATATCAAAGACATGAGCAAGATCAGCACAGTGACGGGATTGCCCATTATTCTGGATGAAAGCCTCTGCACCTTGCATGATCTATCACGCTTTAAGGAGGCACCGGGGAAATTTATTGCGAATATCAAGATCTCCCGGGTGGGCGGCCTCACACGGGCCTTGGGTCTGATCAAAGAACTTAAAATGGTGGGCTGGCCTGTGATCATCGGTTGCCACACAGGCGAAACCTCCTTACTCACCCGGGCCGCTCTCATCGTCGCCTCGGCAGCCGGAGAATCTCTCCTTGCCCAGGAAGGGGCCTTCGGGGACTATCTGCTGGAGAGGGAGCCTGTGGAGCCGATATTGAAATTCGGCCGCAACGGGCTGCTGAATTTGAACGATCCCTATCATGCCCAATCCCTCCATGGAACCAAGGTCATTCCTCCGGGAAACTGGAAAATCGGATTTGGGTTGCAGTGCCGCATGCCCTCTGTTCCAAAGGACGACTCGCCGAAAATACACTCTCTGGAAATGTCCGACAAGTATGGAATTCACCACCGTCTCTGGGGACAGACCGAAGGGGAAGAGGTCGTGATGATATTGCACGGAGGGATGGGACACTCAGGTTGGCTCGCGCCTCTTGCAAGGCAACTGCGCTCAATGTCGCCGGAGATAACCGTTGTCGCGCCTGACAGGAGGGGCAGCGGATTAAACCGGCATCGCGGTGACCTGGGATCTGTTCCCGCCCTGATTGGGGACGGCCTGAGGCATATAGAATTTCTAAAACAATCCTTTGACAGGGTTCATCTCGCCGGCTGGTGTCAAGGTTCGCAATACGCGTCCATTGCCGCGGCAGAAGCGGCCAATACGCTCTCCAGTCTCATCCTGCTGGCTCCAAGCTTCTTCTGGAACGAAAGAATCAAGTCGGTTTTCGGCAGCACAAAAAAAATCTTTTTAAAGATGCTTTACGAATTCAAACAAAAACCGGATCGGACCCGCGCCTGCCTCCCCCTTCCTATGGAGGCAACCGATTTCACGCTGATAGACGAGTGGCTTGATTTTATTGAAAGCGACGATCTGAGAACCACCATGATCACATTGAATTCCCTGAGTATCATGGATGAGGTTCAGAAACTTTCTTTGTCCGCGGTACCGAAGCTCAAACTTCCTGTGCTCGCGATGCTGGCGCAGCAGGATCGGATGGTGGATAACAAAAGGACAATGCAATTGATCGGCCCTCTCTTCACCCCGGGGGAAAACCGGAACCAGACGGCCTCACTCAAATGCGGACATGCCATACTGTTTGAAAGATCGAAGGAAGTGGCAAACCGCATGCTCCGGTTTATCCGGCAAATGAATCAGAGGGCCTAGACGAGGGGAATAACCGACATCGGACCACGCTCATACATGAGCGGAGCGACGATCCGAATTTCTATAGGAGTTGGGCAGCCCCATGAAAAAACTTTTGCTAATCAATCCCGTTGGCCGCAAAAGCGGTTATCTATTGAGTAGATTTTCCACTTTCCAACCCTTAAGTTTGGCCTATATTGCTGCAGTCACCCCCTCTCACTGGGAGATCAAGATCCTCGATGAGAACATGGATGAATTCCAGTTCGAGGAGGCAGACCTGGTAGGCATCACGGCATTTACCAGCAACATCAACCGGGCCTATCAAATCGCCGGAGAATATCGGAAAAGGAAGATCAAAGTGATCATTGGGGGGATCCATGCCTCCATGCTCCCCGAGGAGGCCCTGCAATACGCTGATACGGTAGTAACGGGCGAAGCGGAGGGGATCTGGGCTCAGGTCATCACGGATTTCGAAAACAACCGCCTCATGCCCAGATACCATGGCCCACGAATCGACTTTGCCCAAACCCCGATCATCCCCCGGCACGATCTTCTCCACCCGGACTATCTTTGGAACTCGGTCCAGACCTCTCGCGGCTGCCCCTTTAATTGCAATTTCTGTTCGGTATCCAGATACCTGGGAAAAGAGTATCGGCAAAGAAGAGCCAAAGATGTCCTGGACGAATTGGAAGGAATAAAAAGTAAATATATCACGTTTATCGATGACAACCTGATCGGTTATAGTCTGGAGAACAGGAACAGGGCGCTAGAATTGTTTGAAGGAATGCTTGGTCGTAATCTGCGCAAGAAGTGGTGGATGCAAAGTTCCATCAACGCGGCCGATGATGAGCAGGTGATCAAACTGGCTGCTCAGGCCGGCTGTATGTATATGTTTATAGGCTTTGAAACCCTCAACACAAGAACTCTCAAGGACATGAAAAAGGGGATCAACCTGAAGATCGGCATAGAAAATTATAAAAGGGTCATCGATCGATTTCACAAATATGGGATAGGGATATTGGGATCATTCGTCATCGGAAACGACTATGAGTCCATGGGATACTATAAGGAACTGGCTGATTACCTGGTCTGCTCCGGTATCGACAGCGTTCAGATCAGCATATTGACCCCCCTTCCCGGCACCGATCTCATGGATGAACTCCAGAAAGAGGGGAGGCTGATCTATCAGGATTTCCCTAAGGATTGGGACAAATACCGATTCTCTTACGTGGTTCATCAGCCGCGGGGGGTGGAAGAAGAGACCATCTATGCGGGCAACAACTATATCAAAAATAAGATCTATTCCTTCCCCTTCTACCAGTACCGTCTTTTCACATCCGCGTCTCGCATCAAGAACCTGAAGAACTTCTATGCCGCCTACAAACTGAACCAGGCATTGAAAAAGAGCTGGCAAGGTTCCCATTACTATAACGGATCAATCCCTTTGCAACATCAAAAAAACGAAGAAACTACTTGAGTTCCTTTGGAATCAAGTTATAATTTTATATTATGCGATGTGCATGAGAAACGGCAATGCCATAGCAAGATGATGGAAAACATGATGGACGAAACACCCCTTTACAACAGCCGCATCATCAAGAACTACGTCGAATATCTGAAAAGCCATTATTCGAATATTGATATTGGTTCTCTATTGAAGTATGCGGGTATTGAGGCTTATCAACTGGATGACGAGGGTCACTGGTTGAGTCAGAAGCAGGTGGACCGTTTCCACGAGATGCTTGCTGAAAAAACAAACAATCCTGACATCTCCAGGGAAGTGGGGCGTTATTCCGTCACCTCCCAAGCGTCCGGTGCTCTCAGACAGTACCTTCTGGGATTTATCAGCCCGGCAACGGCCTATGCTGTTTTAGAAAAACTTAATTCCAGATTCACTCGAGCAGCCAAAGTCATATCCAGCTCTATCGGAGAGGACAAGATTGAGGCAAGAGTCACCCTGATACCCGACGTGAAAGAAAAGCCCTATCAATGCCTCAACCGTCTCGGTGCACTTGAGGCGATTGCGAAACTCTTCACCGGGAAATTTGCCAAAATAGAACATCCGGTCTGCCTCCATAAAGGGGGAGATTGCTGCCTGTACACCGTTTCCTGGGAAAAACCACCCACCTTTGTCTGGAAGAGGATCCGCAATTATTCCTTCATCGTCGGGTTCATCGCCTCCGTCCTGTCCGTGAGTTTGCTGCCGCCCATCTACTGGGATGTTCTGGTCTTAGTCTGTATCCTTGTGGTGATGGGCATCACATTCTATGCCGAACATCTGGAAAAGAAGGTGTTGATCGCCACCGTCGAGAGCCAGGGAGATGCGGCCGACCGTCTTGTCGATCAGATCAACACCAGCTACAACAATGCCCTGCTTGTCCAGGAGATCGGACAGGCAACCTCCATGATCCTTGAAATCAATCCGCTGCTCGCCTTCATCATGGAGGCCCTGGAGAAACGTCTCGATTTCGATCGGGGAATGATCATGCTGGCGAACCGGGAACAGACACGCCTGGTGTACACCATCGGTTACGGATACAATCAGGAGCATAGAGAATATCTGGAAAATATGGAGTTTCATCTGGACAATCCCCATTCCCGGGGGGCCTTCGTCCTTTCTTTCCGGAAACAGACCCCTTTGCTGATCAATAATATCGATGAAATAGCAAAAGACTTCTCTCCGCGAAGCGTCGAATTTGCCAAAAAGATGGGGACCCGTTCCTTTATCTGCGTCCCTATCGTTTTCAAAGGGGAGTCCATGGGAGTCCTCGTCGTCGACAACATCCGCTCCAAACGGCTCCTCAGCCAGAGCGACATGAGCCTGCTGATGGGGATCGCCCCCCAGATCGCGATCAGCATCAACAACGCCATGGCATACCGGAGGATCGCGGAGAGCGAAAAAAAATTCCGCTCCTTGAGCGAAAGCACCCCTGATATCATCTATACGATCGACACCCACGGAATTTTCACCTACGTCAATCCCGCTTGGGAAAGGATCCTGGGGTATGGCAGCGAAGAGGCCATAGGAAGGCATTTCATCGATTTTGTGCGAAAAGACGAAGTCCCTTTATACATCGACATGTTCAAATCCATACAGGACAAAGGGGTCACGATCCGTGATCAGATCGGAACGCTCATCAATAAGGACGGTTCAGACCGATTTTTCAGTATCAGCGGCGCCCCTGTCTTTGATTCGGAAGGCCGGATGGCGGGCGTTGTAGGAACCTTCAAGGATGTCACTGAACGAAAGCTCGCCGAGGTAAAATTGGAAAGGGAAAGGGCCTTCCTCCGTCAGGTCATCGACGCGGTCCCCTCATTCATCTCTGTCCGGGACACCGAAGGCAGATTCCAACTGGCCAATAAATCCCTGGCAAAGGCCTGCGGGACGACGCCAGCTCAGCTCATCCACAAAACCATGGCGGATTTCAATCCCAATCAGGAAGTCGTCGTCCGGCAAATGCATGCCGACAACCTCGATGTGATTCAGAACCGGAAGGAAAAAATCATTCCCGAGGAGACGTCCGCATATCCCGATCCTTCGGTAAAATGGCTTTCTACCCACAAGGTTCCCCTGATCGATCAGGATGATGCCTGCAGCAGGATCCTTACCGTAAGCACGAACATCACCCATGAGAAGGAGGCTGAAGAGGAGAAGACAAGACTCCAGAATCAGCTCATCCAGATCCAGAAGATGGAGGCCGTCGGCACGCTTGCCGGCGGGGTCGCCCATGATTTCAACAATATCCTCATGGGGCTGCAGGGATATATTTCCATGCTGCTCTATGACATGAGTCCGGACCACCCGCACCGGACGAAGCTGGAAAATATGGAAAATTACGTCAACCGGGGCTCCGACCTGACAAGGCAGCTCCTGGGATTTGCCAGAGGAGGGAAATATGATGTGAAGCCGACCAACATCAATCGACTTCTCGGCAAAAGTGCGGATCTGTTCGGCCGGACACGGAAGGAGATCTCCATTTACAGGAGCTTTGCCGAAGACGCATGGAGCGTGGATGTCGACCAGGGGCAGATCGATCAGGTGTTTCTTAACCTCTTCATCAATGCATCCCAGGCCATGCCCGGCGGGGGAGATCTCGACCTTCGAACAGAGAACGTCCTGTTCCTGGAAACGGATGAAAAGCCCCTAGGCGTGACCGCGGGCAGGTATGTCAGACTTACCGTAAGGGACAATGGCACAGGCATGGACAGCAAGACCCTGGAGAGGATTTTTGAGCCCTTTTTCACCACCAAACAAAAAGGATCGGGGACCGGTCTAGGCTTGGCCTCGGCCTACGGCATCATCAAAAACCACGGCGGCAGCATCCATGCCTTCAGCGAACCGAAAAAAGGGACCTCCTTCCATATCTATCTTCCGGCAACGGATCAGCAACCGGTTGTCCATCAGGAGAAAAGGGACGAGATCTTCACCGGTCGAGAAACCATCCTTATTGTGGATGATGAACCGATCAATATCTCCGTGATGCAGGAGATGCTGGAGATGCTTCACTACCGAGTTCTTCCGGCCGGAAGCGGCGAGGAGGCGGTTGCCATCTACATGGAAAAGCAAAAAGAGATTGACGTCGTCATCCTGGATATGGTGATGCCCGGAATCAGCGGAGGGCGGACATTCGACCTCCTGCGGGAGATCAATCCCGATGTCGGCGTCATCTTGGCCAGCGGTTACAGCGCCGACGGTGAGGCGAGAAAGATTATCGACAGAGGCTGCTGGGGCTTTATCCAGAAGCCCTTCAAGCTTCAGGAATTTTCCAGAAAAATACGGGAGGTCCTGGATCATCACGGCATGCAAACTACGACCTGAATAAAGATCGGGACACGACCCTGTGGGGCATTGAGGAAGAGAAATCTCCAGGGCGTCGGTATTACTCCAGTTTGATGCGATACGTGCGGGCCAGGTATTTCATGTAGGCGTTCCCATGCTGGATATTGAGAATCCACAGGTAATAATCCTTTTCGTTGTGAAGGCCGTTGTTTTTCGCATAGGTGCTTGGATAAATCATTAAAGGGGCGGATTTTACCCCGGAGCCCCTCGTCAGATGACCGACAGCGGTCATGACGACTTCAGGGGGTGTCTTGGGATCCATGATGAGCACCTTGAAGCCGTTCAGCAGATCCGATAAATTAATGGCAACGTCGGACTCCTCTGCGATGATCACCGCTTTCAATTCGCCCCAGCAATGCAGAGCCAGGGGCTTCCACCTCCTGACAAAACCCATCCCTGCATAAACCCTTTCAAGGGATTCCTCCCGGGAATGGTGATCCAGGCCCAACATGTCCCAAAGAAGCCCTCCGGAATGGTGCTGATAGAACTGTTTCAATTCCCACAGGTCAGAGACGGAGCATTCCTGCAACGACCATCCACTGGGCAAAGGCGCCGGTTGTCCTTCCGCTTCATAGGTATGGTAGCTGAAAAGATCCAAAGAGGTGATCTTGGCATCGTTTTGCTCCTCCGTAAAGGCCGTGTACACCTGTTCATTGAACTTGTTTTCCGGACGGAGATAACAGAAGGCATAGTCCATGTGAGCAGAGGGAAGCAGGTGCGCGCCGTTCAAATAGAGGATCAACTGTTTGATGACAATAAATCCCGTATGCTTGTCATTCATGGGCCGGGCAGCGTGGTGATGTATCATCCACGCCTTGTCATAGGCCCGCAGTAAAGAAACATGGCTATAGAGGCGACCGTTTTTCTGATAGGTAAAATGTTTTGCGATTTCCGTTGCATCCCCATAGAGTTTCCGATAGGTCCGCTGAAATGCTTCCCGAAATACCTCGATATGTCCGTACTTTGCAGGATAAATAAAATTGGTGTCAAAAAACAGGTCCCAAAGCTCGTCGAGGTTGATCTCCTCGTTCACGCCCTGATCCATACCGCAGATGTTATCAAGCAATCTGTTCAGGTTATTATAGTTTGTTAAATCCATATCCAGGATCGCCATGCCGAAGCGGACAGTGGTTTCTCCTTTCTGGTAAATCGCCTGCACCTTACAGTGGATCTTGAGAATACCGGCATAGGTAATGGTCATGCCGGGGATGATCATCCCCGGCATCAGGACCGTTTCTTCAGCGGTATCGCAAACGGAAAAACCGGATGTGGAGATATCGAAAATCTCCCGCTGCACGATCTTCTTGGTAAAGGGATGTTCGAATACGGCGTACAAGGGCGGTGAAGTCTTCCTGCGGGGGTTCCGTAAGACCTTTGCCTTAAAACGTCGTATCTGATCCTGCAGGGGGGCCAAGACGATCTCCCGGCTCGGGCCGTCCTGTTTCTGATACCTGCAGGCGCAATTACCCGAATAAAAAACATCCTTGCCGTTGGACAGGCGGATCGTGACCGGCGCCTCGACGTTGAACCAGTGAAACGAAGAATGCGGGGCGGACTGAACGCGTATGCGAAAGGCATGGGGGTTGAAATCGATTAAATCCCCCACCGCCTGAAAACCGCTTTGCCACAATTCCGTCCTGACGTCGTGACAGGCAAACCGCGGACTTTGTCGCTTGCTGACCACAAAGCCTGTTTCCGGCAGTGTAATGGTCAGTCCGTCACTGTTCATCACGAGCATCTGGGCGGGAATGAGGATCACCGATTGATGATGAGACAGGATCAGATACTGAAAATGGTAACGTTCCAGTTTGTAGGTGGCATAGGCCTGATCCCAATGACAGATCAACTCATCGCCAAGACAGGGTTTTGGATGGACCTTGGCCAGCACCCCTTCTTCGTACAGGGGGTGGTTGAGGAGTGCATAGATAGGATTTCCTTTAAAATGGGAGTAGTTGAGTATATTGGTCAGTTTTTTCTTGTCGATATTTTCTGCGGTGGTAAGGGCGCTGATCAGGTCATTGTGACGGAACATCCATGGCGGCAGGGATATTTCTTCACTCCGGAGCCCTTCCAGTGGGGTCAATTTATCAATGGCACCCTGATCCATCTCGTGATCATCCATTTTAAGGCATGTAAATCCTTAGAAACAAAAAAAGACCGCGTGGCCAAGAACCATACACACCGATAGAAAGGGTTTCACATCAAAAAAAGACGCTGACACGCTTTCTCAAGCGCATGATCTGAAAAGGGGTTGCCTTTATGTGGCCAGAGAATAAGAAAAGCGTCCGTGGTTGTCAAGGGGATTTTCGTTCAAAATCCATGCAATTCTTTTCAGTTTCTGCTATACGGTCCTGTCATGAAAAGGGCAAGCGGAAGGGCTGTCAAACCTCTCATCTCCCGACTGGCGATCGGCATCATCGAGCGGGTGCGCCAACAGAACAAGCCGGCAGGATCGCATCTGGCCGAACAGGAGCTGGCAGACGCATTTCACGTCTCCAGGGGGCCCGTCCACGAGGCGCTTACCGCCCTGGAGAGAAAGGGGATCGTTGTCTTCCGCCCCAATCGGGGTTTTTTCCTCACCCGCCCTGCAGCGGAGATCCCGGCCTCCGACATGGAAGCGGCGATATCTCCGGAAGAGGCGATGTATTACCGGTTTGCCGGGGACCGCATCCTTGGACGGCTGCATGGTCACGTCTCGGAGGCGGAGCTGATGTCCCGCTATGGGATCAGCCGCATCCGGCTGATGAAGATCTTGATGCGGATGTCCCAGGAGGGGTGGGTGGAGCGACGTCCCGGCCATGGCTGGAATTTCCTGCCGGTTCTCGACACGGTAGAGGCCCTGGACAAGAGCTACCGTTTCCGTATTCTCGTTGAACCGGCGGCCCTGCTGGAGCCGAGCTATCAGGTCGATCCGGTCGTATTTGCACATCTTCGCCAGGAACATGAAGCCCTCCTTACCGGCCCGATCGATGAACGGATGCCCTTCCGAATGTTCGAAACCGGCGTCCGTTTTCACGAGCAGATCGTCTCCTGTTCAAGGAATCCCTATTTCCTCGATGCGGTCCGCCATATGAACCGACTGCGGCGCTTGATCGAGTACCGTGTGCCGGTCGATTCCATCCGTCTGGACCGCTACCGGGAACATCTGGAGATCATCACCCTTCTGGAGAAGGGGGATAACGCCTCCGCCTCAGAACTCCTGCGCGACCATCTCGACCGATCCCGACTGAAAAAGACAGCAAAGAGCAACAAGAACCTATAAGAAAACCACCCTTGTTCCTGCCTTAAAGGCGGCCGAATACCTGATTTTCGTAATGATTGCAAAATATGATCATATTATGTAATTTTTCTTGACAGGGAGAAAATAAAGGTCTATACGTCTTCAACCCACACCAACAGGAGGTTGTCCGATGGAAATAACCAGAATGGCCTTTGCGGCGAACATGCTGATCAATCAGGTCGTCCAGGTGAAAAAGGGGGAAACCGTGGTCATCGTCACCGATACCGATCGGCCGCGGATCATTACCCAGGCCATTGCATACAGCGCGATATCGGCCGGCGGGGAGGTGATCGTGGTGACGATGGAACCCCAGGAGATCGGCGGGGCGGAATTGCCCGATCCGGTTGCAGCCGCCATGGCCGCCGCGCAGGTGGTCATCAATCAGTCCACATACAGCATCACCCACACGGTGGCGGTTCGGGAGGCGATGAAGAAGGGGGCCCGGGTCGCCAATCTCCGCAACGTCACCGAGGATATGATGGTCAGCGGCGGGGTTACCGCGGATTATCAAAAGGTCAAAAGGATGACGGAAAGGCTGGCCAGGCTCCTGACGGAGGCGAACGAGATCCGCCTGACGACCCCCGAAGGGACGGATTTCACCGTGCGGACCGCCGGCCGATCGGCGATCGCCCAGTCGGGATTCGTGACGAAACCGGGTGAGCTGTCGGGACTGCCGGACGGCGAGGCGACTCTTGCCCCTCTGGAGGGCGTCACCGAGGGAGTAATCGTTTCCCCTTATATCGCCGACCAGATCGGACCGATCACCGAACCCTTCCGGATGGAGATCGCCAAGGGAAGGATCACCAGCGTCACAGGCGGCAAGCAGGCCCGGGATCTGAAGAGCATCCTGGAGTCTCGGGATGACGCGGGCTACAACGCCGCCTCCCAATTCGCCCTCGGGACGAATCCCGCCTGCCGGGTGATCCCCAACACCCGGGAGATTTCCAAAAAACTGGGAACCGCCCACATCGCGATCGGCGACAATATCTCCCTGGGCGGAAAAAGCAAGGGGACCTATCATATCGACATCGTTTTTCTGAACGTTTCGGTATATCTGGACGGCAAATGCATCGTAAAGGACGGCGAATACCAGATCGATCTGGACGGATAGATCCGACCCCATGGTGGGGGAGAAACAGGGACTATAGAAAACTCAATACGCCAAGAGGAGGAATGTGACGATGAAACTGTGTTTTAACGCCGGGCCTGAGCCCATTGAACAATACTTTTCCTTTGCCAAGGAAAACGGCTTTCCCTGGATGGAGCTCAGCTGCAACAATCCGAACAATTTCCTGGACAAGTGGACGCCCGCCCGGGTGAGCGGGATCAAGAAGCTAAGGGACCAGGCCGGTGTGAGATACGGGCTCCACTCGGCGTCGTTCGTCAACGCCGCCGAGATCGAACCGACCGTCCGCAAGGCCGTTCAGCAGCACCTGATCGACTATGTGGAGCTTGCCCATCAGCTGGAGGCGGAATATGTGGTCCTGCATTTCGGCTACCACTTCAGCCTGTTCATGGACCATGTCTTCGACTGCCTGATCAAAACCTACACGCCCGTGGTCGAACTCGCCGAAAAGTACAAGCTCCCCATCGGTATCGAGAACATGAACAAGATCCACGAGGAGGCGGAGATCGCTTACCTCGGCGTCACTGTCGAGGAACTGGCGCGGGTCTTCAGTGCGATCCCCTCGAAGTACTTCGGCCTCACCCTGGACATCGCCCATGCGAGCCTTCTGCCCGGTGGCCCCGAATCCTTCATGGATGCCTTCCCCGGCCGGATCATCAGCACCCATGTGAGCGACAACGATATGGTCCTGGACCGCCACGTTCCCGTCGGCAACGGAAAGATCGACTTCAAAAGGGTCTTCAAGAACCTCATGAAGGCCGGCTTCACCGGGACTCTGAACATCGAACTGCCCCGCTCCAATGAGGACAGGGCGCTCAGCAAACGGCGACTGGAACCGATCCTTGCGGAACTGGGGATCCTCAAGGAAGCCCTGACACCGTAAAAAGGACCGGCCGGGCTTGGCTTGGGGATCCTCTATGGCCAAGCCCGGTCGAATAGGGAACCGGACTGACGCTACTTAAGGATCGGCGGGAAAACGACAAAATGGGCCCGTCTGTTTTTTGCCCAGGCTGCCTCGCCATGGCCCGGATCCAGAGGCTTTTCCTTACCGTAGCTGATCGTCTTGATCCTCTCCCTCTCCACGCCTAGATTCACGAGGTATTTCGCCGCCTGCGCCGCGCGCTCCTCGCCGAGCGCCAGGTTGTATTCCACCGTCCCTCTCTCGTCGCAGTGCCCTTCAATGACGAGCCGGTACTCCTTGTATTTGACAAACGCCGGGGCATGACTCTTGAGGATCTCCTGCGCCTCGGGCGTGAGGCTGTACCTGTCGTATTCAAAGGGGATGTCCGGAATTTGGAGCTCTTTGAGGATCGCCGCTTCCTGCGCAGCTCCTCCTTTTCCTGCCTTATCGACCGCTTCCGCACCCGTCCGTCCAGCCCCCTTCCCCATGGCTTGTTCCCTCAGCGTCTGCTCCCGCAGCTCCCTTTGCCTCTGTAATACCCGCTCCTTCGCCTCTCGCTCCTCGGCTGTTTCCGCTCCCGCGCCGGCCGCCGGTTTCTGCCCTTCGCTCACCAGCAGACGGTTCCTTATCTCCCCCTTTTTGCCGCAGCCGATCGTCCCTAGGACGGCAAGGCACAGCACCAGTGCCGTCAGTTCCGTACATAACCGTCTTTTTGTCATCATGACACTCCTTTCCTGGATCGATGAAGTATCAGTCTTGCCCCCAACGCTTCATCCTCTCCTTCAATAATGTGTATCGTTTCTCCGGCTGATTATTCCTGATGGCAATGGCCATGGCCTTTCGGGTCCCAACAATCACCACAAGCTTCTTTCCCCTGGTCACCCCGGTGTAGAGCAAATTCCTTTGCAGCAGGAGGTAGTGCTGCGTCAAGATCGGGATGACAACGGCCGGGTATTCGGATCCCTGAGATTTATGGATCGAGACCGCATAGGCGTGGATGAGTTCGTCCATCTCTGAAAAGTCGTAGGGTATCTCCCGGTTGTCGATGGCGACTGTGATCTCCTGCGCCTCCCTGTCGATCGCGATTATCCGACCGATATCCCCATTATAGACCTCTTTATCATAATTATTCGCAATCTGCATGACCTTGTCGTTGACCCTGTAAAGCCTTCCCATACGCGTCACGCCTTCATCGCCGGGATTGAGAGCCTTCTGGAGCTCCCGGTTGAGGTTGATCCCGCCGACGACGCCCCGATGCATGGGGGTGAGTACCTGGATATCGTCGAACGGATCGAATCCGAATCGTTTGGGAATCCTCTCCTTGACCAGCGTGATGATCCATTCGGCGACTTTTTGCGGATCTTCCTGTTCGATGAAATAGAAATCGTCTGGCTTCTCCTGAGAACTGCCGAGGTCCGGCATCAGTCCCTCATTGATCCTATGGGCCGTGACGATGATCGAGCTTTCTTTTGCCTGACGAAAAATCTCATTCAACTCGACTACGGGCACCGCCCGCGATTCGATGATGTCCTTCAGGACGTTCCCTGCCCCTACCGAGGGCAGTTGGTTGACGTCCCCCACCATGACGAGGGTCGCCCGGGGCGGGACGGCCTTCAGCAGATGGTGCATCAAGAGGGTGTCGATCATCGAGACTTCATCCACGATGAGAAGCTCGCAATCGAGCGGTGCCTCCTCGTTTTTTTGAAACCCCCCTTTCTGCAGGCTGTATTCGAGCAGCCGGTGGATCGTTTTCGCTTCGCACCCCGTGGCCTCCGTCATTCGTTTGGCGGCCCTGCCGGTAGGTGCGGCCAGCAGGATCCTGGTCTTGATGACGGAGCAGATCCGGAGGATCGCATGGATGAGGGTTGTTTTGCCGGTTCCCGGACCGCCCGTGATGATCATGACCTTGCTGCCGGCCATGCGGCGAACGGCTTCGATCTGTCGATCGGCAAGGGTGATGGAAAGCCTTTCCTGTATCCAGGAAACCGCCTTCTCCGGATCGATTCTCCGGAGATCCTGGGGGCTCAGGATCAGGGTCTTCAGACGGGCGGCAAGCTGCGTCTCCGCGGCATGATAACCTGCCAGATAGACCGCCTTGCAACTCTGATCGCCGTCGTTCGCATCCTTGTTGATCTCTTCGATGACGATCCGTTTGTCGGCGGCGATGGTTTCCATCGCCCCGGCAATGATCTCCCGATCGATACCGAGGATCTCATTGCACCTTTGAATCAAGGGCTCGTAAGGATAATAGACATGGCCCTCGTCGGTCAACTGCTGAAGGGCATAGAGGATGCCGGCTTCCGCGCGAAGCGCTGAATCTTTTGCAAACCCGAGCTGGCCGGCGATCTTGTCGGCAGTCACAAATCCGATGCCAAGCACATCCATGGCCAGGCGGTAGGGATTCTCCTTGACGATGTGGATGGATTCGTTTCCATACCGTTTATAGATCCGGGCGGAATAGCCGGGACCCACGCCATGAGACTGAAGGAAAATCATGATGGACCTGATTTCCTTCTGCTGGTCCCATGCCTCTTTGATCATGGAGATCCGCTTCGGCCCGATTCCGTCGATCGCGGTCAGCTTTTCGATATCCTTCTCGATGACGTCGAGGGTCTCTTCTTTGAAACGTTTGACGATGCGCTTGGCCATGACCGGACCGATCCCCTTGACAAGGCCTGATCCGAGGTACTTCTCGATCCCGTGGACCGTTGCAGGAGCGCTGCTTTCACAATAGGCGATCTTGAACTGCTCGCCGTATTTGGGATGATTGCCCCATTCCCCTTTCATGGAGAGGATCTCGCCGGGGGTGGGATTGACGATATTTCCCGTGACCGTGACCAGCTCCCTGCGGCCATAGACCCTGATCCGGGCGACGGTATAGTGATTCTCGTCGTTGGAGTAGGTAATCCGCTCGATTTGACCGCGAAGGTCGGCAAGGTTATTGGAAGTCATTGGCTCTGCATTCCGTAAGAAGTGAAATAACGGCCGACATCTGACACCCGATGTGGTAATGTAGGGCAGTCGCGAATCGATTGCAAACGATTTCATGCCAAAAGGGGGAATTTATGATCGACCGCAGAGTTTCAACAGTGATTGATGCCGACCGATGCACGGGCTGCGGCCTTTGCATCGCCGTTTGCCCGTCGGGCACGATATCCCTGCAGAAGGACAAGGCGGTCGTCACAGGCGCCATGTCTCTTTCCTGCGGCCACTGTGCCGCTGTGTGCCCTGCCGGCGCCGTCACCGTCCAGGCCGTCGACCCGGAGACCTCGCGTTATGCGACGTTTGCCGAGGACCCCCGCTGGCTCCCGCCGGGAGAATTCGATACGGCCCAGTTGGTTCGATTGATGGCCTCCCGGCGATCCTGCCGCAATTTCAAAGATCAGCCGGTGGAGCGGTCGAGGCTCGAAGATCTTATCAAGATCGGGATCAAGGCCCCTTCAGGAACGAACAGCCAGGTGTGGACCTTCACAATCCTCCCGGATCGGGCATCGGTCGTGGCCTTTGGGGATCGGGTCGCCTTGTTTTTCCGGCGTCTCAATCACCTGGCGGCAAACGGTTTTCTCCGCACCGCCATGAGGTGGATCGGGAAATCAGAACTCGCGCATTATTACCGCGAATACTATCCGTCCGTCAGCGAGGCACTGGAGGAGAGGGCCGCAGGCGGCCGGGACCGCCTGTTCCATGGGGCAACGGCCGCGATGGTCGTGGGATCAAAGCCGGGGGGAAGCACCCCCAAAGAGGATGCCCTGCTGGCTACGCAGAACATCCTGCTTGCAGCCCACAGCATGGGGCTCGGGACCTGCCTTGTCGGATTCGCGGCCATTGCGCTGATCAGGGACATCCGGACAAAACGCTTTCTGGGCATACCGGACAACGAACATGTCCATGCCGTCATAGCGATCGGATATCCCGATGAGCGCTATCTCACGGTGGCCGGTCGGAAGGGAGCTGTCAGCAGATACTTCGAAACGGCGTAGACGCGAATCGACCATTGAAACCTGCCGCCAAGGCGCTGACCGACATCCCAAATCAAACCCACAGCGGTAATATCATGCCCGCGTAACCTGGCGGCTGAATATCTCGGCGTTACCCTTGATATTATGAACAGAATATACTATGAAGCTTTATCACGGAATGATCTGAGTATGATGGGGTGTATTATTATGCCTTTAAGAGGTCAGTCCTATGATGTCTCCCTTGGTTGCGATTCAAAACGTATCAAAGTCCTATGACAGCGGCAAAATCACCGCACTTTATGATGCCACTTTGAGCGTTTCACCGAGCGAATACATTGTTCTTACCGGACCAAGCGGCAGCGGAAAATCCACATTGATGCACATCCTCTGCGGACTCGATTTCCCCTCGAGCGGGAGTGTGTTCTTTGCCGGTAAAATGCCTGCCGGGAAAGGGGAATGGTCCCGCTTGAGGGCCCTGCATATCGGATTTGTCTTTCAGTCATTCCATCTTTTGCCTACCCTGACCGCCAGTGAAAACATACAAGCTGCAATGTTCGGAGTCATGCGAAGCAAAAAAGAGAGGCGCGAGAAAGCCCTGGAACTGCTTTTCCGGGTGGGATTGTCCGATCGGAGACATCACTATCCGAACGAACTCTCCGGGGGGGAAAGGCAGCGGGTCGCCATTGCCCGGAGTCTGGCGAATTCACCCGACCTGATTCTTGCCGATGAACCCACAGGGAACCTCGATTCCGGATCTGCAGCGAAAATTATGAGCCTGCTTCGGGAGATCAATGAAAATTATAAGACCACTGTCATCGTTGTTTCTCATGATCCCGAGATAGCCAGAAACGCCGATCGCATCGTGCACATCGTCGATGGCCGGATCGTCTGACTCAAGGAGGCACCGTGAATTTTGTATCGGTCCCGTTTCGCAATCTCATCAGGCGCCCGACTCGCTCAATGTTAACGCTAATGGGAATCGCCGTTGCAGTGGGCAGTTTTATCGCGCTCATTGGAATGTCTCGCGGCCTGGAGCTGGCCTGGATCAATAGCGTCCTTGAAAGAGGAACTCATATTGCGGCACTCAAGAGCGGGGTCGTGGAAATACTGACAGCATCCATAGACGAAAAGATTGCTGATGCATTAAGCGGGGTCGATGGGGTGGAGGCGGTTGCCGGGGAGCTCATTGACCTGACGCAGCTGGACTCGGGTCACACGGCACTCGTTGCCGGCTGGGGAAGAGGCAGCTACCTCTGGAATACACTGCATCTAAGCAGTGGAAAGCTGCCCGATTCCGACGGGAATGCCATTATGGGACAATCCATTGCCGAATCCCTGGGGAAAAAGCCTGGTGACAAAATGTCATTGCAGGGACGGCAGTTTACCGTGGCCGGCGTATTCAAGCAAAAAGGAGTCATGAGCAATAATACCATCATCATTCCTCTTGCGGATATGCAGGAGCTGATGCACAGGCAGGGAAAAGTCACTCAATTTAATATCCGGCTGAAGAACTTTGATGATCATCAACAGGTGGTCTTCGTAAAGTCAAGACTGAAAAAAACCTTTCCTGAACTCTCCTTTCATGAGACTGGCGAACTGACGGAGAATAATGAGGTGCTTAAGCTGTTACGCGCCATGGTTTGGGGGATTTCCGTCATAGCCTTTGTGATGGCACTGGTCATCATGCTCAATACACTGCTGATGTCGGTTACGGAACGTACCCGAGAAATAGGTATTTTTTCAGCCATCGGTTGGAGTGCCGGCCGCATCCTGATGATGTTTGTCCTGGAGGGCCTTTTACTTTCCGTCATGGGCAGCCTTGTGGGTGGAGTCTTGGGTGTCGGCGGTTTGCATTGGCTGGCTAACTTGCCCAGGCTCCAGGGATTCATTGAATTTCAGATCACGTCTGAAATTCTGATCCCTGTTTCCGTTACGGCAATCCTCCTGGGATTGGTCGGCAGTATTTATCCCGCCTGGCGCGCCACAAAACTGGATCCCGTCAACGCTCTGAGGGCCGATTAAGGAAGTGATAAGTGTCATAGAATATCCCTATCTGACCATGGTGCTCGCGCTGGCTGCAATCTTTATGGCGGCCTTCCTGGCCTGTCCGCGGACACAGCGCAGACCCATGATACTTAGCGGGCTGCTATCTTGCCCCTTTTCGCTGTGTTCCTTTCTTTTTGACCCGGAATACTGGCACCCGTTGAGGATTATCGATTTTCCGTTCAGTCCGGAGGACATCCTTTTTTCCTTCACGACCGGGGGGCTCTTGTGGTTCCTTGTAATATCGCTAATGCGCGCCGATATTTCTCTTCATATCCATATCCGCATTGTTCTTACGCGCTATCGTATCACCGTTTTGCATGGGTCAATCGTCTATGCGGTCTTTTGGCTTGCGGGGATCGGTGTCATGAGCGCGGCACTCATAGGCATCGCATCCGTCCTGGGATATACATTATGGCTTCGAAGGGACCTCTGGTCGATCTCGGGTATCGGCATGGTTGGTTTTACGGCGGCTTATGCGATCTTCATCAAAATCACCTTTCTTGCATTTCCGGCATTTCACTGGCAGTGGAACGTCGGCGCCATGTGGAGCACTCTGTTATGGGGAGTGCCGCTTGGGGAACTGGCCTGGGCTGTCATGTTTGGAAGTACCTGGCCTCTTGTCGCTGCATATCTGTTTGATGCACGGATAGGCAACGGCCGTAACGCAGACGCCTTTCGTCCCCGGGAAGGCGTATTGTCCGAAGGCGGGGAAAATCGGAAACGGCCGTTGATAGAACCGATCGGGAAAGGCAGAGGGGCGTTATGACGGGACCGTTGCGGCGCAACGGCAAAATCGCCAGAATACGAATTGCCCGGCATAAAGAATCCCTACCTTGGATCTCAAATCAGGCCAAGCAAAGACCAGCGTACAGCCTACCGCCGCTGCGCCGGGATTGTCACCGGGTCATGTTACTTGAGGGGCTTCGGGGGGTTGAGCGCCTGGTTCCGGAGATGGCTCGCATATTTCTGGTCGAGGTTGCAGGTATGACCCTGGATCCAGTCCCTTAGAAAAACCACCATGTCCAGCGCAATGTCTTTGTTGTTCTTTCCTTCCTTGTAGTTGTCGATGAACTGATTCACCTTGGCATTGAATTTCTAATGTTCTGCGCTATGGCCGGGGAATTCCGGGAAATTGCTGTTCAGCATGACGAGGTGTTCGGTATGGAAATGGGTGGACAAATAATCGATCAGCTCCGTGATGGTCGGAAGCACATCGGTATCGCTCTCGAAGACATCCAAAAGCCGATTGACGACGGTGAAAAGCTTCTGGTGCTGCGCATCGAGGGCCTCGTTCTGTACGCTGTACTTCGGCTCCCAGGTGAGGCGGGTTAATGACATAGGGGCTTTCCTTTCGTTCGTTTTCTGCTTTCTCCGGTAAAAGCCGGGGAATCCGCAAGCGGTGGAGCTTGGAAGGCCTTCCTGCAGAATGCCATTCCCTTTACCGGGCACCAGGCCCGGCGGGAAGCGAGCTCTTTTCCTTCCACTGAGCCGTGATTATAGGAAAAATCCTCTCGCGTTGTCAATGACGGAATCTCTTTGGTTGAAGGGGGAATGGTCAGGCGTACTTTTCCTCCCGATACTGGGCCATCCGCACCTGGGGGTCGAGTTCATGCTTCCTCAGACGGATGCTTTCCGGGGTCACCTCGACCAGCTCGTCCTCGGCGATGAACTCGATGCACTCGTCCAGCGACATGGGCCGGGCAGGCCGCAGGATCACCGTCTGGTCCGATGTGGAGCTGCGCATATTGGTCAGCTTTTTTTCCTTGACGATATTCACGTTCAGATCCACGGAGCGGTTCCGTTCGCCGACGACCATCCCCCCATAGACTTCCGTCCCCGGGGAAACGATCAGCTCGCCCCGGTCCGCCATGGCATGGGCGGCATAGGCGGTGACCCTTCCCGGCCGGTCGGCCACGAGCGCCCCGGTCACCCGCTGCGGGATGGGCCCGAACCATGGCTCGTATCCCTCGAAGAGGGTGTTCATGACGCCGGAGCCCTTCGTGTCCGTCAGGAAATGACTCCGAAAGCCGATCAGGCCGCGCGCGGGGATCACGAACTCCATGTTCACCCGGCCGCTCCCCTTGTTCTCCAGGTGGAGCATGCGCCCCTTTCTGGCGGCGAGCTTTTCCGTCAGAATCCCGACGAACGCCTCAGGGATATCCAGGAACAGGCGCTCGACAGGCTCGAGAATCTTGCCGTCCTGCGTCTTTGTGATGACATGGGGCTTGGACACCATGAACTCGTATCCTTCCCGGCGCATCGTCTCGATGAGGATAGCCATCTGCAGCTCCCCCCGCCCGCAGACCTCGAAGGCGTCGGCCCGGTCCGTCGGCTTTACCCTAAGCGCCACGTTGCGCATGACCTCCCGCTCCAGACGGTCGCGGATATGACGGGAGGTGAGATACTTCCCCTCCCGGCCGGCCATCGGGCCGTTGTTCACGAAAAAGAGCATCGATACCGTGGGTTCATCTACGCGAATCCTCGGCAGGGGCTGCGGATCCTCCAGCGAGGATATGGTATCGCCGATGCTCAGGTTCGGCACGCCGGCAAAGGCGACGATGTCGCCCGCCTCGACCCGTTCCACAGGAACCTTCTTGAGGCCGGCAAAGGTGTAAAGGGAGGAAAACCTGATCCCCGGGGTGACGCTCGTTTCACCGCAGAGGCTGTAGGTCTGGCGCATCTCCAGAACGCCGTTCATCAGCCGCCCGACCGCGATCTGGCCCACATAGGGATCATAGTCGAGGTTCGTGACCAGGAATTGCGGACAGCCTCCGTCATCCCCTTCTGGGCCGGGAATCGCCGTCAGGATCGTCTCGAGAAGCGGGCCCAGATCCGTTGATGCGTCCCCCAGCTTCCGGTGGGCCACGCCGCGCTTGGCATTGGTGTAGAGGATAGGGAATTCGATCTGCTCCTCCGTCGCATCGAGGTCGATGAAAAGGTCGTAGACCTCGTTGATCACCTCATCTATCCTGGCATCGGCCCGGTCGATCTTGTTGATCACCAGGACGATGGGGATCCGCCGGGCAAGGGCCTTTTTCAGGACGAAACGCGTCTGGGGAAGCGGCCCTTCGCTCGCGTCGACCAGGAGGATCGCCCCGTCCACCATGTTCAGGCTCCTCTCGACCTCTCCGCCGAAATCGGCATGGCCCGGGGTATCGCAGATGTTGATCTTCACCTCCCCCCAGCGTACGGCAGTGTTCTTGGCCATGATGGTGATGCCCCGCTCCTTTTCGAGATCGAGCGAATCCATCACGCGCTCCTCGATGACCTGATGGTCGTTAAAGGTGCCGGTCTGTCTGAGCATCCCGTCCACGAGGGTGGTTTTGCCGTGGTCGACGTGGGAGATGATCGCGATATTCCTGATATGGGGTTTGCGCATGTGGGGATAACCTGCCCTTATTCCTTCCCACCTTCGCCGCGCTCGCGGGATCGCTGCGGTCGCCGGCGGGGGGGGCGTTTCTTTTTGGCGCTCGTCGGCGCCGCCTCTTCAGGAACCGAACCTGAGGGAGAAAGAGGAGCGGCCTGCAGGGTCCGCTGGTAGTAATCGTCCAAGAGCATGGCAATCAGCGGAGAGTCCTCTTCCGCCTCGGTGAGGCTTCGCCCCAGAGGGATGAAACGCCGCATCCTTTCATTCTGCAGACCGTCGCGCGACCGGAGGGTCGCCTCCAGGGAGGCGATCACCCGCTGGGCGACGATCGCTTCGATATCCTCGTCGCTGGGGAGTGATTTTTCGTGCAGCTCGATATTGTAGCTCCGGGCGATCGCCCGGAGGGCGAACTGCTCCATGCCCGCGACGATCGTGATCGCGGTGCCGCTCGCCCCGACGCGCCCCGTCCGGCCGGCGCGGTGGATATAAAGCTCCGGATCCTCCGGCGGTTCGTACTGGATCACATGCGACAAATCCGGGATATCGATCCCGCGCGCCGCGACGTCCGTCGCCACCAGGAAGCGCAGCGCCCCCTTGCGCACCCTCTGCATCACCCGCTCTCTTGCCCCCTGCGCGAGGTCGGAACTCAATTCGTCCGCGTCGTAACCGAACCGTTTGAGGACCACCGTCACGTAGTGAACGGTCGATTTCATGTTGCAAAAGATGATCGCGGAGACGGGATTTTCCATCTCGATGATCCGGACGAGGGAGCGCTCGCGCTGCATCCCCGGGACAAGATAGTACAGGTGATCGGTCCCGGTGACATGGACATGTTCCTGGCTCAGGCTCAAAAACTCCGGATTGCGGAGGAATTCACCGGCAAGCCGTATCACATAGGAAGGGAAGGTCGCCGAGAACATGTAGCCGTTGATCTCCCGCCTGGGCAGAAACTGCTGGACCCGCTTCATGTCGGGGTAGAATCCCATGGAGAGCATACGGTCCGCCTCGTCGAAGACGAGGATCTGAAGGGCGTCGAGGCTGAGCGCCCCCTTGAGGAGGTGGTCGAGAATCCGACCCGGCGTCCCCACGACAATCTGCGCCCCGGCCCGGAAGGCCTCCAGTTGCGGACCATACTTCACACCGCCGTAGACCACGGCGGTCCGCAGCCCGCGGTCTCCCTGGAGGAGTTCCGCTTCACGGGCCACCTGCTGTGCCAATTCACGGGTGGGAACCAGGATCAGGGCCTGACAGGCGCCCTTGGCCGCATCGATCCGCTGGAGGATCGGCAGAAGGAAGGCGCCGGTCTTCCCGCTCCCCGTCTGGGACTGGACCATCAGATTCCGTCCCGCCAGCATATAAGGGATTGCCCGGCCCTGGACCGGCAGGAGTTTCGTCCATCCCGCCCGGGCGCAGGCCGCCTGCAGAGGCTCCGGGAGCCCCTCGAGGGTCGCCTCCGGCAGGGCATTCTCCGGTTCGATCACCTGCTCGACCGCCGTCAGATGTTGCCCCTCTTCTTCCGAGGCCGCTTCCGTCGCGGCCGGCCCGCCCTTCTCGATACCATCCTCTTGCATACCATCCTCTTTTCCAGTTCCTTATTTTAACAGGGAGTGATCTTCCGTAAACGTCCAAGAAAGACACGCTGTGACTTGGAGGGAGACAATTTCTTCCTGCACTTTCTGCTGGGCAAAATACGCCGGAAAACCCGTCTTGTCAAGGCTTTTACTTGCTAAGTTACCGAATATCGTAAAATATTGACAATTCCGCACCGGCCGGCCCGCACAGGAGCCTCTCGATGCGGCAATTTTTTCTTGAACTCATACCCCTGATTTGTTAAGCGAAGAACGCCTTTGGCAGGATGCCGATCACGATCATGGAAAAGGGAATGGAACAGAAAAGCTATCCGCCGGCTGCGCTTGCCTGGGTCGTCTGGGGTCTTGGCGCGGCCTTTTACTTTAGCGGCTTTTATCATCGCGTCGCCCCCGCCGTCATGACCGACCAACTGATGACGGATTTCCGGATCGGTGCCGCGGGGCTGGGCAACTTCACCGCTTTTTATTTCTACAGCTACTTTCTCATGCAGGTCCCGACCGGCATCCTCGCCGACCACTGGGGTCTCAGGAAACTCCTTGCTGCGGGATCGTTCGTCGCCGCCTGCGGGACCTTTCTGTTCGCCTCCGCCTCCTCCATTGTCCCGGCCAATGTGGGAAGGCTCCTGATCGGCGGATCGGCCGGGGTCGGCTATGTCGCCCTGCTCACGCTCGCGTCACGCTGGTTTCCCCCCCGGTTCTTTGCCACGGTCAGCGGCCTTACGCTTTTCTGCGGTGTCGGCGGCGCCGTTTCGGCCGGGGCGCCGCTGCGGTTCCTCATCGAGCGTTTCGGCTGGCGCCCGGTGATGTTTGTCGCGGCGGCAGTCCTGCTCGCCATCGGAATCGCCATCTGGCGGATCGTCAGCGACGATCCCGCCCAGAGGGGCTATCGAAGCTTCGCACCCGCGGACCCGGAAACTGTTGTTTCAGCAAAGACCCTGTTCGCCGGCCTGATGACGGTTCTTCGCTACAAAAACATCTGGCGCCTCTCCCTGGTCGGCTGCGGTCTGACAGGACCGGTCCTGGCCTTTGCGGGGCTCTGGGGTGTCCCTTTTTTCACAACCCTCCACGGCATATCGACCGCCGCCAGCTCGGCGATTACATCGGCCCTGCTGATCTGCTATGCGGTGGGGGCCACCCTGCTGGGGATCCTGTCGGACCGGATCGGCTTGAGAAAGCCCGTGATTTACACAGGCTCGGTTGTCGCTTTGCTCGCCTGGATTCCGATGCTCTTTCTCCCCGGAATTCCCCTCTGGCTGCTCGTGGGTCTGGCCGTCCTGGTGGGCCTGGCTTCAGGATCCGTGACGATCGGATTCGCCTTCGTGAAGGAATCCGTGCCGCCCAGGTTTGCAGGGACAGCCGCCGGGATTTACAACATGGGCTCGATCCTCGGGGCGATGATCCTTCAGCCGGCCATCGGCTGGCTGCTTGACCGCAACTGGCAGGGACAGCTCGTGGGCGATGTCCGGATCTACGATCTGGCCGCCTATCGGTCGGGTTTCGCCCTACTGATCGCGTTCAATCTCCTGACGGTCCTTGCGATCGGCTTCACCGCGGAAACCTATTGCCGACAGACAGGAGAGGAGAGCGTCAAGGGGCGCTGACCCTCTGGAATGTCTTTTCAGCACTGTCTCATTGCCGTTTCGCCGGCGATTTGCTAAAATGAATAGAATAAGCTCTTATCGGAAGCCGATGGCATCAGACACACGAGACGAGGTGACGGCATGATTTTACTGGCGGTGGAGAACATCCTTGAAATTATGAGAACCCTCAGCGAATCGGAGTGGATCATAGGTCAGTTCTATCGGCGTTGCGCCGAAACCTGGAAGATGGATGAGGGGTTCTGGCTCAAACTCGAAGGGGAGGAGATAAGGCACGCAAAGGCCCTCGAGGCGATGGCGGACCTGATCCGCCAAAATCCGGACGCTTTCCAGTTGAACCGCCCTTTCAGCGTCACCGCCATCAAAACCGTCATCACAGGGGTAGGGCAGAACATCGATCAGCTGAACAAGGGGCTCATTAAACGGGAGCGGGCGATGGTCCTCGCGCGGGACATCGAATCGTCCATCATCGAAAAGGCATATCACGAGATCGTAAAAACCACCAATCCGACCTACCTCGCTTTGGTCCGGCAGGTGGTTTCTGAGTCTTACAACCACAGAAATTCCATCGAACAGAAGATCAGGGAAACCTCCTCTCAGCCGCCGGGCCCGGGAAGGTAATTGCGCAAGATCTTCAACGGAAGGGAACGATGATACAGTGGAACGGCCTCATGGCCTTTTTCCTGACGGTGTGGGTCGCCTCCGCCCTGGTACGAGGGGTGCTGAAGCGTCTGCACATCCGTCACCTCCGTCGTCACGGCCAAGAGATCCCCGAGGGGTTTCAAGGGGAGATCGACGCAGAGACGCTCGCGAAGATCTCCCGTTACACGATCGATTCCCAGCGGCTCGAAACCGTGGAAAGCCTCTTTGACGATGCCCTTACCCTCGTCGTCCTCCTTGGCGGCTTCCTCCCCTGGCTCATCGACCGCCTGCCTGCCTGGGAGGGGCACTTTCTCCTGAGCGGTCTGCTCTTTTTCGGCCTTCTGGGCCTGGCCGGCGGACTGATCGGTCTTCCCTTCGACCTTTACAGGACCTTCGTCATCGAGAAGCGCCACGGGTTCAGCACGATCACCCTTCGCCTCTGGATGGCCGATCTTGTCAAAGGGATCGCCGTCTCCACCGCTGTGATGGGACTGCTCCTGAGCGCCTTCCTGACCCTTCTCCATTTCACCCCTCGGACCTGGTGGTTCTGGACATGGCTCGTCTTTGCCTCCTTCCAGCTGCTCATGCTCTGGCTTTATCCCGCCCTGATCGCACCCCTTTTCAACCGGTATGAACCGATCCGGGACGAGGGCCTCAAGGAAGCGATCATCGCCCTGATGGCAAAGGCCGGCCTGAGGACGGAGGGGGTCTATCAGATGGACGCGGGGAAACGGAGCCGCCATACAAACGCCTATTTCACCGGATTTGGAAAAACGAAGCGGATCGTCCTTTTCGATACCTTGATCGCCTCGCACACCAAAGAAGAGATCACCGCGGTCCTGGCCCACGAGATCGGCCACTGGAAAAGGCGGCATATCCTCAAACAGCTCCTCTTCATGGAAGCGGCCTCGCTCATCGTCCTCTGGATCGCCTCGCAGCTGATCACCCGGCCCCTCCTCTATGAGACCTTCGGCTTTAGCCGGCCCATCCCGTTCGTCGGCCTGCTGCTCTGCGCCGCCCTGCTTGGCCCCTTGACGATCCTCATCACCCCCATCGTCTCGGCGACCCAGCGGCGGTTCGAACAGCAGGCGGATGGGTTCGTCTCCGGCCTTACCGGAAGGACCGCCCCTCTTGTCAGCGCCCTGAAGAGGCTGGCCCGGGACAACCTCGCCAACCTCCATCCCCATCCCCTGTATGCATGGTTTTATTACTCCCACCCGCCGCTCACGGAACGGATCCGCCGTCTTGAGGAATCTGAAAACAGGAAAGCGGCCTGATCTTTTACAGGCTTGATTTTCGCGAAAGGATGATTAAGCTACAGACACTGCTTGTGTCTGCGGATCATCTGCAAAAAGAACAGAGAGGACGCCATGCCCATTTATGAGTTTTACTGCGAGAAATGCAATACGGTCTTCAGCTTTTACTCCCGGATCGTCAATACGACCAAGATCCCTAAATGCCCGCGATGCAAGAAGGCATTGAGGCGTCAGATGTCCCTGTTCGCCAAGGTTTCCCGGGGAAAAGAGGCCCCGGCCGAAGACGGGATGCCCCCGGTTGACGAGGCGAAGATGGAAAAGGCCATGGCGATGCTCGCGGGAGAGGCGGAGAAGATCAACGACGACGATCCCCGCCAGGCCGCACAGCTCATGCGGAAGCTGACCGACGCGACAGGCCTTTCCCTGGGCGCGGGGATGGAGGAAGCGCTTCACCGTCTGGAAAAGGGGGAAGATCCCGACCGGATCGAGGCGGAGATGGGCGACCTGCTGGAAGGGGAGGAACCCTTCACCGTCGAAGGCAAAAAGGGGAAGGCGGGCCGGAAGCCGAAACCCCGCGTGGACGAAAAGATCTACGACCTGTAACTTCTCTCAGGTCCCTGCCGCTCACGCCGCTTTCAAAGGTCGCCCCCTCGGGCGGATGCGACGGACAAAAGTCCCTCCGGCGTATCGACCACAAAGTCGGGACGGGCCGCCAGGAGCCTCTGCCGGTCGTGCCAGCCCCAGGTCACCGCCACGGACCGGACGCCCGCGGCCCGCGCCTCCAGGATATCTCCGACGGTATCGCCGATGTAAAAGGCCCGCTCCTTCGGCAGCCCGTATTTTCCAAGGGCGTGGTCGATCTTTTCCTTCTTGCTGAAGCGGAAGTCGGAACCGAAGATCTCCGGGAAATAGGGGGCAAAGCCGAACCGGACGAGCATCGCCCGGATGGTTTTATAGCCGTTGGAGGAGATGACCGCAAGGACGTGGTCCTTCTGCAGCGCCTCAAGCACGGGAATCAGGCCGGGAAAAGGCTTCATGGCATCGTAATCGATCGCGGGAAGGATCTCCCGGGCGGCCTGCCCAAACGCGGCCAGATCGACTCCGCGCGCCGCCATCGATTCGTAGAAATTTCCATCGAACAGGACGAGGTAATCCTCTTTATTTTTCACGATCGGCGTACCGATGCGCTCCAGGCACCGCGTCACGGCCTCCGAATAGAGGTCAAGGGAATCGGCAAGGACGCCGTCAAAATCGAAAAGCAGCAGAGAGTTCGTCATCTATCGTACCGTCATGATGAAACCGAATGAATGGTATCATGAGCGAGCCGTCTCCCCGCCCCCTTGTTGAATGGACTCGGGGAGACGGCTTCCGGAAAGATCAGTCGTAATCCCCCATGTCCGGAGGCATAGAAGGCGCCGCCGGCGTCTTCTTCTTGGGCTTCTCCGCGACCATCGCCTCGGTGGTCAGCATGAGCGAGGCGACCGAAGCGGCGTTCTGGAGGGCGAAGCGGGCGACCTTCGTGGGATCGATGATCCCGGCATCAAGCATGTCGCCGTAGGTGGCGCTCTCTGCATCGAAACCATAGGCCCCTTTTCCTTCCTTCACCTTCTCGACGACAACCGAGCCTTCGAATCCGGCGTTGGCCGCGATCTGGCGGAGCGGCTCCTCCAGGGCGCGCCGGACGATGTCGAGCCCCTGCTGCTCTTCATCAGGCAGTTTCGCCTTTGCCAGGGCGCCGAGGGTGCGGATGAACGCCACACCGCCGCCGGGAACGATCCCCTCCTCCACGGCCGCCCGGGTCGCATGCAGGGCGTCCTCGACCCGCGCCTTCTTCTCCTTCATCTCGATCTCCGTGGCGGCGCCGACCTTGATCACCGCGACCCCGCCGACGATCTTGGCCAGCCGCTCCTGGAGCTTCTCCCGGTCGTAGTCGGAGGTGGTCTCCTCGATCTCCGCCCGGATCTGTTTGACGCGGCCTTCGATGTCGGCGCGGCTGCCGGCCCCGCCCACGATCGTGGTGTTGTCTTTGTCGATCGTGATCCTCTTGCAGGTCCCCAGGTCCTTGAGTGTCACGTTCTCCAGCTTGATCCCCAGATCCTCCGAGACCACCTTGCCGCCTGTAAGGGTGGCGATGTCCTGGAGCATGGCCTTGCGCCGGTCGCCGAATCCGGGCGCCTTGACCGCCGCGCATTTGAGCGTGCCGCGCACCTTGTTGACCACGAGCGTCGCCAGGGCCTCGCCCTCGATGTCCTCCGCCACGATCAAAAGCGGTTTTCCCATCTTGGCGATCTGCTCGAGCAGGGGCACCATGTCCTTCATGGCGCTGATCTTCTTTTCATTGAGCAGGATATAGGGATTCTCGAGGCTCACCTCCATCTTGTCCGGATCGGTGACGAAATAGGGAGAGATGTAGCCCCGGTCGAACTGCATCCCCTCGACGATCTCCAGGGCGGTCTCCATCCCCTTGGCCTCCTCGACGGTGATGACCCCTTCCTTGCCGACCTTCTCCATCGCCTCGGAGATCATCTCACCCACGGTCTTGTCGTTGTTCGCCGAGATCGTCCCGATCTGGGCGATCTCCTTTTTGTCGCCCACCTTCTTGGACATCTTCTTCAGCTCCTCGACCACTTGGGCCACGGCCTTGTCGATCCCGCTCTTCAGGGCCATGGGATTCATCCCGGAGACCACGAGCTTCGAGCCTTCCCGGTAGATCGCCTGGGCCAGGACCGTGGCGGTGGTGGTGCCGTCGCCGGCCTTGTCCGACGTCTTGGAGGCCACTTCCTTCACCATCTGGGCCCCCATGTTCTCGAACTTGTCCTCCAGCTCGATCTCCTTGGCCACGGTCACGCCGTCCTTGGTGATCTGGGGTGAGCCCCAGGACTTGGCGATGACGACGTTGCGCCCCTTGGGGCCCAGGGTGACCTTGACCGCGTTGGCCAGGGTGTCCACCCCCTTCATGATCTTTTCCCTGGCCTCCATGTCGTATTTGATTTCCTTTGCAGGCATGTGCGTGACCTCCTTTGTTATGATTCAATGACCCCGAGAATGTCGTCTTCTTTCATGATCATGTACTCCTTGCCGTCATGGTTGAACTCTGTTCCGGCCCATTTGGTGAACAATACCCGGTCGCCCGCCTTGACGTCCAGGGGGATGAGTTTTCCGTCCTTGTCCCGTTTGCCCGGCCCGGCGGCGACCACCTTGCCCTCCTGGGGTTTTTCTTTGGCCGTGTCCGGGATGATGATCCCGCCGGCGGTCTTCTCTTCCGAATCGATGCGAGCCACCACAATTCGATCATGCAACGGTGCAACCTTCATAATGCAAAACCTCCTGATGAATAATGAACGGCCGGGGTCGTCCCCGCACCGGTGATAGACTCGGTCGTTTGATCACTGTAACAGAACGATATCGTTACAGTATATGTGATTTTGTCGTAATATAATCATGAAAAAGGCCTTGTCAAGAAGGCAGGCCGCACTGAAGATGAACAGGAATGAACCACCTCGCAGCAATCTGCGAGGTAGCAGAACATCGAGGAACAAAGGAGGCTTCAGGGGATTGACCCCGGGAGATTAAAGGTAAAAAGCGAGTGACGGCAATAGGAAAAGGGACTGGCACCTTTTTGCAACGACTGCCCAAACAGGAATCCTGGACTTCTGCACCGTCCGCTCCTGCCCCATGTCATTTCATGATGGCCGCCTTGTACGTTGCATCATAGGAGTTATCCTGGACGATGTCGGTGGCCGCCAGATTCGTTGAATAACTGAACGCGTTGTTAAACCTGTTCCCGCAGGTTGTGGAATTGATGGGCAAAAGCAGAACGGCGCCCCGGTTCGCCCACATGTCGTGCGATAGATCTTGGTAATACGCGTACAGGTCAATCGTCTGAGGTTGCGTATAAGGCATGGAGGAGACAGGATACCCGGGATGCTCTACCGGGAACTTGAATCCAAAATCATATATCTGCGAGGTTTGGATTGCATAATAATAATGCAGAGGACCTGGAGAACCATGGTGGTAAGATCCTTTTTGCGGCAGCGTCAGGACCTTGAATTTTCTGAATAAATTTACATCTTGAGTCGCGTTGGGAAAATAGAGAGAAAAGTTCCACGTGAGGTAGTCGTACTGTGCCGGACTGGTCGAAAAGCTGTTAAAGTCCTCAGTCAAAAAATCAATCAACGGATTTGTAACCAGACTATCAAAAGCGGGATTCATCTGATCGAAGGGTATTATGTCGTAGGGTTTGTCCGTTCCATTGAAGGGCAAAGTGGCGAAATGATAGCCATAAACAATCTGGTAAGGTCCGGCTGTCTGCAGAAAAAGAATGGTGGTCGGCAGCGACTGATTGTACACGAATATCGGAAACCAGGGGGATTTGATCGAGGCCTTGGTGTCCTCGTAAAAAGACAGCGGATTTTTGGATGGATCCGTATAAGGGATAAGGGAGTGATGCAGGACGAAGGTATAGCTCCAGGAGGCCTCCAAATTGCAGAAGGCAATCTGCGATGGATTGGCCCCGCGGGGATCCCAGCCGAAGGGGATATAGCCGCCGGGGGCATTGCTCCAGATTTTGGCATTGGCTGGGTCGAGCAGCGTTTTCGTGATGTAGTGGTAGACGTCGATACTACCCACAGCCTGAAATAAACTGCTTTGACTCTCCGAGCCGGTCTGCCCCAGCATCTGGACGCTGAAACTGGCGAGCAGGCTGGCCGGAATATCCACGCCCTGGCCCAGCTGCGTGGAGATCATATCAAATGCCTTGGCTGAAAAATCGGCATAAAAAGCATTGTAATTGCTGCTTACGTCGGCACTCACCTTGCTGATGGCAAAACCGCTCAGGAAACGCAGGTAGGAGTTGAGCTGGCCCAGCTTGTCCACAGCCATCAGCAAAGTGGAGATATTGGGGAAGCCGGCTATCTTTGTGGACTGCCCCGGAATGTCCAGATTGGGACGCAGTTGCGGGATCACCTGGTCATAGGGCGTCGTGGAAAAACCACTGACGAACATTTTATCCACGCGCAGGATGTTGCCCTCCATCAGCAGAGGTTTGGCGACGGTACGTTTGCCTTTCAGCAAATGGAGGTCTGCTGCATAGGCCCGATACGGTTCAGCATCCCCGACACTGGTGGGATTCAGGGCTTTTTTCACCCCCTGGTCATCCACGGCCTTTTTGGCCGCCTCGGCCTGCGTCTTGTCCTGCTGGGCATTGGCCTTTTTGTCGGCCTGGTACTGCTTCCAGTCATCGTAGGTGCCGAAGCAACTGTCGGGAGGCGAGGCAGGATCCTTTTTGGTTCCCGGCGCCGGCAGCAGCTCCAACTCGCCGATGGAGGGCAGGCTCAAGGAGGGAACGGAAATCGGCGATGATTCGTTCTCCAGCATGGAGGAAATACTGGTGGCCCAGGAGGTGGTGTCGATGACGCCGGCGGGCAGCGACCGAGAAAGAACGTTCATTTTCTTGTAGGCGCTGGCCCAGCCGTTCTGTCTCGACGCCGCAACATTGGCTTGCGCGCTGGCTCCGAAGCCCAGCCCCGAATAACCGACGGACAGAGCCGCACTGTATATGTTTTCGCTGTTGCCGCTTGCCTGTCCGAACTGCAACTGGCCGCTCCCTATGCCGTAATTCATGGCGCTTATCCGGGAAACAAAAGAATCCCCGTTATAGCTGCAGAATCTCTTGATGGCATTGGCTATGGAGTCCTTCAGGCTGACCATGTTGGCCATCAACGTCGCCCGGACAGTGGCGTCTGTATACTGGTTATACTGGGTTTTCAGTAGGCCGAAGATCCTTTCCATCTCTCCCAAAAGTTGGATATTGCCGTAAACGTTTTCCTGTTCCTGATTGGCAAGCTGTCCTCCGTTGGTGATCTTTACGGCCGAGATATATTTGCCGCCGGCCGCGTTTGACTCGGTATAATCAACGTAGGTTTTCACAGTGGCGGCGTCGAGCTTCGAGCCGATCAGGTAGGAAGTAAAATCGGCGTTCTCACCGAAGCCGCCCGTGATCAACTCCACGTAAGCGCCTGAGTTGTTGTAGGACATCGTCACGTTTACCGTGCCGTCGGAAGAAGCTTCCTCTCGTTTGTTTTCCTGATGGTAGGCTGCGCTGGCTTTGAATCCCCAACCCTTGCCGGAGGCCTTGAAGTCATATTTTTCCTGTTCCGAATGGGAGGTGGCGCCCTTGTTGCTCGCAAGTTTGATCTCTGTTACGGCTTGGGTGCTGCTGTTGAGATTGACGTCCAGATAGCTGTCCTTGTTCAGCAGGGTCAGGTCAAAAACCGGGCGCACGATGTAGCTGGACGCAGCGGTACTGACCTTCGCCCCGATCGTCATGTCCTTGACCGAATCGATGCTGATCGCCTTGCCGTAGGCGCCCAACTGGTCCTTTTCCAGCAGTATCCGAATATGTTCGTCCTGCATCTGCGCATGCTCGGCCAGGGCGGGATACTGCGACTTCAGGCTCCCGTCGGAGCCCGATTCGGATCCCGATGAAGCGCAGCCTGCAAGGAATGCGAAAAAGACAGACATACCGGCCAGCAGGCATGCAAGACCCTTTCCTCGCCTGATGGTGAAGAGGCATCCTTTGTGCATCATGGCCTATTCCTCCTGTGAATTCGTCGAGCGCCGACAGGAAGGCCGCCACCGGCCGAAGCCTTTCGACATATCAACGCTGTCGCTTACCGTGTCGCTTCGTTCCTCCGGAAACCAGGCTTGCTCAATTCATTAAGGTTGCCGTGCTACTCCATTTTAGCCCCACCAAAAAGAATTTCCGAGATGTCTCTTCCCCAAACGGGAGTCGCAATTTCCCCTGCCGATATGGGGAGCGGCGATCACTTTTGCCATCTGCGGCTTGATGCTGTCCAGCCCCGCCCCCAACCGGGCGATAGGCCGCAGATGGCTTGCCGATTCGATGAGAGGCCGATCGACCTTGGGGTGGAAACTGACCCCCAAAGTATCCACGGCCCACAAATGATTGATAGGAGCTTGTTTTGCAGGTATGAGTATGAGACGCGGGAGAGCTGTGTGTCAAGAAGTTTTTAGCGGTTGAGGGAAAGTAACTTCAGAAGGGGGTTTCAGCTGCAGGGTGCCAAACCCAGCTTGGCCATGGCCTGGTCGAAAGGGGGTCTGAGGATACCCGCTTCGGTGACGATCGCGGTGATGAGGTCGTGCGGCGTCACGTCAAAGGCGGGATTCCAGACAGGGATCCCCTCCGGGGCGGTCGGGACAGCGCCGCAATGGGTCACCTCTTCGGGTCTTCGTTCCTCGATGGGGATCGAGCCGCCGTCCGAAAGTGACGGATCGATCGTGGAGAGAGGGGCGGCGATATAGAAGGGGATCCTGTGGGCGGACGCCAGGACAGCCAGGCTGTAAGTCCCGATCTTGTTGGCTGTGTCGCCGTTGGCGGCGATCCGGTCGGCCCCCACGATGATCAGATCGATCTTTCCCTGCTGCATGAGGAAGCCGGCCATGTTGTCCGTGATCAGTGTGCAGGGGATCTTCTCCTTTCTCATCTCCCAGGCGGTGAGCCTCGCCCCCTGCAGGACGGGACGGGTCTCGTCGATATAGACGTGGAGCCTTTTGCCCGCCTCCCAGGCGGCGCGGATCACGCCCAGGGCCGTCCCGTAGCCGGCCGTGGCAAGCGCCCCCGCGTTGCAGTGTGTGAGAATCCGGGCGCCGTCCTGGATCAGCTCCCGGCCGTTCGCCCCGAGACGGCGATTGACGGCGATGTCCTCCTCGCAGATCCGGACGGCCTCCGCAACGAGGGCGCCTCTAACCTCCTGCCAGGGATCGTCTTTCTCCTCTCCCGCCATAGGGCCCTGGCCATTACCGGCGCCATGGGACCTCTGCTCTGCAAAGAGCCGGGTGGCAGGGCCGTCGGTCAGAAAGCATCGCTCCGGAGGGGGAAAAGGGTTTCGGAAAACGGCGTCGGCCTGTTTCCTGCCGTCTGGCGGCAGGAGCGCGTCACAGAGATTTTTCATCCGCTCGATCGCCCAGAAGAGGTTCCGGGCCGTAGGGCGGCTGGCGGCGAATTCCCCGCAAATCCTCAGAAAGGCCCGTCGGAACGACTCCGGGTTATCCGCCTCGATCGCGAGGCCGCCCAGGGCGATCCCCAGCGCCGCGGCAACGCCGATGGCCGGGGCCCCCCGGACCGTGAGATCCTTGATCGCCGCGATGACCTCGCGGTAGTCGGTGCAGGTGACAAGCCTCTCCGTGCAGGGGAGGGCCCGCTGGTCGATCATGACCACGGCGCCGTCTTTCCAGAAGATCGTGCGGATCTCATGTTCCATCGCGAATCATCCAATGCGAACTGCCGCCGGTCGGCGGTCGCTTCCGCGGTCCACCTGCCGGCGGCTGTGGTGTTGCCGGGCCGTGTCGTCAGCCTTCCGCCAGCATCTTTTTCAGGAGGTCGTTGATGAGCTTGGGGTTGGCCTTGCCCTGGGTGGCCTTCATCGCCTGGCCGACAAAGAAGCCGAAGACCTTCTCTTTACCGGCCCGGTACTGGGCAACCTGATCCGGGTTCTTGGCGATGATCCCGGCGATCGTCTCGGACAGGGCCCCCTCGTCGGTGATCTGGACCAGCCCCTTCTCCTTGACGATCTCCTCCGGGGCCTTGCCGGTCCGGTACATCGCCTCACTCACCTCTTTGGCCATCTTCCCGCTGATCGTCCCCTCCTCAATGAGGCGGATCATCGCCGCCAGCGAGGCCGGGGTGATCGGGCAGTCGCGGATCTCTTTCTTCTCCTCGTTGAGGAAGCGAAGGACGTCGCCCATCACCCAGTTGGCCGCGATCTTAGGCTGGCCGCAGAGCCGGACCACCTCTTCGTAATAGTCGGCCAGGGCCCGGCTCGCCGTGAGGACCCCCGCGTCATAGGCCGGAATCTGGTACGCACGGACAAACCGCTCCCGCTTTTCCAAGGGGAGTTCCGGCTGGTCCTTCCGCAGGGTTGCAAGCCACTGCTCGTCGATGACCACCGGAACCAGGTCAGGATCGGGAAAGTAGCGGTAGTCATGGGCCTCTTCCTTGCCCCGCATGGAGTGGGTGGTCCCGGCGGTGTCGTCCCAGAGGCGGGTTTCCTGGACCACGGCGCCGCCCCCTTCCAGGACATACTGCTGGCGCTTGATCTCGTATTCGAGGGCCCGCTGGACGTTCCTGAAGGAGTTCATGTTCTTGAGCTCGGTCCGCGTCCCGAAGGCGTCCGACCCTTTGGGCCGCAGGGAGACGTTCGCGTCGCAGCGGAAGCTCCCCTCCTCCATGTTTCCGTCGCATATCTCCAGATACACGAGGATCTCGTGGAGCCGCTTGAGATAGGCCGCCGCCTCCTCGGCGCCGCGGATGTCCGGTTCGCTCACGATCTCGATCAGCGGCACGCCCGTCCTGTTCAGGTCGACATGGCTCACGGGATTGTACTCGTCGTGCATCAATTTGCCCGCGTCCTCCTCCATATGGATGCGGGTGATCCCGATCCTCTTTTTTTCGCCGTTTTGCTCCACCTCGATCCAGCCGTGCTCGGCGGGCGGCTGGGCGTACTGCGAGATCTGGTACCCCTTGGGGAGGTCGGGATAGAAGTAGTTCTTCCTGGCGAAACTGCACTCGGGATTGATCCGGCAGTTCGTCGCCAGGGCCATCTTCAGCATGAACTCCACGACCTTCTTGTTGAGCACCGGCAGGACCCCCGGCATCCCCAGGCAGATCGGACAGGTGTGGGTGTTGGGCGCCCCCCCGAATTTCGTGGAGCAGCCGCAGAAAATCTTCGCCTCCGTGAGGAGCTGGGCATGGACCTCCAGCCCGATGACCGGTTCGTATTCCATTACAGTGTGGGTCTCCTTCTTTCGATCTTCGCGTGTCTCTCATACGCCGCCGCGGCCTGGAGGAGGCGCCCCTCCCGGAAGTGGCCCGCCAGGAACTGGACCCCGATGGGGAGGCCGGCGGCGGTGAAGCCGCAGGGGACGGAGATCCCGGGGATCCCGGCGAGGTTCGCCGAGATCGTGAAGATGTCGGAGAGATACATCCGGATGGGATCCTCGGTCTTCTCTCCCACCTTGAAGGCCGCCGTGGGGGTCGTGGGGGTAAGGATGCAGTCGCACTTGGCGAAGGCCAGATCGAAATCCCGCTTGATCAGCGCCCGAACCTGGGAGGCCTTCTTGTAATAAGCGTCGTAGTAGCCCGAAGAAAGGGCGTAGGTGCCCAGCATGATCCTTCTTTTCACCTCGGGGCCGAATCCGGCGGAGCGGCTCTTTTTGTACATCTCCAGCAGGTCGCGGCTCGCCTCGGCGCGCAAGCCGTATTTGACCCCGTCGTAGCGGGCGAGGTTGGAGCTCGCCTCCGCCGGGGCGACGATATAGTAGACGGCAAGGCAGTACTCGGTATGGGGAAGCGACACCTCGACGCACCTGGCCCCAGCCCCTTCGACGACCTTGACCGCCTGACGGACGGCCGCCTCGACCTCGGGGTCGATCCCGGCGATGAAGTACTCCTTCGGGATGCCCACCGTCCACCCTTCGATCCCCTGCCCCAAGAACGAGCGGTAATCGGGGACCTCCTCCGGAACCGACGTCGATTCCCGGGGATCGTAGCCGGCGATGACGTTCATCAGGACCGCGGCGTCCTCCACATCCCGGGTGAAGGGTCCGATCTGGTCCAGGGACGAGGCAAAGGCGATCAGGCCGTAGCGGGAAACCCGGCCGTAGGTCGGCTTCAGGCCGACCACGCCGCAGAGGGCCGCGGGCTGACGGATGGAGCCGCCCGTGTCGGAACCCAGGGAGGCGATGCACTCGCCGGCGGCCAGCGCCGCCGCGGAGCCTCCGCTCGACCCGCCGGGGATCCGCTCCAGATCCCAGGGATTCCTGGTCACGCCGAAATAAGAGCTCTCGGTCGAGGAGCCCATGGCGAATTCGTCCATGTTGGTCTTGCCGGTGAGGACCGCGCCCGCGGCCCGGAGCTTCTCCACCACGGTCGCGTCATAGGGAGGGACGAAACGGCTGAGGATGCGGGAGCCGCAGGTGGTCGGCACCCCTTTGGTGCAGTAGATATCCTTCAGGGCAATGGGTATCCCGGTGAGGGGCCCGCCTTCGCCTCTTTTGATCCTCTCGTCCGCGGCCTCCGCCTCGGCAAGGGCCGTCTCCCGCATCACGGTGATGTAAGCGTGGACGTCCTTCTCCACGGCATCGATCCTTTGGAAGACGGAGGCGGTCACTTCGGCGGCAGTGGTCTCTTCCGCCCGGAGCTTATCCTGCAGTTCGTGAATGGTTAATTCATACAGTTCCATTGTTCTTCCGTTTCTTGATCAGTATGCTGCACCTTACTACAATTCAATTATGTGCATATCATTGTGGCGGTTTCGTAAAAAGACCGCAGGCAAGGCAACGACGCATCCGGGCCTTTTCCGAAGCCGCCCTACTCGATCACTTTCGGGACCTGGAAACAGTTCCCCCGCGCTTCCGGCGCATTGGCCAGCGATTCTTCCACCCGGAGGGACTCCACGACCCTGTCGCTGCGGAAGGCGTTCTTCTGGGCGATGGCATGGGTCATCGGCTCGACGCCGGCCGTATCGGCTTCATTCAATTTGTCCATATACAGGAGGATGTCGTTGAGCTGCGACGTGAACTTCCCCATCTCCGCCTCGTCGAAGGAAAGCCTCGCCAGATGGGACACATACGCCACCTCGTCCTTGCTGATCTTATCCAAACGATTCACCTCTTTCTATTTTTCTATTCCTGCCTGCCCTCACAGGACCGGCCAATAGGATTCGAGCTGTCCCCGGAGCCGCCCGATCAGGCGATCCGCATTCTCATCCGTGCCGGAGGCCAATCCGGCCAAGGTCTCCTCCGTCACCCGGGTTTCCCCCAGCAGCTCCAGCACGACGGCCCTGACGCACTTGGTCAAGCCCTGGATGTGATAACCGCCTTCGAGGACCAGGACCAGACGCCCGTCGCAGCATTCAGCCGCCAGATCGAGCAGCACCCGGGTGAGGCAGGCGAATCCCGCCGGCGTCACCTCCATCTCACCCAGGGGATCTCCGAAATAGGTATCGAATCCCGCGGAAACCAGAATGATCTCCGGCCTGAATGTGAGGGCGATCGGTGACAGGATGTCCCGGAACACCCGGACATAAAGGCCGTCGTCCGCGCCGGGGCTCAGCGGGACATTCACCGTGTAGCCGATCCCTTGCCCCCGCCCTATCTCCCCCAAGGTGCCGGTTCCGGGATAGGCGGGATACTGGTGGGTCGAAAAGTAAAGGACCTCCCGATCCTCATAAAATATCTCCTGGGTGCCGTTCCCGTGATGGAGATCCCAGTCGACGATCAGGATACGCTCCATCCTGTGCCTGTCGAGGGCATGCCTGGCGCCGATCGCGATATTGTTAAAGATGCAAAAGCCCGCCGCCGTCCCAGGCCCGGCATGATGGCCGGGCGGTCGGATGAACGCAAAGGCGTTGTCCGCTGCCCGGCATGTGATGGCGTCGATGGCGTTCATGACGCCGCCTGCCGCAAGCGTGGCGATCTCAAAGGTCTCCGGCGTGGCCACCGTGTCGGGATCGAGCATGAACATCGCCTGACCGGCCGTGGCGGCGATGGCATCGATATAATCCGGCCTGTGCACCAGCTCCAGTTCGGCTCGGGTGGCCTCCCGTGCGTCAATCCCGATAAACTTCCAGACCATATCGGGATTATCCAGCATTTCGTAAATCGAAACCAGTCGTTGCGGCGACTCGGGATGGGAAAATTCGATGCCGTGTCTCACATACCGCCAGTCCTTCACAATCCCCGTCTTAGACATCGGCTGCCCTTCCCCCGGGGGCGAACGTCACCCCCGTGTGGAGGTCGTTTTTAACACAAAAGCCGTGACATGGCAAAGGATTTTGCATCCGCGGGCCTTCCGGAAAAAGGATTGACAAACATTTCCGACTGTAGGTATAAATATCCACTGACGGAACGGAAAAGACGAGGTGGGATCATGTTTGGTATCGGAATGCCGGAGCTGCTGGTGATCGCGGTGATCGCCCTGCTCGTGGTGGGGCCCAAGAAACTGCCCGATATTGCCAAGGCCCTGGGAAAGGGCCTTTCCGAATTCCGCAAGGTGACCGAAAGCGCCACCGATACGCTCAAGGAGACGCTGAAAACGGAAGAGTTGAAGAAGGATATGGACGGTCTCAAGGATTCGCTGCTGCGCGGCACGGGGGAGGAAAAGGACGCCCCGGCGCCGTCCGCCGCAGCCACCCCCGCGGATCACGCCCCCAAGACAACCGATCCCAAACCCCAGGCCTGACCCCGCACAGGAATCCCGGCAAGACATCGCATGGAAAACGACACACCTGAACCTGAAGAAGAAAAAATGTCCCTCGTCTCCCACCTCGAGGAGCTCAAGACGCGGCTGATCCGTATCCTTATCGTCGTCGGCCTGGGGTTCATCGTCTGTTACCTTTTCAAGGACTGGTCGTTCCGGATCATCACCAAACCCCTGGTCGATGCCATGCCGGCCCACAGCTCGATGATCTTCACCGGGCTGCCCGAGGCCTTCTTCATCCACATGGAGATCGCCTTTTTCGCCTCGCTGCTGCTCACCGCCCCTTACACGCTGTTCGAGATCTGGCGGTTCGTCTCGCCGGGCCTTTACCAAAAAGAAAAAAGATACGTGCTGCCTTTCCTCTTCTTCTCCTCGATCCTGTTCGGCGGCGGTGTTCTTTTCGGGTACTTCATCGCCCTGCCCCCGGCCTTCGCCTTTTTCGTGAGTTTTTCAACGGACTTCCTCAAACCGATGATCTCCTTCAAGGAGTATCTCGGTCTGACCTTGAAGTTCCTCCTTGCCTTCGGGCTCTCCTTTGAAATGCCTGTCTTCATCTTTTTCCTGGCGAAGCTCGGGGTCGTCAACGCAAAGATGCTGGCAAAGCAGAGGCGCTACGCGATCCTCATCATCTTCATCGCCGCCGCCATCCTCACCCCTTCCCCCGATGCCGTAAGCCAGGTTCTGATGGCGCTCCCGCTGATGTTCCTCTATGAGGTGAGCATCTTTGTCGCGCGGTTCGCCCGCAAGACAAAACCCGCTCCGGAGGAAACCGAATCCTCTATGGAAGAAGAGACACCATGACCCCCGTCAAACGTACCGCCCGGCGACGGAACCGCTCTTCGCGCCGTTCCGTCCTCGGGATCATCATCCTTGCGGTCCTCATCGTTTTTGTCGGGGCCGCCCTGGCGGGGAGCAGCCTCCTGTATTACGTCCTGCTCAAGGAACTTCCCAGTATCGCCGCCCTGAAGGATTACCGCCCCAGCATCACGACGCGGGTCTATGCCGACAACAACGAGCTGATCGACGAATTCTTCCTCGAAGACCGGAAGGTCATCAAGTACGAGGACATCCCGAAGATCGCCATCCAGGCCTTTGTCGCCGCCGAGGACGCCCGTTTCTTCCAGCACAAGGGATTCGACATGCAGAGCATGTCCCGGGCCTTCTTCAAGAATCTCGAAGCCGGGCGCATCGTGCAAGGGGGAAGCACCATCACTCAGCAGGTCGCCAAGTCCCTCTACCTCTCCCCGGAAAAAAGCTACATGCGGAAGATCAAGGAGGCGCTGCTGGCCTATAAGATAGACAAGTACCTGACAAAGGAAGAGATCATCGCCCTCTACCTGAACCACATCTACCTCGGCCATGGGACCTACGGGATCGAGGCCGCCTCCCAGGGGTATTTCGGCAAGGGCGCGCGCGACCTGACGCTCGCAGAAGCGGCGCTGCTGGCCGGACTGCCCAAGGCCCCCACCAGCTACTCCCCCTACCTGCATCCCGACAGGGCGTACCAGCGGCAGGCCTATGTCCTGTCCCGGATGCTGGAAGATCAGTACATCACAAAAGAGGAAAGGGACCGGGCCATTTCCACGAAGCTCCGGTTCCGCTCCATCAAGCCCAAGGACAAGATCGCCCCTTACTTCATCGAGAACATCCGCCGTTACGTGCAGGAGAAATACGGGAGCGACGTCCTTTACAAAGAAGGGCTGGAAGTCTTCACGACCTTGAACATCCAGATGCAGAAGGCGGCCCGCGATGCGGTGGAGAGGGGTCTCAAGGAAATGGAGGAGCGGGAGAACTATGAACGGGGGCTGGTTCAGGGGGCGCTGCTGGCCATGGACGCCAAAAGCGGCGCGATCCGCGCGATGGTCGGAGGCCGCGATTTCAACCGCAGCGAATTCAACCGCGCCACCCAGTCCCGGCGCCAGCCCGGCTCGGCCTTCAAACCGCTCATCTACACGGCGGCCTTCGACAAGGGGATGACCCCCTCCACGGTGATCGTGGACGCTCCGATCGTCTACCCGGATCCCTCCAGCCCCGACGGCCTCTGGAAGCCGAAGAATTTCGACGAGAAGTTCCAGGGGCCCACCACGCTCCACAACGCCCTGGTCCATTCCCGGAACATCATCACCATCAAGATCCTCGAGGAGATCGGCGTCGATTACGCCACGTCCTATGCCGCCAACATGGGGATCACCTCGCCCCTTTCCCGGAACCTCTCGATCGCCCTGGGGACCTCCGGGGTCACCCTTCAGGAGCTGGTCCGGGCCTACGGCGCCCTGGCCAATGAGGGCAAGCGCGTGCAGCCCTTTTTCATCAAAAAGATCGTCGATCGGACCGGGCACGTGTTCGAGGAGGCGCAGCCCAAGGTCGAGCAGGTGATCGATCCGCGGATCGCTTTCATGACGAGCTATGTCATGCAGGACGTGGTGGAAAGCGGGACCGGCCAGCGGGTGAAAAGGCTCGGCCGGCCCGTTGCCGGAAAGACGGGGACGACCGACGACACCAGGGACGCCTGGTTTTTGGGTTTCACCCCGTCTTTGGTGGCGGGCGTCTGGGTGGGATTTGATCAGGAAAGGCCCATGGGCAGGCAGGAGGTCGGCGGCCGGGCCGCGGCGCCGATCTGGCTCTATTTCGCGGAAAAGGCCCTCGAGGGGATGCCGGTCGAGGTCTTCCCCGTGCCCGAGGGGATCGTCTTTACCAAGGTGGATCCGAAGACCGGAGCGCCGGCCAAGTCCTGGACCAGGGGGGCGATATTCGAAGCCTTCCTCGAGGGGACGACACCGGAAAACGCGGAGATGGTCGATCCCGCCCATCTGCCCGAGGGGATCAAAAAGTTCGACATGGATCCCAATTTCTAAAAGCGTCTTTCCGTTACAGGTATGTTGAAATTCAGACTGAATCTCCTTATCCTCTTTCTATTCCTGGCGCTGACATGCCTGATGCCGTCCCATGCGGGACTGGTGGAGCCGGGTCTTTCCGCGGGGGCGGCGCCTCAGGTATCGGACCACTTCGACGGCCGGCTGTACTTCAATCCCGGCGAGCAGCCCCTATCCGCCCCTTCGGGACAGGGGCCAAGACGCAGCCGGCTGGGGTGGATCTGGCGATGGGTCTTTGGTCCCGACTGGCCTGAATGGCCTAAGGTAAAGGATATCGAGCCGGGAGCGCCGCCGGTTGCCCGCGTCCCGAAGGGGGCGCTCCAGATCACCCCCGTGGGTCACGCCACCTTTCTCATTCAGATGGACGGCCTGAACATCCTGACCGACCCCATCTGGTCGGAGCGGTGCAGTCCGGTTTCATGGGCCGGCCCGAAGCGCCACAGGAGCGCGGGCATCCGTTTCGAGGACCTGCCCCCCATCGATTGCGTTCTGGTCTCCCACAACCACTACGACCATCTGGATCTCCCCACGCTGAGGCGGCTTGCGGAAAAAGGCACCCCGCGCTCCCTTGTCCCGCTCGGCAATCTCGATCTTATCCGGGAGGCAGGCATCCCTCAGACGCAGGAGCTGGACTGGTGGCAGTCGGTCCGCCTGTCCCCGGAGGTGACGGTCACCCTTGTCCCGGCGCGCCACTTTTCCTCGCGAACCCTCTGGGACCGCAATGAAACTCTCTGGGGCGGATTCGTCATCTCGGGTCCGTCGGGGAACGTATACCATGCGGGGGACACGGGCTACGGCCCCCATTTCCGCGAGATCGCGCAGCGCTTCTCACCGATCCGCGCGGCGCTTCTGCCCATCGCACCCTTCCGGCCGCGGCAATCGAAGGATACCCTCACGCTCAACTACTCGCTCGTCCACATGGGACCGGCGGAAGCGGTCCAGGCGCACCTGGATCTGGCCGCGCAGACCAGCATCGCGGCCCACTTCCAGATATTCCAGCTCGGGGCGGACGGATTTGATGATGCCGTGAGCGAACTCGCCTCGACGCTGCGGGAGCGCGACCTGCAATCCGACAGTTTCATCGCGCCGCTGCCGGGCCGGTTGATTCAACCGGCCGATCCTCTCCAGGGGAGTTACGGCGAACGCAGCCGGCCTATTCGGTTTTTCTGAAATCAGCGGGAGTGAGTTTGTGCTTGTTCAGAAGGGCGTAGAAATCCGCCCGGTACTTCCCGGAAAGTTCCGCCGCTTCACTGACATTGCCCTTGCAGCTCTGCAGGAGATGGATCAGATAGTTTCTCTCAAACGCGTCTTTTGCCTCTTTTAAGGATTTCACCGGTCCCCCTTCCGTTTCTTCCCCGCCAGAAGGGCGGGAAGGGAGGATATCCTCTTCGGTGATGTAATCCGTCCGCGTCATGGCCATCGCAGACTCGACCGCATTTTCGAGCTCACGGACATTTCCCGGCCAGTCATAGAGCATGAGTTTTTTCATGGCGCCGGGCGTTACGCCCTTGATCAGCCTCTTCATGCGTTCACTGTATTTCTTCAGAAAATGGTCGACCAGGGGCGGTATGTCCTCCTTCCTTTCCCGCAGTGGAGGGAGGCGGATCGGAATCACATGGATCCGGTAGTAGAGGTCATGGCGGAAGAGCCCTTTTTTCACCTCTTCCTCCAGGTCTTTGTTCGTGGCAACGATCACCCTGACGTCCACCTCGACCAGCTTCTCGCTCCCGACCGGGTAGAATTGGCGCTCCTGAAGGATCCTGAGGACCTTGGCCTGGGTGGTGAGGGACATGTCCCCGATCTCATCCAGCAGAAGAGTCCCGGTGTGGGCCTGGGCGAAGGAGCCCCTCGCGCTTTGGGTTGCACCGGTGAAGGCCCCTTTTTCATGGCCGAAGAGCCTGCTCTCCAGAAGGGTCTCAGGTATGGCCGCGCAATTCAAGGCGATGAAGGGCCTGTCCTTTCTACCGCTTGCCATATGAATCGCCTTTGCGATCAGCTCCTTTCCGGTGCCGCTTTCTCCCTGGATATAGACGGTTGAATCGCTGTCGGCGATCCGGGAGACGGTCTCCAGCACTTTCTGCATCTTGCCGCTTCGGGTGACGATATTTCCGAAATCGTACTTTTCCTCCAGAAAGGTCTTTAGCCGGCGAATCTCCTTCTGGAGCACCCTGTTTTCCAGGGCTTTTTCGATCTGGAGGAGCAGATCCCGGGCATCAAACGGTTTGGTGACATAGCTGTAGGCCCCCTGTTTCATCGCCTCGACGGCGCTTTCGATGGTCCCATAAGCGGTGAGGATGATGACCGGAAGATCGGGAAACAGGAGGTGAAGCCTCTGCATCAGGGAGATACCGTCGCACCCTTCCAGCTGCAGGTCGAGGATGGCAAGATCGAATATCTGTTTGTCGGCCGCTTCAATCGCCTCTGTCTCGTTCAGGGCCGCGGCCACTTCATAACCCGCCGACTCGACTCGAATCTTGAGAATCTCGACAAGGTGACGGTCGTCATCGACTACCAGTATCTTTCCGGAAGACATGGCCTTCTCCTAATTTGCCTTTGTTCTTTTTTTCTGTTCCACATCGATGTCCACGTTTTTCAGCTCATCGATCAGGCTGTTCAATTTATCGACTGTTTTTTTCTGCTCGTCAATGACCTGATTGAGATGACCCGTCGTCCGGTCGAGCTTATCCTTTTCCTGCAGAAGGCCCGCGATTTCCCGCAGAAGGCCCACGATCATCCTGGCTTGCTCGGCCATCGGACTTCCTGGATGGTCCTTTATCAGCCTTCGGAACGACAGCTCCGATTTTCCATAATCCCTTGCCGGATTGGAAGGGTGGGCATGGATCAGACCGATAGTAAAAAGGGCCTCGTCCGCCGGTACGTTCTTTCCCGCCAGCGAGGCCGCCTTCCTGTTTTCATTCAGCGCCTTCGCGTATTCCCCTCGGGCGAGATACGTCCGGCCCAGGGCCAAATGCTCCCCGGCCTCCTGCCCTGTTGCGTCCGCGACCTCCGGGCTCAGCATCCTGCCGAGCGAACAGGCCCAAGGACCGAAACACATCAGGAGGGCAATACAAAGACAAATCTGCTTCCCTGTCCAGGATCGCTTTCCGCCCATATCCTGCCTCCATGCGCCGTTACAATATGTTTGGCAATCGCCAGCCCCAGCCCCGTCCCTTTTTTTTGGTCCGAACTTTCGTACTTCTCAAATATGGCCGACAATCTTTCCCTGGGGATGCCGGGACCGGAATCGCATACGGAAACCTCCAGCCCCCTGTCCTGGGGGATCGCGGCAATCGCGACCCGGCCCTGCGGCGGGGTAAACTTGACCGCATTGCCGACCAGGTTCCTCAGCACATCGAGAATGCGCTCCGCGTCCATCCGATACAGGGGAAGGGGCGTATTCACCATATTCTCCAGATGGATCCTCTTGGCCTCCGCATAAGGGGCGATCTCATTGATCACCTGCTCGATGAGCGGCTCGATGCCCTTCGTATCGAAGCTGTACTCCATCATCCCCGCCTCCATCTTGGACAGGTCCAGAATGGAAGTGACCATGCCCGTCAACCGGTTGCTCTCCGCGGCGATGATGGTCAACAGCCGGCCCTGTTTCTCACTGGTCGGGCCGCATGTCCCATCGAGCAGAAGGCTGATTCCTTCCCTGATCGTGGTGAGCGGAGTCTTCAGTTCATGGGAGATCATGGCAAAGAAGTCCGCTTTGATCCTGTCCGCCTCTTTGAGCCTTTTGGACATCCGATTGAACGCCTCCGCCAGATCCTTGATTTCCGGGGGGGCCGAGACATCCAGATCACGATCAAAGATCCCGCTCTGGATGTCTCTGGTTTTTTTCACCAGTTTCATAAGGGGGCTGGCGATGCTTCTGGTGATAAAAAAAGAGAGCAGGACAGCGAGCAGCACCGTCACCACAAAGGAGACCATGACCACTTTTCGGGCCAGTGCCCCTGCTTCGCTCACGCTCCTTGCCTTCTCGGAAAATCCCTTGCGGGAGAGATCCTCGAATCTTTTCACCTCCTCCAGGATGATATCCGCGGCCTTCTCTTTTGCCGCCTTATAGCTGTTTGTGTCATACTCCCGGTTCGCTCTGAGGCTTTTGACTTCCGCCTCGACCAGGGATTGATAATGCCGATGGGCCTGTCTGATCCTCTTTAAGGAATCCTTCTGGGCGGAAGAAAGCGGCACGGAATCGACCTCGGCGAGAAATCCCTCAAAGTCTTGCCGGGCCGCCGCAAACTGGTTATACAAAACCCGATCTTTTGTGAGGACGTATTTCTGTTCAAACCGGCGCTGGGAGAATAGGGAATCGACCAGCTTCTTCTCTGAATCGATCAGTCGGATATCCTGGTTGTAGGTGTTAAGGATCAGGGTGTTGAACTGCACCAGCTTCCAGATGGCGTAGACGTTTGAAGCGCCCAGGAGAAACAAGACCACCAGATAGCCCGCTGTCAGGCGGGGGAAAATCCCGAATTTCATCTTTCCTTACCCCGTATTCTCCAACGCCCCCGATCCATCCTCCTCGCCTATAGAGGATGGATCGGGTCACCGGCATCCCCGTTCCAACCGCCGTTTTCATTAGATAGGATTGTAAGTATACCCTTTTGCCCTCCTTAAATCCACCCCATGGTCGCCTCTGTTGTGTGTTTTTCTTTATATATCCGAAATGATGCAAAAAACGAAGGCTTTTTCATACAGTGGGGATTGTCATACACCAGCGCGGATAGGGGTGCATCGTCCAGAAAAGGTGGGGCTTCGTTCCCTTGCAGGTCCATCCGGGAAGCAAGGGGTGGAAGGATCGGAAAGAAAACGATCGACCGGGGATCAGATCCGGGCGGTCTTTTCCCTGGGGGGCTCTTTTTTGTCGCTCTCCAGATAATGGCTCTTCGCCCGCTTCTTTCGATGGATCTTCTTGTGGCGGTCGCCGTCCTCGCCGTAGTAGTAGTAATAGTACTGGTAGTAATAGTAGCTGTCGCGCCCCATCTCCACGCCGTTGAGGACCGCCCCCAGGATGCGGGCGTTTGCCGCCTTGAGCAGGCCGATCCCGTTCTTGATGATCTCCCTGTGCGTCTCGCCCGCCCGGATGACGATGAGGACCCCGTCGGCGAACCTCGACAGGATCACCGTATCCGTGACGGCGGTGATCGGCGGGGAATCGAGGATGACCAGCTCGTAACTGTCCCGGACAGACTGGATGAAGCGGGTCATGTTCTGCGATCCGAGCATCTCGGACGGATTGGGGGAAACGGGTCCGGAGGGGATGATGTCGATCCCGGGGATCGCCGAATGGATGACCGCCTCGTCGATCGTGCAGTTCCCCACCAGGATGTTCGAGATGCCCCTGTCACGGGGGACGTTGAATACCCGGTGCAGCCTCGGCCGCCGCATGTCGCAATCCACGATGAGGACGCGGTTTCCCGCCTGGGCCATGGTGACGGCGAGATTGGAGGCGGTGACTGTTTTTCCCTCCGAGGGGGCCGCGCTCGCCACCAGGACCACCCGGGGCGCCGCATCGGCGGCGGAAAAAAGAATGCTCGTCCTGATACCCCGGTAGGATTCGCTCGCCGTCGATTTGGGCGCCGAAAGCGTCACCAGATCGTCCTGCGGCTTCCCCGGTCCGCCCGGATTTCCGTCCGTCGCCTTGAAGGCGGGGACCGGACCCATATAGGGGATCTTCAGCCGCTCCTTGATGTCATCAGGAAGCTTGATCGTGTTGTCCAGATATTCCAGGAAGAAGGCCAGCCCGATCCCCAGGGCGAGGCCGACGATGAGGCCCAGAAGGGTATTCTGGGTCTTCTTCGGCTTCACCGGGCCCGTGGGGACCTCCGCCGGATCGACGATCCGGATGTTCCCTGTCCGGATGTTCTCGGTGAGCGACGTCTCCTTGAAGCGCTTGATCACCAGGTCGTACATCTCCTTGGTGCTCTCCGCCTCGCGCTTCAGGACGCTGTAAGTGATCGCCTTCTCGTTGAGGCTGAAGCTCTCCCCCTTCTGGCGGTCCAGGGAGCTCTTCAGGGACTGCTCGCGCGCCTGGGCGACCTTGTAGCCGTTGTACAGGGAGTTGATCACCCTTTTGACCTCCTCGGCTTTTCGCGCCTGGAGGGTGGCCAGTTCGTTCCGGATGGCCACGATCTGGGGATGGTTCGCCCCGTATTTCTTCGACAGTTCGGAGCGGCGCTTGTAGAGTTCGACCTCCATCGACTTGATCTGGCGGATCAGGTCGTTGTTGAGGACCTCGGGGATCGAATCGAGCATCTCCGGTGTCTTCTGCAGGGCGATCGCCTGCTTGTAGCGGGTCTCCGCCTCCACCCGCTTCGCCTCGGCCTCCACGACCTGGGCATTTAAGGCGGCCAGCTTCTGGGCGGTGATGCTCTCGACGTCCTTGGAAAAATCGGTGATGATGTTGTACTGCTCCTTGTAGCGCAGCAGGGCCTGTTCGGCCTTTTCCACCTTCTTGCGCTCCTCGTCGACCCGGGTGTTGAGCCAGTTCATCGCGTTCTGGGTCGCCTTGAGCTTCGTTTCCAGGTTGAGGTCGATATAGGCCTGGGCGAGGGTATTGGCGATCCTGGCGGAAAGCGCGGGATCCTTGGCCTCGAAGCCGATGTCGACCAGGCGGCTGTTCCGGATGGGCGTCACCTTGATCCGGCCGATAAATGCCGAGACGAGCGGGGACTCTTCCTCGGTTTCACCCACAACCACGCCCCCTTTGGGCAGGGGCTTTTCCGTCTTCAGCAGCGACTTGAGGGAGGCGACGGCCTCCGAGACGGAGCGCTCGATATTGGCCAGGAAGGTGTCTTTCGGCTTTGGGAAGAACTCCTCGCTCTTGTCCAGCTTCAGCCTTCGGATCACCTCGCGGGCCACGCCGCGGCTCTCGATGATCTTGTACTGGGTCTGGTAGTAGTCCAGACCCGACGAGTCCACCGTCATCACCTCCTGGATCGAAACCACCTTGGGATCGTCCTTCTCGATGATGACGCGGGCGGTGGCTCTGTAGATGGGCGTCGCCGTGAAGGTGAAGATAAGGACGCTGACGAAGACAACGGTGAAGACCGTCAGGATCGTCCAGCGGTGCTTCATGACGACCTGCAGGTAATCGTAAAGGTTGATTTCACGGTCCATGATTTCCATCAGAAGAAACTCTCCGGTACGACAATCAGGTCATTGGGCTTGACCGGCACGGCCTGAATCATCTTGCCGGCCTTGGTAATCGCGTCGACCTTCACGTCCAGGATCTTTTCCACGCCGTTTTCCAGCCGGACGATCCGGGTCTTGTTGCGGGCGGCGATGCGGGTGAAGCCGCCGGCCATGCTGATCGCCTCGACGATCGTGATGTCCTTCTTCGTAAAGGCGTAGGAGCCGGGATTCTTGACCTCGCCGATGATGTAGAAGAAGTCCGCCTTGGGGATGTACAGGACGTCCTGGTCGGCGAGGTAGATGTTGGAAAGCTGATCGCTCCCCTTGAGCAGGCCCTGGAGGTCGAAGTGGATGACGATCTTGCCGGCATCGGATTTGCCGGGATTCAGGGTCCGGATGATCATCGCCGTCTGGGCCTCCCCGGCCAGAGGACGCCCCTGACTGTCGCTCTCGCTGGCGAGCCCGTTGGCCCTGGAGATCCCGTCCAGGACCCTTTCCCGGGCCTGGAGGGGATAGTTGCCCGGGGCCTTCACCGCCCCGAGGACCGAAAATTTGCGCCCCTCATATTTGGTGACCAGGACCGAGACATGGGCATTGAGCAGGTAGTCCCCCCTGGCGAGCTTCTGCGCGATGAGCCTCTCCACCTCGGAGGTCGTCATGTCCGCCACCCGGAACCGGCCGATCAGGGGAAAGGAGATGAACCCGTCGGCCGAGACGCGGATGGACTCGATGCTCAGATCCTTTTCCTCATAGACGGTGATGGACAGGACATCGTAGCCGCCGATCTTGTAATCCCCGCCCGGGAGCATGCTTTCCGGATATTTGGCAAGGTACTGCAGGACGCTGAACGAAGGGGTCTTCCCGAGGAGGCTTGTCACCTGAACATCACCCGGATCTTTCTCGCTGAGGCTCCTTTTGATCTGGGCGATCCTGGCCATGTCGTCGCGCTTGAGCCCTTCGTAGAGATTGCTGTTGACCTCGGTCACCTTCACCACCTCGCCGTCGAGGCCTCCGCAGGCCAGCAGGATCAGGAAACCGGCGGCCGCCACCAGTAGCCGTGCCGTACGGTGCTTATCGATGAGCGTCAAGTATCCATTCATAATGTGTATCGATTTTCTAGTATGTATCCCGTGAAAAAGCAAGTAAAGGGTGGGGGCTGTTCTAATACAGGACCTTCAGAAAGATCATGAATCGGTTGTCTGTAAAGTCATTGGTCTCGATGTTTGAGCTCTTGCGATTCAGGTAATAGCCGATCCCGGTGCCCAGCCACTCCCGGATGTTGTAATCCAGGCCGAGGTTGGCCAGGTAGTTGTCGTCTGTCCGGGGGGTCCCCACCGGGAGATTGTATTCGTTCTTGCTGTAGCCCAGCCCGGCGTTGAGGACGAATTTCGTGAGGATCGCCTGCTGGAGGTTCAGGCCGATCCCGGTGTCGGTGAACCGCTCGCTCGTATCGGAGGCCGTGTCGCGGACCGCCCGGGTGAGGGTGGTCGTGAGGGACATCGTTGCCGTGGGCATGAAAGTGACGGCGGTCTCGGCGACCCAGGTGTTCGCGTCGTCGCGCCGCGCCGTGCGGGCCGCGGAGGTATACTCATGGTCGTATCGGCGCCACTGATACCCGAAGCTCACCTCGCCGCTCACCTTGGCGCCGGGGTCCCAGGTCACGCCGACATCCGCCCGGTGGCGCTTGGAGTCGGAGTTGAACTCGTCGGTCTGCCCCGGGGCGCTGGTGTTGAAGCGCTGCTGCCCGTAATGGTACCGGACGAATCCCCAGGTCTTGGGCAGGAAGCGGCTCTCCGCACCGAGGCCGAATTCGTTGTCCGTGTAGTCCTGGGAGTAATCCGCGATGTCGTTGTACTGCTGTTTGTAGTTGCCGTAATAGACGAACGACCTAAGATTCGCCATGATGTTGTAGCCGAGCTTCAGCTTCACATCGTTGGCCCATCGCTTGGTGACTCGCCCGATCCCGTACTGGTTCGCGGAGCCGTACGGGTCCTCCGACTGCGTGTAGCGTTCGTTGAGCCCCGCGATGATGCCGCCCGGGGCCTGGTAGTCCACCAGGAGGCTGCCCTGGTTGTTCTTCCAGTTGTTGCTCGTATTGGTGCTGTAAAAGGCGTAATCGCCCTGGTAGCCCATATTGACGGAGCCCCTTTCGGGAAGCGTATAGTTCAGAAAGAGGCTGGGCTTTACATGCGTGATCCAGTCGGATTCCTTCTTCTCTTCCCGTGTGACAACCGGGTCCGCGTACTGCTTGCCGTTCCCCATGTAGATGTTGTCGTCGTACAGACCTTCCAGGCCGATACCCGGGATGATCGCGAGGTTCCCGAACCGGATGTTGCCCCCCTGACCGCTTTGGGCCTGGGACTGCACGGGAGCGATAACCATGACCAGGGCTACGATTATGCAAGCGATCAGGATCTCTTTTTTCTTCATGGCCGAATCCTTTCCGTGTCTCTGTATGCCAAAAGCGCCTGGCCTGATCCTCCAATCCTTAGAAGCGGTGATCTAGGGACTGGGAGGGTTAACGGTCGTCGTCGTGGTCGTCGTCGTCGATACCGTGGTCGGAGGTACGGTCGTCGAGGTGGTCGTCGTCGATACCGTGGTCGGCGCCGTGGTCGTCGTGGGCGCCACGGTCGTTGGGATTGTCGTCGGGGCCACGGTCGTGGTCACGGTTGTGGGGACAGTCGTCGTGGGCGACACCGTTGTGGTCGTGGTCGTCGGCACCGTCGTCGGCATATATGTCGTGGTCGTCGTGGTGGTCGTCGTGGTCCGGATCGTGGTGGGCGGTACGGTCGTGGTCGTCGCCACGGTCGTCGCCATTGTTGTCGCAGCGGTGGTGGCCGTCGTGGTCGCAGCCGTCGTTGCCGCGGTCGTTGGGGCCGCGGTGGTTTCCGCAGTAGTCCCTGCGGTCGTGGCCGCAGTAGTGGCGGCGGTCGTTTCGGCAGTGGTTTCCGTCGTGGTCGCCGTCGTTGTCGTCGTGGTCAAGGCAGGGGCGACGTACGTTTTGACAATGGCGGGCGGGATGTTCCGGACGACCTGGGTCACCTGCGTCAGGGCCCGCTGGGCGTTCTGGACCGCGGCCGCGGCCGCCGCCGGGGTTGGGGCCCGACGGACCTGGGCGACCTGCTTGACGACCTGGGCGACGCGGACCTCCGCCTGACGGACGGCTGTGCTCAATGCCCGGACAGCGGTCGTGTCTCCCGCGTTGCGGGCCGCCGTCAGGGCCTGGTTCAGGGCGGTGAGGATCGCCTGGGCCTCAAGCTGGGTCTTCTCGGCTTCCGCAATGTAGGCGGCCAGTTCTTTGTTCTGCGGCTGTGCCGCCTGTGATTGGGCAAAGAGGACGAGGACAACGAAACTCAGTAAGGATAAAACGATCAGCCCTTGGTATTTTCGAAACATGAGCCGCCTCCTTTCCCTAAGAGCCACCGGGCCTCGGGATCCACTCAACCCGGGAAAGCCGATAAAAAGCAACCGCCGACGCCATCCATCGACTGCGGGAGTTGCACTGCCCGCATCAGCAATCCGAATCTTTGCCGCTTAGGCAATTATGGGCTTTACAAAACGATACCGAAAGATATATTCTTCCCGTAAAAAATGTCAAGGATTTTATTGATGAATTCTGCGGAATCCCCCTATCGCGGGCAGGAGGAAATCACCGTCGTCGTTCCGACGCTCAACGAGTCGCGGACCATCGTGGAGGTGATCGGCCGCATCCGGCCCTATACGAGCGACATCGTCGTCGTGGACGGCCATTCCCCTGACGGGACCGCGGAGCTCGCCCGCTCGCAGGGCGTGCGCGTCGTGTTCGACCACGGCAGGGGCAAGGGAGAGGCGATCCGCTCGGTCATCCCCCATCTTCATCGCGAGATCACCGTCTTCATCGACGCGGACGGCTCCCACGATCCGGACGACATCCCGGCGCTTGTCCGGCCGATCCTCGAAGGCACGGCGGATCACGTCTCCGGGTCGCGCCTCATCGGGGGCTCCAGCGAACTCCATGGAGGCTTCGACGAGTGCTTCCGCCTCATGGGCAGCTCGCTGATCACCGCCTTTATCAACCACCGCTTCGGCGTCGGGCTTTCGGAGAGCCAGAACGGCTTCCGGGCGATACGGACCGCGGTCCTCCGGGATCTGGGGCTTCAGGAGGACATCACGACGATCGAGCAGGAGATGATCATCAAGACCCTGAAGAAGGGTTACCGGATGGCCGAGGTCCCCTCCCATGAGCACAAGCGGATCGCCGGGTATTCCAAGATCAGCGTCCGGAAGGTCGCCTTCCGGTATGTCTGGAGCATGATCCGATACCTTTACCTCTGATCGGAAAGGATGACACGCGGCGCCGCCCGTGGTAATGTTGAAGCATGGAAACGGATGTCCTTCTCTTCAACCCCCCTTCGGCGGATGGCCGCGGCTATACCCGGGAGGGACGCTGCACCCAGGAGGCAGGGGTCTGGGGGACCCAGTGGCCCCCTGTGTCGCTGGCAACGACGGCGGCCCTGCTGCGGCAGGAAGGCCAGAGGGTGGCGCTTCGCGACTACCCGGCGACCGGCCGCGACCTCCGGGCCCTTAAGAGGGATCTTCAGGAGCTGCGCCCCTCCTTTGCGATCTGGACCACGGGCTCGCCGACGCTCCCGTCCGATCTTGCCGTGGCCCGCGTCGTGCGCGAGCATGCACCCGGGTGCCTGACGGCCGTCATCGGGACCCATGTGACGGCGCGTCCGGAAGAGGCGCTGTCCGAAGCCGCGCTGGATGCGGTCATCCGGGGGGAGCCGGAAGGGATCATCGCCGGATTGTGCCGCCTGAACGCCCGATGGCCTGAGATCGAGGGGATATCCTGGAGGACAGGGGAGGGGACGATCCGCCACAATCCCGATGCCCCCCTGCTCGCGGCCGACCGGATCCCGGCGCCTGCCTGGGATGGCCTCGAGCTTGACGCCTACCGGCTTCCACTCAAGGGGCGGCGCTTCCTCATCGTGGCGCCTGTCCGCGGCTGCCCGTGGTCGTGCAGCTTCTGCACCGCGCCGCTCTACTACGGGAGCGGCCTGCGCCGGCGGTCGGTGACGAAGGTCGTTGACGAGATGGCGGCAAACATCGAGCGGTTCAGGATCAGCGAGTTTTTCATCTGGGCGGACACCTTTACCGCGGACCGGCGTTATGTGCGGGAGCTCTGCCGCGAGATCCTGGCCAGGAGGCTCCGGATCTCCTGGACCTGCAACAGCCGTGTGGATACGATCGACGAGGAGACGCTCGCCCTGATGAAAGAGGCGGGACTCTGGATGATCAGCTTCGGCATCGAATCGGGGAGCGACGCGGTTCTGGCCGCCGCGGGCAAGGGGATCACCGCGGCGCAGTCCCGCTCGGCGGTCGCACTTGCCCACCGCCTCGGGATCCGGGTGGCGGGCCATTTCATGCTTGGCCTTCCGGAAGAGACGAAAGAGACGATGGAAGAGACCCTCGCCCTGGCCCTGGAGCTGCCTCTGGACGTGGCCCAGTTCTACGCGGCGGCCCCCTTCCCGGGGACCGCGCTTTTCGATGAGGCCCTCCGCATGGGCTGGATAAAAATGGGCGCTGTCCCTATTTTTTCGCAGGGGCGGGCGGTGATGGAACTGCCGGGACTGCCGGCCCGGCAAGTGGACGCCTTTAGGCGCCGCGCCTTTTGGCGGTTCTACCTGCGGCCCAAGGCGGCGGCCCGTTTTCTCTCCCTCTTTAAAAGGGGACACCATACTTATCTCAGCGCCGGCGCGCAGAAATGAAGAAATACTGACCGATGGAGGGGGATCTGTCTTTGGAAGAGCAATGGGTCCTGGGGATCTGGGACGGACATGACGCAGGCGCGGCGCTCGTCAGGGGGGAGCAGATCGTGGTCGCCGTGAACGAGGAGCGTCTCACCCGCAGAAAACTCGAGGTCGGCTTCCCGCGCCTCTCTATCGAGGCCTGCCTCACGCACGCGGGCCTCGCCCCGGCCGACATCGGGACCGTCGCCGCCTCGACGAGCGACCCCGCCAAAACCCTGACCCGGCTCCTGCCCGGTCTCAAGGAGGAGTATTACCTCATCCGCCGCCGCAAAAAGGAGCCGCGCCGCGCCGATCCCCTCAGGAAGGCCTTCAAGTACCGCTTCACGGAACTCCCGCCGAATCTCATCTCCAGGGCCCTCAGCAGGCGCTGGCTCAGAGCCCGCCTTATGGAGATGGGCTTTGGGGACATCCGCCTCGAGCTGGTCGATCACCATGAAGCCCACGCCTCTGCCGCCGCCGCGTGCAGCGGCCTCTCAGAGGCCCTGGTCCTCACCCTCGACGGCGTCGGCGACGGCCTCTGCGGCTCCCTGTGGATTTTGCGCAGCGGCGCACTGACGCCGTTTTCCGCCCTGCCCGCCCGGACATCGCTCGGGATCTTCTTCGAGCACGTGACGAACCTCATGAACATGCGGGAGCTTGAGGACGAGGGGAAGGTGATGGCGCTGGCCAACTATGCCTATCCGATCCCCGACGATGAAAATCCCCTGATGGATGTCATCGGGACTCAGGGGATCCGGATCGTCTCGCCTTACAGCTCCACACAGATGTTCCGGAGGCTAAGGGAGATCCTCTGGCGTTTCCCGTCGGAGCAGTTCGCCTGCATGGCCCAGCGGGTGATCGAAAAAAGCATCGTCTCCCTTGCCGAAGAGGCCTTGAAGCGGACGGGGATGAAGAGGCTGGCCCTCGCGGGAGGCGTCTTTTCCAACATCAAGATGAGCATGCGGCTTGTGAAGATCCCGGGCCTCGAGCGCCTCTACGTCTTTCCCCACATGGGGGACGGCGGGCTGGCCATCGGCGCAGGGCTTGCCGCGAACCGGACCCTTCACAAGGTGAGCGCCTGCCGCCTTCCCGACCTCTACCTCGGCCCTGAAAAAATAGGGACAGCGCCCAATTTTCTCGCGCTGGGCGGAAGAGACCTCCGCGTGCGACAGCTGGACGACCCGGCGAAGGAGGCCGGCCGCCTTATCCTGAACGGCGAGATCCTCCTGTGGTTCCGGGGACGGATGGAGATCGGCCCCAGGGCGCTGGGCCACCGGAGCATCCTCGCCCGCCCGGACGACCACACGATCAAGGACCGCCTGAATCTCCTGCTCAAGAAACGGGTCTGGTACCAGCCCTTCTGTCCGAGCATCCTCATCGAGGACGCCCCGGCGCTCCTGGAGGCGGAAGGCCAGGAGATCCGCGACAACCGGTTCATGACGCTGGGATTCCGCGTCCGGCCGGAGCGCCTGCCCCTCATGGAAGGGGTGATCAATATCGACGGCACCTGCCGCCCGCACTTCGTGGAAGACGAGGAGCCCTGCTACCGCGATCTTCTTCTCCACATCAAAAGGTCACTCGGCTTCGGCGTCGTCCTGAACACGAGCCTCAACCTGCACGGGGAGCCGATGGTCGGCACCCCCGCCGAGGCCCTTGAGATGCTCAGACAGACCGGGATCCGTTATCTCATCATGGAGGACAGGCTGATTGAAAACACCCGCGCAGAGAATCGCTGAGAGTCGCCTTTTCATCCCGGGGCTGCTGCTCCTTTATGCGTCCCTGGCAGGGCTTCTGTTCTACCTCATGGGGACGCAGACGAAAGGGCAGATCGAGCTCCTCCTCGTCCAGTGGATCCCCAGGGTCCTCTCGGCCGATTTTCTGCTCATCCTCATCGGCCTGGTCCTTTGCCGCAGCGACATCGCCGCCGCCTTCAAAAAAATAGGGACAGCGCCCATTTTTCCCATTTTTCCTGCAGCATCCCGGTGGAGCCGCCTGAACACCCCTGCCGTCTATCTCCTGCTGATCGTCGTCGCCGGAGTGCTCTTGGTGACTCAGGTCGCCCCGCAGACCCACCGGATCTACTACGACGAGGACATCTACGCCAACATGGCGCAGAACATGGCCCTTGACGGCCAGACAGGGATGGCGAACTACGCCACGTTCGAGTACGGCGAGTACTTCATCCACTGGATTCAGTACAATAAGGACCCCAGCGGCTGGCCTTTCCTGATCAGCCTGGCCTTCCGGCTCTTCGGGACCGATGAGACCCTTCTCTTTTACCTCGCCAATCTCCTGTACGCAGGCGGGATCCTCCTGGTCTTTTTCATCACCCGGCTGATCACGGACAGGGATCTTCCGGGCCTCCTGGCGGCGCTCATCTTCGCCCTGATCCCCCACAACCTGATCTGGTCGAACACCGGCGCGGCGGAGGCCCCGGCGGCCTTCTTCGGGGGGGCGGCGGTCCTGTGCACACTCGTCTGGCTAAGGACGCGGGCCCCGCGGCACCTTTTTCTGCTGGCGGCTCTCTTCCCTTTTGCCTGCACCCTGCGGCCCGAATCGGCCCTGATCGGCCTCTGGGCGCTCGCGGCCCTGGCCATCGGGAAAATAGGGACAGCGCCCAATTTTCAGGACGCTTCCCTGCGGCACCCTTTTGCGACGCGGGAGTTCTGGGCAATGGGGCTTGTCGCCTTTGCCTTTTTCATCCCCCATCTCTGGCACCTCTGGGCGGTGAGCGGCCACTCCTGGGGCGCGCCCGGCGCGAAATTTTCCATCGCCTTTTTTGCAAAGAACCTGACAGTGAACACCCTGTATTACCTGGACAACCGGGCCTTCCCGGTTGTTTTTTCCCTGCTGGCCGCCACCGGATTTGTGATGGGAAGAGGCCTTGAGGGAAGGGAGGGCCGTCCGGGTTTGGGCGCCTCTTTGCTCATCCTGCTGTGGTTCGTCCTTTTCTGGGGGATCTTCCTTTTCTTCTATGCCGGGAGCTACCGCTACGGGGCCGACGTCCGGTTCGCGCTTCTGTCCTTCATGCCCCTGGCGGTTCTTGCAGGCATCGGCGGAGAAAAAATAGGGACAGCGCCCATTTTCCGCGGCCGCCTGCCCGCTGTGGCCCTGCTCATCCTGATCATGGTCTTTTCCTGGCTCAAGTTCATGCCGCTCATCCGCACCGTCGGCCAGGAGGCGTGGGGCGCCCGCTACGACCACAACCATGCCCGCGAATTCATCAAGCGGATCCCGAACCGCTCCATTATCCTCACCCACATCCCCACGATGTTTCTGATCCAGGGGCAGGGCGCGATCCAGACCCACGCCGGCATCAACAACCCCGACATCATCAGCGACCTGATGACCCGCTACGGCGGCCACGTCTATTTCCACCGGAGCTACTGGTGCAGCACGGTGAGCGATCCCAACCGGCTTCTCTGCGACGCGATCCAGGCGCGCTACCACCTCGAACCGGTGGCGACCGCCCGCGAGCAGTCCAACGAATACGGCCTGTACCGCATGACAAAAAAATAGGGACAGCGCCCATTTTCCAGTTTCACGCTGTCCCTATTCTTTTTTCTACTTTTCGTCTCGACAAACGGTCAGAGAGGCCCCTCCGCTCCCGCTGTTCTTGCGGGGCCTCCCCCTGGAACGAGTCGAAAATGTTCGCCCCAAGATCCCTTCTATCTGCCTGACGAAATCCTCCGGCCCGCAGGGATGGCCGCTTTTCGTGGCCTTGACGACCGCATCCCGCGCCGCCCGGTCCGATCCTTCCGACAAGAGATATTCCCGCCAGTCCCGAATGGTCTCGGTCAAAAAACACCGGCCGCAGAGGGGAGGGATCTGCATCCCGGCAATACGGGCTCTCGCGCTCGACCAGGGATAGTCCTCAGGGCGTTCGCACAGGCCGCCGCGCACCGGATTCATCTCCACATAGCGAACCGCCGCATACACATGTCGTTCATCCAGGACACAGGAAAAAAACCGCCCCTGCCACAGGTGGCCGGTCTCCCCGCTTTTGCGGTTATGGTGCTGGGCATATTTCATATGGACGGTATTGAAGGTCCTCGCCAAAGAGTCATCTTTTCCCGGCACGCCGACAAGATGCACATGGTTCGGCATCAGGCAGTAGGCCCATATATCGAGGCCGTATTTCTCTGTATATTGCGCAAGCCACCTCAAATAGCGGCTGTAATCTGTCGGTTCGGTGAAGACGGCTTCCCGGTGATTCCCCCGCTGCGTGATGTGGTGGGGGTAACCAACGGCAATGACACGCGGTGATCTTGGCATAGGCTTAAATATCAATAACTTAAAAAATGGGCGCTGTCCCTATTTTAAAGAAGTTGCGGATGTACGTCAGGACATCCTCGGGGAGCTTCTCCTTCTTTTCCATCTCCATGCCCCTGCGGTAGTGCCACAGCGCCGTGGTCCAGGCGGCATCGCCTTCCGGCCTCCCCGCCCCATACGACCCGGCACGCATCGTCCAGTAGTTCCCCATGTCGTAATGGAGCTTCGGGTTCTGCGGCCAGCTCCCGGCGAACCACGCCGCCCGCTCTAGGCAGAGGTCCCCTGCCGGCAGCCACCGGCTCAGATGGTCCGGAAGGTCCCAGCGGTAGGAGTATTCCCATCCCAGGCGGACATGGTACTCGGGATTCAGGGGATTCAGACGGATCGCCCGCTCCAGAAGCGCGATGATCGGCCCGTGCGAGCGCCGCCACCCTTCCGTGTCCGGCTCGGGCTGCTGCATGAGCCGGTCCCGCTCGTTCATCATGGCCAAGGCGAGCTTGTAGGCATAGCCGGCATTTGCCGGGTTCCAGGCCATGGCCGTGCGGGCCTTGTCCGCCGGCGGATTTTCGTCCAGGTTCAGGGTGATGTTGATCCCCGTGTTGCAGTGCATCTCGGCGATGAAGTGGCGGACAGACCAGAGGCCGGTCCAGAGGATCAGCCCCACCCCGCAGATAAGAAGGGCAACGCCCCGCCACCGCAGGGGGATCAGGCGCTCCTCCTGCCGCAGGCGCTCGTGGCGGCGTTCTTCCAGGCGGAGCGCCGCGCTCCCGATGGCGATGACCGCGATCAGGACCAGGACGTTTGCCGGGCGGTGGAGGTTGAAGTCCGACCAGGAGTGGACCGCCAGGGCAAGGAGCGCCCCGAACGGGGCGATCCCCAGGCAGACCGCGAAGGGATCGCGGCGGGCGCGCCATAGGCGAGTGGTCCTCACCGCGTAAAACCCCATGCCGGCGATCAGCAGGAGCGCGCCTGCGATCCCCGCCTCGGCCAGGAACTGGGCATAGTCGTTGTGGGAGTAATCGAAGTAAAGGTCCCGGTGGACGGCGTCCTGAAAGCGGCCCGAGACATAGCGGAAATTGCCCACCCCCACGCCGGCGAGCCTGTAATTCCCGAAGACCTCGATCGTCCGCTGGGTCATGATGCCGCGGTTCTTCATGTCCTGATCGAACAGCTCGAACCGGCCGATCGTGTAGTCGAGCCCGGCGTAAAGGCCGTAAAGCAGGGCGATCCCGCACAGGGCCAGGATGATCCGCCCCTTGGGCCGCTGTTCCTTTTTGAAGATGAACAGGAGCCCCATCAAAAACAGGGCCGCCGCCGTGGCGATGATCCCGCCCCTTGAGGCGGAGAGGATCAGGCCCAGCCCCATGACGCCCCCGGCGAAGACGACCAGGACCCGGCGGATCTCCATGCGCCCCTCGGAAAAGAATCCCAGAAACCGCCTCTTGAAGGATCGTCTCCGGTACACCGTCCCGTCCCGCCGCCTTTGCTCCCCACGCTCCCCCAGCGCAGCCGCATAGGCAACGGCCAGGGCGATCCCCATCTCCATGAGCCCCGCGAAGTGGTTCCGGTTGAGGTACGTCCCGCTGACGTCCTTGAAATCCCTAATCTTGTACCACCACACATGGCTATGGCCCGAATAGGTTTGCACGATCCCGTAAAGGGCGTCGAAGACCCCGAGGGCCAGGATCACGACAACGGCGGTCTCGACCCGTCGGCGCGAATTTAAGCAGTGCGCAAGGCCGAACAGGAAAAGGCCATAGACTACCCAGCGGATGAGCGACTGCCGGACCGGGTAAAGGTAAGGAGCCAGGGCATACCAGTGCCCCTCGAGGCCGGCGCCGGCAAGGACGGTTGCAGCGGGCAGGGACATGTCACCGTTGAGCTTCGCCTCCGGCGAGATAAGCAGGAGGAGCCCCTGGGGCAGGGGAACCATCTGGAGAAAGAGAAAGGCCAGGAGGAAGAAGAACAGGGGGCTCAGGTCCGTCTTGACCCATCGCAAAAAAAACGGGGAGCGCGCCCCCGTTCCACCATTACCGCCTTTGTCGGCGCCCGATCGGCCGATGGCCTCAGGGGGAGGGTGGGCCTGCACGGGCGGCAGCGCCCTGACGACATCTCCCCGGAGCAGGAGCAGGCCTGCTGCCAGGACCAGAAGAAACACAGGCGTATACACCCAGGGGTGGATCGCCCCGAAGAACAGGACGCCGAAGACCAGGGCGATCACATAGAGGATAAATTCCATAAAGATAGGTATCTGTCCCTATTTAATAAGACCGGCGGTATAGAGAGGAAGATAACGATTTATATTTCCATGCCTTATATTGTTTGCGCTCAGGATATACGCCCTTGGGGGGTGATAGCGTTCGGTGTAAACCTTCAAACTCTTCGATTGGGTAACCCATCCGGATTTGACCTCCACTGGGACAACTTCCCCTTCCCGTTCAAGAAGAAATTCGACTTCCGCCGTTCGCCCTTGCCAGCAGTGGAGGGTCTTATCGCCCGCAGCACGCAGTTCCTGAGCTACAAAATTCTCCGCAACGTAACCCTGGTAGCTGCCGAAGTCATAGTTCAGGAACGTGGCCGGGGCGATGCCGCTTGCGGCCCCCAGCAGACCCACATCAAAGAAATAGAGCTTGAAACAGTTTTCCTTCACAAACCCGGAAAGAGGAATGCCGACGGCGTCGATAATGGGTGTCCTGATGAGCAGATTGGCGCATTCCAGCCAGTCCAGGGACGCGGACAATCTCTCGTAACCCCGGATTCCGGGGATCCCTTCGCGAAGTTTGAATTTTCCGGCCGCTCCGTTTTGCGCCCGAGCCAACTGCGCCGGCACGTTCCGCCAGAGTTTCTCGATATTCAGGGCATTGGTCTTCCCGCTATGCTTCGCCATATCGACCAGATAAGCATCCAGCAGGTCCCGCTGCACCTCTCGGACCGCCTGAACGGCTTCATACAAATTTCCCTGCCGTTCGCGATAGAGGTTCACCGCGTCGGGCAGGCCGCCGACAACCAAGTAATGTTTCCACAATCCCCAAAGTTGTTCGTGGGCCGTCTCCGGGAAGGGCTGGGTCAAATCCTGTTCCCGCATCACGCCGGCCAGTCGTTCCTTTCCCCCGCCGTCGAGAAATTCTGCGAACGAAAGGGGGTACATATCCAGAAAATGAACCTTTCCGACGGGGAAAGGGTCGGGCTGCAGGGCCACGCCCAGAAGGGAACCGGCAGCGCACAGGGCCAACTCCGGCATTTCCTCGAAGAAATATTTCAGACTGGTCAGAGCCCTGGGGCTGCGCTGGATCTCATCGAAGATGACCAGATCCCGTCGGCGGTCGATGGGCCGATCGAGGTAAAACTGCAATTCGTTGAGTATCCGCTCCGGTTTCAGATCCTGCTCGAATATCCGCCCGAGCCTTTCATCCTTTTCAAAATTGACATAATGATAAAAGGGGAAGGCCGCTCCGCCGAACTCCTTCAGGATATAGGTTTTGCCGACCTGCCGGGCGCCCCTGAGAATGAGAGGTTTGCGGTTTGCGGAAGATTTCCAGCTATGTAAAGACTCGGTGATGGTGCGTTTCATAAAGCTATAAATACACAAGTTGTGTATTTTTTGCAATGACTATTTAACTATTAAGTTAACTTATTGCGTTATCTTTTAGATAGGTATCTGTCCCTATTTTCCACTTCTTGCCAAGGCAAATAGAAACAAGACACGATATGAAGGGCGGCAAGAAATTAGGTATCTGTCCCTATTTTTTTATTTTTTGCAGGGCCGTTGTCATGGAACGCCGCAGGTATTCGATACGGCGCAGGGTATAGGGCTGGATGGGCTCCTGTAAGAGGTCTTTGATCAGGGTAAGTCTGGCCGCTATGGGATTGAGGGCGCTCAAGGGGATCTCGACGCGGAGCAGTCCGTTGCCTGTACCGTCTTCCCCTCTGCGGTGATGCCCCCGCGCCCATATCCGGCGGATCTCCCCACCTTTCTCCTCTGTCGTCTCCCACACAGCCTGCTTTTCATCACATGCCGTTGTGGTCCGTCGCTTCTCTTCTTCTCCATTACAATCATTTGCCGCAAGCGGAGGGGGTTGTTTTTCAATAATAGGGGCAGACGAAGGGATTCCACTTTTATAGATATGAAGCTCTGCACGGTCGAAACGCAGCATCTCCAGTGCCCGGCAGGTATTGTCCCAGAGTTCTTCCATGTTCCGGGCGTGTTCGATCTCGATCTGCAGACTCAGGAAGCTTCGTCGCGTTCGGGTAAATCCCGCCTCGTCCGATAGATCCCTGAACCAACCGAACAGCTTGTCGGCAGCCAGATACTCGAGATACCCCAGCTTCCGAACAACAAGGAAGGCCCCGGCACCAAGGATAACCAGAAGCAGCCCTGCCATCTCGTTGCGTAGATTCACCAGAAGAATCGCGATTGCGCACAGGGCAAAGGAAGCGCCGTAGATAATCAGGACAGCCCTGCGTGACGAGAGCCCCATCGCTACCAATCGATGGTGGATGTGCTCATTATCCGGCTGGAACATCTTCTGACCGCGGATAAACCGTCTCACCGGCGACAGGATCGTATCGAAGATCGGGACCCCGAGGGCAAGCAGCGGAATGAGGAGCGTCGCCCCAACCTGGGTCTTTGTCGATCCCAAAATGGCCAAGGCGGCGATCGTGTAGCCGATGAAATAGCTTCCCCCATCGCCCATGAAGACGCTGGCTGGATTGAAATTGTAACGGAGAAATCCCAATAGGGCACCCGCCAGGGCAGCGAACTCCAGGGCAGCGAGATAGTTGGGCTGTATGACGGTCAGGATAACCATCACCGTGCTGGTGAACAAGGCCACGCCGGCGGCCAAGCCATCCAAACCGTCGATCAAGTTGACCGCATTCATGAACAATAGAAACCAAAAAACCGTGATCGCCCAGCTCAAGATGCCGAAATTGACGACTGTCCAATCAAGTGCGAATGTTTCGATCCGTATTCCACCATAAAAGGCCAGAGACGCCGCAGCGATTTGAAAGAGGAACTTGACCCACGGCTCCAATCTTCGGAAGTCATCGAAAAATCCAACCGAAAATATAACGACACCGCCCAGCAATCCGAAGGCCCTTTGCTGATTCCAGCTCAGAAGGTTTGAGACGTCCGTTGCGAGAATTGTACTGGCAAAGAGAGCAACGAAGAAGGATACAGTGATCGCCAAACCGCCGCTCCTGGGCATGGTGTGGGTATGGACATTCCGCTTCGATGGCGTATCCACTGCTCCATAATATTTGCCCAGTCTTCCTGCTATTGGTGTCAGTGTCAGCGATAAGGCAAGGGCGATGATAAAGGTAAACAGGATTGTCGTCATACCAATGGTAGCCGTTCTTTCATTTAGCGTCTTTCTTCAGTTAAGGCTCTGCAACCTTGTCAGCATTTGTCCAGCCAAGACAGACCGATTGTATCGTTGAGCAGCGAGTGGACCGTTTTCTCGAAACCGTCGGTACAGGACGGGATCTCGCTTCAAAGCCTCCAACTTGGCACACAGGTCCAGTGGATTTTCAGGTTCAAAGACCAGCCCCACATCCTCTTTTTCCACGATGGCTGCTGATTCTCCAGCCACGCCGTGCAGAACGGGGATGCCCATGCCCATGCATTCGAAGAGCTTTGAAGGAATCACGTGAGCGAAGAGTTGCGCCTTCTTGAGGTGGATGATCGATACATCCAGCAGCGACCAGTAGCGGGCCACCTCCGCCTTGGGAACGGTGTCGATAAAGATGACATTCCTCAGCTCCCTCTCTGCCGCCTTCGCTATCAACGCCTGCTTCCGGGCGCCGTTTCCCAGGAGGACGAAGCGATAATTGTCGCCGCCATCCATCCCCCTGATCCTGTCGGCTGCCTCCAGGATCGTCTCCAGGGCATGGGCCATGCCGTGGGTTCCCACGTACCCTGCCACGAATCTCCCTGTCAATCCGAAGCGGGCAATGAGCTCAGGGTCCTTAGGCCGGGGCCTGAACCCGGTGAGGTCGACGCCGTTGGTGATCACTTCGATCTTTCCGCCTTCGACGCCGCGCCCGATGAGAATACGCTTGAACGATTCAGTTACCGAAATGATGCAAGCAGCTTTTCGATAGAGAAACATCTCCACCTTTTCCAGAAAACGGATAGCCGCAGAGTCTCCCATTGCTCCCACAGCCTTGATCGACTCCGGCCAGATATCGCGCAGCTCGAATACAAAAGGAATGCGTTTCATTCGACTGACGATATAAGCACCACAGGCAGTAAAGAAATGAGGAGAGGTACCGACGACTGCATCAACCTTGCGGACGAATGGCGCCGCACATACTGCCGCTATCATGAAGCTGACATAGTCCAGTATGCGCTTGACCAATCCTTCGTTGGCCGTGATGTAGCTCCACACGCGGACGATCCGGATGCCGTCCATGGTCTCCGATTGCCAGACGCGATTTCGGTATCCCTCGTAGATCTTCCCCTGCGGGAAATTCGGCACGCAGGTGATCACCGTGACCTGCTGGCCCAACTTCACCCACTCGCGGCAATGCTCGTAGGTCCGGCTGGCCGGGGCATTGACCTCGGGCGGAAAGTTATCTGTCAGGAAAAGGATGTGCAAAGGTTACAGATGATAATCATGCAGATACGGAGAAAGGGATTTGATGTTACCATGTGAGGTCTATTGCGGTTTCCCGATCCGCAAAGTTGATTTCCAGGCATCGATTGGGAATCGACAGGCCGAATTCGGGGTGCCATGTGGTTTCGATCAAGCTACCTCGACCCTTGATGATCCGCCATCGCGTCTGTCGTCCGTCAGGCAGGAGAAGCATGCCGGTGTTGCCATCCTCTTCCAAGCACGGGAGCACCCGCACCTCCGGGTGAAAATGGAGACGTCCCACTGCCTCACGAAATTCACCATCGATCGTATCGTGAACCTCCAGGCCCTTTTCCCTGAAGCGCCACTCCCTGCGGTGAACGGGTTTTCCGGGGAGCCTCCGATAGCCGTCGTGGGCGCAAGAGACGACGCCCTCCCGTTCATCGATCCGCAAGTCACGCGGATATGCTCGCCGGGCAACGCGAAAGCTGCCCCACACTTCCGAGGAGTCTTGCCCGTCGATCGTCACGGTGTTATGAGCTGCCGTGCCCCGCTGCCAAAGCCGCTCCGGCCCTTCGCCGTATCGGGAAACCCCGCTGTCCACGATCACCCGTTGCCGCCCTAGGGAAAGTTCGAAGCTCAGCGTGTCGGCATGGGCGTGCCCGGGCAGGTAGTCCGGCCCGATGGGTGCCGTGTCCAGGAATGCCACCATATCGCCGCACTCCGCCCGAATGTAACCGGTCTCCTTCAGTGAATGAAAATAGGTAGCAGGTACTGTTTTCGGGTAGTCAGCCAGGGTGCCGGGGGTGGCCGCTTCTCCAAAGGCCGCGTCGTTGAGCAACGCTATTTCTCCGTCGGGATGGCGCATGATCGCCGACCATATCATCATCCGCTCTGACGTTTCGATGCACCGCTCTTGAAGGGCTTTCCGTTCTTCGAACTGTATGTCGGGGTATGTCTGCAAAGCGGTGACCACATCCAGGGTGTCGGTCAGGACCTGGGCGTGGTACATGGGGCTTCGTTCGACGTGGCCGCCATCGGCCAAAACTTGCTCTCCCAGTTGGTGGGAGAAGATGGCCGCCCCCCTCGACAGCCAGCCCTCTGCTTCATCGCCGTTGAAGAAGAGTCCCGCGAAAATCAACGCCTTTGCATCTGCCAGGAGATGGTTACCCAGGAGGTGCCACTCCAGGTGCCGCCGAAGCCACCGGGCCTGGAGGGCCAAGTTTTCCGCTGCGCCGGGCGGTAGATCATTGCCCGCCAAAGCCCACTTCACCCAATTCACGATCCGCCGTGCCAGGGGGTAAGGCTCCCAGCCGTTGCCGTGGTCCATTGGATTCTCGGCAACCCACCGCGCGATCAGCATTCGGTGCCACTCTGACCGCTCCCCTGCACCTTCTGCCGCGAGATCGTCGAAGTAATGGAGGTGATAGAGCCAGAGCTTCTCTCGCGCTGGATCGTTCCAGGCCGCGGCATTGCTTACCTCCCCCTCTTCGTTGAGGAGACGAAAGTGGGTCGGGCCGAGCATTGAAGCCGGCCGCAACGTTTGCTGACGCCAAACCGCTTCGCGTCGCTGTACAGCAGGCAATCCGCCCGTCGGCACCGCACGCCACGGCAGGACCTGGCAAACCCGACCGAGGATCTGGACTGGTCTCAGATAGCGAAGGGTATGAAAGTAAAGAGGAAGAGGAATCAATTGGTGACTTACGGGTCTGGACTTTTCTGATTGGTCAGCCTGAAAGGCATGCGCTAAGTCAATTCAACAATAGTCCTGTTCCTTGCCGCCTCGACAGCGGCGAAGCTTGCACGGGTGACGTTGACAATCTGATCGAAGGGAATCGGCGAGGGGCCGCCGGAGGCTGCCGCGCTGATGAAGGCGGCGATTTCAGCCCAGTGACCCTTGTCCTGCCGCCACGTCCGGAAGGAGTTGAAGCCCTTAAGTCCATAGCCCCTTGTGATACGGAAGTTCTCCATCCGGATCACCCGTCCGCTGCTGAAGATCTCCAGCGTTTCCTTGGGATAGCTCCTGGCGCCGTTGGCGAAGTAATGGACGGTCCCTACCGAGCCATCACTGAAGGTAAGCAGGATCGACATCTTGTCTTCCCGGACCGGCGCCGTTCCGCCTACCATCGCTGCCGAGACCGTCACCACCGGCGCCCCTGCCAAGAATGAGAGCAGATCGATGAAGTGACACCCCTCGCCGATGATCCTTCCACCGCCCCGCTCCGGGTCCTGCGTCCAGTGTTCCGGGGCAATGTAGCCGGCATTGACCGTCATTGTCATTGTCAACGGCTCCACCCTTCCCGCCAGGAGCTGCCTGATCTTTGCCGTGTGGGGACTGAAGCGCCTATTGAATCCCACCATCAAAATAGGGACAGATACCGATTTTTCGCAAAATAAATAGGTATCTGTCCCTATTTTAGACAATTGTTCCATGGTGATGGCCAGGGGCTTTTCCACGAATACGTGCTTGCCCGCTGCCAGTGCTTCGACAACAAAAGGCGCATGCAGATGATGCCCCACCAGGATGAAGACGGCCCCTATCTCCGGATCCGCCAGAATCTCCCGATAATCGGTCAGGGCCTTTCCCGCGCCGAACTTCCGTGCGGCATGGGCAGCGGCCACTCCATCGATGTCCGCTACTGCTGCCAGCCGCGTCCCTGTCTGCTTCAGCCTGGGCAGGAGTATCGATCTCGCATAGTTCCCCGCGCCAATCACTCCCATAACAGGAGAGCCAGGTTTGGTGTCAGGGGTGCTTGACTGGGGAAAAACGGGGACCGCAACTTTTTTTTCGCCAGAAAAAATGGGAGCTGTCCCCGATTTTCCCTGCGGAGAAAAATAGGTATCTGTCCCTCTTTTTGGATACTCAATGAGGATCCCCAGGGCCTCCGGATCATGCAGCATCATATCGTATTTTACTGCTGCCTCTTCGAGCGCAAGCCGGTGCGTAATCAGCTCCTGCACGCGAAGCTGCCCGGTCCGCATCGCGTCCAGCACCGCTTCAAAATTCCGCTGCTCGGTCCAGCGCACGTAGCCGATGGGGTAGTCATGGCCGCCCTGCTCGTACTTCGTGTCGTAGCGCCCCGGACCATAGGAACAGGATACCTGGAAGGTGATCTCCTTTTCGTAGAAGTCGTTCCTTCGCAGGTTTAGATCGACCACTCCTACCAGAACGATGCGCCCGCGCTTCCTGCAGGTCTGCGCCGCCTGGTGGACAATCTCGTCCCCCTTGGCCGAGGCGGCGATCAGCGCCCCGTCCACGCCCCGGCCGCCCGTCCAGGCCAGCGCCGCCGCCACCGGGTCCGTCCCCCGGTTCAGGTCCACGACCTCGGCCCCGAACCCCTCTGCCAGCCGCAGCCGCGCCGGGCTCATGTCCACCGCCAATACCTGGCAGCCGCTTGCCCGCAGCAGCTGCACCGTCAGCAGCCCCACCACCCCCAGGCCGAAGACGACGAACCGTTCCCCCAGCGACGGCACCGCAAGCCGCACCCCTTGGAGGGCGATGGCCCCCAGGACCGTGAAGGCAGCCTCGTCGTCCGTTACTCCATCGGGTATATTCGCGCAGAGGTTCCGGGGCACACAAACCACCTCCGCATGTGGGCCGTTGTTTGCCACTCGGTCGCCCACCTGCATGTCCGTTATCCCCGGCCCCACCGCCACCACGATCCCGGCGTTGCAGTATCCCAGCGGCATAGGTTCATCGAGCTTCCTAAAGACAGCTTCCGCCGCCGGAATCACCCCGTCGGCCCTGATCTTGTCAAGGACTTGCTTGACCTTTTCAGGCTGTTGCCGGGTCTTCTCGATCCAGCCCGCCTTGCCGAAATCCACCAGCATCCGCTCCGTGCCGGCCGAGACCAGAGACCGCCACGATTCGACCAGGACCTGTCCCCGCCCCAAACCGGGTGTCGGGACCTCTACGATTTCCGTATGACCGTTCTTGAGGTTCTGAAGGAGTTGCTTCATCCAATGACCCCCATTGGCTACACCGGGATGATCCTGCCGACGATGTCGTGAAAGAAGGCCCTCGACCATACGGTGAGGGATTCCGGCGTCTTCACGAATGGCTCCACTTCGCGCCGGGCCTGGTTCACATCCAGACGATCCACCGCTTCCCTTGCCATGTCCATGAATTTTTCCGGGGTCAACGGTTCGCCGTGCTCCCAGTCTCCGCTCTGGAACATCCGCTGTGTCAAATGATCCAGGTGAAGCTGCGGATGGGTTGCCGCGTACCAGACCAGGTCGTACCAGTCGCGTCCCTTGACCCGGCCCTTCCAGCGCCGGCAGAGCACGGCGTGCATTTTGCCCGCGAACAGATCGGGAAGGGTGAAGGTCCGAACCGAAAAGGGAATCGGCTGGAGGACAAACTTGTTTTCCGTTGAAAAGCCCTGCGGCGGATCCGTATCGACCTCGATCTTGATCTTCAGGAGTTGATCGCGGGGGATCGGCCAGTTGCCGCTTCCATCCCGGATCGTGAGCAGGCTTTGCAGGGTGTTGGCCTTCAGAAAGGCCGATTGCACGGGACCCGCCTCTTTCTTTTCCCGGCCAATGAGCTGGGCCTCGAAACCGAAGGACCGCAATTCCCTTTCGATGGCGGCGCCATATCGGGCCAGTTCGAACCCTGGCTCCGGGCGAAGCAGCGAGAAGTCAAGATCCTCGGAAAATCGGTCCATGCCGTAGAGAATCCGCAGCGCCGTCCCGCCATAAAAGGCGGTCTTTTCGAAAAACCGGCTGCGCCACAGACCCAGGAGGGCGATCTCTTGGATGATTTCTCGAAGGGCACGCACATGATCCCCGACGCTTTGGCACGCATACCGGTCAAGCATTCGGGCTATCGCATCATTCATCGCCGTCCTGCTCCTGTCCGCCCTGGCCGGTGAGCTTCGCGATTAGCCCGCCCAGCAGCCGCAGCTTCCGGGATCGGTACCGTTTGGCCATCAGGAAGATCGCCTCGGCATCCAAGCGCCCCAGCGCCTTGTGATCGATCCTCAGGCTTTCCAGCAGATAGACCCTTATCTCCGCCTGGCTGCGAAGGGGCAAGCCCCGTTCGGCCTGGATCTTGTCGGCCAGCGCCTTTTCCGGGGTGGCCATCAGGAAGGATCGCCCCCCTTCGATCGCCACCTGGTCGATCCCGATCGGATAAGCCTTTCCCGGAATACTGTGGTAGAGGAACAGACCCAGGGGGGTGAAGAAGCGCCTTCCCCGGCCTTCGGTGACCGACATCATCGCCTCGACCCGCTCGGGGATCAAACCATGGTGGTGCAGTGCCGTTTCCATAGAGATGTAAGAGGGGCCGTAGATCATGTTGGCGAGGAGTTCCCGGGAAAAGGGGCGCCGCTGGTAGCTTTTGCCGAAGATGTAAATCCCCTTCTTGACCCGGATGATCACCCCTTTTCTGAGGAGGGAGGTGATCTTGTCGCGGGGACGATCATATTCACGCAGGCCGTCCAACAGGGCCTGGTAATCGAACTCCTCGCCGGTGATCCTCTTGCGCAGTTCTTCCAACCGTTCCCCTCACGCTGATGACTGGTGGAAAGGATATATCAAAAAGATCATAGTATGTCGACATATATTCGACATACTATGCAACTTTTGTAGGAGTTGTTTCATGTCCTTTTGTAGGCCTTGTCATGGGGTCCCAAGGCGACAAACTTGATGGTCGCGTCCGGGCATCGGGTGCAATCGGCGCAGGCGACCACGCCGTCATCGCCTTTTTTGCGGCACACTTTGCAATACAAGTAAATGACGAGGAAATTCTTTTTAACCGGGCTGGAGTAGTACCCTCTGAAATTACCTTTCAGCGGCTCTCCGAGGGCGATGGGGTTTTCAATGATCCTGTCGATCTTGCTCTGGACCTCTTTTTTGACGGCGCTGTGAATCCGCAGGGATTTGATGAATGCGCCGCTGAAGAGGACGTTCATTGAAAGACCTCGTCATAGCCGTGCCATTTCATCTTGCCCGACCGGATTTCGGATAGGGTATCCAAAAGGCTGTTCGTGAAATCCGGATCGGTGAGGATGATTTCCGTAGGTTCTCTTTCCTTTGTCCGTTTGAGGTTCAAAATGAACTGTCCCACGATTTCAGAAACCGTTGTCCTCTGCTCCTCGGCATAGAATTTGGCAAACTCGACCAGATCTTTGTCGAGGGTGATATTCACCTTTGTTTTCTGCATCATGCACCTCCCGGCGTATTTCATACCCCTTTTATGCCTCACAGGCAAGACAAAACCATTAGACGAAGCAAGCGGCCGCTTTAGAGTGAAGAGGTCGGTGACGTCCAGATCGTAGGCACCGGGCGGGTCATTGAAGGCGATGGGCACGTCGACGGTGACGGGTTCGCGGCCGAGGATGACGACACGAGATAAGTAAGGTGTCCCTTTCTTTCAACAACCCAGTATCAGGGAATCATGGTTTTTCCGTCGGGTCGCCGTCAAAGAAGGTCCTGGCCCACAGTTCAACGGTCATTACAGCCCATTGAAGCATATATAGATCGAGACTGCCGCTTTGGCTTGACGACCGAATATTCCGGAGCCCTTGCACGTCAAACCATCCGCGTCTTCGGACAGAGGCATCAGAGGTTATGTCTTCCCAGAGTTCCTGGAGGTCATAGCGAAGCCACTTCCGATAAGGTGCACCGAACCCTGCCTTACTTCGGTAGATGATTTCGTTGGGGACAATGCCCATAGCCGCATCACGGAGAATCCGCTTTGTATTCATTCCGCTGACCTTCCAGGAAAAAGGCATGGAGGTCACCTGCTCGACGAGCGCCATATCAAGGAGGGGGACTCGGCTTTCCACGCCCACAGCCATGCTCATCTTGTCCATATATAGCAGATTGTGGTTCGGGAGATAGTCAACAAAATCCCTGTACAAATAGCGATTCCCGTTTTTAGCAGGACAATTGCGGATGATTTCCAAGCTCTTGTCTGCCGATGACCGGCCCTGCAAGTCGGCGCGTATTTCCGGATGCAGGATCTGCCCTATATGATCATCCGAGTTGGCGGAGCAATACGCCATGAAGCGCCGCTCGGTCGGCTCGTTCAATTCGATCATTACCCGCCTCAGTCTCCTGAGCATCGCGCCATAACGGCCCTCCAGAGCGGCAGGGAAAAAAGCCGCCGTAGTGGCGATGCGTTTGCGCATCCATGCGGGCAGCAAATTGAGCTTGCCGACAAGATCCATGGCCTGATAACGCGGATAACCCCCAAAAAGTTCGTCCGCCCCCTGACCGGAGAGCATCACGATGGTTCCGTTCCGGCGGGCATATTGACTGATCAGATAGGAGGCGATAATGGCCGGGTCGGCAATCGGCTCGTCCATATGCCAGAGCAGCGGCTGAAGTAGCGAAGCGACATCCGGCTTGATGTTGATCATCACGTGTGTCTTCTTCAGGTTTTGTGAGATCCTGAAGGCGTAAGGCGTATCCTCGACAAAGCGGTCCAGGATGTTTTCCGACGAGGGGTAGGTGATCGTAAAGCACTGAAAATCCTGGTCGGACGTATTAGCGGCGAGCAGAGTGATGAGAGTACTGTCGAGACCGCCACTTAAAAAGCTTCCAACCGGGACATCGGAAACCATCTGCTTTTCCACCGCATTGCGGATATTCTCTTGTAGAGCATACAATGACGATTGATAGGACGTCGAGTCAGGGGTGTTAAAGGATGGCTGCCAATAGGGCTCAATAGCAATCTTTCTGGTCTTTTCGTCCCAGCGCAACGTCATCCCCGGCCCCAAACGAAAGATGTGCTTGAAAGCCGTATGAGTCCCGCTGGCATGTCCCCGGGCCAGATGTTCCTGAAGGGCCTGAAAGTTGGGTTCCCGCTGCAGAGCCGGATAGGCGAACAATGCCTTTATTTCACTGGCAAAAAGCAACCCCCCCGGCTTCGGTTCGCAGTAATAGAGAGGTTTGACCCCGACCGGGTCACGCGCGATAAGCAACGTCCTTTGTTCCCGATCCCATAGGGCAAAAGCGAATATCCCGTCTAATCGGCGGATGTAATCCGATCCAAATCGCGCGAGTCCTTCGAGAAGGACTTCCGTGTCGCCGGTCGATCGGAACCTGCAACCGAATCTCGTTTCCAACTCGGTGCGCAGTTCTTTGAAATTGTATATTTCTCCGTTGAATATAATGACATATCTGCCACTTTCCGAAACCATCGGTTGCGCTGCCGCATCCGATAAATCCAGAATGGACAGCCGCACGTGGCCCAAGGCAACACCGGCGTCGGGATCCTCGAATACTCCAAATCCGTCAGGGCCCCGGTGGGACTGAAGGTGGTTCATCCTCTGGATGAAACCCGGCTCAAGCTTGCCGATGTAACCTGAAATTCCGCACATGATATTGATCAGATTCTTGTTATCATTTTGAGTTCAACCTAGATTTGCACAAAGAATCTCTTTCTGACCTGCTCGGATAGTTGATCAACACAGCCCTATATTTGCCCTTAAAGAAAAAAAGACTTCCTGCCGCAGCTCCGATAATCCCGAATCTTTCGATCAATCTGGCAATATCCTTCAGCGTACCCGCACCGCCGAGTGCTGTGATAGGCAAACTTATGGAATCTCTAATTTCTTGTATAAGCTTTAAATCGTACCCTATCATCCCTCCGTCATTATCAATGGAGTTGACGACAACCTCTCCTGCGCCGTCCGCCTCCATCCTCTTAGCAAATTCTGCCGGGTTGATACCCGTGTTTTTTGTACCGTTGTGGGTAAATATCTCGTATCCGGCGGAAGATGACGATTTCCTCACATCCATGACCACCACGATGCTTTGATTTCCAACACGAGTAGCCGTGTCATGAATCAAATCGGTAGTCCTGATTGCCGCGTTGCTTATGGCGATTTTTTCAACTCCCAGACTGACAATCCTCTCGACCTGCTCAACAGTTTTCACCCCGCCGCCATAGCAGAGGGGCATGCGACATTCGGCGGCAAGATTCTTTATGAGTTTGTAATCGGGATCACGACCTTGCGCGGTGGCATCGATGTCGAGGACTATAATTTCGTCCACTTCCTTTTCATTAAAGATTCGAACGGCATTGATCGGGTCACCCACATACTTGGGATTTGAAAAACGAATTGTCTTCACAAGGCCATTATTATGAACCAGAAGACAGGGGGTAATGCGAGGCCTCAACATATTTCCAGCTCTGCAAAGTTTTTCAGGAGTTGTACTCCCCAATGATGACTTTTTTCCGGATGAAACTGCACACCGAATACATTTCCGCAGCAAACCGCTGACACAAAAGGACCGTTGTAATCAGTCATGGCAACAGCCTGTGCAGCTTCATGGGGAAGGAAATGATAGGAATGTAAGAAGTAGAACAATGCGTGATCAGACATACTATTGAATAAGCTTTTTTCTTTGGTGATTGGTACGACGTCGTTCCAACCCATGTGGGGCAATTGTAGCTTGGTGTTCTCACCAGTTTCTTTGAACTTCTTGACCTCTCCATCGATCCATCCCAGGCCTTCTAATTTCCCTTCATCGCTTTGTTTTGCCATTATTTGCATCCCGACGCAAACCCCAAGAATCGGCTTTTTTTTCTTTAAAACCAGAGAATCGAGTTCTTCCCTCATTCCCGATGCATCTAGGCAGGTCATCGCCCAATCGAATGCACCAACGCCTGGAAGTATTATCTTTTCCGCTTCTGCCAAGTCACCAGAAGTGTTTGCAATCGTGACTGGGATATGAAGCCGATTATAGATATTGGCGAAGGCTTGTATATTACCGAGGCCGTAATTAACGATGCTTATCATCGTTTACCGCCGGCTGGATCTAATAGAAGTACTTTCATAGCATAGGCGCCTATCGCGTAGAGCAGCCTTTGAGATTTATAATCACGATAGGTTTTAATCGGGGCGGTCAAATAGCTTCTGAGTTCATCCACTGAGATTCGGAGTTTCCTGGCAACGTACTCGAATTCCTGCAACGCCGTAGCAGCATCGAGGGACGGCCCTTTGAGTCTTTCAAGCGCTTCATCCCTTGTCATTTGACTTGTTAGGATCAGGCTCGAATATTGGACCCTTCTTGTATCGAACACGAAGCGGGTCGGCAGCCAGTACCCCTCGTAAAACTTTGTAAATCTCGATTCATAATGTTTCTCTTGATAATCTTGCCAACCAAACTTTTCAACCAGGGTGTTAATCGCATTCTTCTTGATATAAGGAATATAATCTAGAGGGCGGACAACCCGTACTCCCTTAAAGTAAGGTAGATAAATCTTATGTCTGAGGATGGAAGTCGTGGGAAAATTTTTGAGTGGAGACGTCCCATACTTCTTGTGGATGTCCAGCAACTGGACAAAATCCGATTGATAGTACATCCAATCGATCGGATTGTTGACACACTCCGTTGAATAATTCCCTCCAGTCAAGATGTATTTGATCTTATGTTTTTCTGCAAACCTGTACATTGTCGCAAAAAAAGCATGATCCTGAGGCGTGTCTATATGTGAAACGCCTGATTTGAAGAAGGCAAGCTGCAAGTCCCGCATCTCTTCCCAGTCAATCACCTCAGTGTACAGATCAAGACCCAGCTTATCGATCAACTTTTCGATATTGTTGACGGCCACTTCGGAATTCCACCCGGCATCCACATGAAACACCAACGGCCGTAAGTCGAGTCTCTCTTTGGTGATGTAAGTGAGGTATGAGCTATCAATCCCGCCGCTAATCCCGATGATGCACTCAAATTCCTTTCCCTCGCCCGCCTTTTTGATCTTTTTTGCAACGGCCTCTAACTCTGCCCATCCTCTTTCATCTGTGTGCCAATCCGGCAGTATGTATCTATAAAAGTTATGGCAGTGATCGCACACGCCTTTCTCGTCAAATATTATCTTAGCGTCAGATGTGTCCATGACGCAGTTTGTACAAATTTGATAAGGTCTATCTGACATTCTTTAAGGCCCTCTATCTCTCCGCAATAAATCTTCTAGGTTTTATCATCAGCCCGAAACCAGGAACTTTGCTCGGACGGTTGTTTGGTGGTGAACAATCTCTTCTTCCAACATGCTGATTTGATATGGTTTTACAGATATAAGTTAAATTTCATGCCGACAATCTTTTGGCGCTCGTGAAACCCCTAGTTTGGCGAATCCTTGGACAACAGTAAGATCAATATTGTTCGACCCTGGGGTCCGGCTGTCCAGGTCCATAAACCTTTTGTCCTAGTATGCGACCGGTGATTTTCATCTCTAACATCTTGAGTTCTTTCCAACGAAAGACATCTGTCCATAGCCGTGCACTATAGTAGCCAACCTTACCAGAACGCCAGAGACCGCGATAAATCCAGAAATACAAAAACAGAATTATGTGTCGCCCAGGTACTCGATAAAAGTGCCACTTTAACCACATCCGTCTCTGTAAAGCGGAGCCGAATAGCTCCGGCTTGGCCGCAAGATTCTGTCCCTTGTACAAAGTGACAGCTTCTGCAGAAGAATATCTGTTCTGCTTTTCGATCCAATGATCCAGGTCAGGGCTGTCCATGTGCTCCATATCGCCAATTACAAATCGAACATGGCCTTCAACAATAGGATGCTCATTTACTGCAACATCAGAGAAAACACAGCAACCGGTACGCCAAACGCGCAGCACCTTATCACGGATAGGCAGCTGCGATCCCATAAGCCACCAACGCCGATCAAACTCAATGCCATTGCATGAATTGGAGCGGATTACATTAACTATGTTATCTTTTAACGTCGGGGAAAGACGCTCATCAGGATCCATCTTCATGGTCCAGGGTGCAGTAATGGGTAACTGATTTAGCGCGAAGTTCCATTGATCGCCAAATCCCTGGAAGCGGCGTTGCACTACATGCACGCCATGATGCAAAGCAATGCTCACAGTGTTGTCCTTGCTGTAACTATCGACCAAAAAGACCTCCTGCGCCCACCCTTTGAGATTCTCCAGCACCGACTCTATGTTGTGGCCCTCGTTGAGGGAAATCATCACAACGGCCACAGGAGCTGCACCTGGATGCCAGATGGATCTGCTGTCAGGAAATCCGTTCACAGGTTTCTCAATCGAATTGATCAACAAGCTCGTTTGCCAGACAGAGCATCGAAAAGGTCGGATTGGCCGTACCGGCGCCCGGAAAAACACCGGTACTGACTACCCATATATTTTCAATGCCCCGTACTTTTAGATTAAGGTCTACCACGGCTTCATCATCTTCACCCATTCGACAGGTGCCCACTGGGTGATAGGCATCATAGGGTTTGCTATTGATAGTACCTAATTCACGTGGTATTAAATCCGGCAAACCAACGGCCCGGCCCGGCCATCGCTGCAACAAGCGGCCCGCGATTTCCGATAAAGATACCATGTCCTGGTCAGAGATGTGCCAACTGATCTCAGCTCTTTGCCTCCCATATTCATCTCTCAGCGGCGATAGGCTAATCCGATTTTCTCTCACCGGGTGCTGCTCCATGTCCAGTTGGAGATAGATAGTACTGTTCTTCGGGATATATAGCCTTGAACGGATATATTGATGGTAAGCCAGTTTCATCAAATCACCCAGGCCCGCAGCGACGCTTTTTGCTGTAAGTACCGGTAGATGACGTCCCTGAACAGCCCACAACAGTTCCTTCGCCAGTTTAAAACCTGCATTTTCCATCTCGAAGTCAAAGTGGGCAAACGCGGGCGGGTTGTTGGCCGGTCTGCATTCCAGCAATCGAATCCCCCGCATCCATGCCCCGTCAAAGCGATATGCGAACAAATTCGCGGCCGTCTCGGAGTCATTGACAGCCACGTCGGCAATCGATAGCGACAAATGATCAGCTAGAAAGCATCCAGGGGCAGAGCTTTTGCTCAGAATCGATTGTGATCCTGATTGGTCTATTTCCAGCAGGATCCGTGTGCTTTCGATAGCTCCTGCGGCCAGGATATACTTACCGGCAGTCACGGTCATCGAGTTCCTGTTCCGGGATACCGCAACGAGCCCAGCCAACCGTGCCATACCATCCTGCCCCCCCTGTACGGACCAGTCCTTGGCTACGGCATTGAAGAAGACCCGGGGCTGCGGCTTGGATTTTGGGATTTCGGACAATAAACAGAGTAGATTCTTACGTAAGTACGGCAAAAGCAAGCTTGCCTGCACATCAAGGCCTGCGTGGGCCAGTATATCCGCAAATGAACCGAGCTTCTGCCGCGCGTAATCGGCAAAATCTGAGCCTTTCCTATACCCTAATTGCCTTAACACCATCGGCGTGTGCCTTTCGACACAATCGACGATGTGATCCCACACGCCAGCGCAGAAATCACATCTCAGGTCGTGGCGAGTATAGGGTATTAGGAGGCCACCCCATCGGCCTGTGGATCCACCCATCCCAAAGTACCGCCCGATCGTGGCGCCGGGATAATCATCCACCGTGAAGACCGGCTCAAAGCCAATTCCGTTCGTGTCAATCACGGAGGCTGGGCCTGCCTCAATCAGAACCACGGATTTCCCTTTTCGCGCCAGTTGGAGCGCGAGAAAAATCCCCGCCGCACCTGCCCCAACGATACAAACATGCGCTTGCACAATGCCTTCTGGCGCCCCGGTGGCAAGATCAATCCGGTTCGTTTGACTCATACCACCATCTTCGCCAGTTCGTCTATGTGTTCTAAATTGTGGGTGGATACGAGTATAGAGCCTGTGTGATTTCGATCCAATGCGTCACGTATTATGGCCCCAGCCCGTGCTCTGTCCCCTGCAATGCTTGGGCCGGACAAATAACCGTAGGTGAACTGCAGGCTGCGACCTGCGTGAAGCACAAAGTCAGCTTGCCGCAAATCCAGGCTGTCCCGTGTCTGAATCACGGCGGCCAGTGGATGACTCGCTTGTACCCAGGGTACCACGCGCCCACTGGTGCCAGCCAGCCCCCAAGCGCGGATGGTTCCCAGCTTACGTTCTGATTCCAACCAGTTCATCATCTCCTCGGTATCGACCGCGGCGCGATCGGGTTCATGCAGGAAGAGAAAATCCACGTAATTGGTATTCAACCTTTTCAGACTCTCTCGCAGGCTTGATCGCGCACGGTTCACCTGCCAATTCACTACCGGCAAGGAGAAGGCCGGCAATAACCTTCCGAAGAGCTTACGCGACCATACACTGAAGGCATGCGAAGAAGCAGGACCCAAAGGATAAAGTCCTACTTTTGTCGTTATTGTGATATCCGATCGATGTCCACAAACAATGCGGCCCAAATCCATTTCTGCCAATCCGTAACCGTAGTAGGGTGCAGTATCGAAGTGCGTGATTCCCGCATCAGTCGCGGCCCTAAGCAATGCCTGTCGGGCCTTTGCACTGAATAGACGGTGTAACGATGCGGTACCAAAACCGAGTCGTGATACCCTTATTCCGACGCGATCAATGACGGAATGTTGCATATGCTAAGGACGTGTGGCCAGCAGGTGGCTATGATCCGGCCAGGCGATCCTGAAACCGTGTCTCTGCAACAAGGCTTCTATGAGCATGGGGATCTGCGGCACGCCCCTTTCCTTGGCGATTCCAAAGTGCATTTCAATGCCAACTGCGCGTAGCGAAACGTCACCCAGATGTCTCCCCAAACCCTGCAGCATCTCATACTCAAAACCTTCCACATCGACTTTGACGGCATTCGGCGGTAAAGCATAGCCATCCGCAATCAAACTCTCCCCCGTGCGTATATCGACGGATATGCCATCCGCAGTACTCTCGACTACCCGGCTGGTAGCCCCCAATTCGTCCGCTCCCTGCAGAAAAGATAGTGAGCCATTTTCCTGGCCCAGACCGCATTTACGCAAGTGAACGTTCGCCATTCCTGCACAGTTCGTCGTAAGCCGAGAGAAATTGAGCGGACTGGGCTCAAAGGCAAAGACGGATCCCATCTTTCCCACCCGCACTGCAAACTGGCGCGTGTAGTAACCTACGTTGGCGCCAACATCCCACACACAATCCCCCGCGATAATAAGTCCTTGAAACACTCTATCATAGCGGGTTTCATAGCCATTACCATTCAGGACACGAGCAATATAGGTATTCAAACCCAGGTGGCGCCCGATATCACGTGCTACCAGAACAAGGGAATTCGTTCTCCAACTCACGGCGGTGCCTTATTTTCAATCGAGTCTGATGCATGCTGGCGGCGTAGACTGGGGATTCAGCAACCAGCGATAGACCTCTGCCATCTGTTGTCCTATCCGATCCCACGAAAAATCTTGTTCCATCCACGCCCGGCCGCGAAGGCCCATGTTGGAAAGCTCTGCAGGATCCCGGGACATGGCGTCGTGCAATGCCGCTGCCAGCGGCTCAACCCCGATATCAATCCACCAGCCGGCACCTTCGTCCACAAGACCCGCCCAAGGGGCCCCTTTACTGACTATGGCCGGGGTACCAGCCGCAAGGGCTTCGGCGACCGACATGGCAAAGTTCTCGGAAGGGGACGGCAATACGTAGAGATCGGTATCGGCATACGCCCGCCACTTGTCATCGCCATACATCGGTCCTGCGAACTCTACACGATCCAGTTTCAGGTCTGCTGAACGGCTCTTAAGGTGGGCTGTATAATCCGCTTTGCCCGGACCGATCAGGCGCATTTGCCAGCTCTTAAAATCATCCTGAACATATTTCCAGGCGGCCAACAGATTCTCCAGGCCCTTTTCTGGGTGTAATCTGCCAAGATAAGTCAGGGTTGATGTAGCAGAGGATTTTCTTTTTGCGCGGAACGTTGGTACGTCGACTCCGCTGGGTATGATGGCCACAGGTTGTTGAAAACCCAATGTGCGTACGTCCCTGTACTCGGCTTCGCATGTCGCGTGAAAGCAACTCGCGCTCCGAAGTGCTTTCTTCTGTAAAATGCGCCAGAAAAGAGGCTTTAGCCGGGAACCCGACCGCAACGAATAGTCTGACAGTGTATTATGGGTTGACTGCACAAAACGAACGCTCGCGGATCGTGTGGCCCACGCTGCATACAACGACATCATATACCACATGCCATGATTATGCAGGATGGAAATGTCACCAGCAGCGCAACGCTCTCTGAGCCACTTGGACATCATGGGCGAGCGCCCCAGTCTCTGGGGACCGATTCCCAAAGGGAATATCTTGAGAAACTCAGGCTGGCTTTTCATCGGCGCCCAATCGAGCACAGCCAGCGTCACCTCAATCCCTTGATCCAATAGCGAACGGCACAAGCGTGAAACCAAATAAGAGGGGCCACTCGCTTCGTCGGCAATAGAGGGCACAATCTGAATTATCTTCATCCTCGATCTGTCGGGTCGCTGATTAAGCTACTTGGCGCCTGCCACCTTAAGGAACAACTCATAATAGCTGTTTGCCACGACGTCCGGATCAAATCTCTTGACATTCTCAAATCCCGCGGCAACGAGCTCATTCCTGTAAGAATCTTCGTTAATGACCCGGAGGATTCCGTACCGGATTGATTCTATCGAATACGGATCAACAAGACACGCAGCCCCACCCGCAACACACGGCATGGATGTGGTATTTGACGTAATGACGGGTCTACCTACAGTCTGGGCCTCGATGATCGGCAAGCCGAACCCTTCGTAGGTAGAAGGGAAAACCAGCATGTCACATTCTACGTATTTGTTAAATACCTCCTGATCTGTCAGATTCACGGAACTGGAATAATCAATGCCGAACTTATTCAAAAGCTCAGTGTTATCGCTTGATATATTCCCAATGATCGACAAGTGTACTGACAATCCTTTGATAGCATGAATAATTCTCGTAAGGTTCTTGTTGCGTGCCTGGCCTACGTGAAGGAGCACGGGCTTTTGTCTGCAAAATGCTCTTCCTGATCTTCTGTATATAGGATTAATGAAGCACGGAATCACCGTAATTTTAGAAGGATCGCCGCCGGTGATGCTTAACAAATCCAATTTTGTGGCATCAGAAATAGTTACGACATGGGATGCTCGCTGAAAAGGAAGTCGGTACCAAAGCAGTTCTTCAAGCCATCGCATGATGCTAGACGGTTCATAAAGCAACCCACAGTCAAGTACGACCAAAATCGTGTTCTCTTTGGGGAGCAATGCGCTTACATAACTGATATCACCGGTGATCAGATTGATCGGGGCGTGCCTGACGTACGCTTCCAGGCAAATAAATATCCGTTTCAGAAAACCATTGCTATGAAACCTGGGAACGAATACCTTTGAGTCAACTTTGCCTCTCAATCGTTCCCGAATTTCAGAAAACATGTATTCGACACTGTAGTTGCCGCTTGAATATGGTCTCCGAAAGAGAAACAAGACTTCTGGCTGTTCACGAACCATGATCAAATGATTTCTACGGCTAGGCAATACTTGCCCAATTCATTCATGCGCAGGGCTTATAGGATTTGCTTCCGATGTATATTTTTCTTAGATCTCTGGAATCAAACCTGAAGAAACGTTTTAGATACGAAATAGTCCTGGAGTCTTCTTCATAAGGCCTTCCGAGCCTGGAGATTACGTATTTATTTACCCAGTTCACCGGGACAGGGCTCTGGTATACAGCCACGGTAGCGTAAGCCCCCCTGAACACATCATTAATAACGAATGTCTCCAAGGGGCAACTAAGCCGCGGTAGGCGTGCGCACCACTCATAACCTTCGGTTGCCACGCCAGTCTCGAATACGAGGGTCGAAGTGCATCTGTTAACGGCGGTGAGCATTGAATCGATGTGTGCTGAGTTAACGCCACGGTTCCAATCATAAGCATCGGATACGGTAAGCATGTGATGGAATACCGACAGGAATAGCGTTATGTCCACCGTTCCGATATTGGATATGGTTTCCGCGCTGATCGGGGCACACACGAAATCGATGTTCTCCCTACGGAGTTCATTTTGTACGGATTTATTTCTCTCAATGATTTCGGGATCCCCATCGACGGCGATTACTTTTCTTGCGATCTTAGAAATTTCAAAGGCAAAGAATCCCCCGCTGCACCCCAGGTCCAGCACTACCCTGTCCGTGAAATCAAGCTTTGATTTGATGAACCCAAGTCTTGACATGACCTTGCGATCGGACTTGGCGCGTGCGCGAGGATCTGGATGATAATTGATTCGTTGTTGAATGGGTTGAGTCATGAATCGATACTCAGCAGTTTAACATATTCCAGAGCTGGTCCCTAGTAGATATCGTCGGGGCTAGCGGCGTGATGGGGTAAAGGTCTGGTATTTCCCGTCCATTTCGGACGGAACCGTGACTCGGATCGATCAATTCATCCATACTTATGATGCTGCGCATAATCCTTGGATAGTCACAGAAAGTTCTGCCCGAAGATATTCCATTTCTGGTGAGCTAGACAGCTTTCCCAACGATAGATGCGATGCGTATCTTTCGAATAGATGAAGCATATGGATAATATGAAGGGTTCTAAGGCTGAAGCTTTCCGCGTATACAGTGTGAAAGGTCTCGCCAAGAAGAGTGAAGAAGACCCCCTCGCAATGACGTTTTTCCGCGGCCCATCTGAAAAACGTGAAGAACCAGGCGTCATAGGATTGAACCCTTGTGCCACAGTATTCCCAGTCTAGTATCAAGGTTTTCCCTTCGGGCGTCAGAAATATGTTGCCGTGCCAAAGATCGCCATGGCAAAGAGAAACAATAACGTCACTAATCCCGTTCCGGACCGCGGTATCGCAAACCTGATTTGAATATGGCGTGTGCGAATAACGCTTGACGTATTCTCGGACATCCATTCGAACAGGCGCAAAGAGCTTTCCTTTCAATAATTCCAGTGCCTGCAACCCGCTTTCCTGTTCTGCCGGCACGGAACGCAAGTCAATCCATCTTTCCAAGATGAGACCATTTTCCGAGTTAGTGCGAATGATCGGAGGACAAAGGTCCCCAAGCTGATTGCGTGCCTCGATCTCGGCGCTGAACTGCTCTCTATTGAATAATAACGGCAATTTACCGATGACGAGATTATCGCTGTCATACAATTGGATGCGAGTTCCATCTGAACCATACCAGACCCAAGATAGGCTCTGCACCATTTTTCCATATTGCGCAAATTGATTCTTACTAGTGCTCCCGGCTATTCGCAGTGACAGTAATAGCTTGGCGACCAGTCTCAACCTCTCAATTGCTCCACTTTGTCGCTTGAAAATCCAAAGGGTAAATTTTGAAAAATAGGGCATTGAGACGAGATATTTGAGTAGTCGAACATCAAGCAGCATCGGCAGTCCATGGAACCTTCATTAGCGTGACGAGTTAACATCTAATTGGATATACACCAAGCAGCGCCATGCGTTCCGGTGTTTGTTCAATGGTATGCACCAGCTCTACTCTGCTCGGTCTCGAGATATGCCTTCCCTGCCATAAGCTTGAACACGAGAAGACATACTGCAATTATCAATAAATTCTGCACAAAAGAACTAATTGCGGTCCATGTCGGATATGATGGGTAAAGTACAAAGAAGTAGAAATAGATAAACACCGGGAGCAATCCCGATCGAACATAGAACATATTAAAACCGATCCTCTGAATACATCCGTACAACGTGAAACACACTATGATTCCGGGCACTCTCCAAACCAAGTATGAATATCCCTGCGGGGTTATTCCGATATGTGAAGTAGGTGGTAAGTTGAAGATGTTAACACTTACCCAGAGTCCAAAGTCGGCCAGAGGTTTGGACTCCCAAAGGAATCTGGGTATCGCACCATAGAATAGTGACAACGCCAAATCACCCCATTCCTCCGTCCTGTAGTAACTGGTTAGATCGGCGTACTCTATTGTTTTCCCGAGCATAACAACGTAATTCTGCCTCTCGATGAATGAATTTATATAATTGATCTCCGCACCGCCGGTATATTGCTTCGCAGCCACAAATACGTTGGCAAGATCGGTTACGCCCGTAAGAACATGGCTGTAGGCGTGTATCCCATAATAAGTACGGAAAGGTTCCACCAAGTTATATGCAACAACTATCCCTCCAATAAACACACCAACAGCAGTCTTGCTTATCTTCCGTTCACACATGTACTGCGTGAAGATATAGATAACGACCGGCATTACAACTGTCGACTTAGAGCCAAACAGGAGTCCCACAATCATGTTGGCTCCTACTATTGCGTATAGGTAGAGCCTGTGACGGAACGAATCATGATAATATGCTGCCATCAATATGATCGCGACTAGGCCGGCGAGTTGCCCGTACCTTATGTAACTTACGAATTTGACTTTATTGGGATCTGCGACATAGCCAAATGTTTCTGTATATACACCAATGAAGAAAGATAGCAAGAAAATCAATACAAGAATATGGACAAACCGCATTGGAACAGACCTGAGTTCAAATTTTGCGAACAGGCCGTACGGTTCCTCGCGAAACATGTAAAACGCTATCCATAAAACCTGTACCGCCAATAAAGTGTGCCAAGCGCCCATGACGGCAAATTCGTCCGTCACATAAAACTGGTGCAAGTCTCTATAATCAAACGTATAATAGAGTACGCCGGAGAGAAATATGTTTATGAACATATGGACCGAGAAAAGGATCGGTGGCAAGATCAAGAAAGGATGTCTTGCGTTCTTATATTCCAGCCAAGTCAGCACAACGAATAGAAGAGTGAGCAGCCAGAATAGAGTCGCAGCATCCAGCATGCGCAAAGCAACAGTCAGATAACTCACAGATAGAATCAATGAGCTTAAAAGGATTCGGTAAACATTGTTGTATTTAGTCATATGGTTCTTTCAGCTTGCCGTCGCCTATTCGAGATAACGGACCAGGACCGACTTGTTATTCCATCCCAGAATAAGGATTGAAGCGTACGCAGCGATGCAAAAAATAAAGATATTGTTGATGCTCGACAATCGATATATGTCCGATCGGTTGAACTGATATAGCGCAACCATGGCAAGGAACAGCACAATCAGCACCGCATTTCGCGCAAAGTGAAGGTGCTCGCACGTTACAAGCCGCAGATAGCAGATAGAATAATTCAGGAGATTCGCGCATACGAGCGAAAATACTATCTCGTTAAAGGAAAGGCCAAAGGCCCAGGCGGTCAATGCGGCTACGGTATTGGTTGACATAGAGATCAGTGAATTGACGATATATTTCTTCTCATTATTCGTGGCGATATAACCTTTCTTGAGCAGCGCCAAGGCGCCTCTGCTCAAACCCAGGAAAAGCATCAATACGTAAATATCCATTCCTGCTTGGTATTTTGGAAAATAGGAGGCTATTAACCAGTCCATTGAAATAATTGCACCTGGGAGCGCAATGAAAGAAGCTGCAAGATAAGCGAATATGGATTGCTGCATGACATTGATTGCTGCATCTCTATGCGATAACGACGTCGCCATAATCTTCGGGTAAAAGGCGGTATTGAAGATTTCCGATAAGGCTTCGAACAGCCAGGCAAAGGTGTGGCCCAGAATGTAGATACCGAAGCTGACAGGCCCGAAAATGAATAAAAGAAGCGCCTGATCAATGGTTACTGCAAGTGTTTCGGTTATCTGGACCAGGAACTGTTTAAAGTAAAGGTGAAGCCCGTAAAATATGAATCGATCAAACTTGAATTTCAAATTCAGTCTGACGGTCTTCAGAACGGCAATCATCAGGAGTATCTCGCTGATAAGAGTGGCGACTACACCCCCAAGAGCGTCATACCAATAAACCCCCATGACGACCAGAACCAGGGTGGCATAATTTGCCACTACTGATATTGCTGCATTATGCCCGTAATGTCCGGTGCCATAGAGATAGCACATGTGGAATTCGCGTATCTTGCTCAGGATGAAGATCGGAATTAATAGCAATATTGCAATTTTATAAAACTCGGCATTTTTACCTTTATAAAGGACAGACAGGCCTAATAATACCAATGAAGAGACTAATATGCCCATCGCCAGCAAGCTGAACGTCTGATTGATCAATGACTGCCGCGGCTCAGGCTCGGCTCTGAAATGCAGTTTGGGAATTTCCTTCGTAAAGTGCGCAACAGTACCCAGATCCGTGAAATTGAGATAACGGGTGAATAAGCCGATCGAGCTGAATAGCCCGTATGCTGTCGGATCCAGCAATTTTGGCACTGCCAGACCGCGCAGCGCCTTGCTCAGGACAAGAGCAATACCGTTTATACTGCCGTATTTTAATCCCAGTGCTACACTGGGCACCTTGTCCGAAATCATCTTCAGTTGGCGCAATAATCCTGAAAAATAGATTCTACCCAAACGAAACGCATTAATGTACTTAGGTTGCTTGCCTCAAAAGAAGTGGATAATTGTTTAAGGTCATTTATAAATCGCTCTGTAAGTATTTCTCTGTATCGATCAAAGCGTGCCTCTTTCATTATTGTTCTTATGTATTCTTCAAAGCACGCGTTCTTTCTAAGTGCCTCATAGACCAATGTCGTTGAGTCGCAGTTATTCGGGTCTCTGCGCTCGATAATGTAACTTGGCAGGCCAATCTTCTGCCTTCCGACTGCTATGTTTGGGTATTTTCCATAAAATGCATAATGCCCATCTGGTCTTAGATTGGTCATTAACTCAAGTAGTCTTAGAGAAGCGTAAGGTAAGAAGATTCCTTTCCCCGCAAGCAGCGCGCTAAGAACTGTGGAACGATTCGCTGAGCCTTGCATATACGTCTTGTTATACAAGATCAGGGAAAGTGCGTGATCGTCTAGCCTCCCATACATATGGAATAGCGGGGTCAAATATTCAGACTCAAACCAGTCCGATAGTTCTTCAAGTTTTTCTATATTCCGGTAAGCCGGATCTTCATTGAAGTAGAACCTGTTTTCCGGGCTTAAGCCTATGCCTTTGAAATAGCTTGTTCGCGTAAAAGAAGGCTTTGCGCCAGGGAAAGTTTTTCGATAATAAATATACCTGAGAAGGGTTGCCGCAAGCCCCAGCGGATTTTGCGTGCTATTTGGCCCGTAAAATTGAAAGTACCGACTGAAAAGCCCATTCAAACCCGTTAATTTGAAACCATCAAACCTAGGGTATCCCATGGAGCCAAACGACAATACGCTGTCCGCGTTCTGACCGTTTACAAGAACAGCATCTGAGCATGATGACTTACAATAGCCAATTAATCCCATTGCCGGGGCGTATTCGGAACCTAAGGCGTCCCGCAATAGTTTGAAGTCGTCTATTACAGTCTGACTGTTATAGTCGTAGTTGACAATAGATAGCTTCTTGGAGCAATGCAAAGCTAGCTTATTTGCATACTCTAAGTCGAGGTCGTTGTCGATAACTACCGTTTGTCTTAATCCACACATTCTTAAGCATGAAATAGTGGTCTTACTTAACATCCCTCGGTCGGCCATTAGCATCAGCAGAAATGAACTGTCTATCCCGCCCGATAAGGCAAGTTCAGCTTGGGGGTAATGCTGGTGGATAAAAACAAAAAAATCACTAAGAATTGTGTAAAATAAATCCAAGAAATCCTTCCCAGCCAGAGGCTCAAGGCCAAACTGACCGTAATTCAAAATCTTAACCAAGCACCCATGCTCGAATATGTTAACTGTACAAGGTTCAATCTTATGAAGTTCTTTGAAAAAGGTGTGCTTTGAAGGGGTATAATTGGTGATGAAAAAGTACTTCAAGGCCTGGGGTTCAATTGAAAGCATTTCATCTCTGACACCTTGAAAACTATCCGTCAATATGGAATTCCCGCCCTGAGAATAATAATAGAGCTTTACAATACCATAAGGATCACTAATAGCTGTCACGCAATCATCGCCCATAAAGATTAAAGCGTAATGCCCTGATATATTTCTGTATAATGACGAAATCTCTCTTACGGATAGTGGGTCATGGCTATTTTCAATGTTTTTTTTAAGTAGATTATGCACAATAGCGTCGGCGCCAAGTATGACCACTTTCCACTGTCTGCATGTGAATGTGCTGAAGTGATAGCATGAGTTCCCTATGGGAGAAGATAGATCATTCAGATTCAGTTTCAAGCGATCAAACCTCGTTCCTTCAATTCGTCTTTGAAGGCGTTCATTATCAAAGTTGTCTGTTCCTTATTCTCCATAAACTCTGGTATCAGCTCGGTTGCCACGGGGACCTGACCCGGCCTGCTGGCGACGTACTTGGCGGCCAATAACGCCAAAGAGTGCTTCTTGAGATCTTCCAGGTCATAAGAGGCAGATAGTTTCTCCCTAATCATGTTTCCCAGATTCCAAATATCGGTACAGAGACTGATGGTGTTGATATTGGAAAAGGCGTACCTGCCAAACATAATGGCAGGCTTTCCGATAAACATGGCTTCAAGCGCTGGCGTGCCCACTATCGTAAAGACAATTTTGCTCTTTTCGATTAGTTCCAGACTGTCATATCCATGATGAATGAGAACAATATTGGAAATAGATAATAGGTCAGTATAATAGTCGGTTTCTCTTAAACCTATCATCGTGGGATGTTCTTTTACAACCAAGAGCATATCAGCCGGCAAGGACGAGGCGATTGTTCTGATGAGATGCCTTTGGTCCTGATAGAACTTCCCCAACGCCTCGGACGTATATTCCGGTTGGTAGTGAAGGAAATAGACTGCGAATTTGATTTTTTCCGGTAAGCATTTTGAGACGAGGCGATTGTAGCGGTAGTGGCTTATTCTTTCCTTGAGCATTCTTGCCATCTTTTCATGAAAGCCCCTTTCCAGAACCAAATCCCGGATATTTCTCTTGTCAATTTGTGCAATCGCTATCCCGCTGATGATCTTCTTCAGCAAGTCACGAGGGGACAATTTTCTGAGCGAAGTGTAGCCGACGCTCGATTTGTTCTGGTAAATCGTGTAATTCGGCCTTGAAGCGCGTTCTTCAACTATCTTTCTGTAGAAGGGATAGATCTCTCTATATACATCCGAGGGCAATCCGTTAACAATGTATTTGTTGTACACCTCGATGCATTTGCTCCATTCCCAGAAAAGGTCTGTTTCAAAATAAACACGGTTATAGTATCTCGTGCTTACTGGATAGAACATCAACTTTGAATCACTCGCAAAGAGGCGGTGTGTGTATCGATATATGGCCATGGTGTACTCCCCAAGTGCTGCGATGGGGTCGTACTCTTCATATGACTCGGTCAAAACGTCTACGGCATGATTCATGTATTGAATCAGCAGTTCTGCTCTACGAGCAGACCTTGCCCATCTGTCGATCTTGATGTCTTCCCAGAAAAACGAGGTCGATGTTTTTCGTTCCAGATCAATAATTCTCCGACTGACTTTACAATCTCGCCAGCTGTAATCTTCTCTCGGCTTGAAATCGCCGAGTAAATCCGTCACTAAATCGTAGCAGTTGTGAGATTTCGCTCGTGAAGCGTCTGTCTCGCCATGCACAAAAACTACTGTTTTGTATTGTTCGCCGTGCTCCTTAAAGGCTTTGGCAAATACCGTATACCAATCGATTTGGGAGCTATGAGTGAATATGAATAAATATTTTTTTTATTGTCCATGTTAATTCACATATGCCAGGAGTGGCGTCAACCGCCGATCCTGTAATCCGTCAATTACCCCAATTTATCTAGAACAGATGTGACCGAAATTATATATTCTTTCAAGAAATTTCACGATTAACAGGTAAACAAGCGGATATGCAGTAAACAGCATTCTACCTAAGTTTCCACTTAATATGGCATAAAAAAAAGATATTGGTAACAAGGCCCATAAATACATGTCGATTTTTAATCTTCCTTTTTTCATTTCTATAATTGCAAAAAATACGAATATGTATAGTAGACCAAAAGCACTCAAAATATCATTAATACCTCTGACAGAAAACAAATGTTGGATATGTGATTTCAAAAATCCAAGATGTACAAATATAATATCTATAATAGACTTATGATGAGAAACTACGGTCGGTGAAAATTTATCTATATACTCTCGAACATATGAATATATTATCAATGCAAATAAGAAAAAAAATATAAATAGAATGATTTCTTTCTTTCTTATTAGAAAACTTTTTCGTAGAAAAAGTAACAATGAAACTGGTAGGAGATTCTCTTTAAATAATATCAGAATTGGGAGCATATACGTTAGACATCGATATCTTTCCATCGAAATTAAATAAATAATTAAGATATTACCGAAGAAAAAGAGTGAATCAACGAGCGGTAATTGGGAGCTCACGACGACACGGTTCGTCAAAAACAAAACGCCGCCTAACATGGCCCCCGCGCCAGTGGTCCCATTTCTTATTAAGAATACATAGATCAAAATTGACGATGCAATTGTAATAAAGAAATTCAGCGCATAAAACAATGCGGAATTATAGCTACTATTCAACCCTAAAACTTTTTTTATACCATATACTGTTGCCGGAATTATAAATCTATATTTATGAACTTCATTCACGTTGTAATTACCATTAGCCATTTCTAAATATGACTCAGTATCGCTCAATCCACAAGTATCATTTGGATTAAAATGATGGAACACCTGATAGCTAGAACCGAAGAGTATGGAGATAAAAATTATTACCAAAAAGAATATTCTCTTCATTTTGGGGAATATTAAGTCAACAGGTGGGGACAATAATGTTTTTGTATTCTCTTCACCCATATATCTGGCCTATCCGACGAGGTCCCATCTTAAGGGAGTTCCTTTCGCGATTTCGCTTATTGCTTTTCTACCAAGGACATCCTTGATGCTCTTGCATGGCATGCCAGAGCCCGGGCGGATCGAACGGATGTTGTCTTCGGTAAAGGTTTCCCCGGCCTTAACGTCTTTCACCGCGAAAAGGGAGCGACGGAAGACGCGGCTTGCGGCCTCTTTTTCGGTGACGGTGTAGTTGACCCGACCCATGGCTTTTTCGGCGGTGCGGACTGCATACATCATTTCCTTGAATTCCTGGGGTTCCAGGGAAAAGGTGCTATCTGGACCAGGAATAGATCGAGACAGAGTAAAATGCTTTTCTATGATGCAGGCACCTAAGGCAACGGCCGTAACTGGGACAGCGACACCAATGGTATGGTCAGACAAGCCAACAGGCAGGTCGAATGCCTCGGCCATATGTGGAATCGTTCGTAAATTCATCTCTTCTGGTGGGGCGGGATACGCACTGGTACACTTGAGGAGAGCGATTTCTTGTGCCCCCGCATCTCTTGCTGCATGCACCGCTTCATCTATTTCAGCAATAGTTGCCATACCTGTCGACATAATTATAGGTTTCCCAGTCTTAGCCACGCGCTGGATCAGTGGAATATCAACTAATTCAAATGACGCAATTTTGTAAGCGGGAACGTGCATTTTTTCGAGAAATTCTACTGCCGTATTGTCAAACGGGGTGGAAAAAAGATCCATTCCCAAGTCACTTGCCACTTCTTTAAGCTTTGGTTGCCACTCCCACGGGGTATAGGCCTCTTGATAAAGGTCATAGAGGGTTCGGCCCTCCCAGATCGTGCCTTTGCCGATTCGGAAATATTCATTATCACAATTGATGGTAAGCGCATCCGGCGTCGCTGTTTGGATTTTTATGGCATCTGCGCCCGCCTCTTTCGCCGCATGAATGATCCTTTCAGCTTGACTGAAATCCTGATTATGGTTACAGGACATCTCCGCAACAATGTATGTCGAACAATTTACTCCAATGCATCGAGAGCCTATCTGAATTTTCCTGGACATCGAGATATCATCCTTCCCTCATTTCATTTCTCTTATCAGTTCAAAGGCTTCTGCTGCCTGTACCCCAGCTACGGCGCCCCATTTTTTTGCCAGAACTTTTAGGGCTTCCGGTGAGCGTGGATGCGGGAAATGTCTCTTTTCCGTCTCGTACATCTCCATGGCGGCAATCTTATTCTCATACGTTTCGCCGATGTCAAAAAAAACATTGGCGTGAAACTCCCGATCAAACTGACCAAATGCCCAGTCTGTCGATGACGCTACTTCATATGCGTATATTCGTTTGACACAATGAGCGGCAATGGGCCGGGTCGCAGTAATAGTTGCCCTATGTGTTATGACGTGATCAATGTTCAAATCGCCGCCATGATGTGTAAAAATGGTTGACGGTTTCAGCCTGTCAATGAGGGATTCAATGATTTTAACAATATCCAACAGTGGCACTGTGTCAAAACGATTATCAGGCAAGTCATAAACAAACAATTCTTTGGCACCTAAGAATTCTGCAATTAGTTTACTACTCTTGCGCAATGCCTCCACCTCATGCAGGTTGGCTTGGCCGCGCTTATCATAACGCGAAGTAGCGCCCTCCCCAAGAATCGCAATGTACACATCCTTCGCTTCTTTTGTCAGCCGGGCGATGGTCCCGCCACATCCCAACACTTCATCGTCAGGATGAGCCGCGATAATTAAGATACTCATGATGTGATTAGTCCCCCATCCACATTAATCAACCGGAGTCAAGCGTCCTGCCCTAATATACATCGTTGTCACCCAAGCAAAACCACCATGCTTTATTATCCGGCATTTTTTCCCCTTCATTATAATGGATAATAAGTAAATCGGCGCTTTCTTCTTCTATAAAGCTTTCCTCCAAGAAAGCCTCTTGATATGGGTTGTAAACGTTCGTCCAGAGATTGAGTTCATCACTGCCTGCAGCAAAGTTTTCCGAGACGGCAATCAATTCCTTTAGTATTTCATCCGATAAGGCTTGTATGTCCAAGATATGAGATTTCTTATAACCCCCATATTGAAAGTGTTTAAGTATAACGTATCCCATTAATTTCGTATTTTTTTCGAAGGTGAAGATTTTATAATCAATATCTGGACGATCGACATATCGCCAATTCAAGAAACGATGGTCTTTAAGTACGACAAATGTGAAACGCTTCGAAATGGCTTGCAGGAGCTCATCAACCCTTTCATCAAATTTTCCAATTTCTTTACAATGGTGATTTCGCGGCCTCAAATTTTTCTTTACTAGGAATGGTAATTCACACATTACTTCCCAACCCACTTTGATATGTCCGGGATAGGCCTTCTTATTTGGCATACCCAATGTTATTGGAATATGACTGCTCTTCGCTTGAGCTAGCGAAAAGTGGCCCAATTTTACGAATAGTCCCTGACCCTGGTAATTTGGATGCGTGTTAACCATCGTACATAATGAAGCAGAAATATCTTTGTCATTGTAGCGAAGCCTTATCGGCAGGATGCTATAGCTTCCCGCGAATTGTTTTGTGACCGAGTCTTCAGCGACAAATGTGCGATTTTTACCGGTGGGACATTTATAACTGAACCATTCCCACCAAGTATCAGAAAAAACCCTATTAAATGATTTACCAAATAATTCTAAAATTCTTTCATCATCAGTAGTTGATGACAATCGAAAAACTATTTCTGTCGACGCCGGAGTCATTATTACCCCCCCAACCTACTCAAACAATGCTTACTCTATCTCTAGTACCATGTGATGGGATGGATGACCGTTAATAAAAGCATCGGCCTTATGGACGAAACCAGCTTCTTGAAAAATCACCAGGGAAGCATTGTTGCTCGGTTTGACATGGGCATGGAATTTTCTAATCTTGAAAGTTCTGATTATTTCACTGATCCCCTTTACAATAAGGAGCGCACCCCAACCCAATCTCCGATAATTCTTGGCTACGCTGACATCAACCTCCGCATCGTCGTTTTTCAAATCAAACCGGACTTGCCCTACTGCATTGTTTCCATGAGTAAAGGCGATCAACTGAACGCAACTGTCGTCGTTTAACTTATTGCGAAACCACCTTTCATGTTCATTAAAGGGAATGAATTCTGAATTAAAGGCAGACCTTCGAGCATCAGACTCATTCACCCATTTCCATAATAGCTCGCCGTCTTCTGAAGATGCTTTACGCAACAAAAGATCTTCACAACTTAGCGCTTTTATGATTCGATCATTTCCCTTTCCATCTACGAATCTTTGCCCGGCAATAATCATTTTGCACCGATCGGCAGTACTTTTCATAAGATTGCTTATCACCGTGGCAATATCAGTAGCACAAACATTCTTATGCCATCCCATATTCACCGACAAACCCTGATCATGAAGCCTTGCTGCCACCTCCGCCTGATTATCAGCGAGAATAATGAGCAAGTTCGGCAGCCCCATGAATGCCATTTCCCAGCATGTGCTTCCCCCGGCTGAAACAGCCACATCTGCCCAAGCCAACAATTCAGGCATGTGCGTGGCGTTTGTTACGATCCGAAAATTTGGGTGATCGTCGATTTCCTCTTCGACCGTTTGCAGATGGGGGTTTGCGGGACCAATGATGATTGTTGCCTCCAGTCGTGCAATAGGGACTTGTTTCAGGGCCCGGACGACCTTAAGCGTGACGTTATCGGGGTCGCCACCACCCATGGTGACCAGTACCTTACGGGCAATTGCCGGGATTTCTCTCTCTCCCCCCTTCCGCCGTCTAAACTCACGACTCAACAGAACATAGCGGGTACCTAGCAACAACCGGGTAAAAGATTCTCGCCGGACGTAAACGGATGGGTCCACCAAGATATTCTGATTGAGCACGATATCGGCGCAGTAATGTTCAGCATGCCCATAATCATCAATCCAGAGAAGTCTATGATCCGCTTCCTTGATGGCTTTCTGATAAGCTGAGTCGAAGTGGTAACCATCAACAACAAGCCAAGTTGGTGAATGGTGAATGGTGAATGGTGAATGGTATTTTAAGTACTCCAATGTTTGAGATAAATCATCAGGATGGGGATGGGGGTGCTGAATGGAAACAAGGTAAAAACCTTCATCAATTATTCGCTCGCGCAATGCGTTGCTTTCGCAGTGGCTGATAAAGACAACCTTTCCTCCGCTGTCCTGCCAAGTCTGTCCCAAGGCGATACAGCGCATAACATGGCCGATGCCCATCTTTGTTGTGGAATCGGCTCGAATGACAAGAAGTTTCTTCATGTCAATCGCTTAAACCCGGAATGGGCGATAGGGCCCTTCAGGACTGTCTGTAATGTGCCCGTCTTCAGGGCATCTGCAATTGTCATAAAGGATGCAGTAACTGCCTTTAAATAACTTTTGACGTGCTCACCCTGATGTGCGTAAGTGGCATAAAAGGCACGGGATGCGAGGAATCCTTTCTCCAGCATCACCTGGGTAAAAAGGGTGTGCGCAGCTTGGCTTTGTTGATGCTGAATGGCAAAATGACTCATGGGATAGATGCCGCCAATATCGATTAACAAGCCAGTTCCCATTGCCGCCTCGCGCCATCCATTCTGAACTATCTCTCCCACGTGGATCAGGTGTTTTGAAACATCCATTTCCTTATGCTTGTGGATTGTGGCCAGCGCAGCTACAGGTCCGATCCGTTCCGTCCAGTACGTGCTACTGATGAAGGAAGTCTGGGCAGCCTCCATCACGTCCTTTCTGCCTATAATCGCAGCCATGGGATAGCCGTTGCTGATCGCCTTGGCAAAAACAGCAACGTCAGGCTCGATGCCGTACCGCAAATGGGCGCCGCCTGTAATCAGTCGAAACCCGGCCGATACCTCATCTATGATGAGAACTGCACCGCTTTTGGTGGCTTGGTCTCGGACACCTTCAAGGAAACCGGTTTCAGGCTCATGGTCGCGAATGGGCTCCATGACAATAGCCGCCAGATCTGACGAATTCTGATCGACGATGTCTCTTAATTCTTCCAGTTGATTGTAGTGAAACGGAAGGACCGTGCCAAGGAGACTGCGGGGAACGCCCGCCGGTTCCAAGCCAAGCAGAAGATAACCATCGAGGGCCTTCTTCTCGGACAGATTGGCCGATAGGTACCAGTCATGCCAGCCATGATAGCCACAAAAGGCAACTTTGTTTCGGCCTGTGCAGGCACGGGCGATACGGACCGCGACCGCCATAGCCTCGCCTCCTCCGCGGGCATATCTGACCATATCCGCCCAAGGGTGAATCGTACAGAGAAGTTCCGCCAGTTCTGGTTCTTCCGGCGCGTTCAAGGTGGACATGGTTCCAGCACCAATGACTTTCTTAACGGCTTCATCGACATCCGGATCGGCCGCCCCTAAGATACAAGCACCGGCTCCGTTGATGCTCATATCGATATACCGATTGCCATCCAGGTCCCAAACTTCGCAGCCCTTAGCCTTGCTGTAATAAGCCGGCCATTGTCCTGGCAGAAACATCTCAGGTCGTTTGGAAAGGAGCTGGGTTCCGCCAGGGATGATTGTTTTTGCTTTCCTGTAAAGTTCTTGACCTGCACCCATGATTCAGTCCTTCTCTTGATCGATGAGTCTATCTTCCTTAAGTGACTTCTGATATCCCTCATTGCGCTGTGGGCCTGCGTTTAACGCGGTTAATTCGGGATATTCCGCCAGGTAGCGCAATATTTCTTCCATACTAAAATCATCATTCGGGAAATTATTGTACACAGCCCGGACGAATTCCAGGTCAGAGCGGGTATCTACCGTCCAGCGCAAAATGGAGAGATCTTTATCATGCCTGACATTCCCAAGACGGAAAAGTTCGGGATGGTTATAGATGTACGCTGTCACGTGTTCACGCTCGGATCTCAATCGCGCTTCTTTCCATGCTTTGTCCAGAGCTGCAAATGCGAGTATTTCTGTATCGAGTCCGTCTGGATAGGTACACTCCAGGGTATTCGAAACGTAATCATAAGAATTTCGGAGAAACGTTTGTACAACCCGCTCCACGATACCTGGATCCAGGAGCGGACAGTCAGCGGTGATGCGTACGATGGCATCGGCGTTATAATAGCGTGCAGCCTGATAATACCGATCCAGAACATCGTAGAGATTCCCGCGAAAACAGGGAATGTTATTCTTTCCCCCGCAACAAAGCTCGATGGCATCGTCGCTCTCATGAGTCGATGTTATCACAGCAACACAGTAGATTGATTTGGCTTTTTTGACGCGCTCAGTCACACGCAGCAACATGGGCTGCCCTGCAATATCCATCAACACCTTCCCGGGTAGACGATTTGAGGACATGCGGGCCTGAATGAGGGCAACTGTCTTCATGAATTCATCTAGGCCATAATGTAGGATTTACTATTTTCTCATCGACATTGGTAAATAACTTATCCACCTGCGTCATGATGGACTCAGCCAGATCATTTTTCCAGATGCACAAGTTATTGACAAGCTGTTGTTGGGTTTCCGCTCCAATAATGATGAAGGCATGGGGGTATTTTTGCCTAACATAGCTCAAGGCCAAGCCTTGCTTGGTTATACTGTGTTTTCTGCAAAGAGATTCCATTTGTTCGATAACAGGTACTGCATGCTGCATTTTTCCTGGGAGCGCTTTTATATCCATCACAAGAAGACCTTGGAGAAACACAGAGCGGATGAATATGGCGGCCTTCTTTTCTTTGGCCAAAGCAAATACCCCTTCATTACGAAAACGGTGATCACATATATTCGCTGGAACCTGCAACATGTGTACGATTTCAGATGTGAGAGCAGTCTTGGCTTTGCTCGGAGAGTAAAGTGATACGCCAATGTTATCGACCACACCGTGTTTAAGAAAGCCTTTCAAGGTATCAGCAAGCCCTATTTCAAATATATCAAGAAATTCTTCTCGGTGGAGCATGAGGCCGTATAGTCGGCCGGTCCTGAGGTTCTTAAGGCTTTTCTTTAACGCCGCTTCCATATCCTTTTTGTTGCTATGATCGACATTAGGGGCCGGTTTGGTAATGATCTGCGCTTGGTCTGTGATTTCCAGATCTGCTAGTATATCTCCTAAAATCCTTTCGCTATTGCCATAAGCCTGGGCCGTGTCGAAATAGCGAATACCGCCCTCCCATGCGGTGAGAACAATTTCACGAGCTCTTTGCAGGTCGGGCTTCCCTACTGTATTGGCAATGCCATAATCCATACCCAGTTGAGCCGTTCCCAAGACAAGATGCGATGTATCGGGGGTATCGGAATTCATACGAAGCGTCTCGTATGAGCTGTCATAATGTTTGCTAATGTTTCAATAACCCGCTTCACATCATGATCACTCATGGTTGGATACATAGGCAGCGAAAGGATTTTTTCGTAAGCCTCCTCAGCGGCAGGACAGAGGCCTGGACCGGTTCTGTACGCTCTTTTATAAAAGGGATGCAGATGGACAGGGATGTAATGGACATTCACGCCGATGCCGCTGTCTCGTAGTGCTTTATAAATTTCAGAACGGCTAAATCCTTTATTATTCTTTTCTATTTTCACAACATATAGGTGATAGGCATGGAGGACATTTTTTTCTCTGGTCAACGGTTTAATGCCACCGATTTCAGCAAGACCGGTGTCATATTGTGCGGCAATGTTTCTTCTCTTTTCAAGCCATTGCGGCAACTTTCTAAGTTGGCTTCTGCCTAGTGCACATTGAAAATCCGTAATGCGATAATTGTATCCCAGTTCCTCTATCTCATAAAACCATGATCCCTGCGCTTCCCGTTGGCTATGAGTAGAGGTAATTCCGTGATTTCGAAAGACTCTCATACGTTGCGCTAATGATTCGTCGTCTGTCGTAATCATGCCGCCTTCTCCAGTCGTGATGTGTTTGACAGGATGGAAACTAAAAACGGTTAGATCAGCCAGGCCACCAACCTTCTTGCCTTTGTACTCTGCGCCTAAAGCGTGGCAAGCATCAGCGACAAGGTTAATCCTATGTTTTTCAGCGATCTGCTGAAGACGATCATAGACGCAAGGTTGCCCTGCGTAATCTACGGCAATGATAGCCCTTGTTCGAGAGGTTAACTTAGCTTCGATTGTGCCTGGATCAATCAACAAGGTATCGGGTGAGACATCCACGAAAACAGGCGTGGCCCCCTGATAGACGACACAGTTGGCCGTTGCAGCAAATGTCATCGACGGCAAGACCACCTCGTCTCCCGGCCCGATCTTGAGAGCATGCATCGCAGCATGTAGTGCCGCTGTACCACTAGAAACAGCTACGGCATGTTTTACGCCGATATAATCTGAGACGGCATTCTCAAATTCCTGAATCTTTGGTCCCGTCGTTAGCCAGTCAGATTTCAGGACATCTACAACTACTTGAATATCCTCATCATCAATTGCTTGCTTGCCATAGGGAATCATAAACTTCTGATGATCTCTCTCATTTCATCAATGGACAACTTCCATGGATTATCGCCAGAGTTGTATTCAAAATCTTCATTTACCTTTTTTCCATTAAAATCATTATATCGGTGCTTCCAAAAGTGAAAATCTGGTTGAATAATGTAATAATTATCGAATTCAAGCGTACGACGTGCATCGTCCTTGGGAATCATAACTTCATAAAGTTTCTCTCCCGGCCGAATACCAACGATTTTGGTTTCACAATGAGGTGCAATGGTTTTTGCCAAATCCATAATATTCATACTGGGCAACTTGGGTACAAAAAGTTCTCCCCCTACCATTCTTTCCAAACAATTCAGAACAAAGTCCACTCCTTGCTCAAGGGTGATCCAGAAGCGTGTCATTCGTGGATCCGTAATAGGCAGGAGTCCTTTATCTCGGCATTTCAAGAAAAAGGGGATTACGCTTCCTCGGCTTCCGGCTACGTTACCATAACGAACAACACTGAAACAGGAGGAAGGCCCCCCAACATAAGAATTTCCGGCAATGAAAAGCTTATCGGAGCAAAGTTTTGTGGCACCATATAGATTTATAGGATTCGCGGCCTTATCCGTGCTTAGGGCTATTGCCCGTTTCACACCTTGATCAATAGCCACATTAATCACGTTCTGAGCGCCGAGGATGTTTGTTTTAACTGCTTCGAAAGGATTGTATTCCGCAGCCGGTATCTGTTTTAAGGCTGCGGCATGAATCACATAGTCCACTCCATGAAAGGCTCTGTTTAACCGCTCTTTATCTCGTATATCTCCAATGAAGTAGCGGATGCATCTATACTCTGTATCCGAGAATTCTTGTGACATTTCAAACTGTTTTAATTCGTCCCGGCTGAATATGATGAGCCGCTTTGGCTTGTACCGTGCTAAAATGACCTGCGTGCATTTCTTCCCAAAGGATCCAGTACCACCCGTAATTAAGACCGTTTTATCATTTAACATGAAGAAATTCCCTTCTTCTCGTATTGTTCCGAGGCGTCTTTAGTGCTTCACATCGATGAGTTTTATCAATGCCCAAACAGAGAGGGGACGCCAGCGTAATGGAAGAACTATGAGATTCAAGAAAACATCCCGCCTCTCTTTCACTAATATCACCATATTCAACTCTCTGGCTCTTAATCCCGCCATTGATAGAGTGGAACACTAGGAACATCTACACTGAGGAACAGTATTGCTGCATCCGCTTCCTTCATAATGACGCTCATCAGGCCAAGTTCTCCAGACTGATCAAGAATGTCCTAGATGCCCTCTTCAGGCAGTAAGCATTAACCCTCTTCAGAAGGACGAAAAGTCTTGGCAGATTTTTTTTCAAAGGTCTCGAAAAGACGTTACTGTATTTTTTACCATGGTAGGGAGATTTAATCGCTAAGGTAGTGAAAATTTTGTCAAGCTTATAAATGCTAAAATTCAAGACATAACCCCTTTGCTGAGGATTCGGACGATCCGCTCGGCGGTACGGCCGTCCCAGATCGCCGGGCAGCTCCCCTTGCGGCCCTTTCCGGCAAGGGCCCGCTTGGCCTCGGCGACGATCCGCTCCGGATCGTTGTGAACCAGGACGTTGGTCCCTTCGGTGAGCGTGATCGGCCGCTCGGTCGTGTCGCGCAGGGTGATGCAGGGGATGCCCAGGACCGTCGTCTCTTCCTGGATCCCCCCGGAATCGGTGAGGACGACCGCGGCATGGGCCATGAGGCTGAGAAAATCGAGATAGCCCAAGGGCTCGAAGACGTGGATCAGGGATTTGCCCCCCTCCGTGCAAAGCTCCGGAGTTTTGTGGAAGATGAAGGCGTTTCCCAGTCCGAAGGCATCGACCTGCTTGCGCGTCCGGGGATGCATCGGGAAAAGGACAGGGAGGCGCGCGGCGATCTTGAGCATGGCCCCGACGATCCTCTTGAACGAGGCTTTGTCGTCGACGTTCGACGGCCGGTGCAGGGTGACCAGGGCATACCGGTCAGCCGTTTGCGCCAGGCCGAGATGATCCAGGATCGGCCTTTTCTTCGCGAGTTCCAGGTTGAAAAGGAGGCTGTCCACCATGACGTCGCCGACGAGGAAGATCTTTTCCCGGGGGATCCCTTCACGCAGGAGGTTCTCGTCCGCCTCGGCAGAAGGGGTGAAGAGGTAATCGGCCAAAACGTCCGTGACCAGGCGGTTGATCTCCTCGGGCATCCGTCGATCGAAGCTCCGAAGGCCTGCCTCTACATGGGCCAGGGGAATGTGGAGCTTCACGGCTGCCAGGGTACAGGCTATGGTGGAGTTCACGTCGCCCACGACGACGATGAGATCGGGCCGCTCCTTCAGGAGAACCTCCTCGAAGGCGATCATCACCCGGCCGGTCTGCTCGGCATGGCTCCCCGAGCCGATGCCCAGGTGGACGTCCGGGTCGGGGAGCGCCAGATCCCGGAAAAACTCGTCGGACATGTTGTCGTCATAATGCTGGCCCGTATGGACGAGCAGGGGCTTGATGGAGCTTCCATTGACACGGTTATGCTCCGCGATCGCCCGGATGAGCGGCGCGATTTTCATGAAATTGGGCCGTGCCGCGGCCACGAGGACCCATTTGCGAGTCTTCTGAGTCATGGGGTCCGATTGTCCAATAAAATCAAGTCTTGCATTTCAGCTTGAGGCTTTACACGACTGTGGTCAAAGGCTTCCCGTCGGCATCGGAAAGCCTTTGACATTCTCCCGCGATCTCGATTCCGACTGGATGGTAAGAAACAAGGCCATCTCCAAGATCCGGTACATCTTGGGGGTCACAGGTCTTGGGCTGGGATGAGGCCGGGAAGATCGGAAAATGCCCTCGTGACCACATACTGTTCCCGCAGCTTCAGGTCCTGGCCGAGGGCTGTCACCCGGCGGACGTCATGGCTGTCTCCCCGCAGCTTCACCTCCACGCCCGCCTGGAGTTCGAGCAGGACAAAGTCCAACTCGCGGCCCGACCGGCGCTGGTAATAGCGGACCTCGCCGTGACGGCGGAGGTTCAGATAGACGGCGTTCTCCAGAAGGGCGCCCTCGTCGACCTTGGCGAAAAAATTCAGGAAGCCCGTATCGCAGAGGTAAACCTTGCGGGTCCCGCTAACCTCCCGGTCGCGGTTGAGGGTGTAGGGCGGGATCAGATCGACCACGTAGGTGCCCTGCAGGAAAGCCAGATAGGAGTAAACGGTGTCCCGGGAGAGGCCGGCCTCGGAGGCCAGCTTGGTCACGTCGAGGCGCGACCCGGCCCGCTGCAGCAACAGGAGGAGCAGATCCCGGAACTGGCCGATCTGCCGGAAATCGGAGATCAGGCGGACATCCTTCTCGAAATAGGACTTGATGAGGTCGTTGAGCATCGCCGCCTTGTCGCGGGGGTCCTCCGCCAGCACCACTTGGGGAAAACCGCCCCAGGCGAGGTATTCGTCGAAGAGCTTTCGCTCCTTCTCGAAGCGGACGGCATTTTTCTCCCTTTCCTTGGCGGCCAGGGTGTCGGCGAAGGGGCGGGCCTGCCCCTTGAAGCGCAGGAACTCCTCGAAATCCAACGGGGCCATTTCGAGGATGCGCTTTCGCCCTGCAAGGCTTTCCGGGAAGAGATTCTTCAAATAGTAGCTGCTTGATCCGGTGAGGAAAAACTTCACGGCAGGCGGCGCGGGCGCCCCTTCGCCGGCGTGGTCGTGGAGATACTTGACCGCGGTGACGATGCCCGGCATGGCCTGGATTTCATCCAGGAAAAGATAGGCCTTTTCACGGGTGGAAAGGCCGTAGGCCTGGAGATTGGCCCAGATGTTGTTGAAATCCTTCTCCTCGAAGGCCCGTTGGTCGATCGGGTTTTCGATGTCGATGAAGACTTTGTTACGGCTGGGGATCTCATCATGGATCATCCGCAGGGCGGTCGTCTTGCCGACGCGACGCATCCCGGTGACAACGACGATCTCCTGTGTGTCGACGCGTTCCCGGAGGGCCTTGAGGATTTTCCGTTCAAATCGCATGATATAAATCTACATTATTCTAACTATATTGTCAACAATTGATCGACATATTTTGTATTTCCTGGAAAATCGGGCAAAATCAGAAAATGAGGGACAGATACCTTTTTCCCTTTTCTTTGTTTCTATGGGGGTCAGGTCTTTAAAATCAGCGTGTTGCGGGTAGCTTGTCCATTACCTTCCAGTAGCCGTCACGGGCGCTGCCGATGCGTTCTAAAGTAGTAAAATAGGGCGCTGTCCCTATTTATTATACAAGCGATAAAAGGAATTTCTCCACACTCAGAATCCGAATCTTGTCTTTTTTTATGTCGATATTCCGCTCGTCGACAACCTGATACAGGAACGGGATCTCCAGCTTATCGCCATAATACGTCAAGTGTTTCGCAACATCTTTTCCCGATGATTTGACCTCGACGGCAAACCACGGCTTCCGGGCATCGGTAACCAGAAAATCAACCTCTCTCCCGTCGATGTCCCGCAGAAACCACAATTCTGTTTTGCGACCGTCAACGTCATTGAGGTAATGGCAAAATTTGAGCAAATGGGAGGCAACGACATTTTCCAGCCGGGCGCCGTTGTTATCCGTTATTTCCGACCAATCCCAAAGATAGAGCTTGGGCTCCTTTTTCAGGGATTTTATCTTTTTGTGAGCGAACGGATAGATTCTGAAGTGGTAATAAAATCTCTCCAGGACGTCCATCCAACTTGCCACGGTCTTGTGCGCCACGGCAAGATCTTCCCGCAATGAGTTCAGGGAAAGCAGAGCCCCCGCTTTTGTCGGAAGCAGATCGACCAGAATCTGCAGAGCGGACAGATCCCTTATGGTTTCCAGATCCCGGATGTCCTCTTTGACCAGCCTGTCCAATCGCTGGGCATGCCAGCGTCTCAAGTCCCGTTCCGTCTGCTTTAAAAACGGTTCGGGGAAACCGCCGAATTTTATCAGCGATGCCATTGCCTCGCTTGTTTCCGCGGACGCAGCGGCGATTTCGATTTCATCCGGGGGGTTCGGCGCATTGCGCCTCCCCACCGATTCGGCGAGCGAGAACGGATGCAGGCGATAGTAGTAATACCTTCCCATCAGCGAATCGCCGCCGCGCCGGTAGACGTCCAGCCGCGCGCTTCCCGTCACCAGAATCTTGAACTCCCCGCGATGCTTGTCGAACTGGCCTTTCAGGTAATTCTTCCAGTCCTTGTACTTGTGTATTTCGTCAAACAAAATGAGTTGCGCGTCGCCCTTGAAGCTCGACTGTAAAATATTCCGCCTGTCTTCCCGGATGTCCCAATTCAGATAGTCGTTCGACTTGAAGTGATGTTCGGCGATGTACTTGGCTATGCTGGTTTTTCCGACCTGCCTGGCGCCACCGATAAAGACCATCTTTTCATCCAGATCGCGGAGAATGTGGTCAACGAGATATCTTTTTTTTATGTCCATGGGAAGGGAGTTTACAAGTTTTTCATACCGTAGTCAAATATTATGGCAATGTTTTTTGACTATGGTGGAAAATTATGAGTGTTTTCCACAACCGGGGATTAGGTGCGTGCCGATGGGCGCTGCTCTTATTTTTCGCGCATTAAAGTTTCCGGCCGGATCTTCCGAAATCTCTTATGAGCGTCCCGGGGATCGAAACCGATCCTGAGGGGAAAAAGCGTTCCGGAAATGGAGATTTCAAGGTGTTGCCTCATTTGCCGTCCCGAAGAGAGAAAGCCGCCGGCGGTTGCAGGAAGAGTTGCGCCCTGCCGGCCCGGCTGCTGTTCGTCGCCCTTTTTGCGGCGCTTGTCGGCAGCGGCTGCTTCCTCCCCCCTCCCGCGACAGTCGCGCGGATGGACGGCTTCGATGCCCAGTGGCGGGGGTTCAACTCACTGAAGACCGATCGCTTCGATCCCTACGAGGCCGAGATCAAGATCAAGGTGATCGTCGTGGATGATATGGCGGCGATCGGCTATCCCGGCGCCATCGCAACCTATTCCCATCCGGAAGGCGCCATCCGGATCGTGGGCAAGAAGATCAATGGAAAGATCGTTCTGTGCCCCGCGGTCCTGGGCCATGAGGTCCAGCATGCCCTGGAGTACCAGGACGGCGAGTTTGCCAATCCCGATAAGCTTGAAGAGTTCGGTTACTGAAAAATGGGCGCTGTCCCTCATTAACGGATTGCTCTAGAGAGATGTGACTTGAAACCAGGGCAGAACGATGGAATTTCCCCGTTCGTAAAGATCGTCTCCGCCGTGGATCAGCACGCCGGTCCCGGCGACCTTCGGCCCCAGCGCCATAAAATAGCGCAGACCTTCGAAAAAGGAATCGCTTACCGTTTTTCCCGATTTGATCTCGATGGGTATAAGTTGCTTGCCCGCGTCGATGAGGACGTCCACTTCATGTCCCGTCCGGTCGCGCCAGAAATAGAGTGGCGGCATTTCGCCCCGATGGGCAAAGGCCTTGAAGAGTTCGGAGACAACATACGTTTCAAATACGGCCCCGCGCAGGGCGTGATCCGTCAAATCGGCAGGCTCGCGGAGGCGGAGCAGATAGCATAGCAGGCCGGTATCGAGAAAATAGAGCTTCGGAGTTTTGATAATCCTTTTGGAAAAATTGATAAAATGGGGCGGCAGCAAATGAATGATGAATCCGGCCTGAAGAATCGAAACCCACTGCCTGGCCGTGGTGTGAGAAATACCGCAATCGTTGGCGAGAGATGAAAGATTCAGCAATTGTCCCGTGCGTCCGGCGCATAATCTGACGAAGCGTTGAAATGTATCGAGATTGCCGATGTTGGAAACCTCCCGGACATCCCGTTCCACGTAGGTTTGATAATAGCCTGCCAGCCAATCCTGGGGCGCCAAGCCCTGATCATGAATCCGCGGATAGAACCCCCGGTGCAGCATGGTTTCCAAATCGAAAGCCGGCATTGCTTTTCGTTCCGGCAGACCGCTCCACGACCAAGGGTCCCGCGACGGCCGATTCAGCAGCTCGTCCATGCTGAACGGCAGGAGATGGACGATGGCGGTGCGCCCCGCAAGGGTTTGGCTGACCTTTGCGGACAGGTGGAATTGCTGCGATCCCGTGAGGATGAATCTGCCGCTCTCTACACCGGAATCAACGGTTCCTTGCAGATAGGAAAGAAGGACGGGTGCCCGCTGAATTTCATCGAGTATCACGCCGCCTGGGTACCGCTTCAGAAAGCCCTTGGGATCGGAAAGCGCGAATTCCCTTTCGTTGGGTTCCTCCAAACTGACATACTCATGCTTTGTGAACACCATCCTGGCCAGCGTTGTTTTGCCGGATTGCCGAGGCCCCGTGATAGTCACCACTGGAAACTGCCCTGCGAGGGAAGATAGCTTTTGCGATAATGTGCGTTGGATCATGCCGGAATGATACGTTTAAATCGGTATGTTGTCAAATTGAAAGTACAACATTCAATCAGCCTTTTTGGGAAATCGCTACCTGACCCCCAGAACTCACGCGAGGAATGAAGTGAATTAAAAGGGCGCTGTCCCTATTTTTTGAAGATGGACCAGAAGCCCCTTTTCTTCGCCTCGGCAAAGGGGATCGGATCGACCGGGGGGACGGGCTCGCCCAGGAGGATATTCCGGGGGGTGTCCAGGACCATCCGGCCCACGGTCTCCGGCCCGGCGAGCTCTTCGATCACCCGGCAGGCGCCGGAGAGCTGAGGTTTGCGCATCCGAAGGCCGTGGGTATCGGTGACCAGCATGTGGACGAGGCGGTGCTCCACGAGCGTCAAGGCAAAGTCCCGGATCTCCGTGGTGAAATCCTCCACGACGCTCGCCGCAGTCACCTGGGTGAGGATCCCGCCCTCGACCCAGTTGAACAGGAGCTGGGGGTGCTCCTTCAGGATCGGGTTTCGCTCCACATGGCTGAGGATCGGCCGGAAGCCGCTGAGCTGCAGATTCCAGAAAAAATCGTGGATGTTGTCCGGAAGAGACTCCTCGGGGAGCTCCAGAAGGACATAGCCGCTGCCGTTGAACAGGGTGGCGAGCTCGCCGCTCTTGAGCCGGGCCGGGATGCTGGTGTCGATCCGCAGCTCCGACCCGGGGTGGATCCTGAGGGGGATCTGCGCCTCCGCCAGGCGCCCTGCGAACTCCGAGAACCGCTCCAGGATCGCCTCGCGGGAGTTCTCGTATTTGCCCGGCACCCAGTGGGGGGTGCAGACCATCTCCGTGATGCCGTCGTCCACGGCGGCCCGCGCCATGGCTAGGGCCTGCTCCCAGTCCGCGGCCCCGTCGTCCAAGCCCGGCAGGATATGGCTGTGCATGTCGATCATCTCGCCGTAACCCCCTTTTGACAGCATCCACCCGTCCACACCGGGCAGGATGTGGCTGTGCATGCCGCGCATCTTTTCAGGACCCTTTCCGGACAATGGCCGCTGACAGCTCCGCCCTCTCGATTACGTGCGCCCGGAAACACGAACGGGCCGACGTGATTCAAGGATACACCACGATGCGATGCCGACGGACCTTCGGCGGCCGTGACTCCACATCGATAAATACTTGCTTTTACGTGTGTTGAGGATAAGGAAAGGCGCCGGGAGTGTCAAGGAGTTTTCTGGATAAATTGGGCGCTGTCCCTATTTTTTATTCGCAGTGCAGGGCGTCGATGGGGCTGAGCAGGGAGGCCTTGTAGGCGGGATAGAAGCCGAAGAAAAGGCCCACGAGCCCCGAAAACCCGAAGGCCAAAAGGACCGACAGGGGGGAAACGACTGTGGCCCAGCCGGCCAGGAGCGTCACGACCTTCGATCCCGAGATGCCCAGGATGATCCCGACCACGCCGCCGATGAGGGAAAGCGTCAGGGCCTCGATGAGGAACTGCAGCCGGATATCCCCTGTCTTGGCCCCCACGGACATCCGGATCCCGATCTCCCGGGTCCGCTCCGTCACCGAGACGAGCATGATGTTCATGATCCCGATCCCTCCCACCAGCAGGGAGACGGAGGCGATCGCCGCCAGCAAGAGCCCCATGACCTGGGTGGACTGCTCCCTGGCCTGCATCATCTGGGTGAGGTTGCGGACCGTGAAATCCAGGTCCTGGCGGGGGCTGATCCGGTGGCGCTGGCGGAGCAGCTCCGTGATCTGCGCCTCGGCCGCCTCCATCGAACCGGCGTCCCTGGCCTTCACCGAGATCGAGCGGACCATCCCGATGAAGGGGACGCCGAAGAGCTTCTTCTGCGCCGTGGTGAGGGGGACGAAGATCGTGTCGTCCTGGTCCTGGCCGCGGTCGGTCTGCCCCTTTTTCTCCAGAACGCCGATGACGGTGAAGGGGACCTTCTTGATCCGGACGATCTGCCCGACCGGATCGGCATTGCCGAACAGATTGTCCACCACGGTCTGCCCCAGAATACAGACCTTGCCGGCGTTCCGCACGTCCTGGTCGGTAAAGGCCTTGCCGGAGACGAGGGTCCAGTCCCGCACCGGCAGGATCCCGGGGGTGGTCCCGATGATCACCGTGGACCAGTTCTGATTGCCGTACACCACCTGGGCCGTGCCGTTGTACATGGGGGCCACGTCGGAGACGGCCGGGCATTCCCTGGCGATGGCCTCGGCATCGTCCTGGGTCAGGGTGGAGAGGGTCCCGCTCCCCATCCGGATCCCGCCGGAGGTGCTGCTTCCCGGGATGATGATCAGCAGGTTGCTGCCGATGCTCGCCATCTGCGCGGCGATCCTTTCGCTGGCCCCGGTCCCGACGGCCAGCATCGTGATCACCGCCCCCACGCCGATGATGATCCCGAGCATGGTGAGGGCCGAGCGCATCTTGTTCACCCGCAGGGCGCGCAGCGATATCTTGAATGTCGAGGGGATACCGATCATCCGCGATCCCTTCTTCCGCTGTCGATCTTCCGTGCCGTGAATTCCTGAACTGTCACTTTTTTTAGCTCCCTGATCCCCTGGCGACCGGCTCGTCGCTGACGACCTGGCCGTCCCGGAATCGGATGATCCGCCGGCTGAAGGCGGCGATGTCCTGCTCATGGGTGACCAGGATGACGGTGATCCCGGAGTCCCGGTTGAGCCTCACGACCAGCTCCATGATCTCGACGCTGGAGCGGGTGTCCAGATTCCCCGTGGGCTCGTCGGCCAGGATCAGCGGCGCCCGGTTCACCAGGGCCCGCGCGATCGCCACCCGCTGCTGCTGCCCTCCGGAGAGCTGGTTCGGGTGGTGATGCTCCCTGCCCTCCAGGCCCATGGCCCTCAAGGCCTCCATGGCCCGCGACCGCCGCTCCCTGGGAGAGCAGCCGTCATAGAGCATGGGCAGCTCCACATTCTCCAGGGCGGTGGTCCGGGGCAGGAGATTGAATCCCTGAAAGACAAAGCCGATCTTCTTGTTCCGGAGCTCCGCGAGCTCGTCCCGGCCCCGCCGGCCGATGTCCAGGCCGTCCAGCAGATAGCGCCCCGCGGTCGGGACATCCAGGCAGCCTATCAGGTTCATGAAGGTGGACTTGCCCGATCCCGACGGGCCCATGATGGCCAGAAACTCCCCGTGCTCGACTTTCAGGGAGACATCGTTCAGGGCAGGGACCGTGCTTTCTCCCATCGTGTAGATCTTGGTAAGATGCTGTGTTTCTATCAGCGCCATCGCCCTGTCCTGTCTTTGCGCCCTCCCCCCCAAGGAACAACGGATCAGAAGAACCTCGGTCCCATGAATTGGGAAGATCCCTTTTTCGCCTGCCCTTTTGCCTCGACGATCACCGCATCCCCCTCCTTGAGGTCCCCGGCAAGGACCGCGGTGTCGTTGCCGTTGCTGATCCCGAGCGTCAAGGGGACGCGGCGCGGCTTTGGCCCGGCCAGGACCCATACTCCCTGGCCTTTCGGCGCATCGGCGGCCCCCTTGCCCTTCATCTGGCCGCTCCCCGGCGCCCCGGCGCCCTTACCGGCCGACGGCCCGCCGGCTTTCCGGTTCGATTCGGCGTCGGCCGGCTGCCATTTGAAACGGACGGCCGCGTTGGGCACCTTGAGGACATCCTTTTCCTGGGCCGTAATGATAGAGACGTTGGCGGTCATGCCGGGCTTGAGCTTCAGGTCCGGATTGGCGACCTTGACGACCACGGTGTAGGTGACGACGTTCTGGATCGTGGTGGGGGCGTTGCGCACCTCGGCGACCTTGCCCGTGAAGACGGTGTCGGGATAGGCGTCGACGGTGAACTGGACGATCTGGCCGACCTGGATCCTGCCGATGTCCGCCTCGTCCACGTTCGTATCGATCTGCATGCGGGTCAGGTCCTGGGCGATGTTGAACAGGGTCGGGGTCTGGAAGCTGGCGGCCACGGTCTGGCCGACATCCACGCTCCTGGAGATGACCACCCCGTCCACCGGCGAGAGGATGCGGGTGTACTGCAGATTGGTCTCCTCCTGCCGGAGCGCGGCGCGGGCCTGCTCCACCTGGGCCCTGGCGACGCTGAGCTGCGCCGCCGCGGACTGCTGGGTCGTTTCGGATGCATCCAGTTCGCTGCGGGCGATATAGTTCTTTTGCCAGAGGGTGCGGTTCCGATCGAGGGTGCGGTTGGCGTCCTGGAGGGCCGCCGCTGCCTTTTCGACGCCGGCCTCGGCGGACTGGAGATTGGCCCTGTTCTGCGCCACCCGTGCCTCGGAAAGGGCGGGATCGATCTGGGCCAGGAGCTGCCCCTTCTTGACCGGGGAATTGTAATCGACCAGGAGCTCCTTGATCGTCCCCGAAACCTGGGTGCCGACCAGGACCGTGGTCACCGCGCTCACCGTTCCGGTCGCGGTCACCGTGGCGCGCAGATCCCCCCGGGCCACCCTTTCGGTCCGGAAGCTGACCCCGTTTTCCTTGTTCTTGAAGAAATACCACCCCCCCGCGGCCAGGATGCCTATCAGCACGACCGGAATAACGATCTTCCTTATCTTCCTTAGCCTCTTTTTCATTTTTCCCCTGCCGCTTTTTCCAGGCTCGCCTGAGCCAGACGGTAATCGTAAAGCGCCGCGATATGCGCCGTCTTTGCGTTGCTCAGCGCCACCAGGGCATCGGTCACCTCGATCGGGCTGCCCACACCCGCGTTGTACCGGCCGTTGGCCAGATCGAGATTTTCCGCTGCCTGGCGGACGGTGAGCTCCGCCGTGGCGATCCGGTCCGCCGCTTCGTCCAGATTCAGCCACGCCTGCTTCATGTCCTGATAGATCGTCTGGCGGAGCAGGGCCTCGTTCGCCGCAAGGACATCCAGGTTGGCCCGCGCCTCCTCCACCTGGTATTTGGTCGAATAACCGCTGAACAGGGGCACGTTCAACTGGGCGCCCACGTTCCAGCCCTGATCCAGGGGGAACTCGCTGCCGCCCCAGCCGTAGCCGGCGCTGCCCGTCACGTAAGGATAATAGCCTTTCCGGGCCAGCTCGATGCTCTCCTCCAGTGCCCTTTTTCTGGCGGCCATGGACTTCAGGTCCGGCCGGCGGTCATAGGCCTTGCGGATCGCCTCCTCCAGATCGATCTTCACTCCCTGGTAGGGGAGCTGATCCACGACTTCGTAACCGGGCGCCTCCGGGATCCCCATGGTGTTGTTCAGAGCCACCACGCTCAGACGAAGCGCGTTTTCCGCCTTGAGGAGGTTCAGCTTCGCGTTGGAAAGATCGACATCGGCCTTGGTCACGTCGAACTTCGGCTTTGTCCCGACCTCGAAAAAACCCCTGGCCCTCTCCAGATGCTGCTGAAACTGGCCCACGACCTCTCGGGCGACCTCCCGGTTGCGCCCGGCCTGGAGCAGGCCGTAGTAGGCCTGCTTGACCGCAAAGGCCACCTGGATCAGGACGTTATCCAGATCCGAGCGAAAGGAGTCCCGATTGAATTCCTGGACCCTTACCTGCGTGGAGGTCTTGCCGAAATCGTAGAGGTTCTGGCTCAGGGAGATGCTGGAGGAGTAGCTGTTGTAGACCGATCCTGCGGATGTGCCGGTCGTGCTGTACGGGTCCGTCCTGCTGTATCCGGCGGACCCGGTCAGCTGCGGATAATATCCCGAGCGCGCCTGGCCCACCTTGCTCTCCCCTGCGACAACGGCCCCGGCGGCCGCCTGAATGCTGGGGTGCCTCTCCAGGGCAATGACGAGGCAGCGCTGGAGATCGAGAGTCTCGCCCTGCCGGATCGGCCCTTCCGCTGCGACCGCCGTCATGGGAGAAAACCACAAACAGATCACAAATAAGAGCATGCTTTTCATAGGGGACACCATACTTAATTCATACCCCTCTGTGCTGGTGACGCCGGCATCAACAGACCGGGTCCTGTTTTATAAGCTTTTCTATACGCTTACCCTGGATGAACAGCAACCCCCATGCCAAGGGAGACGCCATTCCAACCATTTGTAATCATAAACAAATATTCTTTATACCCGCCTTCTCTAAAAAAGGTCGGATACTATCTACCCACTTTCCCTTTCGGAATGGATAAAAAGTATCCGGCAAAGGGGACACCATACTTAATTTTGCCTCCCCTTTGGTCCGGTTTTTTCCCGTTTGAGTATTCGACCAAGTGCCGATTCCAACTGTTCGACAAATCCATCAGAACCAAGTGGTCTGCCCGTCCGCTCATGCTTTCTGATATCATTAAACTGTGCTTCTTCGGATCTGGCAAGAAAAAGTTTCCAATCCTCCACCATCTCAAGAAGTGGGGTTACTTTACATAATCTATCGTCTCGTTTCGCAAAATGTGCCCGGGTGCTACTCCACGGCCACAAGGCTGCCTCCGGCACAAGATTAGCCCGCACAGGATTCATCTCGATATAAAAGGCAGCGGTAAGGAGGTGGATTTCATCCATCGGAAATGAAGCAAAACGCCCCTGCCAGAGGTGGCCCGTCCAGTTTTCGCGGGAGTTGATCATACGGCTATAGCGTCGGTGAGCCTCACCTATCCCCCGACGCAAACCATCTTCGGATTCAGGCACAGCAATGAGATGGACATGGTTCGGCATAAGACAGTATGCCCAGATTTCTACACCCCACCTCTGGCACCATTCGGCCATCAACGCAATGTATATTTGATAGTCCTCATCACAAAAGAAGGTATTCAATCTACGATTACCCCTCTGGGTGACATGATGAGGTATACCTGCAGCTATCACGCGGGCTATACGGGCCATTACTGAAAATTAACGCATTATAATCGGCAAATCAAGGAAATTAAGTATGGTGTCCCCTAAAATGCTAAAAAGGAAAAATCTTTCTTGACAACCCTTCTTGTTTGCTGTATTAAGCCTTTCCACTTTAATAACGGAAAGGTTTTATGATCCATTCATCGTTGTCCAGCAGCCTGCTTCTCGTACTTGGCGTCGTAGTACTCGTACGCAACGGGGCTGCCGGTCTGTGTCTTTGATGGATTGACCTAAAGGATGCAAGCCGCGAGCCCCGCAAGGCCGCGGCTTTTTTGTTTGCATCGAAGCCGCGGTTCGGGAGGACCGGCGGCTTTTTTAATTTCTGAAAGGAGCAACTCATGAATTTCATCGGTGCGGACGTCGTTTTGAAGACCCTCGAGGAGGAAGGAGCGGACGTGATCTTCGGCTATCCCGGCGCCAACACCCTTCCCCTCAACGACCGCATGGCCGGCAGCCCCATCAGGCACTACCTCATGCGCCACGAACAGGCGGCGGCCCACGCGGCCGACGGCTACGCCCGCGCGACGGGCAAGGTGGGGGTCTGCCTCACCACCTCGGGCCCGGGCGCGACGAACCTGGTCACCGGGATCGCCACCGCCTACATGGATTCCACGCCGCTGGTGGCGATCACCGCCCAGGTCAACAGCGACCTGTGGGGGAGGGACGCGTTCCAGGAGACGGACATCATCGGGATCACGATGCCGATCACCAAGCACAGCTTCATGGTGCGGGACGTCAATCAGCTCGCCTCTTCCATCCGCCAGGCCTTCCAGCTGGCGAGCACCGGCCGGACCGGCCCCGTTCTGGTCGACATCCCCAAGGACATTCTCAGCGCCCCGTGCGATCTGCAGCCGAAAAAACCCCAGAGTGCGACGCCGAAACGGATCGAGAACCGGGAGCAGCTCGAGCGGATCGCCCAGGCCCTGAACCGGAGCGAAAGGCCGGTCCTCATCATCGGGGGCGGCGTCAAACTGGGGGATGCCTGCACCCAGATGAGCGAGCTCGTGCAGAAAGGCCAGCTCCCCTTTGTCACCACGATGATGGGAATCGGCTCGGTCTCCTCGGCGAACGGCTTCAATCTCGGCTTTATCGGCACACACGGCAACGAACTTGCCAACCGAATCATCCACGATTCCGATTTCATCCTCGCCCTCGGCACCCGCTTCACGGAGCGGAGCACCTCCGTGATCGAGGAATTCGCCCCGCTGGCGACCATCGCCCAGATCGACATCGACCCCACCTCCATCGGGAAGAACGTCCCTGTGGATATCCCCTTTGAAGGAGACATTCAGGAGGCGCTCTCGGAACTCAACCCCCTCATCGCCCCCCGGGCCCGGGAGGCGTGGATGGAGCGGATCGCAGCGGAGCGAAAGGCCCAGGAGGAAAAGCTCGTTGACGGCGGCTGCGGCCAGGCAGGCACCCTCATCAGAAGCATCCAGTCCGCTATGCCCAGAGAGACGATCGTCGTGCCGGATGTGGGCCTCAACCAGATCTGGACGGTCCGCACCTGGCAGACCCACTCCCCGCGGAGCCTCCTGACGAGCGGCGGGATGGGGACGATGGGCTTTTCCGTCCCGGCCGCGATCGGCGCCAAGGTGGGCGCTCCGGAGCGGGACGTGGTCGTCATCTGCGGCGACGGCGGCTTCTACATGAACATCCAGGAGCTGGCCACGATCAGCTACTACCGCCTGCCGGTCAAGATCGTGGTCATCAACAACGGCCACCTGGGGATGATCCGCCAGATGCAGGACCTCTGGTACGACGCCCGCTTCACGACGAGCGATCTGGGCGACCGGGTCGATCTGGTCGCGGTGGCCAAGGGGTTCGGGATCCCGGCGGAGCGGGTGGCGGTGGATCAGGACCCGGCAGAGGCGATCTCCAGAATGAGCGGCTCGGCCGGCCCCTACATGCTGGAGGCGATGGTGGACCCGGACAACTACGTCTACCCGATCATCCCGCCGGGGTGCTCGAATGTGGAGATGATCTGCGGGAAATAGGGAGGGAAGCGCCTGGACATGTCTTTGCCCGGGCGCTGGACATTTTCCGACCTTGCTCGTCCTCGCTTCGCTGCCGGGAAAAAACTCGCGCTTCGCGCTCAGACAGTTTTCCCGGCGACCGCTTCGCTGCGGCGGCATGGTGCCCGGAAAATCCCCAATGCGCCATTCGCGAAGACATAACCACGGCGCTTCCGGTGGAGGGGAGAAAAAGAAGGTATCCGAAGCGTCCCGTCATGAAGGCGCGCACCCCTGTTCGAGTGGAGCAAAAAAAGGAAAAAAGAACAAAGGAAAGGAATAGGTACTATGGCCATTGAAGAACACATCATTTCACTGCTTGTCAACAACCAGCCCGGAGTGCTATCACGGATCGCCGGGGTCTTCAGCAGCCGGGGGTACAATATCCGGAGCCTGTGCGTCGCCGAGACGACGAATCCGGAGATCTCCCGGATCACCCTGACGAGCCGGGCGGAGAGCGACTTCACGGAAAAGATCAAGAAACAGCTGGACAAGCTCGTCGACGTGATCTCCGTGACGGATTTTACCGGGACCCCTTCCGTCCAGCGGGAGCTGATGCTCATTAGCCTCCGCCTCAAGGAGGAAACACGTACGGAGGTTCTCCGGGCGATCGACGTCTTCGGCTGCCGGGTGATTGCGATGCACGAGGACTCGCTGATCATCGAGATCTCCGCAAACAAGGACAAGACCGCAGCGATCCTTAAATACTTCGAGCCGTTCGGGGTTGAGGAAATGAACCGGACAGGGGCGATCGCGGTCTTTCGCCGGCAGGGCGAGTAAGGGGCGCTTGCCGCTCGCTTTCCCGCGGCGGGTGTATTATATGACATCGGTTTTTACCGGGGTCGGCAGACCTCGTCACTAAACGGACCGGAATGTCCGGTCCTGTTTTATACATCATAAAGGAGAATAACATGGCAAAGATCAAATTCGGCAATGTGTGGGAGGAGGTCGTCACCTCCGAGGAATTTCCCTTGAGCAGGGCGCAGGAGGTCCTGAAGGACGACACGGTGGCTGTTCTGGGCTACGGCGTCCAGGGACCGGGGCAGGCCCTGAACCTCCGCGACAACGGGATCCGCGTGATCGTGGGACAAAGAGAAGGGGGCGCCACCTGGAAAAAGGCCGTCGAGGACGGATTCGTTCCGGGCAAGACCCTCTTCCCCGTCGAGGAGGCGGCCAAGCGGGGGACGGTGATCCAGTACCTCCTGTCCGACGCCGGACAGACGCAGATGTGGCCGAAGATCATACCCCACCTGACCAAGGGAAAGACCCTCTATTTCTCCCACGGATTCTCGATCACCTACCGGGACCAGACCCATGTGATCCCGCCCGCGGATATCGATGTCATCCTCGTCGCCCCCAAGGGATCGGGCCGATCCTTGCGCACCAACTTCCTGGACGGCAGCGGGATCAACTCCAGCTACGCGATCTTCCAGGACGCCTCGGGAAAGGCGACGGAAAAGACCCTGGCCCTGGGCGTCGCGATCGGTTCGGGCTATCTCTTCCCGACGACCTTCGAGATGGAGGTATACAGCGACCTCACCGGCGAGCGGGGGATCCTGATGGGGGCCCTGGCCGGCGTCATGGAGGCGCAGTACAATGTCCTCAGGCAGCACGGCCACAGCCCGAGCGAGGCCTTCAACGAGACCGTGGAGGAGCTTACCCAGAGCCTCATCCGGCTGGTCGCGGAAAACGGGATGGACTGGATGTACGCCAACTGCAGCACCACGGCCCAGCGCGGGGCGCTGGACTGGAAAGGCCCCTTCCGGGAAGCCGTCGCACCGGTCTTCGACAAGCTCTACAAATCCGTCCGCACCGGTGAGGAGACGCGGATCGTCCTTTCGGTGAACAACGCCCCCGACTACCGGGAAAAGCTCAACGCCGAGCTGGAGGAGATGCGCAACACCGAGATGTGGCAGGCCGGGGCCGCCGTGCGCGCCCTTCGCCCGGAAAACAGGAAGCGCTGAGTCCACGCATCCTGCCTGCCCCCTTCCCCGTCCGGGGAAGGGGGCAGGCGCAATCCAGGCGCGCCTCGGTTCAATCCCTGCGCCTTTGAAAATCACCTTGACATAGAAAACCCCTTTCTTCTATCCTCACGTCAGATAAAGGCAAACTCCTATAAAGACAAACAGAACGGTGAATGTTGTGGATGACACCAAAAGGACCAAGCAGGAGCTGATCAGCGAGCTCCATGCGCTGCGCAAAAAACTGACGGACAAAACCAAGCGACGATCCGCCGGGAAGGCCATGCTCAAAGGGGAGGAGAAGTACCGCGACCTTTTCGAAAATGCGAGCGACGCCATCTTCCTGGTGGATGCGGAGCAGAAGTATATCGACGTGAACAAAAAGGCCCTCGAGCTTTCCGGTTATTCCCGGGAGGAGCTCCTCACCAAAAACATCCTGGATCTTGTCCCCGAGGAGCAGTGGCCGCTGTCCCGAAAAGAGTTTACCCGGCTGATAAGCGAAACCCAGTACAGTAATTTCCGCGGCAAGCTCAGGACCAAATCCGGCGGATTGCGGGATATCGAGGTGAACTCGTCCGCGATCATCGAGGAAGGCCGCTTCATGGGCTCCCGGGACATCGTGCGCGACGTCACGGACCAGGTGCGGATCGAGGAGGAACTGCGCGAGTCGGAAGAAAGGCTCAGAAGCATCTTCGACGGGACCAAAGACGGTATCCTGATCATGAGCACCCAAACGGGAAGGTTCGTGGAGGCCAACAGCAGGATCTGCGCCATGCTGGGCTACTCCCGGGAAGAGATCCTGAACATGGGGGTCGCGGACATCCACCCCCGAGAGGACGTCCCAAAGGTCATGGCGCTGATAGAACAGCAGATGCAGAGCGAAAGGATCGTGGCCGACGATATCCCGGTCAAACGGAAGGACGGCACCGTATTTCACGCCGATATTTCCGCGGCAAAGACCCGCCTGGGCAAGGAAGAATGCCTTGCAGGCGTCTTCCGCGACATTTCGGAAAGAAAGCAGGCGGAAGAAACGATCAAAATGACCCATACCCGGCTCCAGACCCTGATCGAGGCGGTCCCGGACATGATCCTGTTCAAGGATGCTGAGGGGCGCCATCTCCTGGTGAACCGGGCGGTCGAGGAGATGACCGGCCGCGGTCGCGAAGAATTCATCGGAAAGACCGTGGATGATCTGCTTCCCCCCGCGGTAGCGGCCGAATGCCGGAAAAGCGACAACCAGGCAATGCAGGCACCGCATTCCATACCCGTGGAAGAGCAGGTGTTTGACGTACAGGGTGAGCAGCGCCATGTCGAAATGGTCAAGGCGCCCCTGATCGACGAGGACGGCAACGTCATGGGACTTGTCGCGATAGGGCGGGATATCACGGAGCGCAAGCGGGCGGAAGTGGCCCTCAGGAACAGCGAACAGTTCATCCGTACGATACTGGATTCGGTGGACGAGGGCTTTATCGTCGTCGACCCGGAGTTCCGGATCCTGATCGCAAACAAGGCATACGCCGAGGAGGCGGGAGAGGATTGCGACGCCGTGATCGGAAGGCATTGCTATGAGGTCCTCCACCGCTCCAGCCGGCCGTGCCACGAGGCGGGAGAGGAGTGCGCGGTCCTGTCGGTCCTGCGCACCGGGGCGCCGGCCGGAGTCATCCATCAGCACCTGGACGGGAAGGGCGAGACGCTCTATGTCGAGACCAAGGCCTTCCCGATCAAGGATGCCTCAGGCGCGGTGACGGCCGTGATCGAAACGCTGAACGACATCACCGAAAAGCGGCTTCTGGAAGAGCAGCGGATCAAGACGCAGAAGCTCGAGGCCATCGGAACGCTCGCCGGCGGCATCGCCCACGACTTCAACAACCTGCTCCAGGGCGTGTTCGGATACATCTCGATGGCGAAGATGCGCATGGAGCAGAAGGACCGCGCGTTCGAGATGCTGCAGCAGGCGGAACAGGCCCTTCGCCTTTCCGTGAACCTGACCAACCAGCTTCTGACCTTCTCCAAGGGCGGCAAGCCCATGAAAAAAACGATTTCCCTCGCCCCGGTGATCGAGAACGCCGTCAAGTTCGCACTCAGCGGCTCCCGGGCGGATTACCGCCTAAGCATCCCGCCCGACCTGTGGATGGTCGAGGCCGACGAGGGTCAGATCGCCCAAGTCATCCAGAACATCGTCCTGAACGCAGACCAGGCCATGCCCCTGGGGGGCACTGTGTCCGTCGAGGCTCGCAATTCCATACCGCCCCATGCCCGGGCGCGGCATCTCCTGCGGCAGTCCTCCTATGTCGAGATCGCGATCAGCGATACGGGTATCGGCATCTCCGAGCGTCATCTCGACAAGATCTTCGATCCCTATTTCACGACTAAGGAAAAGGGGAGCGGACTGGGTCTGGCGACCGCTTATTCGATCGTCAAAAACCACGGGGGCGTCATCGAGGTGGAGTCCAAGGTGGACCAGGGCACCACCTTCCGCCTTTACCTGGCGGCGACTGCGGCGGTGGCGGAGGCGCCGACCGTGGGAGCGCCGGCCAAGACGATCCGCCGGGGAAAGATCCTTGTCATGGACGATGAGGATCTCGTGCGGCAGGTCTCGTACGATCTCCTTTCCGAGTTGGGGCACGAAGTGGCTCTTGCGGAGAACGGCGAGGAGGCTGTCAGGCAATACCGGGAAGCGAAAGCCGCGGGCGCACCGTTCGATGCGGTCATCCTCGACCTCACGGTGCGCAACGGGATGGGGGGCGTTGCCGCCCTGGAGCAGCTGCTCTCGATCGATCCCGCGGTCAAGGCGGTCATGTCAAGCGGGTATTCGGATGACGCCTCGACGGCGAACTACCGCTCCCTTGGCTTCAAAGTCTTCCTGAAGAAGCCCTATCATCTGAGCGAGCTGAGGGCTGTGCTCAACGGTCTACTTGTATGACGAAGCGCTCGGGCCGGTCTTTTTTATCCCGCCTTTCCGTTCCGTATCATTCCGCGGCGATCGCACCCGGCCAGAGATAGTAAAAACCGGCGGGAAGATGGAGGCTCTCCGGCAGCGCGATCTGGAGGACGGGCGGCTGTGCATCCTGTGCCGCCCCCGTGATGCCGTAGTAATTGTCATCGGGATGTTCCACCCGTCGGTACACCACCAGCCGGGCCTCTTTCGCGAGGCCCGCCAGCGCCTTTGCCTCGCTGACGGCATCGCTCAGATAGCCGATTTTGTCGATGAGCCCCCACTTGAGGGCCTCATCGGCCGTCATCACCCGTGCCGTGGAAATCTCCCTCATCGCCGGTTCCTGGAGTCTGCGGTGCTTCTGCACCAGGCGGACAAATCGATCGCCGAATTCGTTTACCGTCGCCTGCAGGAGGCTGTTTTCCTCTTCGGTGCTTTGACGGAAAGGCGATCCCATGTCCTTGTTCCTGCCGAACTTGATCACGTCCACGCCGAGCCCCACCTTGTCCATCAGGCCGTGGACCTTGGGCCGCAAAAAGATGACGCCGATGGAGCCCGTGACCGTCGTGGGATGCGCCATGATCCTGTCCGCGGGAAGAGACAGGTAATAGGCCCCGGAAGCGGCGACATCCAGCATGGAAACGACGATCTTCGCGCCGGTTCTTTCCCGGTACGATGCGATTTCATGATACAGGATGTCGCTGGCGTTGATCGTCCCGCCGGGTGAATTGATCTTGAACAGGACCGCCTTGATCCGATCGTCTTTCTCCGCCTTTTTCAATTGCGATACCACCTGCTGGACCGTGCTCGGCGTCGATCGCACAAGCCCTTTGTCGGGCGATGCGGAGATCGTTCCCTGCACGGAGATCAGCAAGATCTTCTCCGCGCCGCTGCCCTCCAGGGTGTATTCCCTGAGAGGATCGGCGGCATCGCCAAAAAGCCTGATTTGGGGCAGCGAACAGGCAGTGACGAGGAAAAGAACGATCATAACGGCCATGACGCGTGTCGTTCGCATAGGTTGCCTCCTTTATCTCTCCTCCCCCATGATCAGCCGCCGGACCCGCTCGAGCTCCTCGGGGGTATCGACCTCGACGGAGTCGTGGGGCGTGACCACGACCCGGATCCTGTGGCCGTGCTCCAGGGCCCTGAGCTGCTCCAGGGCCTCCAGACGCTCCAGAATCCCTTCCGGCAGGGAAGTGAAGGTCCTGAGGAACGCGCGGCGGTAGGCGTAGATCCCGTGGTGCTTGTAGTAATCGGCCCGCTTGTCCCGGTCGCGGACAAAGGGGATCGTGGCGCGGGAGAAGTAGAGGGCGAAATACCTGTCGTCGAAGACGACCTTGACGGCATTCGGGTGGGTGATCTCCTCCGGCCGTACGATCCGGTAGATCAGGGTGGACATGGGGACGTCCGCATCCGCCAGGAGCGGGCCGACGACCTCATCGACCTGGACCGGCTCGAAGAGGGGCTGATCGCCCTGGATGTTGACGACGATATCGGCGTCATCGAGGCCCAAGGCCTCCACCGCTTCGGCGATCCGGTCCGTCCCCGATCGGTGGCGGGGCGAGGTCATCACCGCCCGGCCGCCGAAGGCGCGGACCGCCTGAAAGATCCTCTCGTCATCGGTCGCCACGGCGGCAAAGGTGACGCTCTTCGAGCGCAGGACCCTCTCGTAGACATGCTGGATCATCGGTTTGCCGCACAGGTCGGCCAGGGGCTTCCCGGGGAAGCGGGACGATTCGTAACGCGACGGGATCAGGCAGACGACCTGAGCGGACATGAATGGAATCCTTAAAGATGGGGATCGTCCTTGAGGAGGTGGTTTTTCACGTAATCTCCCACCCCCTCCTCCAGAGGGGAGAAAGCCACTGGGCAGCCTGCGGCCCCGAGCTTCTCCATCCGCGCCTCGGTGAAATACTGGTACTGCCCCCGGAGCGCCTCGGGCATCTCGATATAGTCGATCCGGGAAGGGCGATCCATGGCGGCGAAGACCGCGCTGACCAGGTCGTTCCACGTCCGGGCCTGCCCGGTTCCGAGATTGAATATCCCGTTCGCCTCGCTATGGCAAAGGAGCCACCAGAGGACGTCCGCGCAATCCTTGACGTAGACGAAGTCCCGCTTCTGCTCCCCGTCGCCGTACTCGGGCTTGTAGGATTTGAAAAGGCGGACTTTCCCCATCTCCCGGATCTGGTCGAAGGCCTTGAAGACGACGCTCGTCATGTCGCCCTTGTGGTATTCGTTGGGGCCGAAGACATTGAAGAATTTGACCCCCGCCACCCGGTCCTGCAGCCCCTCCCGCAGGACACGCAGGTCGAAGAGCTGCTTGGAGTAGCCGTACATGTTGATCGGCCGGAGCCCCTGCGTCGCGGCGTCTTCATCGGAAAAAGAGCGGCTGCCGTCGCCGTACGTCGCGGCGGAGCTGGCGTAGATGAAGCGGACGCGCCTCGCCAGGGCCCAGTCGAGCAGGAACGAGCTGTAGTGATAATTGTTTTCCATCAGGTAGCCGGCGTCCCGCTCCGTGGTCGAGGAGCAGGCCCCCAGGTGGACGATCGCCTCGATGGGAAAATGGATCCGGTTGCTGACCACCATCTCCAGAAAGGTGCTCTTGTGGAAAAAGTCGACATAGCGCCGATTGACGAGGTTCCTCCACTTCTGGGAGCTCCCCAGATCGTCGACGACAATAATGTCATCGCGTCCCTCGGCGTTGAGCTTCGCCACAAAGACACTCCCGATGAATCCTGCACCGCCGGTCACTACGATCATCTTTCCGACTCCCTACATACCATATCCATACCCTGATAATACGGCCATCCGTTCCGAAAAGCGCGAATCCGAGATTTTTTCGGGGCACCCTGCCTCCGCAGCGTAGCGAGGAGGCGCAGGGTCGAAAAAAGATCTTGAGCGCGAAGGAACGGGGTGGCCGCTATGTATCCCTTACAAGCCCCTGGCCGCCTTCTCGATCCCCTTTTTGAGCGCTTTCATCCTCGCCGCCGGCATCTTCACGCTGATCCCCATGATGAGGGTCCTGCCGAGGAGATCCTCCGCCTGGGGGATCGCCTTGCGGCTGTATGTCACCTTCCGGTTCCGCCGGTCGGAGAAGGGGTGCTTCTTGGAGTTCGCGGTGGAGCGGGCCAGGAAGTGCTCCCAGTTGGGGACGTAATGCCAGAAATTGTCCTTGAAGCGGACCGTGTCGATCCCCTCGGCCTTGAGGGCCTTCTGGAACGCCCTGGTCCGGGCTTCGCTGGGCAGGTTGAACCCCAGGAAGGTCGCCGAATCCCCCTCGGGATCGGCCGCTCCCCGGAATTTCAGCCCGCGTATCGGGGCGAGCATCGCCATGATCGCCGCCTGGTTCTTCCGCTGGGCCGCGATGACCTTATCGAGTTTCCTGAGCTGAGCCAGACCGATGGCGCCCTGCAGCTCGTTCATCCGGTAGTTGAAGCCGAGGATCGTCCGGCCGTCCAGGGCCCGGCTGACCGGAGAGAGATGGTCGTGACCGTGGTCGTGGTACCATTCGGCGCGGTGGTACAGCTCCAGGTCGCTCGTGAGCACCATGCCGCCCTCGCCGGTCGTGATCGTCTTGTAATGGTCGAAACTGAAGGTCCCCATATGGCCGAAGGAGCCGAGCTTCCTGCCCTTGAAGCTCGCCCCCAGCCCCTGGGCGTTGTCCTCCAGGACCAGGAGCTTGTGCTTCTTGGCCGCCTTCATGATCTTGTCGATCCTGGCCGGGGCCCCGCACATGTGGACCGGGATCACCGCCTTGGTCCTGGGCGTGATCTTGTTTTCGATGTCGTCGGGATCGAGGTTCAGGGTATCGTCGATATCCGCCATGACGGGGATCGCCCCGACCTCGAGGACCGCCTCGTAGGTGGCCATGAACGTAAAGGCCGGACAGATCACCTCGTCGCCCGGCCCCACGTCGAGGGCCTCCAGCGCCACCTTGAGGGCCGCCGAACCGGAGGTCACCCCCAGGGCGTAGGTCGTCCCGCAGTAGCGGGCAAAGGCCTTCTCGAAATCCCGGACCTTCCAGATCCCCTTGCGCTCCTTGTCAAAGGCGTAACGGGCGAAAACGCCCGTCCTGAGGACATCCATCACCTCTTTGATCTCTTCTTTTCCGATCACTTCCGCACCGGCCATAACCGTCAACCTCCTTATAATCTTTGTCCCGTACCGGGAAAATCAACATTGTCACAAAGCATGAAGCGCCTGCGCTTCCGGATGGAGAATCCCGGAGGCGCGAATCGATATTTTTTCGGGCACCCTGCCTCCACAGCGAAGCGCCCGCAAAGGCAATGGTTTGAGCGCTTCAGCGCGAGTTTTGCCTTTGCAGCGAAGCGAAGAGATGCAGGGTCGAAAAAAGATCCTGAGCGCCGAGGGATTCGCTGTCCGGGGAGCGCGATTCTATGAATACGCCTCCTGGTAGAGCTCGACCATCTGCTCGAGCGTCATCCTGCAGGGATTATTGGCAAGAGGCCTGGCCACGGTCATCGCCACCTTCGCCAGTTCCGGGAAATCGCCCTCAGGGATCTCAAGCTCCTCGAGCGTCGTCATGACGCCGCAGTCCTCAATCAGGGCCTCCACCGCCTCCACGGCCAGATAGGCCGCTTCCCGATGCGGCAGGTCCTCGACCTTCTCCCCCATGACCTCCGCGATATCGACGAACTTCTCCAGGGCCCCGGGGAGGTTGAAGGCCATCACCCGGGGGAGCATGATCGTGTTCGCCAGGCCGTGGGAAATCCCGTACTTCCCGCCGAGCGGGTAGGAGAGGGAATGGACCGCGGTCACGCCCGCGTTGGCAAGCCCCAGTCCCGCGTAGAGGCTCCCGAGGAGCATCGCCTCGCGCGCCTCGATGTTCGTTCCGTCATGGACCGCCGTCCGCAGGTTCTCGGAGATGAGGCGGATCGCCTCGATCGACATCATCTCGCTCATCGGCGAGGCGTTCACCGACGTGTAGGATTCGATCGCATGGCACAGGGCGTCGATCCCTGTCGCCGCCGTCGGATGGGCCGGGAGCGAAAGCGTCAATTCCGGATCGAGCAGGGCGAGCTCCGGGTAGAGATACGGGCTGTTCATCCCCTCTTTCTTTTTCAGCTTCTTTCTGATGAAGACGGCCGTGAAGGTCACCTCGCTCCCCGTCCCGGCGGTCGTGGGCACCATGATCTTGGGGAGCCCCGGACCCGGAACCCGGTTCAGTCCCAGGTAATCCTCGGGCTTTCCCTTGTTCGCCGCAAGAACGGCGATCGCCTTGGCCAGGTCCATCGCGCTCCCGCCGCCGATCCCGATCACCCCGTCGCATCTTTTCTTCAGGGCCAGTTTCGTCCCCTCGTCGGCCAGCTCCAGAGGCGGTTCCGGCTCTGTATTGTCGTAGAGCACATAACCCATCCCCTTTTTGGCCAGGACCTCTTCCACCTTCTCCCGGAAACCGGCCTGCGCGAGGTTCCTGTCCAGGACGACCAGCGGCCGCAGAATCTTCATCTCCGCGATATGCTCCGGCAGGCCGGCAAGGCTCCCCCGTCCGAAAACGATCTTTTTGGCGCCGGTAAAGGAAAATGTCTTCATCGAATCTTCCCCCATTTCATCATGCGTCTCCCCGTCTTGTATCCCGATCGCTCGGCACCTCCGGACGATCTTTTGGAATCACGCCGCAGGGCGCATTCCCACACGGGGAGTGTGTTGCTAAATACGCCGCCGGACCGCGGAAAGTCAAGGGTTTTTGCGCTCCTTGTGGTCCCCGTACCACTCGATCTGCCGGCAGATCCCCCGGAGGATCTTGACCTCGCGGGCCTGGAGGGTCGTCCTGGCAAACAGACGGCGGATGTGCATCATCCAGTAGTCGGGATTTTCGGGGTTGAGAAAGCCGATCGCCTGGAGGACGGCCTTGAGCTGGACATACATCCCCTCCAGTTCCCGGGAGCTGGCCAGCTTGGGCAGGGGTTTTGTCTCCTCGCCGATCCGGGCCATGAACAGCTCATAACACAGGACCATCACCGCATGGGAAAGGTTCAGGGATTTGAAGCCCGCCGTGGGGATCGTCACCACGGTCTGGCAGAAACGGAGGTCGTCGTTGGTCAGCCCCGTATCTTCCGGACCGAAAAGCAGGGCGACCTCGTTATGCTGCGCGACGGCGATCAGCGACTCGGCCATCCGGCGCGGGGTGACGGCAGGGCCCCGTTCCGATCCCTGTCTGGCCGTGGTTCCCACGATCCACGAAAAGCCGGCCAGGGCCTCATCCAGGGTGTCGAAATGGCGGATCGCCTCCACCACATCCTTGGATTCGTGGGTGGCCATCTGCCGGAGGGCCTCATCGTCAAGATCGCGGTTTCCCACGACGATCAGCTTGCCGATCCCCATGTTCTTCGCGCAGCGTGCCGTCGAGCCGACGTTGCCGGGGAATTTCGGCCCCTTCAGGACGATGGTCACCTTGTCGAGATTCATATCCATGCCGTATCCTCATCAGACAGCCGCGCAGAAACTCCGGAGTTGCGCAGGCTCATCGCTTTTCCCAGCGGGCCGCGACAAAGGCCCCTGTCTGACTCCCCCGGCCCCCCTGTTCGATCCGGTCCAGTTCGGCGGGATCGTCCTCCTTCCTGAAATGGACCGCGGTCCGGACGACTCCGGGGACAGGCGCCGTTGCCAGGAGCTGTGCGGGCGACCGGAAAAAGACCCGATTGAAGATGGATCCCTTGTCCTTACCGGCCTCATCCCGCCGCCGAGCCGCCCAGGGACTGAGGCTGTTGAGGGTCGCCACGACGATGCTCCCTCCTGGCTTCGTCACCCGGAACAGTTCCGCGACGGCCCTCCTGTCGTCCTCAATGAACTCCAAGGCCGTCACGGAGACGGACTTGTCGAATACGCCATCGGCAAAGGGGAGGGCCGCCATGTCCGCGGCCACCCTCCGGCGGGCGAAGGCCTTGTCTTTTTCCATCGCCCGGCGGAGCATCGACCAAGAGATGTCGAGCCCCACGACATCGGCCCCCTGGGCGAGAAACTCCCGGGTAAAGATCCCTGTTCCGCTCCCTGCATCAAGGATCCTTTTCCCCCGAATCGGGAGGAGCAGATCGAGCACCAGCGCCGTTTCATGCCGCAAGACCGCCCTGCCTACCGGGGTGTCGAACCAGCGGTCGTACCGCTCCGGCCAGTCGTCAAACAGCTGCTTTCCGGTCATACTCCTCTCCCCTTTTCATCCAATCCTGTTCCTTTGGCGGAAGGGATTTTTCACCTCGTTGCCTCCCTCCCTGAAGGACGAGTGACGGTCAAGATTGATCTCTCTTATAATGGTTCTCGGGGGGGCGCAATGACAAAATGAACGCCCGCGGCCTTATGAGGAACGAGCCGTTCTGCGTTTTTATACAAACAGCATCTTGATCCCTGCAATGACCAGAACAACGGCCAACGACTTCAGAACGGCGGCCACCGGCAGCCGGCGACTGCCTAAAAAAGCGCCGATGCTTCCGCCGATGAGCGCCGCGACCGCCAGCAGCGGCGCAAAATACGGAATCGCCTGGAGGCTGCTGAGATGTCCGAGAAGGCCGGATACGGAATTCACCAGGATGAACAGCGCCGCAACCGCGGAGACTTCCCGCGCCTTTCCCCACCTCAGGAGCAGGAGAAGGGGGCTCAGGAAGATCCCTCCGCCCACGCCCGTCAGTCCGGACAGCAGGCCGAGCAGTGCGCCGAGAGTCAGGGCCACAGGCGCCGAAGGCGGCCGCGTCTCCGTATCCGCACATTCCGTCCGGTAAAAGAGACGACACGCGGAAAACAGAAGGATGACCCCTACCAGAGGCCTGTACAGATGAACCGGCAAACTGAGGTAGCCGCCGATGAAGCTGCAGGGGATCGAGGTCGCTGCAAAGGGCCAGAACAGGCGCCAGGAGAAGTGACCCGCGCGGAAAAAACAGAATGTGGAGACGGAAGAGACCAGAATATTCAGGACCAGGGCCGTGGGCTTGAATACCGCCGGCGTGACGCTGAACAAGGCCAAGGCGGCAATGTACCCGGATGCGCCGCCGTGCCCGACACTGGAGTAAAGGGCCGCCACCGCCAGAATGCATCCCATAAGCAATAACAGGACGGGAAAACCCAGGGGCTCAACCGCGGTCATGGCCCGGCCTCGCCCATCTCAAAGCCCCGGTCGAGCAGCAGCACCTCTACCTCATCCCCCTTGGCATACGCCGTTTCCGGTGCCATGCGAATCAGGCCGTTTCCCTGGATCAGCGACGAGAGTCGCCCGGAACTCTGATTACCGGTAGTGGATACCAGATAGCGGTCCTCCGGTATCGTGACAATCCCGCGCACCAGATGCGGACGCTTCCCTTTGTTCGCCGCCGGCTCCCGCAGGATGGCCTTGACCACCGGCCGGAAAAGCCGCTGATGCCCCATGGACTTGAGGATCGATGGCCGCACGAACAGTTCAAACGCCACCATGGCACCCACCGGATTTCCCGCCAGGGCAAAGACCGGCTTCCCCTGTAACACGGCAAATGCCAGCGGCTTGCCCGGCTTCATGTTGACCTTCCAAAAGGTGACCCTGCCGCCGAGTTTTTCAATCGCCTCCTTGACAAAATCCCGGTCGCCGACCGATACGCCGCCGGTAATGACCAGGAAGTCCGCATTCAAGCCGGCCTTGATCTTGTCGCAGGTGGCGTCAAGGACATCCGGGGCGATTCCCAGCAGCACCGGATCGCCGCCCGCATCCAAGACCTGGGCCGCCAGGCTGTAACTGTTGCTGTTGATGATCCTTCCCGGCGCCGGCGTCGAGCCCGGCTCCAAAAGCTCATCGCCGGTGGCCAAGACGGCGACCCGCGCCCGACGGTAAACGGCCAGCGCCGTCGTTCCCATTGCCGAGAGCATGCCGATTTCCTGCGGCCTGAGCAGCGCTCCGGCACGGATGACCACCTCGCCTTTCTTGATGTCCTCTCCCCGCTCGCGCACGTGCGATCCGGTCTTGACCGCAGAAGTGAATCGTATCCATTCGCCATCCGCCAGAACCTCTTCGACAGGGACGACCGTATCACAGCCGGGAGGGATCGGTGCGCCGGTCATGATCCTGATCGCCTCGCCGGACGGGACGGGAGTCGAGCGAATGTCGCCCGCCGGCAGAAAGCCGGTCACCCGGAGCCGGTTCTGTTTGAGTCCGGCATGGGAAAACGCAAATCCATCCATAGCGGAATTGTCGGCGGCAGGGATATCCCACGGAGCGATGTGGTCTTCCGGGGTGATCCTGTTCAATCCTTGCAACGCGGAAACCTTTTCCGTTTCCAGCACGGCGATCTGTTCCAGTATGGTCCTTTGCGCCTCCTCGATGCTGATCATAATCCGCTTTCCCTCCTCCCCTTCTCTTTATCGCGTTTGGGATAAAACCAATTCCCTTCTCAGAAGTCGAGTTCGATAAACTTCGTGTCCACGGTATCGTTTAATCCTTTTCGCAAGAGATTGAATTTTGTCAGGAGCGTTTCCGCCTGCGGGGTAAGGGCGGATTCGCCGCCGCCTTTTCCCCCCTTTTGCCGCTTCACCAGTGGAAACCCGAGCCGCCTTTCCATAGAATCGATGTAGGTCCAGGCCTTGCGGTAGGAAATGCCCATCGCCTTGGCTGCGGCATTGATCGAGTTCCCTTTCTGAATCAGCCGCAATAATTCCTCCCTCCCTTGGCCGAACACCGGTTCACCGCCGATCTCCAGCCAGATCTTGGAACGGACCTGCAACCTGCATCCTGGATCGCTCATCTCAGAAATCGCTCCTCAATGAAGTCGGCGACCGCCTCAGGATCATCGAGATCGAGCACCGGCACGTCAAGCGTCAGCGGTTCATTACTGGCCACAGCCAAGAGCGTCGGGTCGTTCTCAGCTCCCCGGCAGATCAGCGTGTCGCTCCTTTCCTTGCGGTGGAGTTCTATCTTCGGCAGGGCGCTCCTTTTAAATCCTTCGGTAAGGACGATGTCCACGTCGGCGAAATACTCCTCCAGCAGCTCCTCCAGGGGCGGTGCGGCAGAATGCTTTTTGACCAGCGCCAGTTTCTCGGGAGAGGAGATCAGCATCGTATCCACACCGGCAGCGGACAGGCGATGGCTGTCCTTTCCCGGATGGTCGATGTCGAAACAATGGGCGTCGTGCTTGATGGCGCCGACGTTGTACCCCCTCTGCTTCAAGCCGATGATCAGCTTTTCCAGAAGGGTCGTTTTACCGGTGCCTGATTTTGCCACAAACGAAACCGCCTTGACCGTCATAAGCAGACTCCTGTTCTGATCTTTTCGAATTCCTCCGGGGTATTGACATTCAAGAATGCCCGTCCGTCACTGTTGAGATGAGCTATCTCGCGATCCTGGACATATCTCACCCGGACCCGAGGATAGAAATCATAGATACACCTGTTGCCGCTCTCCAGGAGCTCTTTCATGGATCCGAGGCAGGTCTTTGCATAGAGCGCGAAGAGCGGTTCGAATCCGCGGACCGTGTCAGGCACCACAGCGTCGAACCCGTCCCTGTGCGAACAGAGGAAAAGGAGGATCTCCCTGCTGGGAAAAGGGAGGTCACAGGAGGAAACAAAAATATGCTCCGTCTCAGCTTGCCAGAGCCCGGTGTAGAGACCCCCGAGGGCGCTTCCGGGGTAGATATCCGGGAATACAGGGAGGGCGAAACCGGCAAACCGTTCCGGCCGTTCCCCTACCAGCAAGATCCGGTCGAAGCTCTCCTGGAAAACCGCCAGCACCCGTTCGAAGAGGGTGTTGCCGCTGATTTGCAGAAACGCCTTGTCCTGCCCCATGCGTCGGCTCTTCCCGCCGACCAGGATGACGCCGGTGATGTCGTCGCGTCTGCCGCGAGTCACGGCTGTCCCTTCCGAGCAGCCGGACCTCCCGGCGCCACCGTCGATCGGCAGCGTCCGGCCCTTTTCGTTAATCAGAGGTAACGACAATCCGGACCTCCTCCCGCCAGAAATGACAAGAAATTGAGATGACGCCGACTTATACCAAAAACGCATAACGCAGGGCAACAAAAATATTCATGAACAAATTAAGCTGTTTAAATACGATAGCGGCAATAGCAACAGTATCCAGCAAATCTCTTCTTGAAAAATTCCCGGTATACTGACAGATTGAAATCATTGACGGCCCCCATATAGAGAAAAGACAAGGACCATGCCCCTCAAGAAATCCATTCCGAATATATTGAAACGCGAAATCAAACGGCTGTTGATTTTCTTCATCTTCTTTCAGTCCCTTTTTATCGCCCAGGGGGCGGCCGCCCTTCCCAATGATGTCGTTAAAATCGGCGTCTCCTCGATGATCACACCCGTTGACGCGGTGAAATACTACCAGGACATCATCGATTACATCGGGGATCAGATAAAACGGCCGGTCCGGATGGTCAATCGAAGGACCTACGATGAGATGGATGTACTGCTGGAAAAAGGCGAGGTCAAGGTCGCGTTTATCTGTTCCGCTCCCTACGTGAAGAACCGGGCGCAATTCGGGGTTGAGCTGCTGGTCGGACCGATCGTCAACGGCAGGTCCGTTTATCACTCCTATATCATTGTCCATCATGAGAGTCCTATAAACACCTTTCCCGAACTGAAGGGAAAGGTGTTCGCCTTCACGGACCCCAAATCCAATACCGGCAAGCTTTATCCGACCTATCTGCTCAAGGGCATGGGGTTTGCACCGGAAAAATATTTCAAAGATATTCTATACAGTTACAGCCACAATAAGTCAGTGGAAATGGTGGCAAAGAAGATCGTCGACGGCGCCGCCATGGAGAGCATCGTTTATGAACACATGCTGAAGACCGGATCTCCCTATGCCAGGCAGACAAGGATCATCAAGCGTTCCCCTCCCTTCGGAATCCCCCCTGTGGTTGTGACGCGGGACATCGACCCCGTTCTCAGGAAAAGGATAAGGGACGCCTTTTTGTCCATGCACAAGACACCCAAGGGAAAGGCCATCCTCGATGCCATGATGATCGAGGGGTTTGCCGAGGTTCCCGACAGGAACTATGACTCCATCCGGGAGATGGAGAGGGGAGTCGTCGAGAGCTCCAGGGTGGCAAGAACCGTCAAGGACAATAAAATTATCCACCTCGGCGTCATCCCGAAGGACAACCCGAGGATCATGTATGAGAAGTACCAGCCGCTTCTGGATTACCTGATGGAAAAGACGCCCTATCAGTATGAGCTCCTCCTGAAGAAAAATTATGAAGAAACGGTCAATGCCCTGGGCTCCGGAGAAACGGATGTGGCGTTCCTCGGCCCGCTGACGTACCTTGAGGCCCGCGCGAAATACGGCGTTGTAAGCCTGTTGAAAGCCAGAGGCGTCGAGGGTACGGCAAGCTACAAGAGCGTCATCATCACAAAGGAGGGCTTGCCTGTCAGAACCATCGCCGACCTCAAAGGGCAAAGCATCGCCTTTGCCTCTTCCAAATCCACGTCGGGAAACCTCATCCCCCGCTATCTGCTTGCCGGCGCAGGGATACATCTCAACGAACTCGGCAGTTATACGAACTTCGATTATCACGACTCCGTCGTCAAGGCCGTGCTGAAGGGTCAGTACGCGGCCGGCGCCGTCAGAGACTCCGTTGCCAGAAAGTATATGAAACTCGGCATTACCGTCATCGCCGAATCCGAATCCATCCCCACAGGGCCCCTGGCGGCAGGTCCCGGCACATCCCCTGCAGTGATCGAGGACATCAGACGGGCTCTGCTTGCATTGGACCCGAAGAAACCGGACGATCAGAGGGTCCTGAAACGACTCGACGAGGATTTAAAAAACGGCTTTACCGAGGCAGCAGACAGGGATTATGGAGAGATACGCACAAAAATCAAAGCCGTCCCTCAAACCTGCGGTATAGGATGCCACCCAAAGATGGAACTATGAACAAAACGGCGGATTTCTTTTCCAGGCTGAGCCTGCGGTATAAGTTCATCCTCATCACAACCCTGGCAATCGTTGTATTCATGAGCATCATCGGATATATCGCCGTTGCAAGAGAGAAAAGCATCCTGTACAGCGAGGTTGAAAAACAGGGCCGCCTGCTCGGAGAAACACTGGCCATCCCGATCATCAACGACCTCATCTACGAGCGCCTCGGTCTTGTGGAAGAAGGAGGGCTCCTTGACAACTATATCATGGAGATATTCAATCGAAAGGATGCCGACCTGCGCTACATCGCCATCCTCGACAGGGAAGGAAAGATCATATCGCACAACGACATCACCGAATATGGCAAGATCTACGCCGATCCGGTAACCCTCCACACCATCGCATCGGACCAGACCACCATCCAGCACGTGTCGTCGGGAGGGCACAATACGCTGGATTTCGGGGTTCCGCTCTCCATCGGCAAGAAACGGTGGGGAAGCCTGAAGTTCGGGATCTCCCTGGAGAAGCTGGAAAATGAGATACTGGCCACTGTAAAGTCCATCATCGTATTGACCACCGTCCTTCTGATCACCGGCTTTGCGATCATTCTGCTCTTGACCCGGCGGTTTATCGGTCCGATCACCCAGCTCGTCAGTACCATGGAAAAGGCGCGGGGGGATTTTCTGGACATCAGGGTCGAGGTGAAGGGACACGATGAGCTTGCCGTTCTAGGAGAGCGGTTCAACAGCATGATCGAAAGGATCAAACACGCGAACGAAGAGCTGAAAAAGACCCATGAGAAGCTGGTCCAGTCGGAAAAGCTCGCTTCCATCGGGATACTTGCCGCCGGCGTGGCCCACCAGATCAACAACCCCCTGGGGGGGATCTTCAACTGCATTGAGATCCTCAAACAGGACGGCGGCGATCCGGAGATGAGGGCGAAGTATCTGGACCTCGTCAACGAAGGCCTGGACAGGATAGAAACGACCGTCAGCAAGCTGTTGTGGATGTCACGGAAAGACGAACGCGTCCCTGTCGACATGGACATCAAGAGCGTCGTGGAAAGCGTCTATTCCTTCCTGGAGTACAAGATCAAGAAGGCCAAGATTGCCTTCAGGAACGAGGTCGCCGCCGACCTGAGGATTACCTTTGATGTTCACGACTTCCAGCAGCTGCTCTTGAATCTCTTCATCAATGCGATCCATGCCATGAGCAACGGCGGGACGCTTGAGGTCAAAGGCCGCAGGAGCGATTCGGCGGTTTCGCTCGAAGTCATCGACAACGGCTGCGGTATTGAGCAGGAAAATATCGGCAGGATATTCGACCCGTTTTTTACCACCAAGCCGACGGGAGAGGGAACAGGGCTCGGGCTTTGGTTGACGTACGAAATCATCAGGAACTACAGCGGTGAAATCGCCGTGGAAAGCGTTGCGGGCAAGGGAAGCAGATTCATTATCCGGTTTCCGGTGCAAGGGACGGTATGAAAGAGACGGTTCTGCTGATCGAAGATGACAAGATCATGCGCATCAGCCTGGAAGATGCTTTGAAGAGGGCCGGGTATGATGTCGCCTCCTTTGAAACAGGAACAGAGGCGTTGCATGCCTTCAGGAACAGCTCCTTTGATGTGGTCATCACCGACTTCAGGCTTCCCGACCTGGACGGCTTCGACATCATCAGGGAAATCACCAGAAAGCCGGATGTTCCGGTGATCATGATGACCGCCTACGGCACCATAAAGGACGCCGTGGAGGCGATGAAGCTGGGGGCCTTCGATTATCTGACCAAGCCCTTTGCCCTGGATGAATTCCTCCTGCTCATCGAAAGGGCGCTGCTGATCAAAGGACTCAAGGAGGAAAACATCCGGCTCAAGAAGGATCTCAACCAATGCTACAGCGGCAGGAACATCACCGGTGAGAGCGCGGAAATAAAAAAAGTCTTCTCCCTTATCGAGAAGGTCTCGGCATCGGAGGCCACCGTCCTTATCCTGGGAGAAAGCGGCACGGGAAAGGAGCTGGTCGCCACCACCATCCACTACCAGAGCAACCGCAGGGACAAGCCTCTGATCAAGGTCAATTGCGCCGCGCTCCCCGAAGGCCTCACGGAAAGCGAGCTGTTCGGCCACGAAAAAGGGGCCTTTACCGGCGCCGTCCGAAGGAAGCCCGGCCGGTTCGAGGCCGCCGACGGCGGGACGATCTTCCTCGACGAGATTGCCGATCTGCCGCTTCCCACGCAGGCAAAGATCCTCAGGGTCATCCAGGAACGGCAGTTCGACCGGGTGGGCGGCACGACGACGCTGACCGTGGATGTCCGCATCATTGCCGCCTCAAACAGGGCGCTCGAAGAAGAGGTAAAGGCCGGACGGTTCAGGGAAGACCTCTATTACCGGCTCAACGTCATCCCTATCGTCATGCCGCCGCTGAGGGAACGACGCGAGGACATCCTGCCTCTCATCGATTTTTTCATGGAGAAATACGGAAGCGGCCTTGCGAAAAAAGTCCGGTTCTCCCAGGAAGCGATCGATCTGCTCCTTGCCTATGATTATCCCGGCAACGTCAGGGAGCTGGAAAACATCGTCGAGAGGTGCATCACCCTCTCCTCGTCCGGAGCGATCGGCAGGGAGGACATGCCCGCCTTTATCGCAAGCGGAGAGCAGAGCGGCAAAGGCCTCCGGCTCTCCGACGTGGCTTCCGATGCGGAGAAAAACCACATCCTGAAGGTACTGAAGACCACGCTGGGGAACAAGACAAAGGCCGCCGACATGCTGGGCATCAGCAGGAAGACCCTCTGGGAAAAAATGAACGCATACGGCATCCGGTCTTGAAACAGGCCCCTTGTCCTCTCCGGGTGTTTCTTTTTCGTAACAGCCGCCTCTTTCCCTACTCATGCAAATTCTTTTTTATAATCAACCAATTATCATTTATCGCCCTTTCGCTGCTTCTTTTTCGTAACACCTTTCAAAATAATATCTATTAATTTTAATTGGTTATGAATGGCAGGCTCTTTGCTAGAAGAACGGGGATGCACTTCCCCTAGGCTGAGGGCGGTGCCTGCTGCAAGGGAGCGTGAAAAAGGAAGACAGGCATAAAAACCAGGGAGTTGTACAGGGTGTTTGAAGGATCGATAGGGTAGGGAGGTCGATTTGCCGTCATGAAAAAGAGGTTAACGATCATCGGCGCTGCGTTTGGAATCATGATCCTCAGCGTCGTTGCCGTGATATTTGCAGCGGAAAGATACACCAGCAGTTCAACCTTCTGCACCCAGTGCCATATCATGAAGACCGCCGTTGAAACGTGGAAAAAAGACAAGCACAAAATGGGCAGCCACAGCAAAATCGAAAAAGATGTCGACTGCATCGAATGCCATTATGCACCCGGGGACAAGATGAACCCGAAGGTCAAATTCAGGGGGCTGGGGCAGCTTTTCTCCTATATCGCGACGGGCGACAAGGAGGTCAGGAAAAGAGCGGTCGTCAACGATTCCAGCTGTATGACGGCCAAGTGCCATCCGAAAGAAAATTTCTTTGAAAAGAAAATCGACTACACCGCCAAATATAAAACCGACTACAAGGGTACCCTTGTCCCTTTCACCCACAAGACCCATGATGAAAAGACCATCGAGGGGCAAAAGCTCCGCTGTTCGTCCTGCCACATCCATCAATCCGCGGGAAAGCACTTCGAGGTCCCCAGAGAATTATGCTTCCTGTGCCATTTCCGATCGGCAAAGGAGAATGAAGGACGGGCCAAGTGCTCTGTCTGTCATGTCATCTCCAAGGAAGCCCTGCGAGCGCAAAAGAAGGAAGAAAGCACCGGCGAGAACAAAACCATACCCATGACCCATAAGAGCCTTGAGAAGGCAAAGGTCGCGTGCGGGAGCTGTCATTTCGAACTGGTCGGGGGGAAGGTCGATGTGAAGGAAGATTCCTGCATCGAGTGCCACCACAATCCGACCCCCGAACTGATGCAGACAGCAAAAGACAAAAAGAAGATGCATGAGGAGCACGTGACAAAACAAACAGCCAGGTGCTTCAGCTGTCATCAACCCCTGGAACACAAGAAGTCCCCCTACCTCGATGCGGCTATCCGGAACTGTACAACCTGTCATCCGGAGCCGCACCGGGACCAGAAGCTGCTCATCGCCGGCGAGGGGGGCAACGGTATCGGCAAGTATCCCATCGCGCATGACGCGATGAAGACCAATTGCCTGGGCTGCCACACGAAAGACGGAGTGGATGGAAAAGGCAGAAAGGTAAGAGTGGCGGAAGTGAAATCCTGCGTGGAGTGTCATGCGGATAAGGAGCTGGAGAAGCAGGCAAGGAAATGGAAGCGCGATGTGTCCGAAGAGCTCAAGGCGGCACGGGAGGTGGAGCAGGAAGTCATTGCCGCGATTGAAGAGGCAAAGGGGAAGCTGCCTGATCCTGTCGTAAAAAAGGCGCTTGCCCTGCTGAAAGACGGGCAGGAAAATCTCAGGATCGTCGATGCGGGGGGAGGCGTGCACAACAAGAAATATGCGATGCTGCTGATTGAAACAGGGTTGCAGAAGTTCGAATCCGTAAAGTTGGCGCTTAATGCCGGGAATAAATAACCTATTGGTGAAAGGGGGATCACATGAGGATTAACCGAAGGGAGTTTTTGAAGGCCTCGCTGGTAGCGGGAGCCGCGGTTGCAGCGAACGGCCCGCTTCTGAACGCGCTTGCCTTTGCCCAGAAGAAGCCTGGAACGGAAACGGGCAACTGGATACCGTCCACCTGCCAGGGGTGCACCGCCTGGTGTCCGGTGGAATTCTTCGTCCAGAGCGGGCGCGCCACCAAGGTGCGGGGAAACCAGTTCAGCAAGGCCAACAACGGCTACTGTTGCCCGCGCGGCCACCTGATGCTTCAGCAGCTTTACGATCCGGACCGGGTGAAGGTCCCCATGAAGAGGACCAATCCGCTCAAGGGCAGGGGCGTAGACCCCAAGTTCGTTCCGATCACCTGGGATGAGGCCCTGGATATCGTGGCGGACAAGATGATCGAACTGCGCAAGAACAACGAACCTCATAAGCTCATGTATATGCGCGGCCGCTATGGCTCCACCGCCACCGACCTGCTCTACGGCGCTCTGCCCAAGGTCTACGGCACGCCCAACTATTTTTCCCACAGCGCCATCTGCGCCGAAGCGGAAAAGATGGGGCCGGGGCTGACCGAAGGCTTCTTCGCGTACCGCGATTACGACCTGGCCAATACCCGGTGCCTGGTGGTCTGGGGATGCGACCCGCTCAGTTCCAACCGCCAGGTCCCCAACACCATCAACAAGTTCGGAGACATCCTGGAGCGCGGCTCGGTGATCTGCGTGGACCCACGCCTTTCCGCATCGGCGGCCAAGGCCCAGGAGTGGCTGCCCCTGAAACCCGGCACCGACGGCGCCCTGGTCTCGGCCATCGCCCACGTGATCCTGGTCGAAGGGCTCTGGAACAAGGAGTTCGTCGGCGACTTCAAAGACGGAAGGAACCTCTTTATCGCCGGGCAGACCGTGGACGAGGCGGCCTTTGCAGAAAAGGAGACCTACGGCCTCGTCAAATGGTGGAACATCGAGCTGAAGGACAAGACCCCGGCCTGGGGCGAGAAAGAGTCCCTGATCCCCAGGGAGCAGATCGTCCGCGTGGCCCGCATCATGGGTAAGGCCGCACCCAAAACCGCGGTCTGGATGGGGCCCGGCGCCGCCATGCATCCCCGCGGCACTTACTCGGCCATGGGCGTCCATGCCCTCAACGGCCTGCTCGGCTCGGTGGACAACGAGGGAGGCGTGCTCCGTTCCCAAAAGGTGCCCACGGCCAAGTTCCCCGGCTTTGAAGCCTTTGAAGATGAAATCGCTAAAAAGTTTTCCAAGGAAAAGAAGCTCGACGGCCGCGGGGCCAAGGACATGCCGGCCATGATGGGCGCCAAGCCGGGCAGCGGCGTGGTCACCAACAATGTGGCCAACGGCCTGCTGAAAAATCCCGACGCCGTCAAGGTGTTCATCAGTTCCTGGAGCAATTTCAACTTCTCCTGCACCGGCGCCCAGCGCTGGGACGCGGCCATGGCCAAGGTGCCTTTCTTCGTGCACATGGTCACCAACGCCGCGGAGATGACCCAGTTTGCCGACATCGTCCTGCCTGCCACCTTCGCACCGGCGGAGAAACTCTCCGTTTCCGTCAACATGGCCAACCTCCACGCCCATGCCTCCATCCAGCAACCGGTGATCAAGCCGCTCTGGCAGGCCAAGGCCGAGGAGACCGAGGTCATGTGGCTCCTGGCCGAGAAGCTCAAGGCCAAGGGATTCCCCAACCTCTACGATTACTATGCCTCCTTCACGGATCCCGAGACCAAGAAAAAACCGACCAACGTTGCCGAGTTTACCGAGATCGCGGCCAAGATCACCAGCGCCCCGCTCTGGATGCCCAAGGAACCGCTCAAGGGCGACAAGCTCGCCGGCTGGGAGGACTTCCGGAAAAAGGGTGTCTGGAACACCGAGAAGTATTCCTTCAGGAAAAACTGGGGCAAGTTCGGCACGGCGACCAAGAAGTTCGAATTCTACAGCGAAACCCTCAAGAAGGGGCTGGCGGAGCATGCGAAAAAATATAATACTACCGTGGATGATATCCTCACCGTCAGCGGCTACACGGCGCGAGGCGAGATCGCATTCATGCCCCACTACGAGCCGCCCAAACGGCATGGCAGCGTCAGCGAGTACCCATTCGACTTCATCGATTACAAATCCCGGCTCAACCGCGAGGGCCGCTCCGCTAACACCCCCTGGTATCAGGAGTTCAAGAAGGTGGATGTTGGAGACGAAAGCTGGGATGATGTGGTGAAGATCAACCCGCTGGACGCGAAAAAGCTGGGGATCGTAAATGGCAGCATGGTGAAGCTCACCTCCCAGACAGGCAGCATCACCACCAAGGCGAAACTTTGGGAAGGGGTACGTCCCGGCACGATCGCAAAATGTTACGGGCAGGGTCACTGGGCCTACGGGAGGGTGGCGGCGAAAGAGTATGGAAAGACGCCCCGCGGCGGTAATAATAACGAACTTATTCCTGATGACTACGACCGGCTCAGTGGGGCTACTGCCCGAAACGGCGGCTTCGCAGGCGTCAGGATCGAGAAAGTTTAAGGAAAGGAGGCTTGATTCATGCAAATAGCGATGGTCATCGATTTACAAAAGTGCGTCGGATGCGGGGCATGCGCAATAGCCTGTAAAACAGAGAACAACACGCAGACACGGGCGCGGGGGCAGTCGTTCAACTGGGCCGACTTCATCTATAAGACAGAAGGCACCTTCCCGGAGGTAACGTATGCCGCGATCCCCGTCCGCTGCAACCATTGCAGCGAACCCGAATGCCTGAAACAATGCCCGAAACCGAAGGCGCTGTATAAAACGGAAGAGGGCATCACGATGTTCAACTATAAGTACTGCATCCAGTGCAAGAAATGTCAGGATGACTGCCCTTACAGCGCCAGGGATGTAGATAAGGCGAAAGTCGCCTACAGCGTCATAAGCTACAATGAGATTGACGTGAAGACGCATGATTTTTACCGGGACAAGACCGCGCTGATCAAAGGCTGCACCTCGGCGCCCGCTGAGGTTGCCGGCAAGGACGGCGCCCCGCCTTACCGCCACGCGTATATCTTTAAAGACGACAAGAAGCCCCTGAACCCGAAAGAATCCACAGGCAGGGGCGAACTGAGGGATGTGAGAACAGACGGCTGGGTGGAGAAGTGTGATTTCTGCATTCACCGGCTCAGAAACAATGAGAAGCCCTATTGTGTCGAATCCTGTCCGGCAAATGCGCGCATTGTTGGAAACATCGAGGATCCCGGCAGCGAGGTAAGCCAGCTCATCAAGAAGCATAAACCGATGCGACTCAAGAACAACAAGGGGGAATGGCTCAAGGACAGCGAGAAGGGTACCAAGCCCAATGTTTACTATATAAAGAGCTTCAAGGCGGAATCACAGAGAGTGTAGAACCGTCGGGTCGGTGAAAGGGGTGTGGGGCGGGCCGGCGGCCAGTTCCACACCCTTTCATGACAAGCGCGAGAGGTGGGTTGCGTGGAGAGTATTCAGGAAATGGTTTTGCAGGAAAGGATGAAGTCCGATTGTTATCGGTTTCTATCGGCCTGTTTCTGCCAGCCGCAGATGAATCTTTTCCGGGAGGAACAGCTTCTGAATCATCTGTCGCTGAACTTACGGAAGACGAATCCGCAGGCCGCCGCATTTTCGGCATTGATGGAGGAGAACTTCCGGAAATACAGCGACGAGGATCTGGCCGTTGAGTATGCGAGGCTCTTCTTGGGTCCCTTCGAGATAAAGGCGCCCCCGTACGGCTCGTTATACCTTGACGGAGAAAGAAGGGTCATGGGTGATTCCACCGTGGAAGTCATACGGTCCTATGAGGAGGCGGGGCTGTCCCGAAACAACGATTGTACGGACCTTCCCGACCATGTCGCTGTCGAGCTGGAGTTCATGAGTTATTTGCTATACAGGGAAGTAGAGGCGTTGGAGAAGTCGGATTTCGTCACAGCGCTCGAGATGGTAAAAAAACAGGAGAGATTCCTGGATAAATGTCTCGGGCGGTGGATCGTAGCGTTTTGCAAGAAGATCAAAGAGTCCACGGATAACGGATTTTATTCAGCCCTCGCCGATTGTGCTTCGTCTTTTGTCGGAAACGATAATCCCGGCCAGATGCGGGAAACGCTCGGTGGGGAGGTTTTTCGTGCCTCGCGTTGAATAATGCCCCCAAAATCACCCTCTGAAACCATCCGATACTGAACCCCTCAGGGCATGATGATCATTATCACCTCCCGAGGAAGGTGTTGACAGGAGTGCGACGCTCTGTCAAAAGGGCGTTATGGAAGCATCATGGCGCCAAACCCTTTCCGAGGGGGCGGCGGCGGTCGGGGCTCCCCTAGGAAAGACGGAACTGGACCTCTTCGTCCTGTACCACCGGGAGCTTCTCCTCTGGAATCGGCGGATCAACCTCGTCTCCGAACAGGCATCGCGAGAGATCGTGATCCGGCATTTTGTCGATTCCTTGACGCCGCTGCCCTGGATCGAAAGGCCGGACGGCCTTCTGATCGATCTGGGAAGCGGGGGGGGCTTCCCCGGCATCCCCCTCCGGATCGCCCTTCCGGCACTGCAGCTGACACTGGTGGAGGCCTCGCGGAAAAAGACCTCCTTTCTTGCACACACCGTCCGGACCCTCAGTCTCGAGAATGTCACCATCATCCGGGAGCGCGTCGAGGCCCTGACCGGCGAGCCGGCCTGCGCAGGGGCATTCGATACACTCCTCTCCCGGGCCGCATTCAAACTTCCGGAGCTCCTCCGGATGGCCTCTTTTTTCCTGAAATCAGGGGGGCTCCTGATCGCCCTGAAGGGTCCTGATCCGCAAGAAGAGATGGACGAGGCGGAGACGGTTTTGAACACGGCAGGCATGGCCCGCGCGGCCTGCCGGGACATCTGCCTTCCCTTCACAAAACTATCAAGAAAAATAATTATTTACAAACGGCTCCCCCGCTGAAGGTGTCGATAAAAAAACTTTCCATATCGCTTGTTTTATGCTACCAGTAAGGGCACTTTTTTCACCGACCACAGCATGGGGATCATTCTGTTAAATGATGCGTAAAATCATATGCATGGCCAATCAAAAGGGGGGAGTGGGTAAAACCACAACGGCCATCAACCTCGCGGCCTCTCTGGCTGCGGCGGAGAAACGCACCCTTCTTATCGACTGCGACGCCCAGGGAAACGCCACCAGCGGCATGGGAATCAGCGGCGAGGCGATCAGGGAGAAGAATCTCTACCACTGCCTCATCGACCAGATCCCCCTTCAGGAGGTGATCGTCGGGACGCTGATCCCCCGGCTCGATCTGCTCCCCGCCAACCAGGACCTTGTCGGGATAGAGGTGGAATTCGTCTCCCTTGCGGACCGGGAAAAAAGGCTCCGAAATCTGCTGAGGAACCTGGAAACGCCCTATGAATATATCCTTATCGACTGTCCCCCATCCCTCGGTTTTCTTACGGTCAACGCGATGGTGGCCTCGGATATCCTGATCGTGCCGCTGCAATGCGAATACTTCGCGATGGAGGGACTGGGGCATCTGCTCAACACGATGGGCCTGATCAAGGCCAGGCTGAACCCCACCTTGAAACTGGGGGGAATCCTCCTGACCATGTACGACTCACGCAATCTGCTGTCGCGCCGGGTCAGCGAGGACGTCCGCAGCAACTTCGGTGACCGCGTGTTCAAAACCGTGATCCCCCGGAATGTGCGGCTGTCGGAAAGTCCGAGTCATGGACTTCCCATCATCCTTTATGATATCAAATCACGCGGCGCCATCTCTTACATGGAACTGGCCAAAGAGATCATCAGCAACGGGAGGATATGATGCCGCCAAAGCACACGCTCGGCAAAGGACTCGGAGCGATGTTCCCGGACCTTCTCAACAATATCGGGGAGAAGCCTGCGTTTGTCCTCTGCGGGATCGAGGAGCTCACGCCGAACCGGTTTCAGCCCCGGCGCACGTTCAATGACGCGGATCAGCGCGAGCTTGTCGCCTCGGTGAGAAAGAGCGGCATCATTCAGCCAATCGTCGTGAGGAAATCGGAGAACGGCTATGAGATCATCGCCGGCGAGAGGCGGTGGCGGGCCGCTCAGGCGGCCGGGCTGAAGGATGTGCCCGTGATCATCAGAACCGCTGATGACCGGGAGGTGGCCGAACTCTCGCTGATCGAAAACATCCAGCGCGAGGCGCTCAATCCGATCGAAGAGGCGGATGCCTACCATACGCTGATGACCCGATTTGCTCTCTCCCAGGAGGAGATCGCCGGCAGGGTAGGAAAGGACCGCTCCACCGTCACCAACACGGTCCGGCTGCTCAAATTACCCGACGCGGTGAAAAAGGCGCTGATCGGCAAGGCGATCTCCGCGGGCCACGCCCGGGCGCTGCTTGCCGTCGAGACACCGGGCAAGCAGATCGATCTCCTGAAGCTGATTCAGAAAAAAGGCCTGAACGTCCGGGAGACGGAACGCCTGATCCAGAGAACGAAAAACGTTCCCGTCAAAAAAAGAGCGGTTGCAAAGGACCTTTTCCTGACGGACCTGGAGCGTGACCTTTCCTCCCGTCTGCTGGCGGCAGTTCAAATCCGAACCGGAAAAAAGAAGGGAACGATCGAGATTCGCTATACCAGCAATGAGGATCTGAACCGTCTGGTGTTATTGCTCCTCGACAGACAGTAAGCAATGGAGAAGATGTTGTCCACAGGTGTGGATAAAACTGTGTATAAGGTTGTGAAATTTGGACATACTTTGGGAAAAAACACTTAAAATCATTAGAGAAAAGGTTAGCCAGCAGAATTTTGAAACCTGGGTATCCCCGATCCGGATCACCTCCATGGAAGGGGACCAGATTCACCTGGCCGTTCCCAACCGATTCATCCGCGACTGGCTCATGGAGAACTATTTCGACCTGATCCGGGAATCGATAAAGTCCGCGGCAGGCGTCCCGCTTCATGTGACATTTCAGGTGGAACAGGAGAACGCCCGCGATGCAGCAGGGGAAAAAGGGGCAATCCCCCCGACCCCGGAGAAAGCAGCGCCCAAAAAGGCCGTAAAGTCCAAGGCACATACCACCCTCAATCAAAACTACAGCTTCGACCGCTTCGTGGTCGGGGCCTGCAATCAGTTCGCCCATGCGGCCTCCATGTCTGTCGCGGATCAGCCGGCAAAGAATTACAATCCGCTTTTCATCTATGGCGGCGTGGGTCTGGGCAAGACCCATCTGCTCAACGCGATCGGACTTCGAACCCTGTCGCTGTATCCGGACATGAACGTGGTCTATGTCTCGGCAGAGGTCTTCATGAACGAGCTGATCAACTCCATCCGCTACGACAAGATGCCGAAATTCCGTGAGAAATTCAGAAATATCGATTGTATTCTCATAGACGACATCCAGTTCATCGCCGGCAAGGAGCGGACCCAGGAGGAATTTTTCCACACCTTCAATACCCTGCATGACGCGGGAAGACAGATCGTTGTGACCAGTGACAAGTTTCCTAAAGATATCCCCAATCTGGAGGGTCGGCTCAGATCTCGTTTCGAATGGGGCTTGATCGCCGATATCCAGCCCCCGGAAACAGAGACGAAGATCGCGATTCTAAAGAAGAAGGCTCAGGAGAACCACATCTCCCTTCCGGATAACGTGGCCATGTATATCGCCTCCCAGGCCGAGACCAACATCCGGGAGTTGGAAGGCTACCTGGTCCGCATCGCGGCTTACTCATCCCTGACCGGCCGTGAGATCGATCTGGATCTGGTCAAGGCGGTCCTGATCAAACTCCTCCATCAGGAAGAGAAGCGGGACCTCTCGATCGAAGAGATCATCAAGGCGGTTGCCGCCAAACTGAATGTAAAGATCACCGATATCAAGTCACCGAAAAAGAACAAAAGCCTTGTGATCGCCCGACAGATTTCCATGTTTCTTGCCCGCGAGCTGACAAGCGCCTCTTTTCCGGATATCGGAGGAAAGATCGGGGGAAGGGATCATTCCACGGTGATCCATGCCCACAGCAAAATAAGACGGATGCTGGAGACGGATAAAAGCCTGAAGGACACCCTAAAGGAGATCCAGGAGATACTTCTGCACAAGAAATAAGAATGGAAAGGGTGGATATGTCCACAGTCAGAACACAAGATAACAAACGAACAAAAGGTGTTTTTTTTCTTTTATGCACACCATACACAGGGACTACTGATACTACTAATTCTTTATATAAGAGATCTTTCTAAAAATAATGTAACCTGTTTGCAAAGTGGAAAGGATGGGGAAACTATGGAATTCAATATCAGAAGAGATTTATTTTTGGGTGGGATTCAAAAGACGCTCGGGATTGTGGAAAAAAAGACGACGATGCCGATTTTGAGCAACCTTTTGATACGGACGCAGCAAAACCGGATCAAGATTATCGCTACGGATCGAGAGATCGGTCTAGTGGCGGATTATGAAGCAGAGGTCATCAAGGATGGGGATATCACACTGTCAGCCAGGAAGTTGCATGAGATGGTCCGTGAAATTCGAGGTGAGATGATCCATGTGTCCAAAAATGAGAGGGATATGGTCACTCTGACCTGTAAAAAGGAGGTCTACCGGATACCTGGCGTACCTGCGGATGACTATCCTGTGGTGGCGGCTCAGGAGGAAACTCCCATGTATCGGATCGGAGGAAGTGTCCTTGGGGAGATGATCCGCAAGACCGCTTTTGCCATGTCCGCCGACGAGATGAGAAAAAACCTCAACGGGGTGCTATTGGAGACCGAACAGGCGGGGGGGAATGTAGTGATCCGCATGGTGGCAACGGATGGTCACCGTCTGGCGATGATGAAGAGGGATATCGGGGAAAAGGATTTTCTCATCATGGAAAAAGGGGTGATTATACCCCGTAAAGGGCTTGGGGAGATCCGGAGGCTTGTGGAGGATGCACCCGGGGATGTATTTATAGGAATTCGTCAGGGGACGTGCATTGTAAAGACCGATCATGTCCTTTTGAAAGTAAGTCTGGTGGATGGGGAGTATCCGGATTACAAGCGGGTGATCCCTGCGGAGAAAGGGGCGGTGATGGGTGTGGGCAAGGAATTGTTCTTGCACTCTTTGCGCCGGATGAGCGTGATCTCTTCCGAACGGTATAACGGCGTCATTCTTACCCTTTCGAATGGGAAGGTCGTATTGAACTCCACCAATCCGGACGTGGGGGAAGCGAATGATGAAATAGAGGTGACGTATGAAGGAGAGGAAAGAAGTGTCGGTTACAATGTGACCTATCTCGCGGACGCCATAGAGGTGATCGACGAAGAGCAGGTGGAGTGCGAGATCGGCGTTGCCATGAAACCGGCGGTGATACGGGCGGTCGGGAATGAAGATTACTTCTGTATCGTGATGCCGCTGAAGCTTTGATGCCCTTATATGGGGATGAATTGAGTCTATCAGGAAGAGAGTAAAAAAGTAGATGGAAATTAACAACAAGGAAAAAGAAACATACAGTGCCGATAGCATTAAAGTGCTGGAGGGTCTGGAGGCGGTACGGAAGCGTCCGGCCATGTACATCGGCAGCACCGGGAAAGAAGGGCTTCATCACCTGGTGTACGAGGTGGTGGATAACAGTATCGATGAGGCTTCGGCGGGTTTCTGCGATACGATCGTCGTGACCGTCCGGACGGACAACAGCGTGAATGTCAAGGACAACGGCCGCGGCATACCGGTCGATATGCACAAGACAGAGGGGGTTTCCGCGGCGGAAGTGGCACTCACGAAACTCCATGCCGGGGCGAAATTTTCCAACGACAGCTACAAAATCTCCGGCGGTCTGCACGGGGTCGGGGTATCGGTGGTCAACGCACTTTCCAACTATCTGGAGCTGGAGGTTCACCGGGACGGCGGCGTCTATACGCAATCCTATAAGCGCGGCGTACCCGACGCGCCGCTGGCGATGGTGGGCAAGACCAAGACCCGGGGTACAACGATCACCTTCAAGCCGGACGATACGATCTTCGAAGAAACCGAGTTCAACCACGATACCCTCTCCAATCGGCTCAGGGAACTGGCTTTTCTCAATTCGGGTGTAAAGATCACGCTGATCGACGAGCGGATCGACCGCCAGAGCGAATACTTCTATAAGGGAGGGATCATCTCCTTTGTCGAGTATATCAACCGTAATAAAAAGGTCCTCCATAAGAATCCGATCTACATCACCGGATCAAAAGAGGACTGCATGGTTGAAGTGGCGCTTCAGTATAACGATACCTATGCGGAAAACATCTTTTCTTTCGCCAACAGTATCAATACCACAGAGGGGGGAACGCATCTGATCGGGTTCCGATCCGCCCTGACGCGGGCCTTCAACAACTACGCCACCAGCAGCGGAATCCTCAAGAACGGAAAGGAATCTCTCAAGGGCGAGGATCTGCGGGAAGGGCTTTCCTGCGTCATCAGCGTGAAGATCCGCAACCCCCAGTTTGAAGGGCAGACCAAGACGAAGCTCGGCAACAGCGAGGTCAAGGGACTCGTCGAAGGGATCGTCTACGACAGGATCAGCAGCTACCTGGAAGAGAACCCCTCGGTGGCCAAGCAGCTCCTGGGGAAATGCCTCGACGCCGCCCGGGCCCGGGAGGCGGCAAGGCGCGCCCGGGAACTGACCCGGCGCAAGACCGCACTTGAGGTCAGCGCCCTTCCGGGGAAGCTCGCCGACTGCCAGGAACGCGACCCGTCCCGGAGCGAGATCTACCTTGTCGAAGGGGACTCGGCCGGCGGCTCCGCCAAGCAGGGGAGGGACCGCAAGAACCAGGCGATCCTGCCGCTGCGCGGCAAGGTCCTCAACGTGGAGAAGGCCCGCTTCGACAAGATGCTCCAGAACGAGGAGCTCAAGGTGATCATCACTGCGCTCGGCACGGGGATAGGCGAGGAAGAACATGACGTGAGCAAGCTTCGGTACCACAAGGTGATCATCATGACCGACGCGGATGTGGACGGCCTGCACATTAGGACGCTGCTCCTCACCTTCTTCTTCCGCCAGATGCGGGAGGTCATCGAGAGGGGATATCTCTACATCGCCCAGCCGCCGCTTTTCAAGGTGAGCGATAAGAAGCAGGAGGTCTACATCCACAACGAGGAAACGATGAAGAACTATGTCCTCGAAAGCGGCGTGAACCGCGTCCGGCTCCTGACGGGGAATGGAACGCCGCTGACGATCACCGGGAAGCGCCTGCTCGATCACATCAAGAAGGCGATGCGGATCGAAACGATCCTCGACCGGTTCGAAAAGGAGGGAAAGAACCGGGATGTCGTCCGCATCCTCGCCGGCGACCCTTCCGTGTCCGAGGAGGATTTCCTGACCGAAGGGGCCCTGACCAAGGTGGCCAAAAGGACCGGAATGGCCTTGGGGGAGATCCTGGAAGGGTACGACATCGAGATGGACCAGGAGCACAGCCGCTGGCTGATCACCTTCCGTACCCGGCGCAACGGACGGACCGTCGTCACCACCCGCATCGACCGCGATGTGCTCAGGCACCCGAAATTCGCCGAGATCAAGACGCTCCTGGGGCTGATGACAGCGCTGGGGGAGGCCCCCTACCGTGTGAGCCTCTCCGAGGAAGCCCAGGAGGACAGGGAGGCGAAGGTCGAGACCGTCGGTTCCATGGCGTCCCTGATCGATTACGTGATCGGGGCCGGCAAGAAGGGGTACAACGTCCAGCGGTACAAGGGGCTCGGCGAAATGAACCCGGAACAGCTCTGGGAGACCACGATGAATCCGGAGAAGCGCACCCTCCTGCAGGTGCGGATCGAGGACGCGGTCGCGGCGGACATGATCTTCACCACCCTGATGGGGGACCAGGTCGAGCCCCGGCGAGATTTCATCTACCAAAACGCCCTGTACGCCTCCAACCTCGACGTATGACCTGATCCCGGCGGCCGCCGGAATCTATGGGGGAGGACCGGCGGGAATGCCGGTCGGCAGGGGCATCATTGTCGATAGACCGCCTTTTGCACTTGGAGGGGCGGCCAGTAAGGAGTTGAGAGAAGTTGATGGAAACACTGTTTGAAAAGAACGTTGCGATCAACATCGAAGACGAGATGAAGAAGTCCTATATGGACTATGCCATGAGCGTCATCATCGGCCGGGCCATCCCCGATTGCCGGGACGGACTGAAGCCTGTCCACCGCCGGGTCTTGTTCGCCATGAACGAGATGGGAAACCGCTGGAACAAGCCCTACAAGAAGTCGGCCAGGATCGTCGGGGACATCATCGGTAAGTACCACCCCCACGGCGATGCGGCGGCCTACGACACCATCGTCCGGATGGCGCAGGACTTCTCGATGCGCTACCTCCTGGTCGACGGCCAGGGGAACTTCGGCTCGATCGACGGGGACCCCCCGGCCGCCATGCGGTACACGGAGGTCTGGATGGCCCGGATCGCCGAGGAGCTGCTGGCGGATCTGGAGAAGAACACCGTCGACTTCACGCCCAACTACGACGAATCCATGGAGGAGCCGACCGTCCTGCCGGCGAAGATCCCCCTGCTGCTGCTCAACGGTACAGGGGGCATCGCCGTGGGGGTGGCGACCAACATCCCCCCCCACAACCTCAAGGAGGTGATCGAGGGAACGATCGCCCTCATCCGCGATCCAGAGATCTCCATCGACGAGCTGATCCGCCACATCCCGGGGCCTGACTTTCCCACGGCCGGGTTTATCAATGGCCGGGAGGGGATCCTTTCCGCTTACCGGACCGGGCGCGGGATCATCCGGGTCCGGGCGCGGGCGCTGATCGAGAAGAACGCCCGGAACGACCGGGAGAGCATCGTCGTCAGCGAGCTTCCCTATCAGGTGAACAAGGCGAACCTCATCGAGAAGATCTCCGAGCTGGTGAAGGAGCGGAAGATCGAGGGGATCGCGGACCTGCGCGACGAGTCGGACCGAGAGGGGATCCGGATCGTCATGGATCTGAAGCGCGACGAGGTTTCCGCGGTCATATTGAATCAGCTTTACAAACATACCCAGATGGAATCCACCTTTGGGATCATCATGCTGGCCATCGACCACGGCCAGCCGCGGGTATTCAACCTCAAGGAGCTCCTCCAGAGCTTCCTGGAATTCCGCAAGCAGGTGGTCGTGCGCAGAACGACCTTCGATCTGATGAAGGCCAAGGAGCGGGCCCACATCCTCGAGGGGCTGATCATCGCCCTGGATCGGATCGACGAGGTGATTGCGGTGATCAAGGCCTCCGCCAACCCCCAGGAGGCGGCCGCCTCTCTGTGCTCCCGCTTCGGCCTGAGCGACATCCAGGCCAAGGCGATCCTCGACATGCGCCTCCAGCGGCTGACCGGACTGGAAAGGGAAAAGATCGACGCGGAGTACGCGGAGATCTCCGCGCTGATCAGGACTCTCCAGGGGATCTTGGATGACCCGCAGCAGGTCCTCGACGTGATCGTCGCCGAGCTCGAGGAGATCAAGGCGCGTTATGGGGACGAACGCCGGACGGAGATCGTGGTGAGTTCCGAGGAGATCGATATCGAGGACATGATCGTCGAAGAAGACATGGTCGTCACCGTATCGCACACCGGCTACATCAAGAGAAATCCCGTAAGCCTCTACAAGAGCCAGCGCCGCGGCGGCAAGGGAAAGATTGGGATGGGGACCAAGGAGGAGGATTTCGTGGAGAGGATCTTCATCGCCTCCACCCACCATTACCTCCTTGTCTTCACCAGCCAGGGGCGGGTCTACTGGCTGAAGGTCTACCAGATCCCGCAGGCCGGCCGGGCCGCCAAGGGCAAGGCGATCGTCAACCTGATCAACATGGTGGCAGGGGAGCGCGTGGCCGCTGTTCTGGCGGTCCGGGAATTTACGGGTGACAAATCGGTGGTCATGGTGACCCGGCAGGGGACCATCAAAAAGACGGAGCTGTCGGCGTTCTCCAATCCCCGCAGCGGCGGGATCATCGCCATCTCCATCGACAAGGAAGACGAACTGATCGATGTCCAGCTTACCCTCGGCAACCAGGACATCTTCCTCAGCACCCGGCAGGGCAAGTCGATACGCTTCAAGGAGGACGATGTCCGCGACATGGGCCGGACGGCCCGAGGCGTCCGGGGCATCCTGATGGCCGGGGACGACTGCGTGGTCGGGATGGAGATCCCGACCGAGGGGAACACGATCCTCACCGTCTCCGAAAAGGGATACGGCAAGAGGACCGACATCGCCGAATACCGCATCCAGTCACGGGGAGGAAAGGGGACGATCAACATGAGGACGGCCAAGGTGGGCCATGTCTCCGGCATCCTCCAGGTGACCGGCAGCGAGGACATCATGCTGATCAGCGACGCCGGCCGGATCGTCCGCATGCGCGCCGAGGAGGTGCGCGTCATCCACCGGAGCACCCAAGGGGTTCGCTTGATCGACCTCGACGAGAATGAAAAGCTGGTCGGGGTCGCCCGCGCCGAACGGGAAGAGGGACGGGAGAACGGAGAGACGCCGCAGGAGTCGCTCCCGGGGAGCAAGGAATTGGCGATGGAGATGGAAAGCGATCCGGAGGGAGACTCCATCGACGGGGAGGAGAAGGGATGAAACCCCTTCGCGGGGCAGCCCTTGGCCTCGGCCTCCTGATGGTCGTTGCCTGCCTGCCGAAGGAGATTCCGCCGCCGCCTCGGCCCGCGAAGGTCGCGGTCGTCCTGGGCGCCGGCGCCTCCCGGGGATTTGCGCACGTCGGCGTCCTCAAGGTTCTCGAATCCCACAAAGTGCCTATCCATCTGATGGTCGGGACCAGTTCAGGGAGCTTCGTGGGAAGCATCTATGCTTACGGCTACGATGCCTTCCAGATCCAGAAGATGGCCCTTGCCATCCAGAAGGATGACGTGGTGGATCTGACCCTTCCCGATAACGGCTTTGTCCGCGGGGAAAGGCTGGAGAACTACGTCAACAAGGCGGTGCAGCATTCGCCGCTCGAGCGGTTGAGGATCCCTTTTTTTGCCGTTGCCACGAACGTCCAGACCGGCGAGGAGACGGTCTTTGCAACCGGGAATACGGGCAAGGCGGTCCGGGCGAGCTGCTCGGTCCCGGGGATCTTCCAGCCCGTCCGGATCGGGGAGAAGACCTATGTGGACGGAGGCGTTGTCAGCCCCGTGGCGGTGAACGCCGCACGCAGTGCGGGCGCCGATGTGGTCATTGCCGTGGACATCTCGGCCGGTGTGGCGGGGACCGTCCCCCAGGGGGTCCTGGAGACGATCCTCCAATCGATCGACATCATGTATGCCAAGATCTCGGCGGCGCAGCTGAGGAATGCCGATGTGGTGATCCGCCCCCGGGTGGGCCACATCGCATCGAGCGACTTCGACCGGCGGCATGAGGCGATCCTGGAGGGGGAAAAGGCCGCCCTGGCCGCCATGCCCCAGATCGCTCAGATCCTGGGCAGGCTCCGCCAAGAAGGCCGCCTGCCGTAAAAGAGGCAGCTGCAAGGCAGACAAGACAGCAACCGCGCGCGCAGCGGAGCCGGACCTATTTTCCGGTGAGGAAGTGACGGATCTCCCTTCCCGCCTGACGGAAGGCAGCCCCGATCTGCTTGCCGGTATCACGGAACCACTCACCCAGGGAACGGCCCTGCTTTTGGGCCTCCTTGCGGGTTTCCGTTAATCCCTTCTTGACCTCTTGAGAGGCCTCCCGGGCCTCCTCCCGGATCTTTTGACCGGCCTCTTTTGTCCCTTCCTTGACGGCCTTGCCGGTTTCCCGCCCCTTTTCCCTGATGTCCTGCCCGATCTCCTTGATCCCTTGCCCGACTTCCTTTGCCCCTTCTTTGATCCCTTTGCCGATCTCCCGCACCCCTTCCTTGAGGCCGCTGTCGGCTGCAGGGCACGGGACGACCCACAGGAATATCAAAAGGGCGATCGCAATGAGTCGCATAAAAAACCTCCTTTTCGATTCGCAATCCCCTGCTTGTGGACGAGAATTACACCCGGCGGTCGACCTCGGTGCTGATCAAGGTCAGCAGCTCCCCCTCGCGGCCGTCTGCGGGAAGCCGCTCCTTGAGCTCCTCCGTCCAGGCGGCGATACGGGTCAGGGCCTCACGCTGATCGAAGATAAGCTGCTCCCACTCCCGCCGTTCCCGAAAAACGAGATCGGTCTGGCGCTGCACCGCTGCAAGCAGGCGCGCCTCCGCCTCTTCGTCCAGGTGACGGCCGGCGGTCTCACGGTCAAGGATCTCGATGAATTCGTCCCGAAAGGCGCTGTAAGAGGAGAGGGTGCCGGCCGGATCGATGGTATGCTGGTACTGCACCACCCGGTCGAGTTTCGACTTGAGTTCCTCGGGTTGAAACGGCTTGGTGACATAATCGAAGGCGCCAAGCTTCATCGCCTCGATGGCCGATTCCACCGAGGCGTAACCGGTGATCATCAGCACCGCACAGCCGGGGTTGACGGTCTTGGCGAAGCGGATCACATCCAGCCCTCCCTCCTTGGGATGGTCGGTACCGGGCATGTTCTTGTCGGTGATGACCGCATGGAAGCGCCCTTGTGAGAGCACGGCAAGGGCATTGGCGGCGTCGTCCGCGACTTCGGTCTCGAAGCCAAGTCCCTCGACTGCGATGCGGAGGATCTCCCGCGACGTCGGATCGTCATCCACCAGCAGCACCCGCAGCCGCATCTCCGCCGTCTTGTCCGTCTCCGCAGACGTGTCGTCATTCATAAATACACCTCCTTTTGGCCATTTCCCCACTTCACTACAACCTTGCCGCTGGCCACATCGACCGTTACCGTCCGCGATACCGAGCCCCCTGTATCGCGGGCCACCAGCGGAATTTTGTGCTTCTGCAGCAATCGTTCAACCGCCGCGATATTGCGTTCGCCCACATGAAACAGCGAATGTCTGATCCACATCGAGGCGCCGCCCACGAGTTTCGCGAGCAATCCCGAACCGGTCTGACCATAGAGGCCGGCCGTGCCGAGAACCGTTTTGATCAGGGCCGGCACCGCGGTATCCGCGTAGTGTCCAGGGCCTTTCTGAGAGTCGCCCGGTTGGTTCACCGAATCGGGCAGCAGGATATGGACAAGCCCGGCGGTTCCCGAGTAAGGATGCTGCAGGATCAGCGCCACACAGGAGCCCAGGGCATAGGTGCGCAGCAGGTCGCCCGGGGTTTTAGAGGCCTGCAACTCGCCGATGCCGATCACCAGTAGGTTACCCACGGTCAATCATTCCTCCCGCATCGCTTTCATCGTCCCGCAGCCATTGCAATTTCGTTTCCATGCGTCAGGTCCGTACGAATAAAGACATGAGCTCATTGACCGGCGTCGCGGAAAGTTTCTGCTCATCGAGGGTGAGGGCAAGGATTTTCTCCTGCTGTGCCGCAGCAAAGACCCGCGCCAGATGGGTGCGATATTTCTCAAGAAGCAGAGGGAGTCCCTCTTCTCGCCGCCGCTTATGTCCCAGGGGATACTCGACAACGATCTCCTCGAACGTCGTTCCGTCTTTGAACCGGATCGTCACGGCGTTGGCGATGGAGCGCTTATCAGGGTCGTGATAATCCCTGGTGAAGCCCGGATCCTCGCGGCAGACGATCTTCTCCCGCAAGGCATCGATTCGCGGATCGGCGGCTATATCCTCTTCGTAATCCCGCGCCGTGAGCCGACCGAAGATCAGCGGAACGGCGACCATATATTGGATCGCATGATCGCGATCCGCCGGATTGCGCAGCGGGCCGCGCTTATCGATGATCCGCATGCAGGCTTCCTGGGTACGGATGGATACCGTCTCGATATCCTCCGAGGTCCTGCCTGCGGCGAGCATCTTTCCATACAGCGTCATGGCCGCTTCAACGGCGGTCTGGGCGTGGAATTCCGCGGGATAGGAGATCTTGAACAGGACGTTCTCCATGACATAGGAGCCGTAGGGGCGCTGGAATTTGAACTTTTCCCCCTTGAAAAAGACGGCATAAAAACCCCATGTCCTGGCGGTGAGCGCCGACGGATAGCCCATCTCGCCGGCCTTGGCGATCAGGGCGAGACGGACCGCGCGGGAGGTCGCGTCACCGGCGGCCCAGGATTTACGGGAACCGGCATTGGGGGCGTGGCGATAAATACGCAGCGCGTGGCCGTCGATCCACGCCAGGGAAACCGCGTTGAGGATCTGATCCCGGGTCAGACCCATCATCCCGGCCACGACCGCGGTCGATGCGACCTTGACCAGAACGACGTGATCGAGCCCCACCTTGTTGAAGGCGTTCTCCAGCGCGATACAGCCCTGAATCTCGTAGGCTTTGATCATGGCGGTGAAGACATCCCGCAGGGTGAGCGGTTTTTTGCTTGCGGCCGCGGCGCTGCGGGAGAGCCAATCTGCGACGGCGAGGATTCCACCCACATTGTCCGAAGGGTGCCCCCATTCCGCTGCGAGCCAGGCGTCGTTGAAATCAAGCCAGCGAATGGCTGTACCGATAGCAAAGGCGCCCTGGACCGGATCCAGTTCGTAATCCGTTCCCGGGACCCGGGTGCCGTTTTCCACCTTGGCTCCGGGGAGGTTCGGACCCAGGAGTTTCGTGCAGGCTTCATATTCGAGCGAAGCCAGCCCGCATCCGATCGCATCCAGGAAGCAATTCCAGGCGGTCCTGTACGCAAGCTCCGATGTTGGTTGATAGTGGAGCACATAGTCGACGATGTCGACGATTTCCCGATCAAACGGGGGATCCATCTTCGCGGAGTGATTTGCCATGGTCTTTTCCTCTGAACCGTCAGTAGCCTTGCCGGGAGCCTACCGCAGGTACAGCGGCATCAGGGTGAAGCTCCCCTCCAGACGGTCGGGCACATCCCGCAGTTTCTGCCATTTCCACGACGACTCGCTCCAGATGAACGGCGCGCCGCTCACCCGGGGGGTTCCGTACAGCATCCAGAAGCCGGTGGCCGGGGCTGAGGTGTCGAGGGTTCCGGAAAGGCCCTTGAAGGCGCGCACCATGGCGGTGGAGGCCACCTTGGAATCGATCGATCCGTCGGGGATCTGTTTGGGGTAGTCGGTCTCGCCGAAGCCCAAATCCCAGCGGCCGAAGATCGATAGAGGGTTTTGCGGATCCGTGTAGGTGATCACGCCCTTGGCCGTCTCCAGGTCGATCACGCCGGGGAGCAGCTCCCTGAACTGCCGCCTCCGGGCCGGGCGGTTGTCGGTGGATTGGAGATCCTGGCGCACCTGCAGCGAGGCCGGGTAGTTGATCCCCATCAGGTATTCGGGAGTGACCATCTCGGCGTCATATTCGGCGGAGCAGATGCCGTTGTCCAGGGCCCGGCTGGTCACCGTGTAGGCCCCTCCGGTCGAGCGGTAGTAGACAAAGCAGCGGTAGGACATCTCCACCAGACCCGTTTCGCCCGTGTTCGCGTCGGCCAGCATGTAGCCGTTCAAATAGGTGCCGGTGTTGTCCAGAGAGATGTACCGGAAGAAGTCGTCGATCGATGCGGAGAAATGCTCGGCCAGGGCGGACCGCCAGAACATCCAGAGCCCGTTGGATTTGGCGCGCCCCTTGGACGCCCGGTGGGTGGTCTCGTTGAACATGATCCCTTTGTTGTTGAATCCGAAATCGGTGTTGGACCCGATGATCCCCGGGTTCACCGCGTTGAGGGTCACCAGCTCGCCGTTGACCGCCAGGGTCTGGGTCATGGTCTGGGACAGGAACCCGTCCCAGGTGTTGTGGGTCAGGATCACCTCGCCGGCCGGGGTGCGCTTCAGGAAGGCGGAGCACTTGTCCGGATAGTCCGCCGTCGTGATCCCGCCGGGGGCCGACTCCGGCGAGAAGGAGATCACGTCCATCACATCGCTGAAGGCATTCAGCAGGTAGAGATCCATGAAGGTAAGGCTGCCGGTCTCGTAGCCCAGCGCCAATTCCTCCGACCGGAAATAGCCCCCGTCGGGGAGCCAGGCCCCTGAAAAATCGAGCGCGGCGGGCTCGGCAAGGATGGTCCCGTGGTAGATCCCCAGCATCCGGAACAGCAGGCGCTTCAGGCGGTGGGCCACCCCCTGGTCGGTGGCCGGATTCCTGAGATGGGTGATGAACCCGTTGTAGTTGCCGTTCAGGATCGCCTCCGTCTTTTGCAGCTCCGCGGAGCTCGGGCCGGGCTGTTTGGGGAAGGAGTGGGAGGGATCCGTCAGGTAGGCGATGTCCCAGTTGTTGTCCCGGGCCGACAGGATGGTCTTTCCCTGGAGTTTTCCCTGAACGAATCCGGCCCGGTATTCGGCCTTCAGATCGCTGGGATCCTTCGATACCACCGTCATGTTGACGATGTGGTTGAGGGTCTCGATCACCCCGGAGGCGTTCGCGTCCAGGGTAAAGACCGTACGGCCCGACGGGGAGTCTCCGCCGGAGCAGGCCGACAGCGTGAAGGCAGCCGACAAAAAGAGGAGGAACATCCATAGCCGTCTCATGCCAACCCCCTAGAGAGGATCATGAATTCATTTGAGTTGCGGGATCTACCGTGAGGGTCAGGATGTTCCGGTTGCCCTCCCTGCGGTAACGGATGTCCCGGATCAATCGTTTAACGAGATATATCCCAAGGCCGCCGATGTTTCTCGCTTCGATCCCAAGCTCACGATCGGGATCTTTCTGGGTGAGGATGTTGAAGGGGACCCCCTCATCGGCGATCTCCACCATCAGGTTTCCCGCGTCATCGGGTCGGCAGGCGATCTCCACATCGCCCGGTTGATCGGGATAGGCGTAGTTGAAGATGTTCACGAGGAGCTCCTCCATGACCAGCTCGATCTCCCGGATTCTCGCCTGACTCATGCCCCGGCGCTGCGCACAGGAGGTCACGAACTCGATCAGCGGATGCAGGGACTCCAGCGTGGCAGGAATCCTTATATTCACAGGAGATCGTGACATTCAGACCTGACGGAGCGCCTCTTCCTCCGTTTCAAAAATAGTGAAGATGGAACCGAAACCGGAGATCTTGAAGACATCCTTCACCGGCCCTTGCAGACCGAAAAAAAGCATCTTGCCGCCTTTTGCCTTCAACTGTTTTGCCGTGGACAGGATGCTCCGCAGCCCGGCGCTGCTGATGTATTCAAGATGGGTAAAATTGAGAACCAGGGTGTAATCCCCACCGGCCATCAACGCCGTCAATCCCTTTTCAAACTCCGGAGCGGTAATGGCGTCAATCCTCCCCGTGACCGACACCACCGCGGAACTGCCCTCTTTCTTTGTGACGATCTCCACCTTCTCCCCCTTTCCCATCTTCCGAAAGCGTCGTTTTGACAAGCGCCGCTTTTCCTTTCCACTCACGGCACGGCGGTTGGGAACCGGGCGAAACACGGGCCAACCCTTATGAGTTCATCGCATAAATTCCCATTGATGTCAAAATATAATCGGAGGAAACACCAGCCGTTTCTATACTTTTTCGTTGTATTTTATCGGCGCCTATGCAAAAAAAGCAATGCTCGATCTGTACCATGACGGAGGCCGACAGTGTTCACCCGCATCATAGCCACCTTCTGCATCCTGATCGCCCTGGCCGTTTCCCAGGCCTGGGGCGCAGAGGTGCGGACCTTCCTCCCTCAGTGGCTTCCCCAGGCCCAATTCGCCGGCTATTACATGGCCTCTGAAAAGGGCCTTTATAAGAAGGCCGGCCTCGATCTGACGATCGGGCGCGGCGGACCGGAGTTCCCTCCGGCGGAGCTGCTTGCCCGCAACAAGGTCAGCTTTGCCACCCTTTTCCTTTCCGAAGCCATCCAGTTGCGCGATCAGGGGATCCGCCTGGTGAATATCGGCCAGATCGTGCAGCGGTCCGGGTTCATCCTCGTGACCAAAAAGTCGAGCGGCATTCTTTCCCCGACCGATTTGAACGGGAAAAAGGTCAGCCTCTGGCCGAATTTCAGCCTTCAACCCCAGGCCTTCTTCCGCAAGTATCGGGTGAAGGCCAAAACCGTTCCCCAAGGGGCCACGATGAATCTTTTCCTCAAGGATGGCGTCGCCGCCGCCTCTGCGATGTGGTACAACGAATACCACACGCTGATCAATTCCGGCCTGAACGAAGACGAACTCATCCCCTTTTTCTTCGACAGGCATGGCCTCAATTTTCCCGAAGACGGCATCTACTGCCTCGAGAAGACCCTCCGGCAGGATCCCGAACCGTGTCGCCGCTTCGTCCGCGCCTCGATCGAGGGATGGCGGTATGCCTTCGCGAACAGGGAAGAGACTCTGGATGTCGTGATGAGGAACATCCGGAAGGCCAATGTCGGTACCAACCGCATCCACCAGAAATGGATGCTGGAGAAGATGGAAGAGCTGATCCTGCCGCAGGGAAGCAGGACCGTCCTGGGAGAGCTCAGGCAGGAGGATTACCTCCGCGTCGCAGGTGAAATGAAGCTGGGCGGGCTCATCAAAGAGATTCCTCCCTATGGAGAGTTCTATGTCGACACCGCCACCGTCCGCTAGGAGGCGCGGTCTGGCCTTCAAGCTCTCTTTGATGATACTGACCGGAACAGCGGTTATCTTTACCGCCGCCTTCGGATACAACTACATCTACTCGCGAAATCAGATCCTCCGGGATGTCGAAACCAACGCCCGGAACCTCACCCTGACCGCGGTCGGCAGGATTGAAACCGTTCTTCAGGGGGTTCAGAAGGCCCCCTCCTCGCTCGCCCATACCCTGAGCAGGGAGACATTCGATCGTCCGACGCTGCTCAAGCGGCTCGGCGCGCTGTTCGACAACAATCCGGAGATTTTCGGCTCCGCCGTGGCCTTCGAACCCTATGCCTTTGATCCGCGATCCCGCGAATTCGCCCCTTACTGCTTCCGCGACGGGGCGGAGCTGAAGTTGACCTACCTGGGAGGGAAGACGTACCAATACTTCTCCTGGGACTGGTACCAGATTCCCAAGGAGCTGGAGCGGGCGGTGTGGAGCGAGCCCTATTTCGATGAAGGGGCCGGCAACATCATGATGTCCACCTACTCGATTCCCTTCTTCCGGAAGAGCGGTGAGGACCGCGTCTTGACCGGCATCGTGACGGCGGATATCTCCCTGGACTGGCTGGTGGATATCGTCTCTCGGATCTCCCCTTCCGAGTCCGGATTTTCCTTCCTCATCTCCCAGAGCGGCGTCTTCGTGACCCATCCGGATCGGGAGCTGATCATGAGGGAGAGCCTCTTCAGCGTAGCCGAAGCGGCCGATGATAAGGAATTGCGGGCAGTAGGCAGGGCGATGATCGATGGTAAACAGGGCTTCGTCGCCCTGAAGAACCACTTCGCCGGGCAGAAGGCGTGGCTGTACTATGCGCCCATCCCCGCCGTGGGCTGGTCCATCGGTGTGGTGTTTCCGGAAGAGGCCCTGTTTGCCGGTCTGCGGGGTCTGAACCGCATGGTTCTGATCATCGGCACCGCTGGGTTCGGGATCCTCTTTCTGATCATCGTGCTGGCCTCCGGCACCATCACCCGACCGCTGCGCACCCTCACCAAGGAAGCGGCGGAGATCGCCCGAGGCAACCTCGATGTGGAAATGGCGGAGGTGAAGAGCAACGACGAGGTCGGCGAGCTCTCCCGCTCCTTTGACAACATGAAGGTTGCCCTCAAGGAGTATATCGCTCACCTCGCGGAGACCACGGCCGCCAAGGAGCGATACGAGAGCGAGCTGAAGATCGCCCGGACGATCCAGATGAGCTTCCTGCCCAAGATCTTCCCGCCTTTTCCGGCGAACGTCGAGTTCGACATTTACGCTACCCTGGTTCCGGCCAAAGAAGTCGGCGGCGATCTCTACGATTTCTTCCTCCTGGACGAGGAGCATCTCTTCTTCTCGATCGGTGACGTCTCGGGAAAAGGGGTTCCCGCGGCCCTTTTCATGGCGGCGGCCAAGACCCTGATGAAGGGAACGGCCGGCCGGGGCATATCGCCCTCCGAGGTTCTCTCCCGCGTCAACCGCGAGCTGTGCCTGGAAAACGACTCCTTGATGTTCGTCACCGTCTTTTGCGGGGTCTTGAACTTCCGGACCGGCGAGGTATTTTACTCCAACGCCGGACACAATCCGCCCCTTGTCCTGAGGCCGGGGCAACCGCCCGAATGGCTCCCTCTCCCCGACGGTTTCTTCCTTGGAACCATGGAGGATGCCGTGTACGAAACGCGGCGGACGGTGCTTGCCCCCGGCGATAGGCTCTTGATATATACGGACGGCGTGACAGAGGCGATGAACGATCAGAAGGCCTTCTATCAGGAGGAGCGCCTGATCCGGGTGGCAAAGGAGCACGGGCAGAACTCCCCCGAGGAGCTCGTCCGGGAGATCCTCGGGTCGGTCCGGGCGTTTGCGGGCAGCGAACCGCAATCCGACGACATCACGCTGCTGGCCCTTTTATTCAGGGGCGGTCAGTCGAATCCCGGATAATGACACTTCAGAAGAAGCGGCATGAGGATGCCGGCGTCGTCAATAGCCGCCGCTCTTTTAGTGACTCTGAGGGGGGGTATTTGCCGGAGAGGCGATCAGCCGATCTGATTCGCGAGATACTGTTCCACCAACTCCAGCATGGCGCTGATTTTGAAAGGTTTTGAAAGGCAGTGGTAGCCGTATCGGAGGACGTCTTGGTTTAAATCGTGTTTCACTTTTTTTATGCCGAAAAATCCGCTGATATAGATCACTTTAATCTTCGGATTCTCCTGGCGGATTTTTTTGACCAATTCTATCCCGGTCATGATCGGCATGATCACATCGGTAAAAACCAAGTCCGGCTTGAATTTGAGAAATGTTTGATAACCCTCTTCCCCATCCAGCGCCACCCGCACATCATATCCTTCCATGGTAAACACATCACGAAAGGTTTCCTGAAGACCGAACTCATCTTCCACAACCAGTATCTTTTTCTTCGCAGGGGCTTCTTCGACCAAGCCCTTCTTCAGAAGGCCGATCAGCGCTTCATCGTCCACGCAGTCGATCAGCTCACTGACGCGGTTAAGCCGCTGCTGCAAGCCTTTTGCCTTTTTTTCATTGCCGGGATTCAAATCAGGATGATACACCTTGCTCAGCAAGTGATAGCTCGACTTGATATATGACAGCGCGCTGTTGCGACCCAGGTCAGAATAGATTTCCCGGGCCTTATCCAAGAGGCCCAGAAAAATCAGTTCTCGCTCGAGGAGTATTAAATTTTCCATCTGTCCTGCCTATCCCTTTTTATCAACCGTTGACGGCAACAGTGATCAGAAGACCGCGATAAAGCGAAAGGGTAATATTCCGCGGAATATTGGTGAAAAGTGCACCGTATGTCAAGAAAAAACTCGATTTTTCCATTTCATGAAATGGCGGCCTCGCCTCCCCGCCCGGTGCCCTTTCCTATTAAAATCGATCCGCCAAAGACAGGCGAAGCCCGATCTTCGGTCCGATGCCGTACCGATAGAGGATGATCATTGACGGCTCAACGCCGTGCCGATATAATCCCATTCAAGGGGACGGGGAGCCCTACCTCTGGTCCGCAGTCCAACCTGCGGGAAATCTGAACCGATTCAAGAGGAGGTAATATATGAAAGGATTCACCTTTTTCATGATGCCGACGGTTCTTATCGCAGCGGCTCCTGATTCGGTTGCCGGGACCTTTGAGACGGATATCCTGCCGACCGCGGCCGGAGATCTGAAGATCACCTTCATCGGTCATGCCTCATTGATGTTTGAATTCGACGGCAAGGTCATCTACAGCGATCCGGTCGGTCAATACGGGGACTTCTCGAAACTGCCGAAGGCCGATGTGATCCTGGCGGCCCACGAACACGGGGACCACTTTGACCTGGAGACGATCAAGAAGATCAGCAAAGGCGGGACCAAGGTGGTCATGACGCCGCTGTGCGCCACCAAGCAGCCGGGCGGGATCGTTCTGAAAAACGGGGAGTCGGCAACGGTCGAGGGGATTCGGATCGAGGCGGTTCCGGCCTACAATCTCGTCCACATGCGCTCCCCCGGGCTGCCCTTTCACCCGAAAGGTGTCGGGAACGGGTATGTTCTGACCCTGGGCGACAAGCGGGTCTATGTGGCAGGGGACACGGAGAACATCCCGGAGATGAAGGCGATCGGCCGGATCGACATCGCCTTCCTGCCGATGAATCTCCCCTATACGATGACGCCGGCGATGGTGGCCGACGCCGCCCGGATGATGAAACCCAAGATCCTCTATCCCTACCATACCACGGATACCGACACCTCCAAGCTGGCGCCTCTGCTGAAGGATGAGCCGGGGATCGAGATCAGGATACGACGGATGCCCTGATGGACTACCGGATCTTCGACCATACCGCCGATCTGGGCGTGGAGGTGACCGCGGCGACCGCTGAGGAACTCTATGCAGCAGCGGTCTTTGCCCTCTTCGACCTCCTGACGGACCTCTCCTCGGTCCGGGCCGGGGTCAGCCGGGAGATCGTGGTTACAGGCGAGGACCGGGCGGAGCTCCTGGTCAATCTCCTGCGCGAGGCCCTGTATCTCTGGAGCGGCGGCGGATTTCTGATCAAGACGTGCCTGGTCCGGGAGGCGACGCCGCAGCGGCTCAGCGCCCTCCTGCGGGGCGAGTGGTTTGATCCGGCCCGCCACAGGATCAAACAGGAGATCAAGGCGGTGACCTACCACCAGGCATCGGTGAGCGATACGAAACAGGGGTGGATAGCGAGGGTGGTGTTGGATGTCTGAGAGGCGCTTCCGGAAGATCGACCCGTGGCGCTGGGAGATCCCGGCGGAGGGGGGGATGCGCGTCCCAGGGATCATCTACACGAGCGAAAGACTCATGCAGGGGATGGGAGAGGATGAAGGCCCCCGGCAGGTGGCGAATGTCGCCCACCTGCCAGGGATCGTGACCGCTTCGCTTGCGATGCCGGACATGCATTGGGGGTATGGTTTTCCCATCGGCGGCGTCGCCGCATTCACGATGGACGAGGGGATCGTCTCCCCCGGCGGGGTCGGTTATGACATCAACTGCGGCTGCCGGCTGATCACCACGGCTCTTTCGGCAGAGCAGATTCGGGGCCGTATCGAGCCCCTGGTGACGGCCCTTTTCCGGCACATCCCCTCCGGCGTGGGATCCCGCGGGGCGCTGAGGCTCTCCACAAAGGAAGAAAGACAGGTTCTTACGGAAGGGGCCCTCTGGGCCGTCCGGCAGGGCTTCGGCACCGAGGCCGATCTGGAGATGACCGAGGACGGAGGGAGGATGGAAGGGGCCGATCCGGAGAAGGTGAGCGAAAGGGCCCTGGAACGGGGCAGGGACCAGCTCGGGACCCTCGGATCGGGAAACCACTTCCTGGAGATCGAACTCGTCGAGGAGATCTTCGACGATCAGGCCGCAGCGGCCTTCGGTCTGGAGAAGGGCAGGATCGCCGTCGCCATCCACAGCGGCTCCCGCGGCCTGGGCTACCAGGTCTGCGACGACTACCTGGCCCGGATGGTCAAGCACATCGGGGAGATCGGGGTCCCCCTTCCCGACCGCCAGCTCGCCTGCGCCCGGCTGGATTCCGGCCGGGGTCGGGACTATCTGGCTGCCATGGCCTGTGCGGCCAACTATGCCTGGACGAATCGCCAGCTCCTGATGCACCGGACGCGGGAGGTCTTTGAAAAGACCCTGGGCATGGGGCCCAGGGAGCTCGGGATGCGCCTCCTGTACGATGTCTGCCACAACATCGCCAAGGTCGAGACGCTGCCGGTGAGGGGGAAGGATATTCGTCTTTGCGTCCACCGCAAGGGGGCGACCCGCGCCTTTCCGCCGGGCCATCCCGACCTGCCGCAGGCCTACCGAAAGGCGGGGCAGCCGGTCCTCATCCCCGGAGACATGGGGACAGGCTCCTATGTCCTGGCCGGGACCGAGAGGGCCTTTACCGAGAGTTTCGGCAGCACCTGTCACGGCGCCGGCCGGGTGATGAGCCGGAGCCGGGCGATCAAGGCGAGCCGCGGCCGCTCGATCCCGAAGGAGATGGCGGACCGCGGCGTGATCGTCATGGCCTCGGGAAAGGGGACCCTGATGGAGGAGATCCCCGAGGCATACAAAGACCTGGACGAAGTCGTCGAGGTCGTCCACCGGGCCGGCCTCTCCAAAAAGGTGGCTCGGCTGCGGGCCCTGGGCTGCATCAAGGGATAGAGATCGACGCACGCCCCGCGGGGCGTGAACGGATACGAATTTCATTTGCAAAGGAGAACACATGGCTGAAGATTTGAAGAAGATGTATCGAACCGTGATGGAGGACCACTTTCCCGATTCCCTGCGCATGAGCTTCGGCGATCAGGAGCTCGTCTATCGCAAGCGGACCTGGAAATTCCCCGATGCCAAGTCGGGAGAGCTCATCGAAAAGGGGCTTCGCTACGGCGAGAATCCGGGCCAGGAAGCGGCCCTGTACGAGTTGGCAGGCGGAAACCTGGTCCTGGGGGGCTGCCGCTTCATCGATCCGGGAAACGGCCTGGTGAGCGCCATCCGGGAGGAGGACATGCTCCAGGAGGGCAAACATCCCGGAAAGACCAACCTCACCGACCTCGACAACGGCTTGAACATCATGAAGTACCTCATGGGCAGGCCCGCGGCGGCGATCCTCAAGCACAACAATCCGTGCGGCGTCGCCTACGGCGCGACGCTGGGGGAGGCCTACCGGAGGGCGAACCGGGCGGACCGGATCGCGGCCTTCGGCGGATGCCTGGTCCTGAACCGGCCGGTGGACAAAGAGACGGCGGCCCTCATCGCCGAGAACTACCTGGAGGTCGTGGGCGCCCCGGATTACGAAGAGGGGACGCTTTCGATCCTTAAAGGCCGGGCCAATCTGCGGATCATCCAGCTGGCCCGTATCGACCGCCTGACGGATTACCTTACCCGGCGTTTCGTGGACATCAAGTCTCTCATCGACGGAGGGATCATCGTCCAGCAGTCGGCCCTCAACAAGGTCAAAGGCGCCGCGGACCTGGCGCTTGCCGAGGTGGCCTATGACGGCAAGAATTACAGGATCGAGCGGCCGCCGACGGCCCAGGAGATGGAGGACCTCCTGTTCGGCTGGTTTGTCGAGCAGGGGGTGACCTCCAATTCGGTGCTATACGTCAAGGACGGCTGTACCGTGGGGATCGGTACGGGCGAACAGGATCGCGTCGGGGTGGCTGAGATCGCCGTCTATAAGGCGTACCAGAAATTCGCCGATGCCCTCTGTTTCGACCGGTACGGCCTTCCCTACAAGGATCTGGAGCTGGCCGTCGAGAAAGGGGCCCGCCCCAGGGAGGAAAAGGACGGGATCGACGTCGAAACCAAAGCCGCCAAGGCGGGACTCATCGGCTCGGCCATGGTATCGGATGCCTTCTTCCCGTTCCGCGACGGCGTGGACGTGGGGATCCGGCAGGGAGTGACCGCGGTGGTCCAGCCAGGCGGCTCCCTGCGGGACTGGGAGATCATCGAAGCCTGCAACGAGGCGGGGGTGACGATGGTCCTGACGGGCCAGAGGGCCTTCAAACACTGACAGAGAAAGGGGCCTGCAGTCAGAAATCCGCAGGCCCCCTTTTTTACTTCTTATTTTGAAGCCATCGCGCCGGCTGTGTGAATTCTCATCTCAGGGCCTTTGGACAGGAGGGGCTGTTCGTTTACAGGCCGTAGAGCTTTGCCCCCGGAAGGACCGTCAGGCTGTTCTTCTGGAGGACGTCGATGGCCGCATCGGGCGTGTCGAACCTAAAGATGATCACGGCATTCTGGCCGCTCCTCTCCACGAAGGCGAACAGGTATTCGACATTGATGCCGTTTTTGGAGAGCACCTCGAGAATGCCGTGAAGCCCCCCGGGCCGGTCCGGGACCTCGACAGCCACCACGGTCGTCCTGCTGATCCGGAAGCCCTGCTCCTTCAGAACGCGGCTGGCCGTCTCGACATCGTTCACGATCAGCCGGAGGATGCCGAAATCGGTGGTGTCGGCCAGCGATAAGGTCCTGATGTTGATCTGGGCCTCTTTCAGGATGCGGCTGACCTCCTCCAGAGCCCCCGGTTTGTTCTCCAGAAATATGGAAAGCTGTTCCACCTTCATCGCTGAACCCCCTTTCATGACCCGCTTTTCCAGATCATCCTGTTTGACGGGGCCCGTTCCCAGAGAATCAGATATGGCGTCTGTCCTGCACCCGGCTCGCCTTGTCCTCGAACCGCTGGAGCGTTTTTGGCTCTACCAGTTTTACTTTGGCGGTGATTCCCAGGTAATCCTTGATGTCTTTGGCGATACGCCGCTCCGTGTTCTGCAGGACCTTCACCTCGTCGGCGTTTTCGAAGAGCTGTTCGCTGACCTCCACCTGGACTTCGAGGGTATCGAGGTTGCCCGCCCGGTCCACGATAATCCGGTAGTGCGGCTCCAGCCCCTTGATCCCGGCAAGGACCCCTTCGATCTGGGAGGGAAACACGTTGACCCCCCGGATGATCAGCATGTCGTCGCTCCGGCCCATGACCCGGTCCATCCGATGGAGTGTCCGTCCGCAGCGGCAGGGTTCGGTCATCAGACGGGAGATGTCCCTGGTCCGGAAACGGATCAGGGGGAAGGCCTCCTTGGTGATCGTCGTGAAGACCAGCTCCCCTTCCGCGCCAGGCGGCAGGACCGCTCCGGTTTCGGGATCGATCGTCTCGGCGAGGAAATGGTCCTCGAAGATGTGCATCCCGTTGCGGCCTTCCAGACATTCCATGGCGACCCCGGGGCCCATGATCTCGGAGAGGCCGTAGATGTTCAGCGCCTTGATCCCCAGGGCGTTCTCTATCTGGATTCGCATCTTTTCGCTCCAGGGTTCGGCGCCGAGGATCCCGACCCGAAGTTTCAGGGCCTTCATGTCGACCCCCATCTCCTTTCCCTGCTCGGCCAGGTTCAGGGCGTAGGAAGGGGTGCAGCAGATCGCCGTCGGACCGAAGTCCTGGAGGATCATGATCTGCCGCTTGGTGTTGCCCCCGGATATGGGGATGACGCTCGCCCCGAGTCTCTCGGCTCCGTAGTGGGTCCCGAGCCCGCCGGTGAACAGGCCATAGCCGTATGCGTTATGGAGCATGTCGTTCTTTGTGATCCCTGCGGCGACGAAGCAGCGGGCCATCAGCTCCGACCACGTATCGATGTCCCTTTGGGTGTATCCGACCACGGTCGACCGGCCCGTGGTTCCGGAGGAGGCGTGCAGACGGACGATGCTGCTCATCGGAACGGCGAACAGGCCGAAAGGATAATTGTCCCGGAGGTCCTGTTTTGTGGTGAATGGAAACTTCCTGAGATCGTCCAGGGTTTTGATGTCGTCCGGCTGGACGCCGGCATTGTCGAAGGCGCGCCGGTAAAAACCCACGGTATGGTAGACCCGCTGGACAACCTGCTTGAGCCTTTTGAGCTGCAGGGCTTCCAGTGCTTCGCGCGGCAGTGTTTCGAATTCCTCGTTGTAGATCATAGATCCGGCCTCCCTGCTTCGCGGGCTGTTGAAGAACCCTCATCCCCCTCGTCTTGGTCGGCAGATCGACTGCTCGGGAATCCCGGTGTTCCTCTGCCTACCGCTGCGGCGAAGAGAATTCCCGGTCCACGAGAAAAGTATAGCAGAAGTTTTTTGCAGAGGCAAGGAGAGCTTTATGACGGGGAAGGGCGCCGGGCATAGCGCTGCCAGAGGCGCAGCAGCCTGACCGTCGCGATGGCCATGACAAGGCGGGGGACGTAGAGCCAGAAAGGATGAATCCCCATCGACAGGAAAAGGGGCGGATCTTCGACCATGGAATGGTTCATCCCGATGGAGAGGTGGAGGATCTCCAGTTCGTCCCTGCTCAGGTGGCCGCTTTTGGCCTCCTCCACGATGATCGCCCCGCCGTAGGAGAGGCCGAAGATGACGGCGGTCATCCACAGGAAACCGACCTTCTGGTCGAGGCCCATGATCCTGAGAAACGGGCCGAGCGCCCGGACCAGCGGGTGGATCCAGCCGAAGGTCTTGAGCAGCTCCAGAAAGGTGAGCAGGGCCGTGATGATGAAGAGGATCTTGACGGTGAGCCTGAAGGTCGTCCACGCCCAGTGGCGGATCATCTCCATGAACACGGGCTGGTCCGTCGGCAGGCCGCCCACGGGGGCCGGCATGGTCGTGGAACTCCCCACCCAAGGGGCCATCAAAAGGACCGTCACGACGGCGACGCCGATTCGGATCAGCGTTGCCTTCAGGGGATGGATGCCGGAATTCCCCTGAATGATCCCCTCCTGGATCAAGGCGTGGCAGGTGAGGATGAAAACGGCCATCAGCGTCATCTGGGCCGTGCTGAAGGGGAGGACGGCCATGGCGGCGATCCCCCCGTATACCGAACTCAGCATGCCGATCAGCAGAGGCAAAGCGGCCGTCGGCGGGAGGCTCAGAAAGCCCATCAGGGGACTGAGGAGAAAATCGAGATGGTGGAGAAGGCCGCTCCAGTCGATCAGCGCGGTGAAAAGGGAAATCGGAACGATGATCTTCATCATCCACACAAAGCCGTCCCATCCCTTCTTCAGCCCGGCGATAGTTCCCGCTTTGAGCAGGCTTCGGTAATCCTTTTTTTCCGTCATCCCTGTGCTCTCCGAAATAGTCGGTCCGTTGCTCCCCTGGTCCGCCTTGGGACAGGAGGAGCGCGGAGATTTTGCTGTTTATCAGATCGGGGGTGAAAAAGGGAAGGATTTTTTCTGAAATCTCCTTTGCATAATGGGGAGCGGATATGCTACGTAATTTGCACACGCACGGGTAACGCCGAAAGTTCAGGGGATCCGGATGAAGCTGACAATCTATCGTAAGCTCTTGCTGAGTTATCTCGCAATGGCGCTGTTGACCGTGCTCGCCAGCGCTTACGCCATTTACAGCCTCCGGCAGCTCAACGAGCTGGCCTTCCGGATCATCCACGACGATGTCGCTGTGATCGACGTCAGCAAGAAGCTCCTGGATACCCTCATTGCCTGGGAAAGCGCTGAGAAACGCTACCTCATCCTCAGGGATCCCTCGCTTGAGGAGATCTTTCAGGCACGCAGCCGGGAATTCTCAAGCGGTCTTTCCGAACTCGGGAAAAACCGTTTTCCCGGGCTCGCTCAGGTCCTCGCCCGGGTCCGTCTTATCCACAAGCAGTACGAAGAATTGTTTTTTCAGGAAACCTCACTGGTCCAGGCAAATCAGGTTGATGAAGCCCAGGCGATTTCCGAGAATCTGGGCAGGAAGGCGATCGATGAGCTGGCCCTGCAGATCCGCGGCTTGCAGAAACGGGCAGAGCAGGATATCAGTGTCCGGATGAACGCGATCAAGGAGCAAGGGCTCAGCGCCTCCCGGATGACGGTTTTTCTGAGCCTGGTCAGCCTGACCGTGGCGCTGCTGATCGTCATGCTCGTCACTTACAATATCTCCCGGCCGCTCAGGAGACTGGAGAAAGCCACCGCCCTGATCGCCGACGGGAAGTTCGATCATGACTTCCGTCTGAATCGGCAAGACGAGATCGGGAGGCTTTCCGTTGCCTTCAGTACCATGGCCCGCCGGCTAAAGCTCCTTGAGGAACGATTCCGAGATGCGAGCCCGCTCACGGGACTTCCCGGCAACCGGGCCATAGAGCAGGAGATCGAGAAGCGCCTGAAGGCAAAAGAAAAATTTTCCCTGTGTCATGTGGATCTGGACAATTTCAAGCCGTTTGCCGACAAATACGGTTATGCCTGGGGGAGCGAGGTGATCAAGGAGGTCGCCCGGATGCTGGATGAGAGTATGAAGGCAGCGGCGAGCCCGAATGATTTCCTGGGACATATCGGCGGCGATGACTTCGTTATCATCTCCTCGCCATTGCAGGCGGAAAGGATCTGCCGGGGGCTGGTTTCCAGCTTTGACGGACGGATTAAAAAATTCTATACGCAACAGGATCGGGAGCAGGGATTCTTCATCGGCCTGGACCGGAAAGGGGCGGAGCAGAAATTTCCCCTCATCAGCGTGACGATCGCCATCGTGACCGATGATGGGAACCGTTTCCACAGTCCCCTTGACATGGCCGAGGCGGCTGCTCGACTGAAAGAGTATGCGAAAACCCTTCCCGGGAGCAATTACGTGACGGAAAAGGACAGGGAGGCAAGATGAGGGGTCGGCAGAGGGCCGCCGGGCTTTTGGTGCTGCTTTTTCTTGCAGGATGCGCCGCAACACCGCCGGTTCAAAAGGAGAGGGAGTCCGAAAGGGAATCCACGAGGGTAAAACCGGTGGAGAAGAGTGTGACCGAGCCTGTGATCGTCCAGGAGGAGGGTCTCCTGTCCGAAGGAATTGCCCTCTTGGGTGGTTCGGACCCGCTGAAAGCCCGTTCGGCCTTTTCTTCTCTTCTCCAGCGCCACCCCAAAAGCCGGTGGCGATCCGCAGCGGAAGCCTTCATCCGTCTGATCGACGCTGCCGAGGCCTCCCGCAGGGAGAGCCGGCAGGAACGTCTCCTCCTGGAGAGGGCCCAGACGGAACAGGGCCGGCTGCTTCAGGAGAACAGCCAGCTCAGAAAAACGGTCCGCGACCTGACGGAAAGGCTCCAGCTGGAGACGACAGCCCTCAGCCAGGAGAACGATCAGCTCAAAAAGGATCTCCAGCGCCTGAAGCAGCTGGAGATCGAACTCCAGAAGCGGGAGAGGATGCTCCGCTGATCGAGACGGTTCACCCTTTTGGTCTGTTTTTTTCTTCCTCGAGAAAGGCCCCGGCCATCTGGATGCCGAGTGCCGTTTTGGCGTCTATGATCTCTTTGTCCCGGATCATCCGGCGGGCCTCAGCGAATGAGGTCGTCATCACCTGGATATACTCGTCATCGTCCGCGGGCAGCTTTGCCGGATAAAGATCGAGGGCGAGGAAAAAATACATGTATTCGTTGCAGTAACCCGGGACCAGGTACCCCTCGAACAGCGGAACAAGCCGTTCTGCCTGAAAGCCGACCTCCTCGGCCAGTTCTCGCTGGACGCAGGCCTCGACGGTTTCATTTTCCCTGTCCATGGTCCCGGCAGGGATTTCCACAATGCTCCCGCCCGTGGCATGGCGGTACTGACGGATCAGGACCAGCCTCCCCTCGGAGTCCACCGGGACGACGCTGATGACGGGGCGGTGGGTGATCCAGCTTTGCCTGCGCAGCCGGCCGTCGGGCAGGCGGATGTCGCCTTCAAACACATCGAAGACCCGACAGCGGTAGACGAGATTCCCGTTCAGTTCATTTTTATCAGCCATAGCGTTTCAGATCATCCTTCCTTTGGATTCGTTTTTTGCGCAGGAAACCGGAGGGCCGGTTGCAAATCCCGGCCTGCCGGTCTTCGGTTCAATTGGTCTTCATGATGGAGATGAGGTGCTGTTCGATGGTCTCCTTCGGAAGGGCGCCTACCAGGCTGTTCACCAGGTTCCCGTCTTTGAACAGGAGCAGGGTCGGGATGCTGCGGACGTCGTATCGCGATGCAGTCAGGGGGTTTTCGTCCACATTGAGCTTTGCGATCCGGACCCCGCCGGCGTACTTGGAGGCCAGTTCGTCAAGGATCGGCGCCACTGTGCGGCAGGGACCGCACCAGGGGGCCCAGCAGTCGACCAGGACCGATCCGGGAGCGGAGAGGATCTCCCGGCTGAAGGTGCTGTCGGTCACCTCGACGGGACGCCCCTGCTCGCCGGTCACGACCAAGGCGGTGCCGCATTTTCCGCAGAGCGGCCGGTCGGTAAGACGGTTTTCAGGCATCCGGTTTTTCGTTCCGCACTTGAGGCAGCGGATGATCATTTCGTCCAGCGTGGCGCCGCATTTTCCGCAGAGCGGCCGGTCGTGCAGTCTTTCTTTCGGGATGCGATTTTTTGTGCCGCAGTTGAGGCAGCGCAGCACCATCTGTTTTTCCCTCATATGGCCACCTTTACCGTAACGGGCTTCAGGATCCGGATCAGTTCGACCGGCGACATCTCGGCCAGCAGCCCCCTGCTGCCGGCGTTGATCAGGATGCGGGGCAGGGCCGCGATCCCTTCCTCGATGAAGATCCGGAGCGGTTTTTTTGTCCCGAAGGGGGAAGTGCCACCCACGCGATAGCCGGTATGTTTTTCCGCAACCCGCGGATCGCAGGGGGTGACGGATTTGACTCCCAAGACCCGCGCCAGGGTCTTGGTGGAAACCTGCCGGTCCCCGTTCATCAGGACGATCAGGGGAGTGCCCCGGTCGTCCTCCATGACGAGGGTCTTGATCACGAGGTGTTCGTCCACCCCCAGTTCCTGGGCAGAGATCCGGGTTCCACCGTGCTCTTCGTAACGGTAAGGGTGCAGGGTGAAAGCGAGCCCGCTTTTCTTCATGGCGAGGATGGCGGGAGTGACCGGTATCCGTTCTTTGGTCATACCGTCCCTCCTTTTCTCATTCCCGGATTCCGCAGCATTTTCCGATTCCAACAAGTTTTCCGTCGCCGCCTTTATGGTAATAGTATAATCATGAAAAACATGAAGGTCAATGCCCTGTCTGACAGGGTGATGTATCAGATCTTGTGTCAGGTATAGAAGAAGGGGTATCTCCCGGTTAACGAGACCGAAAAAGAAAGGAGATACCCCATGGAACAAGTAGTTTGGAGTTTGCCACAGGCTTATCA